>Ga0209172_10000369_pt1 | contig 127273 bp, 138 predicted proteins | sample LarsenN4metaG_FD_184113 | JGI IMG/M metagenome (GOLD analysis project Ga0209172, IMG submission 184113) | Hot spring sediment bacterial and archeal communities from British Columbia, Canada, to study Microbial Dark Matter (Phase II) - Larsen... ... | reverse complement strand
GGACAGCGGATGAAGCGGAGAAGCGGAGGGGGACAACGGATGAAGCGGAGAAGCGGAGGGGGACAGCGGATGAAGCGGAGAAGCGGAGGAGACAACGGATGAAGCGGATTTTGCCCAATTGTAGCAGATTTGCCTGACAAGAGATGTCAGGTATTGTGCGTAGAATATGGTTATTCTTGCAAGAAGGTCGCCGACGGGTGACGCAAAACACAAACCTGAATGCTCTCAAGGAGAAAAAATGAGCGAACTGGATGTCAAGATTGTCAAGCTGGAGCCGATGCGCGTGATTTGTTTCAATGGTTTCGGCGAGGGGCCAGAGCAGGATGCGCTGGGGAAGTTGTCGGCCTGGGCAAAAGCCTATCATCAGAACGGGCGCGTGTTCGGGTATAACAATCCGAACCCGACGCCGGGCAGCCCGAACTACGGCTATGACGTCTGGATGGTCGTGGATGAAAGCGTGCAGGCCGAGGGCGAGGCGCGAATTGTCAATTTCCCCGGCGGGCTGTATGCCGTGACGCGCTGTGTGGTGACAAAACCCTGGGACGATATTCCATCGAGCTGGCAGGCACTCGTCCACTGGCGCGAGGGCAGCCGCTACCGCGAGGCGTCGCATCAGTGGCTGGAGGAGCATATCGACCCCGAAAATGCGGCGGGGGGCGAGAATTTCACACTCGACCTGTTCCTGCCGGTTAAGGAATAGGCGCTTTCGAAAAACAGAACATTCGGGCGGCAGTTACCTTGCCGCCCGAACTGTTTTGCTATGGCTTTCTGGCCGTCACTCGCGCGCTGAAGACCGTCTGTCTGATTTTTTCGCGGGGCATATGGCCCAGGTCAATTGCGTCTTTCAACTCTGCGACCGCTTCGTCAATCAGCGTGTCATCGAGCAAGGTCGGCGTGACTTGCACCTCGACCAGTCCGGCGGCTTGCATGGCCGAGGTGTATTCGTTTACGTCAATCGCGCCGGAGACGCAGGCCGCCCAGCCAGAGAGATTTTGTTTGACGACTTCTGGCAGAGGGCCATTGGTGACAATATCTGAGACTGCCACTCGTCCGCCGGGTTTCAGGACGCGGAAAACCTCGCGAAAGACCTGAGGTTTGTCAGGCGACAGGTTGATGACACAGTTGGAGATGACGACATCGATGCTGGCATCGCCCAGCGGCAGGGATTCGAGGTAGCCCTGGCGGAATTCGACATTTTGCAGGCCGAGCCGTTGGGTGTTGGCCCGGGCTTTTGCGAGCATTTCGGGGGTCATATCTACGCCGAAGACGCGCCCGGTTGGGCCGACTTTTTGCGCGGCGAGGATGCAATCCAGCCCACCGCCGGAGCCCAGGTCGAGGACAGTCTGCCCCGGTTGGAGTTCGGCCAGGCTGATGGGGTCGCCGCAGCCCAGGCTGAAGTTGGTAATGTCTTCAGGGACGGTGGTCAGCAGGTCGGCGGGATAGAGGGGGTTTTCGCTGCCGCAGCAAGAATTTCCTGCAGAAGGGCCGCAGCAGGAACTGTTTTGGCGGGCCAGTTCCGCATAATGCTCGCGCACGCCTTCATGGATGGGGGTGGGGTGGGACATGGGATTCTCTTTCAAATAGATATTTGTCTATAGATAGGCCTAAAAAAAGAGACGGTTATTCGAGTTTATCCAACACAACACCGGTAATGTCGTTTTGCGGGGCAAAATTGACCATCAATTGCCCACAGCAAAACACGACCTGCTCCTGGTTCAGGTTATAAAAGGTTTGTTTGCCCTCATGGCGTACCTGAACGAGCCCGGCCTGGCGCAGGATGGCCAGGTGGTGCGAAACCGTTGGTTGCGTGACGTTGCCCAAGCGTTCCACAATCTCGTTGACCGAAATCCACTCGCAACAACACAGTTTCATGATTTTCTGGCGGGTGTCATCCGCCAGGGCTTTGGCGAACAGGACGATGCCATCTGTGGTCATATTGATAAATATCTATATGTATTATATCGATGATTGTCTCTTTGTCAAGGTTTGATGGAAATGCTTGACAAGCCTTTTTAAAAACTCTATAGTCAAGTAACCCGGTTCTGCAACGTTCAACCAGCGCCGGGCAGGAGGAAACGAGATGCAGCCATTACGAGCGTTAATCCTTTCGGGAGGCGGGGGGCGCGGCGCGTTCCATGCGGGCGTCTATAAATATCTGATGCAGATTCAAAAAGACGGCCTGGATGCCGACCATGCCGGGGCCTGGGACCCGCAGGTGGTGGTTGGCACTTCGATTGGCGCGGTGAACGGCGCGGCCATTGCGCAAGGCATGATGCCGGAGCAGTTGGAGAAAATCTGGATTGAGTTGCAGGAAAAGGACATCGAGGGTTTGCCGCCGGGGATGCGCTGGCTGGGGCGCTGGCTGGTGCGGCGGATATTCCGCGAAATTATTGGCACGGACCTGCCACAGGTACCGCCAGAACTCTCCGCGGCGCGCCCGCCCTCAAAATTCTGGCCGCCTTTGCCGCTGCTGCCTGCCTGGCTGGGCGAAAAACTGATTGGGCGATGGATTAACCTGCTGGATACCGGGCCGTTGCGCCAAATGCTGGTCAATAAAATGGGGTTCGATGCCGAAAAACTGGTTGCCAGCCCCAAGACCCTCCTGATTGCTGCCACGAACGTCCAGACTGGCGAGCGAACGATGTTCAGCAATCGTCCCATCTTGCGGCGTGAAACCGGCCAGGCCCGGCAAGATATTTACCCCGGCATTAATGTGGACCGAATCGTTGCCAGTTGTTCGATTCCGTTGGTTTATCCCTGGACGTATGATGCCCCAACCCGTGCGTTCTATTGGGATGGGGCTGTGGTTGCCAATACTCCGCTTGGCTCGGCTTTTGATGCCTTTGGCGATGCGCCGATGGATGTTCCGGTGGAAGTGGTGGTCGTCTTGATGACTCCCTGGTGGAAGGCGGGCGGAACCCCGCCAAATGGCGCGCGTCAGATGCCCGAATCGTTTGGGGATGCAATTACCTGGGCGCTCGATTGGGTGTTGCTGGCCTCGTTTCGGGAGCGTTTGCGGCTGATTGATGCGTATAACCGCTTTGCCATGCAGGAGCGTGCCCAGGGCAAGGGGCCATATCAGTATCGTGAAGTGAAGGTAATGATTGTCGCCCCGCCTGAATTCTTGCCTGCCGCGCGGATTATTGATTATGACCGGGAGAAGTCCATCGAGTTAATCGAAATGGGATACCAGGCGGCCAGACGGGTTTTTGAGAATGAGTTTGGCGTTCGATAAGTTGACGAACAACCCGCCATTGCGCGAAAAATTCTGCGTCAGGGGTGTTTTTTGCCCCGCAAAATCATAATTTCGTACAAGGCTGGGCCGCGTTCTGTCGCGTGCAGGTTGCCGAGATGCAGCGATAAAACCATTTCGGCATTAAACCGGAAGTAGTAGGGGTTGACGAACAGGCGCAGCAGGGCGCGCTTCCAGGCTGGGAAACTTGCCAGCAGGCTGACGGCTTCTATCGGTTGAGGCCGCCGCAGGCTGAGTTGGATGCTGTCGCTGCCGTTTTGCCAGTGGAAGTCCACCTCGCGCGGCCAGGCGTGTCCGCCAGGGTGGGGGATGAAGTCGGCGGCTTTCATGGTTAGTTTTGAGCCATCGCCGGTGAGAATCTGGTTGCCTTTTGCGAGCAGGAAAACCGGCATTCGCGCATAGCCGTATTCCCGCGCGCCGATTTGCTCAACGTAAATGAGCGTGTATTCGCCGATTCGCGCACGGCCCCAGTACCAGTGGTCCATTACTTCGTTCAGGCCGATGTTGCCCCAGTTATGGTCGTGGTAGCCTGTGCCGCTGACGGCGTGGATTTCGCCATTGCAGTCAATCGTCCCCTCCACTGTGCCGTACGGGATGGCGGTCAGCCAGGCGAAGAACCGTTGGCTCTCGCCGAAATAGACTTTGCCCGCGCCGGGCCGCCAGGGTGGAACCAGGCCGCTGAAAGTCAGGTCAACGGTGATGGGGCCGGAAGCGCTGGCCGGGTCGGCTGGCATTTCTACATGCAATTGATAGGTATGCAAATTGCCCTGGGTGCGGTTGGGGCCAATGGTGATGTCGCAGGTCTCGCGCGCGGCGTGGAACTGCGCGGCGGGGAAGAAAGCCGAGCGGGAGATTCGCCCGCTGGCCGGGCAGTTGAGCGTGAGCAGGACGACCGGCTTGAGTGGGCCGTTCCGTTCCAGGATGGGTTTGGTGGCAAAGACAATTACGACCGTTGCGCCATTGTCGAGGTGGGCGTCGAAATACCACCATTCAAAGGAGCCGGGGCCGGTTTCGGCACGCAGGCCATCTTCCCAGGGCTGGATGGTTTCGGTCAGGCCTTCGCGGGCTAAAAATTCGGGTGTTACGCCAAAGAAGACGGGTTTTGCCATTCAGTCCTCCGTATCCCAGGGGGCCGTTCCCTGCGCGTTTCCAGCCAGCGATTTTCGGAGCGGTTCGGTTAGATTGGGTAGTAAATCGGCGGCGGCGGCCAGCAGGCCGAAATTGCCGGCCAGCATCATATCGCCAAAGGGGACGGCAAAATAAGGCCGCAGCCTGGAATCTGGCCGAAAGAGTGCGCGGCGCGGCCCGGTGACGGCCACGTCCCAGCCGTTTTTTCCCAGTTCCAGCGGGGTTGAGTCATAAACCAGCGCGCCGTGACCCATGTCATCGAATACGTCCTGGTGGGTGAGCGTGCCATTGGCCAGTCGCAGCAGGAGCGATTCGAGCTTGGGTAAGTCTACCTCGCCGGTGTGATGCTCGAAGACGCCCTCGACGCCGTTTTCGCCCAGCCGGAAGGCCAGGCAGTGGAAGTTGCCGAGGTTGGCAACCAGTTTGCGCGGGCGGGCGGTCACTTGCGGGTCGAAGGTGGCACCCAGCACGGCAGCAGGGGCGGTATCCATCACCAGCAGGGGGGCGTCTATGCTTTGCGCCGAATCGGCTACCGCTTGCAGGCGGGTCATGATGGGTGGAATATCATCGGAGAGATAGGCAAAGGCGGTGAGTGAATTTTCCTCGCGGATGCGCTCATCGAGATAGTCGAAGCGGAATTGACGGTCAGAGATTCCGGGAGGGGAATCGCCGTGGTCGAAGACGGCTACGCAAACGGCAGACAGGTTGGCGAGCGAGACGCCGAAGCGGGCGAAGGTTTCGGCGAGCAGGGGGAAGTCGAAGTCTTTCAGGGTGAGACGCTGGACGGTGGAGGGCAGACGATGCGTTTCCTCTTCGGAAATGATTCGAATCCCCAATTTCTCGACCTTTTCCAGTTCGTCATCTATCGTTTTGGCGGCTTCGGGCGTGGCAAAGATGGGCAATCCGGCTTTGGCGTGGTCGCGGGCGGCCCAGGCCGAGGGGCCTCCCCCCATCATTTTACCGGTGAGCAGCAGCGCGGCGTTTTGGCGGGTGGCCTGGCGGATTTGGTTGTGAATCATCATGGTTGGCGAAGGAAGCACCAGTTTAAAGCCGTTTTCCACGTCCAGCCGGGAATCGTAGAGGAAGATATCTTGCGTGCCAGTGCCGACATCAACCGTCAGGATTTTCATCGGCGCACCCCTGCGAACATGGGGATGAGGTAAATCAGCAACCCGCCGATTGTCAGGGCGATGAACGGGATGAGAATGGCCTGCCAGATGGGGAGGCTGCTTGCGGCAGGCTGGCGGCGCAGAGCCAGCCAGAGGCCGCCGGCGGTCAGCCAGCCCATCAGCACGAACATGGCCGGAACAAAGGCAATCAGCAGGCCGTAAAACATCTGGCTTTGCGCAAATTGCCACCAGGAGCAGGGCGCCGCGCCATCGGTGAAGCCGTAACAGTTGCCATCGTAACTTACAACAGCCGTGAGCAGGCCAATTAATGCCGGGGAGAGCGCGCAAAGCAGCGTCAGGATGAGAAGGAGAACAAAGATGGTTCGAAAGCGAATGGGCGTTTTCATGGCGGGGAGATGATTGAGTGTTGGCTTGTCATTATCTTACCAGATTGCGACTCTCATCTCCAATAGGTAAATTGGGAATCGGGCTGGTAAAATAGCCTGGTCAGTTCCTTTTTTGGAGAATCGAATATGCTTAAACCGCAAACCAATCGCTGCCGCGCTTTGCTGGAATTGGATGGGCTGTGGCGTTTTTCGTTCGACCCCGACGGGTGCGGCGGGGCGGAAGGATGGCCGAATGGCTTGCCCGCCCATCGCCCGATTGCCGTGCCGGGCAGTTGGAACGAGCAGTTCGAGACAGGGCGTGATTACACCGGCCTGGCGTGGTATGAGACCGAGTTCGAACTGCCCTCATCCTGGCAGGGTGGGCGGGTTGGGTTGCGCTTTGGCTCGGTCAATTACCTGGCCGAAATCTGGCTGAACGGGCAGTTCGTGGGCGCGCACGAGGGCGGACACCTGCCCTTCGATTTCGATGTGACGGAGGAAATCCGCCGGGGCCGCAACCGTTTGACCGTTCGGGTGGATGGCGGCCTGGCCCCCGACCGCGTGCCGCCCGGTAACGTGCCGGATGACCCCCGCGATACCTTCAATCACCCGTACCCGGATGGCAATTTTGACTTTTTCCCCTACTGCGGCATTCACCGCCCCGTTACGCTGACCTGTCTTCCGCCGGTTCATCTTGCCGATTTGAGCGTGGAGACCAGCCTGGACGGGGAGACCGGCCTGGTGAACCTGCGCGCCTGGGTGGAGGGCGAGGCCGATGGCCTGCGGGCAAGTATCGGCGGGGAAGTGGTCGCCTTGCGGCGCGGCGCAACGGCCTGGGAGGGGCAAATTGCCCTGCGGCAGGTTCAGGTTTGGGGGCCCGGTCATCCCCATTTGTATGATTTAGAGATTGAAGTTCTCTCCGGCGGCGCGGTGTGCGATGCATACCGCTTGCCGGTTGGGGTGCGGACGATACGCGCCGTGGGCGGCCAACTGCTCCTGAACGGTGAGCCGGTCGTTTTACGCGGCTTTGGGCGGCATGAGGATTTTCCGGTCAATGGGCGCGGGCAGAACCGCGCCGTGGCCGCGCGCGATTTGGCAATGCTGGCCTGGACGGGCGCGAACTCTTTCCGCACGGCGCATTATCCCTGTGATGAAGATACGCTGACGCTGGCCGACCAATTGGGGATTCTGGTGATTGCCGAAACCCCGGCGGTGGGGCTGTTCTTTGCTGAAGACGGGCTGGAAAAGCGCCGGGCATTGTGCGAGCAGATGACGCGCGAATTGGTGACGCGCGACCGCAACCATCCAAGCGTGGTGATGTGGAGCGTGGCCAATGAGCCGCACGTCCGGCGGCCTGGCGCGAGCGGCGAGATGCGCCGCCTGTTGACCCTGGCGCGGGAACTTGACCCGACCCGCCCGGTGACATACGTCAGTTACTACGGCACGGAGATGAGCGCCTATGACGCCGCCGATGTGGTCAGCGTCAACCGTTATGGCGGCTGGTATGGCCAATATGGCCGGATTGCCGAGGCCCTGCCAGGCCTGCAGGCTGAAATGGAGGGGCTGTTCGAGCAGTTTGGCAAACCGGTGCTGCTGACCGAGTTTGGCGCGGATGCCCTGCCTGGGCATCACGCCCAGCCGCCGGAGATGTTCAGCGAGGAGTACCAGGCAGATTTGATTGAGGGATATTTGAACGCGCTGGCCGGTTTGCCTTTTGTGGCGGCGACGCATGTTTGGGTGTTGTGCGATTTCAAGACCGGGCAGGCTGTTCACCGCGCCAATAGTTACAACTACAAGGGCGTTTTTACCCGCGAGCGCCGTCCCAAGCTGGCCGCGCACCGGCTGAGGGCGCTGTGGGGCGGGCGGTGAGGGGCGATGAAAGAATTCATTTATTCCCGCAACGCCGTTTATGAAACTCTGCGCGCCCGGCGGCGGCAGGTCTTTTCGCTCTTGCTGGCCGATGGACTTCAGCCAAGCGATAAACTGGCGCAGATTGTGAAACTGGCCCAGGAGCGCAAGTGTAAACTTGAAAAAGCGCCGCGCGCCCGGTTGGATAAAATCCACCCGAACCATCAGGGCGTGGCGCTGGAAGCGTCTGGCTACCCGTATGCCGACCTGACCGAGATTTTTGAGCAAGCCGAAAAACGCGCTGAACCGTTGTTCGTCTTGCTGTTGGATACGCTCAACGACCCGCAGAACTTCGGCGCGCTCCTGCGCACAGCGGAAGCGGTGGGGGTGCATGGCGTGGTCATCCCGCTGGCGCGGACGGTGGAAGTGACTCCGGCGGTGGTCAATGCCTCGTCAGGCGCGAGCGAACACCTGTTGGTGGCGCAGGCCAATTTGCATCAGGCGATTGACGCGCTGAAAAAGGCCGGAGCCTGGGTGGTTGGACTGGAAGGCGGTGAACGGGCTACTGATGCGGAGCGAGTCCGGCTGGATGGCGCGCTGGGGCTGGTGGTCGGTTCGGAGGGCGAGGGTATGCGCCCGCTGACGCGCAAATCCTGTGACGTGCTGATGAAATTGCCCATGCGCGGCCACATCGAATCGCTCAATGCGGCGGTAGCCGGGTCGGTGGCGTTATATCTGGCTTATCTGGCAAGAAAAGAAGAAGAATAGGAGCATCTATCTCATGCCCGAAGCAACTATCCATTTCCCCAAAGGCTTTTTGTGGGGCTGCGCCACTGCTGCGCACCAGGTGGAAGGCAATAACACCAACAACAACTGGTACTACTGGGAAGAACAGGGCCGCACCAAACACAAATCGGGCCTGGCCTGCGACTGGTGGGGCGGACGCTGGAAGGAAGACATGGACCGCGCCGCCGAAACCAGCCAAAACGCGCACCGCTTTTCGGTGGAGTGGAGCCGCATTCAGCCAACCCCTGACCGCTGGGATGAAGATGCGCTGGAACGCTACCGCGCCATGCTGCGCGGCATGAACGAGCGCGGCATTACGCCGATGGTCACGCTCCACCACTTTAGCGACCCGCTCTGGCTGTTCGAGCAGGATTCGTGGGAGAACGAAAACGTCGTGCCGCTCTTTGAGAAATACGTCCGCAAGGTGGTGGAAGCGCTTAAAGAGTACACGACTCTGTGGTGTACCATCAACGAGCCGAACGTGTACGCGCTCAATGGCTACGTGGCGGGCGATTTCCCCACTGGAAAATCCGGTCATAAGGGTATGAACCTGGCGATGCGCGTGATTGCGAATATGTTGCGCGCCCATGCCGCCGCATATACAGCCATTCATCAGATTCAGCGCGAGGCGCGAGTGGGCTATGCCCTGCACTACCGCCCGATGGTGGCGGCGCGCTCCTGGATGCCGCTGGATGCGCTGATGCGCGACATCCAGTACAAGGGCATCAACATGGCCTTCCCCAGCGCCATCAGCACGGGCGTCATGCAGTCGCCGCTGGGCAATGTTCGCATCCCCGAAGTGAAAGGCTTGCAGGATTATCTGGGATTGAACTATTACTCAGTGGACACCGTCAAATTTGACCTGTTCAACCTGAAGGAGTTGTTCGCCCGCCGTTATTACCCTGCCGATTCCGACTTCTCGGCCACCCGGTTCATTGCCAACATTCCGCAGGGTTTGTTCGACAGCCTGAAGTGGGCCGTGAATACCTATCCCGACCTGCCCATTCTCATTACCGAAAACGGCGTGGAAGACCCCGATGACCGGATTCGCCCCCGCTACCTGGCCCAGCATGTCCAGCAGGTCTGGCGCGCCGTCAATTTCAACTGGCCGGTGAAAGGCTACTTCCACTGGTCGCTGGTCGATAACTTCGAGTGGGAGCGCGGCTGGACGCAGCGCTTTGGCCTGTGGGGGCTGGATGTGGAAACTCAGACCCGCATTCGCCGCCCCAGCGTGGATTTATACGCCGAAATTTGCCGCGAAAACGGCCTTTCCAGCGAGATGGTGCGCAAATACGCGCCTGAAGTGTTGGAGAAGATGTTCCCGGCATAACTCAGCGCTTAGTAATCAGACCAGGCGGTATTGATGATGAAACGCCACTCCCCCAATCATTTCCAGGGTTGAGAATCAAAACATCCCCAGCCAACTGACCGGGGATGTGACATTCTCTGCTACGATTTTGGCAGAGAGAGCTGGATGATGGCTCCCTCGTCATCCCCTTCGGCCAATAACACCCGCCCGCCATGCAGTTTGAGAATGGCCTGCCCAATGTAGGCCGACATGGTCAGGAACATTTCTGTCGCGGCAACATTCCGCTTGCCCTCGCTCTGGATGGTGACCAGCGCATCTGATGCGCGGGATTCCAGCGTCAGCCTTACTTGCGCCGGGGGTTTGGTATATTCCACCAAATATAGAATCCAATTCAACAGGCATTGTTTGAGCAGGGCTTCGTCTGCTCGAACTTTCGTTTCGAATTCTGGAATGTCGGTGATGAGCTCGACCTCCTTGACGGCCTTGTTCTGTTTCCAATAGGCAACGGTTTGGGCCAGCAGGTTGCCCAGGTTGGTTTCGACGGCTGAAAAGGCCTTTTCACCCCGGCTCAGGCGGGACATATCCACCAGGTTTGACATGGCTGCCATGGCTTGCGCGCTGTTTTCATAGACAACGGTCAGGTCGTCTTTTTGCATATCGGTCAACGGCCCTGACATGCCCTTAAGCAGCATCTTGGTAAACCCCAGAATGCGGTTGAAGGGCGATTTCAGGTCGTGGGCTTCCTTTGAGATGAACTCGACAATATCGAACTGGTCGGGAATATCGAAAGTGGTTTTGGTCATACAAATTCCTTGGCCGGGTTACGAATTTGAGTTCAACCGTCCAATGACGGTGACACAGGGGTTGCGGAAGACGATTTCTCCATGCGGTGCATCGGGCAGCTCGCTGGTCAAATCCTGGCCGGGGAAGTGCAGGTTTTCATGCAGTTCTTTGCGCCAGCGCGGGCAATCGGTGACATCATAAACAATGCCATTGTGCGCAATCCACTTGCGGCTGCCACGTTCGCCGTTGTTACGGCGTAATTCCTGGGGCGTAACGAGACGGTTGGGGCTGTCCATCGGCTAAATTATACCGTTTTGCAAGATTCATAACCCTTACATATATAAAAGGCTTTCTTGATTTTCCCTGCCAGATTTGTCAATTGACTGCCCAAAAACACGTATAATCGACCAGAAAGCACGCAAATCCCCAATCTCCAATCCCCAATCACCCTATGTCCCAACTCATCGAATGTATTCCCAATTTCTCTGAAGCCCGCCGCCCCGAAGTGGTGGATGCCATCGTGGCGGCCGCCGCGTCCGTGTCGGAAGTGACCATCCTCGACCGCTCATCAGATACCGACCACAACCGCACTGTGCTGACCTTTGCCGGGTCTCCCGCCGGGGTGGAGGAGGCCGCTTTTCGGGCAATTGCCAAAGCCGCCGAATTGATTGACCTGAACCAGCACAGCGGCGAACATCCGCGCATTGGCGCGACGGATGTCGTCCCGTTTGTGCCGCTTTCTGGGGTGACGATGGAAGAGTGCGTTGCGCTCGCCAACCGTCTTGCGGAGCGCGTAGCCAATCAATTAAACATCCCGGTTTATCTTTATGAGGCAGCGGCCCGCCGACCGGAGCGCGCCAACCTGGAAGTGATTCGGCGCGGGCAGTATGAGGGCCTCAAGACCGAAATCGAAACCAATCCCGACCGCGCGCCCGATTACGGCCCGGCCAAACTTGGCCCGGCAGGCGCGACGGTTATTGGCGCGCGCGCTCCGCTGGTGGCGTTTAATGTGTATCTCACCACCGAAGATGTCGCCATTGCCAAAGCCATTGCCAAAGCCGTGCGTCAATCTTCAGGCGGGTTCCGCTTTGTGAAGGCCGCCGGATTTCTGGTGGATGGCCGCGCTCAGGTTTCGATGAACCTGACCGACTACCGCCAGACGCCCATCGCGCGGGTGGTGGAGACCATTCGGCGCGAGGCGGCGCGCTATGGCGTTGCAATCCACCACAGCGAACTGGTGGGACTCATTCCGCAAGAAGCGCTGGTCGATGCCGCCGTCTGGTACATCCAATTGGACGGCTTCAAGCCTGACCAGGTGCTGGAAACGCGCCTGTTCGCGACGCAGCGGCAGAGCGTCGATGATGGACGCTTGACCGCCGCCGATGAGAAATCTTTCCTCGATAATCTCGCCGCCGCCACGCCTGCGCCGGGCGGGGGCTGCGCGGCGGCCTACGCGGGCGCAATGGGCGCCGGGCTGGTGGCCATGATGGCCGGGCTGACGCTGGGCAAAAAGAAATATGCCGAGGCGCAATCACAGGCCGAATCTATCCGCGCCGAGGCCGAAGCGTTGCGCGTTTCGCTCACCGCCGCCGTTGCCGAAGACGCTGCCGCTTTCGATGCGGTGATGGCGGCCTTCAAACTGCCCAAAGATTCCGAAACTCAGGCCAAACTGCGCCAGGACGAAATCGAAAAGGCCACCTTGCAGGCCGCGCGCGTGCCGCTCAAGGTGGCGGGCATGGCCGCACGGGTTATTGAACTGGCCGCGCAAATTGTGGCGCTGGGCAACCTGAACGCCATCAGCGATGGGGCCAGCGGCGCGGCCATGGCGCGGGCGGCTCTTACTGCCGCCGGTTATAACGTGCGCATCAACCTCAACAGCCTGCAAGACAAAGCCGCAGCCGCCGGACTGCTGGAAGCACTGAAAACGTTTGAAGCGCGGGCGAATGCCGCCGAGGGACAAATTCGTCTATCTCTGGAAACGCGCGGGGGAATTGCCGCTTGATGCGCCGGATTCTGCCGTTGGTGATGTTGGCCGTTTTAGCGGCCTGTTCCACCCCTGTCTCGACGAACTCGACAACTGCGCCCGCGCCGGAACAAACCCCGCTGATTGCGGTTTCCGTTATGGAAACCGTTGTTCCCTCGCAAACGCCTTCCGCGCCGGGGGTCACAGCCACGCCTTCCGCCACGTCAGCCACGCCCACTGCTGAAATAACGGTGGTCAGCGAGGCGTGTACCGCCAGCCCGGTCTGCTCCTTAAGCGGACACTTCCTCTTTCAGCGTCCTATCCCGCCAGATGGAAGAATCTCCATCGAGCGGTCTTATCCTTATGGAAGTACGCAGGATGGCAAACGCGAAGTTCATCATGGTGTGGAGTTTTATAACCCGCAAGGCACGCCCGTGCTGGCCGCCGCCGAGGGTGTGGTGGTCTTTGCGGGCGATGATGCGCTCCCTCTCCCGGCGGGAGAGGGCCGGGGTGAGGGCGGGCCGCTGGCCTGGGTGCCAGCGTTTTATGGGAATGTGGTTGTGCTGGAGCATTGGCTGGGCGGCGAGGCGTTTTACACGCTCTATGGGCATTTGCACCGCGTGGGCGTGAGCGTGGGCCAGCGCGTGGCGGCAGGTCAGCCAATCGGCGAGGTGGGCGCGAGCGGCACGGCGATTGGCAGTCACTTGCATTTTGAGATTCGGCGCGGGGTGAATGACTATTTTGCCACCCGCAACCCGGAGTTGTGGCTCATGCCGCTGGAAGGAATGGGCGTGCTGGCCGGGCGAATTGTGGATGGGCGCGGCAACCTGGTGAAAGGGCTGGTGAACGTTCAGCGCGTGGAAAATGGGACGCTTAACCCGCTTTCGGTGGGCGCGGCGGCCACTTATGCCCCAACCGGCGTGAATGGGGATGATTCGTTGCAGGAAACTTTTACGCTGGGTGAAATTCCAGCGGGCGAGTATCGTTTGTCACTGGTTCATTATGGGATGGTGTACGAACAGGTGGTAAAAATTGAGGCCGGCAGGCTGACGTTCGTTAATTTTTTTGTCAAATAAGGAGGATTTTATGGGACTGAAACCCGACCACTGGATTCGCAAGATGGCGCACGAACACGGCATGATTGAGCCGTTCGTGGATAGCCAGGTGCGCAAGGGCGTCATTTCGTATGGCGTGTCTTCCTATGGGTATGACCTGCGCGTGGCCGATGAGTTTAAGATTTTTACGAATGTGTTTGGGGCGGTGGTGGACCCGAAGCATTTTGACCCAAAAAGCATGGTGGATTTTGTGGGCGAGGTGTGCATTGTGCCACCCAATTCGTTCGCGCTGGCGCGTTCGGTGGAGTATTTCCGCATTCCGCGCGGGGTGCTGACGGTTTGCCTGGGAAAATCAACGTATGCGCGCTGCGGCATCATTGTTAACGTGACTCCTTTCGAGCCACAGTGGGAGGGTTACGTCACCCTTGAAATTTCGAACACAACGCCGTTGCCTGCCAAAATCTACGCCAACGAGGGGCTGGCGCAGGTTTTGTTCTTCGAGGCGGATGAGGAGTGCGAGGTGAGTTACGCCGACAAGAAGGGCAAGTATCAGAATCAGAAGTCAATTGTGTTGCCGAAGTTGTAGGCATTAAAGCAGGGCGAAATGGTGTTTCGCCCGCGCATCTAGCGGTAATCAGAAACGGCGACCACCGTATCTGGCGGTCGCCGTCTGTTTTGATGGTTTGGGATAGCCCCTTTTACGAAGATGGGGAGGAACGCCGCAACACGGTTTGGAATTGCTGCCCATCGGATGTGACGGCGCGCAGGCAGATGTCTCCGCTTTGGGGTGGGAGGGGCAGGGAGCGCGGCAGGTCACCCTGCCGAAGGGGCAGGAGGGCCTGGGTGTAACTGCGAAAGGTGATGCCGTCCCAGTTTGGGTCGAGTTCCCAATAAACAGGGAGGTCGCTGCCGGTGAGTCGGATTTCGGTGGAGGAATGATGAAAGGGGAACGGGAAAGAGCGCGTGGGTTGATGCTGCGTTGTCCAAATGCCAAAGGGGGCGCATTTTTCTTGCGTCAGGCGCGCGCGTGTGGCGTGGATGGCGCGGAAGGTGGCGTCGGTTGCCAGGAAGCGGCGGCCATGCCGGGCGGCAACCAGCGGCGTGGTGCCGGAGCCGCAGAAAAAGTCTGCGACCAAATCGCCAGGGCGGGAGGAGGCCAGGAGGATGCGCTCCAGCAGGGCTTCGGGTTTTTGGGTGGGATAGCCTGTTCGCTCGTTGTGCAGGCGCGCCACGACCGGGAAGTACCACCAGTCTTCTGGCACTTTGCCACGTTGGAGGTTGGGGATTTTACCGAAACCGGCTTTGGGCGAGGAAGCAAAGGTTTTGACGGTTGTGGGGTCGTAGGGGATGCGCACGGCGTCGGCGTTGAAGACGTAGGTTTCGCTTTTGGTGTAGGCCAGTATTGTGTCGTGTTTGCGGTTGAAGGCCGAGCGAATGGGGGAGGGGCCGTGATAGGCCCAGATGATTTCGTTCAGCAGGCGGTCTGGGCCGAAGAGTTCGTCGAGCAGGAGGCGGGCGTAGGCGTCGGCGTGCCAGTCGAGGTGCAGGTAGAGTGTGCCCGTTGGGGAGAGCAGGCGGTGCATGAGGGCCAGCCGCTCATAGAGGAATTGGATGTATTCGTCCAGGTTGGCCCATTGGTCGGCGTAGCCTTCGGCCAATTGCCATTCGGCGGGTTTACGCGAGTCTTCGCCGCGCCCAATGCGGGCGGGGTATTTGCGGTTGGTGAAGAAGGGGGGGTCGGCGTAAATCAGGTCGATGCGGCCTTCGTATTGGGACAGGAGGGCTGCCATGATGGCGAGATTGTCGCCGAGAAAAAGATGGTTTAGGGGGAAATCTGCCGGGTAGCCGGTTCCGCCGGGGTGGATGACCGAGTCGAGGGTCAGCGAGGCAGGATTGAGCGGGGGGAGGTTTTTTCCGTTCCAGTGGAGAGTTGGCATGATGGCAGGAGAATGCAGGGGGCACTTTGGTCAGGACATTCACAAAGCCTACTGCGTCACCAGAACCGGCGTGCCGTAGCCTTTTTTGTCGAGGGTGAGGGGGTGGATTTCTTGGGCCGGGGCGGCGGGCATGCACCAGCGGAAGAGCCATTTGGCTTCTTCGGTGCGCATGTTGATGCAGCCGCTGCTCATGGGTACGCCGAAGTTGTCGTGCCAGTAGGTGCCGTGGAAGGCGTGTCCCTGGAAGGGTAGATGGTCGTATTTGAAGAAGGTGGTCCAGGCTACGCCGGGCAGTTCGTAGGCTTCGATGTCGGCGGCCAGGTTGCCATCGCCCATGTGCTTGGAGGGCATTTTGACGACGATGCGGGCGTTGCCTGCTGGTGTGCGGGTAGGGACGCCGTTGGGGCCGGGTTGGCTGTTGAGGCGGCCTGATGCGATGATGGTGCTGAAGACGGGTTCAATGCCCTCGAAGCAGGTGAGGGTTTGGGTGGCAAGGTTCACTTCGATGCGTTTTTGTTCGAACGGCACATCGGGTGAGAGAGGGGTGAGTTCTTCATCGGCAATGAGGCGGAAGTGGGCGGCGGGGGCGTGGTAGGTGATGTCGAGCAGTTCGTCGAGCAGGCGATACCAGGGCTGACCATCGGGGCCTTCGTCGAGACCAACTACCCAATGAACCGAGGAGTAGTAGAGACGGTAGAGGGGGTCCCAGCGAGCGCCGACTTTGCGCATTACCTGGGTGTAGGGGGTTGTGACTTCGGCCAGTTGGCCGGTTTCACGGGCGGGCAAGGCAGGCTGGTTGTAGATATATTCGACTTTTTGCATTCGGGCGCGGTGAACGTAGCCGCCCCACACGCGGTACCAGACCGGGTTATAGCCGGGGGTGCCGGAGTTAACTTCTTCATAAACGTTGAGAACCTGGTCTCGATAAACCTGGCCGACGATGGCGCTCTGGTCATCGGGGCGTTTGTGAATGCTGACCTGGGTGGTGGCGACGCGGATGAGCGGGCCGTCGAGAAATTCGCTGTGGGGGGGCAGGTAGGGCGAGAAGGCCAGCCCTGCCAGGGAAGCGCCGGTGAGTTTAAGAAAGTCGCGGCGGGTGAGTTTGGATGTCATGGCGGGTATTGTACCCGAAAATGGGGGAGCGGATGGAACAACGGATGAAACGGAGACACGGAGAAGCGGATGGGTTAGAAAATTTCAGCCCGCAGACAGGCTGCGGGCTGAAAGGGTTGAGTGTTCTATGTCTTCAGGATGCGTATTGGACTTCTGGAAGCATGTCTTTGAGCAGGTGTTCAAGCGCCATCGTATGGGCGCAGCGCTGGTTGGCGATGAAGAATTCACAATCACAGGTAAATTTGCCATTGTCGAAGGCGACGTGATGGTCGTTGTTGTCTCCATGAAATGTCACTTCGAATTTATGAAAGACGAAGCGTTTGCGTTCTTCGGCATAGCGTTTGGCTTTTTCGATTTTTCCTATCATACTGTAGTTCATGTTTACTCTCCTTATGTAAAGGGAAATGAAAAAGGCACGCAAGAAGAGCGTGCCTTTCAATCTTTTTCCAGTTGGTTGTCCGTTAACACAGTCATAATTGTTTTCACCTTGAAGAAAGTATATGACGATTTGGTTGCCGAGTCAACCGGTTAACGGCGGTTTAATGGGTTCGTATGACATTTGTAGGATAAATGACAGGTTTCTGTAATATGAGCTTTTCAGAGTATGGTTTGATTTTTTATAAAGCAGGTAACTATCTATTCATCCTGCCTAAAGGCATTCTCGAAACACAAGCGTTTTGACAGGATTAAGGATAGCGGCTTATTTTGGACGGTCAATTTCATCCTTTTATCCTTCCGTCTGTTTGGTATTGTAAGGGGTAGGCAGTTACTAAATCAGATATAAAACCAGGAGCGGTCAAAATGACTGCTCCTGGTTAAGTCTTATCGCCACTTGCTTTGCACGGCAATCGTGTAAATTTTGATGTTTAGCACAATGAACCGCCAGAGTTGATAGAGTTTGAAGTTCATCCAGAACTTTTCGGATTTGGAAAACTGTTGTTCGCTCATAACCTTCTCCCGAATGTCACTCCGGTATCAGTTCCCAGCCGGGCAGGGCTTTGAACTTCCAGAGGAAGGTGTGGTGCAGCATGAATTTCATCCACGCTCCGGCTGTGCCCATTTCCAGGTGAGAGATGAACAGGTCGCGGCCATATTCGTTGGGGTATTTTTTACGGTCTGGGACTACCGGGCGCATGACGATTGCCACTGCGCTGCCATCCCAGAGCGAATCGCCCATGCTGGCGATGCAGGCTGCCACCATTTCGGTCATGCGCTCGCTGTGGCCCGGTTGGCGGCCATTGACCATATCCACAATGTTGAGCGCCACCACGCGCCCAATCATGCCGCTCACCATGCCGGTACGCGGCGGAGCCGGCGCAATCTGGAAGTTGTTGGGGTTGGTGAAAGGTTTGGAAATCGGTCCGGGCGGCGCAAAGGCAATACCAGCGGCAAAAATGTTCGGGTAGGCAGGGCTCTGGTAGCGGGCGGGCCAGGCTTCGGGGGTTTGCGCCAGTTCCGCATAGGGCAGGCCGTATTTGCCATCCACCAGCACGAACCCGGCGGGGTTGACGATTTTGGCGGAGATGTCTTGGCCGTCTTTGCCGATGTATTTGAACGGCTGTCCTTTGAACTGCGGGATGAGCATGGCAAAATCGAATTCAGTGATGCCTTCCTGCCCTTCGTAGTTCTCCCAGTAGATTTTGCCTTCTTCTACTCTTTTAACGCCCGTCTGCACCTGCCAGCGGATACCGGCATCGAGGAAGACGGACTTGATGAATTCCTCGCTCCTCATCACGATTCCGTTGCGCTTGACCTGAACGCCGTTGACGCCGAAATCGCCCAGGGCGGGTTCGTTGGAGAGCCAGAGAATATCGGCTTTGTCGCGCAGGCCGCGCTTGAGCAGGTCTTTGTGGACGTTGCTGATGTACTCGAAGGCTGCGCCCTGGCAGGTTGCCAGCGGATGCCCCGTGCCAATGACGATTTTGACCTTCTCGCCTTTCTTCATGCGCTCTACCAGCGCCAGGTAGGCATCGCGGGCTTTGACGGCATGTGGCAGAGAGCAGATGGAATGGGTGAAGCCGTTTTCTGGCCCTAGGCCGGGCGTGCCAGCAAAGTTGAGCAGCGGCCCGGGGGCAATCACCAGGTAGTCGTAATCCAGCCGCACTGGTTTGCCCGTGCCAATTTCCTCGCCCAGCACATACTGGTCGCCTGGGTCGGGATGAATCTCTTTGGCGGCGGCGTGAACGAACTGGACATTGATGCGGTCATAGACTGGCTTGAGCTTGAATACCGTCTCTTCGGGCTTCATGTGTCCAACGCCGACCCATACCCACGAGGGGACGTAGCCGAAAACATCGCGATTGCTGATGACGGTTACCTCGTGTTTTTTGCCCAGCCGCGTTCCGAGGTAAATGGCGGCGGTTTGCCCGGCGAAACCCGCCCCAATGACAACGATTTTTGCCATGCGCAGCACTCCTTTGTCGAATTCTTTAAATAAGATTTCTTTCGTCCAAAAAAGTTGCATTGTGAAGATGGGAACAAAAAACGCCCCAGCATCCACCGGGGCGTTATATAGACTTTTTAGTACACCAGCGCCTTCTTATCGGTCGTTATGCGCTTGCGGAACATCCAGTAGGTCCAGCCCTGGTAGGCCAGCACAATCGGGACGAAGATGAGCGCCACGATGGACATAACCGTCAGCGTGTATTGCGAGGACGAGGCGTTATAGATGGTCAGCGACCAGGCCGGGTTGGTGCTGGAAATCATCACGTTCGGGAAGGTCATCGAGAAGAAGGCTACCTGAGTCAGCACGATGTTGAGCGCGACCATGATGAACGACCAGCCATCACGGCGCTGGTTGATGAAGTAGCCCGCCACCAGCAGGGCCGCCAGCGCGCCAATTGGCACAATGCCGGGGTTGACCATGCCGCGCTGCCAGTAGCCCGAAATATAAGTGAAGACGGCCAGCAGGACGTACAGGATGGCGGCCGCCACCCAAATTTTCTTGGCCCAATCATCGGCGCGGTCTTTCAGTTCTCCTTCCAGTTTCAGGCCGAGGAAGTTCGCGCCGTGCAGCAGGAAGATGGCCACGGTGGTTACGCCGCCCAGCAGGCCGTAGGGGTTGAGCAGGGTGAACAGGTTGCCGGTGAACATCATGTTTTCGTCAATCGGCACGCCGCGCGCCAGGTTGGCGAAGGCTGCGCCCAGGAGCAAGGCCGCCAGGAAAGAGCCGACCGCAATCATCCAGTCGAAGGTGTGCCGCCATTTGGGGTTGGCATCTTTTGAGCGGTATTCAAAGGAAATGCCGCGGATAATCAGCCCAACCAACAGCAGGAACAGGGCCAGGTAGAAACCGCTGAACATGGTGGCGTACCAGTGCGGGAAGGCCGCAAAGGTTGCGCCACCGGCCGTCAGCAGCCAGACTTCGTTGCCGTCCCAGGTGGGGCCAATTGCATTGATGATGGCGCGCCGTTCGATGTCTTTCTTGCCGATGAATGGCAACAACATCCCCACCCCGAAGTCGAACCCTTCAAGGAAGAAGAACCCAATCCACAAGATGGCAATCAGGATGAACCAGAGGATTTGCAGGAATTCGTAGGACATGATTTTTTCTCCTGTGGCGCAAGATGGTCTCTTGCGCTACGACGATGTTAGTCTTGCGCTCCAACCAGCCCCGGCGCGGGGTCCACGGAGTGTTTCAGGGTCGCGTCCGGCCCGGCGGTGGCGAATTTCTTCATCAGATACACCATCGCGCCAGCCAGTGCGCCATAGACGGCCACATAGCCAATCAGCGAGATGAGCAGGTCAACGGTGGTCAGGTTGGGCGAAACGGCGTCCTCCACCTTGAGCAGGCCTTGTACAATCCAGGGTTGGCGGCCCATTTCGGTCAAAACCCAGCCGCTCATGTTGGCGATGTAGGGCAGGGCAATTACCCAGGGAACGTATTTCATCCATTTGGCGTTTTCATATTTGCTGCGGGTGGCCCACAGGAAGAAAGCCGCCAGCGCAATCATGAGAAAGCCAATCGTCATCATGAAGCGGAAGGTCCAATAGGTGACCACCATCAGCGGGATGTAGTCGCCGGGGCCGTACAGGGCTTCGTATTCGGCCTGCAATTGATTGACGCCCTTCACCTCGCACTCAAAGTTGTTGCAGGCCAGGAAAGAAAGCACGCCAGGGATGCCAATCTGGCTGGTTCGCAGCGACCAGACTTCCTGCTTGCCGGTCAGGTCGCCGATGGTCAGGATGGAGAAATCTGCCGGGGCGGAGGTTTCCCAATGCGCTTCGATGGCCGCGAATTTCATGGGCTGTTCGCGGAACATGAACTGTCCCTGCTCATGGCCGCCCAGGAAGACCAGCACGCTGGCAATGACGCCAACCAGCGCCGCCATCTGGAAGGAGGGCTTGAAGATTTCGAGGTGCTGTTTGCGGATGATATGATAGGCGCTCACGCCCAAAATCAGGAAGGAAGCAGTCGCAAACCCGGAGGAAATGGTGTGCCAGAAGAAAACCCACCCTTTGGGGTTGGTAATGAGAGCGAAGAAATCCACCAGCTCGGCGCGGCCATTCGCTTCGTTGATGATATATCCGACCGGGTGCTGCATCCAGCCGTTGGCGAGCAAAATCCACAGCGCCGAAAGGTTTGAGCCAATCGCCGCCAGCCAAATGGAGGCCAGGTGTACTTTTTCCGGCACTTTGCCTTCGCCGAAAATCCACACGCCCAGGAAGGTGCTTTCCATGAAGAACGCCAGCAAGGCCTCCACCGCCAGCGGCGCGCCGAAAATATCGCCCACGTAGCGGCTATACTCGCTCCAGTTCATGCCAAACTGGAATTCCTGCACGATGCCCGTCACTACGCCGATGGAAAAGTTAATCAGGAACAATTTGCCCCAGAACTTGCTCATCTTGCGATAGTTCTCGTCGCGGGTCTGGTAGTAGCGCGTCTGCATGAACGCCACAAACCAGCCGAGCCCGAGAGTGAGCGGGACGAACAGGAAGTGGTAAACGGTCGTCAGGCCGAATTGCCACCTTGAAAGAGTGATTGGGTCCATAACGATTTTTCTCCTCGTGAGACTAGGATTGAAGAAGGATTAATGATGATACCGGAATGCCCTGGCGGGCTTCCTCGGCTAACTCTGAAAAGTGGATGGAGGCCATCTCGCGCGCCATGGCGGCCTGCAAACGTCCCCATTTGGAGCGCACCGGGCAGTGACCGATGAACGGGCAATCGTCCTCGTCTTTGGGCTGCTGCAAGCAATCGGAGAGCAGCAAGCGCCCCTCGAAGGCTTCTACAACCTCCAGCAGGGTAATCTGCTCTGGAGGGCGAGGCAGGCTCAGGCCGCCCTCGCGCCCCGGAAAGGTGTTCACCAGCCCGGCCTGCGCCAACTGCGCCACAATCCGCGCCATGAAGGCTTTGGGGATTTGCATTTCGCGCTGAATGGCTGCCGAAGAAATACGCGCCGTCTGGCCCTGTTTGGCCAGGGCAAGCACGACGCGCACGGCATAATCGGTTTGGCGGTTGATTTTGAGCATGGTTTCCTGACGTTGAAACGTTTACGATTTAACTCAACCTTTACCGATATTGTAAGCATTATAAAATTTTCGGAAATATGAAGGATGTAATTATCTTTATGTGACAAATGTAACAGATGTGTTTGATTATATGACGGAATGTGATTTTTTTTTTTTTGTGAAACAAGCGGCTGTTCCTCCCCCGAATTCCAGGGTTTGGAATTTGGGGGAGGATGGGGAGGGGCCTAATCTTGCGCGCCGACCAGATTGGGCAAGAGGGCGGGCGGGGTTTCGGCCTCGTCCACCGACTTTTTGAGGGCAGCTTCTGTGCCTTCGCGCGCAAAGCGGTACATCAACATCACCATAATCACGGTCAGGACGCTGTAGATGAGCGTGAAACCGGTCAGGCTGATGGCAACGTCCAGCACCGTCAGGTTGGGTGAGATGGCCTGCGCGGTGGTCATCAACCCATGCACCACCCAGGGCTGGCGGCCCATTTCGGTCGTCACCCAGCCGGCGACGCCCGCCACGAACGGCAGGGGGATAAGATAAGGCATCCACTTCAGCCAGCGGGTCAGTTTCTCCGGGTAGCCGCGCACGATGACCCACAGCGCAAAAGCCGCCGCGCCAAGCAGGAGGAAGCCAATCCCAACCATAATGCGGAACGACCAGTAGGTGGCAACCATCAGCGGGATATAATCGCCGGGGCCGTAGAGAGCTTCGTATTCGGCCTGCAAATCGTTCACGCCGCGCACTTCACAGTCGAAATTGTTACAGGCCAGGAAACTCATCAGGTAAGGAATACGGATAGACCAGACTTCCTGCTTGCCGGTCAGGTCGCCGATGGTAAGCAACGAGAAGGAGGCTGGTTGTTCGGTCTCCCAGATGGCTTCGATGGCGGCCAGTTTCATCGGCTGGTACATACGCATTTCCTGTCCCTGCTCGTGTCCGGTCATCAAGAGGGCGAAGGCGGCTAACAGGCCGACAATTGCGCCAGCCTGGAAGGAAGGCCGGAACACATCCACTTCGCGCTTACGCAGGATGTACCACGCGCTGACGCCGAGCAGCAGGAAAGCGGCAGTGGCCATGCCCGCAGAGATGGCGTGCCAGAACAGAAGCCAGCCCTTGGGATTGGTGACCAGAGCGAAGAAATCCACCAGCTGGGCCGTGCCGGTTTCGGGGTTGATGATGTGTCCGACCGGGTGTTGCATCCAGCCGTTGGCGAGTAAAATCCAGATGGATGAGAACAGACTGCCGATGGCGGCCATCCAGATTGAGAAGAGATGTACCTGCTTCGAGACGCGCCCTTCGCCGAAAATCCAGATTCCGATGAAGACCGACTCCAGGAAGAAGGCCACCAGGGCTTCGATGGCGAGCAGCGAGCCGAAGACATCGCCCACGAAGCGGCTGTACTCGCTCCAGTTCATGCCAAACTGGAATTCCTGCACAATGCCGGTGACGACGCCCATGCCAAAATTGACCAGGAACAGTTTTCCCCAAAATTTTGCCATGCGGCGGTAGCGCTCTTCGCCGGTGCGGTAGTACATGGTTTGGAAGAAGGCCACGAACCAGATGAGGCCGAGCGTGAGCGGGACGAAAAGGAAGTGAAAGGCAGTGGTAACGCCAAACTGAATACGGGAAAGGGTGACAACATCCATAGGTTTACCTGTAAGATTGTGGCATGTTTCACAAGTTTGCTTCTATTTTAATCAAATTGGACAGTTTTGGTATTAATTTCTTGTTAGAGTTTTCACAAATCAAAACCGCCAGGGAATTTCTGGCAGTTTTTGTTGTTGGCACTCAAACGGTTTTTACTTTGCTTTGTTGCAAAGATGAACTTGATTCCGCGCTTTCCCCTCCCCCGGGAAACCGCAGACAAATATTGCGTTTGTAACAGAGCATTTGCCCATTTTTACGAATTGGGCATATCCTGCTTCGACGCTTAATCGGTTGCCCGTCCCAATGACGCCATCCAATCTGTTATATACCTATATCGTCTCAACCGTTCGATAAACTGATTGCGTAGATTCGCCACTTTCGGGGCTGCGACAGCCATGCAGTAGTAATCTACAAAAAACTGTAAAGTTCTACAGTCACGGGTAGAGGAGTGGCAGGTAAGATGGTGATTGCGTGCAAAAAAGAAACAGAAGAAGTCAAGAATATACTTACGGAACTTTCTCAAAAAAATCGCGCCTACCTGACGGCGCAGGATGGGCGGTTCGGGAAGCAAGTTTATGAATACCAGATTCCAGGAGATGACCCAACGCAAGTTTCCGAAGTGCCGCCAGCACAACTATACAATTTCTTATATACGCCTGACGGCATACGTATTTTAGAGGAATGGTACCGCATCGAAAAGGGCGCTCTTTACGAAGGCTTTACAACCATGAAGGATTCATCGGGACGCGAGATGCAATCCACTGTTGCCCGCCCCGATGGGATTGGGATTAACTTTGCCTTGGAGGATGCAGGCGACCCCGAAACCAGGGATTTAGCCCTGTGCGACAGCAAAGCGATAGAATACGCTCCCACCCCGCTTGAAGAAACCCAGACCGATTGGGTCAGAGAGGATGTAGACCTGTATAAAACATTTGCCGTTGCGCAAAAAGCGTGGTTGCAAACCATTGAATTGAAGCATTTTGGCAATGAATCACGCCGGGTTTTTGTAGTTTACCTGGAAACTTACACCCCCCAGCCAGCGCATATTCCAGGCGTTAAGGCTGAAGTTCTGGGTTCATCGGTTACATATTTTTTTGATATACAAACCGGTGAATTAGTTGCTTCAGAAACGCGAGTGCGCACGCAGGATGGGGAATGGATAGTAACGGCATTCAGCGAAGCGCGGAGCGTCATTTATTCTCATTCGCCTGACGCGCAGCAAAAGCAATTCGATGATCTGCTCAACCGTCTAAAAGCAATTCGAGGTGAAAAATGAAAGTGAAACGTTTGATTTCCCTGCTTATTGTTGCAATGTTGACGATTGGCATGTTTGCTGTTGCATCTGCAGCCGCTGCTGAAACATATCCAAACTATGTGAGTAGTTCATCAGCCATTGCAAAAAGTACCGCACGAAATGGCGTTGAGATGACAGGTTACGTTGCCTGTGATATGAGGTCGTATATGACAGCGGTGACTATCAACATCATTGGAAAAAGGTGGGCAGCTTGCTCAGTCAAATGTAAACCAACAACCAGCAACCCCAATCCGCCTGTTTTATCGTCCGACTTTGCAGGGGGAGGTTTTGTGACTGGTTGGACTTATGGCGGTACATTGTATGCGCCAGGAAATAATAATCATACTTGCAATAAACTTGTCATTGCTGAAGCAACCCATGACTTCAATCATACAGGCGCGCCGCTCAATTGGACACCCTACACCCGTCACAATTTTTACCCCTAAAAAGTGGGACTCGACCTTTGCCCTCCCTGGTGGAGGGCATTTTGGTTTTATAATCCTGGCGCAATTTATTCTTGCTTTTATTGAGGACTGGAATTTACAGCTCGTTTGCAATCAAAACCTTTTGGACGCGGATTACACAGAATCTCACGGATTTTTCTCAAAAATCCGTGTAAATTCGCCGAATCCGTCTGAACCTGTCGAAGTATCCGTGCATGAGTTTTGGGGTTTTCGCACCAAATTGGCCATAGTTTTTGTCTTTCAGGGCAAATCAAAGCGAACTCTAAACTCAAGTGAGGAGCGCAATGAAAAAAATTACCGTGCTGGCTGTCGATGACCATCCCCTGGCGCTGGCCGGAGTGGAAAAAATCCTTGAACAGGTAGAGGATATAGAGATAATTGGTCAGGCAGCCAATGGCGAAGAAGCGATTGAGAAAATTACACAGCTACGCCCACAGGTGTTACTGCTCGACCTGAAAATGCCTGGCATGCCAGCGCATGAAGTGGAAAAGTGGACGCGGGAGCATTGCCCGGAGGTTGTTACCATCATCCTGACCGCCCATGACCGGGATTATTACCTGGCCGAAATGATGGAAGCCGGGGTTGCGGCTTACCTCGATAAAAATTCGCGCGGCGAACAGCTGATTGCCGCTATTCGCCGCGCCGCGAGTGGGGAAAAGTTATTCACGGACAAGCAAATCGAGCGCGTCCAAACCTGGCGGGAAGAAATCGGCCCAAAGTAGGAAAGTTTGAGCGACACGGAACGGGATGTGTTGTGTTTGATGGTGAAGGGATTGAACAACTCGCAAATTGCCGAACTGCGGGGCGTTGCAGAAAGGACGATTGTTTTTCACATCAGTAACATCCTGCAAAAACTGGGCGTGGAGACCCGCCAGGCGGCGGCAGCCTGGGCGCTCGAACACATTCCCGCTTTGGCGGATGACGAATAGCCCTAGCGTTTCAACCGCTCTACAAATTGATTCCTGAACTTCGTCACCTTGGGGGCCACGACCGCCATGCAGTAGGGTTGGAAAGGGTTGTGGGCGAAATATTCCTGGTGATAGTCTTCTGCCATGTAAAACGCATCGAATTTCGTCACCTCGGTCACGATGGGATTCGGCCAGAGTTGGGCCGCTGTCAGTTCGGCGATAACTTCCTTCGCTGTGCGTTTCTGCTCTTCATCAAGATAAAAAATCGCCGAGCGATATTGCGTACCAACATCGTGACCCTGCCGGTTGAGGGTGGTTGGGTCATGGATGGCGAAGAAGACCTTCAGCAGGTCGCGGTAGGTGATGACAGTCGGGTCGAAGGTCACGCGCACTACTTCGGCATGGCCGGTTTCGCCACTGCACACCTGTTTGTAAGTCGGGTGGGGAACATGTCCGCCGGAGTAGCCGGATTCAACCGACTGGACGCCTTTCAGGTCATCGAAAACCGCTTCGAGACACCAAAAGCAGCCACCGGCCAGGATTGCGGTTTGGGTACTCATCCAATCATCCTCCAGGAGAATAAAATAACGTAGGGGCGCGATCTCCGCGCCCCTACCTGGTTGGTTTTGAAAATCACGCCGCCGGTTCCGGCTCGGATTCTGACTCGGCTGTGGCAATGCGCGTCAGGACGATTTCATCGTCCGCTGCCAGTTCAACCTGAATCGAGTCGCCGTCTTTGAACTCGCCGGAGAGCAGACTGTCGGAGAGTTTGTCTTCCACTTTTTGTTGAATGACGCGGCGCAAGGGGCGGGCGCCCATTTCGGGGTCGTAGCCTTCTTCACCCAGTTTGGCCAGCGCTTCGGGCGTGGCAGTGAGCGTGATGTTGTGTTCGGTCAGGCGGGCGGCCACTTTGTCCAGTTCGAGCTTGACAATTTTCTGGATGTCATCCTTGTTGAGGGCGCGGAAGACAATCACGCTGTCAAGGCGGTTAATGAATTCCGGACGGAAGGCGCGCTTGAGCGTTTCGGTCAGCTTCTTGCGCATATCTTCGTAACTCAGGCGTTCTTCGGTGGCCTCGTCGCGCTTGAGCGCAAAGCCGAGCGCGGCCTGTTTCTTAATCATATCCGCGCCCACGTTGGAGGTCATGACGATAATCGCGTTGCGGAAATCCACCTTGCGGCCCTTAGCGTCGGAAAGGTGGCCTTCTTCCATAATTTGCAACAGCATGTTGTGGACTTCCGGGTGCGCCTTCTCGATTTCATCAAAGACGACAATCGAATATGGACGGCGGCGCAAGGCTTCGGTCAACTGACCGGCATCTTCGTAGCCAACATAACCCGGAGGCGCGCCCACCAACCGGCTGGCAGTGTGCCGTTCCATGAACTCGGACATGTCTAACTGCAAGGCGGCTTCTTCTGACCCGAACATGAATTTTGCCAGGGTTTTGGTCAGCTCGGTTTTGCCAACGCCGGTTGGCCCCAGGAAAATGAACGAGCCAATGGGACGGCGCGGGTCTTTGAGACCCGCCCGGGCGCGGCGCACCGCCCGCGAGATGGCGACAATGGCCTCGTCCTGGCCGATAATGGACTTCTTGAGTTCTTCTTCCATCCGCAACAGGCGTTGAGATTCTTCCTCGGCAATCTGCATCAGCGGAACGCCGGTCCACATCGAGATGACTTCGGCGATGTCTTCCGCCGTCACCACCGGGCTGTTGGCGCGGTCCCAGCCAGTGCGCAGGCGTTCCAACTGGTTTTCAATGGAGTTCTCGCGCTCTTGCCATGACCGCACTTCCTCCGAGTTGCCTTCCTCCTGGGCCAGGGCGCGGTTTTGGCGCACCTCGCGCAATTGGCTGAACAGGTCTTTAGCCTGTTTGGCCGCCGGGGATTTGTACATGCGTACCCGCGAGGCCGATTCATCAATCAGGTCAATGGCCTTATCGGGCAGGAAGCGTTCGGTGACGTAGCGGCTGGAAAGGTGGGCGGCGGCTTCGAGGGCCTCGTCCGAAATAATCAGTTTGTGATGTTCTTCATATGCGCTGCGAATGCCGCGCAGGATTTCGATAGTTTCTGATTCAGACGGCTCATCCACCTGCACCTGCTGGAAGCGGCGCTCCAGAGCGGCATCCGACTCGATGTGCTTGCGATACTCCTCCAGCGTGGTCGCGCCGATGACCTGCAACTCGCCGCGCGAGAGGGCTGGTTTCAGAATATTGGCCGCATCCACGCTCGAACCGGCGGCCCCAGCCCCAACCAGCATGTGAACTTCATCAATGAACAGAATAGAACCAGCCTGCTTCAACTCGTCAATGACGCGCTTCAGGCGTTCTTCAAACTGACCACGATACATCGTCCCGGCCACCAGTGAGCCAACATCCAGCTGCAGTACGCGCTTGTTCATCAGCGGGGCCGGTACGTCGCCATCCACAATCCGCTGGGCCAGCCCTTCCACAATGGCGGTCTTACCCACGCCCGGCTCGCCAATGAGGGCCGGGTTGTTCTTGGTGCGGCGCGCCAAAATCTGAATGACGCGCTCAATTTCCATCTGACGGCCTATCACCGGGTCGAGTTTGCCCTGTTCGGCTTTGGCGGTCAGGTCGGTTGCCAGCTGGTCCACCAGCGGGGTTTTGGCGCCCTGCTGCGCGCCCTGCGGGGCGCCGGGCTTGGCCGGTTCGCGCCCGGCGGGCGCGGCGGGCAGGTTGGGCGAGGAGGATTCCTGCAAGACGCGCCGGGTTTGACGGCGAATTTCATCGGGGGTGGCGCCCAGGCGGCGCAGGGCTTCCATGGCTGTTCCTTCGGTGCGAACCAGCCCTAAAAGCAGATGTTCCGTTCCAATGTAATGGTGTCCCATCCGGCGGGCTTCATCCACAGCGTATTCCAGCACTTGCTGGGTATCGTTCGATAACTCGATTTTCTCACCGGGCGGATTCTTGCCTTCGCCAGTCAGCCGAAAGACAATTTCGCGCACGCGGTCTGGTTCAAAGCCCATTTCGCGCAACACTCTCCCGGCAACCCCGCCTTCTTCTTCAATTAAGCCAATCAGTAAATGCTCCGTTCCAATGAAGGAGTGCCGCGCACGTTCCGCCTCGGCATGCGCCAGGCTCAAAACGCGGCGGGCGCGTTGGGTAAAGCGTTCCATACCTGCCATAAAGTCTCCTTGACCAATTCGACAAGAACGGTCTGGAATGAATTTTACCAAAAAAGACGGAAGGGAAATTATATGAATATGATTAGAGTTTGTTATGGCAACAAATATCTCTCTAAAAACGACAATATTTTCTGAGGATATTGTTCCGGCTCCTGAAGAATGAAGCCCCCGTGACCTGCGCTTTCATATACGACCAGTTCTTTCGGGTCACGAGCCGCCTCATACAACTGATAACTGTTACGCACCGGGAGCGTTTCATCCCTGGCCCCGTGAATGAGCAGCACTGGTCTGGGGCTGATGCTCCCGATGACATCCACCGGGCGGACGGTGGAGATGTCGACCTCAGCCTCGCGCTGCCCGAAAAAGAGAACCAGCGGGGCGAAAAAGCGCGGGTCAAGGCCGGTCAGGGTACGGACTCCCTCGCTCACGTTGTCTTCCACGCTCGTGAAAGGACTGACCGCGATAACAGCGTCGATTTCCGGGAGTTGGGCGGCAGCCATCAGGACAGTCGCCGCGCCCATCGAATGCCCGAAGGCAACTATCGCCGCGTCCGCTCCCTCCCTTTGGCGGATGTATTCAACAGCAGCGGCGATGTCGCGGGTCTCATGCAGACCCAAAGTGGTTACGTCCCCGCCGCTTTCGCCGTGATTGCGCAAATCAAGCAGTAAGACGCCATATTTCTTGCCATAAAGAAACGCGGCCTCTTCCAGCATCTGCGCCCGGTTGCCGCCCATGCCATGCGCGCAGATGACCATCACCCCGTTGCGCGGCGGGATGTACCAGGCGGTCAGGGTCAGCCCATCGGAGGTGGTCAGCTGGATGTCTTCGGAGGGCAGGCCCAGGTCGGCAGGCGCACGGGTGATGGGCGCGCGGGCTGGATGCACCAATCCATAGGCGCGGCCATAGGGCAGGGCAATAAATGCAATGAAGAAGGCAGCCGCCAGCAGACACCCCAGGCCAAAGAGCGCCAGATTGCGGATTTTACGCAACATATTAACCCGAATGGTATCCAACGAGTTCGCAGAACACGGCGATTTTCATGGCTCTGCCGTTTGCGGCGGAAGACATCCACAGATTACACAAATTTGGTCTTAAGAATTGGCAAAGTCCGTGAAATCTCGTGGACGAATCTACAACCTTCTCTTCAACGCCGTCGCGAGCCTGGCTTTGAGCGACTGATGGGCCGGGTTTTCCAGATTCAGACGCGGGGCCTTACTGAAATCATAAAACCAGACTGGCCCCGTGCGCAGATTCTCCGGTTCGGCCTGGTAGCGTGGGATGACGTGGGCGTGCAAGGCCGGGTCGGAGTTGCCCAAAATCTCGTAGTTAATGCGCGCCGCGCCGGTCACTTCGAGAATGGCATCGCCGAGAAGGGTCATATCGCGCAGGAAAATTTCCCGTTCGCGCAAGCTCAGGTCGTTCAGGGTGGGGGCGACCGGGTCGGGTAAGAGCAGGCAATAGCCGTTGAGAATCTGCACATCGCCAATCACCGCCCAGCCTGATTCCATGCGGGCTAAAACCGTAGGGTTTTGGCCCTGGCGGGCCAGTTCGACGCGCTGGTGAATTAAAGTGGACATGCGATTTTGGGTGTTGGTTGACGATGAGAGCGGTTTCTGGAAGCGCAGAGATTGGCTTTCAAAGACAACCTGGCGCATTCGGCGGTTGTTTGCTGCCGGGTTGGGCTGTTTGCATGCCGCGTTTCTGAGGCATGCGCATTGCGAAAAGGTCAGCCGGGTGACGTAAGGACGAGATAGTCGTTTTTGGGTTTGCAAAAAAAGCAACCAGAGGAATTATAATCCCTTCATGTTTTCTACCCCAGCCCTTTGCCTCGTAAAAAATGCTCGTTTCGGTTCGCTCTTCACTCACAAGCGGGTACGGATTGCTGTTTACTTCTTATTGATACCTGCCTGCCTGTCCCTGTCAGGGTGCGTGCCGGTTGCCAGCCCCAACACACCTTACACCCCCGGCTTTTTTTATTACGCGCTCGATACGTCCTCTCTGGTGTTTGAAGACCGGTCATTTCCTCTGCCTGCGCCTTCCGATTGCGCGCTCTACGCCATTCGTCCGGCTCCACGGGGACGCTGGATTGCGATTGAGTGGGATTGTCCCTCGGGGCCAAGGGTGGGGCTGTTCGACAGCGCGCGTGGGCGTATTCGCCTGGCTATTGACGACCAGACGCTTGACAACCGTCTGCTGGCCTGGCATCCTGATGGCGGGTCGGTCTATCTCAAAATTGGAATGCTCTCGTTCCCACAGGTGATTCGGGTGGATGTGGAGACGCTGCGGGCGACGGAACTTCGCGTGGCGGCCTTCGTCTATGATATGGCGGTATCCCCTGATGGCGGGCAGGTGTTGTACTCGCTCTCGAACGGAATCGGATTTGGGTCGGAGACCTGGCTGGGCGCCGAAAACGCAAACAATGCATCGCAGCTGCTCCTTGCGCAGAGTCATATCATTGCCCTGGCGCAGTTTTCGCCCGATGGTGAACAAATCGCCTACATCAAAATGCCCGATTCGCAAGAATCGTTTCCCGCCGGGGAGTTGTGGATAATGGATTCACAGGGTGGCAATCCCTTTCGGGCGGCAATGGCCGATGCCGGGCGCGGCTTTCCTCCGGTCTGGTCGCCCGATGGAACGAAAATCGCCTTTGTCGGACGGAACGACCCCTCCGATGCATCCTCCGTCAATTTGTCCATCTTCGACCTGCAAAGTTCATCTTTGATAGTTCATCATTCGTTCTTGGCAACCGCCCCCGCCTGGTCTCCCGATGGCGTTTCCCTGGCTTTTACTGCGCGGGAAGGTGATACAATCGCCGTATGGCGGTATGAAGTGGTTGCACAACGCGCTGAAAAGATGGTTGAAAGAGCCTGTTGTGCAGGCTGGGTACGGTGACAGTTATCAATGAATGCGCTGGTTTCTTGCGAATGAAAAAGATGGTTCTTCTCGTCCTGGCTTTTCTGGTTTCTGCCTGCGCAGGCGCGTCGGAATTGCCCTCGATTCCAGGCGTGGTGACGATTACGTCAGAAGTGCCGCGCGTGGAAGTGACCATGTATCCTGCGCAAGCGGCAACCCGCGCGCTGACCACTGCCACGCGCACCCCCGTCTCGCCGACCGTCACCCGCACGCCCAGCCCGGTCCCCTGGCGCGTTCTGCCGCAGGCCACCATCACCCCGCCTGGCCCCACGCCCACCGAAACGCTTCTGCCTTTGCTGGAATTGCCCACCGAACGTCCCTTTGCGCCCTCCCGCCTGGCCTGGACTGGTCTGCCAACCTACCCTGCCGATTCGGAGCCGGGTTTGTTATTTCGGGTGGATTACGACCCTGACGTTTGGGCGCTCACACAGGATAATTTTGGCAGCCTGGTGCTTGCGCATCGGCAAATTCCTTACTGCGTCCTTTTACCCTGGAGTGGACGCGGCCTGCCCGCAGGTTTACAGGTGGAACATGAATTTCGTACCATTGGGGGGGCTGCTTTTGATGTTCACACCATTGCCCGAAATGGCGTTTTAGAGTTTATTGCCTATGCTGGCGGCGACCAGAAAATTGTTACCGGTTTTCAAGTGGCTTTTGAGGAGCAAAAAGAGCAATGTATTGAAGATGCCGAAGCAGTTTTGGCAACTTTGCGTTCAACCCCTTCCCCGTAAGCAAGTATCCATTTCCAATCACCTCTCACAATGAACTTTCATCGCTTTGCCAAATCTGCTCTTTTCATCCTGGCCCTGGTCGGGCTGCTTGGGTGGGGCGGTTCGCGCCTGGCAATGGCTCTTTCGCAACCACAAGCAGTGGCGCCATTTTTATACCCACCGTATTATGGACGCTCATCGGAAGAGTCGGTTTTCGACCACAGTTCCCCCAATTACACGCTGACTGACAACAAAATCGTTACCTACCAGGGCGAGGTGTTGAATAAAAATTGTCCTGTCCCGGCCCCGCCTGGTACGCCGCCGCCCAACGACATTTGTGACCAGGGCTACGGCAGCTACTGGAGTTATCAACTTGGCATTTACCTGTGGTACAACGGTCACGATGGTATCGACTACGGTATCAGTTACCGCCCGCTGCTGGCCGCCGCCAATGCAGACCAGGTGGTGTATGCCGGGTGGTACAACCCGCAAGACCACGGCTCGAACCTGGGGATTTTCGTCCGTCTGCGGCATCCCAATGGATACAACACCTGGTATGGACACATGAGCGCGATTGCGGTGCAATCCTGTTCGACCATTGGTTGCGCAAATATTCCGCAAGGCGAAGTTATCGGAATGAGCGGCAGCACGGGCAATTCTTCGGGGCCGCACTTGCACTTCCGCGTTACTAACCCACAAAACCGGGCGGTGGACCCCTATGGGTGGGTTGGCGAAGGCGAAGACCCCTGGCCTTACAACCAAACGGAATCGCTTTGGGCGCAAGTTCCCGACATCAGCGGCTACCCCAAAAATGTCTATCCCGGCGGCGCCCCTTTGCCCACGCCTACCGAACCCCCCACTGGTATTTTGGTGGATGACCTCGACCTTCGGTTTGACCAGATTCCCGAAAACTGCTGGACAGTCGTCAATACCAGCGCTGTCAACAGTCAGAACGGACGCATGTTGACCACCCGCCCCATTACCAGCGGCGCGGATACCTGCCAGGCACGCTGGAAACTGCCGCCTGGTTCAGGGGCCGGAACGTATGCAATTTATGTGCGTATCCCCGCTGTCCGCGCCACCAGCCGTGGGGCGCTCTATGCGATTGTGCATGATGGGAAAACCGATATGGTGGTCGTTAATCAGGCAGTTTTTCCCAATCTTAACGTCTCAACCGGCTGGGTGTATGTGGGCAAGTATTACTTCAATGGCCTGGCGCTGGAATATGTCCAGCTCGGTAACCGCACCCAGGACACGACCAGTGACGCCGCCTCGCTGGAACTGGCCGCCGATGCGGTCAGATTTGTTCCGCTTGTACCTGGTACGCCCTTCCCCTCGAATACACCCACCATTTCCCCCACTCCCACCAAAACCCTGACCCCCACCAGTACCCGCACCCCTACCATTACGCTGACTCCTACGGAGACTCGTACCCCAACCATTACGCGCACGCCGACGATTTCTCGCACGCCAACCGCCACTTCATCCATTCGCCCCACCGATACGCGCTGGCCGACCCGTACCCCAACCGTTACTCGCACTCCGCGTCCGTCTGATACCCGCATACCGACCCGCACCCCGACTTCTTCCCGAACGCCGACGGTTTCTCGCACGCCAACCGTGACCCGCACCTTCACGCCCTCGCGCACGCCAACGATTACCCGCACGCCTGCATTCACGCGGACTCTCACGCCCTCTCGTACGCCAACATGGACCCGCACCCCAACGCCCACCCGAACCTTGACGCGCACGCCGGGGCCTTCACCTACTCGTACCCCAACCTTCACCCGTACTCCCACGCAAACGCGCGTGCCTTCGCGTACGCCGCGTCCCACCGATACACGCTGGCCGACGCGCACTTTTACGCCGCGACCCTGAAAAACAAGCCGAGTATCCTCTCAAGGAGCCTTTATGCGCCCCCAAAAACGTCTAAAAGCAATGAAGAGTTGGAAAGAAATCTTTCAAATTCCAACCATCTTTTATTTTCCCGCTTTTCTGCTTTCAATGGCTGTTGCTGCGTTGAGTTTCTTCGTGGAACCATTTGCAGTGGAATATCTGGCAGGCGGGTTGGTGGCGGCAGGGTTGTTTGCCCTCTTGATTTTTGTGGGCGTCGTCCTCCCTGCTGTGCGCGCAAGCATGCTGAAGCGGGAGGGCATTTCTACAACAGCCCTGGTGGTAAAACAAGAAAAAAGGTCGCGCTCGACTGGAACGCTCGACCCTGGCAATCGCATTCAGACTTCTTTCACCGTCATTACATTTGAGTTTACGCCTGAAGGCGCAAATTCTCCTTGGCAGATGGAGGCAGAAGTGGCAAAAGTGACCTCCTCGATGCAGGAAGGGAAGATGATGAAAATCACTTATGCCAAATCGAACCCCCGAATCGTCAGACTGCCAGGAGAATGAGATGCTTCTTGCTTCAAGACTGGCTCATCTTAAATCATACAAATACAGATACACGCTTGTTCCTGGTTCGATGAATTGACGTTTGCGTTCACCAATCTGGTTGAGGTAGTCGAGCATCCACTCTTTTTCGTTAAATTCTCCGCGCTCGTACACGTGCGAAAATAAAACCCAGACGCGCCGATGGCCTTGCAAGGGGGCGAATTCGGACGGCAGAGTTTGCGGGTCATTGGTGAGCAGGCTGCCCGCCACGTAATCCATATTTGGGCGGGCGTAGTAACGAAAAGCGGGCAAAGCCCAATAGTAGACGTAAACGGCGTCGCCCGGCTGATAGTTGGCGTTCAGGTAGGCAATGGCCGGGCGGATGTGTTCGGGATATTTTGGGCTTATCAATCGTTCGGCGGAGACGGTGAGCGGGGAGTAAAGCAAGAACCCGCCCAAAAAGAGCGCCAGCAGCCGGGAGAGCAAGCGCGGACGCAAGGAGATGTTCCAGAGCCAATCTACCCCTGCCGCCAGGGAAATATAAACCAGGGGGACAAGGAACAGCGCCATGCGGCCTGCCAGGGGATACCATTTCAGCCACGAAGCCGCCCAGGCGAAAACGAAGACCAGGAGCAGGGCGAGGGCTATTTTTGACGGTTGCATTATTGGCAATGGCGTTGCGTGGTCTTGTTCAAGGCTGGTTCGACTGATGAGGAGAAAACCTGCTCCCAGCAGCATGGCTGCCAGCAAGAGAGGGGCAAAGGCCGTTAAACCGCCGGGGTTGGTGAACAGGCCGAGCAGGGTGGTGAGCGGGTTTTGGCGGAAGTATTCCTGCCAGTAATTGCGCAGGAAGTCATTGCCGGAGAGTTCCCGCAGGTTGACCAGATAGAGAATGCCGAAACTAACCAGCCAGCCTGCGCCCATTGCCAGGGTCGGGAAAGGATGGCGGCGATTTTGGACGAGGAGAGTCAGACCAACGGCGGCGAGAACGAAAATAGCCGGGTGCGAGAACCAGGGGGCGAGCAGGAAGGCAGAATGCAGAAGGATGAACGCTGAAAGGGGAATGGAGGGGGATAGGTCGGGCAGGTTTTTGGAAGCGAACAGGTACAGAAGCAGCAAGGTTACGAGGACATCAAGGGAGTATTGTTTGACTTCTGAAGAGTAGTAAATGAGCGTAGGGCTGAGGGCGAAGAGGGCCAGGGCGGTGAGCAGGCCGGGGGAATGGAGAATGTGTTGGGCAAGAAGGAAAAAAAGTACGAGCGAGGCGCAACCTGCCAGTAACGGGAGCAGGCGCAAGGCGCGTTCCCCGTCTCCGATGAGGGTGGCGGCAAGTTTTTCGAGCAGGATGAAGCCGAGGGGGGCGCCTTGTTCGTAGTCCAGTTTTCCAACAAGCTCCCCAAAATCCTTGTGGATGATGTTCAGGGCCAGCATGGCTTCATCGAGCCAGAGCGAGCGGTTGGCCAGGTATTGGCGCAGACGTAATATGATGCCAAGGGCAACCAGGCTCCAGGCGGCCAGGGCGACGGGGCGGGAGGCTTTCATGGATTCGAAAATCTCCAGAGATGAGTTACGAACATCAGGAAATGCTGGTGTCGGTGTTGGCGAGCATTTCTTTCAGGTGCGCGAGGGCTTCCGCTGGGGCCGGGTCGGTCTGGTAGGCCATGGCCAGGTAGTAGGCCAGGTAATCACCGAAGTGGAGCGCTGTGCAAAGGTGGGCGAGTTTGGAGGCGCCTTTGGCCATGTAAAAATCGGTGTTGGAGCCTTCAAGCATAAAGACCTGGCGGGTAAACTCGCTACGCAAACGGTTGCGGGGTTGGTCGGAGGGGGCCAGCAGGAACATTGCCAGGGTGCGGCTCTGGAGCAGGTCGGCAGGGTTGGCGAGGCCAGCCAGGGTGTTGTGGTTGGCCTCGGGCAGGAACTCGAAATTGGCTGGGGCTTTGGCGAGTTCGTTGATTTGGGTTTTCCAGCGGCGGGCCACCGGGGCTAGCACGCCTGTGCCAAAAACGGTTACCCAGCGTCCGACCAGTTGGCCGGCGTATCGTTTGGCGGGGTTGAGCGCGGCAGGGATTTCGGCCCGCAGGTTGGCTTGCTGTTCGCGCATGGCTGCAATGGCTTCGGACAGGTCGGCGGCTGGGTGGGGAATGAGCCGCAGGCGACTGAACAGGGCTAGCAGCAGCCCAAAGGAATAGCCGACGGCGGCGTGTGGCTGACCGTGATGCGTGAACTGCCAGAGCGGAATGCCCGCTGCGCTGGCTTGCCCGGCAAGTTTCCCCCCGGCGCAAACCGCCAGGGTTATGCAGCCGCGTTGGCGGGCGGTCTGGAACGAATCGAGCGTTTCTTCGGCGTCCTCGGCGTGAGACGAGGCAACCACCAGCGTGCTGGGGCCATTGGCGAATGCGGGCAGGCCGTAATCGCGGTGGACAATGACCGGGACGGGGCAGGTTTCGGCGGCATAGGCGGCCAGCAAATCGTCGCCAATGCCTGAGCCGCCCATGCCGGAGAGCACGATGCGTTCGATGGGCCGGGAGGTCGGTGGCAGGGGCAGGTTTTGGCCGAGTTCCCAGGCTGCAGCGAGTTGTTCCGGCAGGTTTTCAATTTCGGCCAGCATGTTTTGGGGGTCAAGTTGGGAGAAGAGAGAAAGGTCATTGAGATTCATAGGCATTGGGCTGGGGGGCGATTTCAGGTTTAAGGCGAACCGGCTCGATTTTACTTGATTATCGTTTTGCGGCCAGTTCACGGAGGTTATCGAGCGGCAGGGCTTTAATCGTGAGTCCGTGATGGCCGGTTATGTCGGAAGCCATGGTCAGCGAGTTGTAAACCGCCTGTTCGGCGGCTTCGATGGCTGCCAGGAAGAGCGGCGAGTTTTTATCATTTGGCAGTTCGGGGTAAGCATAGACCTGGTTGCGGCGCGATGGCGTGCGGCGAACCGCCTGGGCAGACGAAAAAGCCAGGGCATAATCGCCGGAGCCATCGCTGAAAGATGCGCCGGTGCGGGCCAGTCCGAACCATCCGCGCCAGGCCAGGCGGGTCAGGTTGCGGTCAGAGAGCGGCGCGTCGGTGGCCAGCACGATAATTATCGAGCCATCGGCTGCGGTTGTTTCGAACTGGTCTTTGAGATAATATTGACCAGGCAATTTTCCCACCGGAATTCCATTGATTTGCAGGATGCCGCACAAAATTGGTTTGCGCCAGCGTTCTAACCGTGTAGCCGCACAGTGATTGAGGCAGGCGGCGGCGGGGAACGTTGGTCATAGAAAGGCTTGCAAAATCCATAACAGCGCCATGCCAGTTGCAAGGGTCCACAAGACATTGCAGGTTTTCCAGGCGACGATGGCCCCGCCCAGACCGGCCAGCAGGCGCAGGTTGCTGATGGAGATATCGAGCGTTCCCGTTGGGTGGGTGAGGGCCGGGAAGACCAGGGCGGCCAGCACGGCCGCGGGGACGTATTTCAGGGCCTGTTGCAGCCATTCGGGCATGGTGATTTTGCCGAAAAGGTAGATGAACGAGAAACGCAGCGAAAAAGTCCCCAACCCAATGGCGAGAAAGAGAAGCCAGAGCAGGGTCGTGTTCATGAGCGGGCCTCTTGCCAATTCTGGAATGTCTCCAGGAGAACCCCGGCGCTAATGCCGAGTAGAGATGCCAGCACCAGACCTAGATTGTAAGGCAATCCTTTCGCCAGAATTGCCGTTACTCCGCCGGTGATGGCGGCGGTGACGCTTGGGCGGTCGCGCAATGTACCAAACATCAACGCCATGAAACTGAGAGGAAAGGCGAACTCCAGGCCCCAACTGTCGGGAATTAACTTGCCCAGCATCGCGCCGCTGATTGCGCTGACCTGCCAGGCTGCCCAGACGGTGAAGGCGGCGCCGAAGTAGAACCAGCGTCGGCTGATAGTTTCATTGGGTGCGAATTGGCCCATGCTGACGCCAAAGGCCTGGTCAGAGAGCATGTAGGCCAGCAGGGCTTTTTGCCAGGTCTGCAACCGTTGCAGGAAGGGCGCAAGCGTGGCACTGTACATGGTGAAACGCAGATTGATGACCAGGGCGGTGAGCAGCATAATCACCCAGGGGCTGCCTGCGCTCATCAGTTGGAAGACGACCAACTGCGATGCCCCGGCAAAGACGATGAATGACATGCCAATCGCTTCAAAGGGCGTTAAACCAATACTGACGGCGGCCACGCCTGAAATCATGGCAAATGGCACGACACCCAGCAGGATGGGAAGGGCGGCGCGCGCCCCGGCATAGAAATCCTGGTTGAATCGCATATCCTTGTACCGGTCTAAAGGTGTTTTTCCCGCAGAAATTCCCCAATCTGCTCAAATGCCTGCCCGCTTTCCGGCATCAATCTGCCCAGGGCTTGCCAGACATGCCACAGGCCATTCCAAACACGCAGGGTGACATCCACGCCATCGGCGCGGGCTTTTTCGGCCAGTTTCAGCGAATCGTCGAGCAAAATTTCATCGCTGCCAACTTGAATGAGGAGCGGGGGGAAGCCATGAAAATCGGCCAGGAGAGGGGAAATGAGCGGGTGTGTGAGCGGGGTCGAATTGGCGTACCAGTTTGCCCATTGTTTCAGGACCTCTGTCTTAAGCACTGGCTCACTCGCTGCTTTAGTGATGTGACTCTGCCCTGAATGGGTTAAATCGGCCCAGGGTGACAGGCAAATCACTGCCGCCGGGAGCGGGTCGCCAGCCTGGCGCAAAGCCAGGGTGGTAGATACTGCCAAACCCCCGCCCGCCGAATCACCCGCAAGGACGATATGTTTTGGGTGATAGCCCTGACCCAGCAACCACCGGTAGGCAGTCAGCGCATCTTCTAGCGCGGCCGGGAAGGGATGTTCTGGCGCGAGGCGGTACTGTAGCAGCAGAATATTGCGTTTCAGGACCTGGGTCATGGGCAGGCACAGAATCAGATGGGTGTTAATGGAACCAGAAACGTACCCGCCACCATGCAGGTACAGGATGATTTTGTCTTCGCTTGTGCCTTTGGGCCCTAACCAGGCAGCGGGCAGGCTCTCTATCTCGAAGCGCTCAATCCGTACTCCGCGCGTGACGTACCGGCTAAATGCGGCAATGTTGGCCTCGCGCAAACGACTGTCGGCAATTTCGGCCAGTTGTTCGTTGTACATGCGGCGCAATATCCGCCGCCAAAAACGGGCGCGTAAACTCAAGGTCATTTTGAATCTTTCTTTTTGTGAAAAGGATGCCCCAAAGGCAGGGCCCGCGATGCAGCAATGGCTCTTGAACGTCCTCTGGAGGATAGGCAGAGTGCAACTGTAACATAGTTTTTGGAGATTGTTGTGATGACCGGGTGAATTTCTTGTATCACCCAAACGGGTCATTTTGATAAAATCTTGACCGATTTGGTTGTCATTTGAAAAACTTTATGCTATAGTACTTGCCAGTAATTTGAAAACTACGCCGAATCTTTTCGAGCGGGGAACCCACTACCGGGGCGAAACAACGTCATCGCGTTGTAGAGCAAGTCTTCTGTTCCAGCCCGACAGCTAACCTCGCAGGCGTTGAAGAACACGCAAGAAACATCTTTCATGGTGATTCTCTTCGTGAATCTTCGCGCACTGCGGAGAGGACTGTCTAATGGTAAAAGACTTGTTTTGTTTTTAGAGAAAGGAAAACGCGATGCATACCCTGTACCATAACGTCACCACGCAAAAACGCTCCGCCTGGAGGAGCGCTTATGAAGTCAAAGTGGCGGCGCTCGAACACGAGAAGCGGCGCTTTTTGATGATGCAAGGCAATGTCGGGTTGGAAAAACCACAGGCAACGCATATTCAAGCCAACCAGAAACCCGGCTGGGCTTCGCTGGTCAAATTGCCTTTGCGGTTGCTTGCAAATTTGATGGGCTAAACCGACAGATTGGATATGCAAAAGGAGCAGCAGGCTGCTCCTTTTTGTTTTTCTGGTCAATGCGCTCTCACATCTTTCCCAAACCCTGGTTCTGCCAGGACTTTGCCATCTCGAAACGCTTCGCGCCCGCGCAAAACGACTTTGCGCACCCGGCCTTTCACCTTCCAGCCTTCGAAGGGCGTCCAGCCGCAGCGTGATTTCATCTCGCTGGCGCGGATTTCGTATTCAGCGGTTTCGTCCACTTCCACCCAGGTTTCGGGCTGCTCGGGCAGGTGAAAGATGCGGCGCGGGTGGATGACGGATTTTTCGATGATTTGGTCAATCGTCAACCGTCCATCGGCAACGGCGGTTAGGAGCAACGGCAGGAGCGTTTCGAGGCCAGGAAAGCCGGGCGGGGGATTTTCGCCATCCTTTTCGGCCAGGGTGTGCGGGGCGTGGTCGGTGGCGAAGCAATCAATGACATCGAGATTTTCCCAAAGCGCATCCACATCGGCCTGCCTTGCCAGGCGCGGGCGGACTTCGGCGCGGCCACCAGCGAGGCCATCGGCGCAACAGGAAGAACCTGCCACAGAAAGGGGCAAGCCGCCCTCGGCCAGGAACAAATGATGCGGACAGACTTCGCAGGTCACTTTGACGCCGCGTTCTTTGGCGGCTTTGATGAGCAAAATCTCCTCGCGCAGAGAAACATGGGCGATGTGAATGGGTTTGTCGAACATCTGCGCCATCCACAGCGCAGCGGCCATGCTGCGGCTTTCGGAATGGGTCACAATGGGCGTTTTGCCCGGCCAGCGGCGGAAATGCTCCAGCCAGAGGGTCATATCGTCCAGGCGCAGTTCGCCAAAGGTCGAATCGAGGTACATTTTGAGCGCGGCGGCTTGCGGGGCCAGGCGGGCAACTTCGGCGGCGTTCCCTGGCCCTGCGCCGAGATATTGCCCATAATCACAGCGGGCTTTCGATTGGGCCGCGTTTAGCGCTAGATTCAGGGTTGCTTCATCGAAAATCGGTGGTTTGGTGTTGGGCATGGCGAGAATGGTTGTCACGCCGCCAGCCAGCGCGGACTGGGTGACGGTATCCCAATCTTCCTTGTGAGTTTGGCCGGGTTCGCGGACGTGGACGTGCGGGTCAATCAGGCCGGGGAGTTTAATCATGCCTTTCCTCCAGTTTGATGCCCGCCAGCGCCTCCAGAACGCCAATTACGGCGGAGTTATCCAACTCGCCCATGCCCATCTGCAGCATGGCGTTGAACAATTGGGCGTTTTCGGCAGTGGCTGGCAGTGGAACGCCATATTCACGCGCGGTTTCGAGCACAATGTTCATGTCTTTGGCCTGCATGTAGGCTTTAAAGCCAGGGCTGCGGTTGCCCGCGAACAGACGCGGCGGTTTCACATCTAGCGTCCAGCATTGGGCTGCGCCGCCTTTAACGGCCTCCACCACCTTTTGCGGGTTCACGCCCGCTTTTTGCGAGAACACCAGTAACTCACCCATCGCCACCATCTGCGCGGCGACCATAATCTGGTTGGCGGCCTTGGCAACCTGTCCCGCGCCCGGCCCGCCAACATGCGTGACAGTTTTGCCCATCGCCATAAAAACCGGCATGACCTTTTCAAGCGCAGCAGACTCGCCGCCGACCATGATGGTCAGCGTACCGTTGCGGGCGCCAATATCGCCGCCGGAGACGGGCGCGTCGAGCGCCAGGGTTCCTTTTTTCGAAAGCTCATCCGCAATGCGGCGGGCGGTGGCGGGTTTGACCGTGCTGTTATCCACATACACCAGCCCAGGCCGGGCCGCTTCCAGGATTCCGCCCGGGCCCAGAACAACTTTTTCCACATCGGGAGAATCTGGCAGGTTGGTGAAGACCACATCCACCTGACCCGCTACTTCCGCCGGAGAAAAGGCCTCCCCTGCGCCTTCGGCAACCAGTTCGGCCACTGCCGCCCGGCTACGATTGTGAACGACCAGCGGGAACCCCGCCTTGAGAATGTTGCGGGCGATGGATTTGCCCATCAGTCCGAGACCGATGTAGCCGACTTTAATCGAATGTGCTCTCATGGTTGCTCCAAAAGAAAAAGACTCGTTTGGGTCGATTATACTCGCGCGAGTCTCTTAAGCCACAGTGACCAGCCTCTCGACTGGTCACTGTTTACTGAAAACTTGCTCTTACTTGATTTCAAAGTTGATGGTCACGGTCGCCGTAATCTGCATCTGACCGGGGCTAATCGGCACGGCCACTGCGGCTGCGTCGCCGCCGCCACCGCCCAAGCCTTTGGCTTCTCCATATAGCACGGGCGCGCTGTCGTAGTATTGAATGCCCTGGATTTCGCCCAGATTCACGCCAGCAGCCTCGGCCAGTTCAGCAGCCTGTTTTTTGGCGGCCTCCACAGCAGCCTTGCGGGCGTCGGCGAGGGCCTGGGTTTTGTCGGACACATCGAACTGGATGCTGTTGATGTTGTTTGCGCCTGCCCGCACGGCGGCATCGAGCAGGTCGCCCAATTTTGCCAGGTCGCGCACGGTGACATAGACGGTGTTATCTACGCGGTATACCGGCTTGCCAGGCTGTCCATCCACGCCATAGGGCGTATTTTGCCAAATAGAGAAGTTGCTGGTACGCAGGTCATTTTCGGCCACGCCAGCCGCCTTCAACGCTTCAATCAGACGCTGGGTATCGGCGTTGTTCTTGGCAACTGCATCCGCCGCGCTTTCATTTTCCGTGCTGACGCCCATATAAATATAAGCAATATCCGGCTTGAGAGAGACCTGTCCTGAACCGCTTACCGAGATGGTGCGCGTGGCTGGGGCCGCGCCCGGCATCACTGCCGAACCACATGCGCTCAGCAACACTGCCAAAACCATGAACAGAGAAACGAAAAGAAATTTGTTACGCATTTTATGCTCCTTTGAATGTTGAACTTCCTCTCTAGAACGCCGCTTGCGCCCAAAAAGTTCCCATCTGCTGGAAATTGCCAGACCAGCAAGCGGCGCAATTTGAAAATCGCGGTACAATTTTCCTATGTCGGTTGATTTTCAACAGGTTTATCAGAAAATACGCGAAATTGGCGCTACGGCTCAACAACGCAAAAAGACCCTCGAGGAACGCCGCGCCCATGCGCGCTTCCTGCTCAATTTGAATGCAGATAATCTGGATGGATTACGCTGGATGGTGGAATCCGCCAAAGAGATGGACCCGGCCCTCCGCTGCGCGGTTCCGTTAAATGAACGGTTAGATACCCACCTCCCGCCGCCTGCCTTGCCGTCAAACGCAGTCTTAATCGCCGCGGATGGGTCGCAAATTAACCCCGACCGTCATGCCGCTGTCCAATTCGGGCTCATCAACGTAGGGGCCATCACCATCAAACTGGCAAGCGGCCAAACGCCTCAGATTTTCACCGACAGTCAACTCTTGTTTGATGAAGAACTGTTTACTATCTCCGGCAATCCTCTTTCTGAAGGCATGGTAGCCCTGCGGCGCGACCTGCGCGAACGCTCCGCGCTCTATGACCTGGCTGCCGGGTGTGGCGAAGACCAGCCCGTCATTACCTTCACCGATGGCCCCATCGAACTGTGGGGGAGCAGCGGCGGCGAGGATGGACAGGAATATCACGAAGCCTTGCAAAAATACCTGGGGGTTCTCTCGCGCCTGCAAATGCGCGGGGTTGTCACCGCCGGCTATGTCGAAAAACCGGGCGCCGACCTGGTCATCCGTCTGCTCGAACTTGCTGAAGTTGGACAAGATGTTCTCTTGTCTAACAACTTGCGAAACCACCATCCCTTGCGCGGCGTAACCGACCGCTGGCTATTTGGCGAACGCAAAGACCCCTTGCTCAAGCCTGGCGAGCGCTCGGCGGTGTTCAAAATTCAGACGAAAAACGAAAAACATTACAGCGGGGCATTAAGCCTGCATTTTTTCTATCTCAACGTGGGTAGCGAGGGCCATCCCTGGCCCGTGCGGGTTGAAATTCCGCAATGGGTGGCGCAGGATGTGGAAAAACTTGGCTGGCTGCACGCCATCCTTGTGGAGCAGTGCCGCATGATGGGCGCCAAACCATATCCCTACCTGCTGCATCGCGCCCATGAATGCGCAGTCGTCTCGCTCGAAGAAAAACGCCAAATTGAGCAAATGCTCCAGATGGAACTGCGCCGCGCAGGCGAAGATGTAGACGACGGTTCGCACAAGCAATCCGCCAAAGACCTGTCTGGGCGGGCGTCTTTCCAATAAATAAAAACGTCCCGAAGGTGGTTCACCCTCGGGACGCCTGGTCTCTATGCTTTCCCTGGCGCTTTGAAAGCCGTCATGGCCGTTTCTCCATATAATTTTCGGTGGACAATACTGAGAGCGCGCACTTGCTCGTAGGCGTGGTAAGACGAGCGGACGAGCGGATTACTCTCCACCCATTTAAACCCCAACTGGTAGCCATATTCCCGTAATTCGGTAAATTCTTCCATGGTGTAATACCGCGAAATCGGGTAATGTTTTTTGCTTGGCTGTAAATACTGCCCGATGGTCAGGATGTCCACGCCCCAACTGCGCTGGTCGCGCATCACGGCTTTCACTTCCTCAATCTCCTCGCCCAGCCCAACCATAATGCCACTTTTGGTCAGCACATCCGGGTCCAGTTTTTTGGCGTTGGTCAGGGTTGCGGCTGCCCAATCGTAATTGTCTTGCGGCTGAATTTGTTTGAACAGGCGCGGAACGGTCTCTACGTTGTGATTAAGGATTTCTGGGCGGGCATCCATCACGATTTTCAGGGCTTCAAGCGAACCTTTGAAATCGGGAATAAGCACTTCAATGGAACAGCCAGGCTGCAGTTCGCGGATACGTCGAATGACCATTGCAAAAATCGGCGCCCCTCCATCTTTGCGCTCGTCGCGGTTCACCGAGGTGATGACCGCGTGTTTCAGGTTCATCGATTTAACGGCCTGCGCCACGCGTTCCGGCTCCAGCCAGTCCATTGGGTTGGGTTTCCCATGCTTGATGTCGCAGAACACGCATGAACGAGTGCAAACATCGCCCAACATCAGGAAGGTGGCTGTACCGCTGCCCCAGCATTCGCCCAGGTTTGGGCACATGGCTTCTTCGCAAACGGTATGCAGGGCTTTGGAGCGCATGATTCCATGCAGGCGTTCATAATTTTCACCCGATGGCGCGCGTACCTTAATCCATTCGGGGCGGCGCAGTGGGGTGGTGACAAGGGTTTCGGGGTTGACCCGGTCTCGGGTTGGGGTTGCTGGCATAAGGGGAGTTCATCCTTTTTTGAGTTTTACCATTAAACGAAACGATTGTACCGCGTAAAGGTTGGAAAAATGTTAATTTGCGCGGTTTGCTGAAGCAGAAAGCCTTTTGGACGATAATCTTGGGCTGTCTTACTTCAGCATCTCTTCCAGCATGGCCCGCGCCTTTGGGGCATCGGCTTTGCCCTGCATCTTTTTCATTACCTGGCCCACAAACCAGCCCATCAGCCCGACTTTGCCGCCTTTATAGGCGGCCACTTCGCCCGGCGCTTCGGCAATGACCTGCTCGATGACGGCGCGGATGGCGCTATCGTCGCTGACTTTGGCCAGTCCCTCAGCCTGCACAATCTCGGCGGGTGACTTTCCACTGGCATTGACTTTTTGGAGCAGGCCCTTGCCAGTGTTGGTGTTGACCGTTCCGGCGTCAACCAGTTTGATGATTTCAGCCAGGTAAACCGGCGTCAGGGCCAGTTCCCCGGCGGTTTGGCCGCTTTCGTTGAGCATCCGCAGCACGTCGTTCATCAGCCAGTTTGAAACGCGTTTGGGGTCGCCGCCGTAGGCCTGGACAGCCGCCTCGAAGTAATCCGAAAGCGAGCGTTCGCTGGTCAGCAGTTCGGCGTCGTACTCTGGCAGGCCGTAATCGCTCATAAAACGGGCGCGCCGTTCCAGCGGCAGCTCGGGAAAGTCTTTCAGGATTTCGACTTTCCATTCATCGGTCATGTAAACTGGCAGCAAATCTGGCTCGCGGAAGTAGCGATAGTCGGCTTCGGTCTCCTTCGAGCGCATTTTCTTGAGCGTTTGGGTATCCTCGTCCCATTCCAGCGTCCAGGCTGAGACTTTGCCGCCGTTTTCGTATTCTTTGACCTGGCGTTCGATTTCCTTTTCGACCGCCGCGCGCACCGCTTCGATGGAATTGACGTTCTTAATTTCGGTCTTGGTGTTCAGAACGGTCTCGCCCTTTTTGCGCACCGAGACGTTGGCGTCGCAGCGCAGGTGTCCCTTTTCCATATCGGCTTCAGAGATGCCAATCCAGCGCAACAGTTGGCGCAGACGCGTCAGGTAGTTGGCGGCCTCGTCGGCGGAGCGCAGGTCGGGGCCGGTGACCATTTCGATGAGCGGCACGCCGCAGCGGTTGAAGTCAATCAGCCGGGTGCCAGTCAGCGGGTCATTTTTCGTCTTCCCCGCGTCTTCTTCCATGTGCATTTTCCAAATGGTGACACGGCGAAGCGAGCCATCTTGCTGTGGCACATCAAGATAGCCGCCTTTGGCGAGCGGGCGGTCATATTGCGAAATCTGGTAGCCTTTGGGCAGGTCGGGGTAGAAGTAGTTCTTGCGGTCGAAGTACGAAACTGGCTGGATTTCGGCGTGCATGGCGGCGGCCAGCAAAAGGCCTTTTTCCACCACGCGCCGGTTCAGCACGGGCAAAACGCCTGGCATTCCGGTGCAGACCGGGCAGATGTTGGTGTTTGGTTCGGCATTCCACGAATCGGCTTTGCAGCTGCAAAAGATTTTTGATTCGGTGTTGAGTTGAATGTGCGTTTCGAGACCGATGACTGCTTCGTAATCCATATCCAAATCCTTCAAGTGGGGTGCGGCTATTATAAAACAAGACTTCCGAGATGCGAAAACTCGGAAGTCTTGAACAGCGTTCGCTCTGCTTTCATGGCACAGTCGTTTCGCAGCGCATAAAAGTATCTCCGGGTTGACCGCCGCCGTAACAGACGTCACCTTTGCCTCCGCCACCGTCCAGCGCATCATTTCCCGGTCCGCCGATGAGAGTATCCAGCCCGGCGCCGCCGCGCAGGTCGTCGTTACCGCCGCCGCCCAGGATGCAGTCGGTGCCGCCCCGGCTGAGGATGGTATCGTTGCCCGGGGTGCCAATGACCAGTTCGCTTTGGGCAGTGGTGGTGTCGCCGCGCGCCAAAATGACCAGGCGGGTCAGGTTCAGCGCAGCGCATTCGGGGGGTTTAAGGGCGTTGGCATTGATGAGAAACGTCTGATTGTCTAACAAGGAGGGGGCCACGGTATTGGAGGCCGAGAAGGCCGACAACAGCCCGGTAGCCACCAGGAAGAGCAGGCTGGCCGCCGCTGTGACTATCCACTTATTGAGCGCCATTGCTGCTGCCTTTCATCATGACGAACCGGTAGAAGGTCTGACCAGCGTCGACTGCGAACTCGTCAGCCTGGTCGCCGCTTACATGAAGAATCATGTTTCCGCTGTGTTCGGCCAGCCGCGCCAGGTCATCGATGGAAGCGACTGGCACGCTGCGCGCTTCGGCGCCAGGTGGGAACTGGCTTACATCGGCTATCATTCCGCCATATTTGACGGCCACTCCCTCAAGCGGGTTTTTCTTGAGCGATTGGCGAATGCTCAAAGCCAGGAATCCGCCCACCGTCAGGACCGAGGCCAACCCCAGCCCGGCGATGACCCGCGCCAGCCCAACTGTCAGCGAGAAGCCCGGCAATCGAATTCGGTTGGCGATGCGGGTGTTGGTGGCAATTTCCTTAACTTCCAGCGGCAGGAGCGGGTCGGCCTCCGGGTTTTCATGCAGAACGACCATTTGCAGGTCATCGAGCAGAAATACCAGGCGCGGGGCAAAGCGTGATTCAACTGGCAGTTCAGCCATCGTTGCGGTCAGGTTCACTTCGGGCGTAATGACGAAGGTGTACGCATCGCGGCGCACGCCGGTTACGCTCTCCACCTCGCGTAGAGAAGCCAGAATTTTGCAGATGTCAAAGGAGGTTGTGACGTTGGCTTCTGTGCCGGAGAATTCCTGCCGCGCAACGAGCGGGAAGGCGCGCTTCCAGCCGTTCCCGGCCTCGGCCTGGGCGTTAAGGGCAATGTTGCCGGTCACATCTGCGGCGGAATCAGCCATCAGCGAGTAGCCGAAGCGCAGTTCGACCTGGCAGCCCGCTTTCAGGAAAACCGGTTCTCCGGCGGCGGCACTGCCCGAAGGGTAAACCCCCGGCTGGGGCGCGCTGTAGCTGAAACGTCCCAGGTGAATGTATTGCAGGCTGACAGTTTCGCTCAGGTACTCGTCGCGGGTAAAGGCGACCAGCCCCAGGGCGGCGAACAGGACAAAAACAATTGCCAGAATAAAAGTAGTCATTTCGAGTTGGCGGGCAAGGTCTTTCATTGCTGCGCCTCCTGTAAAAAAACGATAAGAAGAGCGAGTCGGGGCCCTTTTTCGCAGCCGCTTGCCGGGCAGCAAGGCAAACATCACCACCACTGCCACTGCGCCTGCCAACAGAGCCAGCCCCAGCGGAGTGCGAAACGGCGCAAGAAGGCGCCCAATGCCGGGGATGTGCAGCCAGGCCTTGCCAATCAGTTGGTCGGTGGTCGGTTTTTCGGGGTCGAGCCAGGCATTGTTATCCCCTTTGAATGTGAATGTGCCATCTTTTACCGCAACAACGCGGTGGATGACGTAGCTATCGAGGTCGGCGCTGTAGTAAGTGACGATGTCTCCGACGCCGTAGGACGTCTCCCGCCGGACGATGACCAGGTCGCCGCTATGATAAAGTGGTTCCATGCTCGCGCCATTGACGATAACATAGGCTGCCGCTCCGCCGAATTGAATCGGTAGAAACAAAGCCCAGGCCAGGATGACCAGCACGAGGAATATTCCACTCAACAGGGGAGAAGTCCAGCGGCGCATAGAAACCAGGCCGCCAGCCGCAGTCTTCATCTGGAGAAGCGCTGCGGCTGGCGAGTAGTTACGAGTTCGCTATGTGGATGGGGTGAAGCATGAACTACTGAGCAGCGATGACGCGCAACTCATCCGCGTTCAGCACGGGCACGCCGCCCGCGAAGGTGCAGCTCACGTTGGTGCCAGCCGTGACGGTGCAGGAGGTATAGGTGGTGCCGGTGGAGATGAGTTTGACATGCACCGCGCCGCCTGCCGGGATGGCCGGAGCCACCGTGAAGGTCATCGAGTCGATGGTGGCCGGGTTGGTGGCGTTCAGGTTGTAATGAATGTTGCTGATGGTGTAGCCACTGATAGCGGCGGAGCCGTCACCGGCGGCGCTGGCGCCGACCGTGTTGGAGGCGGCAAAACCGTACACGGCCACCATCAGAACCATCAGGGCCAGCAGGGCGAAGGCGAGTTTGAGGTTGCGTTTGAAATTCATTACTTGTAACTCCTTTAGATAATTAGATTTGATTGACAGGGAACGCCCCTATCTGTTGCGCTTATGATAACAACGCCATTTTTGAGAAACATTGCCAAAACATTGTCAGATATTTACAGTCTTGTAAGAACCCAACAAAAAAGAGCGATTTTATCGCCCTTTTTTGCATTCCTGTTAATTGTCAGCGGCAAGTTGCTGAACCCTACGTTAAGCCAGCGAGGCCATCCCCACCAGGGTACGAAAGGCAGCGTAGGCGGCTGCCATATCGGGCGCTTCGATGGAGACGCGGTTTTCATCCCGTTCTGCGCCCGGCGCACGCATTGCGCGGTCGGCCATGTCGGAAGTCATGAAATCGACTGTAACCAGAATGGGCGCATCCAAAACGAAGGGTTCTGGCGCATGGCCTCGCTTGAGATTCTGGACGGCGCGCCGCGCCCCATCGGTGAGCATCTTTTGGGTGATTTGCGGCGCAAGGCATTCGGCGGAGGTGCGCCCGGTGGCTTGTTTCACCACGACCGAGGTCATCTCGCCGAGCAGTTCGACCGTCTGCGCGCAGGCGGTTTGGTCGCCGCTGACCAGGATGACTGGCACGCCGAAGTAGCCTGCCAGCGCTCCATTCAGCCCAAACTCGCCTACGAGAATCTCGTTGAGCCACAGGTTGGCGACGCATTTGCTCGACCAGGTGTGGTCCAGCACCGCATTTTGCGACCCCTGCCGGGCATGATAGCCGATGAACATCACCCCGTCCACGTCCTCGCCAATGCCCTGCATCATCGAAAACGGCGCAGAGGTGCTGGAATTGAGGCGGGCGCGTGGGTCAAGTTCCTCAATTAAGATGTTTGTCCCGTTCCAGTGACCATCGGCCACGACCACTTCAGTCGCGCCGCCCTCAAATGCGCCTGCGATGGCGGCGTTCACATCCTGGGTCATCAGTTTGCGAAAGCGGGGATATTCGTAATGCCCGGGCGTGACCTGGTCCCAATTGACCACGCCGGTAATGCCTTCCATGTCACAAGCGATTAAGATTTTCATGGTGTTCTCCGTAAAGCAGAATTCATTTTATTGTTTCCGGGTTCGCAGGAGGCAACGCGCGCATCGCCAGCCACCCGCCCAGCAGCGGGTATTTGAAATTGCGCCCGCGCAGGGTTTGCAGCCCGGCCCATTGCCCCAGGATGTGGAACAGGGGAATTATCAATCCGGTGCAACCCAGCAGGCAGGTCATCACCATTAACCCAGCAACGGGGTTCCATTCGCCCAGGTCAACCGTCAGGGCAAACAAAACCATTGAGCCGATGCCAATCACGATTGAGCCAAAGGTTAGCCCAAAATAGAGAAGGTTTACGAATGCCTGGTAGAGCGTGGTCTGGGCCGATTGAAATTTCAAAAACGGGGAGTGTTTGGCATGACTGAGCCACAAATAGGCTGGGGCCAGCAGTCCCCAGAGGGGGATGATGACGGCAAAATGTCCCATCGCGGCGGCGAACTGCTCCTCGAAGGCTGAATCCAGCGAGGCGTTCGGGGAGTCATCTTCCGTTTCAGGCTGGTAGCCGAGTGAAAGCGCCAGGCGGCCTCCTAAGAGCGGGTAGCGGAAATCTTTCCCCATTCCACAAAAAATTGCGCCAATCACCGGAATCAGCAGGTAGACCGCGAGCAGACCAAAGAAGCCTGCCATAAACAAAATGGAAAACGCGATGATGATGGTCTCATTTTGCGCGGCTTCGGGAACAATCAGGGCAAGCAGAAACAAGCCAAAGTAAAAAAACACGAAGACGAGCAAGGCCGCCAGCAGCCAGATGGTGTAACCGAGGGACTGATATCCAAACGCCTGTAAGGTCTGAAAACGAACGTAAGGCGATTTTTCCCGGTTTTCGCTCCACAGCAGGGCCGGGACGAGCAATCCCGCGCCCATTGTCAGGGCGGACAGATGGGAAATGATGGCGATGATGCGTTCTTCAGAGGTCGGTTTCATGAATGTGAGGCGTTGAAGCAATCTTCGATTTTATGAGCGCACCCAGGCGGGAGCCAACTCGCGCACTCCAGCAATCTGCTCATATGCTTGCCCGGCGCGAAACAGGATGTCTTCGCGGAAATCGGGGGCAAAGAAATGCACGCCGATTGGCAGGCCGCTTTCATCGAACCCTGCCGGGATGGACATGCCTGGAATACCAGCATGGTTGCCGGTGACGAGCAGTTGGTCGGCGTATTGCATCAACACTGAATCGCCGTAGATGCCGCCGATGGGGAAGGCCGTTGTAGGCGTGGAGGGGGTGAGCAGGGCATCTACTCTGGCAAAGGCTTCGTCAAAATCGCGCCGAATCAGCGAGCGCACGCGCAGGGCGCGGTTGTAATACTGTTCGCTGTATTGCGCAGCCGAAACGTACATCCCCATCAAGATGCGCAGTTTGGGCTGCAAGCCGAACCCCTGGGCGCGTGACTTACGGTAGAGACTGCGCAGGTCTTCGACGTAATCGGGCGTGCGATAGCCGTATTTCACGCCGTCGTAGCGGTGCAGGTTGGAGGCTGCCTCGACGCGCGAGATGACAAAATAGGCCGGAATGCCGTATTTGGTGTGCGGCATGGGCACGTTTTCGACAATTTCCGCGCCCTGTTGGGCCAGTTTTTGAGCGGCATGCAGCACCGCTTGCTGGATGACTTCGGGAACGGGCTGCTCGACCAGTTCGCCGGTTTTCGAGTCGAAGTAGGTGATGCGGAAGTAATCGGGCGAGAGACCAATTTTCAGGCCCTTGACGCCCTTTTCCATCTCGGCCAGGTAATCTGGCACAGGGATGTTGGCGGCGGTCGAATCGCGTGGGTCGGGGCCGGCCATTGCGCCCAGGGCCAGGGCGGCATCGGCCACGCTGCGGGTGAGCGGGCCGGGGCAGTCGAGCGAGGAGCCAAAGGCAATTAACCCATAGCGGGAGACGCGCCCGTAGGTCGGCTTTAGCCCGACCACGCCACAGTAGGCGGCGGGCAGGCGAATGGACCCGGCGGTATCTGTTCCCAGCGAAATGGGGCCTTCGAGCGCCGCGACCGCCGCCGCCGAACCGCCCGATGAACCGCCCGGCACATGGGCCAGGTTCCATGGGTTGCGGGTGGCCGGTTGAAAGGCGGAGGATTCATTCGATGAACCGTAAGTGAACTCATCGAGGTTGACTTTGCCCAGCACAACTGCTCCGGCTTGCTCCCAGCGTTCAACCGGGGTGGCCGTGTAGGGGGCGGTGAAGTTCGCCAAAATTTTGCTGGCGGCGGTGGAGGGCGTGCCTTCAACGCAGAAAATGTCTTTTATCGAAACGGGGACGCCTGCCAGTGGGCCGGGGTCGGTTCCGGCGGCGATTTTCTCATCCACAGCGGCGGCTTGCTGCCGGGCGCGTTCGGCAGTCAGGGTGATGAAGGCGTGGACTTTATCGGGTTCGGCGTCTTTCTCCCCGCCGATGGTTCCGGGGACGCCATCTACGGCAGTGATATGTTTGAGGTGCGCTTCCAGCACTTCGCTGGCGGTTACTTCGCGGGCGCGCACTTTGCGGGCAATTTCGAGGGCGGTGAGTTCGTATAATTCCATGGATACCTCGTTGGTCGAGTAGGCGGCGGGGTCTCGATACGGATTTTGATACGCGATGCTGCTCAATCCTACTCGACCATCGCTTATTTCAAATCCTGGTGCGGGATTTCGGGAACGACGATGTAGCCTTCGGCGGTTTCGGGGGCAGTAGCGAGCAGGCTGGACGGGTTGGGATGTGGTTGGACGACATCTTCACGAAGCGCCGGGGAGTTGGACGGGGTGTAAGAGATGCCGCGCGAGGCAATTGGGGTGTTGGGGTCAAGCGGAATTGCTTCCAGTTCGTGAATGGCTTTCAGTTGGTTGTTCAACTCGCGGCGCAGGTACTCGGCTTCAGTGGGGTTGAGTTCCAGCGCGGCCAGTTCAACCAGGTGATTGAACAGTTCGGGGGTGATTTCTTCGCTCATGGTCTGTCCTTTCCGGGGGAAATTATACCGTATGCGTAAATGGGACATGAGAGATGAAATATTCCCCTAAAACTGGTAAACTTAACTGGGATGAGACCTGCGAGGTGACCGATGACCTGGCATAAAGTTGCTTTAGAATCTGAATTTCTCGATACCTCCCGAAAAGTGGTGCAGGTGGGTGGGCGGAAGGTGCTTGTGGTGCGCATCCAGAATGATTTTTTTGCGGTCGATAACGCCTGCCCGCATATGCGGTTTCCGCTTAATTGGGGGACGGTCACAGAAGACTGTGGAATTATTTGTCCTTTTCATCATTCTGCTTTTGATTTGCGTACAGGCGATGTCAAAGAATGGTCGCCGTGGCCGCCTGGCCTGGGGCGGTTTTTGGGGGTCATCTCGCGTGAAAAGGCCCTCAAGATTTATGCCGTCAAAGTGGAAGATGGCTACGTTTGGGTCAGTTCTGGATGATAAGGCGGAATCCGTGCCGTCGTTTGCTCGAAGCGCGCCAACTGGAGGCGCGCTTTTCACACCTTCTGAACGAATGAAAATGCCTTTCTTTCGCCGTCTTTTCTACCCTGGCTTGCAGTTTGAGCCCAAAATCGTCATCATTACCATCTTCAGTACCCTGGCGCTGACGGTGGCGCATTATCACACCGCCTGGCGGCCTTACGATGGGGTTCTGTTGTTCCTTGTTCTTCCGCTGGCCATCATCTTTTTTGTATTTCGGGAAAATCCGGGCGATTATGGCTTCCAACTGGGCGATTGGAAGGCCGGATTGGTATTGACCTTTGGCGCTTTGATTTTTATCCTGCCGGTTCTCTGGTGGGTTGTCAAAGCCAACCCCGCCATGCAGAATTACTACCGGCCGTTGCTCAAACCTTCGCTTCCGTTGTATACTTTTCTCGACCTGGTGGGTTGGGAGTTCCTCTTTCGCGGCTGGATTTTGTTCGGTTATGCCCGTAAATTCGGCCCGGATGCGCTCTGGCTGCAAGCCGTCCCGTTTGCGATTGCGCATTTTGGCAAGCCCGAAGTGGAAACGCTCTCGACGATTTTTGGCGGGTTCGTCTTGGGCTGGATTGCCTGGCGCGCGAAATCTTTTCTGTATCCGCTCCTGATTCACTGGGCGATTTTTACGTTCGTCGTGCTTGCGGCGGGAGGTCTCTTTGGATGACATCAGATTACGCCAGGCCGTTCAAGCAGATTTGCCCGCTATTCGGGCATTGATTCGACAAACCGGAATTAACCCGTTGGGTTTGGCTTGGCGGCGTTTCCTGGTGGCAGAGTCACCCTCTGGGGAGTTTATTGGTTGTGGACAGTTGAAACCGCATTTTGATGGTTCGCTCGAACTGGCTTCGCTGGCAGTCGTCCCGGCCTGGCGGGGCAGGGGCGTGGCGCGTCTCCTCATTCAGTCGCTAATGGAAAAAGCCCCACGTCCCCTCTACCTGGTCTGCCGCGGCCCGCTCGGCGCGCTCTATGAAAAATTTGGATTCCGGGTTATCCAGCCCAAAGAAATGCCGCCCTACTTTCGCTGTTTGAGTTGTTTGGCGAGAATTGTGGAAAAATTAATCAATGAAACCCTGTTGGTTATGAAGGTAGATTGAACCATGCGAAAAGTTTTGGAAATTGCCCTGGGTGTCCTGTTTGGCGCGGTGGTTGGCCTGCTCATTGGCGGCTTGTTGTACCTGACCACGCGCGCGCCCTCTGGCCAAAAAGTGGAACTGATGCCCTCCTCTACACCAGAACCGATTTCTGTGTATATTACTGGCGCGGTTGAACGACCGGGCGTTTATCAGGTCCCGCGCGACAGCCGTTTGGTGGAGGTCATTGCGGCGGCGGGCGGGTTGCTGGAAGGCGCAGATATTACTACCTTAAACCTGGCCGAAAAAGTGAAGGATGAACAGCAGATAAACATCCCCGGCAATGCCGAAATTCCCACCCCTCAGCTGGTTATCGGTGGGGGCGGATTGCTCGTTACCCCCACGCCGCCGGTTGGCGGGCTGGTCAACATCAACACCGCCGATGCTGCTCTGCTCGAAACCATTCCCGGTATTGGGCCGACCGTTGCCAGCCGTATCGTTGCCTATCGCGAAGAAAACGGCCCTTTTGAACGGGTAGAAGACCTGACAAAAGTGGCCGGAATTGGCCCGGAAACGCTGGAACAAATCCGACCTTATGTCACCGTTGAGTAACTTTTCCCCGCGCAGGACATCTAACAGATATGTTTGACCACTTCGACTTGCTCGCCCCCCTCTACGACCGCGCCATTCCCTTCTCGCGGCTCGACTTAATGTTGCGGGTGGTCAACCTGCCTGTGGATGGCTTTCTGCTCGATGCGGGCGGCGGCACCGGGCGGGTAGCCGCTGCCCTGAAGCCATATACCCGCGACGTGGTAGTCGCGGATGTCTCCGCCGGGATGCTCTCGCAGACTCGCCAAAAACGGCTGACAGGAGTCCAGGCCCCCTCTGAGCGATTGCCGTTTCCTGATAATGTTTTCCCTCGCATCATCATGGTCGATGCGCTACATCACGTCATCAACCAGCGCGAGACCATTTCTGAATTATGGCGGGTTTTGCAGCCGGGTGGACGTCTGGTCATTGAAGAGCCAGATATTCGCACCCTGACGGTGAAGTTTGTGGCGGTGGTGGAAAAACTGGCGCTCATGCGCAGTCATTTCCTCAGCCCCCCGAAGATTGTTTCTTATTTTCCACCCGAGGCCCAAATAAACGTGGAAGTGGAGCGTTATAATGCCTGGGTGGTGGTGGAGAAACAGAAAACATCCTGAAGGTTCAGCCGTTACCTTTAGAACAGCACGAACAGAGCCATTATCGTCAATTGCGCCAGCGGATAATAACTGGCATGGTCAAACAGCCGCCCAGCCTGGCGGCTTTCGCGTGTACGGTAGAGTTGGAGGCCCGGCAGGATGAGCAGATATACGCCAGCCAGCCCACTGATGAGCAGGTAAGGGATGCCGAGCGGCTCAGGAGAGATGAGCGGCAGGAACAGGCTGACCAGCGTAGTCAGGACAAGGGTGATGACCACAATCAGCCCGGCGCCTTTTGGCCCAAAAGTCAGCGGGATGGTTTTGGCGCCAACCCGCTTGTCTTCCTCGACATCGTTCCAGTCGGCGGGGATGTTTTGCCCGCCGATTTCCCAGAGCATCAACCAGACCAGCATCAGCAGGAGCAAAGGCAGGGAAGGATTGGGCTTCACTACAAAGACTGCCGAAACCGGCCCGGCCGATTTGACCAACCCGCTCACCAGCGTGCGCCAGTAGGTGACTTTCAGCAAACGGCAGTAGATGACTTCCAGGATGGCAGCGGCCAGCACGATGAACACGATGACCGGATTGAGCAGATACGCTCCCAGAAGAGCAATTACATACCAAAACCCAAACCAGAGCCAGCCCTGGCGGGGGGTTAGAATGTTTTGCGCCAGGGGATACCGCATGGCCGAGGCTTCGACCGAGTATCCTTCGTTGATGCTTCCTCCGGCGAATTTCTCGCGGTCCGTTTTGATAGCGACTAAATCGTTGAGGGCATAAATTGCTGTGTATCCAGCAAAAGCGGTGAGCAGCGAGAGGAACAGAACAGGCCATGAGGGGAACTCCCCCAGCCACAAAAGGGCGGCAAAGCCTGGCATGGCGATATCCAGAATGCCGTGTGTCGTGCGAGAGAGGGCAAAGAAACGGTTGAGCATGGTTTAATGTCCAGGAGATAAGAACGATGAACCCAGCGCGACGTTTTGCGTTGGTCAGCGGGCTGGTTTGATAAAAGAGGCCATATAGTTCATGTCTTCTTTGTGATGGGCGACTTTGAAGTTGCCAGTGAGCGGATTGTACATCAGACTGGCGCTTTGTTTGAAGTCCAGCCCAGCCTGGCGCGCCCAGGTTTTGAGTTCGGCGGGGCGAATTAGTTTTCGGTAGTCGTGCGTGCCGCGCGGCAACAGCCGTAAGACATATTCCCCAACCAGAATGACCGCAAACAATGATTTGAGCGTGCGGTTGATGGTGGAGAAGACTACCGTGCCGCCCGGTTTGACGGCGCGCGCGCAGGCGGCAATTACTTTGGCTGGTTCGGGAACATGTTCGAGCATTTCCAGGCAGGTTACAGCATCGAACGATTCGGGCTGTTCGGCGGCCATTTCTTCCGCAGAGATGGCGCGGTATTCAATCTCCAGTCCTCCGGCGCGGGCGTGCTGACGCGCAGCTTCCAGGGAAGGCAGGGAAAGGTCTATGCCCGTCACCTGCGCTCCGGCCTGGGCCAGGGCCTCAGAGAGAATTCCTCCGCCGCACCCGACATCTAAAACTCGCGGGGCGGGGGTGGAGATATGGTCAAGGATGAATTTCGTTCGCAAGGGGTTGATGGTGTGCAGGGTGCCCATCTCGCCTTTCGGGTCCCACCAGATTTGAGAGACGTTATCGAATTTAATGATTTCCTGCGAATCGGCGTTAGAGAATTGAGTCATAGGAGTGGTCTGTTTTTGAAAAATTTGGAGGTCAGGATGGGTGGGTCAATCAGGCGGGCGAGACAGAAAAATCTGACGAAACCTGCTCAAGCTGCCGGACAGCCTGTTCAATTTCTTCACGTTGAATGTCATTGAGAAAGATGCAGTTGCCAATTCCGTCAGGCATGGGGACGCGCTGATATCCGTTGCGGTGTTCAATTCGCTCCAGCAAGTTCTCCCACATCAGGGATGCGTCGAGCAACTTCAGGTTCAGGTGAATTCCTAGCCGGTGAACCAGGTTAAAGATGCGTTCGACTTCGCACTCTGAGAGCAGACCGCGCCCTCGCGCAATCAGGGTAGAGGCCAGAATATCGAGTAGAACGGCTTCGCCATGCAAGAGATGGGCTTCATGCCGGGTTTCCAGGCCATAACTAAAGGTGTGTCCAAAATCTACCTTGCGTTCCAGGTTTTCCTCGAACAGGTTGGGCTCTAATTCTTCCAACATGCTGCTGATGGCGCGGTCGAGAATCTCGCCGCCGGGGTCATCTTGAAAATGCGCATCAATGCTGGCCGGGCCGGATACTTCCAAAAGTTGGAATAGGCGCAGGTCTTTAATGACTGCCAGTTTGATGATTTCGCAGACCCCGTTCAGTATATGGCGGCGCGGCAGGGTGCGCAAAAAAACGCGGTCAAGCAGGATGTGGCGCGGCGGTTCAAACGACCCCAGGCGATTTTTGTGGCCGTTGAAGTTGATACCGGTTTTGATGCCAATCGAAGCATCTATGTATCCCATCAACGTGGTGGGCACTTTAATATGCGGCACGCTGCGACGGTAACTGCTGGCGATGAAGCCGACCACGTCGGTGAGTACGCCGCCACCGATGGCGATGATGGGTTCATCGCGGCGGTGAATTGGGAATGAATCCAGCTCGTACAAGATGCCGAGATACGAATCGACGGTTTTGTTTTCTTCACCGCTCGAAAAGGTGACGATTTTGGCGTGGATGCGGTGATAATCAAAGTACGATTGAATGGCTTCGCCAAAATGTCGAAAGACGTTGCTATCTACCACCACAAACCGCCGTCCGTTTTCGATGCGGCCTTTTGAAAGCAACGCAAGGTTTTCTGGCTGGAACAAGCCGGGAGCGTTCAGGATTTCGTATTGAATGGGGCGCTGATAAGAGACGCGCCAGCGTTGTTGTGGGTATGTCATACGATATTAAGCCATTCCGCTCTGGCGGCCAGGATGCGGCGCGCAACGGCCTGCGCCTGCTCCAGACTGTGATTTTGGTAATTGCCGCATTGGGCAATGTTGGCATACGGCACTTCGGTGGCGGTTTGCATGTCGTTGAAGATGTTTTGGAGCACATCACAGATTTTCTCTGCCCGGCCTTCGTTGAGCAGAACAATATAAAAACCGGTTTGGCAGCCCATGATGCCAATGGAAAGAAAATTCTGGGGCAGGTAACGCTGCAAACCTTCGAGTAGAAAATGCTCCACCGAGTGTAGTTCAGTAGAAGTGAGATACTGTCCGGCGTTGGGCTGGTTGACACGCAAATCTACACAATAGACAGTATCTCCGTTCGGGCCAGGGTTGGCCGAACGCAGTTTGACGCGCGGGGCCTTGAGCAGCCGGTGGTCGAGTTCGCCCACGGTGTTTGGGTCCCAGCCAAGGTTTTGGAAATTAATCATGATGCCTCCCGCTTTTTAAAACCATTTTCTTGACCTGCATAAACTTAGAACTCCTTTATGAATCAATTCGCTCTGTATTTTCTCATTGTTCCAGGCGAATTGCGAACGGAAAAGCGCCCAACTATTTTCCTACCATCTCCACCAGCAACTTTTCCAGTTTTTCCGCCAGTGCTTCGCGGCTGAAATGCTCTTCCAGGTAGGCGCGCCCGGCCAGGCCCATGTTCAGGGCTGCGTCACGGTTGGCGGCCAGTTTCAACACCGCATCGGCCAGGGCCTGGGGGTTGCCCGGCTGGCAGAACAGCCCACAGCCAGCCGCCTCCACCACCTGGCGGATGACGCCATCAATGGCGAGAATCACCGGCCTGCCAGCGGCCATGTAATCAAACACCTTGTTGGGGTAGGTGGTTTTGTACTCTTCAAGCGGCTTCAAAATCGCAATGCACGCATCCGCCCCGGCCAGAGCCGCGCCCATTTCGCTTTTTGGCAGCGGCGGCAGGAAGGTGACGTTCCGAACCCCCAATTGCCGGGCGCGGGCCTGCAAATTGGCCTTCTCCTTGCCATCACCGAGCAGCACAAAGTGAATATCGAGCCGCCGCGCCAGTAAAACGGCGGCCTCCAAAACAACCTCCAAATCGTTGGAAATCCCGTGCGCCCCGGCATACAAGGCCACGAATTTATTTTGTAAATAATTGGAGGCCCGAAACTGGCTGCCCATATCGAGCGGATTGAACATCGCGGGGTCGGCCCCGTTTGGAATCAGTTCGACTCGCCGCGCGCCCCGGCTGGAAACGTGTTCCACATACCCTGGGCTGTTGACCATCACCTGGTCGGCGCGGCGGTACAGGAAGCGCTCCAGCCACAAAGACATTTTTATCAACGTTGGGTTTTTCAGCACCCCAACCGCGATGGCAAAATCGGGCCACAGGTCGCGCACCTCGAAGAGGAACTTTGCCCCTTTCAGCCGCGCCAGCATCCAGGCCGTCCAACCCTGAAAAATCGGCGGCGAAGTGCCCCAAACCACATCCACGTTTTGGACGGCGAGCCCGGCAAAGAAAGATGAAACCATAAAAGAAATAAAGGCAAACACGCGATGGACAAAAGATTTGTGCAGGGCATGGTAGGTGTAAGCGCGAATCACCCGCACTCCCTTGTCGTGTTCTCCTTTTCTCTCTCCGGAGAGGGGCTTTGTTCCAGTCAGATAACTGACCGGGCTGGCAATCACTGTTACCTGGTGACCCTTTGAGACGAGAAAACGCGCCAGTTCGTAGTGGCGCGTCCCGCCCGGTTCATCGAGCGCGGCAAAAGCCTGGTGGATGAGAAGAATGTGCATGGGTTGAGTGTTGATTATAGACGGTGAAAGTCTATCGTATGGCCGGGAAAATAAAATCAGTTGTAAACCGAACTGTTCTCGCCGATTTTACTTCAACCGCCAGCGAAAGCGCGGGATTTTTAACGCTGTAAGTCGGCGAAACCCAGCCGCGCGTTGGCGGGCAGGCGCTTAAGTGACCCCAAATCACTTCTCCGGCGCGGACGAGCGTGACCGCCGGGCAATTCTCGTCAATGCAATCTGTTTCAATGGTCACCCATCCCAGCGGCGACTTCAACCGTATCTCGAATCTCGAATTTTGAATTTCGGCCTCCCACTCCCAATCGGGTAGCAGCCAGTGCAGGCGAATGGCGCGCGGCGTTTGCCCCTGGTGGAGCAGTTCATCCTCCACCCGCCAGCGTTCATCGGGATAGACGGTCACGACGCGGGCGTGATGGATTCCCAGTCGGGCGTATGCCTCCGTTTGCGCCGAAACGCGCTGGAGGAAATTCTCGCCGTCTGTCGCATGTTCCCGCGCTGTGGCATCGGCCCAATCGAGATACAGGAAGCGGCTGACGCGCGTCATCTGCTCCCGGCCATCCACCGTGACGGTGTTGTGAACCAGCGTGGAGGTGAGTGGATTGTCCCAGGGCGGGGGAGCGTTATAGGAATAGGTTCCGGCGTCTTGAGCGATGTTCAACCCGCGCCACCACAGGTCGAAGTGCAGTTGGTCGGCGTGCGAGGGGCGCGATTTGTAGCGCGCGGCGCGCAGGTATCCCCACGAATGAGTGGCGTAGATGTGGCTGCTGTTGGCAGAACGCGGGATTTCGGGCAGGTGTTCGCCGCGCGGCAGGCCAAACCAGAGCGCCATCTCGTCCCAGGGGCCGGGCTGCAGCCCGCCGCCAAGAAAGGCTTGCGCGGCGGCGTGGGCAACCGGGCGGAAATCGTAAAAGGGCAGGGAAGAAAGCGGAAAGATGTACGCGCCATCGTTCGCGCCCAAATTTGGCGCTTTCCCGGAGAAGGGGTCGAGCAGCGATAAAAGCCAGCGTGTAGCCAGTTTTAGATTGGCATGTGGCAGGCTGGCTGTTGGAAGCGCCGCCGAAGTGGAATGTTTAAGGGCGAAAACCCACAACGCCGTTTGCAGCATGAGCCGGTGGTAGTTGGTGGAGTGCTGGACGTATTCGCCGGTTTCGTCAATCTGATTCTCGAAACACCACTGGAGCCACTTTTGGCCGGTTTTTCCCCATTTGGTGGCTTGCGGATGTTCGGGCAGGGCCAGCGCGGCGGTGTAGAGCGCGGCGGCTTCGGTGAGCAGATGATTGTTGTTCTGCGAGCGGGCATAGAGCAGGGTAGCAGGAATGCGGGCGGCGTGAACGCTTATCGAAGCGGCCAGGCCAGCGACGCGTGAGGGGGTGGTCTGTTCCGCTTGACGGAACACCTGCCCGGCCCAGACCAACACCATTAAACGGAGTCCGGCTTCCTGTCCGTTCATCCAGTTTTCCCCAAAATAGGGCGGATTGGCGGCCTGGAAGGTTTCAAAATAGCGCCAGAAGGCCGCCGCATATTTTTCATCGCCGGTGGCATGGTAGGCGCGCCCCAGGGTGAAGGCCCAGCCAAAACGGGCCGGTTCCCAGGTGAGTTTGATGTCGGCGGCAGGAGGGGCGGTTTCGCATTCCGTCCAGTGGCGCAGCGTGGGGGGCTGGAGGTTGATTTCGACTGGTTCGCCGCCGCCTGTGCCTGCGGCACTGGCGCAGGCAAACTGGCGATACTTTCCGGCGACGATTTCATCGGCTTCGCGGGTCAGTTGTTTCAGCCCGGCTGGGCCAAGAACGGCGAGGAGTTGCTCGCGGGAGGGGAGAGAAAACAGACTGTGGGCGAGACGGTGGTTTATCGTCTGTGGTCTGTGGTCAACCAACCGGAAATAGCCCGTTTTTAGCCCCAGTTTGTAGAGCGCGTTGAGCGAGACGGCGGTTAGCCCCAGCGCGCGGATGGCTTGCAGGGTGGTCAGCAGGTTCATGAGACGATGCGCTTGAGGTGGGAGAGCGCGAAAAACAGGGCGCTGATTTGCATGGCCTGAAGCAGTTCGCCGCGCTGCGCCATGCGGATGACTTCTGACAGGGGGATGGGATGGACTTCGATGCGGTGAATGTCCTCCTCGGACAGTTCGCCGAGTTTTTCCACGTCCAGCGCCAGGAAGGGGTGGTAGCGGTTGGTGTGGTTGTCGGAATTGGGAGAGATGACCGGCATTTCGATGAATGTTCCGCCGCCGTAGCCGGTTTCTTCGAGCAGTTCGCGCCGGGCGGCTTCGAGCGGGGTTTCGCCGGGGTCAATCATCCCGCCGGGGATTTCCCAAACGACGTCGTCCACCCCGCGCCGGTAGAGACGGATGAGCAGGACTTCCTGGGCTTTGGTGAGCGCAACCACCCCGGCCCAGTTGCTAAACTCCAGGATGACCGGTTCGATAATGCGGCCATCGGGCAGTTGGGCGGTATCGAGGCGCACTTTGGGGTGGATGTGGCGCGCGGCAAGGTAGGTGGGGCGTTGGATGGGCATAGGTTTTATCTGCCAATCTGCGAAAATGTTCTATGAACCTAAATCGCCGAGCGCGCTGAGCAGGTCGCTAATGGATTCGAGCAAGGGTTGAATCGCATCCCCTGCATCGATATTCGGGATGGCCTGCTGGATGGTTTCAAGAAGGGGCAGGATGGTGTTGCCCGCATCTTCCATTTCAGGCAGGGCGTTCTGAACGGTTTCGACCAGCGCGGTGAGCTGCGCCCCCATTTTGTCGAAATCGGGCGCAGGCGTTTCCAAGACTTGCAAAATCCCATCGACCAGGTGGCCGATGTTTTCCGCGCCATCAAGCCAGGGCGCGGAGGTTCGTCCGGCTTGTTCGCGCAATTTTTGGGCTTTTTGCTGGAGTTCAGAGTCAGGGTACATGGCTCAGGCATCTCCGCTTTCGATGACAGATTGGGTGACGCGGTTGATTTCTTCCAGGCTGGCGCCGCGCGCTTTTTCGAGCCGTTCGGCGCGTTTGCTGAACTGGGTCATGGCGTATTGGATGAAGTCATCTTCCACCAGCCCAAAGGGGACGACTTCGTAAGCGGAGAAGGCATCGCCGATGACGCCGATGGCCGCCGGGAGCAGGGAATTCATCTGCGTTTGCAGTTCATCCCACAGGTGGGGGTGTTCGGCCACCAGGCGCGAGAGCAGGTAAATGCCATAGGCAATGTGGCGGGATTCATCCTGTTTGAGCAGTGAAATCCCTTTGCGCAGGCCGGGCATCAGGTCTTTGCGCTGTAGGGCGGTAAAGAAGGCGTGGTAGCCCGTCTCGGCCAGGACGCCCTCCACGACCATGTTGTATGTGACCGAGGCGCGAATTTGCGCGGCGGGCGAGGGGTCGTCTTTGAGCGCCAGCAGGGTCTGGGGCAGGGCTTCGTAGAAGATGTGGCGGTAGTTTTCGGCGTGGTAGGATGCCAAATCCACCCGCGAATCAGCCACTTCGTCCAGAAATCGGCGGAAGAAGTCGGTGTGCTTGGCTTCCTCGAACAGGAAGGTGGTCAGGTAGAGTTCCTCCTCGATGCGCCCCTCGGCGGCGATGACGCTGATGAGCGGGAGCAGGTCGAGGGTCACGGCTTCCTCGCCGGAGACGAACATCCCCAGCAGCCGCCAGATGAGGTCTTTTTCGTCCTGCGTCAGCGCGGCCCAGTCTGCTTTGTCTTTTGTCAGGTCAATCTCAGATGGATTCCACACGCCGAGTTTCTTGGCGCGCTCAAAGAGCCGCATGGGCGGCAGGGCGCGGTTGAGGCCGCGCGTGGTGGTGGCAAACGAGGTGTGGTTCATGGCGTCTCCTTATTGGGTGCGCTTGAATTGCTCAATCACCGGCACGATGGGCGGGCTGATGTGTTCTGGCGCGGGGATGTCGTCCAGGGCAAACCAGCGATATTCAGTGTGTTCGTGGTCCAGTGTCACTTCGCCGCTGAAATTGCGCGAGAGATAGACAATGGTGACGTTATAGACTTCATCGCCGTTGGGGTATTTGTAATACAATTCCGGGCCGGAGAAAACACCAAATAAAGAAATTTCGCCGATTTCCAGGCCGGTTTCCTCCAGCGTTTCGCGTTTGGCGGCTGCCTCGACATATTCTCCAGGCTCGGTCGCGCCGCCCGGCGGCCCCCACAGGCCGCTGTCGGAGCGTTTCATTAACAACAGGCGGTTGTGGGTATCGACGACCAGCATTGCCGCTCCGACCATCAGGATGGGGCGGTGTCCGATGTATTGCCGAAGTTCGAGAATATAGTCCATCAGGTCTGATTAAACCATAACGGCGCACAATCTCATAGGAGCAATGCGCGCCGTTGTGGCTGAGGGGGCAGACTGGTTAGTTGGTTGCAACTGCAATGGCTTTCAGTTGGGCATCTTCGGCTTCGGCCACGCGGATACCTTCTTTTTCGTCAATTTTTGACAGCAACAAGCCGCCAGTGACGAAAAAGACAATTAGAGAAACGATGCTCAAACGACTGCCCCCCATGAAGGCGCTCACCACACCGAAGAGCAAGGGCCCTACCGTCCCGGCGATTTTCTCGCTAATGCTGAAGAAACTGTAAAACTCAGCAGATTTGCTTTTTGGCATCATCCGCCCCATCAGCGAGCGGCTAAGCGCCTGACTACCACCCTGCACCGTTGCCACGGCGAATCCGAGCACCCAGAATTGCCATTCATGGTAAAGGAAATACCCGGCGATAGCAATCAGCGTGTAAATGCCCAGGCTCAGTAAGATGGCTGGTTTTGTGTCAATTTTCTTTGCCAGCCAGCCAAACAGGAAGGCGAAGGGCATGGCAACGAATTGCACCATCAAAAGCGTGCCGATGGTCGTCGTGGAACTGAAACCCAATTCGGTGCCATAAATGGTTGCCATATAGATAATGGTACCGATTCCATTGTTATACAGCCAGAAGGCAATGATGAAGTAAAGCAATTGCCTGTATTTTTTAATTTCGCTAAAGGTTTCTTTTAGCCGTCCGAAACTGGCTTGCAGAGGGTTAAAGTCTTTTTCACTCGCTTTGATGCGGCGTTTTGGCTCTGGCACATGTCGCCACAGTGGAATAGTGAAAAGCACCCACCAGACTGCTACCGTCAAAAAACAGATTCGCGTCATCAGCGTGGTCAGGTCGCCTTCGCTCCAGGAAGCCAGGGAAGGGAAAACTCCCGGTAAAACGGAAGGCAATCCCATAATCATGCCCAGGTTGATTGCCAGCAACAGGCCGCCGCCCAGGTAGCCCATAGCATAGCCGCGTGCTGAAACCTGGTCAATTTCATTGGCGTCGGCAATGTGCGGCAGGAGCGAATCATAAAAAACGTTGGCTCCGGCAAATCCCACGCTGCCAAGAATGAAGAAAATTGAGGCAATCAACCAATCTCCGGCCTGTACCAGATAGAGCAATGCGGTGCCAGTGGCGCCCATCAGCATAAATATCGTCAGATACTGCTTTTTTGCGCCTAAAAAGTCGGCCATAGCGCCCAGAACAGGCCCCAAAACTGCTACAATCAGCAGGCCAATGGAGGTCGTTATAGACCAGTAAACGGTTGCCGTGTTTGCAGATGCGCTTTGCACGGCTACACTGGCATAGTAGACGGGCAGTATGGCGGCCATGATGCTGGTGGCAAAGACGGAGTTGGCCCAGTCATACATGGCCCAGCCGAAAATTGCGCGCTTTTTAAGGACAGGAGAATCGGGAGTGGTCATTTTGCCTCCATAAGAGTAACTTATTCTACACTTTTTATCCGAAATCTGGAAATCTTTTACAGGATATTAACCCATTGCTGCAACACTCTTGAAACGGCCTTGCACGGTTCGAGGTATTCCAACCGTGTTAATATCAGCGCAGGTATTTCTTATGGCATATCCTTTATTTTCTCCTGCATCTACTGAAGTAAACGTCATCCCTGCCGGGAAGTTGCCGGTTTTTATTTCTTCTTATAAAAACGATTTTCAAACCGGCGTGGTAGAGGTAGATTTTCATAATCATTCCAGCCACCACCTGCTGTTTGCGCGCGGTGAATTAGTCAATGTATATCGTCATGCCGGGAACGTAGAGCGGCTCGACCCTGCCTCCTGGTTCCAATCTATCGATACATCGAAGGGCAAGGCTTATTTACGCGCGCTTGCGCTTACGCCGCAGGCGGTGCGGCTGGTCAAAATTCTGCTCGAACAAGCGAGTGTTCCTGCTTCTTCGTTGCCTGAAAACACAAACCTTGAAGAACAGTTCCAGAACTGGATAAACCACCCGACCCCGGCGCTGGTGCATATCCGCTGGCCCAGTGCTGAATCCCTGGCGCTTTTGCCGGGGGATGGCAGCCCGCCGCATTACACTCTCTTTGTTTCTGATAACCAGATTTTGCATTCTGCGGGTGGAATGATGGCACTGTATGGTTGGAAAGAACCATGCAGCGCAGTTCGACTGTTGGATAGCACAGCGCGTACACCCGCCTGGGATGAATACTTGCTCCACTATTCTTTTTCATGGATGACTGGACACCTGTTGGAGCGTCTGATAGACCTGACCGGCCCCGCGCTGGTTAACACAGTTGTTCGGGAGATAAACTTTGCCGCGGTTGCGCATGGGTGGAACATCAGCATCACCGGCGTGAACGTCACAGACCAGACGATTTTTTCATCCCCGGTCGATGCTGCCGATGTCTATTCCCGACTGTTTGAAATCCTGTTTCGCCACATTGACATGATGGTTGGGGCCGATTTGTTGGCGGTGTTAATGCGCGAAAGCGCAATTCATCTATCCAGGCCTTATCGTTCTGTGTTGCAGGAATACCTGTTGATTACACCCGTTTGAGCATTGACAGTTTTTTAAATTATTCGATATAATACACCTTTGCCGTCATGCTGCGTGGCATGATGGTTTTTGTGTTTCTGGTTGTTTCCCAAAATTAAGGTTAGGAGTAATTCAATGGCTTCCGCAATCTCCCGGAAAAACTATGCGCGCATCCCGGTCGAACTTGGCCTGCCCAATCTCATCGAGGTCCAACTGGATTCATTCGAGCGTCTTAAGCGCGAAGGTCTTGGTGATTTGTTTCACGAGGTTTCGCCGATTGAGTCCTATAACAAGGGCATGAAGTTGTATTTTCCCAGTCGCAGCCCAGAGTCACAGGAGTGGGGCCTGAAGTATTGGTTTGGCGAACCCAAGCATACCATTGAGGAGTGTGTTGAGCGTGACCTGACGTACTCCAGCCCGCTCTATGTGTCCGTTCTGCTTGCCGGGCCAGATGTTCCTGAACCCATTAAGCAGGACATCTTCCTGGGCGATTTTCCGGAGATGACCGACAAAGGTACATTCATCATCAATGGCACTGAGCGCGTCGTCGTCTCGCAGTTGATTCGTTCTCCTGGCGTCTATTTCGAAGCCCCTACAGACCGTTCCACGGGGCGCGCGCTGGCCATGTCCAAACTGATTCCTGACCGCGGCGCGTGGATGGAATTCGAGACCCGCAAAAATGACTACATCATCCTCAAGTTCAACCGCAAGCGCACCGTTCCGATTACCGTTTTTTTGCGCGCGCTTGCAGCGGTAGGCGATGGGCGTCCTGATGATATTTTATCGGTAGGGTCAGACGAGGAAATTATTTCGCTGTTCCAGGATGTTGATAATAATCCCGACCGCCTGTTCATCCCTGCCACCCTGCGTCAGGAACCTGAATGGGACCTGAGTGGCGGTTTGACGGTGGCCCAGGCTGCTCTGATTGAGTTTTTCAAGCGAATGCGTCCCGGTGACCCAGCCACGCTAGAGAATGCCCGCGCATTTCTTGAAGAACAGTTATTTGACCAGCGGCATTACGACCTGGAGCGGGTAGGACGCTACAAACTGAACCAAAAACTCGACCTTGACGTTCCCATCCCGCACCGTACGATTACCAAGCGCGACATCATTCGACTGATTCGACGCATGATTCAGATTAATAATGGCGTCGAGCCGCCTGATGATATTGACCACCTGGGCAACCGCCGTGTAAAAACGGTGGGTGAGTTGATTCAGAACAAGTTGCGTATTGGCCTGCGGCGCATGGAACGAGTTATCAAAGAGCGCATGTCTATTCGTGACCAGGAACAACTCTCCCCGGTGACGTTGGTTAACATCCGCCCGGTGGTGGCCGCATTGCGCGAATTCTTTGGCTCCAGTCAGCTTTCTCAATTCATGGACCAGACCAACCCGCTCGCAGAGTTGCGTCACAAACGCACCCTTTCGGCCCTGGGGCCTGGTGGTTTGCGCCGTGAACGTGCTGGTTTCGATGTCCGCGACGTACACCACTCGCACTATGGACGCATTTGCCCCATCGAAACCCCCGAAGGCCCAAACATCGGCCTGATTGGCCGCCTGGCATCTTTTGCGCGCGTGAACGAATATGGGTTTATCGAGACACCCTATCGGCGCGTCATCAAATCCATGCCTGCCAATGACCCGGCCCTGGTTGGGCGCGCTTTGCGCGAAGATGTCGTGATTGGCAACGAAACCATTGCCCGGGCTGGAGACCGCGTTGATGAAGCACTTGCTGCCAAAATCGCCAAAGCCAACCGCATGATTCTGGTCGTACCGTATGTCTCTGAGACAACCGAATATCTTTCTGCGGATGCCGAAGATAAATTCGTCATTGCGCAGGCAAATGCCGAATTGAATGCCGCGCACGAGTTTGTCAACCGGCGCGTATCTTGTCGTTACCATTCGGGCTTTATCGATTCCACGCCGGAAAACCTGGATTATATGGATGTTGCCCCTCATCAAGTGGTAGGCATTAGCGCTGCGCTGATTCCCTTCCTTGAACACGATGATGCTAACCGCGCGCTGATGGGTTCCAACATGCAGGCTCAGGCTGTTCCATTAGTGCGCCCCGAAGTGCCACTCGTTTCAACTGGTATGGAATACTATGCTGCCTTAGATTCTGGTCAGGTCGTTGTGGCAGATGCTGATGGGGAAGTGATTTCTGTAACTGGCAAAGAAATCGTCCTGCGGCGCGCCGATGGCAGTTTGCAGACTCATACTCTGCGCAAATACCATCGTTCCAACCAATCCACCTGTATAGACCAGCGCCCGGCGGTAGTCAAAGGGCAGATTGTCAAAAAAGGCGATATCATCGCCGATTCATCCTCCACCGATGGCGGCGAACTGGCGCTTGGTCAAAACGTGGTTGTTACCTTCCTCTCCTGGGAAGGTGGCAACTTTGAAGACGCTATTCTCATTTCCGAACGCCTGGTGCAAGAAGACCGATTTACTTCGGTGCATATCGAAAAGTATGAAGTCGAAGCCCGCGATACCAAGCTTGGCCCCGAAGAAATCACCCGCGATATTCCCAATGTGGGCGAAGATGCCATCAAAGACCTTGACGAAAACGGCATCATTCGCATCGGCGCGGAAGTTGGCCCGAACGATATCCTGGTAGGCAAAATTACCCCCAAAGGCGAAAAGGAACTGACCCCTGAAGAACGCCTGTTGCGCGCCATCTTTGGCGAGAAATCTCGCGATGTGAAAGATACCTCCCTACGAATGCCGCACGGCGAGCGCGGGAAGGTGGTTGATGTGAAAGTCTTCACCCGCGAAGACAACGCCGACTTGTCCGCGGGCGTGGATATGATGGTGCGCGTCTCGGTGGCCCAGCGCCGCAAAATCACCGCCGGAGACAAAATGGCGGGACGGCATGGGAACAAAGGCGTCGTTTCGCGCGTTGTCCCGGTCGAAGACATGCCCTATCTCGAAGATGGTACGCCTGTTGACCTGATTCTGAATCCCCTCGGCGTTCCTGGTCGTATGAACATTGGGCAAGTGTTAGAGGTTCACCTCGGTTGGGCGGCAAAACGGCTTGGCTATCGCGCTATCACGCCCGTATTCGATGGCGCTAAAGAAGCGGAAATCGAGGCCGAACTTGCTCGCGCCTGGTTGGTTGATGAAGCCTGGCGTTCTACCGCTTTCAAGGCTTGGGAATGGTTGTCGAAACAGCAATATGAACCCAGCACAATTCGGGATGATGATGAAGTACGGCTACTTTACCTTGAAAGTTGGTTGGGTGAGAAAGGCTATGACGTTTCCCGCATTGCCCTGGACCCGTCTTATGCCCGCATGATGACGGTTCGCCAGTGGCTGATTGAAAAAGGCTACAACCCTGAAGAAATCATCAGCTTCGAAAACGTGCCTTATCGCCGCGCCGAAGATGAAAAAGACCCCAATGCAGTGCAAGCCTGTCTTAAACTTTGGCTCGAAAATATGGGATACGCGGATGTTCCCAGCGAAGAATTGCAGCAAAAGGCTGCCCAGGTGATGCTGGAGACAGGCGTTCCGATTCCGACTCTGGGCAAGCAAGTTTTACGTGATGGAAAAACTGGAGAGCGTTACGACCAGCCTGTGACGGTAGGCGTCATGACCATTCTCAAACTTCATCACCTGGTTGAAGATAAGGTTCATGCCCGCTCGACTGGCCCCTACTCGCTCGTGACCCAGCAACCCTTGGGTGGTAAGGCGCAGTTTGGTGGTCAGCGCTTTGGCGAGATGGAAGTTTGGGCTTTGGAAGCCTACGGAGCAGCATACACCCTCCAGGAAATGCTCACGGTCAAATCAGATGATGTGACCGGGCGCGTCAATACCTACGAAGCGATTGTCAAAGGTGAACCGATTGAAGAGCCGAGCATACCAGCCTCCTTCCGTGTGTTGGTCAAAGAATTGCAATCTTTGGGCCTGGCTGTAGAAGCCGTCAATGAGGGCGGTGACGTAGTTAAGTTTGGAAAAGATGAAGAAAAAGTTCATCCTCCTAAGATGGAAACCGGTTTGCTTGGCTTGGGCGAAGATTTAATGGTCGAAAAATAGTTGACTTGAAGGTTTGACTGTGATAGAATACAAACCCGTTGCCCATAGGTAAGGAACTCTTATCCATTGCGCGAGACAAATGAGGCCATCAGGCAAGATTTTGATGGCCTCGTTGTTTGCTCGGAAATTGTCAAAATTGTTATTTGCAAGAAAATTATTTCGGAGGCAAGTGTGCCAACAATTAATCAACTCATCCGCAAAGGCCGCCAATCAAAAAAGGTCAAGAGTAAGGCTCCTGCCTTGCAATATACCTTGAATGCGAACAAGCAGCGTCGTTTTCGCCAGGCAGGCGGGGCGCCGCAGAAGCGCGGCGTTTGCACCGTCGTCCGCACGATGACCCCCAAGAAGCCGAATTCCGCGCTTCGCAAGATTGCTCGCGTGCGCCTGACCAACGGTATCGAAGTGACCGCCTACATTCCCGGAGAGGGTCATCAATTGCAGGAACACTCTGTGGTTCTGGTGCGCGGTGGTCGTGTGAAAGATTTGCCGGGCGTGCGTTACCATATCGTTCGCGGTTCCCTGGATACGACCGGCGTTGCCAAGCGGCGACAAGGGCGCTCAAAGTATGGCGCCAAGCGTCCCAAGGAAGGGGCCGCTGCTGCGCCTGCTAAGGGCAAAAAGTAATCCATGAATGATGGAGTAAAAAATGCGTAGAGGAAAGCCTGAAGTTCGTCCGATTTCGCCAGATTTGCGCTATAACAGCGTTTCGTTGGCGACTTTTGTCCATCATATGATGTTGCGTGGCAAGAAAAGCCTCGCTTTTCGCTTGATGTACAACACCCTTGATATCATCGAAGAGAAGACCGGCAAGTCTGGTATCGAAATTTTTGATACGGCCATCAAAAACGTCAGCCCCGTGATGGAAGTTCGTCCTCGCCGTGTAGGTGGCGCGACCTATCAGGTACCAATGGAAGTTCCTGCTGAGCGCCGCCTGACTCTGGCGATTCGCTGGATTTTGTCCGCCTCCCGCTCTCGTTCGGGCAAATCGTTCCCCGAAAAATTGGCGGGCGAACTAATGGATGCAGCGACCAATCAGGGAGCATCCATTCGCAAGCGAGACGAAACCCACAAGATGGCTGAGGCTAACCGCGCCTTTTCGCATTATCGTGCATAGTTTGTGATTAATTTAGAGGTTTAGTAAATGGCGCGTAAGTACCCGCTCGAAAAGTATCGAAATATCGGCATCATTGCGCATATCGATGCCGGTAAGACGACCACCACAGAGCGAATTCTCTTTTATACCGGTAAAACCCACCGTATCGGCTCAGTCGATGACGGCACAACCGTGACTGACTGGATGGTTCAGGAACGCGAGCGCGGCATCACCATCGTTTCTGCGGCCGTATCCGCTGAGTGGAAAGGCTATCAGTTTAATTTAATTGATACTCCCGGACACATTGATTTTACGGCGGAAGTGCAGCGTTCGTTGCGCGTTCTCGATGGCGGCGTGGTTGTGTTCGATGCCGTTCAGGGCGTGGAACCACAGTCTGAGACCGTTTGGCGTCAGGCTGACCGCTATGGCGTTCCCCGTATTTGTCTCATCAACAAAATGGACCGGGTGGGCGCCTCATATGAGCGTTCGATTGCATCGATACGCCAGCGATTGGGCGCCAACCCAATTGCCATGCAATTACCCATCGGCAGCGAAGCCAGTTTCAAGGGCATGGTGGATTTGCTCGAGATGAAGGCTATCTTGTTCGATGATGAGCTTGGCAAAGAGCCAAAAGTTGTTGAAATTCCCGCCGACCTTGTTGCGCAGGCGAATGAAATGCGCCATGCAATGGTCGAAAAAATCGCCGAAACCGATGATGATTTGACCATGAAATATCTGGAAGGTGAAGAAATCACCGTTCCAGAACTAAAAGCCGCCTTACGCCGGGCAGTGATTGCAGGCAAGGCCTTCCCTGTCTTTTGTGGTTCTTCCCTCAAGAACAAAGGCGTTCAGCCGGTTCTGGATGCCGTCATTGATTACCTGCCCTCGCCGCTGGACATTCCCGCCGTGCGTGGTGTTTTGGCGGATAACCCTGAAGAAGTGATTGAACTGCCAGCTGATGACGATGCCCCTCTGAGCGCCCTGGTGTTTAAAATCGTCACTGACCCTTACGTTGGACGCCTGGCATATTTCCGCGTTTACTCTGGCGTAGTTACCCAGGGAACGATGGTTAACAACTCGACCAAACGGAAACGCGAGCGCATTGGACGCCTCATCCGTATGTATGCCGACCGGCGCGAAGATATTGAAGAAGTACGTGCGGGTGACATCGCAGCCGCTTTGGGATTCAAAGAATCCTTTACCGGCGATACGCTGTGCGGCGACAAGAACATCGTGCTCGAAAGCATTTCTTTCCCCGAACCCGTTATCACGATTGCGGTAGAACCAAAAACCGCCAGCGACCAGGAGAAAATGGGCGAGGCGCTCCGCAAACTCTCTGAAGAAGACCCCACTTTCCGCGTCCGTTCTGACGAAGCCACTGGCCAAACCCAGATTTCTGGGATGGGTGAACTGCACCTGGATATCATTGTAGACCGCATGATGCGCGAGTTCAAAGTGCAGGCCAATGTTGGCAAGCCGCGCGTGGCTTACCGCGAATCAATCACCCGCCGTGTCGAAAAGATTGATTACAAGTATGCCAAACAATCGGGTGGGCGCGGCCAGTATGGGCATGTGGTGATAGCCATGGAGCCTGGCGAGCCGGGTTCGGGCGTTGTCTTTGAGAACAAGATTATCGGCGGCGCTATCCCGAAAGAATATATCCCGGCGGTTGAAAAAGGCATTAAAGAAGCTGCCGAAAGCGGCGTTTTGGCGGGATACCCGGTTGTTGACTTGAAAGTCAGTTTATTTGATGGCTCGTATCACGAAGTTGACTCGAGTGAAATGGCGTTCAAAATGGCCGCCTCGATGGCCTTCAAGGAAGGCGTGCAACGCGCAGGCGGAGTTTTGCTTGAACCAATTATGAAAGTAGAAGTTGTCACCCCGGAAGAATATCTTGGGGATGTGATTGGACAATTGAACAGCCGCCGTGGACTGATTCAGGGCATGGAAATGCGCCCTGGAAATGCCCAGGCTGTGAACGCGATGGTTCCGCTGGGTGAAATGTTCGGTTACGCGACCGAGTTGCGTTCTGCCACTCAGGGACGTGGTGTTTTTTCGATGGAATTCAATCATTATGCCCCGGTCAGCGAATCGGTGGCAAAAGAAATACTCAAATCGTAATCTTTCCTCAGTACCAAACAAGGAGTGACCAAACATGGCGAAGCAGAAATTTGACCGCAGCAAACCGCATCTGAATGTGGGAACGATGGGCCACATTGACCACGGCAAGACGACCCTGACGGCGGCTATCACGAAAGTGGCGGCGCTGATGGGGCAGGCGGAATTCAAGGCGTATGACCAGATTGACAATGCGCCGGAAGAAAAAGCGCGCGGTATTACGATTAACATTGCGCACGTAGAATATCAGACGGCCAAGCGGCATTACGCGCACGTGGATATGCCTGGTCACCGCGACTACATCAAGAACATGATTACGGGCGCGGCGCAGGTAGATGGTGCGATTCTGGTGGTGGCGGCGCCGGATGGTCCGATGCCGCAGACCCAGGAACACGTTCTGCTGGCGCGCCAGGTGGAAGTGCCGTCCATCGTGGTCTTCCTGAACAAGGTGGACATGATGGATGACCCGGAGCTGCTGGAGCTGGTGGAGTTGGAGTTGCGTGAACTGCTGAACAAATACGGCTTCCCCGGCGATGAAACGCCGATTGTGCGCGGCTCGGCCAAGTTGGCTTTGGAAAGTGCGTCAACGGACCCGAACGCGCCGGAATACGATTGCATTCGCGAGTTGCTGCGGGTGGTGGATGAATACATTCCGGAGCCGAAGCGCGAAGTGGACAAGCCGTTCATGATGGCGGTGGAAGACGTGTTCTCGATTAAGGGTCGCGGGACGGTGGTGACGGGCCGTGTGGACCGGGGCCGGGTGAAAGTGGGCGACGCGATAGAAATCGTGGGTCTGCGCGAGACGCGCTCGACGGTGGTGACGGGGGTGGAAATGTTCCACAAGTCGCTGGATGAAGGCATTGCGGGCGACAACCTGGGTTTGTTGCTGCGCGGCATTGAGCGCACGGATGTGGAGCGCGGGCAGGTGTTAGCGGCGCCGAAGTCCATCACGCCGCACAAGAAGTTTTTGGCGGAAGTGTACGTATTGAAGAAAGAAGAAGGTGGTCGTCACAAGGCGTTCTTCAGCGGGTATCGTCCGCAGTTCTACATTCGGACGATGGACGTGACGGGCAACATCACCCTGCCGGAGGGCGTGGAGATGGTGATGCCGGGTGATAATGTGAACCTGACGGTGGAATTGATTGTGCCGGTGGCGTTGGAGCAAGGCTCGAAGTTCGCCATTCGCGAAGGCGGCCTGACCGTTGGCGCGGGCGTCATCACCAAGATTCTTGAATAGGTAAAGCAATGACCAAGCAGAAAATTCGTATCCGCCTGAAGGCTTATGACCATCGCGTTTTGGACCAGTCCGCCAAGCGCATTGTCGAAACCGCTGAACGTTCTGGCGCCCGTGTTGTTGGGCCTGTACCCTTGCCAAGTAAGAAAGAACGGTTTACAATACGACGCTCCACTTTCATCGACAAGGACTCGCACGAGCATTTTGAAATTCGCACGCACAACCGCCTGATTGATGTTTTGGACCCCGACTCCAAAACGATTGACATGCTGATGCGTTTGAATTTGCCTGCGGGCGTCGATATCGAAATCAAAATCTAATTCGTTCGTCAATACGTCTAACTGGTCTGGCGGGCAAGTATTAGTCAGACCAGTTAGATTGAATACGGTAGGGCAAGAACGACCCTGTTCGTAGCCAACAAATAGAATGGCCGCGGCAAGTTGCTTGACTGCCCCGCTGTGAGATGATGCAGCCAAAGCCCTGGCTGACAGTCTCAAAAAAACTTTGTAAAGGAGAAAACCGAGGATGTTGAAAGGGCTGATTGGAAAGAAGATCGGCATGACCCAGATCTTCGATGAGAGCGGTGTCGCTTACCCCGTTACTCTTATCGAGGCTGGGCCTTGCTATGTTACCCAGGTCCGACGTCCGGAGAAAGAAGGATACTCCGCCGTGCAGTTGGGTTTTGGCGAGACGCACCCCAAGCGATTGACTGGTGGCGAATTGGGCCACCTGAAAGCTGCGAGTCTGCCGCCCCTGCGCGTTTTGCGCGAGTTCCGCACAAAGACTCCGGACGTTTCTGTTGGTGACGTGCTGAAAGTTGACGTATTCGCCACAGGTGAACGGGTGGACGTCATTGGCACCAGCAAAGGCAAAGGCTTTGCTGGTGGTGTCAAGCGTTATCACTTTGGCGGCGGTCCCAAGACGCACGGCCAGTCCGACCGGCATCGCGCGCCCGGTTCGAACTCATCGGGGACGACGCCCGGTCGCGTTTACAGAGGTTCGCGTCGCCCTGGTCACATGGGTGACGACCGCGTGACCGTGCAAAGCCTGAAGGTCGTTCTGGTAGATGCCGAGCGCAATCTGATAGGCGTTCATGGCGCCGTTCCAGGTCCGAAAGGCGGCCTGGTGGTCATCAACGAGGCGCGCAAGCAATAAGGCGCGGTGGAATGGAGAAAGACGCTATGAAAGTCGACGTTTTCAATATGGAAGGTCAGAAGGTAAAGCAGGTCGAACTCCCTGCCGCTATCTTCGAGGCCCCTATTAATCTAGATTTGATGCACCAGGCGTATGTCCGTCAGATGGCGAATGCTCGCCTGGGGACGCATGATACTAAACTGCGCGGAGAAGTATCTGGTGGTGGCAAAAAACCCTGGAAGCAGAAAGGCACTGGCCGCGCCCGTCAGGGTTCCACCCGTGCCGCTCAGTGGGTGGGTGGTGGTCGCATTTTTACGCCCCATCCCCGCAAATACACCCAGCGTATGCCGCTTAAGATGCGCCGCGCTGCATTGCGTTCCGCGCTCTCGGCCAAGGCTGCTGAAGCAGGCATTGTCGTTGTCGATGACCTGACGCTTTCAGAGCCGAAAACCCGCCTGATGGCGCAGGCGCTCAATCGCCTGGTTGGCCAATCCAGCGCGCTGGTGGTTATTCCTGAAAAATCGGCCGTTTATGATGTGGTTGCTCGCTCGGCAAGTAACATCGAAAGCGCCAAAGTTTTACTGGCAGGGTATCTCAACATTCGTGACTTGTTCACATTTGAGAAAGTCGTATTACCCTTGCAGGCATTGGACATTTTGAATTCCAATCTGGCATAGGAGGCGAGAATGACAACGCTTTACGAAGTTCTTCGCCGACCGCTTATTACCGAGAAGTCGAACTATCAATCTGGCAAACTCAATCAATATGCCTTTGAAGTGGCCTCTGAGGCTACGCGCGTGATGGTTAAAGATGCCATTGAAACTTTGTTCGATGTAAAAGTGGAACGCGTCAATATTATCAATACTGCGGCCAAGCGTGGCCGCCGTGCCCGCAGCCGTCGTTTGTTGATTCGCAAGCCCGGCTACAAAAAGGCAATTGTTACCCTGAAAGCGGGCCAGACTCTCCAGATTTTTGAAGGGGTGCAGTAATGGCTGTCAAGAAATACAAACCGGTCACCCCGGGACAACGCGGCATGACGGGTTACTCTTTCGAGGAGATTACCAAGAGTGAACCTGAGCGCTCCCTGATTGTGTCTCTGCGCAAAAAAGGCGGCCGCAATGCTTATGGCCGTGTGACGGTCCGTCATCAGGGCGGCGGCAATAAGCGTTATTTGCGCATCGTTGACTTTAAGCGTGATAAGCAGGACATCCCCGCGAAAGTGGCTGCTATCGAATATGACCCCAATCGCACAGCGCGGCTGGCCTTGTTGCATTATGCTGATGGCGAAAAGCGTTACATCCTTGCTCCGCTTGGCTTGAAAGTAGGCGATACTGTGTATGCGGGTACGGGCGCGGAAATTCGTCCTGGTAACTGCTTGCCCATTTCGAGTATTCCGGTTGGGACCCTGGTTCACAATATTGAAGTAAAAGAAGGCAAAGGTGGTCAATTGGTGCGCTCTGCCGGTGCGGCGGCCCAATTGCTGGCGAAAGAAGGCGATTATGCTCAGATTCGCATGCCTTCAGGCGAAGTGCGCCTCATCCGCCAGAAGTGTCTCGCAACGATTGGGCAAGTCGGTAATCTCGACCACAGCAACATTAAACTCGGCAAAGCGGGACGCAAACGTCACCTGGGTATTCGCCCGACGGTGCGCGGTTCTGCCATGACCCCGCGCGACCATCCGCATGGTGGTGGTGAAGGCCGCCAACCGATTGGTAAGCCCGGTCCGCGCAGCCCATGGGGTAAACCCACTTTGGGTTATAAAACCCGCAAGAACAAGCAGACGGATAAGTATATTGTTCGCCGTCGCAGCAAGACCAGCCGCTAAGGCGTGACAGGTAAACGAGGTACGAGACTATGTCTAGATCTCTGAAGAAGGGGCCGTTCATTGCCCCCAAGTTGCTCATGAAAATTGAATCGATGAACCAGCGCGGTGACAAAAAGGTCATCCGAACCTGGAGCCGCGCCAGTGTCATCTTTCCACAAATGGTGGGGCATACCATTGCTGTTCATGATGGCCGCCGCCATGTACCCATCTATATCACCGAGAACATGGTCGGACATCGCTTGGGCGAATTTGCTCCCACGCGCACGTTCCGAGGGCATCTCTCGGAGAAGTCGACGAAGAGGAAATAAGCCATGACCGACATTCGTGCTTATTTGCGTTTTCTGCCCATCTCTGCCCAAAAAGTGCGCCTGATTGTAGACCTGGTGCGTGGCAAAGATGCCAACGATGCGCTCGACTTGCTTCGCTTTGTGCCGAATCGCGCTGCCCAGCCTGTGTTAAAACTGCTCAAATCGGCGGTGGCAAACGCGGAAGAAAACTTTGGCGTCAGCCGTGACGACCTGTATGTTGCCACTATCTTTGCGGATGAGGCTCCGACCCGCAAGTGGCGTCGTTTTGGCGCTCGCGGTCGTTTCAAGCCGATATTGCGCCGCTCGTCGCATGTAACCGTTATTTTGCGGGAACGCGAAGCCTGAGAGTAAGGAGAATATATGGGTCGTAAAGTTCATCCAATTGGTTTTCGCTTGGCGGTCAGTCGAGGCTGGCAAGGCCGCTGGTTTGCCGAAGGTGCGCAGTACCGTGAACAGCTCCAGCAAGATTTTGCCATCCGCGACCTGGTTCAAGAAATTTCGCCCCGAGCGGGTGTCTCGCGCGTGGAAGTGGAGCGTTATTCTAACAAGGTGAAGGTCACTGTCCATACCGCCAAGCCTGGCATCTTGATTGGCCGTAAAGGTGAAGGCGCGCAGAAAGTTCGCAAAGGTCTGCAGGAGCTTGTTGGCAAAAAGATAGACCTTGATATCAAGGAACTCTCAGCCCCGGATACGGACGCCTACTTAATTGCTCGCAATATTGCTGACCAACTCCAACGGCGCATTGCATATCGTCGAGCGATGAAAAAAGCCATGCAATCTGCCATGCGGCAGGGCGCTCAGGGTATCAAAATTGAAGTGGCAGGTCGCCTTGCGGGCGCGGAAATGGCTCGCAGTGTCTGGCTTCGTGAAGGCCGCGTCCCGCTTCAAACCTTGCGCGCAGATATCGATTTCTCCCGCGCTGAAGCACTGACCACTTATGGCCGTATCGGTATCAAGGTATGGGTCTATAAGGGTGAGATGAAACAGGAAGTGGAAGAGAAAATTGAATCCACCGAGGGCGTGTACGTTAGCGAATAGGCCTGAGCGCGCTTCGCATGGAAAGATGAAGCGCGCGGGTTAAATCGCCCGTACCGGAAGAGAGGTTGTTGCTATGTTAATGCCGAAACGTGTTAAGTGGCGCAAGCAGATGCGCGGCCGCATGAAGGGTAAAGCCCTGCGCGGCGCAGAAGTAAGTTTTGGAGAATGGGGCTTGCAAGCCCTTGAACCGGGCTGGGTGACTGCCCGCCAGATTGAAGCCGCCCGCCGCGCGATTGTGCGCGAAATGAAGCGCCGTGGTAAGGTATGGATTCGTATCTTCCCGGCCAAGCCATATACCCATCGGGCTGCTGAAACCCGCATGGGAAAAGGCAAGGGTAGCGTTGAGTACTATGTTGCAGTGGTCAAGCCTGGCCGCATGATGATTGAAATTGGCGGCCTTTCCAACGAGGAAGCCCTGCGCGCGCTCAAAATGGCGCAGTACAAGTTTGCCATTAAAACCAAAATTGTGACCCGCCATGTGGCGGGGGCAGGAGAGTAAGGAATGAAAGCGAAAGAAATCCGCGCCCTATCTGCCAATGAACTCAAGGTCAAAATTGCTGATACCCGCGAAGAGTTAATGAAACTTCGTTTTCAGCAGGTGACCGGCCAGTTGACTGATACCAGTCGTTTGCGCGCGCTCCGGCGCGATATCGCCCGGATGGAGACTGTCCTGGCTGATGCGCAGAAGGCGACTGAATAGGAAGGTCCAAGATGAATACTCGTCGTCGTATGACTGGTGTCGTTACCAGCAACAAGATGCAGAAGACCGTTGTGGTGCAAATCTCACGCAGTTATCGTCACCCGGTCTACAAAAAAGTGGTTCACCGCTCAATGCGCGTGAAAGCCCATGATGAAATCGGTTGCCAGATTGGCGATGCTGTCCAAATTGTGGAAAGCCGCCCGCTTTCTGCCGATAAGCGCTGGGTGGTCGAATCCATCCTCAAACGTGAAACCAAAACCGCCGACAGCGGGGTGGAGGTGTAATCATGATTCAGCAAGAGACTCGCGTCAAAGTTGCTGATAACTCCGGCGCCCGCGAATTGCTTGTCATGCATGTCATGGGTGGTTCCATGCGCCGGTATGGTGGCATTGGTGATATTGTAATTGCCACAGTAAAATCTGCCGCCCCACAAGGCGCCGTTAAAAAGAGCGAAATTGTGAAAGCGGTGATTGTGCGCGTGGCCAAGGAATGGCGTCGTGAAGACGGTTCCTATATTCGTTTCGATGATAATGCCGCGGTGATTCTGGACAGCGATGGCCAGAACCCCAAGGGCAGCCGTATCTTCGGGCCAGTGGCGCGCGAACTGCGTGAAAAAGGCTTCATGAAGATAGTTTCGCTGGCCCCGGAAGTTCTCTAGGCTCGTGTGGAGTGAAGCCATGAATGTAAAAATCCGCAAAGGCGATACTGTTGAAATTATCAGCGGCGGGCTCGAAGATAAGGGCAAACGCGGCGAGGTGATTCGGGTGGAGCCGGATGACCGCCGGGTGGTTGTGCAGGGTGTCAATCTTCGCACCAAGCACCAAAAACAGGCCCAGACTCGTCAGGGTCGCAACATTCAGCCTGGGCGCATCAAGTTCGAAGCCCCGATTGATATATCCAACGTGATGTTGGTTTGCCCCAAGTGCGACAAGCCCACCCGCGTCGGAGTCCAGCGCACGCTGGAAGGTGAGAAATCTGTCTCTCACCGCATTTGCAAACGCTGCCAGGCTTTAATTGATTAGCATTGCCTGGACAGGAGCAAAAGATGATGAATAGACTGCAAGAACGTTATCAGAATGAAGTTGTTCCGGCCCTGCAAAAGGCATTCAACTATCGGAACGTCATGGAAGTACCTCGCATTCAAAAAGTGGTTGTCAATATTGGTCTTGGCGAGGCGATGGGAAACCCCAAGGCGCTGGAGGCGGCGGTTGCTGACCTGTCAACCATTACCGGTCAAAAACCGGTTTTGAACAAAGCTCGCAAAAGCATTGCAAACTTCAAACTGCGCGAAGGTGTTGTCATCGGTACAAAAGTGACGCTGCGCGGTAACCGCATGTGGGCCTTTCTTGACCGTCTGATGAATATTGCCTTGCCGCGCGTGCGCGACTTTCGCGGTGTTTCTCCCGACGCTTTCGATGGGCGCGGCAACTATACGCTGGGTCTGCGCGACCAGTTGATTTTCCCTGAAATCGAATACGACAAGATTGACAAGTTGCGCGGAATGGAAATTACGATTGTGACAACGGCCCGGAACGATGAGCATTCCCGCGAGATGCTTCGTTACCTGGGAATGCCTTTCAGGAAGGAAGCGTAAGTTATGGCAAAGAAGTGCATGACCTATCGTGAACAACGTCGGAAGTACCCCACCCGCGTGCGAAACCGCTGCAATCGTTGCGGACGCCCGCGCGGCTACATTCGTCGTTTTGGACTGTGCCGGATTTGCTTCCGCGAGCTAGCCCTGGAAGGCAAAATCCCCGGTGTGGTAAAGTCATCGTGGTAAACCGGGTGGAGGTGCTTAAATGAGCGTTACAGATCCGATTGCTGATATGCTGACCCGCATACGAAATGCCGTGGCGACTGGTCAGCCGCTGGTGGCAATGCCGCATTCGAAAATCAAAGCGGAGATTGCCAAAATCATGAAAGAAGAAGGCTATCTTGAAGGATTCGAGGTGGTCGATGGTGAAATTCCGGGACAGAAAGTTCTGCGCGTAAAAATCAAGTATGTTGGTGAACGCCGCGAACGGAAATCTGTATTGAGCGGGATTGTGCGCGTGAGCCGCCCCGGACGCCGTGTTTACACCAAAAAGCAGGATATTCCCTGGGTTTTGTCGGGCATGGGTGTTGCCATTCTGTCAACTCCCAAGGGAGTGATGACCGGGCATCGCGCGCGCCAGCTGAATGTTGGCGGCGAGATTTTGTGCAAGGTTTGGTAAGGAGGATTGCCGTGTCTCGTATTGGACGATTACCAATTGCCGTCCCTGCGAATGTGCAGGTGGATTTGAACGGCAATGCGGTGAAGGTGAAAGGCCCCAAGGGCGAAATGCAGCGTACCTTTTCCCCGCTGGTTGAGATTGCCCTGGAAAACGGCCAGATTTCCATCACCCGCCGTTCCGACAATCCTGCCGAGCGTGCCCTGCATGGGACGACCCGCGCCGTGCTGAACAATATGGTCGTTGGCGTGAGCAAAGGCTTCGAGCGCATCCTGGAGTGGGACGGGGTTGGCTACCGCGCAGAAATGAGCGGCCCCAGCCTCATGCTTTACATGGGTTATTCTCACCCGGTAAAATTTGACCCTCCCAAAGGAATTTCTTTTGAGGTAGATGCCAAGACGCGCCAGATTAAAGTGATGGGTTACGATAAAGAAGTTGTCGGCCAGACTGCCTCTGAGATTCGTGAAGTCCGCCCGGTGGAACCGTACCTTGGCAAGGGCTTACACTATCTGGGCGAGAAAATCCGCCGCAAAGCCGGTAAGTCTGGGAAAGGGAAGAAGTAAACTATGGCGAAGAATTCTCGTTCTGCTGCCCGCGAAAAACGCCATTTACGGGTTCGCAAGAAAGTTTTTGGCACGCCCGAATGTCCTCGCCTGAGCGTTTTCCGCAGTGTCAGCGAGGTCTATGCTCAGGTTATCGATGACGTAGAAGGCACTACGCTGGTTTCTGCCTCCAGCATTGACAAAGAGTTGCGTGCCAAAATGGAAGGCCTGAAAAAATCTGAACAGGCGGCCCTGGTTGGCAAGACCGTTGCCGAACGCGCCAAAGCCAAAGGTATTGAAGCGGTTGTTTTCGACCGCGGTGGTTTCCGCTACATGGGGCGAGTCAAGGCCCTGGCCGATGGCGCGCGTGAAGGCGGGCTGAAATTCTAAGGCTCATTGGAGAACGCTATGTCGGAATATGAACTGCAAGAACTAGAATCCCAGGAATCGCTCGACGAGCGCGTCATTGAGATTGCCCGCGTCGCTAAAGTTGTCAAAGGTGGTCGCCGCTTCCAATTTCGTGTCACCGTTGTGATTGGTGATGGACACGGAAAGGTTGGAATGGGCGTAGGCAAGGCAAATGCCGTGCCTGATGCCATGCGCAAGGCCACCGAGCGTGCCCGCAAAGATATGCGCACGGTCTTTACCATGGGCACTACCATTCCTCATGAAGTGATTGGTCGCGTGGGAGGTGCTAAAGTTTTGCTCAAACCGGCATCGCCGGGGACGGGTGTGATTGCCGCGGGTGGCGTGCGCGCGGTGCTTGAAGCCGCGGGCGTTCGCGATATTTTGACCAAGTCTTTGGGGTCTGCGAACGTATTAAATGGCGTGATGGCAACCTTCCAGGCGTTGGATGCGCTCAAATCGCCCTCTCAGGAAGCAGCCCGCCGGGGCAAACCTGTCGAGGAGCTGATGCCGTTCTGGGAACGGAGGAAGCATGGCTAAAAAAACCGAGAAAAAAGTATTGCGCGTGACGCTGGTGAAAAGCCCGATTGGTTTTCCTGAACCGCAGAAACGTACGGTGAAGGCGCTTGGCCTGCGTCATATGAATCAGACGGTTGAGCATGATGATACCCCCGCGCTGCGTGGAATGCTCAACGCGGTTATTCATCTTGTAAAGATTGAAGAGTAGGAGAAATGATGAAACTCCACGATTTGACCCCTAATCCGGGCGCGAAGAAGGAACGCAAACGCGTGGGGCGCGGTATTTCGGCTGGACAAGGTAAAACCGCCGGTCGTGGTACCAAAGGCGCGGGCGCGCGTTCTGGCGAAGAAGGCAACCTTTATCGCCAGGGCGGCAACCTGCCCTTCTTCCGGCGTCTGCCCTTCATGCGTGGCGAAGGTTTTACCCCGCCTTTCCAGGTGGAGTACAACGAAATCAACCTTGACCAGTTGCTTGCTTTCAAGGCGGGAGCGGATGTGACCCCTGAAGCACTGGCGGGCGTGAATTTGCTGCGAAATCCGCGCAACCCTGTCGTTGTGTTGGGCCGTGGCGAGATTAATATCCCGCTCAAGGTGCGTGTTCATCGTATTTCGGCTGGCGCTAAAAGCAAAATTGAAGCCGCTGGCGGTTCGGTTGAGCTCATCGAAGGCTAATTCCTCCCATTTTGAATGTGGGATTTTTTCAGGAGACCTGAAACAATGAAAAATACCTGGTCAGCCTGGCGTTACCTGTGGAAATCGCAAGACATTCGCCGCATGTTATTAGTGACCCTGTTCTTGCTGGTCATTTATCGTCTTGCGTCGAATGTCCCGGTCCCGGGAATCAATGTTGATGCGCTGGAAGCCTTGCGCGCCCAACTCAGTCAGTCTGGTGGAAATTTCTTCAATTTCCTCGACCTGCTTTCAGGCGGCACCGTTTCACGATTTTCACTCTTGTCCATGGGTGTTTATCCATACATTACTGCCCAAATCATTATTCAGTTGCTGATTCCTATCATTCCCTCCTTGCAGAAGCGCATGGAGGAGAATCCTGCTGAGGGCCGTAAGTGGATGCAGAAGTGGACGTATTATCTGGCCGTTCCAATGGCGGCGCTCTCGGCCATTGGGCAGATTAACATCTTTAATTCTATTGGCCTGCAATATCAGATTGGCACCATCCTGGACTTCGGATTTTCAGGCGGCCAAATCTTGCGTTCGTCGGCGGCTTTGCTGGCGATGATGGCCGGTACGATGTTTGCCATCTGGCTGGGTGAGTTGATTTCGGAATATGGGATTCGCGGCCAGGGCTTATCGCTCATCATTTTCGCCGGTATCGTCTCCCAAATGCCCACCAATCTGGGCGGTATCCTGGCGGATGAGCAATACCGCTGGATTATGCTGATTTTGATGGTGGTGATTATCGTTGCCACGATTTTCGCCATTGTGTATGTTCAACAAGGGCGCCGCAACGTGCCGGTTATGTACCCAGGCCGCCGGGTGGGCAATCGCATGTCCATGCCAGTCAAGGCCTCTCTGCCGCTGATGGTCAACATGGCAGGCATGATTCCGCTCATCTTTGCCAGCGCCATTTTGCAATTCCCGTCCATAGTAGCCAGTTATTTTGCCACCGACCCAACCGCTTCGTACTATAACTTTGCGGTCAGCGTGCAACAAACCTTTGGCGGCAATTCAACCACCTACTGGATTTTGTACTTTTTCATGGTGGTGATTTTTACCTTTTTCTATACGGACGTCTTGTTTACACAGCAGAATTACGGTGAAAATCTCAAGCGGGTTGGCGCGCAAATCCCCGGCGTCAGCCGTGGCGCGCCCACTCAGAAATACCTGACCAAAGTGCAGCGCCGCATTACCCTGCCGGGCGCGCTTTTCCTGGGCATCATTGCGATTTTGCCGTTCCTGTTGAGCCTGATTTTGCAATCCTTCAACATTGGCTCAGCCTCTTCGAACGCAGGTTTGTTCCTTGTCTCCTCTTCGGGCTTGCTTATCGTAGTTGGTGTGGTTCGTGAAACCTTTGCAACCATCGACGCTGAATTGAAATTGCACGGCTATCAGGATTCCATCTTGGTTCGCTAATTCAGTCCAAAAGGTGAATAGATGCCCACATACATCGTTCTGCTCGGCCCTCCTGGGGCAGGCAAGGGAACGCAGGCAAAGGTATTGGCAGAAAAATTTGACCTGCCGCATATTTCGTCGGGAGATATTTTCCGCGAGAACATTAAAAATGATACCGAATTGGGTCAATTAGCGAAAACGTACATCAGTAAAGGTGAACTGGTGCCAGATGATGTGACGATTGCCATGATTCGCGAGCGGTTTTCGCGCTCTGATTGTGTCAACGGCGCCATTTTGGATGGCTTCCCGCGTACTCCGGCCCAGGCTGATGCGCTTTGCGCTATGCTCAAAGAATTTGATGGCAAAGTCAATCTCGTTCCATTTATTACTGCGCCGGTTGATGTGCTGATTGAACGCCTGGCAGGACGCTGGACCTGTCGCGTCTGTGGACGGGTGTATCACGAGCGCTTCAACCCGCCCAAGAAGACCGGCCTGTGCGACGTGGACGATGGTGAATTGTATCAGCGCGAAGATGACAAGGCCGAGACTGTTGTGCATCGCATCGAAGTCTATCAGAACCAGACCGCGCCGCTCATTGATTACTACAAAGAACGTGGCGTGCTGGCTCAAATCAACGGGTTTGCGCCTATCGAAGAAGTTTCGGCGCAGTTGATGGCTGCGTTAAAGCATTAGTGATTTTTCGGAAATATGTGAATTTATGGACTGGGCTCGTCAAATCAACCTGAAAACCCCGGCAGAAATCGCAATCATGCGCGAAGCCGGGCATATCAATGCATTGGTATTGGCGACTGTCCGTGAAATGCTCAAGCCGGGTGTTTCAACAGCCGACCTCGACGCGGCTGCCGAGGAAGTGCTGAATAAACACGGCGCTGTATCGCCCTTCAAAGGGTACGGCTATCCGCCTTTTCCAAATTCCATCACCGTCAGCATCAACGAAGAACTGGTGCATGGAATTCCAACAGCGAGCCGTAAGCTCAAAGAGGGAGATATCGTCTCCGTCGATTGTGGCACGGTGTTCGAAGGGTATGTGGCCGATTCAGCATTCTCTGCTGGAATTGGAGAGATTTCTTCCAGGGCCAAGAAACTCCTCGAAGTTACTGAGCAGGCTTTGTATGTTGGAATCTCCAAAATGCGACCAGGGAATCGAACTGGCGATATTTCGGCGGCGATACAGCAGTATGTAGAGAGCCATGGCTTTCATGTGGTGCGCGAATATACCGGCCATGGCGTTGGGCGTCAAATGCACGAAGGCCCGCAGGTTCCAAATTATGGAAAACCTGGCACGGGAGTACTTTTGCGCCCTGGAATGGTCATCGCGCTGGAACCAATGGTACTGGTTGGTACGCACAAGACACGAGTATTGAAGGATAAATGGACTGTGGTGTCAGCAGACGGTTCGCTGACGGCGCACTTTGAACACAGTGTGGCCGTCACCGAAGGGGAACCCCTCCTCCTGACTGTCCTATGACGGATGCGACGCCACATTCTGGACGGAATAAATCGAAACGAGTATAATTATAACTTCGGCTATTTAGGCGCAGCAATGTGTCCACTGAAGGAGAAAGGCACTTATGAAAGTTTCACCATCCATTCGCAAACGTTGCGCAAAGTGCAAGATTGTTAAGCGCAGCGGCAGGCTCTTTGTAATTTGCGAAAACCCCAAGCACAAGCAGCGACAAGGGTAAAGACTATGGCACGTATCGAAGGCATTGACCTCCCTCGCAATAAACGCGTTGAGATTGGTTTGGCCTACCTGTATGGGATTGGGCTAACCCGTTCTCGGCAGATTTTGGCAGACACCAAAATCAACCCTGATACCCGCATCAAGGACTTATCGGAAGCAGAAGTTTCCGCCCTGCGTGAATATATTTCCAAAAATTTCGTGGTGGAAGGCGACTTGCGCCGCGAACAGCAATTGAACATCAAGCGGCTGATTGAAATCGGCTGCTATCGTGGTATGCGCCACCGCCGCAACCTGCCGGTTCATGGACAGCGTACCCGCACCAATGCGCGCACCCGCAAGGGGCCGAAAAAGACTGTCGCCGGGCGTGGACGCCGCCGCGGTGCGAAGAAGTAATCCTGGAGGAAGTAGAAAATTATGGCACAGAGTGTACGCCAGGCGCGCCGTTCTACCGGCGCAAAAAAAGCAAAGCGCTCGTTATCTTCGGGCCAGGTGCATGTTTTTGCATCTTTCAATAATACCATTGTGACCGTGACCGATTCTGCTGGCAATACGGTCACCTGGGGCAGCGCTGGCTCAGCCGGGTTCAAAGGCTCGCGCAAAAGCACGCCTTTTGCTGCTCGTCTGGCCGCTGAGCAGGCCATTAAGGCTGCTCAGCAGATGGGTTTGCAGGAGGCAGATTTGATTGTGAAAGGGCCTGGCCCGGGGCGTGAATCTGCCATTCGCGCAGTTCAGTCCATGGGGATTAAGGTCCGCTCGATTTCTGATAAGACCCCCGTACCACATAACGGCTGCCGCCCCCCAAAGAAGCGCCGCGTGTAAAGTTTGGAGAGGTAGTAAACATGGCGAAATATCTTGGTCCGGCTTGTAAACTTTGCCGGCGTGAAGGCGAAAAATTGTTTTTGAAGGGCGAACGTTGTTTCACGGCGAAGTGCGCATTTGAACGCCGCGGTTTTGCCCCTGGTCAGCATGGTAAGTCTAGTGGCCGTTCGCGCAGCGCCACTGGCCGCGCATCCGACTATGCTCGTCAGTTGCGCGCCAAGCAGAAAGCCCGCCGTTTGTATGGCATGATGGAACGACAGTTCCGGCGTTACTACGAAGTCGCGCTGAAGCGGCGCGGTCTCACGGGTTTGAATCTGCTCCAGATTCTTGAATCACGTCTCGATAATGTCGTCTTCCGATTGGGTTTTGCTTCCAGCCGCGCCCAGGCGCGTTTGCTGGTGACGCACGGTCACTTCACCGTCAATGGCCGCCGCACGGATGTCCCGTCTATGCTGTTAGACAGTGGCGATGTCATTCAGGTGCGTGAAGGCTCTCGCGATGGAACTTACTTCAAAGAGTTGAAAGACGTTGCCGAAAAGCGCACATTTCCGGCCTGGCTTAACCGTGATTTGAAGAATTTGACCGGCACTGTTCAACGATTGCCGGAGCGTGCTGAAATCGACGGTAATCTCGAAGAGCAACTCATCGTCGAATTCTACTCGCGCTAATGGCTTTCGGTATGTCTCTGGGACAACCCCACCAAGACCATGGGACTTTATCGTGCCTGTTTTTCAACACGTGTGCCTGCGCTTGTGCGCAGGCAAGGGAGAGGTGAACCGTGACCGGCTTATCGAACATGGTTATGCCAAAAATCGAGCGTGAGGCCGAGGCTCGAAATTACGGGAAATTTGTGATTAGCCCGCTCGAACGCGGGTATGGCGTTACCGTTGGCAACGCCTTGCGGCGCGTCCTGCTCTCTTCACTCGAAGGAGCGGCTGTTACATCGGTGCGCATTTCGGATGTATTGCATGAATTTAGCGACATTCCTGGCGTCCGTGAGGATGTTATCCAGGTCATGTTGCAAATTAAGCAGTTGCGCCTGAAACTGAATGGCGTCGAATCGACCCGTATGCACCTTGAAGTGTGCGGGGAAGGTATGGTCACGGCAGCGGATATCATCGCGCCATCCGAAGTGGATATTATCAATCCTGACCTATACCTGTTTACGGTCAATAGCCCTGGAACGCGCCTGGATGTAGAATTTACGGTTGAGCGTGGACGGGGTTATTCCCCCGCCAATGACCGCACCGGGCACTTGCCAATTGGCGAACTGCCTGTCGATGCCATTTTTAGCCCGGTTAAGCGCGTCAACTGGGAAGTGAGCAACGCGCGCGTTGGCCAAAGCACCAACTATGACCGTCTGACGCTTGAAATCTGGACCGATGGCACCGTCTCGCCGGAGCGGGCGCTCAGTACCGCAGCAAAAACATTAATTGAGCACCTACGCTTCATCGCTGGCGTAAGCGAAGAAACCCTGACCATCTCGATGGAAAAGGAAGTCTCCAGCGCCCGCCTGAGCAGTGAAGTGGCTGAAACACCGGTGGAAGCGCTCGACCTTTCGGTGCGCGTATTCAATTCTCTCAAACGAACTGGAATTACAACCGTGGGTGACGTCATTGACCTTCTCGAGAAGGGCGACCAGGCTGTCATGTCCATCCGTAATTTCGGCGAGAAGAGTCTTGACGAATTGCGCCAGAAGATGGTCGAAAAAGGCTTCATGAAAGACCAACCGAATCATGCGGAGTAATTGAAAATGCGACATCAGGTAGCAGGATATAAACTTGGGCGCAGCAAGGGTGCGCGTATTGCCTTGCGGCGCAACTTAATCAAACAATTGTTCACGCACGAACGCATCACCACCACCCGCGCCAAAGCGGAAGCCGTGCGTGGCGAAGCAGAACGCATTATCACCATTGCGCGCCGCTCGGCGGAGGCGCAAGACGCGGCGAAAGTTCATGCTCGTCGCCTGGTGGCATCTAAACTGGGCGGCGGCAACGAGGCAGTCGTCAAAAAATTGTTCGATGATATTGCCCCTCGCTTTGCCTCTCGCAACGGCGGCTATACCCGCATGTTAAAACTTGGCTTGCGCCAGGGCGATGCCGCCGAAATGGTGATGCTTGAACTCGTCGAAGAGTAATTCTGGGATGATGAATGATGAATGGTGAATGATGAATGATGGCTCTCTGAAATTCTTCATTCATCATCCTGACTTCCGCATTCCCAATGGCACGTTACCAGATTATTCTTGCCTACGACGGCTCTGAACTTTGGGGCAGTCAGCGGCAGGCCAACCGGCGGACAGCGCAAGGCGAACTTGAAAACGCCCTGCGCCGCCTCGGCTGGCAGGGACGCTCCGTCCTGATGGCTGGGCGCACCGATACCGGCGTTCACGCTTCGGGACAGGTGGCCGCCTTTGACCTGGAGTGGACTCATCCGCTCGATGAAATGGCGAAGGCTCTCAACGGTCACTTGCCTGTCGATGTTGCGGTTCACGCGGTAAAAATCGTCCGAGACGATTTTCACCCGCGTTTTGACGCCCTCGCCCGCCGCTACCGTTATCGGCTGTATTGCCAGCCCGCGCGCGACCCCCTGCGGGAGCGCTACCTCTGGCGATTGTGGCCCGCCCCGCAGACCGAAACCCTGCAGGCTGCTGCGCAACTTCTCATCGGCAAACACAACTTTGCCGCTTTCGGCACCCCGCCCCGGCCCGCAAGTAGCACCATCCGTACCGTGATGAAGGCTGAATGGCAGCAACAGGCCGACGAATGGATATTTGAAGTCCAGGCCGACGCTTTCCTGTACCGCATGGTACGCCGCATGGTCTATCTTCTGGCGGCGGTGGGACAGGGAAAACTTCCAGTTCAGGCCATTGCCGATTTGCTGGAAGGCAGGCCCAGAGTCGCCCCGGCGGGACTTGCTCCCGCGCATGGTCTCACGCTCGTCGAAGTCATCTATCCCGAATAATCTGGTTCCTTTTTCGAAATGTCTGTAAGTGGAGAGACAACCGTGTACAAATCGTATTACCCAAAAGCCAATGAAATCCAGAACGATTGGGTGTTGGTGGATGCCGCCGGTCAGAATCTGGGTCGCCTGACGGCGAAAATTGCCGCCCTCCTGCTTGGCAAGCACAAACCCACCTTTACCCCCGGCGTCCCGATGGGCGATTATGTGGTCGTCATCAACGCCTCACACATCACCTATACCGGGAACAAGGAAAGCGAAAAAATGTACCACAAGCATTCCGGATACCCCGGTGGACTAAAGTCGGTTTCCCTGCGCGACCAATTGAACAAACACCCCGACCGCGTCATCCGCGACGCCGTCTGGGGCATGTTGCCCAAGAATAAGTTCAGCCGCCAGGTCATCAAGCGGCTCAAGGTGTACGGCGGGTCTGAACACCCGCACGCCGCCCAAGTCAACAAGTAAGGAGTAAGACACCTATGGCGCAGTATTTTGAAGGAATTGGACGCCGCAAGGAAAGCACCGCTCGCGTGCGCGTTTCGGCTGGCTCGGGCAAGTTTACCGTCAACGACAAGGAAGCCGCGGCTTTCTTCACCCGCCCCGGCGATATGCACGCGATTCTCTCGCCGCTTTCCGCCATTGGGCAAGAAGCCAACGCCTATGACATCACCGTTCTCGTCAACGGTGGCGGCGTGACCGGCCAAACTGACGCAGTGACGCTGGGCCTGGCGCGCGCCCTGGTCAAAATGAATGCCGAATGGAACCCTGCCATGCGCAAGGCTGGCCTGCTCACCCGCGATGCGCGCATCAAGGAAAGCAAGAAACCCGGTCTCAAGCGCGCCCGCAAGGCTCCCACCTACACCAAACGTTAAGTCAACGCCCTTTTTAGGCTGCTTTTCCCGTGCGTAATACGTAATTCGTAAGAATCTTACGAATTACGTATTACGCATTACGATTTTATGGAGTTAACATGCTCTCCCCCGAAAACTTTGCCCTGCTCTCGCGCTGTTTGGAACTGGATTCGATTCAATCCCTTTCGATGGTGGACGGAAAGACATTTTCTACCCGACACGCGCCACCGTTTCCGCCCGACACGCCGACGCTTGTCACCACCATTGAGACCGAATCCCAACTTGAACAGGCAGCCCGCGTCCTGCGCGCCGTCTATCCTCCCGAACATGCGATTCGGATGGTGAGTCTTCCGGCCGGGCAAGTCATTGAAACCACTCTGGGCGCGCTTCCGGCTGAGACGGGTCCCCAGCCGGGGGCGTGGCTTGCGCTCTACCTGCCGCCGCTGCCTGCCGGCAACTCCTTCGAGGCCTTCCAGGAAATCATTGCCCACCTGCGCGCGCCCGATGGCTGTCCCTGGGACCGTGAACAGACCCATCAGACCCTGCGCAAATACCTGCTGGAAGAGAGTTATGAGACCCTGGCCGCGATGGATGACAATGACCCGGCCAAAATGCGCGAAGAATTTGGCGATTTGCTTCTGCAAGTCGTCCTGAATGCCCAGATTGGGTATGAATATGGCGAATTCACCATGAGCGAAGTGCTGAAGGGCATTTACGACAAAATCATCCGTCGTCACCCGCACGTCTTTGGGCAGGCGCAAGTGGATGGGATGGGGCAGGCTTCGCCGCAAGCGCTCAGCCGAGCGGTGCTGACAAATTGGGAAAATATCAAAAAAGAAGAACGGCGCAAAAATGGCGAGGATGAAAAATCACTGTTGGATGGCGTGCCAGCCGCGCTGCCGGCCCTGAGCCAGGCCCAGGAATACCAGGAGCGCGCCGCCCGGGTGGGGTTCGACTGGCCCGAAATTGAGGGCGTGCTGGAGAAAATCCGCGAGGAAATTGAAGAAGTCCGCCGGTCAGCCAACCCCGAAGAACTTGCCGCCGAACTGGGAGACCTGTTCTTTGCGCTGGTCAACCTTGCGCGTTGGAAGCAGGTTGATGCCGAAGCCGCTCTGCGCGCCACCAGCCTGAAGTTTAAGAAGCGTTTTGGCTACATCGAAAAACGCGCCCAAGCGATGGGCCGCGCCATGCAAGAGATGACCCTGCAGGAACTGGATGACCTGTGGAACGAGGCCAAACGAAGATAGACTTCAGAAATATAACCGAAAATACTGGCGTATTGGATTTTTATTCAGGGCAGGTCATTCGGCGCAGGGGTTCAGTGTTTCCAGGCGGTTTTTGGGCTGGGCCCGGCGTCTTAATTCCCCTGCCCCAGGAAAAACGCCAGAAATATGCTTGCGCTGCAGGCCAGGACGCAGGAGATGACCATTACCATCAGGCAAGCGGGCAAAAAGCGTTTCAGGCTAACCCACAATACATACGCGCTGACCGCTCCGGCGGCTATTGGCTGGGTCTGGCGCAGCGCGTTGGCGACGAACGCGGTTTCTCTTTGGGCTTTTTCCGCTTGTTCACCGCTGATGCGGGCATTTTCAGCAGCTTTGAATGGCTCAAATCGCTTGGGCGGCGTTTCTGGCGCAGGGGGTTCAGGCGCGGCTGTTTGCTGCCAGCGTAACTCTGACGGAATAGTGAGTGACCTGCCGCAAAATGGGCAGGGCATGTGGGTTTGGTTGGGCGCGGGTTCAACCGGCGCGCCACAACCCGGGCAGGGGAATGTGTTTGGCATGGCTATTCGAGAGGGAAATATGGATTCCAGGCTACTTCCCAGGGATGCCCATCAGGGTCGGCGAAGTAGCCGCTGTAGCCGCCCCAAAAGGTATCGGCGGCGGGTTTGAGCAGGGTTGCCCCGGCAGCCAGAGCCTCGGTGATAACGGTATCCGCTTCGGCTTTGCTGGCGACGTTATGGGCCAGGGTAAATCCTCCGAAGCGGGAACGCTCAGCGGGCAGCAGGGCATCTTTTGCCAGGGAATCGAATGGATAAAGCGCCAGCCATGTTCCCTTTAATTGAAAAAAGGCGATTCCTTCGCCTTCTTTGTAATTGGTCGGCATGCGCAGGCCATCGCGATAAAATTTAACCGACCGCTCGAGGTCGGAGACGCCAAGGGTGATGATTGAAATTCTGGGGTCCATGCATTAAGGATAAATGAGAATTGGAAAAGAAGAAAGAGGAAAGAAAACTTTGCGTTTCTTTCCTCTTTCTTCTCTCTTCTTGTTGCATGGTTATTTTTGGTTTTTGCCGAGTTTCGACCATAGCCACGCGCCGATGATGAGTATCAGGCCGAGCAGAATACCCCAAAACTGTGGGAGCAGGGAGGCGGGAGGCTGGATGAGCGGCGTGGGGGTGATTTGGGGTTGGGGGGGAAGGGTTGCCTGGGGTTGGGCGGTGGGGGCGGGGGTGTCTAGTGGCGCGCTCGCAGGGGTCTCGGTTTGGGTGGGGGCCGGTGAGGGCAGGACGGGCGTTGGCTGGGGCTGATAGACTGCGTTGACATCGGCTGGTTCGGGCTGAACGACTTCGCCGGGGGCGAAGACATCCAGAAGGCCGTTAAAGATGATAAATCCGTTGTTTGCGCCGGGCGAAAGTTGGGCAAAGCGCAAATCCAGGACGAATACGCCATTTTCGCCCAGAACGCGCGCACCTTTGGCGGTGATTTCCAGCGCGGTATTCGCGTTCAGGCCAATGGCAATCTGGTCAGGATGATGGTAGGCTAGCGCAAACAGGCGCCCAAAGCGGTTGTTATCCAGCGTTTGCGGTTGAAGGGTGATATTTGCCAGGCCCATACCAGGCGCGATGTCTGTTTTACCTTGCCAGAAGGATTGCTGGGTGGCGGCTTCGGCTTCTTCTCCTTCGGCAGGGGAAGGCGGGTGCGCGGCGTACCAGGCGCCCAGAAGCGTGGCGGCGGCGTTATCGGCCAGGATGGGCTTGCCCGCCAACCAGGGTTTGCGCAGCCATTCGGGTGGTGTCATTTTCGAGGCATCGCGCCCGACGAAGACGAAACCAGTCACAGATTCGGTCGGGAGGGCGGCTTTCCCAACAGCAGCGGTTGCTCCCAGCTGGGTCAGGGCATCGGCATAACGTTGGGCGGTGCGTTCGTTGGCGGAATCAGACGCGCCGCCATCGGCAATCACCAGCAGGTTGGCTTTTTCTCCTCCGGCCAGTTCGATGAAGCGCTTCAGGATGGGGTTGTTCTCCAGAGTGCTGGAGATGTCGCCAGACAGGACGAGCGCGCCCGCGCCTGGCGGCAGGGTGAGAGACTCGAACGAGCGTTCCAGCCTTTGGGGCGCGGGGTAAGACAGGTTGGAAACCTGTCCTGCGCGGGTTTTCAGGTCATAGGCCGAATCGCCTGGCGAGAGCAGATTGGTGAGGATGTTGCGCGCACTCAGCAGCGGCGGGCGGTCTTCAGCAATCGGAACGTAATGGACAGAGTCGGCGGCGTGATAGGTTTGGGCATCCAGTACGGTGACGGTGTATAGCCCAAAGACGCCACGCAACACTTCGTTATCGGCGATGACGCCGGTGTAGGCATCCACGCCAACCCCTACATGCGGTACGCCTGGCTGAAGGATGGCGTTCAGCAGGCGTCCGAAGCGCGCGCGTTGATAGAAATGCTGGTCGAGGATGGCCGTTTGCAGGCCGGATGGCAAACCGCGCTTTTCATCCGTGTTCCATACATCCGATGCGCCAAAGAAGAGCGAGGTCTCGCGGGCGTAGTTTTCGTTGTACCCCGCCAGCATGGCGCGCGATTGCAGGCCGCCGCCTGCGCTCGTGCCGGCGATGATTGTTCCGGCGCGGTGCAGTTCGGTCAGGCGGGCTTCGGCTGGGGTGTTGGCGAGGACCTGCATAGCAACGGTCTGGTCGCCGCCCAGGAAGAAGACGGCGGCCAAATCATCGGCAAACAGGCTGAGGTGGGCCGGGTCTAATGCATCGGAGCGGGTAAATATAGGAGCCAGGATTGCTTTACAGGTCAGTTGCGGCGGGGCCGCCCGTTTGCAGGCTTCTTCGATTTGAAAGCGGCGTTCCTCGGCGTCTTTAATGTTGGTCTGACGCTCGGCTTCGGTAATTTGATTGGGGTGCGTTGAGTAGGTGGGGGCCAGGACGAGGATGTTGACCTGTCCGTTGCGGGCGTTGGCGACGGCGGCCTGGGAGAATCCGGCGTAGATATCGGCATAGCCACCACCAATGGGGATGAGCAGGCCGGGAGTAGTTTGGGCGCGGGCGGGATGCCAAAAGAGAAACAACGAGAGAAGAAAGAGCAAACAGACGGGCTTCTTCATAGTAGCAGGCCGGAGGTTATTTCTTACCAATGGCGTGGCGCGGGTCGAGCGCATCGCGCAGGCCATCGCCCAGGTAGTTGATGGCAATCACGACGATAAAGATTGCCAGGCCGGGAAAAATCGCGGTCCAGGGAGCGGTGAGCATCTGGTTTTGGGTATTGGAGAGCATGTTGCCCCACGTGGGGGTGGGGAGTTGCACGCCAAAGCCGAGATAGGAAAGACCGCTCTCGCTGATGATGGCTCCGGCCAGGCCGAGCGTGGCTGATACGATGATGGGGCTGGCGACGTTGGGGAGGATGTGCAGGAAGAGCGTGCGAGCATCTGAGCCGCCCAGGGCGCGGCTGGCCTGCACGAATTCGCGTTCGCGCAGTTCCAGGGTGGAAGCGCGCACCAGGCGGGCGGTGCCCATCCAGGAGAGCGCCCCAATGACTATCGAAATCGGCAGGAAAGACCCGGCCTTGAGGATGGGCAGGTCGAGGGTGCGCAGCAACATGCCCATTGCAATCAGGACGAACAGGCGTGGTATCGAAAGAAAGATTTCCGTAATTCTCATCAGGATGTTATCGACCCAGCCTCCGTAATAGCCGGAGACCAGCCCAATCAGCGAACCCAGCACAATCGAGACGGCCATTGCCAGCAGTCCGACTGTGAGCGAGATGCGCCCGCCGTAGAGCGTGCGGGTGAACATATCGCGCCCCAGGTCATCGGTGCCGAACCAGTTTTGAGCCGAGGGCGGCTTGAAGCGGTTGCGCAGGTCTTGTTTAAGCGGGTCATAGGGGCTGATGAGCGGCGCGAAGGCAATCATCAGGGTGATGATGAGCATAATCACCCCGCCTGCCAGAGCCATTTTGTGTTTGCGGAAACGCAGCCAGAAGAACAGAAGCAGGGATTCTTCGCGGACGGTTTTCTTGCGCGGGATGGAGGAAGTTGTGGCTGTCATAGGTCAACTCAATCGGATGCGCGGGTCGAGGATGGCATATAAGACATCTACAAGCAGGCTGGAGAGGATAATCAGGCCAGAGTAGATGACCAGAACAGCCATAATCACTGGATAATCCGTTTTGAGCGCGGCGGTAAAGTAGAGCCGCCCAATGCCGGGCCAGGCAAAAATGGTTTCGGTAAAAAGCGCGCCGCCGAACAGCGAGGGCAGGTCAAGACCAATTAGAGTGACCAGTGGAATGAGTGCGTTGCGCATGGCGTGCTTGAAGATGACAATTCTCTCGCGCAAGCCTTTGGCGCGCGCTGTGCGGACGTAATCTTCATGGATGACATCTAGCATGGAAGAGCGCATATAGCGCATGTAGCCTGCCGCCGAAACCAGCGCCAGCATGGCGATGGGCAGAATCATGTGCTCTACCAGGTTCCAGAGCGATTTTTCCTGCCCCAGGGAGTACATGCCCGAGCCTGGCAGAAGCGGCGTGCCATCAGGCCGTTTGAGGGTGACATGAAAAATGATGATGAGCAAAAGTCCAAACCAGAAGACGGGCAGTGATTGCCCGGCAAAAGCCAGGGTGGTCGTGATGTGGTCAAAGAGGGTATATTGTTTAAGCGCCGAAAGGATGCCGAGCGGCACGGCAATCAGCAAAGTCACTATCAGCATGACGCCCATGAGGAGAATAGTGTTAGGCAGGCGGTCAGCAATTTCCTGTAACGCCGGTCGTTTGGAGACAAAGGAATTGCCCCAATCGCCGCGCAAGGTACTGCCCAGCCATTTGAGATATCGCACAGGCGCGGGGTCGTTCAGCCCGTAGCGGGCTTCCAGGCGGGCAATATCTTCGGGCGTCATATCAGGATTTTCGGCGTAGGCAGTCATCATTCCGCCCGGCACCAGGCTAATTAGCCCGAACAGGAGCATAGAGATGACAAACAAAGTCAGCCCCGATTGAAGCAGGCGTCTCAGGATATAGGTGGTCATGGGCAACTTCTTTGGACTACAGGGGATGGTCACGGCAGACAATGACCATCCCCTGCGACCTGTTTGCTTTTTTCGTTAACTGTGTACCCGTGTGCCTGGTTACTTCTTCAACCACCAATTTTGCGAATCGATGGTGAAATCGGCATAGCCGGGCGAAACGCGGAAGTTTTGCAGGTTTTCGCGGTATCCGCTTAAGATGAGGCGCTCATACAGGAAGATGCGTGGCAGGTCTTTGTTGATTTGCTCGGCTACTTTGCAATACAGTTCTTTGCGTTTTGCCATGTCGGTTGTGCCTGCGGCATCGTCAATCCACTGGTCTACATCTGGATTGATGTAGCGGCTGAAGTTGTTGCCCGCGCCATCGTTATCGGCGCTGGGGATGCGCAACGAGTGATAGTTGCTGAACAGGTGGCTATCGGGGTCAATGCCGGGGCCGGTGGTGTACATCAGGATGTCGAAGCGGCCTTTCTTGCGGGCGCCATCTGAGCTCCAGGAGGCAAACAGCATATCGGAAGGCATGTTGTCGATGACGAACTCGATGCCTACTTCGCGCATCATTTCAATTAAAACTTGTTCGGTCTGCTCGCGCAATTGGTTGCCAGTGGTGGTGCCAATTTTCAGGCTCAAACGCAGTCCGTCTTTTTCGCGGATGCCGTCTGCGCCGACTGTCCATCCGGCTTCCTCCAGCAGGGCTTTGGCTTTGTCGGGGTTGAATTCGCTGGCAGGCTGCGGGCATGCAAATGGCCCGGTGGGCAGCACGCTGCTGCCTACTTTAACGTTCCCAAAGAGCAGGGTATCGGCCAGAAGTTGTTTGTCGATGGCGTATTGAATAGCCTGGCGCACGCGCAGGTCGCTCAGGATGGGATGGGGGTTGCTGGATGGGTCAGCCGGAGCCGAGCCATCGGTTGGGCCGAGGTTGAAGACCAGCAGTTCGTTTTCGCCTGAGCCGTAGAGCGTACCAGCCCAGGTAACGCCTGGCATTGATTCGATGGTGGTAAAATCGGCTTCGGTCAGGTCCCAAAGGGTGGTGATTTCGCCGGTGCCGAGCAATTGCATGCCCACTTCACGGCTGGGCAGGATTTTAACGATGACTTTATCGAGGTAGGGCTTGCCTTCTTCGCGATAATTGGGGTTGGGGGCCAATTCGATGTAGTCGCCCGACTTCCATTCTTTCACCACCCAGGGGCCGGTGCCGATGGGGGCGCGGTTGTATTCCCAGGTATCCATCTTTGCCAGGTCGCCCGCGGCGCGTGGCACGATGTATGAGAAGAGGCGCAAATAGGGCGCATAGACTGCGGTCATCGTCACAACGGCGGTGTAGTCATCGGTGCATTCGATACTCTCGATGTCGCTATACCCTGAAGTGCTGGCGCCCGAAAGGTCCGAGAGGATGGCATCGAGGGTGAACTGCACATCGGCGCATACAAAGTCATCGCCATTTGACCATTTGATGCCCTTCTTGAGGGGGTAGGTTAACACCAGGCCATCTTCCGAAACCGTTGGCAGGCTTTCAGCCAGGACGGGAACGTAATTGCCATCCGCATCAATGCCGACCAGCCCTTCGACGATGAAAGCGCCGATGACGTCATCAATCGTGCCGGCGGCGAGCAAAGGGTTGAGCGTGCCGGGTTCCTGCGGCGTGCCGACGATGACGGTGCCGCCTTTTACCGGGGCGTTGGGGTCAATGGTGGGGGCCTCGGTGGGCTTGGGCGCTTCGGTTGCTGCTGGTTCGGCGGGTTGCTGGGGTTGCTCTGGCTGGGCCGGGGCTGGGGTGGCCGGGCTGCCGCAAGCCGCCAGAATCAGTGCCAGAACCAGGACGAGAAAGAACAGGGGTTTGAACGACTTCATGCTTCTTCTCCTTATCAGTTTTTCCTGGTTATTCCACCAGGAGCGTTTTTTGCGGGATACGCGCGGCGCGCGTTTTCCCGTCATACACACAACCATCGGTCAGAATGTGGACCTTGAGATTGGCAACCGCTACCACGCCGCGCTGTTCGATTTCGGCCACATCGGTGGCAGTGATTTCCCGTCCGTCCACAATGGTCACCGCGCCAGAGCCGCAGACCGTGATGAATTCATCGTCTTGCACAATGGCGGCGGTGTCTTCATCTACCCCGATTCCCAAGAGGCCCGGATGAGTGGCGACGGCGTAAATGAGCCGTCCCAGCCGGTCGCGCTGGCGAAAATGCTGGTCAAAGGTGAATTTTTCGGTAAAGCCTAATCCGGGAGTAAACTGGAGAATCCCTTCGCGCGGGGTAGCGCCGTTTTTTCCATATGCAATCATGGTTTTGGAGAGAATGGCCGCCCCGGCGCTTGTCCCGCCAACCACGCATCCGCGTCGATACGCGCTGAGCAGCCCGGCTTCAAGCGGGGTGCCGCCCAGCAATGCCGAAAGCCGCATCTGATTGCCCCCGGCGATGAAAATCCCACTGGCCTGGCGCAACTGTTCGATGAATTCCGGCTGGGTGGTCTCGCTCCGCTGTTGAAACTTCAACGCATGCGCATTGGCCGCCCCCAGGCTGCGGAAGACTTCCTCGTAATGTTCACCGGTATCTTTCAACGCCGAAGCCTGCGGCAGGATGACAATCCGTGCCGAAACCCCGCCTGCCCGCCGGACAAATTCTTGTAACACGGTTGGTCTTTGGGGGTGGATTGCGCCGCCAATTGCCATCAGAGTGGTCATCGCTTCACCGTTTTAGCAATTGAACCAGTTGTCGGCCGGTGGTCAGGATGTGTTCTTTCATGGCGGTTTCGGCTTTCAGCGCGTTTTTTTCTTCAAGAGCCTCGATGATGGTATGGTGTTCGAGACTGTCCGAATGGTCGCGTTCTGGGAGAGGATGGTCGGCAGTGGCGGCGAAGTTGCCAATGAGCATGGTAGGGAAGGCCGCCCACATCTGGCTGAGGGTGCGAATGAGATACTCGCGGCGGCTGGCGTTATAGATGAGTTGATGAAATCGCCGGTTGAGTTCGCGGTATCGGGTTACATGTTCAGGCGCCAGGTTTTGTTCCATCTCGTTTTGCAATCGCTTCAGTTCCGCTACCTCCTCTGGCCTGATGGCGTGCGCGGCGCAGGCGGCAGCGCGTCCCTCCAAAAAAGCGCGGTGCGTGTACAGGTCTTCTATGTCCTCCGCCGAAAATTCAATTACCCGTACGCCGCGATATGGCACATGCTCAATCAGCCCTTCGGCGGCCAGTTCTTTAAGCGCTTCGCGCACCGGCATTTGGCTGACGTTCAGTTCTTGCGCCAGGCGTTCCTGCCGCAGCCATTCGCCCGGTTTATAGCGGCCTTCCAGAATGGCGGCGCGCAGTTGGTCGGCTACGAGATTGCGCAATTGGCGGTGGGTGGGCAGGTCTGTGAGCATGTGGTTTGGATTTCCAAAATGAGATGTTTGATATTAGATATAATATCTAATATCAGAATAGCATCTTTCAAAGGGAGAGTCAAGCAAAAACAGATTTTTTAAGAAAAATGCCAGCCATAAAAGGCTGGCAACGTTGTTGCAGGGGCAGGCGGTCTGCCGGCTTCAGGGTTTGATTACCAGCATCAGAAACAGCAGGCTGGCAATCAGCGCTCCCACGAACAGGATGGCCGGGGCGGGGTTGTTCTGCTCCACCGATTCGGCGCGGATGGCCTCCAGCGAATCAAATCCCATCAGGCGCATCACGCTCCACACCATGGCCCCGGCGATGAGGGCGATAATTGGCCCCCAAAAGGCAATCATGCTCAAAATGCGCGGCAGGGCGGCAAAAAAGGACTGCCAGGACTCTGGCGAGGCCAGATAGGAGAGCCCTTGCCCAATGACGAGCGCCGCGACGAACAGCCAGAGAAGCGGAAGCTTTTTCATAAGGTTTTATCTCCTCAACGCATTACGCATATTGAATATCGTTTTCGGTTACTTCGTACCCCACCCAAACCATGTCTTGCGCCGCACCGCCGGCGCGGTAATCTTCTACCAGCAGACGCAGACTGCCGCTTTCAGCGGAAATGAAGCGCGCCTCAGCGCCGCGCTGAATGTGGAGGCCTGCGCCTTCGGTGAAGATGACCTGCGAGCGGCCAATATCGGTGATGCGCCATCGGCGGCCTTCATAGTCAAATTCCACCCGTCCCATCTGGTCGCTTTGCCCAAAGGCGCGCGCATACGGCAGAAAGTGTTGCTGAATGTGCTGGTCGTTCACTTTTTTGCTCTGCTCGAACAGGTAAAACTGGTTTTGCCAGTTCAGCAGGTAGGCAGGCTTTGCGCCCGAAAGCGCGAACCCGGCATACAGGTTGCCGGTGAACGTCCAGGGAACGTTGGGGCCGCGCGAGGCCTGCCACAGTTCCGCAATGAGCGCCCGGCCTTGTACGCGAAAATCGCGTTCGCCGCCATCGGGCAGGCGCACGCGCATTCCCTTGCCCATCAACAGACCAGCCAGGTGAACGGGTTCGGGCAGGTCTATTACGGGCTGAAGCACCGAGCCGCAGTATTCGCATTTGCGCGTGGTGGGTCCGATGTTTGCGCCGCACGAAGGGCATTTCAGGTCAGAGGGGATGTTTTCGGGAATTTTGAACTGAAACGGCTGAGCCGCTGCCTGGGGTTGGGATGCGATTAGGCGTTTTAGAGCGGGGGAAGGACTGCGGACTGCCGCGTTTGCCGACTGGGTTTCGTTTACGGCTTGATTGAGCAGGGAAATTCCCCGAACCAGCGCCCAAACCCCCGCCGCGCCCCACGCAAACTGCCCAATGGGAAGGGGAAACAAGGCCAGCAAAATCATGCTCGCGCCAATGTAGTTAATCAAAGTGGTTAATTTCATAGGCTGTTTACCAATCGCTATCCCAACTGCCGCTGTCGGAACCGCTATCCCAACTATCCCAACTGCCGCTATCTGAAGAGCCGCTGTCCCAACTATCACTGCTCGAGTCGCTGCCCCAGCTATCGCTCCCAGAATCGCTTCCCCATCCCCAATCGCTGTCATCCGAACTGTTCCAATCATCGTCGGAACTTTCGGAATAACTTTCCGAACCGCTCGACCATGAGGAAGACGATGACCGGCTGCCTGAATCGAGGTTGTAAATGGCGCTGCCAATTGCCCCGGCAAACAGGCAGATGGAGAGAAAAATGTACAAAATACCGGTAAGAATTTTCCTGACCATGAGTCTTTGCCCTTTATCGTTATAAACCAGGTTTCGCTTGGCGCGGTTGTATTCAAAAGTATACCGTTTTGATGCGCATCTTTCAACCGGCAAATTGTTCCTGCTCGAAGTATAATCGCTCCATGACCGACCCCAAGAACCGTCCTGTGACTCCTGAAGCCAGGCCCGATGACCGCATTGACCACGCTTTGCGTCCGCAGAAACTGGCCGATTTAATCGGCCAGGACCAGGTAAAAGAAAATCTGGCGATTTTGATTGCGGCGGCCCGCCAGCGCGGCGAAGCCCTCGACCACGTTCTATTTTACGGGCCGCCTGGTCTGGGAAAGACCACTCTGGCGCACGTTCTTGCCAATGAGATGGAAGTCAACATCAAAATCACCTCTGGCCCGGCCATCGAGCGCGCGGGCGATTTGGCCGCCATTCTCACCAACCTGCGGGCGGGCGATGTTCTGTTCATAGACGAGATTCATCGGCTTGGCAGGGCGGTGGAGGAAGTCCTTTACCCGGCAATGGAGGATTTTGCCCTCGACATTGTTATCGGCAAAGGGCCTTCGGCGCGCTCCATCCGGCTCAAACTGCCGCGTTTTACCGTCATTGGGGCCACCACCCGGCTGGCGCTGGTCACTGCGCCGTTGCGCGCCCGTTTTGGGGCGGTGTATCGGCTCGATTACTACGACCAGCCTGCGATGGAGTCCATCGTTCGCCGCGCGGCCTCCATGCTGAAAGTGGAAGCCGACCCGCAAGGCGTTTCTGAAGTTGCCCGCCGGGCGCGCGGCACGCCCCGCATTGCTTTGCGTCTGTTGCGCCGCGCACGTGATTATGCCCAGGTGCGCGGTCAGGGCCACATCACCCGCGAAATGGCCTCCCAGGCCCTTGACCTGATGCAGGTTGACCCGCTTGGACTGGACGATGTGGACCGGCGCGTGCTGAAAGCCATCATCGAAAAATATAACGGCGGTCCGGTGGGCCTCAACACCATCGCCGCCGCCATCAGCGAGGAAGCCGACACCATCATGGACGTGGTTGAACCGTATCTCTTGCAGTTGGGCTTCCTTGACCGCACTCCGCAGGGACGGGTCGCCACAAAACTGGCGTATAACCATTTAGGAGTGGCCTATCCCGAAGATGGGGCGCAGCCCAGGCTTCTTTGATCATTCTTTACTATCGGGAATTTATGGAATCGATGGGCCGTTTTCTGATGCTTGCGGGCGTCTTGCTCTTCCTGATTGGCGGGGCATTGTTTCTGGCTGGAAGATTTGGTTTGCCGCTTGGCCGCCTGCCTGGCGACATCCGCATCGAGGGCCAGAATGGCGTGTTTTACTTTCCGCTGGCGACTTCGATTTTGATTTCGATTGCGCTGACGGTACTGTTAAATCTCATTGGGCGGTTTTGGAATAAATAGATTCATGCGTGAATTTCAATTAACGACCCACAACCTGACTCTGAACCTCGCCGAAGGCCCTGTCAATGGGCCTTTGCTCTTGCTTCTGCACGGTTTTACCAACCGATGGCAGGTTTTTACGTCTGTTTTGCCCTTCCTGATCCCTCAATGGCATGTGGTTGCGTTTGATTTTCGTGGACACGGCCAATCAGCACGCGCGTCCCGCTATTCGGCGCAAGGCTTTTACCAGGATGGCACGGCTGTGCTGGAGCATTTCGCGTCTGAACCGGCGGTTTTGCTTGGCCATTCAATGGGCGGCTCAATTGCTCTTCACCTGGCGCAAAACTTCCCTCAAAAAGTCCGCGCCGTCGTGACGGGGGATACTTCCTTCGACCTCGCCACGCACATCGAGATGATGAACAGCCGCCGCCAGGTCAAACTGTTTGGCCTGCGCCGCAAACTGGCCGGGCGACCAGTGGAGGAGTTGATTCGGCGCGGATTGTCGCCCGCTCAGGCTGAGGAAATGTTTTTGCTCGACCCGCATGTCATGGATTATCATGCCGAGGGCCGGGTAGCGGAGTTTTTTACTGATATTCAGGACGTTGATTTCGACCGCATTCACTGCCCGCTGCTCCTGACCCAGGCCAGCCCCGCAATGGGCGGCCTGCTGCAAGATGCCGAAATCCCGCCGGTATTGGCGGCGCATCCTGAATTTCAGTTTATGCGCTTTGACATGGGACATGATTTGGACATTGAAAAAGGGCCTGAATCCCCATTCTGGCAGGCGGCGCTGGCGTTTTTGGAGAGAATCCGAACATCTGGTTGAAATCTGGCGCTATTGCAGAAACTGCAAAATGGCATTGGCTACCTCGGCGGCTGCGGTGACGGGGGCGCTATGATTGGCATTGACCAACTGGTCGCGTGGGCCGGGGCGGCGCGGGGGGACGGATATCCAATCGTGTTTACCCCACACCATCAGGGTAGGGACATTCGGGAGTTGGAAAGGGCGGCTTCCGCCCTTTGGCAAACTGCTCAGGGTGCGTTTGAGCGTTTCAGGGTGGCAGGCGCTGATTTCGCGCATCCACTCGGCAGAGAGTGGATGTGGACGCAGGTTAAATGCCAGTAAACGGATGAGAAAATTCAGCCGAGAGCCGCTCAGAATGAAATCTCCAGCTCGGGACCAACGCGAATCGAGCCACAGGCCGAATTGCAATCCCATCGCAACGGCAACAGGCGTTTTCAATGGGCAGAGCAGCACAGCGCGTTCCACGCCGCCTGTATCCAGGTTCAGGTAGCGTTCCACCACCCGTGAGCCGCTGGAGTAGCCCAGCACGTTCCATTGCGCAACTTTGAGTTCGCGCCGCAGGCTGCGCAGGGCGCGGGCGGCGGCCTGGAGATAGTGGGCGCGGGCCGAGGGCAAATCCGACGCTCCGATTCCGGGCAGTTCTGGCATGACAAGGGTAAAATGGGGGCTGAGGCGCGGGCGCAGATTCCGCCAGATGTTGAACGAAATCCCGAACCCATGGACCAATAGAAGCGGTGGGCCTTGTCCTTCCACTTGTACCGACAACGAGGCAATTTTTGACATGGCGAAAATTCTGATTTTTGTATCTAAGACAGGAGGCGGGCATGTCAGCCTGGGCGAAGCGCTGCGCGACCTTCTCAATGAGAAACACCAGATTGAGTTAATCGACCCGCAGCCGCGCATGATTCACTGGCATTATCGCACGGTCAGCCGTCATGCGCTCTGGCTGTGGTCGCTGGAATATCGCTTGAGCAATGGCCCGCGCCGGGCGCGCCTGGTACATGCTCTGGCGCAATCTCTGGCGCCGCTCATCATCCGCGCAATGGAGCAAACCAAACCCGACCTGGTGATGACGACCTACCCCTTCCTGGCGGATGAAGTGATGGCGGCCATGAGGTTGTGGCCGCGCATGCGGCGTCCGTTTGCCATGCTGCTTTCGGACCCTGGCCCGGTGCATTCGGCCTGGCTGACGGAACGCAACGCGGATGCGGTCTTCGCGCCGACCCGCGAGACTTTCCAGCAGGCGCTGGAAGCCAAAATTCCGCAAGAGCGGCTACACCTTACCGGCTGGCCAGTGCGCGGGCAATTCTATCATGACCAACCGGCGCGCGCCGAAACCCTGGAGCGGATGGGACTGAACCCTGGACTGTTTACCGTTTTTATGCAGGGCGGCGGCGAGGGGGCGACTGGTTATGCGGCGGTGGTGGAGCACTTGTCTCAAATTCAGGGATTGCAAATCATCCTGGCGGTAGGCACGAATCATGCGCTCTATGAACGGTTTCGTGGATATCGCAATGTGCATGCGCTGCCGTTTACCAGGGACATTGCCCGCTCAATGTCTGCCGCCGATGTGGTGATGGGCAAGGCCGGGCCGAACATTCTGCTGGAGAGCGTGACGCTTGGCAAGCCGTTCATTGCCACCTCATACATTCCCGGTCAGGAACAGCCCAACCTGGAATTTATTCGTCGTTATGGGCTGGGCTGGGTGGCGCTCGAAAAACTGGGGCAGCGTACCTTGTTGGAGAGTCTTGTCCGTCAGCCGGAGCAGTTGCAGTCTGCGCGCGAATCGGTGCAGCGTTATCGGTACTGGAATACCCAATCTGTCCGCCAGATTCCGGGGTTGGTGGAGAGCCTGTTGATGTGAAAGTCGTTTCTGATTGTGAAAAGCCGGGAAGATGGATAATGTTACAATCGATGCGAAAATACGTCTGACGCCAATCCTGGATGACAGGGACATTCATCCCTTGCGCTTGAATGATGATTAGCTCCTCTCACAACCCCAAAATCAAACAGGCGCGCTTGCTGGCCGGGCGGCCCAAGGAGCGGCGCGAAGCCGGGCTGTTCCTGGCGGAGGGCGTTCGGCTGGTTGAGGATGCCTGGGCTGCGCATTGGCCGTTTGCGTATGTTTTGTTTAGCGCGGAAACGTCTAATCGTGGAAAAAAACTGGTCGAGCGCCTGAGCGCGGCAGGCGTGGAAGTGGAAGAGGTGCTGCCGGATGTCTTTCGCTCGGCCAGCGAGACGGAAAGCTCGCAAGGAGTGCTTGCGGTCTTGAAATTGCCCGACCGACGAATTCTGAATCCCGAATCTCTGACCTTTGTCCTGATTCCCGACCAAATCCGTGACCCTGGCAACCTGGGGACGCTGATTCGGACGGCAGCCGCGGCGGGCGCGGAGGCGGTGCTGATTCCGCCCGAAACGACCGACCCCTGGGCGCCAAAGGTGGTGCGCGCCGGGATGGGGGCGCACTTTCGCTTAACGGTGGCAGGTTATCAGTGGGGAGAAATTCGCGCTCTTCTGGCGGGATTCAACGTTTTTCTGGCCGATGCCCAGGGGCAGGTTTCCTGTTGGGGCGCGGATTTTAAATCCAGAACTGCCTTAATCGTGGGCGGCGAGGCCGAAGGAGCCAGCCAACCCGCGCGTGAACTGGCGAATGTTTTTGTGAATATCCCAATGCCGGGTAAAATAGAGTCACTCAATGCAGGCGTTGCCGGGGCGGTGTTGATGTTTGAGGTCGTCCGGCAAAGAAACGAGGCAGCATGAAAATTCGCTCCATTACATACTTCATGAACGTTGGTTGGCCGATGAAAGAAGACCGCATTCAATCGGCGGGGATTTTCCTTTCAACGGCGAAAAAGGCTTTTGAGGAGGCTGGCTACGAGATTCAGACCACGCGGATTGCCAGCGTGCCATTTACACGTTTGTTGGGGGCCGATTCGATTGGGCTGACCACGCGCTTTGCCCAGCGTTTAAGCAAGGCCATTGCCGAAAATGGCATTGATTATGCCTCGCTCGGCCCGGCCCTGCCAGATGTGCCGGAAAGTTACGAGATGATTCCGGATGCAATTGCGGCCTCGAAGAATATTTTTTTCTCCGGCCTGATGGCTGATTCTGAACATGGCGTGTACCTGCCGGCGGTGCGTTCGTGCGCCGATGTGATTGTACGGAACGCCACGCTTTCGCCAGATGGTTTTGCAAACCTGCGTTTTGCCGCGCTGGCAAACGTGCCGCCAGGCGGGCCGTTCTTTCCTGCGGCTTATTATGATACCGAAACGCCAACCTTTGCGCTGGCCTTAGAAGCGGCAGATTTAGCCGTGGAAGCATTTGCGAATGCTCGTTCGGTGGAAGAAGGCCGTCAGGCGCTGGTTAAGGAAATTGAAAATCATGGCCGTAAACTGGCCTATGCGGCTGAGCCGCTCAAGTTTCGCTTTAATGCGCGTTTTGGTGGAATTGATTTTTCATATGCGCCATATCCTGACGAGGCGGCTTCGCTTGGAGCGGCTTTTGAGAGATTGGGCGCGCCAAAAGTTGGGCTGCATGGGTCGCTGGCGGCGGCTTCAATTTTGACGGATGCCCTTGACCGGGCTGATTTTCATCGCGCAGGGTTTTGTGGGTTGATGATGCCCATTCTGGAAGATGCCACCCTGGCCGGGCGCGTGGCGAGCGGCGCGCTGACTGTGAAGGACCTGTTGATGTATTCGGCGGTGTGTGGCACAGGGTTGGATACGCTTCCTCTTCCTGGCGATGTAACGGTGGAACAGATTGCGGCGCTGCTCCTGGATGTGGCTGTGCTATCGTTGCGTTTACATAAACCGCTGACGGCCCGGCTGATGCCTGTTCCTGGCAAAAAGGCAGGCGATGTCACTGGATTCAACTTTGAGTATTTTGTCAACAGTAAGGTGATGGGATTAGAAGCCGAACCGCTTGGCAGGTTGTTTGCCTCGAATGAGACGTTTACGGTGAAGTCGAAACTACAGAAGTAATCTATTTTTGGAGATTTTGTGATTCCTGAAATCAGCGTGCAAGAGTTGGCAAAAAAACTCGAGCAGGGTGAACGTTTTACCCTGCTCGATGTGCGTGAAACGTGGGAGGTAGAGTTGGCGGCTATCCGCGATGAGCGCGTCTTGGTGTTGCCCATGAGCGTGCTGGCGCGCCAGTTAAAGGATGCGTTTCCTGAGCCGCTGCGCAACCCGGATGCGCCGATGGTGGTGATGTGTCATCACGGGGTGCGCTCGGCAAATGTTACGGCGTGGATGCTGCAAAATGGATGGAAGAACGTGTTCAGCCTGTCGGGGGGGATTGATGCCTATGCCCGGCAGGTCAATTCTTCCGTGGGGATGTACTAAAACACGAATTGGCCGTTTCGGTAAATGACCTCGCCATCCACCGCGATTTCGGCGTCGGCGCGCATGTCGCAAATCATGTCCCAGTGGATGGCGCTCTTGTTTTTAGAGCCGGTTTCCGGGTAGCCTGCGCCGAGCGCCATGTGGAAAGTGCCGCCGATTTTTTCATCGAACAGGATGTTGCCGGTGAAACGGTCGATTTCGAAATTCGTCCCGATGGCAAATTCGCCCAGGTAGCGCGCGCCGGTATCGGAGGCGAGCATTTCAAGCAAGAATTTTTCGTTTTTCTCAGCTTTGGCTTTGTCCACGCGCCCGTTGGAGAAAATTAACTCGATGCCCTCAACGGCCACGCCGTTGTAGATGGCAGGGTAGGTGAATTTGACCCAGCCGTTAACCGACTCTTCGACCGGCCCGGTGTAAATTTCGCCATCGGGCATGTTGTGTGTGCCACAGGAGTTCATGAAGGTTCGGTTTTTGATGGAGAGACTCAAATCTACATTGGGCCCGCGCAGTGTGACCAGGGTGCGACCTTTGAGCCGCTCAATGATTTTCGCTTGCTCTGCTTCCACGTTTTTCCAATAGGCCACCGGGTCAGATTCGTTGGCATGGCAGGCGCGAAAGACGAAATCCTGGTAGGCGTTCCAGCCCATGCCGGCCTCCACGGCGTAGCCTTCGGTGGGGAAGAGCGTAGTTAGCCAGCGCAGTTCGCCCGCCGCGCCGCGCCGCATTTGGGTTTGAAGAATGGGAGCGAGGGCTTTTTGACGGCGGCCCAATTTGGCAGGGGCAAAGGTGGAAAGCGCGCGGGGGTTGGTGGAAGAGTGAATGCGGATGCGCGATTCGAAAGTTTCGTAGGCCAGTTTTTGAAAGGTGGGCGGGTAATCTAACTGGCTGTCTTCGGCTTTTTCAAAGAAGATTTCCTGCTGGTCGGGAAATTCTATTAAAACGTGTGGGTGCGCCCCAACTTCCAGCGCCCGGATGTACAGGGCTCGGATGAGTGGTTCGGCGGCGGTGGTGCCTTCGATGAGTACCCGGTCGCCAGGGCCCAGACGGGTGGAATAATCTACCAGGATACTTGCGAAACGGTCAATTCGAGCATCGCTCACGGGAGACTCCTTGTGGGGGATAGGAATTAATTATATCACCGGGATTAAAGCCCAAATCCGCTCGCATGAGCGGATTTGGATTGCTGAACAGGCTGCGGAATTCCCTGGTGCTATGGCAGGTTCAGGCCGCAAATGGTAATTCCATCATGGCGCAGGAACCCGGCATGATGGTGGCCGAAGAGCGGAGTGGTACTGACCCAGCAGCCGCCCGATTCGCCGTTGCAGGTCTCAGGCATCCATGCGTAGTTGACGAGTTCGTTGCAGGGGATTGCTTCAATGGCTTGGAAGATGTCAAAATTATAAATTGGCAGGAGGGTGGGAATCGTCAGCACGAAATCGACCTGAGATGAGACAGAATTGGGACGTGTCACGACCAGTCGGGCAAAGTAGTTGCCGCAGTTGACTTGCGCTTCATGGCTCAGGTCCAGGGTGCTGCTGGATGTAAAATGCGCAATTTTGTCAGGCAGAATGTCTGTTATCACGCCATCTCGGCCAATTTCCCAGTGGTATGTCACCAGCATGGGGCCATCCGTGCTGATACTCCCTATCAGACCGACCCGCATTCCCCCGGCACAGTTGACAAAAAGGGGAATTTGGGCATGGGTTTGGAGATTGCTCACTTTTCCGCCTACGGAGTAGGAGAAGACCTCGGATGCGAAAGGGTTGGGGCTGGTGATGACCAGTTGGGCGGTGTAACTGCCACAATCTACTTTATAGGGGCCCTCGTTAATTGCATAGGTGCCGGCCGAGGGGTAGGTGACAGTCTGGTCGGCGGTGGTGCTGGTTTTATCGCCGCGCATTTCCCAGTGGTAAGTAACGGTCGTTGGGCCGTTGACGGTAATTGTCCCGCTGACATCCACCGGGTTGGGGCCTCCGCAGTAGACTATAGCAGGCACGTTAATGTTGACGGTTGCGCCGGTCACCATGCTGGGGGGCTCGGGTGTGGCGGTAGCCGTGGGTGGGACGGCTGGCGTGGGGGTGGCGGCGGCATTGGGGTTGATGATGCGCGGCTGGCCCCAAATGGCGCGGTCGTGGGTGGCAGGACCGGCGGCCAACAGAGTCAGGATAAAGCGCACTTTTTTCCCAACCAGGCTGCTCAAATCCTTGTCTAATTGATAGATTTTGCCCTCGTTCTTTTCATTCCATTTCCACAGGGTTCGAATGCCGCCGTTATTGATTTGGTAATCAAGACGGTAGGTCACATAGCACGAATAGCCGTAGGCACAGCCGACCGAGGCTCGGAATCGGTCGCCGGGCTGGACGGTGTATTCCGGGTAAAAGCCCTGAATGTAGCCGTTGTACTTGCTTTGCGGCGCGACCAGCAGGGCTGGGCCGCTATCTGTCACGCCGTTTTCAAGGCGCGGAGCCTCGATGCGCAGGGCAAAGCCGCGCGAATCGCCTTCCGCAAACGGGCAGGACTGCGGACTCAGGCTGGCGCCAGTCATCCAGCGCGCGGCGCAGGGGTCGGCGGTGAAGTCCAATACCGTTGCGGCGGCAGGCGGTATGGGAGGGACTGTTGTGGGGGGCGGGGTGGCAGTGGCGGCAGGGGTTGTGTTGATGATGCGCGGATGTCCCCATACGGCGCGGTTGCCCTCGGCTGAGCCGTTTGCCAGCACAGTCAGGATGAAAGTCACGTTTTTCCCGGCCAGCGCGCCCAGGTCTTTATCGATGAAATAAATCTGGCCTTCGTTTTTTTCTGCCCAAACCCAGAAATTCGTAACCGGGCCGTTTTCGATGCGGTAATCGATGCGAAATACGACGTTGCAATTCGCGCCATAGACGCAGCCGACCGATGCTCGAAATCGGTCGCCAGCCCGGACGGCGTAGGCCGGGTACGCGCCTTGAATGTAGCCGTTGGAAACATTCTGCGGGCTGACGACCAGGTTCGGTTCTTCGTCCAGTCGGCCATCCTCCAGCCGGGTTTGGTGGCTTTGGAGGACATAGCCGCGCGAATCGCCGTCTGCGCCGGGGTAGGGCAGAACCCCGGCGCCGCTCGACCAAACTGCTTCACCGGCGCGATAGCCAAAATCGAAACTTGCGCCTGGCCCAGGGAAGGGCGCGGGCGTGCCGGGCGCGGCCACAAAGTCGAGAGTGCGGGTTTCAAGGCCGGCGGGGTGATACCACGAGTAGATGGCGGGTTCGAAAGTGTAGCCGTTGGCTTTGGCCCAAATCGTTACACCCTCCGCGTTGCCTGAGAGTGGGATGAATGTGGAGTAGCGGCCATCTGCGCCGGTGGTGGCAATGCGTTCCCCGCCGTTGGGATAAGCAAAACCGATGCTGTAATAGATGTCCACGCCTGAAACCGTTTTGCTGTCGCGGCGCACCGTCCCTTGTAAAACCAGTCCTTGGGCGTTAGGCGGCGGGGTAGACGGGCTGTCGACTCTGATATCGACCCAAAAGGCTTTATCGGCATTCGTTCCAATGCCGAATTTGACCCCTGAAGCGTTCTTGAGCATCCAATAACCGCGATAACTGCCAGTGGCGGTGGGCGCTATCATGTTGACATTAACATCTACCATCTGACCCGGCGCGACGCTGACAGGCATGGATACCGAAGCGGGCGCGCCCATTTGGCTGCCGCCGGTGAAAACCAGGCTGTAGTATTTAGACCATGCGCAGGTTCCAATATTTTTCAACCGCCAGGTTTTGACGAAGGAGTCGCCGGGCTTGAAGGTGGTGCCATCTGGCACCGTAATATCCGCCACAAAGGCGGCCCAATGACAGCGGCTGGCTGCTGCGGCATTTTCGGTGGTTGGTAAGGGGGAAAATTGAAGCAATAGCGCCACAAGAACGAGCGCGCTGAGTAATATACCCCACCTGCGATTCATGCGGACCTCCTTGCCCGTAGCAACGCGGGCAATAAACCGGCGAAACTGACCAGGGATAGATACTCTGGTCAATTTCATTATCCCCTGTTTGGCAGGGTGGACGATTACCGAATGATTGCAGAGAAAAAACAGGCCGGATGGAAATCCGGCCTGAAAGAATTTACATCAGCGGTACGCGCGCCCCGGCCTTGAGCGCCGAGCGAATCATCAGGTATTCGGTGATATTCTCTGGCGTGATGATGCCAACCAGCTGCCCGGCGTGCGTCACTGGCAGGACGGGAATGCCGCTTTCTTGCAAGCGTAGCAGCGCGTTTTCGACCATTTCGTAACTATCCAGAACGGGCAGGTTGATGTGCATCACCTGCGAGACCGGCAAGCCTTCGCCGTGCTGGGTGAGCGCTTTCAGAAAATCATCGCGGGTAAGGATGCCCAACACTCTGCCGTCTTCTACTACCGGGAAATCACGCTGTGAACCGGCCAGCACCAACTGCACCACCCGCGACAGGTTATCACGCGGCGAGAGGGTCTCGAAATCGGTCAACATAGCGCGCGTGACGGGAATGCCGCCCAGGGCGTTCTTCATCTGTACCATGCTGGATTCCTGCGATGCGCCCATCCACACGAAGAAAGCGATGAACAGCAGCATGGGGTTGCCAAACAGCCCGGCCAACCCGAACAAGAAGGCCATGCCTTGACCGATGGCGGCGGCGATTTGGGTTGCTTTGACATAATCGATATTCATCGCCAGCACCGCTCGCAATACGCGCCCGCCGTCCATGGGGAAGGCTGGAATCAGGTTGAAGACTACCAGGAATACGTTGACCAGCATCAGCCGTTCGATAAACGAGCCGGTTGCAAGGGTTAAGTCGCCCAGTGGCATCAGGCTGTTAGTGAAGATAAGCCATCCGAACAGAACTGCCGCAATGACCACGTTCACCGCTGGGCCAGCCAGCGCCACCCATAGTTCCTGGATAGGTTTATCTGGCATGCGTTCCAGGCGCGCCACGCCGCCAATCGGGTACAGGGTGATGTCGCGCGTCCTGACGCCGAATTTGCGTGCAGTCAGTGCGTGTCCGTACTCATGGAGAGTTACAGCGGCGAACAACAACAGGATAAATGCTATGCCCTCTAATGCGCCCAACAATGTGCCAGTCTGCTGCCAATAGATAAATGCATACCAGCCGACAATCAACAAAAATGTGGCATGAACAAATACGTCAATCCCTGCAAAGGTCCCAATCTTCCATTGCCATTTCATAGGTTTCACTCCATCTTCAAAGTTTCTTCTTGCCTCTTTACAAAGCACTTACACATAGTCTAAATTGAATATATTAGAAAAACATTATAAAAATTAAAGATAGAGATAAGCAGAATCACCGATGCTCTGCCTATTTCGTTGCTGGCGTTTTGCTGGTTTGCGCTTACTCTCGAACGTTGGCATCATTGGAGAGCCGAAATGTACAGGATGCGATAAAATAACTTGTAAACTTTCTTTTGGTTGGTGCTTGCAGGAGGTTGTCATGTCCATTTCAGAGGACCCCAGCCTTGCCAGACGGATTCCTGCCATTGAATATCATGATTCAGAGTACAAAGGCGGGCAGACGGTGCAGATGACCACCGCCTGGTTTTTGTATCAACTTCAATGGTTAAGTGACAATAACTATCACGCTCTCAGTAACAACGAGATTCTTCGTTTTGTGCGGGGTGAATATCAGCCGCCCAGGCGTTCCTGTTTTTTGCGTTTCGATGTGGGCATGCCCATTTACAAAAATTTGCAAGAAGTGGTTGTTCCAGCGTTGGTGAAGTATTCTTTTCATGCCACCTTTTTTGTACTTACTTGCTCCATCAAAGAAACCAGTAAGACCAACGATGTTTGCTGGAGTCACTTGCGCGAATGGGAACAGACCGGATTGATAGAAATCGGTTCGCACGGCGTGTATCATCCTGATTATCGCGCTGCGTCCACCGCTACCCGCGTTTGGGACGCGCGCGAGAGCAAGCGCATCATTGAAACCAAACTGGGTCACCCGATTTCATTCTTCTGCTTTCCTTACGACTCCGTGCCAAATAACCCCGGCGCGCTGTTAAGGCTGTTTGGCTACCAGCTAGGCTTTGCGGGTAACTCGCGCATCAAAGACCGAAGCATTCAGTTCAATGACCCTAATCCATTCTCTTTGCCGTGCTACTACCCCTACAGTTACAAGAAAATCTACCCCCTCATTACTGGAACCGCCAAATTGACCTTTGGCCAGATGATGGAAGCCGCCATTCAGTGATGGTCAGGCTGCGATGGTATAAGCGAGCATCACCCAGCCAACGTTTGGGATTTCGCCCCAGCCGTTCAACTCGCGGGTGATGTCGACCACCTGGTCTTTGCGCAGCGTCCCGACCAGGGGAGTATTCAAGGCTGGGCCTTTTCGAATGTTCAATGAAAGAATGTTGACTCGTACCCGGCGAGCCAGGCGGAATCCGAGCGCGTTGCCTGGGATAAGGGCCGAGCGTTCGGGGATGGGGGACTGCGTTTCGCTGGCGGTCTCCTTCCAGGCTCTCCAGAAAACATCGAGTGGCAGCGCGCGCGCCGCTCCTTCATTTGGCGTGGCACAGCGTGGTTCATGGATGTAGATATGGCGAATATCAAGACCGACCACGACGACAAAATGCGGCCCCCCCGGGCCGTGTTCCATTAAACCGGCCTCTGCCAGGGTTTGGTAGCGCAGTGGCGCCAGGATAGGCTTGCTGGCTGCCAGAAAGGCGAATACATCTTGCATTCCCAATCCCGCGCGCAATTCGGTGGGTATTCCCAAACTCGCCAGCGCAGCGCGAATCTGAGCCAGGTTGAAATGTGTATCGGGGGGCAGGGCAAAACGGGTTGAGAAAATATCGGGCGTTATGGCCGAGTTGGGCAGGTAGGCGCTCGTCAGCATCACTGCTGCTGCTGCGCCGCTGTCGTTTTGACGGGAATCGGCGCCAGTTCCGACCTGCGAAACAAAGGGGACGGGCAGGATGGTCAATGGCTTGAAGGCGGTCTCCAGCGTGACGGTAGATTCTGAGCCGGTATCGAGATTTTTGACCTGGTAGCGCATGAGGTTGGCTCCCTGTAAGAGGCGTTTTCTCTACTATAAATTAAATTCTCCGCGGTGACAACCGATGTTTAAATTTTCTAAAAAATTCGGTCTCTAACCGCAGGCCTGATATTACGGTCATCTGTGCACTTCGACCGTCATGCTCTTCAAGGGCAGTCTGAGTCAGGCTTCCAATTTTGTTCGTTTGGCATCCAGGAGTCTTTGTTCATTTTTCGAGACTCGCTATAATCGCAAGCGTGCAGACCGGACTCATCCGTTTCTTCTTTTTTGGCGAACCGCGCCTGGAATATGGCGGGGAGACTTTCTCCTTACCGCTTCGCGATAGTCTGCTCTGTCTGCTGGCGCGGCTGGTGTTGCAGCCCGGCCAGCCGCTTTCCCGCAAAAAACTGGCCTTCGCGCTCTGGCCCGATGACCCGGAACCCGAAGCGCTTGCCAACTTGCGCCGCCACCTGTATCTCATCCGCAACCTGCTGCCGCATCCGGCGCGCGACCTGCTGATGGTTTCTTTTCAAACCGTTTCGTGGCAGGCCTCCCCTTTCGCGTGGGTGGATGTGGCCGCCTTTGAGCAGGCTGGCGAGAGCCTGGAAGAGATGGAACGCGCTGTTGCGCTGTATCGCAATGGTCTGCTGGCAGGAATTGAAGGCGATGAAGTCCTGATTGCCCGGCGCGAAGCCCTGCGGGAGCGTTTCCTGACGATTTTGAAGAAATTGGCGCAAGGCCATGCGGAACGCGGCGACCTGTCCCGCGCTCTTAACTGGACCCGCCGGCTGCTGTTGGAAGACCCCTGGGATGAAGAAGCCGTCCGCCTGAAAATGCGGCTGGAAACCCAAAGCGGCAACCGCGCCGCCGCCCTTGCCACCTATCAGGCTCTGGCGCGCGAGCTGGAGCGTGAACTGAGCGCCCAACCCATGCCAGAGACGATGACGCTCTACAGCGACATCCTGCACAACCGCCTGGCGCGCGCATCCGCGCTCCCAAAAGCCGCCGCGCCGCTCTTCATCAGCCGCGAGGCCGAGTTGGAGCAAATGGCTGGCCTGTTCCAGGGTCTGGTCAACGGGCAGGGACGGGTCGTTTTTGTCTCTGGCCCGGCAGGAGTGGGCAAGACTGCGCTCGCGCAGGAAGCCTTGCGCCGCCTGGCCGAAGAGATGGGGGAAACCGCCCCGCGCGTCTTGTGGGGCAACTGCCCACCGCCGGTCAGTGATTCCCCGCCCCGTCCCTATGCTCCCTGGGCACAGATTCTTAACGCCGCTGCGCCGCTCCTGGCGCGCAGTGAGAAAATTTCGCCCGAATGGTTGAACCGCCTGTTGCCGCTCGTCCCCGACCTGGCCCTGCTCAAACCTGGGCTGCTGGCGCCTGCCCATCCCAACGCCGATGAACTGCGCGCTGCCCTGCGGCAGGCTTTTAACTCCCTGGCGCTGGCGTGTCCGCTTATTCTCGTTCTCGAAGATGCGCACTGGGCCGATGACACCTCGCTGGACGCGCTGCGCGAACTGACCGAAACTTCCCCCTTGCTGCCTCTGCTCATTTTGGTCACGCATCGTCTCGATGACCTGCCCTTGCCGCTTTTACAGTTCAAACGCGCCTTGCGCCAGCGGCGCGCGCTGGTGGAAATTCCGCTTCATGCCCTGCGCCTGGATGAAGCGCGCGCTTTCTTGAAAGCTCTGCTGCGCGAAGAGACCCTTCCGCCCGCGCTCTACGAAGAACTGACCCGCTACGCGCAGGGCCTGCCGCTCCTGCTGCGCGAAGCCGCCGAAACCATCCGCCGGGCGCGGGGAACGCGCCCCGTCCTGCCCACCCTGCGCGATTCGATTGCCCTGCGTCTGGAAGGGTTGAGCCGCCCGGCGCGCGAAATGCTCGAAGCAGGGGCCCTGCTGGGTTTCTCGTTTTCCGACCGCGAGCTGGATGCCCTCCTCGGTCGGCCGCAATCTGCCTACGCCGCTGCGCTCGATAGTTTACTGGCAAACCGCTTCCTGACCGAAGCCATTCTGCCCGGCGCGCCGGAGTATGCTTTTTCCCATCAATTGATTCATGAAATTATTCTGGATTCGATTCCCCCTGCGCGCGCCGTTGCCCTTCATCATCAGGTTGCATTGGCCCTTCAGCAGGTTCACGCAGCCGAAAGTGGTTTCGCCGGGCGGATTGCCGCGCATTACCAGGCTGCCGGTTTGCCCATGCCTGCCGCGCGTTTCTGGCTGGAAGATGCCCGCGAAAACACCGACCTGGCAGTGTTCGACCTGGCCTTGCAAGCCATCGAACGCGCCGAATCTCTGCTGGCGGGCGATTCGTTGCTCGAAGCCCGCGAATTGCGCGCCCTGGCTGCTCTTCAGCGCGGGGTGATTGCTCACTATCGCGGACAGGCCTCCGAAGCCTTGCCTTTGCTGGAAAAAGCCTTGCGCCAGTGCAATGATTTTCCTCCGTTGCGCGCCCATGCCCTCGCCCGCCTGGCCTACGCGCTTTACACCTGTGACCGCTACGCCGAAGCCTGGCAGTCTGCCGATGAATCGCTCCTGCTGGCGCGCATCCTCGCCGATTCACAAGCAGTGGCGCGCGCGCTGAACATTCGAGGCATGGCCGCGCTCCTGCTGGGGCGGCACGCCCAGGCCATTCAGGATTTGCGCGAGGCCCTCGCGCTGGACGAAAGCCTCGCCCAGCCATCGGCGCAGACTGTGCAGAGCCTGAATCACCTCGGCACAGCGCTGGTCTTCGCGCAAGATTATGCCGGGGCGGGTGAAACGCTTGCCAAAACGGTGGAACTGGCGCGGCGCGGCGGTCTGCGGCGGCTTGAATCTGCCGCCTTGACCATGCAGGGGCAAATTGCGCTCAATTGCGGGCGTTATTTCCAGGCTATCGAAACCTACTGGCAGGCCATCGAAGTGGCCGGGGATTCGTATCTGCCCGGCATGTGGGGCAAATTTGCCGGGCGCGGCGCGGCTTTTCTGCGCCTGGGGCGGCTGGCAGAATCTCAATCAGATTTTGAGCGCGGTCTGGAAATTGCCCGCAAGGTGGAGAGCCGCTACGGGCAACTGCTCATGCGGGTTTACCTGGCTTTCAACGCCCTGGCCGGGGCGCGCGCGCCCGCCGATTCGCTCGCCGCGCTGGAAGACGAAGCCGCTGCGTTCAATTTACATGCGGTGGTCATGCTGGCGGCCCTCTTCCGCGCCCGTCTGCGGCGGCTGACGGGAGACCTTTCCGGGGCGATGGAAGCCGGGGCGCGCGCCATTCAGTCTGCCCAGGCCAGCGGCGTACCGCAGTTCGTCCAAAACGCGCAGATGGAAGCGCTCTTCACCCAGGCGCAAACCGGCGCGGTAGACCAGGCCTTGCTGGAAACCCTGGCGCTTCAGGCAGCGCAATCGGCAGAAACCCCGCAGCAGATTCTGGCGACCCTGACTCGCGCCGCCCTCCTGCGTGCGGAAAACCGCCTGCCCGAAGCCCTCGCCGCCGCCGAAGAATCTCTCACGCTGGCGCGCGCCTGCTCCGATGCCATTCTCGCCGGTGAAGCGCTCCTGCTCTTGTCTGGTTTTTATCAGGCCGCCGGGCAGGCTGCCAAAGCCCAAACCTTTCGCGCCGAACTGCTCTCCCTGGCCGAAACCGCCTTTGCGCCCTTCCTGCTCACGTTTGAACCATCTCCTGCCTTGCGGGAAAGCGTAATGCATAATTCGTAATTTCTCATTCACCATTCCTCATTCTTCATTTCCCATTCCCCCCAATGACCTATTCCCAAGTATAGCCTGAGGACGTTTCAAGGACGCTCTTTCTCTATAATCAGGAGAAACAAGGGAGAAAAAATCTTATTTTTATCCCTGTCGACTTTTCTGCTGAGGAGAAAAAGCATGAATCGCGCGGTGTCCTGTTGGGCGTTCCTGGTGTTCATTCTGGCGGCTGGTTGCGCGCCCGCCTCATCGATTCCAACGTCCCTGCCTGCCACGCAGGCCGCTCCAACTGCGGCTCCCACTTCCACGCCGCCGATAGAGCCAACCCCCACCTTTTTGCCTGAAACGCATATCTCCCTGCCCAGCCCCACCCCCATTCCGCCCGAACCCCGCAACGCGCCCTCAACCTGGGATGGCGCCTGGACCAATCTGGCCCCATCCAATTTCATGGCGCAAACCTTCCGGGCGGTTTCCAACTCGATTCAGTCGGTTGAAGTCAACGTTTTCGCTGGCAAAGGCGGCGACGATACCCTGACTCTGACAATCCTGGACGCTTCCCGCAATGTCCTGGCCGAAGCCTCCGCCCCGGTGGGCGCGGATGGGCTGGACGGCTGGCTGCGCTTCGAGTTTAGCGAGCCTGTTTCAGTCCAGCCAGGGGGAGAGTATATCCTTCGCCTGCGCGGAAGCAAATTGTGGGTCAACTGGAAATTGAGCGGCGATACCTATTCGCAGGGGACGGCCATTGTCCTGGGCGAACCTTCCGCGTTCGAGGATTTCATCTTCAAAATCAACGCGCCGCAGGGGGAAGACTCTAACCCGCTCACTGAAGCCGCTTACGAGCAATTGCCCGCCGACCCGCCTCAGCCCGGCACGCTGGATGAGATGATTGCCCGCTGCCCCACCGCTGAAGAAGTTGCCGCGATTGACAGGGACATCCAACTCATCTTCGAGGGCGGCGCCAGCGGCGCACTGGTTTGCAAGGCCTCCGAAGGCTCGGCAGACCTGACGGCCTTTCAAAAATCGGCCTATCAGGCTCTTTTGGCGATGAAAATGCTCACGTTTACTCGCCCCCTGCCCTGGACCGACCGCCCGCTCTATGACTGGTTCGTTTCCACCGCCAAAGGCATTCGCTTTCGGGACGACATTTCGCAAGGCTCTTGTTGCAGTCCGGCGCGGGTCATCAACATCCCTTCGGGGTCGTTCACTCGCCTCAGTCCGCGCGAAACCTGGCGCTGGGCCGACCCCCGCTCTGGCTGGGGACTGGTTCAGGGAAACGTACAACTCTTCGTTCACGAAGCCCGCCACATCGAAAAAGGGCCGCACACCTGCGGAAACCTGGACGCCTCCCTCTCTGAAATGAATGCCTACGGGGTCACGTACTCGCTGCAACTCTGGCTGGCCTATTACCTGAAAGACCCTGCCCTCTTGACTGCCCAGGAGCCATACCCGGATTACTACCGCGACCTGGCCTTGGGCGCGGCGGAATCTCTGCGGACGCTGGCTTTCTGCGAAGCGCCGCCGCCTTTTGCGCCATAGAAACCCTGAAAAGGAGAAGAGAATGTTTCAATTGCCTCGCGTTTTGCCCCTCGTCAGCCTCTTGCTGGCGGCGCTGGCCTGCAACCTGCCGGGGACGGTTAGCCCGCCGCCTGCCGCCCCGCCCATCGAGATTCCCACCTTCACCCCCACCGCGCAGGTGGAAGTCAAGCCCACCGAGCCGCCCGCGCCGCCAACCTTCACGCCCGAACCGACTGCCCTCCTCCCGCAAACCCGCACGATTGACCCGCGCGCCCTCTCTGGCTGCGACATTTTCCTCGATTCCGACTTCCCCAACGCAGTTGGCTCGCTTCCCGTCTCCGCGCAGACTCTCTCCGACATCGAGAAGAAAGCCTGTCTGTACACGCTTGCCAACGGCACGCTCTTTGCCGGAATTTTCACCAGCCTGCCAGGGCGCGAAGCCTTCGAGAATGTCCGTCAGTTCGACGCCATGACCGGCGGGGTCATTGAACCGGTCTCGCTGGGCGAAATTGCCATCTTCAAAGTTTTTGCCGAAGAAAACCGCGTCGTGCTGGAAGTCGTTCTGAAGGGCTGGTACATCGTTCTGGACGGCACCGGTCTCGACCGCAAGCACCTGCTGCTGCTGGCTGAACTGCTCTCGAACGGCCTGGTTCGATATTGATGAAAGGATGACCATGAAACCCGTTTCCCTTGCCCTCTCCCTGCTCGCGCTGGCGGCGCTGGCCTGCAATTTGGGCGCTCCTGTGGCTCCGCCCGCGCCCACCGAAGTTCCGCCATTGACTGCCCAGCCCGCTGCGCCATCTTCTCCCATTTCTCCCTCCGCCTCCCTGCTCGACCCGCGCGCCCTCGACACCGCCGGGATGGAAGAATGCAGTCTGGTGTCTGATTCCGACTTCAGCGCCCTGCTCGGCCAGAGTCCCGCCGATAAAGTTCCCGAAGCCGAAATCAACAAAACCGCCTGTTACTACAACTTCAGCGGCGGGCAGACGGTTTACGTCACCGTCATCACCGACCGGCCTGGCAAACAGGTCTATGACAGCCGAATGCAGTATCTCGACTCCGCCGCCGGGGCCGAAGCCGTGACGCTCGGCGAGACCGCTCTGCTTCAGGAGCGGGAGGGTCTGATTTCCATCCAGTCGGTGGTCAATGGCTGGTATCTCAACGTAGAATCGCGCGGCTTCGACCGGCAGGCTGTCCTTGCCCTGGCGCGCCTGTTCGAGACGCGGCTGATTCCCTATCCCCCGCAGGCCGCCGAACCGACCGCGCCCGCCGCCGGGGGGGAAAATCCTGCTCCGGCGGGGCCGAATCAATGCCAGAATCCTTATTATCCGATTGTTCAGGGCGCTTCCTGGGAATATCAGTTGAGCGGCGCGACCAGCGGCACGTTTACCCGCAGTCTGACCGCCGTTCGCGCCGATGGCTTCGATGACCAGGACGTATTCAGCGCAGGCACCACGCGCCAGGGTAGTTGGGCCTGTCAGAACGGCGCTCTCATCACCCTGACACCCTCCTCCGGCGCTGCGGTCTCCACGGCTGAGATGCAGGCCGATTTCACCATCGAATCGAACACCGGCATTTCCTTCCCCGCCAACCCCCAGCCGGGGCAGGAATGGGCGCAGAACATTGTCTATCTTGGCCAGCAAACGACCGGCGGCGCGACCATCGAATCGCGCAATGTGCTGGCGACCTCCTGCAAGGCCGCAAACATCGAGACGGTCCAGGTTCCTGCCGGAGAGTTTTCGGCCTTGCGGGTGGATTGCTCTACCCAGATTGACATCTACGTTTCCGGTAGTCTGGCTTTTTCGTTCAACAGTTCCGATTCCGCCTGGCACGCCTCGGGCGTGGGAATGGTGAAATCGGTGGGAACGAGCAACATGGGCAGCACGGAAATTGTCCTGCTGGCTTACAACATTCCATAAGATTGAATTCCTCCCGCGAGGCTCACCTCCCATGAAAAAACGCACTGGTTGTTTCCTGCTCTTCGCCCTGTTTGGCCTGCTCCTGCTCTGCGGTGGGACGGCGGGCTGGCTGGCCTGGCGCGCCTCCCAAAACCAGCCGCCGCCCTTCGTCCAGATTCGCTCGCCCCAAAGCGGCGAATTGACCGACTTGAACGAAACCCTGCCGCTGGAAGTCTATGCCGAAGCCGCGCGCCCCATCCTGCGCCTGGAAGTGTATGCCGATGGCGCGCTGGTGGCCGCCGCCAACGGGCAAAGCAACACCCTCGCGCTCATTCAACCCTGGACGGTTTCGACGCCTGGCCGTCACGTCCTGGCGGCGCGCGCCTTCTTCGCCGCCGATGACTTCGCCGATTCGCAAGTCGTCTTTGTGGATACCGCCGATTTGAGCGGCCTGCCGGTTCTGGTCAACGTGGATGACCTGCCGCGCGGCGCAGGTGTGACCGAAATCCGCATGGGCGACCTGGCCGCCGCGGCTGGCGCCACCCCGGCGGAAATTGCCCGCCTGAACCCCGGCCTGCCAGCCGCTCCCGATGCGGTTATCCCGCCGGGAACTCCGCTCAGTCTCCCGCGTCATTCCAACCCGCCGCCTGCTTCAACGCCCCCGGCCGTTCCACCGCCTGCGCCC
>Ga0209172_10000368_pt1 | contig 127437 bp, 94 predicted proteins | sample LarsenN4metaG_FD_184113 | JGI IMG/M metagenome (GOLD analysis project Ga0209172, IMG submission 184113) | Hot spring sediment bacterial and archeal communities from British Columbia, Canada, to study Microbial Dark Matter (Phase II) - Larsen... ... | reverse complement strand
GACCCCCGACCCCCGACCCCCGACCACTGCCTGCCACAAGGCCCATGACGACAACAGGCCCAGCAGAGTAAAAAAGGGATAAGAGCGAATATCCTGGGCCAGCCAGATTTGGAGCGGGTTGACCGCCAGCAGGCCGGCGGCTAACAAAGCTGCTTCGGTCTGCCTCAAAGTCCGGCGAACCAGGGTGTATAGGGCAGCCACGGCCAGAGTGCTGGCCAGAACTCCGGCGAAACGCATGGCCCAGGCGCTCTCTCCGGCCAACCACTGCCAGGGGTGGAGCGACAAATAATACAGCGGCGGGTGCGGGTCGGTCACGCGAGATAGTTCCCACAGGTCGCCAATCGGCAGGGCGGAATAGAGCACGGTGGCGGCTTCATCGCCGCGCAGCGATTGGCTGTCGAGTTGGTAGGTGCGGAGGAAAAAAGCGACCAACAACAGTAACAAAATTATGATTTGGCGCTTTATGGCCGAAGCGCTCAACTTGAATTTCAAAGCTCAAAACCTTATTTTGGGAGAGTTAGTCCTGAAGCTTTTTGAGTTGTACTCAAACATTCCACAGTGTACCACTCAAAAATAAAAGCTACAATCTTTGCCTCTGGTTCATAAATTACTAACCGAGTCAGTACCTTCATGCGCTAAAGCAAAAAAAACTAGCTAACCTACGTGCTTCGCGGGCTACAGGTTAGCTAGTCAAACACAACCAACCTTGTCTCCTGGATAAAGACAGGCCAGTCTACTCTAATAGAGCATCAAGAAGGGTCAAAAATACATCTGTTTATATTTTGCTTCACCAATTCACTCACCGGCGGGGGAGAAGGTGATAACGAGTTGGGGTGGGTTCTCTCCTTTCTCCCGGCTGTGGAATTGCTGCTCGCTGCCAGTGACCTCTTCGGTAGCATCGCGAACCAGGAAGCCATAGTTAGCGCCAGTTTCATACATGGCCTGCACTTGAGCGACAACGCCCCATTCTCGGTAGCCCTGACCGGAGGTAGCAGTTACGGTGGGGCCGTCCACCTCAGGTTGATTATTCCAGGTGACGTCGTGCTCCGTCCAGTCACCCGCAACTCTGATGACTTCAAGGGTGCGCCCATCCGTCCACGAGGCGGCGTACAGGCGAAGCGTGGCCGATTCGACAATGCAACCTTGCGGCAGGGTTGACATCGCAAACTGCACCAGGGCGCGGAAGTTGTTGCCTGAATTTTGGGAGCGGACTTTGAGAATGGCATCTTGGCCAAAATTGTTGGACGAGCTGTTTTGGTCAAGCCAACTATCCGCATCGGCATCGAATGTCACCGTTGTGGTGGTACAGCTTGAGGGAACAGGGGTGGCTGTGGGCGGGTCAGTTGGCGCAGGGGTGGGGGCCGGAGTGTCGGTCGGGTTGGACGTGGCCGTCGGCGGAACGGGCGTCTCGGTCGGCAAGGGTGTCGCCGCCGGCGTCAGCGTCGGCGTCTCGGTTGGGGTGGGGGTAGCTGTCGGAGTATGAGTCGGTTCGGGCGGCTCAATTGTCCAGATGTAGATGGCCGGGGTCGGGTCGGGGTTCCCGGCTGGATCCGTGGCGCGGACGCCGAATACATGCCCGCCAACCCCCAGTCCGGTGTATTCAACCGGCGAACTACATCCACTGAACGCTGCTCCATCCAGCGAACACTCGAAGGTTGAGCCTGGTTCACTGGCGGAGAAACGGAACAGGGCGCTTGTGGTTGTAGTTGGGTTGGGTGGACCAGAGAGAATCGCCGTATCGGGCGGGGTTGTGTCCAGAGGCAGACCCACCGCTGCGGCGGCATCAATCCGGCGCGACACCGGACCGGCGATAGGCGCTGCGGTGGCGATGACGTGGTCGGCTACCTCGGCGGCGCTCAGGTCAGGGCTGATGGCTCGCACCAAAGCCGCTTCGCCTGCCACCAGCGGCGCGGCCATCGAGGTTCCACTCCAGACGCCCAGTTCGCCGCCGGGAACACTGCTCAGGATGTTCTCACCGGGCGCGGCCACATCTACCCATGATCCTCGCGTCGAAAAGTCGACCAGGGTATCGGTGGGAGTGCTGGCGGCGATGGCCAATGAGCCGGCGACGCCCTCCGCCGCCGGATATTCAAGCGCATCAGTTCCACTGTTGCCCGCAGCGGCAACAACTACCGCACCCCGTCCACCGGCGGCGGGACAACCGTTATTGTTATCGTCGTCATCATCATCGTCGTCGTCATTGCTGTTATTAGCGCAGGTCACTGTCGTCACAATCTCGGCCAGTAATTCTGTGGGACGGTTGGTACCGAGGCTCAGGTTTATCACGTCTGCGCCATCGTCGGTGGCTGGATTGCCGTCCGGGTCAACCGCAAAGGCCAGCGCTTCGGCCAAGACCCAGATATTTCCCATGCCGGCCTGATCGAGCACCCGGACCGGCATAATTTTGGCTTCCGGCGCAGCCAGGGCGACCAAGCCGGCGACGTGGGTGCCATGTCCATAAACCAAATCCTGGTCGTGCGACCCTACCTCGCTGGGATCACTGTCCAGGTCTACAAAATCATAACCCGCTACCAGCCGTCCCGCCAAGGTGGGGTGGCTTGAGTCCACTCCTGTGTCGAGCACAGCAACAGTAACACCCGCCCCGCGAGTCACTGTGTGCGCCGCCGGCAGGCGAATTTTGTCTACCAACCACTGCCCCTGGTATTCTCTGCCGCCCCCATCACCGGAGGCCCAGGAGGATTGTCGGGCCGGAACTGGCCGTGACAGGCCAGGTGCAGCACATCGGCGTTGGGGGCTTGCTCGCGCAGAGCAGCCAGGGTAGCCTGCTGATCCAACAGGACAGTCGCATCGGGAAAAAGTGAGGCCAGGGCCGACACTTCATCGCGCACACGCGGCGCTTGCGAGTCGGGCACGCCAAGCAAGACGGCCCGCTGCGGTGAGCGGAGTGGCCGGGCCAGGCAGTGCTGCAAAACGGTAGCGCTCGGCGTGTAGCAAACTTCGCGGCGCTCGATGACATAATTACTGCCATCATAGAGGGCATGAAACGGAACATAATGCAAAGCGCGATGCGGGGCAATAACCAACCGCCGGTTCCCCAGCCTGCTCTCAAGCGGCCCCAATAACACATCGTAAAGCGACTTCAAATAATGACGCACCCGCCCGGTCAGTTGAGCCAGATGAGGCCGCAGCCGTTCTGCCCCATAGCGCAAAGCGTCAAGCTGAAAGCGCAACTGCTTCAGCTCCGCCTCGACCCCGGCTTCGTCGCCCAGGCGCCGGACCACTTCGACCTGCTCGTGGGTGATAATAAAGGCCAGCAATTGACCATCCAGGCTGAAATACTCCACCAGGGTGGTGTCCGGGCCGAGGCTCTGCTGGACCTGCTCGATTTGGAGCGGCTCCAGGGGGGTCAGATTGCTTTGGCCTCGCTGTTGAAGCTGGCGGGTTGTTTCCAGAATGGCGACTTCACGTTCACGGGCGGCTTCCTGAAGCGCGGTCAAGGTGGCCGGATTGGGGATTACATCCTCTTGCGGCAGGTGGTTGAGTTGACTGTAAAACCAGTTGAGTTCGTGACGCAACTCTTCCAGTCGGGTCAATAACTCGGACTCAAAGGCATCGCGTGGTTTGGGTCGAAAAGGCAGGACGCCCCGCAGCATGTCCACCAACGCCCGCGACCTGGCCCGCTCGACGTAGTCCAGCGCCTCAATAACCCGCTCAGGGCTGCCGTCGGCCAGGCACAGGCGGGCCAGTTCGGTATAGGGGGTGAGCTTGTCGGCCATAAAGGCGGTGTAAAACTCTTCGGCGGGCAGCGGGGCGCGCAAGGTTTCGATTAGGGTAACAGCTTGTTTAAAGGCGGTTTCAGCCTGGACTTTATTACCCAACGTAGCCGCTAACAGCCCCAAAGAGGTGTAGCAGCGTAGGGCGACCTGGGGTAGGGTTTGGCGTTCGGCTTCGCGCAGGACTGCTGCCAGCAATGTCTCGGCTTCTCGCGCTCGTCCCAAAGCCCGGATGGCTTCAGCCCGCAGCCAGCGGGCCAGAAGGAGCCACTCCCAGGCATTAGCCGCCGCAAACGGGGCTTCGGCCTGCGCGGCGGTCAGCGCTGCCCATTCGTAATCACCCTCAATAGAGTAAAGCTGGGCTTCAATCAAGGCGGCCATGGCCTCGCCAATGGCGTTACCTTCACTGGCGTGCAGAGCGCGAGCCTCGACCAGGAGGGTGTAAGCTTCGTCGGGCCGGTTTAACAATAAACAGGCGCGGCTGTAGTGAGTCAGCGCCCAGGCTTGTTCGGCTTGCATGCCTAACTCGGCAAAAAGAGGGCCGACCCGCGCATAAATTGCCGCTGCTTCCGGGGCCAGGTTTAGCTCAAGGTAGGCGTCGGCCAACTCTTTTTCGATGGTAGCCGCTTCGTGGGGCATATCCAGAGCGGTGTAACGACGACGCGAGCGTTCCAGGTAGTCGAGCGCCCGGTCGTAGCGGCCCTGGAACATGGCCTGGCCGCCGAGGTTGCTCTCAATTTCGGCCTGGGTGACTTCCAGGCCGGCTGCTTCAGCGCGAGCCAGGGCTTGTTCATAGAGCTGGGTCGCGGCCCGGAATTGATGCTGCCAGGTTAAGGCGGAGGCCAGACAGTTGTCAATTTGGGCCAACTGTATTTGATCGCCAACGGCCACGTATCGCTCGCGGGCGGCCCGATAAAGCTGTTCGGCCTGGCGATAGGCGTCCCGCCGAAAGTAGATATTGCCCAGATTTTGCTCGATTTTACCGGCCGCCAGGTTGTCCTCGTGTGTCACGAACACATCACGGGCTTGCAATCCACACTCAAGCGCCTCGTCGTAGCGTCCCAAGACAGCCAGAGCGTGCAGCCGGCTTACCTGCGTGGCCGCCGCTGTCAGAGGTTGTCCCAGAGAAGTAAATTCTGCCGCTGCCTGGTCAAGATGGGTCAGGGCCAGTTCCATCTGACCGTCCAAATGCAAGGCGGCCATCCCGGCAGTCCAGGCAGCCAACGCATTCACTTCGGGGGTTTGGACAATCTGCGCCAGGGTTGTTAGCGCGGCAGCCGCGCCTGCGGCGCATGGAGGATCGCTGCTGCGGGTATCGTCGTACAGCTTTTTGAGCGCCTGGGCCAGCCTGGTATCGGCGAGCGAAGCATACTCGGCCAGCAATTTTGTTTGCTCTGCTTCATCAGCCGCGGCTAAAAGGGCTGCCAGTTCTGCTTGCTGCACCCTATATTCCTATATATAGAGGGGGCAGGTCTACATCGAGGTCGGCCAGGCGCAGTAAGAAATTGTAGCCTCCGGCGGGGACGGGGGGCAGGGTGAATTCACCCAAATCGTTTAACTCAGCCTGAACGGTGGCGGTCTCGCTTTGCAGTTCAACTTGGCCGGAGGTCTCCAGGCCGAGGATCTGCCCCGAAACCTGCCAGGCTGACCGGATTGGGGTAATGCGTAAATCCAGGTCAAAGTTTTCGGCTTTGAGCAGCAGTTGCCGCGCCGCCGGTTGGTCGCTGCGTATGCCCAAAGCCAGAGGGCGTTGCAGGCTGTCAAATTGCAGCAGGGCCGAAATACGCCGTCGTCCGGTTGGGATCGGGGCAGCGCGGGATTGAAATAAGCGCCGGGCGCGGGTAATAACGGCCGGCGGGGCATCCTCACTGGTATCGCTGCGCATCAGGCCAATCACCTGCTCCAGCCAGGTTTTTTCGGCGGCGCAGCGGGCGCAGGTGGAGACATGGCCCAGCGCCTGGTCATGTTCGACGGGCGACAGGCGACCCTCAACCAGGTCAACCAACCGCTCAAAGCTGAGGTGAGAAGAAAAAATGTTCACGGTCTTACTCTTTAAAGCTTATCATCAAATCATTCTATCTTAAAAGAGCGCTTTGGAAATCAAAAAATACATCAGGAAACCGCCCAGGCCATCCAATAGACGACGTAATTTCTGCAAACAACGGATACGGGTGGGGCCAATACTTCCCTCACTCATTTCCAGGGCCGCTGCAACTTCGGCGTAGGGCGGGGGATCGGGCCGGTAGAAGAGTAACGTTAACAAGCGGCGGCAACGTTCGTCCAGGGCGGCTACCGCCAGGCGAACGGTATGCTGTTCTTCCAATTGTAAGAGGACTTCGTCGGGCAGTGGTGCGTCGTCGGGCAACTCGTTGGTTTCGTCGTCGGGATCGTCGCCACCATTCAAGGGCTGGGTGGTGCTTTCCCGCTGACTCAAGCGCCACATTTCGCGCCGGGCTGTGGTAGCCAGCCATGCCCCAATCCGGTCTGGCTGTTCGATCCGATCCAGATGTTCTACCAACTTGCCAAAGACCCGTTGAAACACCTCGGCGGAACGGTCCTCGTCCAGGCCGGCCCGACGCGGGATACTGTAAACCAGCCGTTGGTAGCGCTCAATCAACGCTTCCCAGGCTGCTCCGTCGCCGCGACGACAGCCGAGAATTAACTCTTCATTACTTGGGTCCATATCTACCTGGGCTGCTCCTGGTTCTAGTTGGCAGTATACAGGATGAGGGTCTATTTGAAAAACTCAAAAACCGATCAACCAATTAAACTGAGATGTATTTTTAACCATTAAGGCGGCTCTATTATAGTGTAAGGTACTGAAGCGCGCTAAAGACCCTTAACCAACTTATCGAAAAAAGTAGTTAGAGAAGGAGATTAACTTTAATGAAAACGCGATTGATGTTCCTTGTAAGTCTTTTGGTTATGGTTTTACTGCTGGCCGGCAGTGTGTCTCCTGCGGCGGCTGATGATTTTGTGTGTCGAGGTACCCTGGGCAAAGTTACCCGTGATAATGTAGTGGTGCCGGATGGGGCCAGTTGTACCTTAAAAGGGACCAGAGTTGAAGGCAACGTTATTGTCAAGACCGGCGCTCGGTTGAACACTGATGGGGCCAGAGTTGATGGTAATATTCAAGCCGAAGGGCATGCCAATGTTGTAGTATTGAATTCATTTGTGGGAGGTAGCATCCAAATCAAACAAGGGCGTGATGCTCAGGTCAAAGCGACACAAATTAACGGTGATCTACAACTCGAACAGAACAGGGGCAAATTTGTTTTATCCAAAAACAGAATTGGCGGCAATCTGCAAGCTAATCAAAATACGGGCAGTGGACTACAGATCTCACGCAACACTATTGATGGCGCTCTACAGTGCCAGGCCAACAAGCCGGCGCCTACGGGGAGTGGCAATACTGCTTCCAGCAAAGAGGATCAATGCGCTAGATTGTAGTTAAAAACAGTTCAAGACAAATCTATAAATCAGTCTCAGTATATCCAATTCTCCGAGGAGTGAGGCACGCCCACGTACCGAACACCGCCGCACGTGGGCGTGCTGGCTCCTCAATTCGTGATTTACTGAATTTAATTATCTGGCGTCAACGCTGGTGTAAGGAAGAGTGAATTGGCACGACAACGGTAGCAAAGGTTAATTAGAGTTGGCCTAACCCGTCCAGGATTAGACCCAAAGCATCCACATATTCCAGGTCGAGCATAAAGGAGCAGCCCAATTTATCCAAAAGACGGCGCAACTTCTGTAAACAACGGCTGCGGGTGGGACCGATGCTGCCTTCGGTCATAGCCAAGGCGGCAGCAACTTCTGCATAAGAAAGTGGCTCAGAACGGTAGAAGAGCATGGTCAACAGGCAGCGGCAGCGCTCGTCCAATTCACCCAAGGCCGTGCGGACGGTGTGCTGCTCTTCCAGGCGCAGCAGAATCTCATCGGGCAGCAGCGCCTCGCAGGGCAACTCATTGCTCTCATCTTCACCGTCGTCGGCAGGGAGAGGTTGGGTTGAGCCTTCTTGTTGGCTTAAGCGCCAGGCTTCGCGGCGGGCTGTGGTAACCAGCCAGGCCCCAATCCGATCCGGCTGTTCAATCCGATCCAGGTACTTTACCAACTTCTCAAAGACCCGCTGAGCCACCTCGGCGGAGCGATCCTGATCCAGCCCTGCCCGGCGAGGGATGGTGTAAACCAGCCGTTGATAGCGCATGATCAATGTTTCCCAGGCCAGCGGATCACCCCATCGGCAAGCCTGGATCAACTTTTCGTTACTTGCTTCCAAAATACCCTCCCGATTCTTGGCCTTGAAGGTTAATAGCTGTGGTTTTGCATATTTATATACAGCAAAAGGTCAAAAGTACTACACTTATTACTGATCTAGTTTCAGCTATGCTATAATGGATTTAATCCCTTGAGTACAATCAATTTTTCTGGGGTCAATGTCGTCGGTTTATTAGCCGGTGAAAGGACAATAACCATGAAAAATATGACCTGGTCTATTGGTCATAAATTGGTGGTTGGTTTTGCTACGGTTGTCATCCTGACCATTGCCGGGAACATGATTGGCTTTTTTGCCTTGAACCGGGTCAATAACGAGGTAGAAACCACGACGACGGTGAGCGCCCGCCTGGAAACGCTTTCTAACCTGATCACCATCAGCTTGCTCGAAGCCCGCCGTAGCGAAACAGCTTTCTTTTTGCGTTACCCAGCCATCGGGATTGGCGAGGCTGAAGCTGAATATGTTTCCAGAGTCCAGGACCAAGTGGCTGCTATTCATACCTACGCCGATGAGGGCATTAGCCTGGAAACAGGTGAGGCAGATCGCATGCGTTTTCGGCAAATCAAAACTTTGATTGATGACCATGAGGCCGCTTTTCTTCAAGCCGTGGCCTTAGTAGAGCAACGAGGGCATGTTGACACCGGTCTGGAAGGTCAGTTTCGGGCAAAAATTCACCAGATGGAACAAGCTGTGGCCGAGGCTAAACTGGACCAACTGACCATTGATATCCTGTCCATTCGCCGTAATGAGAAAGATTATTTGCTGCGAGGCAACTCAGAGGACATTGATCAAGTCGCCCAACTCATTGGCCGTTTCAAACAACACCTGGCCGCCACCCACTTGAACGCCGCCGACCAGGCCCGCCTGAACACCCTGGCCGACGAATATCTGGCCCTGTTTCAGCAGTTGACCCAGGTTGACAGGGACCTGGCCGCAGCCATTGATGGGTATCGCGAGCAAGCCGATAGCATTGAACCTCTCGTGGCCGGAAGAATGGCGATGGCGCATGGACTTGCGCGGTATCGCGAGCAAGCCGATAGCATTGAACCTCTCGTGGCTGAGATCAGAGCCGATGCCTCGGCGGACTTCCAGCAGTCCGTCCAAACCTCTAACCAGACGATCGGTACCGCCACCATTCTGGAAATCGGAGATTTGCTACTCGCGGTCTTTTTAGGGTTCGGCATTGCCGTAGCCCTCTCGCGCAGCATCTCCCGGCCGGTGCAGGCCTTAACCGAAGCAGCGACCATTATTGCCGGCGGCGACCTGACCCATCAAGCTCAGGTCACCTCCCGCGATGAGATTGGGGTATTGGCGAACGCTTTTAACCAGATGGTGGTCAACCTGCGTGACTTGATTGAACAGGTACGCGAGAGTGAGGAACGCTATCGCCGCCTGGTGGAACTCTCTTTCGATGCGATTATCATTTATGTCGAAGGGAAACTGGTCTACGTTAATCCTCGGGGGGTTCACCTGGCGGGGGCAGCCAGTCCTGACCAACTGCTCGGCAAGCCTATCCTCGACTTTGTTCATCCCGACTCGTTCGATGTGGCTCAATTGCGGTTGCAGCAACTTGAGCAAGGCAGCGGTGTGCCCCTGCTTGAAGAAAAATTTATGCGCCTCGACGGGGCCAGTATCGAGGTCGAATCCGCCGCCGTGCCCATCACCTATCAGGGCCACCCGGCGGTCCAGACGGTCATCCGTGACATCACCGAGCGCAAACGGGCGCAGGCGGTCCAGGCGCAATTGGCTGCCATCGTCGAGTCGTCGAACGACGCCATCATCGGCAAGACCCTGGAAGGGATTATTATGAACTGGAACCGGGGGGCGGAGGATTTATACGGCTATTCCGCCGAGGAGGTCAAAGGGCGCTCGGTTGCCCTTCTGGTTCCGCCAGATCGTCCCAATGAGTTGTCTAAAATTTTAGAGAAGCTTAAGCAGGGGCAGCGTATTGAGCAGTATGAGACCGTGCGGGTTAGAAAAGATGGCCGCCATATTGATGTCGCCGTAACCATCTCGCCCATTAAAGATGGCAACGGCAAAATTACCGGGGCTTCGACCATTGCTCAGGACATCACCGAGCGGAAAGCGCGGGCCTCTGCTCTGGAGCAACGCGTGGAAGAACGGACCCGCGAATTTGCTACATTATTAGAGGTGGCCCATAACCTGGCCTCGACCCTGGATATGGAGCGGTTGTTGGGGCTGATTCTGGATCAACTTAAAATTGTAGTAGATTGTTTTGGGGCGACGATTTATAAGGCCGAAGGGGAGGCGCTGATTGCCCTGGCCCACCGCGGGCCGATTCCGCAACAGGCGATTTCAGAGTTACGGTTTTGGATGAGACAGGCGGGCGCTTTCCAACAGGTCATCGTTCAACAGACGCCGGTGATTATCCCTGATATTCAGGATGAGACTCCTTTGGCCCTTCTATTTCGAGAGTCGGTGGGCGAACGATTGGAAACCGCCTTTGCTTATGTCCGTTCCTGGCTGGGCGTCCCGCTCATGATCAAGGAGCAGGTTATTGGTATGTTGGGCCTCCATCACGACCAACCCAACTACTATACCGCCCGGCATGCCAAGCTGGCCATTGCCTTTGCCAACCAAGCCGCCATCGCCATTGAAAACGCCCGGCTGTATGAACAGGCTCAGGAGTTGGCCACCTTCCAGGAGCGCCAACGTTTGGCCCACGATCTGCATGATGCGGTCTCACAGAGTTTGTTTTCGGCCAGCCTGGCGGCGGAGGTACTGCCGCGCCTGTGGGAACGCCATCCCGAGGAAGGCCGGCGCTGTTTGACGGAGCTGCACCGTTTAACCCGCTCCGCCCTGGCCGAGATGCGCACCCTGTTGTTGGAGCTGCGGCCAACAGCTTTGGTCGAAACGGCCCTGGCTGATTTGCTCAATCAGTTAGCCGAAGCTGTCGCCAGCCGGGCTATGCTTGAGGTTAGCCTGACCATTGAGTTCCGCGATCCTTTACCTCCGGAAGTGCAGCTTGCCTTGTACCGGATTGCTCAAGAGGCCCTAAATAATGTCGCCAAGCATGCTGGAGCCAGCCACGTAGGGGTGAAGTTGCAGTCTATCCCCTTCCCCACCAACGGGAAAGCGCTGCAAAACGGGATAGAACTACGCATTACCGACGATGGACGCGGCTTTGATCTCGACCATATTCCACCGGCCCGACTGGGACTCAGCATTATGCGCGAGCGGGCTGAAACCATCGGGGCCATCTTGAAGCTCGAAAGTCAGAGTGAGCAGGGCACAGAAGTGATTGTCATCTGGCCGGGAATGTCGGAAGCTGTCCCGCTGGCCTCATTACCTTACGGCTTGGCCGAACTGGCTTCGTAAGCTGAGGCCGGAGATAAATGAAAGGATTGACCATGACCGACCCCAATCCTGCTCAGCCGAGTTCAAAGGATCGCATCCGCGTGCTCATCACCGATGATCATGCCCTGGTCCGAACCGGCTTGAAGTTCTTTTTGCTGGCCTCCGACGATCTGGACCTGGTGGGTGAGGCGGCCAGCGGCGAGGAAGCGCTGCAACTGTGCGCCGAGGTCACACCCGACGTGGTGTTAATGGACTTGATTATGCCGGGAATGAACGGCATCGCCGCGACCCGGTCCATTCGAGAACGCTGGCCGGCCATCCAAGTTATTACCCTGACCAACTTTCAAGAACCCGGATTGGTCCAGGAAGCGCTTCAAGCCGGGGCGATGGGCTACTTGCTCAAGAATGTGACCGCCGATGAACTGACCGGCGCCATTCGCGCTGCCTATGCCGGCCGGCCCACCCTGGCCCCCGAAGCCACTCAGGCCTTGATTGAGGTGGCGACTCAATCCCCTACGCCGGGACACAATCTTACGGCTCGGGAACGGGAAGTGCTAACGCTAATGGTCAAGGGGTTGAGCAACCAGGAAATTGCCGAGCGATTGGTGATCGGTCTATCCACCGTCAAGTTTCACGTCAGCAGTATCCTCTCAAAACTGGGTGTTGCCAGCAGAGCCGAGGCGGTGGCTTTGGCCTGGCAGTATCACCTGGTCGCTTGACCGGGAAAAAACTAGACTCTTGACCAGGTATTAATCTCCCCCATAGCCGGGCGCTGTGGGGGAGATTTTGTTATATAGTTATAAGGCAGAAGTAGGTCTGGGGAAGGAAAAAGATCCAGCAGATACTCCAGGGAGGGGCTATCAATTATGTCTGTAAAAATATCTCAGCCAATAGATTGGCCGAGGCCATTCGGTCAGTTCACCGGGGCCTCCAAAAACGGTTCAACGTTCTCCAGCATGGACAGGGAGGGAACCATGTCTGGGAAAAAGATTCATACACTGCTTATAACCCCTGATGAGGAATGGCGAACCAAGCTTTATACTCAGTTAACTCAACACGGCTTTGACCGAATTGATCAAGCGGCCGATACCCTAACGGCTCTATCTTTGTTCTATCAGATGCGTCCGGATTTGGTGGTTATCGAGGCCCAACTACCTGATGCCGATGGCCTGGCCCTGTGCCGGATGATCCAGACCTTATATCCTGCGGTCAAGGTAGTCCTGGTAACGCCTGATGGCTCAATGCAAATGACAGCTTTACAAAGCAGCGCCGCCGGTTGTATCAACCGCAATGTGCCGATGACCGAATGGCCCAGTCTTTTGAGCTACATCCATAGCGGTGGGGCCTTATTCAGCCAGGCGGCCGTTGACGAAATTTTAGCAAGAGCCTCCCTATCCAAAACCGAGACGCCTGCGGTCTCAGTTGGGCCGTTGACCGTTGATATGATCCATCGGCGGGTGACGTTATCGGGGCGACGAATAAATCTAACGCCCCGTGAATTTGCCTTGTTGTCCTGCCTGGCCCGCAACGTGGGCGGAGTAGTGACCTTTGACCAGTTGTTGAACGAGGCCTGGGGCTATGACTCAGAAATGGGGACGGAAGCCCAGGTACGGATGTATATCACCCGCCTGCGACGCAAGCTGGTGGATGATCCGAAAACGCCAGAACTCATTGTCACCGAACGGGGGGTGGGCTATCGGCTGCGCAGTCAGGCCCAATGGCGTCAAAAAGCCGATCATCATAATTTGTCGAACATGTTTAATTCACCCCAATTGTCAGTCGTGGGTTTCGGTTAACTCTTGGTATTCGTCTAGCAGTTGTATAGCTATGAGTCTATGATAGATCAAGTGGTCTATATTAATTTAGAATGGCGAGAAGAAGGTCCCTTAGACGTTGCTACCGGCGAGCGTTTGCTGAGACAGAATCGAAAAGTATGTACTTCTACCGAGTATCCTCGGCGTCTCCCGTGCAGCAACCCGCAATGTGAGAACGGTGGTTTTGAAATTGGCGAAAAAATCGAGGCGCTCCTGGTTTCCGACGTGGACAATGACCAAAACTCTTTAGTCTGTATCAATGCAGCCCATGAGGACCGAGCCAAACGATGCCTGCATACCATTTTGTATTCACTCATCTGTATTTTTCCCCACCGCAGAGGAACTAATACATCGCGGCGTAAATAACCCTACAGATCGTAGTAACGACTTTAGTCGTTTTGGGCAGGTTTAGCGACTGAAGTCGCCACTACTTGCTCTCCAGAGAACTTTACCCGTGTTCACCGGGAACTGAACACGGACATTAACAATTTAATTGGCTTCGCCAGCCCATTTCACGAGGAAACATGAAGCCTTGCTGGCCACTTACCCTACCAGCCCTGATTCTAACAGCCTTACTTATGACCGCCGCTTATCGCCCAACGCAAGCCGTGTTGGCTGCTGGCAAGTCTGCCTCGCGCCCCCAAGCCAGTTTGAGCGAAGCCCCAACCAACCAACTCATTGTCAAGTATAAGTCCACTGCAAGACAGAGCGGCAGCAATGCGCCGGCCGGGGCGAAACGAATGCAACTACTCAGCGGGTCTGCTGGAGTGGTTCTAACTTATGCCCGCCCCATGTCGGGCGATGCCCACGTACTGCGCCTGCCGAACCGCCTGCCCAAAACCGAGGTGGAAAGCATAGCCAGGCGTATTGCCGATTTACCCGATATTGCCTATGCAGAGCCAGATTATCTTATGTTTTCCACCCTGACCCCCAACGATACGTCCTATGGTTCACAATGGCATTATTTTGAGACATACGGGACCAACATCCAACCTGCCTGGGATATCACCACCGGCTCCAGCAGCATCAGGGTCGCCGTCCTTGACTCCGGCATCACCGACCATCCTGATTTGGACGGGCGCTGGCTGGGCGGCTACGACTTCATTGCCAACCTATCAACTGCCAATGACGGTAACGGGCGTGACAGCGACCCGCACGATCCAGGCAATTGGATCACTTCCGCCGAGGCCGCCTCCGGCTTCTTCACCGGCTGCGCGGTAACCAACAGTACCTGGCATGGCACCCATGTAGCTGGAACTATTGGGGCGGCCAGCAACAATGACAGCGGCGTCGCCGGGATCAACTGGGTCTCGCCGCTGGTGCCGGTGCGGGTGGTTGGCAAGTGTTTCGGCTTTATCTCCGATATTGCCGATGGTATGCGCTGGGCCGCCGGCCTGGCCGTCAGCGGTGTGCCGGCCAATCCCCACCCGGCCAAAGTGCTCAACCTGAGCCTGAGCGGCCCCGGTGTGTGCAGCGCCACTTACCAGAACGCGATCAATGCCGTCAATGCCGTCGGCTCAATTATTGTCGTATCCGCCGGCAATAACGGCAGCGATCTGCGATTCAATAGTTATCAGCCGGCCAATTGTAACGGAGTCATCACCGTCGCTGCCACCGATCGCGGCGGCGACCTGGCATTACAACTTTGGGCCGGTGGTCGAAATCAGCGCCCCTGGCGGCGAAATCTTCACCAGCAGTCCCAGTCCAATACCCCAAAACGGGGTGCTATCTACGCTTAACACCGGCCCGACGACGCCTATCACCGGCACATATGGTTACTACCAGGGCACCAGCATGGCCGCACCCCACGTGGCCGGCGTCTTATCGCTGATGGTATCCCTTAACCCGACGCTCAATTTCACCCAAAGTCTCCAGATATTGCAAAGTACCGCTCGTCCCTTCCCTGGCGGCAGTAGGTGTACTCCCGCAACCTGTGGTAGCGGTATTGTGGACGCGGCCGCTGCGCTTAATGCTGTCGGCACGCCCCCGGCCGCGGCCACCCCGACGCCAACCAATACCCCTACCCCTACGTTTACCACCACACCAACGCCGACCCATACTTCCACGCTTACCCCAACATCCACTAGCACAACACTACCAGAGGCATCGGCAACCCCGGCACCGACCAATACCCTCACTACGACGCCAACTCCCACCGATACCGCTTTACCGGAGGCAACTGCGACGCCGACGCTCCCCAACACAGCAACCAATACACCTACTTCGACAACAACTTCACCAACCACGACCCCAACAATCACCCCTACCCCCACCGTCACGCCTACGCCAACAATAACGCCTTCGCCGACGGCGATTGCCACCCCAGACTCCGCTCCGCCCCATCATTCCGTCTATCTGCCGGTCATCAGGAAATAAGCCGGTGAAATTTCAGAAATCTACAACAGTTCTCTATTTGCCTGCCCAAACCTTAAATTTTACCCTTTTTCCAAAATCTATGTAGTACTCCTTGAATTGGCTTGTATATATAAGCACAAAACTTCATCCTATTTTCTGAATTTAAGGAGACCCTGATGATTAGCGGAAAAATTATCACCATCATTGTTTCAGTTATAATTACGATGACCACAGCAGTAGCCGTAATAGTGGGTGTCTTTGTATCAGTGCGGTTAGCCCACACCCGCCAAGGCACCCCCACCCCAGCCGTAACGGTTTCGACCACGCCCCAGGCATCGGGAACCCCCTCACCAGTGGCAGACGATGATGACGACGATGGCGGCAGTGGCACAACTACCCCAACCCCGATAACAACCGGCACAATCACTCCAGAAGCATCGGGGACACCCCCCCCTGTGACAGATGACGACGATGGCGGCAGTGGCACAACTACCCCAACCCCGGCTGCATCGCCCACTCCAATCATAGATGAAATCACTGTTATTGTCACCGTTGAAGTTCAACTGCCTCCGCCTCCGGCTCTGGCGCCCGGGAATGGCGGCGACAATGATGATGATGGTGGCGGCGGCCAAGGTAGCGGTAGTAGTGGTGGCGGTGGCGGCGGCAGCCACGGCGGCGGTAGTAGTGGTGGCGATGATGATGACAACTGAAAAGCCCAATCCAGCCAAGACGCATCACCACTTTAAAAAGCTGTTAACCCAAAAGGATTTTTGCAAAACGGCTGGGGTTGGCTAAAGTTACGCCCTAATTATTGGTAAAAGGAGGCTGCTCCTATCTTGGGTTTCACCCCCTTAGATTTCGGTGCATTGTTCGATGCCCACTACACCAGGCTTTACGCTTATATTCGCAGCCAGGTAACCGAGCACGAAACAGCCGAGGACCTTACGGCTGCCGCCTTTGAACGCGCCTTTAGCCATGCCGATAAATACGATCCGCTCAAGGGCGCCTTTGCTACCTGGCTTTTTCGGATTGCGCGTAATTTGGTCCTTAACCATTACACAGCCAACAGCCGCAAGCCGGTTCTTTTTCAGCTTGACGAAGTAGCCGAAATTTCAACGGGTGAGACTTTACCGGAACAACAACTGGTTCACCAGGAACAAAACCGGGCCTTATTGGAAGCTATGGCTGCCCTTTCTGAACGTGATCAGGAAATCGTTTATCTCAGATTTTTTGGACACCTGACCAATCGTAACATTGCCGAAATTTTGGACCTTAACGAAAAGACCGTCAGCGTGATTATCTTCCGCGCCTTGCAAAAATTGAAAGTTCAGCTTGAATTACAGGATTTTCCATGACCGAAGAAGAACTGGCTGATCTTTTAGCTCAACATCTCGATACCGTGCTTGAAGGCGGCACTTTGCCCCTAGACTTGCCGGCCGAAGTGGCCGAACTACTGGTGGTTGCCCAAAATTTAAGCGATGCTGCCCCGACACCCCGCCCCGAATTTGGACCTGCTCTGAAAGGGTCGCTGCTCAACTCGGCCGGAGACGGTAATGGAGCTGTTCTACCGGCAAAATCCGCGTTTGGCGGGCCGACAGTCATATCGGTGATCGTTATCGCTCTGTTGGTCGGAGCCGCATTGGTAGCCCTGGTCGTCAGCGTCACCATTCTTGGCTTCATCCAAACGGGTCAGGAGGCAACCCCGCCTTCACCTCTTCAGACTCGCGCCGCCCCTGTATCACCGACAGCTCTGCCGGTGACGCCTTCACCCCTATCCGAATCCTCGCCCACCCTAGCGGCCACCTCCCCGATAACTGAGCCAGCGGCTACTAGCCAGGCTACCTTAATACCCACGGCTACTGTTACCCCTATCATTGATGTTTTACCCGCTATTACCGTCACTACCGAAATCCCCATTGAGCCGCCCTCTCTGGCTCCCGGTTCCGGCGGCGGTGGCGGGAGCGGCAATGGCAACAGTGGTGGTGGTGGCAGCAGCGGCGGTGGTGGCGGCGATGGCCGCGATGACGATGACGGCGACGATTAATCTATGAAATCAGGATTTCCCGGTGTATCTGGGACTCCTGTAATGTGCTTAGTTTCAGGAGATTTTGATGGAAATAAGTGTAGAAAATAACCTGGCCCAATCTACGCCTCCTAAAAAAACAACAGCCAAAATGTGGCTGTGGCTGCTGCCTGTTTTGACAATCTGTACCCTCTCCTTTTGTGGGGTTGCCGGTAGTTTGGTCTTTTGGCAAACGCACAGCCAGCAAACAGAAGAAATTATGCCGGTTTCTGATTTATCACTTCAAAATCAACCCGAAACTAATTTGACTGAGCCAGAAGCAACCTCTATGGCTGAATCTTTTGCCCCCGATCTGACTCCCGTTGTACCCACCGCAGAGGCTGCTTCGACATCACTGCGTGAGGAATTGCCGGTTTTTGCCTGTCCCCCGGACCAGTTACTTGCCAGTCAGTCTATCACCGCTCCTGTGTTCAGCCCGGTCAGCTTTGCCACCCGCCAGGGGAACGACGGCTGGCCCCTGGATACTGCACTTCAATTTACTACCACTGTCACCAAAGTTTTGGCCACATTTAGCTATATCGGCCTGGAAAACGGGCTACCCTGGGAACGGGTTTGGTACTTTGGCCATCAGGAATTGTCGCGGGGCAGCAGCGTTTGGGATGCCGGTCCACAGGGGCACTTGACGGTACAGGTAGCGGCCGGTGAGGGTGGTTTTGCGCCAGGCGTCTATAAATTAGAAATATACGTCGCCGGCCGATTAATGAGTCAGGGGGCTTTTAATCTGGTCAAGCCCGATACGCCGGCGCAGCGTCCGGTCCAGGTCGCTTACACCACTTGGGATGGTACAACCCACCAGCTTCATCTGCTTGACTTAACCACCAATCTGACCGAAACCCTGATCTCCTCAGCCCGTGGGCCGGCTTGGTCGCCGGATGCGGTCGGCCTGCTGTTTTACAACGAGGCTGACCCCGCCGGGTTGCAGGTATACAATATGGGCCAGAAAAAAGCCTATTCGCTCAGTCAGGAACCGTTTTTCCAAACGGCAGCCTGGTCGCCTAACCGGGCCTATGTGGCTGCGGCCAAAAGCACAGAGCAGGGGCCACAGTTGATCCTGGGGGATTTGAACCACAACAAAAGTTACCCCGGCCCTATGGGAGCAACCCCGGCCTGGTCGCCGGAAGGACAGCGACTGGCCTATCGCGGCTGCACCGATGAGGGTTGGAATATCAGCACCATTCGGGTGATCAGCTCTACCTTTGATTTCAACAGTATCCAGCGGCTTAGCCAGGGTGATGACAGCCAGCCGGCCTGGTCGTGGGATGGACAGCAGCTTGCTTTTGTTCGCCAGGAAAACCATAACCAGGATATTTATGTGATGAAGGCTGACGGCAGCAACTTGATCCGCTTGACCGATCACCCCGCTGCCGATGTCTCGCCGGCCTGGACCCCTGCTGGACGCTTGTTGTTCCGCTCGCTGCGCGATGGGCAGTGGGGCCTTTATGGGATGAATTCCGACGGTTCAAACCAGCGTCTCCTGATTACTACCCCCGCTCAAACCGATTGGCAGCCCGACCCTCTGGCAGTCAGCACCGATGTCCTTATTGTGACCCCTGAACCCCCCAAGCCCCAACCGCAGATTCCCGCCGGTTATGGTCTGCTGGCTATCTCAAATCAGAAAAATAACGACGAGATGACCTTTACTATTGATAACAAAGAACACAAAATTGGGCCATACCAGGTCTGGATGCTGCCGCTCAAACCGGGCCATTACACCTGGACCGCCAGTTGGCCGGGCAAAAGCAGCCGCACCGGCATCGCCGATATTACTTTGGGGCAGGTTTCCAATCCGGTGGTTGAACGGTAAAAGGGCGCCGGTATTCCGTTCTCTGGATGATTTCTGGTTAACTCAAGCAGAGAACAACAATCTTAAGCTGGCGAGTGACAATGCTTAATTCAAAAAAAGATTTAACCGAGTTCTTCTTCTTACTAATCTGTGCGGATATACTCTTTATGCTGCTTCATCTTCTTCATACTTACACCTCCTACTTCCATGACACGAATTACTCTATTCAAACCGATAGAGGCTTCGCAGAAGTTTTCCAATATCTAAAAGGGTATTGGATTGTACTGATGTTCTTTTGGTTAAGTTTGGCAAAATCATATTCCTATTTAGCCTGGCTATGCCTCTTTGCATACTTAGTAGTGGATGACTCGTTTGAACTGCACGAAAGACTTGGCCTCGTGGTAGCAAATTATTTCGATTATCAACCCATGCTAATGCTGAGGGTATGGGATTTCGGTGAACTTACAGCATCTGCAATAATGGGTACTGTCTTTCTCACGATGGTAGGGGTTGTCTATTATTGGGGAAGCGATGATTTTAGGAGAACTTGTAAGAGATTAGTGATATTGTTGCTGTTGCTTGTTTTCTTCGGAGTCCTGGTAGATATGATCCACATTATGATTTCCACATCTTCTATATTTCATGAATTAGCAGGTCTATTAGAAGACGGCGGAGAATTATTAGTTATGAGTGTGATTTGCTGGTATGTTCTAAAACTGCTCAGGCAAGCAAGAGGTCTGGTTTCTGTTGAGGCCGGCTGACAGCAGGTTGTAACTTATGTTTATTAAACTAACCACCCAAAAAGCTACAGTTTCTGGCAGCAGAATAGTTTCCTGCTGGCGCAAGTTCCTGGCTCATCCCGTAGATGCCTCCTCTCTGGGTACATTCCGCCTGCTGTTTGGAGTGTTAATGGTATGGGAAGTCATCCGTTACTTTCAATACGACTTTATCGGCCGCTATTACATCGAGCCGCACTTTCACTTCACCTACGAGTTGTTTCCATTTGTCGCGCCGCTGCCCGGTCAGGGAATGTACTGGCTCTTTGGGGCAATGGGTCTGTTTGCCCTGGGCGTGGCTCTGGGCGTTTACTACCGTTGGGCGGCCTGCCTCTTCTTTCTCGGCTATACCTATGTCTTTTTGCTCGACAAAACCCCTTACAACAACCACTATTACCTCATCAGCTTACTCTCCTTTTTACTCACTCTGGTTGACGCTCAACGTTGGCTTTCTCTGGAACGATGGCGCAACTCAATTTTCGGTCCCCAAACAGTTCCCTTCTGGCAACTTTTTATCCTGCGCGCCCAATTTTTTATCGTTTACTTTTATGGCGGCCTGGCTAAACTCAATCGTGATTGGCTCATGGGCGAGCCAATGCGGCTATGGCTGGCTGAACGGACCCATTACCCGCTGCTTGGCCCGTTTTTTGCAACGGAAACGGCGGCTTACTTTTTCAGCTACGGGGGACTGTTGTTTGATTTGTCCATCGGCTTTCTGCTGCTCTGGCGGCGTACCCGGCTGTTGGCTTTTGGAAGCCTACTCTTTTTCCATTTGATGAATAACTGGCTCTTTTCTATTGGTATTTTTCCTTTTTTAGCCCTGGCTGCCACCATTCTTTTCGTCGAGCCCGATTGGCCTCGACGACTCGTGCAAAAATTTTATCAGCCAATCTCCGCGTCGTCCCTGGCGCTACCCCAGCCAGCCTGTCTCAATGCCTGGACGCCGGCTTTTGTAGCCCTGTATCTGGCCCTGCAACTGTTGATCCCTTTTCGGCACTGGCTTTATCCTGGCGAGGTCAGTTGGACCGAAGAGGGCCATCGTTTCGCCTGGCACATGAAGCTCCGCGATAAAGAATCTCGTTTGGAACTGAAGGTCATTAATCCCCAAACAGGCGAGATCCAGAATGTTGATTTGGCAGCAGATTTAACCGCCGATCAAATCAATAAAATGGCGGCGCGGCCCGATATGATCCTGCAATATGTTCATTATTTGAATGAGAAATTAATTCAAACCGGCCTGGAGAATCCCATCATCATCGCCTATGCCTGGACCTCGTTGAACGGCCGGCCCTCTCAACAACTGATTGATCCTCGAGTGAATCTGGCCCAAGTTCAGTCTCATCTGTTCGCCCCCTCCCCCTGGATTTTACCCCTGACTACGGTATTACCTCAGCCCACCTGGCCGGTTTTGCCGGGCTTGACCTTTGTGAATTTGGCCCTGGCTAACCTGGGTTTGGCATTGACCATTTACTTGACCGTTGGTTATAAAAATAATTTTTGGGTCAGAGTGAACAGTTTTTATCGCAGCAATACACCTGCTCAAAATCTGGCTCTGTCCCCAGTACAGGTCTTTGAATTGGTCAAGATTATGGCGAACTTGTTACCCAATTTGGGCATCCTCCTGGCGCTGGCCGGCTGGTCCATCACCGGCCAACCCATTTATCTGGGTCTGACCTTGCTGGCCGCACTCCTGGCAGCCACCTGGGGATTTGGCCTGGCGACCTCCTTCGCCCGCTCAAACGCTCTGGTTTGGTTATTCCCTGTTGCGGGTGGTCTAAACGGCTTGTTCAGCTTGATTCTGTTTATCGTCAGCGTTGCTGCTTAAGAACCTGGATAACTTACCCTCGCTTACAGGCTGACTATGAAAATCCAAACAAAAAACTTTCGCTCACCCCCTCACCGTTAAAGTGCTCCTACCTTTCACCGCAGTAAGGTCAAACAACCCCAAAAATGCAACAAATTTTTTAACTTTTCTGTTGCAAAGTTGATACATTTTTGATGCGATTTTGTTGCCAAAAAATTTTTGACTGTAGTTATAATCAAGATACTGCTGTGTTAAAGTCGTATCAACCTTTGGGGATCTCGCACCTGCCCATATCATGCCACCTGATATGTAACCACTTTACCTTCTGACTAGCCTGCATCCCAATTACCCATTTCTCGATTTACCCCAAAGTTTTCCAAGTTTTATCATTCAACCAAAGCAATTTGGTAATTATCGCAAAATTAAACCTCTCCAACGGCTAACCCGCTTCACTTCATTTAGAGACGAAAAAATCGTCGGCAACAGATGCCTGCCTAATGGCTCTCACATACTGTTAAGAGGCCTCCGGTGCCAGAAAGAGCCGTATACGTTATCTTAGAATGGTGCGAGGAAGGCCCACGCGGTACTGGGATCGGTCAACGTTTCTGGCAGAAGGGGCGCAAAGTATGCTCCTCTACAGATTATCCAAACCAACTGCCTTGCCATAATCCTAGTTGCCAGGATGGCTGCTTTGAAATAGGCTCCAAAATCGCAGCACTAATGGCTTCGGAGGCAACTACAGAACAAAACTCTTTAATCTGCACCAACGCCCTGCATACCGATCGAGCTAAACGATGTCTGCACACGATTTTGTACTCGCTCGTCTGTGTTCAACCCTATCGCCGGAGTACTGGTGGAAAAAATCCTTTTATCTGAATTAAAGATGATAAACTATGATATTTGAAGGAGATGTAACAGGTAGGTAAATTCTTGGCGGAGCGTTGAAAGATGCTTCCCCAAAATACTTAGCCCGTGTTCACCGGGAACTGACCATGGGCATTTACAATTTAACATGTTTGCTTCAAATAGCCACCCTGCGTGCTTCGCGGGCTACGGGGTAGCTATTTCAAACACAACTTACCTAATTCTGTCGGGATAAAGATAGGCTTTTTGACTTTTAAAGTCGCTTGATTCTGTTTTAAATCAGGCTCTTTGTTGGGTCTATCTCCACCAAACAGGGAGTCTTCTTTATTTTTCCAAAAATCAGGCTCTTTGTTTGGTTCATTGAAACCGAGCAGAGAGCTTTTTATTTTTCAGCAATTATTTTAGTTCACGGGGCTTAAAATTTACGCAGTGATAAGAGAGGGTAAAAGCATGAGTTTTTCAAAATTCTTTCGGCTAATCCGTAGACCGCTACTGGCGAGCCTGGCTGTTGTCCTGCTGCTCCTGTTTTTTTCCACAGTAGGCACACCGGCCAGCAACGCGGCTGCCTTTGTGGTCAACAGCACCAGCGACTCGGTTGACGCCAACCCCGGCGACGGCCTTTGCGCCAGCAGTTCCGGCATCTGTACCGTGCGGGCCGCCATCCAGGAGGCCAACGCCCTCCCCGGCGCAGACACCATCACCATCCCCGCCGGCGTCTATACCCTCAGAATCGACACCGGCGCAGAAGATTCGGCCTTTGGCGATTTTGATATTACCGGCCCGCTGACCATTGCCGGCGCCGGCCAGTCCGACACCATCCTCGACGGCGGTCTCCCACCCATTGGCGCTCCGCCCAACGTGCTGGCCGTTGACCGTCTCTTCGAGATTCACCCCACCGCCGGCAACGTCGCCATCTCCCGCCTTACTATCCAGGGCGGCTGGAGCGCCGAAGACGGCGGCGGCATCTACAACGTCTCGCCGGGTACATTGCGCCTGGAAAGTGTTACCGTTCAGGACAGCTACAGCGAGGTCGAGGGCGGCGGCATCTTCCACGATGCGGGCCGCTTGATCGTCACCGGCACGGCCGCAGCGCCCAGTCTAATTGCCGATAATACCGCCCGCGGCGGCGGCGGCATCTACAGCACCGGCCTGATGAGCCCCAGCGGCGTAACCACCCGCGTCGAGGTCTCCTTCACCATCTTCTCCGGCAACAGCGCCGAAGCCGCCGGCGGCGGCGTCGAGGTGGTTGGCGAGGGCCTGCTGACCATCGCCAACAGCAACTTTACCGAGAACCACACCGCCGGCGATGGCGGCGGCGTCAGCTCCAGTTCCAAATCCAGCTTGACCGTCACCAACACCAGCTTCAGCGACAACAGCGCCGATGGCAACGGCGGCGGTCTGGCCACTGCCACCGAGGGCCAGGCCACCATCACCGGCGGTACCTTCAGCGGTAACAGCGCCGGGGCCGAGGATGAAGCCGCCGGCGGCGGCATGTATCTGGGCGGCTTCGGCTCGATAGATGTAGCCAACGTGACGGTGGAGAACAACAGCGCCACCGGCGAAGGCGGCGGCATTGCCATTGACAACGGCGGCTCGGTTGCCCTCACCGACAGCGCCATCCGCGCCAACAGCGCCGGAGCCAGCGGCGGCGGTATTGTCAATGCCGGCCGCACCGTCACCTTCACCCGCCTGACCATTACCAACAACACCGCGGCCGGCGACGGCGGCGGTATCGAGAGCCAATCCACCGGCAACTTCACCATCACCGATACAGCAGTACACAGCAACATTGCTGCCAGCGGCGGCGGCTTTGCCAATGCCGGCGACGGCGCCCTGCGCGTCACCCGCACCACCTTCTGGGACAACCGCGCCCTGGCCAGCGCCATCGAGGACAGCGGCCTGGGCGGCGGCATCTACAGCCTGGGCGACGCGGCGGCCGAGTATACCAACGTCACCATCGCCGGCAACCTGGCCCAGGCCCGCGCCGGCGGTCTCTACACCGACGCCGACGCCGGCATCCGGGTCATCAACAGCACCATCGCCTTTAACAGCTCCCCCATCGGGGCCGGCGTGGCCGACGAGGGCACTAACCTCAACCTCCCGACGCCCAGCACCTCGGTCATCTTCCGCAACACCATCGTCGCCGGCAACATCAGCGGCGACGGCAAGCAGTGTAACTTCGCTCTCGGCTCCGAGGGTGGCAACCTTGAGAACGGCGACTCCTGCATGTTCCGCGGCCCCAATGACCGCTCGAACGCAACCACACTCGGTTTCGACGCAGTTGCTAATAACGGCGGCAGCACCCTGACCATGGCTCTCCTGCCGGGCAGCCTGGCCATTGACGGCGGCGTTCTGCCCTGCCCCAGCACCGACCAGCGCGGCGTGACTCGCCCTCAGAATACTCACTGCGACATCGGCGCTTACGAGTACACCGGGCCTTTCCCCCCGCCCGACACCGATGCGCCCGACACCCAGTTCCTTGCCGGGCCAACCCAGGATACCGAAGCCACTTCGATTTTCCGCTTCACCGGCCTGGACGTTGACAATGTGACCGCGCCCGAAGAGCTGATCTTCGAGTGCCGCCTGCTTGAGTTCGACCCGGCCGAGCCGCCCGAGCCGGTGGACCCGACCCAGCCCCCGGACCCGGCCACCGCCTTCCTGGCTTGCCCCAACCCCTGGCAGGTGCCGGTCATCGAGGCCGGAAGCTTCCTCTTTGAGGTGCGCGCCATTGACAAGGCCGGCAACGTGGACCCAACCCCGGCCGGCCACCAGTTCACCGTTGAGGAAGACCTGATCCCACCGGAAACCTTCCTGATCGAAACACTCACGAACCCAAGTGGCAGTACCGCCACCTTCACCTTCGACGCCACCGATAACGCCACCCCGGCCCAATTCCTTGAGTTCGAATGCCGGCTCGACAGCAATGACCCGCTGGCCTGGCTGGAGTGCAGCAACCCGGCGGTTTTCTCGAACCTCGTCCCCGGCTCGCACACCTTCCAGGTGCGTGCTGCCGACGGCGGCGACAACATTGACCCCAGCCCGGCCACTTATACCTGGGAGGTGGGCACGCCGGAGGACTGCGATGCAGCCAACATCACCCTCTTCGCTGCCGAAGACAGCTACGTGGATGAGGGCCTGCCGCTTGATACCTATGGCTTCTTTGAAAGCCTGATCGTGCGCTCCGCCGCTTCCGGCAACGACGCCCGCGCTCTGGTCCGCTTTGTGCTCCCGCCCGAGCTCTCGACCGGCGCTCTGGCCGACTGCGAGTTAGAGTCGGCTACCTTGCGGCTCTACAGCAGCGGCGACGCCGGACGCAGCTTACAAGCTCTTACGGTTGACGCGCCCTGGACCGAGAACACGGTCAACTGGTTTAACCAGCCGGACACCAGCGGCGTTCCGGCCATCGCCTCCTCCGGTGATGGCTACCGCAGTTGGAACCTGACCAGTCAGGTTGCGGCCATGATCGCTGGCACTACAGACAACTACGGCTTCCTGATCCGCGACAGCGTCGAGGAGGATGCTGGCGGCGCGGCGCAGACCTTCCGCAGCACCGAGGCCGTGAGCGACCCGCCCACACCGCCGCAATTAGTGCTGCGCTTCGCCGACGAGGGCGCCCCAGCGCCCGCGCCGCCGCCCGATGCAAGCGGCCCTACGCCCCTGGTCTGCGGTCAGGTGATCACCGAAAGTGTCATCTTGCAGAACGACCTGCTCGGCTGTATGGGCGAGGGTTTGGTCATTGGCGCTCACAACATCATCGTTGACCTGAACGGTCGCACGGTCAGCAGCGGCATGGTGATCGAGCCAGGCGAGGAGGATGGTTTGGTCGCCGGCATCCGCAACGCCGGTTACGACAACGTGATTATTCGCAACGGCGCCGTGCGCGGCTTCGGCTTTGGCGTGCGCCTGCTGCCCGGCGTCACCTTCAACGTGGTCGAGGACATGGACCTGTTCGGCAACGTCAACGCCGGCGTGGAACTGTACGACGCCGACAACGGCCGCGACGGCAACATCGTCCGCGACAACTACTTCGAAGGCAATGGCTATGGCCTGCTGGTGACAAACGGCTCCGAGAACAGCGTTCTGATAAACAATGAGTTTTTCGGCAATGGCAACCTGGCGATTGAACTGTTCGACGCGAGCGGCCACCTGATCGAGGGCAACTTCATCAGCGGCCTGACCAACAACCCGCTGCTCGACAGCGACGGCGGCATTGAGCTGCTCGGCTCCAGCGACAACATCATCCGCAACAACGAGCTGTCCGACAGCGGCGACGCGGGCCTGGCCTTACGCGACGGCTCGAACAATAACCTGATCGAGTTCAACAGCGTCACACGGGCCAGCGACTCGGCCATCAGCCTGGACGGCTCAGACGATAACCAGGTGTTGAACAATATCGTCCATCTGGCCGGCGGCGCGGGCATCGGCCTGGGCAATGCTAACAATAACGTCATCCGCGATAACGATGTCCGCTTCAACCCCGGCGGCATCGAACTGGCCGGCTCCAGCGACAACCTGATTGAGGACAATAACGCCTCCGACACCGGGGCCAGCGGCATTTCGGCCGAGGGCGGCGAGAGCAACATCATCCGCAACAACCTGGCCAACAACACCGGCGCAGACGGCATCTCGGTCGAGGCCGAAACGCTCGACGCGCTCGGCAACCCCATCGGCGGCTTCCTCATTGAAGCTAATCAGGCCAACAACAACCTGGGCGACGGCATCAGCGTGGGCGGCTCCGGCCATACCATTGGCAACAACGATGCCTATAATAACGCTGCCTTTGGTATCCGCGCCGCTGAGGGCAATATTGACGACGGTGGCAACCTGGCCTCCGGCAACGGCGAGCCACTCCAGTGCGTCGGCGTGGTGTGTAGCCCCGGTACCGGCGCACCGCCGCCCACCACCGACCTGACCCCGCCCGACACCGTGATTCTGACCCAGCCGGCCAACGGCAGCAGCACGGCCGAGCCTGCCACCTTCACCTTCACCGGCAGCGATAACAACGCCCCGGCCCTGGCTCTGCGCTTTGAGTGCCGTCTCGACGCGCCGCCCGACCCACCCCCACCTCCGCCGGAACCCGGCGAGCCGCCGCAGCCTCCCGATGTGGACAACTGGCTCGAGTGCGCCAGCCCGGCCAGCTACACCTTCCTGCTGACCGGCGACCACACCTTCGAGGTGCGGGCGATAGATCCCTCGGATAATGTTGATCCAACCCCGGCGGTCTACACCTGGACGGCGGTGGCGGCCCCGCCCGGCCCCGACGGCGTGCCCCCCAGCACGACAATCACCAACGGGCCGACCGACCCCAGTACAGACACAACTGCCACGTTCACCTTCACCGGCAGCGACAACACCACGCCCGGCCCGAACTTGGTCTTTGAGTGCAGCCTCGACGGCGGCGCTTTCACGGCCTGCACCAGCCCGATTACCTACACTAGCTTGGGCCTCGGTCTCCGCACCTTTGCCGTGCGGGCTGTAGACCTGGGCGGGGCCGCCGACCCAACCCCGGCCGAGTTTAGCTGGACAATCAACGTCCCGCCGGATGACGCCACCCCGCCGGAGACAACAATTGACTCCGGCCCCGAGTTGGTGACGGTCAACGACAGCGCCAGCTTCAGCTTCTCGTCCGACGAGGATGATGTGACCTTTGAGTGTTCGCTGGATGGCGCGACCTTTGCCGCCTGTACTTCACCGCAGGAATATACCACCCTGAGTGTAGCGGTGCATACCTTTGCGGTTCGCGCCGTGGACGCGGCGGGCAACGAGGACGACAGTCCGGCCGAATACACCTGGGAGGTCACACCGCCACCGCTGCCCGCCGTGATTGGCTGCGGCCAGACCATCACCGAGAGCACCCTGTTGATCAACTCACTGGCCAACTGTCTGGGTGACGGCCTGGTAATCGGCGCAAACAAGATTACCATTGACCTCGGCGGCAACACTATTGACGGCGCCAGTGTCTCCGAGAGTGCCGGCATTCGCAATGACGGCTTCGATGACGTGACCATCATCAATGGCACAATCACTGAGTTCGACTACGGTGTACTGCTCAACCCCGGCAGCACGCGCAACCTGATCAGCGGGCTGGATTTGCAACTTAACCCGCTGGCGGGCGTTTCGCTCCTGGGGGCGCAAAACAGCACCGTGCGCGACAACAGCTTCGGCGGCAACGGCGACTCGATCCAACTCCTCGACGGCGCAACCGGCAACCTAGTGCGTAACAACGACATCGCCGGCAGCGTCGGCCTGGGCCTGGCTATTATCAACGCCAGCAACAACCGGCTGGAGAACAACATCATCGCCGGTTCGGGCGACCAGGGCATCGAACTGCTCGGCGCGACCTTCAACCGGCTGACCGGCAACAGCATCTCCGGCGCTTCCGACACCGCATTTGCCATCGAGGAGGGTTCGAACGACAACATTATCGAGGGCAACACGGTCAACGGCAGCGAGGCCGGCATCAACATGTCAGGCTCGCACCGCAACCAGTTGCTCAACAACCGGGTCAGCGGCTCGAGCGACAACGGTATTTCACTGGAAGACGCGAATGATAACCTGCTGCGCGGAAACGACCTGCGCTTCAATACCGGCGGCGTCCAGATCAGCGGCTCGCTGCGCAACCGGATCGAGGCCAATATTCTCAGCGACATCACCGGCAACGGCCTCGAACTGGGCGATGGGGCGCTGGAGAACGTGATTATCGGCAACTTTGCCAATGACAACGACGCCGACGGGATTGTGATCGAAGGCTCGGCCCCCCCTGGCGAGGGCAATCTGATTGAGGGCAACTTCGCCGACGGCAACGCCTCCGACGGTATCGCCGTGGCCGGCGTGGGCCACATCATCCTGCGCAACGAGGCCAACGGTAACGCCGGTTGGGGCATCTACGCCTCCGGCCCCTCGGTTGAGGGGTTCAACATTGACGGCGGCTATAACAGCGCCCAGGGCAACAGCGAGCCGGGGCAGTGCTACAACGTAACCTGCACCGGCGGTCCGGCCGCGCCCAGCGACACCACGCCGCCTGAAACGGTGATCGAGTCGGCCCCGGCCAACCCCAGTATTCGCACCTCGGCCACCTTTACCTTTAGCGGCAGCGACAACGGCAGCGGCGTGGTCTTCGAGTGCCGCCTGTCCCCGCTGGCGGCGACTTTCACCACCTGCGCCAGCCCGATCAGCTACACCGGCCTGGCCCTGGGCGACTACATCTTCGAGGTGCGGGCGATTGACTTCCTGGGCAATATTGACCCAACCCCGGCCAGCTACGCCTGGACGGTTGAGGCCGCCCCGCCCGGCGTAGCCCCGGAGACCTTCATCGACTCCGGCCCCGACAGCGCCACCGCCAGCGCCTCGGCCACCTTCGTCTTCTCCTCCAACGAGGAGGACGTGACCTTCGAGTGCGCCCTGGATGGCGAGGCTTTCGCACCCTGCGACGCGACGGCCACCTTCACCGGCCTGCCTGCCGGCCTGCGCACCCTGGAGGTGCGGGCGATTGACAGCGAGAGCATCGTTGACCCGACCCCGGCCAGCTACAGTTGGACCATCACTGCCGCGCCGCTGGCTCAAACCCTGAGCTGCGGCCAGTTGGTCACGCAGAGCACCATTCTCAGCAATAATCTGACCGACTGCAACGGCAACGGTTTGGTGATCGGGGCCAGCAATATCACCCTCGATTTGAACGGCCGCACCATTGACGGCATCAACCTGGGCGTCGGCATCCTCAACAACGGCTTCGACAACGTTGTTATCACCAACGGCTTCATCCAGGAGTTTGACTTCGCAGTGCAACTGAACGCCGGCACGTCCGGCAATGTCGTCTCCGGCCTGCGCACCCTGAGCAATCAAGAGGGCGGCATCCAGCTTAGCAACGCCGACCAGAGCGGGGTGGGCAACCTCATCCGCGACAACACCATCGAGGGTTCCATTCACGGCGTCGCTCTGATAGACGGCAGCAGCGCCAGCACGGTCCGCAACAACACCATCAGCGCCGCCGCCGATAACGGCGTGTATGTGCTGAGTTCCAACGATAACCGGATCGAAGCCAACACCATTTTTGAGACCAGCGGGGCCGGGGTGATGCTGGAGGGCGCGAACGGCAACACTGTGCTCGACAACGAGCTGACCAGCAATTCCGGCGGCGGCATCGTGGTCGGGGTTGAACTGTTCCCCGCCAACAACAACCGGATCGAGGCCAACACCATCCGGCTGGCCAGCGGCGGCGGCATCGCCGTCGTTGATTCCAGTCAGAACGAGCTGGTCAACAACGACATCCGCGAATCGAGCGGCGGCATCAGCCTCGACAACGCCCAGAACACCCTGATCCTGCGCAACGACATCCGCAGCAACTCCGGCGGAATTGATTTGATCGCCTCCAGCGGCAACACCATCGAGGATAATACCGTCAGCGCCAACAGCGGCGGCATCAGCCTGGAGAGCTTGTCGTTGAGCAACCTGATTGTGCGCAACACCGTCACCAACAACTCCGGCGAAGGCATCTACATCGCCGACCCGGCCCCGGCGGCCCAGGGCAACCGCATCGAGTTCAACACCGTCAGCAACAACAGCGGCGGCATCTTCGTCAACGCGGCCGCCCACACCATCCGCGGCAACGTGGCCGATCTGAACGACGGCTGGGGCATCTACGCCGTCGAGGGCAACATTGACGGCGGCGGCAACGCGGCCACCGGCAACGCCGAACCGCTCCAATGCTTCACCATCGTCTGCGTCATCGGCGCTCCGCCGGGCGCGCCCGATACCACCATCGTTGAGAGTCCGCCCCTGGTAACCAACAGCCGCGACGTTTACTTTACCTTTACCGGCGTGGACAACACCACCCCGACGGCCAACCTGGCCTTCCAGTGCCGCCTCGACAGCAGCAGCGAGTTGGCCTGGCTGGACTGCGAGAACCCGCAGTTCTACAACGCGCTCAACCCCGGCCTGCATCGTTTTGAGGTGCGCGCTGTAGACGAGAACGAGTTTGTTGACCCAACCCCGGCCAGCTACGAGTGGACCTATGTCGCCCTGCCCAGCGGCGTCGCCCCCGACACCTTCATTGACCTCGCCCCGCCCCTGGAGTCGCCGCTGCTGGAGGGTATCTTCACCTTCTCCGCCAACGAACCGAACGTGACTTTCGAGTGTTCGCTGGATGGCGCTCCGTTTACTCCGTGCGGTTTCGAGGGGCCAGAGATACCGGTGGACACAGGCGTCTTCGAGTTCGCCTTCGAGGAGTTCGAACTGGGGCTGCATAACTTCCGGGTGCGGGCCATTGACTTTGAGGGCAACATTGACCCCACCCCGGCCAGCTACGACTGGACAATCGGCGGCCTGTTGACCACCATCACCAACGGCCCGGCCTACATCCCCCCAGAAGCGCCGGGTGAGCCGGCCGAGGGCGGCGAGACCGAGGAGACAACGGCGACCTTCGAGTTCGAGGCCAACATCGCCGACTCGACCTTCTTCTGCGCCATTGACTTCGGCCCGTATGTGGCCTGCAATACCGGCGTTACCTACACCAACCTGCCCATCGGCGAGCATGTCTTCCAGGTTTACGCTGTTGACCCCGAAGGCCGTGAGCAGCTTGAACCGGCGGAGTACGGCTGGGTGGTCATCGGGCCGCTCGACACCACGCCGCCCCTGGCCCAAATCCTGACCACGCCGGCCAATAACAGCAGCGAGGTGGTCTTCACCTTCACCGGCACAGATAACTTGACCGTGCCGGCGGGCCTAACCTTCGAGTGCTCGCTCGACGGCGTGACCTTCGTCGAGTGCGCCAGCCCCTTCAACCTGTACACCGGCTTTCCTGACTTCCAGCCGGGACCTGCCACCTTCTACCTCCAGGCTCTCGACCTTGAGAGCAACATTTCAGACCCGGTAACATACAGTTGGACCTCCATAGCCGATACCGTCGCGCCGGTGGTGCTGTTCCAGAACACCCCGCCGACCCTGACCATTGCGTTGGAAGCGACCTTCAGCTTCAACGCCAGCGACAATACCACGCCGCTGGAACTGCTGCTGGTCGAGTGCTCGCAGGATGGGGTGCTCTTCGAGCCTTGCGCCTCGCCCACGACGGTGGATGTCGAGCCAGGTCCGCAGACCTTCCAGGTCCGCGCCACCGACCTGTCGGTCAATGTCTCGACCCTGGCCAGCTACAGTTGGGACGTGGTCGGCCCGCCGGTAACGACCATCGTTTCCGGCCCCGCCGCCACCACCACCGACACCACGGCGACTTTCGAGTTCAGCGCCGACCAGTCGCCCGTGACCTTTGAGTGCTCGCTGAATGGCAGCGCCTTCGTGAGCTGCGCCACACCCTTCACCCTGGAGAACCTCGGCGGCGGCTCCTACGAGCTGGCGGTGCAGGCCACCAACAGTTACGGCCTGGTCGAGGAAATACCCGTCACCTACACCTGGGCCGTGACCGGCGGCGCTGACACTACGCCGCCCGACACGACCATCACCGCCAACCCGCCGGCCAGCACGACCAGCGCGGCGGCCACCTTCGCCTTCACCGCAAACGAGCTGAATGTCTCGTTCCAGTGCCAACTGAGCCGCGACGGCGTGGTGCAGATACCCTTCACCGGCTGCGAGACACCCTATATGCTTGAGAGCCTCCTCGGCGGGGTCTACAGCTTTGAGGTGCGAGCGGTTGACGCGACCGGCAACACCGACCCGACCCCGGCGGAATACACCTGGACCGTGCTCGGCCCGCCGACGACCACCCTGGTCAGCGTCCCGCTTGACCCAACCGAGGAGCGCACGGCAACCTTCGAGTTCGCTTCCAACGTCCCCGGCTCAACCTTTGAGTGCTGGCTGGACGGCGTGGTGGTCGGAGCCTGTAACAGCGGCAGTATCACCTTTACCGACCTGGCTTACGGCGACCACGAGTTCTTTGTCTACGCCACCGCGCCCGGCGGCTATGTGGATACCATCGGCACAGAGTATCAGTGGACTATTCTGGATATCGAAACGACGCTGACCGCCGCGCCGCCCGCCGTGACCAGCGATACCAATGCGACCTTCAACTTCACCGCCAGCGTGGACGGCTCGACCTTTGCCTGCTCGCTCGACGGCGCGCCCTTCACCCCCTGTACCGGGCCGATCAGCTACAGCGGCCTGTCCATTGACACGCACACCTTCCAGGTGCAAGCCACCAGCCCGGCCAACAACGTTGACCCCAGCCCGGCCAGCTACACCTGGGAGATTGAGCCGGTCATCCCACCCGACGTCACCCCGCCCACCACCAGCCTGATTGTGACGCCGGCTGTCACCACCACCAGCACCGCGGCCACCTTTACCTTCAGCGCCAGCGAACTCAACGTGAGCTTCGCGTGCGCGTTGGACCCGGCCGCCTCCACCGATCCGGTTGTCTTTGGTGGCTGTGTCTCGCCGGTGGCGTACAACGGCCTTGAGCCGGGCTTCTATACCTTCCTGGTCCGGGCAACCGACCTAGCCGGCAACGTCGGCGCGACCGTAAGCTTCACCTGGGAGATCCTGAACCCGGCGACCACCGACACGACCCCGCCCGATACCACCCTTATCTCCGGGCCGCAGGGCGAGAACGGCAATCTGACCGCCGTGTTCGAGTTCAGCGGCAGCGACAACGCTACCCCGCCCGAACTGCTCCAGTTCGAGTGCTCGACCGATGGCGGCGTCACCTTTGAGACTTGTAGTTCGCCGGAAACCCTGGCCGACCTGGCCCTCGGCCCGCAAAGCTTCCAGGTGCGCGCCGTTGACGTGGCCGGCAATGTTGACCCCAGCCCGGCCACCCGCGAGTGGACGGTAGTAGACCTGATTGCGCCCGAAACCAGCCTTGACGCGACCCCGGCGGACGTGACCGAGGCAACCAGCGCCAGCTTCACCTTCTCGTCCGACGACCCGACGGCGACCTTCGAGTGCTCGCTCGACGGGGCGGACTACGCTCCCTGCCTCTCGGGCGACAGCTTTGGTGGTCTCTCGGTGGGCAGCCACACCTTCCAGGTGAGCGCGGTGGACCCGGCCGGAAACCGCGACGCCACCCCCGACAGCTTCCAGTGGATTGTCGTGGCCGTGACGGCCCCGGTGGCCTCCATCAGCGCCGGGCCGGGAGCCACGATTGACACCGCCACGCCCGCGACCTTTGGCTTCACCGCCGATCAGCCGGCCATCACCCTCGACGGCTTCGAGTGCTCACTCAACAGCGGGCCATTCGAGAGCTGCGAAAACCCGTATGATCTGGGAACCCTGGCGACCGGCAGCTACACCCTGGCCGTGCGCGCGGTAGACCTGCTCGGCAAGGTCGGCCCGGCTTCGGCGGCGTATGCCTGGACAGTCGTGCCCTTTGTTGACCCCGAGCTCAACAACACCCCCACCGGGTCGAATGTGGGCGTGTTGCTGGAGACGCCCGGCGGCGAGGCACTGATCACCTTTGCCAGCGTGACCGCTGCCGGCAACACCAGCGCGGTTGACGCCACCAACGCCCCCGCGCTGCCCTCCAACTTCGAAGCTGGGGCCAGCACCTACGAGATCACCACGACGGCTACCTTCAGCGGCCCAATTACGATCTGCCTGCCCTACGACTCCAACCAGTACCCCAACCCCAACGATGTCCGCATCCTGCACTTTGAGGGTGGAAGTTGGGTTGACGTGACCAGTTCCGTGAACGTGACCGCCGAGCAGGTCTGCGGTACCGTGACCAGCCTATCGCCTTTTGCGGTCTCAAAAGAGGCGGAGGAGCCGACGGCGACGCCGACCAACACCCCCGAACCAACAGCTACCCCAACCCATACGCCAGAACCGACGGCGACGCCGACCAACACGCCTGAACCGACAGCCACCCCAACGAACACACCCGAACCGACAACCACGCCGACCAACACACCGGAACCAACAGCCACCCCGACCAACACCTCAACCCCGACGGCGACATCCACCCATACCCCGACGCCGCTGGTTTGTACGGCCCCAACGGTAACCGTGGCCGCCAATGCCGACGCCTGGCTGGAGCAGAACAGCCCCAGCAGCAACAAGGGCAGCGATTCGGTCCTCAAGGTCAAGTCGCAGGGCGCAACCGATAACTTCCGCACCCTCATCCGCTTCAACATCCCCACCAGCCTGCCCAGCGGTTGTATCGTCGAGTCGGCCACGCTGCGGCTGTACGCCGAGTCGTCCGTCTCCGGGCGCACCTTGCAAGCCCTGCGGGTGACAGGCAACTGGACCGAGGGCGGCGTCACCTGGAGCAACCAACCGGCCACCAACGGCAGCGCGGCCACGACCAGCTCAGGCAGCGGCTACCGCGAGTGGAATGTGACCAGCCATCTCACCGCCGACTACGCCGCCGGGACGCACTACGGCTTCCTGATCCGGGATGCCAGTGAAGGCGGCAACGGTCACGAGCAGGCGTTCCGTCCGCGCGGCACGGGCAGCAATCGGCCGCAGTTGGTCATCCGCTACACCTCAGCCGGACCCGCGCCGACAGCCACCCCGACGAATACCCCTGTCCCGCCGACGGCGACCCCAACCCACACACCCGTGCCGCCGACGGCCACGCCGACGAACACAGCCACACCTGCGGACACGACGCCGCCGGACACCATCTTCATGTTGGCGGGGATGCCGCCCAATCCCAGCAGCGACAGTTCGGCCAGCTTCAGCTTCACCGGCAGCGACAACGAGACCGAGACCTCTGCGCTTGGGTTTGAATGTTCGTTGGATGAGGCTCCGTTTGCCGACTGTACCTCGCCGCATCAGGTGGTGGGGCTGAACCCCGGTTCACACAGCTTTGAGGTGCAAGCGGTGGATGCAGCGGGCAACACCGATCCATCACCGCTGGAATACACCTGGATGATCGAACTGCTGCCGACCGCGACCGCGACGGCTAGCCCGACCGCAACCTCGACCCCGGTGGACACGACCGCGCCGGAGACGACCCTGGCTACCTGGCCGTCGGCCACGACCACCAGCACCAGCGCCAGCTTCACCTTCTCGGCCAACGAGCCGGCCACCTTTGAGTGCGCCCTGGATGGGGGACAATTCTCGCTGTGCAGTTCGGGCATTACCTACCCTGGTCTGGCTGTGGGTGGGCACATCTTCAGCGTCCGGGCCATAGACGCGGCGGGCAATGTGGAAACGACCCCGGCTATGTATACCTGGACTATTGAGGAGCCGGCCACGGCCACGGCTGTGCCGACTAACACGACGGTGCCGCCGACAGCAACATCAACAGCCACGTCTACGGCAGTTCCGCCGACGGCGACAGCCACCCATACCCCCGTCCCGACAGTCACCCCGACGAATACGCCCATGCCAACAGCTACACCTCTGGCAGCCTGTACCACGATAACGGCCAGTGCCAACGCCGACGCCTGGCTGGATTCGGGCAGCACCGGCAACAACTACGGGACTGACTCAATCTTGAAGGTTCAGGCCAAGTCCGGTAGCAACTACCGTGCCCTGGTACGCTTCGATATGCCGGCCAGTATCCCGCCGGGCTGTGTGGTCCAATCGGCTACGCTGCGCCTGTACGCGGCTTCGTGGACGAACAACCGCACCCTCCAGGCGCTGCGAGTTAATGCCAGTTGGACAGAGGGGAACGTCAGATGGAACAACCAGCCGACGATCAATGGTACTGCGGCTACAACCAGTTCTGGCAGCGGCTGGCGGCAGTGGAATGTGACCAGCCAGGTGCAGGCCATGTATAGCACGGGGACCAACTATGGCTTCCTGATCCGCGACGCCAACGAAGGTGGCAACGGCAGCGAGCAGCAGTTCCACAGCCGGGAGAAGGGCGAAAGTATGCCGCAATTGGTCATCAGCTTCGTTCCGGCTCCCACGCCGACACCCGTGCCGCCGACGGCAACCCATACGCCAGTCCCAACAGCGACAAACACCCCAACGCCGGCAGCAACAAACACCCCGCTACCGACGGCGACAGATACACCTGTCCCGACAGCAACAAATACGCCAGAGCCGACGCCGACGGACACATCCGTACCGCCGACTGATACACCGGAGCCGACGGACACGCCAGAGCCGACGGCAACTCCTGCCCCAACGAATACCTCAGAGCCGCCGCCCTCTACCGACACTCCAACAGCTACTCCATAAGCTGATGGGAGATCTATTTCGACCTTACATTAAACATAGCGCCCGGTATAAACCGGGCGCTATGTTTGACATGATGAAATATATGGCCGCCCCAAACAGGTAGGCTCACCCCTGAGCCAACCATTTTTCGGCAGCTGTCTTGTCTTCAAAAAAGCGGAAGAGGTTGCCTTTGTTGGACTCCAGAATCAGCTCCTTGAATCGTTGGCTGGTGATATTTCCCAACGAAATAACAGCAGCCCCTCGCAGATGGTAGTTGGCAAACTTCTGGAATAATGCTCCAGCCAGGGTTGTCTTCAAATCAAAAAATTCCGGCGAAAAATTGGCTTCGTAAATCAAAATATTAGGGATGCCATACTCGCTGCTGGCGGAGACAAGATCAAGAATATCTCGTTCATTGCGGATGATAAAATCAGTCGCATCGCACTCAATGTACTGGTTGTTATAAGCTTCTTGAACTTTAAATGACATTTTCACTCCTGGCTCTCTGTTTCAAACTTCACACTCCAGATGGTTCTAAAAAGGCTGGCCGAACCGTTCGTGGTAGGCTACCTCAGACAGCGACTTGCGCCGTTTTTTACCCTGGCTGCGGACCTGGGTGGGATACCCAAACGGGATTATCCCCAGGAGGTCCAACCCGACGGGAATACCCAGCAGCGCCTTGACCTCCTCCATCCCCAGAAAGCCAACCCCTTCCGCCCAGGCGGTCAGGATCATGGATTGGATAGCCCGACTGGCATCGGAAACGGCGTACTGCGTTTTATCAATCGCTACAACGACAGCCAGCGGTGCCTGGGCAATATACGACCCGGTTCGGGCCAGCGCCCCCAGTTGGCGCAGCGTCTCCCGGTTCTCGACGACAATAAAATGCCAGGGTTGGCCGTTCATGCTGCTGCCGGTCAACCGTCCGGCCTCGACAATCCGCTGGACAACCTCTCGCGGCAGCGGTTTATCCTGGTAACTCCGCACAGCCAGGACTGTTTGGACAGCCTCAAAAACTTCCATCTGTTACCTCCTATCTGAGTCGGGGGCTTGACATCAAACAATTTCAGAACTGTAGCTGCTCCGAAAATTATACCCCCATTGGCTCACGCAAACCAAACAGGTTCAGCTCCGGTTGGGTGATGAGATCATACCTATCCAATATATCCCTAATTTGCTGACGGCGCTCGAAGCTTTTTTGAGTCTGGAACACACGGATATAAAATAACCCCTTTATCCTCAAAATCGCTGATAAGGTTTCGTGGTGCGGTTTCAAATGAAAGTGGAAATTAAAAGACAAAGGAGAGATCACGACTATGCTTAAGTTAGCTCAGGCCAGCACCATTATTGAGACAGCCATTGCCGAAGGGCGGAAGCGGCGCCTGGCCCCTCTCGCAGTCGCAATGGTGGATGCCGGGGGACATTTAATCGCCTTCCAGCGTGAGGATGGGGCCGGCTTTGCCCGTTTTAACATTGCCTATGGCAAGACCTGGGGTGCGCTCGGCATGGGCTTCGGCACGCGCGAACCGGCCGAACGGGCCGCTAAATTCCCCACTTTCGTCGCCGCCCTCTCGACCGCCACTCAAGGATGTATGATCGCTGATGTGTTCTGGCTCTGGGCCTGGGCGAAAGCGTCGAGCAGTTGCAGCTCCCGACGATACGTCTGTTCCAGGAAGCGCCGGGTCATCCACCGCTCCAATGGAGCCAACAAGCCTCGCGGCGCTTTCAAATCCGTTGAAAAAGTGGTCCGGGCCTGCTGCCCATTGCCGGCGGGCATCACAACAAAGGTAGTGACGATGCCCGCCTCCGGGATGGTCTCGACCAGAACCCGGCCCGGCTCCGGTTCGGTGACGACGGCCTGGGCGGTTTGGGTTTTGCCGAAAGCGCGCATTTGCATGCGAAAGCGGGTGCCGGCCCCAATACCGCCTTCTTCGACTTCCAGACTAACGAAGGGGGGCCTGGGCAAAATGTGGGGATGGCCGTTGCGGTAATCAGCCAGGATAGCATAAACTTTTTCTGCCGGTGCGTTGATTAGCGCCGACTCGGTGACATTATAAGTTTCCATATTTTCCTCCAAAAGAATTTTTAAGCGTAAGCCAAGCTCTCGCGCACGCTGATGGCGGTGGCGTGGCGGGCCGGCATCACCGAAGCTAAAATAGAGATGACGACGACCATGGCCAGCCAGATGCCCATGGCGGCCCAATGATACTGGTAATCCAGCGCAATATCAAACATGGCCTCGCCCATGAGCGCTGCCAGCGGCTGCCCCAAAACAAACGACAGCGGTACAGCCACCAGCCAACTGATCAGCCCTTGCAGTACCCCTTCGAGGATGAGCATGCCCATAATCACCGGCGTTTTCGCGCCGATGGCCCGCATCACCCCGATTTCTTTGGTCCGCTCGGTCACACTGATAGACAGCGCCCCCATCAGGCCAATCCCGCCGACAATGGCCATAATCACCGCTAGGCCCAGCAGCATGGGGATGTATTGGGCAAAAAAGTTATCAAAAAAGCTGCGGTCTTCGTGGAGGGTCTGGCTATCCTCGACATCCCAACTGCGCCCTTCCAACTCGTCCTTCAAGTGGGTGGTGATGGCATCCACCGAGGCGGCGTCTTGCGGGATGGTCCGCACCAGCAGTTGGTTGCCGATATTGTGCTTGGGGGTAGCCCGGAAAATGGCTTCCTGCGGAGCGTAGATATTATCCGGGACCGGCACGACGGCGACGGTGCGATAAAAGCCGACCACCTGCCAGGAGCGGTCGCCCAGTTCGCCCAGGTCCAGGGTCACGGTGTCGCCAACCTGAATATCATTCTCTTCGGCAGTTTCGGCATTAATAACGATGGCCCGGTCATCGCCCGCTTGCAGCCAGCGTCCGGCCACCACCAGCGGGCGGTAGAAGTCGCTGCCTTCCGGCACGCCGACCAGCCTGGCCCCCACCCCGGCCTCTTTGGTATGCTGGCCCAGCTTAAGCAGCGAGGCCGCCCGGCTAAAACGCAGCTCGGCTTTGGCCACCTCCGGCAGCGACTCGGCCACGCGCAGCACCCGGCTGAGACGCTGATTATCTTCAAAAAAGATGGCCGACTGGTAGGTGCGCCGGGCCAGTTCGTTGTTTACGGTCAAGGTGATGGAGTTGGAGAGGGTCATGACCATCAAAAAGAGCGTCCCGGCGGTAATCAACACCAGTTGGGTCAGCCCCAGGCGGCCTTTGCGCCGGAACAGATTGCTCAAGGCCATGGCGTTGGGGGCCGACAGAAAACGCCGCCCCAGCCGCTCCACCAGCCGGTCGAGTGGGTTCTCGCCAAAACTGCCGCCGATGCCGTAACTGGCAATCGCTTCGCGCACGGTGATAAACGCCCCCCGAAAAACCGGAATAAGCGCCGCCGCCAAGGGAACGCCAACAGCCGCGCCGGCCTGAACCAAAACAGCCTGGGGCGAAAGTTGAAAAGTGCTGTGGTCAATATTAAAAATGCTTAAAAAGTAACGGGCGGCGTTAAAGGCCACCCAGCCGCCTAGCGGCAGCGACACCAGCAGCGCCAGCAGTCCGTAGACCAGAACCCCGGTGAGATAAACCTGAACAATGGTGCGGGTGCTGCCGCCCAGCGCTTTCATCACCCCAATCTGGTTGGTCTGCTCGGTGATTAAAGCGGCCAGGGTGTTGTAAACCAGGATGACGCTCATAAACAGCGAAATCACCGCCAGCAGTTGCAAAATCAAGTTGAGGCCATCAAAAAAGTGCTTGGCCCAGTGCTCGTCGGGTTTGCTGTAATAGATGACCCCCACCCCGACGCCCTCTTTACCCAGGCGCTCCTTAATTTCCGAGGCGACCTCGCGGGCCAGTTCCTCGCTGTAGGGGTTGATTTGGACCAGCAGTTGGTTAAATTCGCCGTTGGGGATGCCAAAGCGTTCCAGGCCCTGCGCGTCTACAAAAAAGCGAGGGTTGTCGCCAAATTCGGGCGAGGTCATAAAGTGGTGGCGGATTTTGCCGGTAACCGGCAGAGCGCGGTCGCTGCCGTCCAGTTCAAAGATAACCGTATCGCCAAAGGTCAGGCCCAAGGAATCAAAAGCGCGGATGTCAATCCCGATGTTATTGCGGTTGGGCCACGCGCCACCTTTGAGCTGTAACAAGTTAAATTTTTGCTCTTCGTAATCGGCCCGCATGGTCAACGCGCCGGGCTGCCACTCCTCAGCGGGGTTGAGGCGGTAGCGAATGGGCAGTTCGTTGACCGTTTCCAGGTCCACCACCCCTTCGATATTCTTCATCCGGTCGGCGGTTCCCTCGGTAACCCGGTCTTGCAGGTACATGGTGATGTTGGCCGGGCTAATGGAGGCGTGGACCCGGTTGAGGTTGGGCACCAACTGGTCAATCATGCCAAAAATTGCGCCCAGGGCAAATACCCCGGCCGCAATACTCAGCACCGCCAGCAGGGTGCGGACTTTATGATTCCATAAATCCGACCAGATTTTGTTCCAAATGACGCTCACGGTGGCCCCCTGAGAAAAATTTCTATTCCTACAGTTTCATTCAATCCGTGGTGCGTTTGTGCCACGCACCACGTTTCACCCCACGCTCACCAGTTCCGGCAGTTCGACCCGCTGCGGCAGGACCATCAAATATTCGTCGCTGGTGATGCGCCCGTTGGTAATTTCGACGCGACGGGGCACGCGCCGGGCCAGTTCCTTGTCGTGCGTAACCATGATCATCGTTTTGCCTTCTTCGACCAATTGGCTGAACAGGTCGAACACTTCGGCGGCGGTGCGGGCGTCGAGGTTACCGGTCGGTTCGTCGCCGACCAGCAGGGCCGGGTCGTTAGCCAGGGCGCGGGCAATGGCCGCCCGCTGCTGCTGCCCGCCAGAAACCATGCTCGGCAGCTTATGAGCTTGCTCGGCCATACCGACCAAGTCCAGCAGGTGCATGGCCCGCTCCCGGCGCTCTTTGGGCGTATACTTCTTGGCAAAGTCCATCGGCAGGATGACATTTTGCAGCAGACTCAGGGCCGGCAGCATCTGGAAGAATTGGAAGATGATGCCCACGTTTTGGCCGCGCCAGGCCGCCAGTTGGTTCTCGCTCATGCGGTGGACCGCCTGCCCGGTGACAGTAATTTCGCCGGCGCTGGGCCGATCAATGCCGGTAATCATATTGAGCAGGGTAGATTTGCCATTGCCCGACGGCCCGACAATGGACACAAATTCGCCCCGGTTAACTTCAAAAGAGATACCCTTTAGGATGGTGACTTCATTCCCACCGACCATAAAATTTTTGACCACGTTGTTCACTTGAATAATCGGGGTCGGGTTGTTCAACTGGCTCATGCTGTTCTCCTGTGCTGTGTTTCACTGATAGCCATACGATACCATTTTTTGCGGCGGGGCACATCCAACCAAAGATGAACTTCGCTCCAATGAAAAGATGAGGTTTATAAAGAGGTGACTACAACAAATTACGGAGAACACCCTATTCTCGGGACGCACCCGCCAAACGGCCCAGGGTTGGCCTATTACGAGTTTGACCCTTACAGCAATCCGGTGAATAATCCCCTTGGGGCCGAACCTTACGGTTGCCCGCCCCTCGACAAACCAGGAAGACTTCGGCCATTACCGGCGCTCATGGGGCACTTGAACCGGCAAGGCCAGTATCGGCAGTCCGATCTACTGGAGGGGGTGCGAGATGGGCGAGATTACCGCATCCACTCCAGCCCGGAGAAAGCGATCATAAAAAACGTCTACTCGGGCTAACTAAACCATATCCCTCGGCCCGCTGAATGTCCACGTTTTGGCAAAAACCCGCGCTTCGCCTTCATACGCCTCCAGCAGGTTGGTCACGTGAAACTTTTCCGCATCGGCGGTCATGGTGCTGCTGGTTTTAAGGCGAATCTGCCAATCCCCCCGTTGATATTCCACAAAACGGTCACTGCGGACGGTGGCCGAGAGCGGGTCGCCCTCGACAATGGAATAAGTGTCGGTGGTGATGTCTTCCACTTCAAGTCCATTGTCAGTGTAGCGAATCCGCCCAAAGTCAAACAGATTTTGCAGTTCGGTCAAGCCGCTGACCAGATCGGTCTGTTTGTGGCGCTGAATCTTACCGGTGCGCAGCACTTCTACCGGTAGGGGCGCGGCCCCCTCAGCCGGCCCGAAGGGCTGAAGCTGTGTATCTTCCGGCTGGGCCGGCCGGACCGGCAAAATCAACTGGCTCGACTCGCCGGTGAAGAGAGTCAGGGTGACGGGCCGGGGCGAGGGCCAGACCATCGGCCAATGGGTCGGCGAAATGGCAACCCGCCAGCGGTGGCCGGGCGGCAGGGTGTAACCCACCACTTTCAAGGGAAAAGTCCCTGTGACCGGCTCGCCCGGCGTTAAGGGGGTCGGAAACTCGTGACTTTCGCGGTGGGTCAGGTTGAGGACGCCCCAACTGACCAGGGTTGACGCGCCATCAGGGGCCACATCCGACAGGCGGGCGGAGACAAAGGCAACGGGTTGGTCCGCCGCCAGGGTCAACTTGACCTCCGGAAAACCGAGAATATCCACCGGCTCATCCACCGTCGTCGAGGTAAAAACCAGCGATTGGCCGTTATCAGCCCGCTGGTCGGCCGGGTAATCGCCCGGCAGGCCGTAGGAACACCAAGCCCCGGTATCGAGGCCGGTGGTCTGCAAACCGGATAGGGACAAGGATGAAGGATGAAGGCGGAAGGATGAAAGGGAATCTTCCGCCTTTCGGCTTCCGCCTTCATCTTTTGTTAAGGTTCCATCTCCGTTGAGAGTATAGGTTTCCGGTTGAATATTCGGCGAGGGCCAGGCTGGGTCGGCGACCCAGCGGCCGGGACGCTCGGTGTAGTGGGTGCGGGGGGGCTGGCTCTCTTGCAGCCAGGAGCGCAGCATGGGTTCGGCCATGATGCCGGTCTCTATTCCCTTCAACCAGTAATCCCACCAGCGCAAACTTTCCTGCAAAAAGCCAATCGCCGGGCCGGGGCTGCCCGCTTCCGGATAGGTGTGCGCCCAGGGGCCGAGCAAGCCTTTGCGTGGCCCGGTCAACCCGGCCAGCAAGCGCGGAACGGCGTTAGGATAGCCATCGGCCCAACCACCGACGGCATAAACGGGAATCGTGATTGCCCCAAAATCTTCGCAAACCGAGCCGTGTTTCCAGTAAGCGTCGCGGCGCTGGTGATTGAGCCAGGCTTCGATGTAGGGCGGCGTCTTTTCCATACGTTCCAGCCACATCTCGCGCCAGCGGTCGCCCACAAAACGCGGGTCGGGCGGACTGGCGTTGTAGACCAACATAATCGAGGCCCAGGCCAGCATGTCGTAAGCCAGCACGCAGCCGCCGGTGTAATGCACGTCGTCGGCGTAGCGGTCATCGGTGGAGCAAAAGGTGATGATGGCTTTGAGTTGGGGCGGGCGGCGGGCGGCAATCTGCAAACTATTGAAGCCACCCCAGGAGATGCCAAACATGCCGATGGAACCGTTACACCAGGGCTGGGCGGCAATCCAGGCCAGGATTTCCAAAGCATCGTCCTGCTCTTGGGGCAGATATTCGTCGTACAGAATCCCGCCCGAGTCGCCGCTGCCGCGCATATCCACCCGGACGCAGGCGTAACCGTGCCCGGCCAGGTAGGGATGGCGCAGGGCATCACGAACTGCCGTCCCATCCGATTTGCGATAAGGCAAATATTCCAGCAGCGCCGGGACCGGGTTGGCTTCGGCGTCTACGGGCAGCCAGATACGGGCCGCCAGCCGGGTTCCATCGGAGAGGAGAATCCAGGTATTTTCAATCTCGTGGATAGGGTGGGGAAAATCGGTTTTGATTTGCATGGGGCCTCCTGAAAATAACCATCTGCTCATGAGAGTCATCTCTATCACTGCGAGCTGCTTTAACCGCGAAGCAGTCTCCGCGTCCGTAGCCGGAGATTGCTTCGGGCTGCGCCCTCGCAATGACATTTACCAGCGATATTCCTGGTCTATGGCCTCCAGAAAATCTTCTTGCACCTGGGGCTTGCCCTCGATGCCCCAGCCGTCCACGTTGGACCAGCGATAGAGCAGCACGGCGCGGATGGGCTGATTGCCGGCTTTGTTCCAGTCGTCAATCTCCTGGTAGATATTCTGCACCCAGCCACTGTTGATATCGGGCCAGGTGATACCGTCGGCATTGCCGCCGTTGGTTTCGGTCAGGTAGACCGGCAAACGGCGAAATTCCGGGGGGATAGCGTTCATCTGGTCCCGGTAGGTGCGGAAGTGATAGTGATAATTCTCAAAAGGCGGATTCATTTTAGCGTCGCTAAAAACCAGGGCCGGGTCGTAGCCGTGGGTGTAGGCATGAAGAGCGATCCCGTCCACATTTTCCGGGCCGATGGTTACCAGGATGTCACGCAAATAAACAATCCAATCGCCAAAAAAGCCGTAAAAGGGGTAGTCATTGGGGGCGCCCGGCGCCTGGTTAGCCGGATACTGACCGCGCGGATCGGCTTCGTAGGAGAGCTGGCCGTTCCAGGGAGCAATCGGGCCGACCAGCACCAGGTCGTTCTCGTGGCCGGGCAGGGCATGAATGGCCTCGCGCACCAGCTTATAACAGTCGGCATACTGGCGGGGGGTGATTCCGTCACCCAGACCGCCGGGCAGGCGCGGCCAATATCGCTCCGAATTCATCTCGTAGCCGACAATCCAGATATTGGCTCCGGCCGAATGAGCTACAAAGTTGGCCGCCCGGCGGGCAAAATCAGGATATTGCTCAGGCAGGGGCAGCGTCCCGGCAGAACCAACCGCATAATTGAGCTGAACAATCACCCCAAAGCCCTGGTAAGCCAGATCGGTGTAATCGCTGCCGCCGGTGTTGGCCGGGTCAGCGCCGATCGCCTCCGAAATCAGCACCCAGCCTTTGGCCTGCCCTTCGTCATCCAACATTAGTTCTTCACCGCCGCGATCATTCAGGCCGTACAGATAAGCGGATTCGGCAACGGGCGGGGATAGCAACTCAACTTCAAATTCATCCAGCACTTCTTCGAGCGGCGCTAAAAATGTGCCCCGCTCAGAAGTGGCAACAATTACCCCAATGGCATATCCTTCGCTGTCCACCACTAACGCCCCACCATCGCCGGTGGCCGACATGGGCGAGGCGCGGATGACATCTCGCAGTTGAACGGTCCCATTGAGGGTTGCTACCGTAATACGCTCGTCAAAACTTAAGATTTTGCCTTCGGTTAGCCCGCTGGTTCGGCCCAATTTGCGGACAGCCATGCCTACTTCCGGCTCGCGCACCCCCCGAATGGGGCCAATCTCAGGAATGACTGTTTGAATTTGGAGGTCGGGACTCAGGCGAGCCAGGGCGACCATTCGCACCGCCGGCATCGAAGTGGTTTGGGGCAAGGTTTCAACCTGGACAGCTACCACATCCTGCGGTGCTTGTCCGCCATCAAAAAAGGCCGGCTGCAATACTTGAGCGCGTGAGGCCGCACTGCCCAGGCTGTTGGTAGTGCTCAGCAGATAAATCTGGCCGGCCTCGTCAACCACAAACGTGCCCAGCGTGCCGACGCTTTCCATTCCATCCAGGCCGATGCTCAGACCAGGCCGCAGGGGGCGCACCCGATCTTTGCGCAGGGTTTGGGCCGCTGCCGTGCTGGTTGCCTCCACTTCCGCTGCCTGCATCACCGCCGACTCGGCCATCTGGGTGGCCTGGGCCAGGATAGCGGTGGCCGTAGCTTCAACCTGGGCCGCTGCCGTCACGGTTACTGCCACTTCTGCGCCAGCAGTGGCCGCAAACTGGGCCGCAAAGCTGGCAAAAAGAATCAGGCCGGCGATAGCCAGGCCCACAAAACCGCCGCCGGTGATGGCAATCTGCTTTAACTTGTTTGTCCGCCAAAGGGTATTCGACTGTTGAATGGGCCGGATAAAACGGTCGTGGGTTAGCTCGTACCAGCGCGCCCCGGCTCGCTGCTCGGCCCGGATAATGTGATGGCTCTCCAACCTATCTACGGCAGTGTTGGGCACGCCGCCGGTCGAGTCGGCGCCGCGATAAACCAGGCCGCGAGTGCCGGCAGGGGTGATCAAATCGCGCTCAAACCAATTCCGCAACTGCCAGACAGTATAGAGCGGAAACCAGCGAGCCATTTCCGAAGTCAATTTTAGCCGTTGAACCGTGTCGTACAGCGCCTTTTCGTAAAAGCGGGTGAGGGCCTGGTCTACATTGCCAAAGGCCAGCAGTTGGCTCTCGGTGATTTCGGTCACATCGGGCGGCAGACCATCCCACAGACTCTGGCAGACCACCTGCAACTGCACCGGCTCGACAAACTCGCCCGGCGCTTCGGCCACCTCACCGGCCCGGCTCTCTACCCGAATTTTCAAGAGCTCGGCTACCAGCGCCTCGGCCACGCCGGGAGCAAAGGAGCGCCCTGTGCCCTGCAGCGGTCCCACCACCGCCGCCAGCGCCGCCTCACGGTGCAGCCGCTCCAGGCGAAAACGGTAGCGGAGCTGCTCCGGTAGCAGGGGCAGGTACGGGTCGAGTTGGGCCAGGTAATCTTCGCGGATGACAAACAGCACCCGCAGCAAGGAGTCATCGGCCAGGGCCTGGTTAACCTGGGTAAAAAATTTTTCTCGCTCCGGCCAGCGTTGCGGATAAAAGGTAAACAGCTCTTCAAACTGATCAAAAATAATGACGCGCAGGGCCGGATACCCTTCCTTGTCGCTCTGATGGGGCAGCAACTTCAGAAACTCGGCCAGGGTAAGCTGGATAAGCTGTTCCGGGGTGATGGCGCTAATTTCCTCGGTCCAGTTGAGCAGGGTATTGAAGGCATACAGATTTTCAATTTGCTCGGCCTGAATACCGGCGGGAATGTCGCCGCGCACGCGGGCGACCGGCAGCACTTCGCAGCCTTCTTCGGCTTGCAGCTTGGGGATGACTTCGGCGTTGAGCAGCGAGCTTTTGCCCGCGCCCGACTGGGCATAAAACAGCACCGCTGGATGGGTCACAATCAGGGCCACCAGTTCTTCGGCCTCCCAATCCCGGCCAAAAAAAAGCTGCTGCTCGTGCGGCTCAAAAGGGCGCGGGCCGACGTAAGGGTTTTTAGACAAACTTTCAGGCGGGTTCGTTTCGCTCATTAAATTCCGTCCAGCGCCGGTGCAGTTCTTTGATGAAGTCGAGCGAGCTGCCCCAGTAAATCCGCACATCATCCTTGGCCAGGTAATCTTCAAAGTACCAGCGGACATGGTCGGCGGTAATACCGGAATTTTCCGGCGGCTGCGGGGCCAATTGAATCGCCACCCGAGTGCGGCGCAAACTGCGCTCTAACGAGGCAATCAACCCCCGAAACAGCACCCGAAAGCGCCAGTCGGTCAGCTCATAGCCAATGAACAGCAGCGAGGTATTAACCAGCGCCTTTTGGATCCGGCGGGGGATAATGGTCTGGTCTCGGGAAATGTTGACCAGAAAATCCAGGTACTCGTCTTCGGTCAAAACCATCGATTCGGGCAGTTCGGCGTGACCAAAAAGATGATAAACCACCGGGCTGGCCGGGCTGATTTCAACCGTCGAACCGGGGTCAAAGACGGAAGGCAAGTCGCGGATATAATTGTTCCAGCGACACAACTCACGGCTGGCTTTGCGCAGGCGATAATTGAGGGCCTGGAACATAAAATCATCATAATTGGTGGTAATGTACAGGGGCAGGGGCAGGCCGGCCAGAAAACTGTGCGGTTCGGTGGCCTCGCGGAAGTTGGGCCGGGTTTTGAGCGTTTGCCAGCGCCGGGCGATGTCCTCGGCGGGAAAGGCGGCATCGCGGGTGATGGCCAGAAATTGGGCCACGCGGGGCAGATTGTCGCCATCTAGCAGCGGATAACGATGCTCGGCCGCCCAGGCTTGAGCCATCTCCCGGTCGGAGGGCAGGATGTCGGCCCCCAGGCCCGGCCCCAGAAAAGGGGTGCAGTTGCCATCTTTGATCCGGCGCAGCAGGTTATCCCAATCGCGGTCATCCAGGGTTTGCAGGGCCGCACCGCGCCCTCGCCGCTCGGCCGTCTGACTCGCTTCCACGGCAGGTTCGGCGGCCGGCGCGGTTTTGAGCAGCTCCTCCAGGCCGGCAATGGCTTCACGCTCATCGTGAATCTGGTTGATGAGGTCCAGCGGGGTATTAATGCCAAACTTGGCCTGGCGTTCTAGCAGCTCATCAAGATTTCTGTAGCGAGTTTTTAGCTCGCGCTGGATAGATTCTACGCTGCGCCCCGACATTGGCTGCTCTCTGGTAGAAATGGAATGGCGAACAGGCGAATGGCGAATAAATCTTCTTTCCTACCTTCATTCGCCATTCATCATTCGCCATTCGCCATTCGTGTTGTTAACTTTTGCCCAAACGCTTTTTGAACTCCTCGGTTAGCGCGGGCAGATATTGAAACAGATCGCCCACAATGCCATAGTGAGCGTACTTGAAGATGGGCGCTTCGGCATCTTTATTGATAGCGACAATCAATTTGGACGTTTTCATACCGGCCAAATGCTGGATTGCGCCGGAAATGCCGCAAGCAATGTAAAGATCGGGCTGCACGGTTTTGCCGGTTTGCCCAACCTGATGGGCATAAGGCACCCAACCGGCATCTACCGCCGCCCGGCTGGCGCCCATGGCCCCGCCCAGGGCTTCGGCCAAAGCTTTGACCGGGGCAAAGCCTTCGGGGCCACCCACCCCGCGCCCGCCGGAAACGATGATTTTGGCGTCGGTCAGGCTGACTTCATTGGCGGCGGCTTCAATGCCCTCCACTTTGGTGGCAATCTCGCCTTCGGCCAGGACTGGAGAAATCGAGGTAATTTCACCGGAGCGCGCGGTATCTGCGGCCGGCAGCGGAAAAACGCGGCGGCGCAGGGTGGCGATCTGCGGGCGGGCGGGGCCAAAGACAATTTTAGCCATGATGTTCCCTACCAGCACCGGGCGGGTCACTTCCAAAGCGCCGTTATTAACCCTCAAGTCAATGGCATCAGCAGCTAAGCCGACCCCTAACTTGGCCGCGACATAGGCCGATAATTCCAGGCCGGCATTACTCGCGCCCAGCAACATGGCGGCGGGCTGCTGTTCTTGGGCCAGCTTGGTCAAGACAGCCGCGTAAGGCTCCAAGCGAAAATGTTTAAAAGTGGCATCATCGCCCAAAAGGACACTATCCGCGCCATAATGGATAGCTTGCTGAGCCAGGTCGCCCACATTTTGGCCCAACACCACGGCCACAAGCTGGCCGCCCAGGTCATTGGCCACCCGACGAGCCGCGCCCAGCGTTTCCCAGGAAATCGAATCGGCGGTACTGTTAAACTGTTCAATCCATACAAAAATGTCGTTTGACATGATAAGCCTCGTTGATAAATAGAACAGGTAGCAAAGTAGCAGGGTAACAGATTTGCTACGTTGCTACCCTGCGACTCTGCTACCCTGCTACTTTTCTTATATCACCTTTTCCGCAGCCAGTTTGTCGGCCAGCGTTTTAGCCGCTTCGGCGGGTGAGCCGCTGATGATTTCAGCCCCACCTTCCCGCGCCGGCGGCAGGCTGACCTGCGGCCAGCTTACCTGAGAACCGGCCGCCCCAACCTGAGCGGCGGATAGACCTAAATCGGCCAGACCCCAGGTGGGGATGGTCGCTTTGGCTGCTTTGCGGATACCCATAAAGCTGGGGTAGCGTGGCTCGTTGATTTCTTTGACCACGCTGATAACCGCCGGCAGTTTACTGTTAACCGTTTCGCGGCCATTTTCCATCAAGCGAACTACGCTAATGGTCCTGGACGCTGCGTCAATGGCTTTGATGGCAGCCACATAAGACAATTGCGGTACGTCCAGCAGCGCGGCCACCTGGACCGCTGTCGCAGCCGTATTGCCGTCAATAGCCGAGCGACCGGCAATAACCAGGTCAAACTGGCCTATTTTTTTGATGGCTGCTACCAGGGCGCGGGCGGTCGTTAAGCTGTCGCTATCTTCCAATGCCGGATCGGAAATGAGAATGGCTTCATCTGCGCCCATGGCCAGGCCGCGTTTCAAAGCTTCAACTGCTTCTGGTTTGCCCAAACACAAGGCGGTCACTTTCCCGCCGTGTGTTTCCTTGAGTTGAATCCCCGTTTCAAGGGCGTATTCATCCCAGGGGTTGACAATTCGAGCACCGCCCTCACTCATCAACCTGAGGCCATCCACCGTACTGGAAAGTTGGGCGGTATCAGGAACCTGTTTGATTAATGTTATGATGTTCATACAATTTCCTTCACTGGATTATGTTAAAATGCGAGGAGAGGATGAGGCGATAATGCGAGGAGGCGAAGAAAGTTCCTCGCCTTGCGTCCTCTTTGCCTCGTCTCTTCGCATCACAGTTCTGCTTGCCAATAGTCAGGGTCGTAGGCCGGCAATTCGCAGCGAAGCGGCTTGTCCTGGCGTGAGCCGAGCACATAACCGGCCTGCATCAATTGGTGAATCTGGCTGGTGCCTTCGTAAATAACGGCGCTTTTGCTGTTGCGCAGGTGGCGCTCGACGTTGTATTCGTCGGAGTAGCCGTAAGCGCCATGGATCTGCACGGCGTCGTTGGCGGTGGCAAAAGCGGCGTCGGTGCAGAACCATTTGGCCATGCTGGTTTCGCGGGTGTTGCGGATGCCCTGGTTCTTGAGCCAGCCCACCTTACGCACCAGCAACTCGCCGGCGTCAATACGCTGCTGCATGAAGGCAATCATCTGCTGGACCAGTTGGTACTCGGCAATGGGCCGGCCGAAAGTTTTGCGCTCGTGGGCATATTTGACCGACTCTTGTAGACAGGCTTTCATCAAGCCAACCGCCCCCGCTGCCACCGTATAACGCGCGTTGTCGAGGCAGCTCATGGCAATCCTAAAGCCCTCGCCCTCTTCACCCAGGCGATGGCTGGCGGGCACGGGCACATCGGCCATGTTGATCCAGCCGGTGTTGCTGGCGTGAACTCCCATTTTACCTTCGATAGTACCAGTCGTCAACCCAGGCCAGCCGCGCTCTAAAATAAAAGCGGTAATCCCGTTGACGCCTCTAGTGGGGTCGGTTTTGGCAAAGACCAGCATTTGATCGGCCACGTCGGCCAGGGTGATCCACATCTTTTCGCCGTTCAGAATGTAAGCGTCGCCCTCTTTGCGGGCGCGGCTGTTCATCCCGGCCACATCAGAGCCGGCGCCCGGTTCGGTTAACCCAAAGCAGGCAATTTTTTGGCCGGTGGCTAAAGGAGGCAAAAATTGGCGTTTTTGTTCTTCTGTGCCCCACTGGAAAATGGGCATGGCGTGCAAGCCCAGATGAACGGCTATCGTCTCACGCACCGAGGAGTCAGCCCATTCCAACCCCTCGGAGACAATCCCTAATGAGATGTAGTCCATCCCTGCCCCGCCGTAACGCACCGGCAGGCAAACGCCCATAAAACCCCGTTCGGCCAGTTTGGGTAGCAGTTCATGCGGATAGGTATGATTCCGGTCGTGCTGTTTAATAATGGGTAAAATTTCTTTGCGGGCAAACTCATAAACCAACTGCTCGATCATGTGATGCTCTTCGTTGAGTTCAAAATCCATGCTGTTGTCCTTTGGGGTGCAATGTTTAGAGTCTAGCCGAAAACTCTGTAGATGACGCATAAGATGCGTCATCGGCTGGCATAGGGATGCCAACCTACGGGTTTTGGATAGGCTCTTAGTAGCCAATAGTCAGATAATAACTGATTATGCGAAGATATCTTCTTAGTATGGCTTGATTATACCATGCAGCTAAAGAGTGCAGAAATAGAGCTTAATAGTTAGTCCTTACAAGCCATATTTTTGTACATTAAGCAAGAACTTTAGACAGGATTAACAGGATTAACAAGATTTTTTCAAATCCTGTAAATCTTGTTAATCCTGTCTAAAAACCTGTTTGGTTGTGGCTTGTCCAGGTTAGGAGCTAACCCCAATAACTATCTGGGCCTACTACGAGGTATTCATTGCCGGTGAAGTTGTGGTTGAAAACAAAAATATAGTGCTCCAGAAAAGTTTTCGCCGCTAAAATAGATAGCACGCCCTTCGGCGCACCCGAAGGGGTGAAATAGCATGTAGCAGATCATAAGTGTGCTACTTTGCCGCTTTGCGTGCTACCTTGATCGTGAGAAAGAATTTTTCTGGACACCCATAATTCCAGGCTAGAATCAAATTGACCCTAGTGCTTTGTCTATGTAAAAATGATAAGTTCGTAGTGACGACTTTAGTCGTTTTTTAGCCTGGTTAAGCGACTGAAGTCGCTACTACAATCCATCAAATTAACATTGACTGACCACTAGCCTAGAGCAAAAAAGAGAAATTCAGTAAATCACGAATTGAGGAGCCAGCACGCTCTCGTGTGGCTCCGTTTGGCACGTAGGCGTGCCCGCTTCGCGTCCTCTAAATTGTGATTGATTGAATTATCAGGCCCGGATGGCCAGCACCTCCAGATATTCCGACTCGACCCGTGTTACCCCATTTTTGGATTGATTGTGGGTTGACCAGAGCTGCTCCAACTCCTGGCGCAGCGCAGCCTGGCCGTTTTCATCCAGAGCGCCAAAAGCCTTGTAAGTCGGACCGTAGTAGCGGCGGAAGGTCTCCACCACCTCAGCGGCGCTAAAGGGGAAGTTGAAGGTGATGGAGCGCTGGCCTCAGTTTGAGATCTGAAACGCTGCCGTTGAACCGCTCACGCACCGTGGTTTTATCGCCCCACAACAGCGGTGAGGGCATGCCAGGGGCCGGCGGGACGTGTTTGCCCACAATTTTAAACATCTGGCCGATAAAACCAGTCGGCGTCCAGTTAGCCATGGCGATGCGCCCACCGGGCCGGCAGGTTCGGGTCAGTTCCGCCGCAATAACCTCAGGCCGAGGTGTAAACATAGCCCCAAACATGGTCATGACGGTATCAAACGAAGCATCCTCATAGGGCAAAGCCTCGGCATCATTCTCGTCAAAACGCACATTCAGCCCTTCCGCTTTGGCCTTGGTCCAGCCCTGTTCCAGCAGATTGGGGGCAATATCCTGGCCAATAACGCTGGCCCCGCTTTTGGCTGCCGGGATGGTCAGATTGCCGGTGCCGCAGGCTACATCCAACACCCGCTCACCCGGTTGCAGGTGGAGGCGTGTCACAAACTCGACCGCACCAGGGGCGTATGATTTGGCAATCTGTCCAAAATCGCCGGAAGTCCAGGTGGCCTTGAGTTTGGCTTTGAGAGCTTCCATCTCGGGGGTTAAAGCTGTCATTTTGTTTGTTCCTTTCTTTTTTGAGGATTGGAGACTGAATAATTTCCCCAATCGCGTTCCTAAGTTTGATTTACTCCTTCACTATACTGCTTGAACGCGCCAGGAATGTTCCTGCCAGCGCGCCAAAATGCGCTCCACAAAATTGATAAATTTGTTTTGTCACTGGTATAATTCAAATGCGTATGTTTTAGGGGGAAGCCAATGGCTGATTTGCGGCTCTATGGCCTCGGCCCGCCTCGGGTCGAACTAGCCGGGGCGACGGTTGATTTACCACGGCGCAAAGCTTTGGCTTTGCTCATCTATTTGGCCGTTAGCGGCCAACCTCACAGCCGTGATGCCCTGGCGACTCTCTTCTGGCCCGACATGGACCAGCAGCGAGCCAGGGCCAACTTGCGGCGCGACCTGGCGGTGCTCAATACCACTTTGCAGGGCAACTGGCTGCAAGCCGACCGAGAGATGGTTGAATTGCAGCGGGAGCCAGCCCCTTGGTTAGACGTAAGCCACTTCCGCCACCTGATAGCTGCCAGTGAAAGCCACGACCACTCCCCTAAAGGCCCCTGCGTCCATTGCTTATCCTTGCTCACCGAAGCAGCCAGCCTCTACAGCAATGACTTTCTGGCTGGTTTTACCCTGCCCGACAGCGCCGAGTTTGACGATTGGCAATTTTTCCAGAGTGAAAGTCTACGCCAGGAGTTGGCCGGGCTGCTGAAACGCCTGGTGGCCGGCCTCAGCGCCCAGGAAAGCTACGAGGCGGCCATTCCCCACACTCGGCGGTGGGTTGCGCTGAACCCTTTACACGAACCGGCCCAACGGCAACTGATCCACCTCTACGATCAGGCCGGGCAGCCGGCAGCCGGGCTGCGCCAATATGAGGAATTCGTTAAATTGTTAGAGGAGGAGTTAGGACTGCCGCCGGAAGAGGAAACTGTCACCCTATATGAGGCTATCAAGTCTAAACGACTGTTTGGCTCATTTCTCAAAGCCGAGGAGCAGCGGGACAAAAAAGCGGCGGACCTCGAAAAGATTGTAGATAAGATTATTTCATTGCCTTCGCCTGCTTCAAACCCCAAGCCGGATAAGTCCACCCACAACCTACCCCTTCAAGCAACGCCTTTTATTGGCCGGGAAAAAGATTTGGCCGAAATCCGGCCACTCCTGCTTGACGAATCAGCCTATCGTTTGTTGACCCTGGTTGGGCCGGGCGGCATTGGTAAAACCAGGCTGGCCATCGAGGTTGCTCGTCGTTGTCTCGACCCCATTTTCGGCCCAACCGAAGCCAGCTTTGCCGACGGCATCTACTTTGTCAACCTGGCCCCGGTCAGCGCCGGCGAACCTGCCGCGGACGAGTGGTCCGAATCAAGCCAGGGGGTGAACCTGATGCTGATTGCCATAGCCGAGGCGCTGGAGTTCTTCTTCCAGGGCGTTGCCGATTTGAAAACCCAGGTGTTGGGTCATCTAGGCCGGAAAAAAATGCTGCTGGTGCTGGACAATTTTGAACACTTGGTTGAAGGGGCCGAGCTGCTGGTCGAACTGCTAAACGCTGCGCCCGGCGTAAAATTGTTGGTCACCTCGCGTGAGCGGCTCAACCTGCGCGAAGAGCGGGTGTGGGAGGTTAGCGGGCTGGCTTATCCAGAAGGAGACTGGACTGCCCGTCTGACGGGCGTGGAGATTGGAGATTATACAGAATCTCCAATCTCCAATCTCCAGTCTTACGATGCAGTTGCACTCTTTTGTCTCCAGGCCCAGCGGGTGCGAAATGATTTCAGCCTATCGGAAAGCGAAGCGCCTCATGTACTTCGACTGTGCCAGTTAGTCGAGGGCGCGCCGCTGGCCCTGGAACTGGCCGCCAGTTGGCTGCGGGTGCTCTCCTGCGCCGAGGTGGTGGCTGGGGTGGAACACAGTCTTGATTTTTTGAGCAGCTCGCTGCGCAATGTCCCGGAACGGCATCGCAGTATGCGGGCCGTCTTTGAGCAATCCTGGCGCATGCTCTCCGAGCCGGAACAGGCCGCTTTTTGCCGGTTATCACTCTTCAAGGGTGGCTTTCAACGCGAAGCGGCCCTGGCCGTAGCCAGAGTCAGGCTACCCATCCTGGTCAACCTGGTAGACAAATCGCTGCTCCGCCTGACCCCATCGGGTCGCTACCAGGTTCACGAATTGCTGCGCCAGTTTGCCACTGAGAAGCTCCTGGCGAGAGCTGGCTCGCTTGAAACAGCTCAGCGCCAGCAGCCGGAAGGGGCTTTTGTCACCTGGCAGCGCTACAGCACCTATTATTTAAATCTAATCGGTCAACGGGAAGGCAGTCTCAGAGGTAACACTCCACAGTCGGCCCTGGGCGAACTGCGGGCCGATTTGGACAATATCCGTCAGGCCTGGCAGTGGGCGGTTGTGGCTGCTCAAGTTGAAGAAATTGAGGGCGCCCTGGGCGGCTTAGCCCGTTTTTATGATTTGACCAGTCTCTTTGAAGAGGGAGCTGCCGTTTTGGGCCAGGCTGCTAACGACCTGCATGACCATGTGAAGCCAGCGGATGAGGCTTCCAAACAAGCCGTCCAAAAAACGGTGGTCAAGCTGTGGGTGGAACAGGCTCGTTTGTTGAACCGGCGAGGTCTGTCGGAGCAGGCGCTCCAGGTTATACCCAGAGCGGTTGCGCTGGCGCATCAAATTCAAGATACCGCCTTGGAGGCTCTGGCCTATCATCAGTGGGGCGAAACGCTATCCTTTCATGGACAGCCTGCCTTCTCGCAAGCCCGTTTGGAGGAAGCTTTACGTCTGGCCCGGGCGACCGCGCTGGGGGCCATCGAGGCCGAAGCGCTACGCCATTTGGGCATCGCTCGCATTTATCTGGGCGATGCGGCCGGCGCTTTAAAATATTACCAGGAGTCGTTGGTTTGTTTTCGCCGCCTGGGGGACCGGCGCGGCGAAGGGCTGGCCCTCAACAATTTGGCTGTCGTACATCGAGGGCAAGGACAATGGGCCGCAGCCCAAACGCATTACCAGCAGTCGCTCCAAATTTTTCAAGAGATTGATTACCGCTGGGGACAGGGGACGGTGCTCAATAACCTGGCCAATCTCCGTTATGACTTGGGCCATTACAGCCAGGCCCAGGCGTTGTGCCAGCAAGGTCTGCAAATCTGCGCCGAGATCAAGGATTACTGGGGCGAATGTCACCTGCTCAACAGCTTGGGGAATATCCTGCGCGAGCAGGGTGATTTTCCCACCGCCCAACGCTATTACCAACAAGCCCTGCAACTCTGGCGGACGATTGGGGCCCGGCTTTATGAAGGGGTAACGCTGGCCGAACTGGCTTTGTTGAGTCATCTGACGGGGTATAACGAGGCGGCCTACGACTACGGCCAACAGGCGGAACAAATCGGGCAAAAGGTCGGCTCACCGGATATTCGCGCCTCGGCTTTGACTCATCAGGGGCATGCTCAAGCTGCCTTAGGCCGGCCATCAGGGGCAGCCGAAAGTTATCACCAGGCGCTAACCCTGCGTCAAGAAATCGGTCAACTTCATTTTGCCCGTGAAATCCTGGCCTGCCTCAGCCGGGCCAGTCTGGCGCAAGGCAATCTAGCCCAAGCGCAAGCTTATGCAGCTGAGCTGTTGCCCCAACTCGAAATCGAGCATTTCTACGGAATGCGCGAGCCATTTCGGGTCTACCTGACCTGTTACCTGGTCCTTCGGGCCGGTCATGATCCTCGCGTCGAAGAGGTGTTAGCCACAGCTTACCGGCTGCTGCAAGAGCGAGCAGCCGAGATTGTGGATGAACAACTGCGGCGTTTTTTCTTGGAGAATATTCCGGCCCATCGAGAAATTATGCAGGCGTTTACCTATCAGCTCGCCCGACCCCTTTGATATAGCTCCTGTTATCCTCCTTTCAACACACAAAACGGGTATATACTAAGCGCACGCTAAAATTTCCGTAAAACGGCATCCCTATGCCATCCGCTGACGCATGGGGATGTGTCAGCTACGGAAATTTTGAAATGCGTTGGGTATAGAAAACGTAAACCGGCAGCCGAGATAACAAGACATCGGCAAATTTGACAGGATAAATTTGATATTGTATCATAGATATTGTATCCAATATCTAATATCCACATTGATCTCATCAAGCATTAAGTTTTGCAAAGAGGACTTTTATGAGCCGTTGGACTCCAAATACGACCCCCGTCCAAACCCGTGAGGATTTTGTGATTGATGAACTTCGTGAAGCGATTGTGCGCGGTCACTTTAAACCGGGTGAAAAATTAGATCAGGAAGAAATTGCTGAACTTTTAAACGTCAGCCGCATCCCGGTCAGGCAGGCTCTGCGCACCCTAACAGCGGAAGGCCTGGTTAAAATGTACCCCCACAGAGGTGCTGTGGTGGCCGAACTATCGCGGGAGGAGTTGGAAGAAATCTATTTTTTGCGGGGGGTACTAGAAGGGGTGGCCGCCCGGTTGGCGGCTCCCAAAATGGACGAAGTGCATATTGCCAAATTGCAGGCGATTCTGGAAAAAATGGATCAATTAACCGATCTCGATGGGTGGTTGGATTTAAACCGCGATTTTCATAACACCATTTATGACGTAATTGATCGGCCCCGGCTGCGGGCGATGATTGAAAGTCTGCGCAATACCGCGGCGCCTTATATTCGGGAATATATCGCTTCACCTGAATACTTAGAAGCAACCCGTATCAGCCACCGCCGTATTCTGGAGGCTTGTATCAATCGAGATGGCTTACTGGCTCAGGAAGAAACACAAAAACATCTGCGGGTAGTGGGGGAAGGGGTGTTGGTCAACGTAGAATCGCTCTTGACTTCGTCTTAAACCACAAGAGCCTTTGTAATAAAAAAGGCCAGTCATACGACTGGCCTTACAGGATATTCGGCTAAACCACTGCGCTTATGCTGGCTACATGGGACAGTGGCAAAACCGCCAGAACCTACCTGCCATTTTTTTCATGGTCAGGCAGTTTCCTATTTTTATTTTAGGCAGGTTGTCTTAATTGTCAAGCAGGCCAAAGTTCCAGGCAATTACGGCAAAAAATCAAACCGTAAAGATTATGGGGAGTACCATTGCTTATGAAAATTGATATCCATACCCACTATATTCCGCCTTTCCTGCTCGACGAAGCCCGGCAAGGACGAGCCATTGACAATATCACCCTCCAACAGCGTAATGGTCACGAGTGGGTTATTCATCCCCAGGGTTATCACTATCCCTTAGCGGCTGAATTTTGTGATCTGGCGGCTAAGTTGGCCCATATGGACAACCTGGGGATTGATGTATCGGTGCTATCCATTTCGCCCACGCTGCTTTTTCACTGGCTTGAGGCCGGCCCTGCCGAGGAATTCTGCCAGCGAACCAATGAAGCTCTGGCCGGCTTTGTGGCCGAATCAGGGGGACGGCTTTACGGGATGGCCATTGTGCCGCTCCAAAATCCTGAAGCGGCGGCCCTGGAGCTGCGTCGGGCCGTGCTAGATTTGGGGCTGCGCGGCGTCCAGATTGGGACGACATTGGAAAATGTGCCGCTGGATGATCCCCGCTTTGAGCCGTTTTTTGCCGCCGCCGCCGAATTGAATGTGCCGGTGATGCTCCATCCCTACTACGTGGGTCTGCGGCCTGAATTTGCCGATTTTTATATGACCAATCTCGTCGGCAATCCGCTTGAAACCGGCCTGGTGGCCAGCCGGCTTATTCTCTCCGGCTGTTTGGACCGTCATCCCAATCTGAAAATTATCCTGGTTCATGCCGGCGGTTTTATGCCTTATCAGGTAGGCCGGCTGGATCATGGCTTCCGGGTACGAGCTGAGACACGGGCCAAGATTGACTCACCCCCGTCAAATTATTTGCGCCGGTTTTATTACGATACCATTACTCATGCCGCCGTACCGCTCAAATTTCTAATCGAACTGGTCGGCGCTGACCGGGTGCTCTTGGGTACCGACATCCCTTTTGATATGGCCGACCTGCGTTTTCAGGAATATCAAACGATGGCGGCGCTTGATCCAGAAACACTTGAGGCCATTAACAGCGGCAATGCCCGCCGTCTCTTTAATCTCGAATAACTACCCAACCATGTCATTTCGACCGAAGATAGAAATCTCCGAGGCCAATGTAGCACTGTAAGGATTTCTCGACCTACGGCCTCGAAATGACATGAGGTCTGAGCGGTTACAATCTTGAAACCTAAATGGATAGTTCAGTTGGCTGAAAGAAGGGAGGAACCCGCCATAATAACAAACTTTAAACTGCCCTGGGGGAAAAAGTAGAAGTAACGCCTGAGGCGTATCAGTTAGAATCAAAGTTGATTGATAATTTTCAAGGAGGAAAAACCGATGTTTGCACAAAAGCATTTGCTCTGGCAAGTCCTTATCGTGGCTGTCACCCTGGTAGCCCTGACAGCTTGCGCCAGTGCTGCCCCCGTAGCGCAGGCCCCCGCCGCGGAACCTGAGGTGGTCGAGAAGGTTGTCGAAAAGGAAGTGATCGTTGAGGTCACCCGTCCCCCGGCTCAAGTTGTCCGCTTTGTTTTTGCCCCTGACCCTTTATTAAAATATATGCAAGATACCGGCATCGTGGCTAAGTACGAAGAACAGTACAACATGAAGCTGACCACCGTGAGCACCTGGGATGAAGTGGCCTTTTTTGGCGGCGGCCACGCCGATATTGCCTCAACCGGCGATTATGAAGTGGCGGCGTTGGTAGAAGAAACTGGCGAAGAGTATGTCGTTTTCGGTCTCTACAATATGTCGCGAGTGCCTATCTGGGTTAGAACCGACTCCCCTTACCAATCCATTCAAGACCTCAAAGGCAAAAAAATAGGTGTGCCCGGCCCCCTCTCTTCGACCATGATTTGGGGGGTCATGCTGGCCGAAACCGAAGGTGTTGACTTCCGCGTTGGCAGCGACGAGTTTGACCTGGTGGTGAACTCGCATGCAGTGAACGGCCAACTTTTCCGGGAAGGTGAAATTGAAGCCGGTATCATTGTGCCCGAAGCGGTGCTGCCGGAACTGGCCGATGGTTCAATCCGCCCGTTATATGGTGCGGGCGGCGGCTGGGAGTATTACCGGGATCATCTCGACCCGGAAAAGAAACACAAAGGCGTACCCAGCAACATCTTCCTGGCCCGCAAATCGTGGTTTGACTCCAATCCCGAAGCGGTTGAATTTTTCCTGGCCATGTGGGAAGAAGGCTTAAAAGCCTGGCAGGCCAATATGGCCGACATCATCCGTTTGTATCCGGAGGATCACGGGCTTGACCCGGAGGCCGAAACCTTTGACCGGGATTTGGAGGTTATGACCAAATGGATGCAGGATCATGACTGGTTTGCCGACACCATTTATCTGGATGAAACCTGGATTGAAAAGGAACGCCCGCTGTTCGAGTTGATGCGTAAGACCGGTTTCATGGAGGAAGCCCAGGCTGACCCGAATTTTGTGGCAGTCGCGCCTCCGGCTAATTGATAGGGCTTTTGGTGAGTAAGAGTTACACAGTTGAAATTATTTTTAACCACAGATTACACAGATTTCACAAATTTGTTCATCACTTTTCTGTGTAATTCGTGAAATCTGTGGTTATTTTTTGGTAGGGAAAATGGTGTGATGGAAGCAATGATAGCCACTCCTATGAGTACGCCCCTGGGTTGGAGTAGTCGCCTGGGTCAATTCCTAAAACGGTTCATCTTTAGCCCCCGCTGGCTGGCGATTCTGGTGGCTCTAGTAATCTGGCAGCTTTACGCCGACTATAGAGATACGCGCCTCATCCCCGCCCCCAGCAGAGTCTTCACCGAGTTGTACGGTATTGTAGCCAGCGGCCTCTTCTTTACCGAGTTAGCGGCCAGTATGTATCGTATTGTCGTCGGTTTTGGAGTGGCCTTGCTGGTCGGCCTGCTAGTTGGGATCCTGATGGGCAGCCGTGACTCCTGGAACGACTATCTTAAAGACCTGGTCACCTTTGGCCTGGCCATGCCGGGGCTGATTTATGCCTTGGTGGCCGTGCTTTTCTTTGGGCTAAGCCTGTGGGCCCCGGTGACGGCCATTCTGGCCACCTCGTACCCCTTTGTAGCGGTGAACATCCGCGAGGGGGTCAAAGCCATTAGTAAAGAGTTATTGGACATGGGCCGCGTCTACCAGGTTAAACGGTCAAAGGTGGTGCTCCAGATTATCCTGCCGTCGCTGCTGCCGTTTGTGCTGGCCGGTTTCAGGTTAGGCTTCGCCATCGCCTGGAAGGTCAGCACCCTGGTGGAAGTTTTTGGGGCCGTCAACGGCATTGGCTGGCAGATTCGCGGCAGTTTTGATGAATTCTCGGTGCATGGCATGTTGGCCTGGGCGCTGCTCTTTGGTCTGGTCATGTTGTTCATCGAGTATGGCCTTTTGCTGCCCATAGAGCGTTACTTTGGGCGGTGGCGACCAAAAGTTAAGCAGGTGATGTAGAAGGAGTAAAAATAATGAGTTTAGTCGCCGATACTTCTGTGCCCGCCTCTCCCTCAACCTGGGCCGGACAGTTGGCCGAGTCTTTGCGGGGTGTTTTTCTGCATCGCCGTTGGATCACTTTTCTTGTGATCGGCGTCGTTTGGCAGGTAACAGCCATGATTGCCAACATCGGCCTCTTCCCCACACCGGCCACAGTAATCGCGGTGAGTTGGCAGTATGTCATAACCGGCCTCTTCTTCAGCGAGTTGGGCATTAGCATGATACGGATTATCCTCGGTTTCAGCGCGGCGCTACTGCTGGGGACCATCGTCGGTATCCTGATGGGTAGTTGGCGTTTTTGGGATGAATTCTTTCAGGATTTTGTCATTCTGGGGCTATCCATGCCCGCGCTCATTTACGCCTTGCTGTGCGTGATGGTCTTTGGCCTGGGCTTGACCGCGCCAGTCATGGCCATCATCCTGGGGGCCTATCCCTTTGTGGCGGTCAACATCCGTGAGGGGGTCAAATCTATTGACAAGGAGCTGCTGGATATGAGCCATGTTTACGCGGTAGACCGCTGGCGGTTGGTGCGCCAACTGATCCTGCCCTCGCTGCTGCCGTTTATCCTGGCCGCCATTCGGGTCGGCTTTACCGTTGCCTGGAAAATCTCTGTCCTGACCGAAGTTTTTGGCGGGGACAGCGGCATTGGCTATCAAATTCGGGTTGATTTCGCTTCGTTCAAAATGCGCGGCGTACTGGCCTGGGGGATCTTATTTGGAATGGTGATGCTGACCATCGAATATGGTTTGCTCTTACCCGCCGAGCGGCACTTTGCCCGCTGGCGAGCTAAAGTGAAGGAGGTTATCTAATTAATGGAAGGAACGGCTATTTCCATCCGCAACCTGGTCAAGTCTTACGGTGATCCGGGCCGCGAGTTGCTAGTTTTGGACCGAATTTCCTTTGATGTGGCTATCAGCAGCCTGGTCACCATTGTCGGGCCGTCGGGCAGCGGCAAGAGCACCCTGTTGAATGTGCTGGCCGGGCTGGAAGCTTTTAAATCAGGCAGCGTCGAAATTTATTCTAATAACAGCAGTTCCAAATTGGGTTACGTTTTTCAAAGCCCGCGCCTGCTACCCTGGTTGAACATCGAGGACAATCTGATGTTTGTTCGCCCTGAGCATGTGGACAAAGCCCTCCACAAAGAGCGTACCCAGCGTTATCTCAAGATGGTTGGCCTTAAAAACGTGGGGCACAAATACCCGCACCAGCTTTCGGGGGGCATGCAGCAGCGGGTCGGCATTGCCCGCGGCCTGTGCGTCGAGCCAACGGTGCTGCTGATGGATGAACCTTTCAGCCACCTTGACGAGATCACCGCCGAACAAATGCGCGCGGAGCTGCTGCGCATCTGGCAGGAAACCAAACGAACCATCATCTTTATCACCCACGATATGCAGGAGGCCGTTCAACTGGGTGACCGGCTGATCATGCTGGATTATCACGGTCACATCTTTGAAGACATCAAAATTGACCTGCCCCGGCCGCGCGACTTTACCGAACGGGCCTTTGTTGATTTCTACGCCGATGTGGTGCGCCGCTTTCACCAGATGCAGGCCAGGCGAACCGAGGAAATAGGCGAGAGTGAGATAGGGGTAACTAACTAATGTGAGTTCGGCTTAAACATCGCATCCTGAGTAGTCTTGAGCGCAGCGAAAGGCGTATCGAAGGGTGCGATTTAGGAAATTCCGAACTAAGGTTAACTATGAAAATTGATTTTCACACCCATTTCATTCCCCACCAGTTTATCGAGCAGGTCCGGCAGGGACAGGCTTTGGGGAATGTCTCCATTCAGCTCCGCGAGGGCCAGGAATGGCTGATCCATCAGGAAGGCTACCGCTACCCGGCTATGCCCGAATTATGGGAGCTGGAGGCCAAGCTGGGCCTCATGGATCGCCTGGGGCTTGACCTGGCTGTGCTGTCGCTGCAACCGGCGCTGTTTTTCTACTGGCTCGAAGCCGGGCCGGTAGCGGAATTTTGCCAGCAGACCAACGAAGCCCTGGCCGAACTGGTGGCCCAATCCGGCGGGCGGCTTTACGGCATGGCTACGGTTCCGTTGCAAGACCCCGCTGCCGCAGCGCGGGAACTGCGCCGGGCTGTACTGGAATTGGGACTGCGCGGGGTCCAGATTGGCACGCGCATGGAGCAAATTCCGCTGGACGACCCCCACTTCGATCCCTTTTTTGCCGCCGCCGCCGACCTCCAAGTGCCCGTTCTGCTGCATCCGTATCGCGTCGGGACCAGGCCGGAGTGGGCCGACTTTTACCTGGCGAATCTCGTCGGCAATCCACTCGAAACCTGCCTGGCGGCCAGCCGGTTGATTCTTTCCGGCTGGTTGGATCGCCATCCTCGGCTCACGCTTATTCTGGCGCATGGGGGCGGTTTTCTGCCCTACCAGATTGGCCGCCTGGATCACGGCTTTCGGGTACGGGCAGAAACAAAACAGCACATCAGCTCCCCACCCTCCAGCTACCTGCGCCGCTTCTATTACGACACCATCACCCACGCCACTGTGCCCTTGAAATTTCTGGTTGAGTGGGTCGGCGCCGACCGGGTGGTGCTGGGCACAGATATTCCGTTTGATATGGCCGATCATCATTTTGCCGATTATCTGGCCGCCGCCGAATTTGACCAACAAACGCTTCAGGCCATTCACAGCCAGAATGCCCTGCGCCTTTTGGGGCTAGTGGTCGATCAATGTTAATTTGATGGGTTGTAGTAGCGACTTCAGTCGCTTAACTGGGCTAAAAAACGACTAAAGTCGTCACTACGAACTTATCGTTTTTACATAGACAAAGCACTAGGGCAAAGTTAACCCAAAGGCTGAGGCTGAGATTAATATCGCTTTCTTAGCCTTAATGGGTAGGAAAACAACTTTCTAATGGAGAGAGCCAAGGATGAAACCTATCAATGTCGGCGTCATTGGCACGGGCTGGTGCGGCGGCATCCGGGCGAATGTCTGCGCGGCCAGTCCGCTGGTGGGAGAACTACATTTGGCGGAGATCAATCCCGACCGGCTGGAAGAAATGGCCGACCAGACCCAGCCCCGCACCGCTACCACCGATTACCGGGACCTGCTGAAAATTGAAACCATTGACGCCTGTTTGATTTCAACCACCCCGGAACCCACCCATTATAACATCAGCCGAGACTGCCTGCTGGCGGGCAAACATGTGCTGCTGGAAAAGCCGATTGCGCTCTCCCTGGCCGAAGCCGATGAGTTGATTACCATCGCTCAGAAGAAAAATCTCAAGTTTACCATCGGCTATTCTCAGCGCTTCAATCACAAATTTGCCTACGTAAAAAAATGCCTGGATGAAGGAACTATCGGCCGGCCGGTCAGCGCCCTGGTCAGCCGGCATATTACCCGCAGCCTGGGCAAAAAAATCAGCGGGCGGGTCAAACTATCCATTGCCGCTATGGAAGCCACCCACGATATTGATTTTGTGCTGTGGTGCCTGGAACCGGCCAAACCGATTCGAGTCTATTCCCAAAATGCTTACGGGGTCATGCAGGCCAGCCATGACCGCCCGGACACCCAGACCATCATCATGACGATGGATACTGGCGTTGTCGTCACCATCAGCGCCGGCTGGACTATGCCGCCGGGCTATCCCAATTATTCCGGTACCTGGATCGAGTTTGTGGCCACCGAAGGCATGCTGGTGGTAGACGACACCCACCGCGATGTCATCCTCAATACGATGGCCAAAGGCATCCAACTGCCTATGTCGAGCATGCCCGGCGAGCCGGTCCAGCACGTCTATGCCGGGCCGATGGCGAATGAAACTCTGCACTTTTTGGAGGCCGTAGCCTTCGACCGGCCGGTGATGGTCACGCCGGCGCAGGCCCGCCAGGCGATGGAAGTCTATTTAGCCGCCGACCTGTCCGCCGAGCGAAATGAGCCGGTCACTCTACCGTTGCCGATGGAGTCGATATAGTCCTTAAATGTAAACTAAACCAAAAGGAGATTATTGAATGTACTTTTATGATTTTAATGAAATGCCCAGTGAGTATGTGACCCCCAAATACTCGACCGCTTATGGCCCGCTGCTGGCCGGGGACAGCCTGGAAGTCGGCTTGCTCCGGTTCAAGGCCAACGAAGGCGCAGTTGAGCACGCCCACCCGCCGGAGCAGGTGATGTACGTGATAAGCGGCAAATTGAAAGTACGCTTTGGCGAGGTCATCGGCGAAATTGGGCCGGGTCAAGCCTTTCGCGCGCCGTCCAATGTGCCGCACGAAGTCACCGCCCTGGAAGATACAGTGGTTCTGAGCTGCAAAAACCTGGTTGAAGGCTTTGGCGGCCACCGGCTGCCCGGCCAGGAAATCACCACCGACCGGGCCAAGGTCAGGCAAGAGGAGAGCTAATCGAGTGGCAGGGTTTGACGCCTTCCCAGGAATATATCTACCAACAAAAAAGTAGCAGAGTAGCAAAGTTGCATAATCTTATCTTTTCGGCGGTCGGCGGGCTGTCGTCGGCCGTCGTAATTACAAAGGAGTGAATTTATGGATACCTCTTTCATTGGCAAACCCCATCATTGGGACCCCCGGCGGGTCTACAGCCAAACCGGGGCTGATTGGCAGCAGCGGGTAGATTTTGAACGGCTGCGCAAAGATCGCCTCCAACGCGCCCGCGAGCAAATGGATGCGCACGACCTGGGTGCGCTGGTTCTCTTTGCCGGGGCCAATGTGCGCTATGTGACCGGCTCTTACCAGGGCAACTGGAAATACAATATCAATATTCGCTACGCCGTGCTGCCCAACGGCGGCGAGCCGGTTCTTTTTGAAACTGCCGGCTCCGACCTGCAATGCGCCAAAATTGACCTGCCCTGGATGGAAAATCGCATCCGCCCGGCCATGACCTGGCAGTGGGCCGAAGGGGCCGTGCCGCACATGGCCGGCAAAATGGTAGACAGCATCATCGAGGTACTGGATGCGCACGGCGTGCGCAAGGAACGGATTGGCATTGATAACCTGGATATGCCCGCTTTGGATGCCTTTCGGGAACGCGACCTGAACATTGTCAACGGCTGGCCGGCCATGTCCAAAGCGCGGGTAGTCAAAACCCCCGATGAGATCGAACTGCTCAAACAAGCCTCCAGCATCGGCGATGCAGCCATGTGGCGGATCAAGTATGAATGGCTCAAGCCGGGTGTGCGCGAGCGGGAAATCGAGGCCAAAGTCCACGATTTTATGCTCTCCCAGGGCTGCGAAATTATCTACGACATTATCGTCGCATCCGGCGGCAACACCAGTCCCTACCGCCGCTGGGCCACCGACAAAATTATTCGCCAGGGCGACTTGGTCATCGTGGACATCAATGCGGTCGGACCGTCGGGCTATTTTATTGATTTTGTGCGCTGCTTCAAATGCGCCGGCAAACTCAATGAGAAAGAGATTGGATTGTATCGAGAAGTGTACGACTCGATGTACGCCGGGATCGAGCAGTTGCGCCCAGGCAACACCAGCGCAGATGTGGCTCGCGCCTTCCCGGAGTATGATGACGACAAGTACGGCACCGTAACCTTGCAGCAGTTTGCCCACAGCATCGGCATCACCCTGTATGAAGGCATGTGGATTTCGCGGGCTTACTCGTTGGATTATCCGGCGGAAATCAAAGAGAACATGTACTTCGCCATTGAAACTTTTGCCGGGCATCCGGGTTTGCAGCAGACGGTCCGGCTGGAAGAGAATGTCTTGGTTACCGCCGAGGGGCCGGTGGTTTTTACCATGATGGAACACATGGCAGAAGCGATGAGGTAAGGGATGAACGCGCCTTTGATTGCTGTGGCCGATTCGGTTTTTCCCAGCCTGGAGCCGGCTCAACAGGTTCTGGACAGACTCCAGGCCAACCTGCAATTGGCCTCCGCCGCCACGCCGGAAGCTATTCTGGCCGTTGCCCGCCAGGCCGATGCTCTGCTGGTCACGTATGCCAAAATTACGGACGACATCATCCGGCAGCTTGAACGCTGCCGGATCATTGCCCGCTTTGGCATCGGCATTGATAACATTGACCTTGCGGCGGCCACCGAGGCCGGGATCGTGGTCACGTATGTGCCGGACTACTGCGTTGACGAGGTCTCGGACCATGCCATGGCTCTGCTTTTGGCTCTGGCCCGCAAGGTCGCGTTTGCCAATCAGCAGGTGCAGGCGGGACGCTGGGAAATGCCGGCGGTTGTGCCTTTGCGCCGCCTGCGCGGGCGCACCCTGGGCCTGGCCGGCTTTGGGAAAATCCCCCAACTGTTGACGCCCAAAGCTCAGGCCTTCGGGCTGAAGGTTATCACTTTTGACCCATACATCCCGGCTGAAGTTGCTTCTTCTTTGGGGGTCGAACAGGTCTCCTTTGATCACCTGCTGCAAACTTCTGACTACATCTCGATCCACGCGCCGCTGACCCCCGAAACCCACCACCTGTTCAATGCCCAGGCTTTTCAACAGATGAAGCCGGAGAGCCTGCTCATCAATACTGCCCGCGGGCCGCTGGTGGATGTCGAAGCTTTGGCCGCGGCCCTGGACGAGGGGCGGTTGGCCGGGGCGGCCCTCGACGTGCTGCCGGTTGAACCCCCGCCGGCGGACTCCCCCTTGCGGGGCCGGGACAATGTCATTCTCACCCCGCATACGGCTTTCTACTCCGAAGAGGCGCTCCTTGACCTCCAAACCAAAGCCGCTCAGGATGTCGCCCAGGTATTGACCGGAGGCAGGCCAAAGTATCCGGTTAACCCCCAAGTCTTAGAAACTGTCTAAAAAGTGGCTGGAACTGGAGTGCAAACCTTGTTTTGCCAAGCAAGGCAGGCCTTGCACTCCAGCTTTTCAGACAGCCTCTTAAAATCTAATTGAGACAGCGAGAATGAAAATTTCAGGAATACAGAGAGCGCAGAGAAGGGGCAGAGAACTTTTTAAGAACTCTGCGACCCTCTGTGTTGGCTCTGTGTTTCTCTGTGTTCCGACCCATGTTTAAGGAGAATACCCAATGACCCAACAACCCTGGAAAACGGATAACTGGTTTGTCAGTCCCTGGAACTTTGCCGAAGAAGTTCGGGCTGGCCTGAATTTTCCCAAGCAGATAAAAGTTCACGACATCACCCTGCGCGACGGCGAGCAGCAGGCCGGAATTGCCTTTACCAAAGAGGATAAAATTCGGATTGCCGAAGCCCTGGCCGAAGTGGGCGTCCACCGTATCGAGGCCGGTATGCCGGTGGTTTCTCCCGCCGATGCGGCGGCCATCAAGGAAATCGTCAAAAGAAACCTGGGGCCGCAAATCTTCGCCTTCTCCCGCTGTATGGTGGAGGATGTCAAGCGAGCCGTTGACTGCGGTGTGTCCGGCGTGGTCATGGAAGTTCCCTCCAGCGAGCACATCATTCAATATGCCTACCAGTGGCCGCTGGAGAAAGCCATTGACTTGTCAATCGAGTCCACTGCTTATGCCCACCAACAGGGTTTGGAGGTTGTCTTCTTTCCGATTGACTTTACCCGCGCCGATATGAATTGGGTTTTGGATTTGATTCTGCGGGTGGCGAATGAGGGGCACATGGATGCGCTGGCATTGGTAGATACCTTTGGGGTCACTTCGCCTCACGCGATGCAATATTTTGTGCGACAGGTCAAAGCGCGAACCGACAAACGCCTGGAAGCCCATTTTCACATGGATTTCGCCATGGGTGTTGCCAATACGGTCATGGCTCTGGCCGAAGGAGTCGAAGTGATTCACAGTACGGTGTTGGGCATCGGCGAGCGGGCCGGCAACGTGCCGATGGAAGAAACGGTGATGGCGCTGCTGACGATGTACGGCGTTGATGTCGGGCTGAAATATGATAAACTTTACTCCCTGGCCAAGCTGGTGCAGGAACTCTCCGGTCAGGCCGTGCCCAGCAACAAGCCGGTCGTCGGTGAATGGCTTTACAAGGTTGAATCGGGCATCATTGCCAGTTGGCTCAAAAACTGCGATTACCGCTATGCCACCGAACTCTTTCCCTATCGCTGGGAGGTGGTCGGGCAGCCGCCGGCCGAAATTGTAATGGGCAAGGGCAGCGGGATTGACTCGGTTAAGATGTGGCTGCACAAACTTGAAATCGAAACTAGCGAAGATGAAGCCCTGGCGGTTTTGGCTGCGGTCAAACAATTTGGGCTTCAACACAAGCAGCTTTTGACCGAAGCGGAGTTTGAGGCGCTGGCCAACCAAGTTTTGGCCGAGGTAAGGAAAGAGTGATTCTCACCTTATGATCGCCTCCTGAGTAGTGCGAAATGAAATGGAGCGCGTATCGAAGGGTACGATTTTAGCACCTCCGCACTTAAGTTAAGTCAAATAAAGCGCCCGGTGAATAGTAAGACTATTCATCGGGCTTACTTGTGGTGAAGATAAATCATGGATTCAGATGCCCTTCTTCCGTTAAGCGGTTTACGGGTGGTGGCCTTGGAACAGGCTGTTGCCGCCCCCTTCTGCTCGCGCCAGTTGGCCGATTTGGGAGCGGACGTCATCAAGATCGAACGACCTGATGGTGGCGACTTTGCCCGCAGCTATGAGGACTCCCTCAACGGGTTATCGGGGCATTTTGCCTGGCTCAATCGCGGCAAACGCAGTGTGGTCCTGGATTTAAAGCAGCCGGAAGACCACGCGGCGTTAGCCAAACTGATCGCACGGGCCGACGTTTTTATTCACAACTTGGCCCCCGGTGCGGTGGAGCGATTAGGCTTTGGCTACAATCAGTTGAAGGATACGCATCCACGTTTGATCTGGTGCGGCATTTCGGGCTACGGCCCCGATGGCCCTTACCGTGATAAAAAAGCCTATGACCTGCTAGTACAGGCCGAAGCAGGGGTAGTGAGTTTGACCGGCAGCCCGGACGCGCCGGCCAAAGTCGGCGTGTCTATCGCCGATATTGCGGCGGGGTTGTACGCTTACTCCTCTATCCTGGCTGCGCTGTACCAGCGGGAACGCACCGGGCAGGGCGAACGGATTGACATCTCGATGCTTGAATGTTTGGTGGAGTGGGCCATGCCTTCGCTCTATATGTGGCAGGGTACAGGACGTATTCCGGCGCGGGTGGGTGTGCGGCATAATATGATTGTGCCCTATGGCGCGTATACCTGCGCCGATGGCTCAGTCAACTTTGCCATTCAAAATGAACGCGAATGGACGCGCTTCTGCCACACGGTGCTGCAACTTCCGCAGCTTGAACACGACGAACGATTTGCCACGAACGCTCAACGTCTGCATAACCGGGTTGCACTGGAAACCTTGATTGAACAACAGTTTGCCTCTCTACCGGTAATTGAGGTCATAACGCGACTGGAGCAGGCGGCTATTGCCAATGCAATCGTAAACGATATGTCCCAGGTAGTAAATCATCCTCAGCTTGCCGCACGGGATCGCTGGATGGAGGTATCCGCGCCGAATGGGCTGATCCCGGCGCTGCTGCCGCCGCACAATTTAAGCAGCGTTCCCCCACGCCTGGGGGCTGTGCCTGCCTTGGGTGAGCACACCCGGCAAATATTGGCTGAATTGCGAGAAGAGATGTGAAAAGTGGATAAATCGAGGCTTACCTCCACCCCGAAGGCAGGCTAACTCCCCCTGGAAGTGCGCGCGATTTACAAGATATTTAAAATTTAACAAACTCTGGTATAATCCGCGGGACAAGTCCGGCAACCCTGGTTGCAAAGAGAACACCGCCTGAGGAAACTATCAATGTCGTCCCATTTTGACCGTCTGCTTGAATTTTACCAGGCCGGCCCCGTGCCCTGGGATAAAGCCGACCCTCCCCCGGAAGTGCTGGCATTTGCGCCGACCCTGCCCGTAGGCCGGGCGCTTGACCTGGGCTGCGGGCTGGGCCGGGCTTCGCTGTACCTGGCCCGCCTCGGCTGGCAGGTAGATGGCGTTGACTTCATTCCACAGGCCATTACCGAAGCGACAAATCGGGCCAGGCAGGCCGGATTGGACAACGTTCATTTTCATCTTGGCTCGGTAACACAACTCGATTTTCTGCATGGCCCCTATAACTTTGCCCTCGATGTCGGCTGCGCTCACAGTTTTACCCCGGATGAGCTGCAGGCTTATCACCGGGAGCTGCTGCGTTTGCTCGAACCGGGCGCATCTTATCTGCTCTTTGCTCATCTCAACAGTACTGAATTAGAGCCGGAGACGCGGCGCTGGTTAGAGGAAGCTGACCTGCGTCGTATCTTTGCCGAAGGCTTTGTTCTGGAACGGGTTGAGTATGGCCAGACGCAGGTGGGCGACCAGTCCCCCTGGCGTTCGGCCTGGTTCTGGTACAAACGGATTTAGGGATTATTCTCGCTCATCTTATCCATTATCGGCCGCCGCTTTGCGCCAAAAATCACTATTTAGTAGAATACAACGGCCAATGATCATTTGAGCCTGGCCTCTCCACCGTTTTGCCGCTGAGCCTGACCCCAATGACCGGCAATTTCTTTACCTCCACGAGGTTCCTGTGATTAACAACATCAAAGCCATTACCTTTTCTTCCTATCTAGCCATGTTTTTCCTGGGCGTTGGCGCTTCCATCATCGGCGCGGCGGCGCAGAATATCGGCCTCTCCCCCGCACAGATCGGCCTGCTGATCGCCGTCCAGAACGTCGGTTTTATGCTGTCCGTATTTGTCGCCGGGACGCTGGCCGACAGTTATGAAAAGCCCAAAATCCTGCTGGTCGGCAGCCTTATGTTAGCTGTTTCCTTCTTTACCTTTTTTCTGAGCGAGCTATTCTGGGTCAATTTGCTGCTCATGCTGCTATTTGGGGCCGGTATGGGTGTGTACGAAGGTGTGGCCGATGCCATGGTGTTGCAGTTGCATCCCCAGCGGGCCAGCCTGCACATCAATGTTAATCACTTCTTTGTGACGTTTGGCTCGATTATGATTGCTGCCTATTTGCTGGCGCTGCAAATGAATTGGCGACAGTCGGTCATCCAGGCCGGCGCCGTAGTGCTACTGCTGGCCCTTTTTTTTGGGTTGGCCCGCCTCAAAAATCGGGGTGGACGGACTGAAAGCTATCGGGAACGGTTGAACTTGATTGGTCGAGACCGGCGGATTGTCGTCTTGGTCATTGTGACCATCCTGGCCGTCGGGGTCGAGATTGGCTCGATTAATATTCTGACCACCTTTCTGGGCCAACTGCGGGGCTTTTCCGAAACGGCTTCCAAAGTTGGCCTGATTGTTTTGCTGGTGGGAATTGCCGCCGGCCGGCTGCTGGTCGGTCTGTTGACCCACAAAAAGCGCCTGGCGGCCTCGCTGCTGGGTCTCCTGGGGCTGTCGGGGATTTTCTTCGGCGGACTGTTTTTTTTACCACTGGATAATTGGCTGTACCCGGCAATTTTTCTGGCGGGACTGTCTCTCTCGGCGATTCTGCCCCTAATCATTACCCTGGCCGGGCTGTTGTATCCTGGTATGGCCGGGACCGCCCTGGGCGTCATCAAAACGGCCCTGCCCATCGGGGGCATCCTGCTGCCGTTCCTGATGTCGCTGGTAGCGGAGTATGGCTCGTTCCAGCTTTCTCTGCTGCTTTTTCCGCTGGCCTGCCTGTTAGCCTTCGCGGTATTGTTCTGGGAGATTAAACCTCACCAGGTCGCCCGGAGCACTGCCTCCTGGTCGGTGGATTAAAATCGGCAAGCCTGCCGACGAGTCACTGCTCGAATTGGAAGAGATTTTCTATCTGGATTAGTCATGTTGTGCCCGGCTGGCAGACCTCTCAACGCGAGCAGTCCACCAGCCGATACAGACCAAAATCTCTAATTCATCTCCGCCAGCGGGGTCAGCTCGACCTGCAAGAACTTATGCAGGGGGAGCGACTCGACCGCTTGCCGGGCGATTTCCTCCGATTCAGCCTGGAACACCAGCCAGGCTTTAGAATAATCAGCCGCGACATAGAGCTTCTCCAATACGCCCTGGGCCATCAATTCGGCCACTCGCGCCTGTTCCGCCGGGAAGAGAGCCATCACTTCTGCGGTAGGTGCTTGTTTCATCTGATTGCTGGCTAAAAATTTCATTAGGTAATCTCCTTTTGGCAATTTTGACCGGCAGTGGTTCTCAGCCGCTGGCGGTTTGATTTTTTGTTGACCTTCAAAACATCAACTGCTGAATAGTCCTCATTTCGGCCCATGTGTTACACTAACGAGAATCAGTGGATCCAAATTTCCCGTAGGGTGGCATCCCTATGCCGCCCGCTGACTGAGAATACTTTTCGGCGGTCAGCGGCGCCACAAGGGCATTATTCGGCCTTTGGCGGTCTATTTACGCAGAAATACAATAAGGAGGCAATTGAGGTGACGGAAAAAGAAAAGATGCTGGCCGGGCAGGTCTACAACTGCCTAGATGCAGAACTGGCGGCAGAACGCCGGCTGGCCAAAGCGCGAGTCCACACTTTTAACACCGCGACCGAGGTGAGTGAACAGCAGGCCATTCTGCAAACCTTATTAGGCCGGATGGGCCAAAATGTGGTCATCGAGCCGCCATTCTATTGCAGCTATGGCCGCCACATCTCTATCGGCGATCACAGCTATCTCAATTTTGGCTGTACTATTCTGGATAATAACGAGGTTTGGTTGGGCCGGCATGTCATGGTCGGGCCGTCGGTGCAGATCTACACGGCAGCGCACGCCTTGTCCCCTGCTGCCCGAAACAAGGGATTGGAGACGGCCAAAAAGATTGTTATCAAGGATAATGTCTGGATTGGCGGTGGGGCCATTATCTTACCGGGTGTAGTAATCGAGGAGAACGCCGTGATCGGCGCGGGAGCGGTGGTAACCCGGAATGTGGCAGCCAATACGCTGGTCGCCGGTAATCCGGCCAGGGTAATCAGAATAATTTTAACCGAGTTCAATAGCTAATAGACAAATCACTTAAAAGTCATACTATCATTGTAGCAGCGACGGCGTGGGAGCCCGGCCCGCCAAAAGATTGTACGATGTTTATCTGCTTTGTCGCTTACCTCTTTCTAATGAAGGCTAATGAGACTATAATGAAGTGGTCGCAATGAAAATCAAGGCTCTTACTTGTTTTTCCAATTTTTGAAAACTTGCAGCAGTTCCTCCCTGGTTTGGGGAGGCAGGGTCTCTTCGGTCAGCTTGCCCAGGGTGCGGCGCGCTTCGCGTTGCCCGCGTGTTTTGGCCCGATTGGTTAAAATGCGAAAAATCCAGGTTTTGAGCGAGGAGCGGCCTTCAAAGCGATCTAACCCTTGCAGTACGCCCAGCCAAGTTTCCTGGGCTACTTCTTCGGCAACCGCCCGGCTTGAGACGTAGATACAGGCCAGGCGCACTAACGAAGCATGGTATTGATCCAATAATGAGGCAAAGGCGGCCTCATCGCCGGCCCGTAATGCTTCAACCAGGTGCAACTCATCGGAGGTGGCCGGAATAAAATTATCATATTGCAGCTCGGATATGGTCACGTTGGCAAGACCTGTGCTAGGTTCAACCGTTTTGACAAGCAAAGGATACTGCAAGATGATAGCCCTGTCAAGCGCCACTTTGGAGTTGTCCCAAAATAATGGTGGCGTTTCGCTAGAGATTGGAGATTAGAGATTGTTTACGCAAAGTGTCCAATCTCTAATCTCCTAAAATACTCTGTTTCTGCTGGGTCTGAATTGGTTGCAACAGTTCCTCCTGCTCTTCAGTTGAAACGGTTTCGTCGGCCAGGCGGCGCAGGGTTTGGAGGGTACGACGCATCTGAGCGACGTAAATGTTACAGTCGGGACAGGCGTCGAGGTGTTGATTGAATGTGCTTTCCATTTCCGGCAGCAGCGCTGCTTCCAAATAATCGGTCACCAGTTCGACTGCTTCCTTACAAGTGAGTTTGCGAGAAGTCATTCTTGTTGTTCCTTAAGCCAACGGCCAGGTCTACAGCATGGGCCGTGTTGATAATTAGTCCCGGCAAACTCAAAAACGTTACAAAATCATCGAATAAGCCTTACGGCTGCCAGAACCGTTCGATCAAGGCTTGCTCGGCCGCGGCGGTCCAGACGTCGCCCGCGGCCAGCCGCTCGGCTACATCGGGCAAGGTCTGCTTGAGTTCGGTCACGCCGGTTAGCGGCAAACCCTGCAACTGGGGAAAGATGACCACTTTGCCCGGATAGCGGCCTTCCATCATGGCCCGGATGCCGTCCAAAGCGGCTTCCAGCCCGCCGACTGCCGCCACCGAGCGGTTGGGCGAAAGCTGGCCGGCCAGCGTTTTCTGGATCACTATCTCCTGATCGGCCAGGGCTGAGCCGGAAGTGCCGGTGTATTGCGCATTGTGCAGATAAACGGCGCTCAGGTTGAGTGGGACCATTGTCCCGTTAGGCACTCCGGCAAAAAAGACCAGCATCCCGTCCGAGGCCATCGTTGTGGCTGCCTCGGCCATGACCGCTGCTACCGGCGCCGAGACAATCACATCGTCGGCGCCGCGACCCGCAGTGACCCGCATGACCATCTCGCGGAGCGACTCCTGGGCGCCGGTCGGATTGAAGGTAAGCAGTTGCTTGTGGTGAGCTTCGGCCAGCCCGCCGAAGCGATCCGCTAGAGCCGCCAGCCGCATGGCGCTGACATCGGTGGCAATGATAACGGTTGGGCCGTTCGCCAATTCAATGGCCCGTTGGACGTGCATCTGGCCCATCGGACCCCCCGCGCCGACAAAGAGGGCCGTCCCGCCCGGCCGCAAATCGCAGCGATTACGCGCTTCGCCGTAGGAAGCGGCAATATCAGGGCCGGGATTGCCGACGTAAGCGGTGTAGTCGTAGTGAATCCGGCCCACGTCCACCTGAACATCGCTGTCGAGCGGCGTTTGGCCGACCATGTTGAAAGTTCCCCGGCGGGCAATCAACCTGGCCGCCTCGCTCACCGCCGCCGCCGAGCGAGGGTCGAGCAGGATAATGTCGTCAAAACCCGCTCCGGCAGTTAATTCTGCTTTGAGGGTTGGGTAATCAGCCGGGGTCAGCCCGTTGCGGATGATCAGGTCAACCTCGCGTTTACTTGCTTCCTGCCGCAGCAGGTCCAACACAGCCGGCGGCGCATCGGTGGCGACAATCATCGCCGGGGCCTCCAGGCCTGTTGAGAATTGGTAGGCGGTCATATCGCCCGGCTGGCCGACAATCCACATGCTGCCGCCATTTTTCGGGCTGAGCCGGCGGCGCTGGGTGTAGGCCGCCTCGACACAGGCCCAGGGTTCGGTCAAGGCGGTTTCGGCGTAACCCAGGTCGCCGGGTAAGGGCAGAACGTAGGTTTGATGGTCAGCCTCAAGCACTTCCGGGCCGATCAGATGAAACTGGGTCAAGCCGCCGGGGATGGTATACCCATAAGCCGTGCTTTTGCCCTGAATGTAGATGTCGGGCTGGAGAGCCAGCCGCTGGCCGGGGTGATACTGCCGGCGCAGGTTCTCTCCTACCTTAACCACCGTCAGGGCGACTTCGTGGCCCAGCCGCGTTGGTTCGAGGGCCAGGTTGCGATGGTAAAGCTTGGGGTGCTCGCCGCCCTGGGTGATCAATTTGACATCAGAAAAACACATCCCCACCGCATCCACCCGCACCAGAAGTTGATCCGGGCCTGGTTCAGTCACCGGCATCCGTTCGGGTTCGCTGTTGCGCCCGATATTTTCGACCCCTGCGCCGTACATATTCCAGGCCCACGTTTCAGCCGGGATCGGCGGTTCGGGTGAGCGATATTCGTCATAAGTAGGCATCGTCGTTTCTCCTAACCCGGACAAGCCGGATGCTACGCAAAAAAGAGTTCTCGCGCAAAGACGCAAAGGCGCAAAGATTTTTAACAGATGTTTTTTGGCGTTCTTGGCGACTTTGCGTGAGACTTTCTTGCACGATGGGCAAGAACTCAACTGCTAAGTACAGGGTTGCATGTCATTTCGAGCGACGAAGGAGCGAGAAATCTTCGTCCTTGCCGAGAAGTTTCGGCAGCGGAGTAGAAGATTCCTCCCCGCTTTGCAGGTCGGAATGACATTATGCCCCAATAGCCCGCACCTCGGCGGCGGTGGCACAGGCCAGAGCTTGGGCGGCCAGTTCCTGTGTTTTCGACCAGGCCAGGGTGCGGATTTGAGCCTTGACCGCCGGGATGGCCGGCACGCTGGCGCTCAACTCGTCAACACCCAGCCCGACCAGCAGCGGGATGGCCTGGGGATTGGCCGCCAGTTCGCCGCAAACGCCGACCCATTTCCCGGCGGCATGGGCCGCTTTCACCGTTTGGGCAATCAGCCGCAGCACCGCCGGATGCAGGCCGTCGGCCTGAGCCGACAGGGCCGGATGACCCCGGTCCATAGCCAGGGTGTATTGAGTCAAATCGTTGGTGCCGATGGAAAAGAAGTCAACCTCGCGGGCAAAACTGTCGGCGATGAGTGCCGCCGCCGGCACTTCGACCATAATGCCCAGTTCTACCGTAGGCCCGGCGAGTTCAGCCTGAACTTCGGCCACCATTTGCCGGACGGAGCGCCAATCTTCAAGCGTGGTTATCATCGGGAACATGATCCGGCAGGGGCCAAAGCTAGCAGCCCGGAAGATAGCCCGCAGTTGGACCCGCAGCAAGTCAGGGCGGGCCAATGATAAGCGCACGCCGCGCTGGCCTAAAAACGGATTCTCTTCGTGCGGCAGGGGGAGATAGGCCAGCGGCTTGTCGCCGCCCACATCCAGGGTGCGGATGATGACCGGGCGGCCGGCTAATGCTAAAACGATGTCCCGGTACACTTCAAACTGTTCGGTTTCGCTCGGTGGGGTGGGCCGATCCAAAAAGAGAAATTCGGTTCGCAGCAGTCCGACTCCCTCAGCGCCGCAATTGACGGCCTGGCGAGCGTCGGCCAGACTACCGATGTTGGCGACGACTTCGACCCGGTGGTTGTCCTGGGTCAGGGCCGGTTCTGCGGCAGCTTCAAGTTCGGCAGCCCGGCGTGTCTGGTCCGCCTGGCGCTGATGTTGAGCCTGGGCCACAGTTTCCGGGTCAGGCGAGAGGCTCAGCGTCCCGGCTGCGCCGTCGAGAATAGCAGGAGTCCCGTTGGGCACGGTCAGGATATCCGAGCCAGCTCCGACCAGGGCCGGCAGCCCCAGCGCCCGCGCCAGGATGGCGGTGTGTCCATTGGCCCCGCCGATGGCGGTGCAGAAGCCCAGCACCCGGTTGGGGTCGAGGCTAACGGTGTCGGAAGGTGACAGGTCATGGGCAATCAAGATGACCGGCTCGGCGGGCAGTTCCGGCCCAGTGTGGTTAAGCCCGGCCATGGCTCGCAGCACCCGCTGACCGACATCGCGGATATCGGCGGCGCGGGCGGCCAGCAGTTCATCCTGGAGTTGGGCCAGGGCCGCCGCCATTTCTTCCACTGCTTGTTGCCAAGCCTGGGTGGCGCTGCGTCCGGCAAGAATATAACTCAGGGCGTTTTCACGCAGGTCAGGATCGGTCAGAATCGTCAGATGTGCTTCAAAGATAGCGGCCTCGCCCGCACTGAGACGCTGGAGAACCTGTTGATGTAAAGTTTGCAGCTCGGTTTTGGCGCTGTCGAGGCCGGCGTCCAGCCTGGCTCGTTCTTCTTCGGGCGTGGCGACGGTTTCAACAATGGTGAGTTTGACCGGCTGAAACTGGAACACCGGCCCTACGGCGATGCCGGCCGCTGCCGGAATTCCCCGCCGGATTGAGTCAGACACATTGGATGGCGCGGCTGGCTGCTCGACCGGGGCCGGCTTGATTTCAGCCGGGCCGGTTGAATGGCCGTTGGCCCCCGGAAGTTCGTCCCCCAGGCCGTTTTCAACCGCCGTTTTGAGCACGGCCAGGGCTTCGTCCTCGTCCGGCCCCTCGGCCATGATGCAGATTTGGCCGCCTCGCTCGACCCCCAGGGTCAAAACCGAAATGACGCTCTTGGCGTTGGCCTTTTTGGCTCCGTGCTGCACCCGGATATTAGCCTGAAACTGTTTGGCCGTGTTGACGAACACCGCCGCCGGGCGGGCATGCAGCCCGGTTGGGTTTTGGATAATCAGGTCGAGTTGTTTCATAACTTTATCTCCTGCCGGCTCAGGCTGTTTCGATTTCTTGGGGCCGGCTCAACAGTTCGATCAGTTCTTGGGGGTCGCTAATGCGGGCCAGGCGTTCGGCTTCCTCCGGTTCCTCCAGGATTTCGGCCAGGTTGGTCAGGATGCCGATATGCTCATCGGCGCTGGCGGCGATGCCGAAGACGAGATAGGCGGTTTCATCCGGGTTCCAGGCCACACCTTGGGGAAACTGAACCAGCGAGATGCCGCTTTCGTGAATGCTGGCCCGGTCTTCAAACTGCCCGTGCGGGATGGCCACGCCGTTGCCGATGTAGGTGGACATAGTTTGCTCGCGGGCCAACATGCCGTCAACATAACTCGGGGCAACGCGACCCGCTTTGACCAGCAGTTCGCCGGCCAGGCGGATGGCGCTCAGTTTGTCGGTTGAGGGGGCATTGAGCTGAATGGTTTCGAGGCTGATAATTCCCATGATTTCTACCCTACCTCTTCAATCTGCCCATTCGATTGGAGGGCATTCACAATCACATCAAAGGCCGGAATGTTCATGAAATTATCAAACGGCAGCACCACCGCCCAGGGCGCTTTCTCGCGGGCCAGCTTGGCCAGCCCCTTATGCACTACCACCACCTGGGCATCCTTGGGGATAGACCTGGCCGGAGAATGTTCCACCTTGACCGGCAGGTTAGCCTCTTTGACTCTCTTTTTGAGTTTGTTCGTCACCATCAGGCTGGAACCCATCCCGGCTTCACAGGCGATGACAATTTTTTTGACTTCATTCGCTTGAACTGACTTTGCCATTGTATGCTCCTTTGTAAATTGACCGGGGACGGGAGACCGGGGACGATGATAAACACCCGGTCCCCCAGGGGGAGGCGAGGCTCTCATCGGTCCTCGGTCCCCGGTCATCACCGGCAAAAAAATTTTTCATTGTCGGTGTCGTCCCCCAGGGACCGTCCGACTCCTGTGGAAGATAGTATTAGTTGGCCGGTGTTGCTACCCCACCGCTGGGAATGGACTCAGCCTCACCGCTCCATTCTGACGCTTCCTCTTCGGAGTCAAATTCTTTAACCGGGTAGAGTTTGAGGATAAACGACCCGGCCAGGAAGGAGGCGACGGCGGCAATCAACACCCCACCCAGCACAGCCACATGCTGCCCCGGCGGGGTGACGGCCAGGTAAGCAAAGATGGAGCCGGGGGCCGGGGTTGCCACCAGGCCGGCGTTCATAATCACAAACCACAGGTCGGCCAGGATGCCGCCGGCCCACAGAGCCACAATCATAATCGGGTGAGCCAAAACAAAGGGGAAGTAGATTTCGTGGATGCCGCCGAAGAAGTGAATAATAATCGCTCCCGGCGCGGTTTGTTTGGCCATGCCTTTTCCGGCAAACCAGTAGGCTAACAGCAGCCCCAGGCCCGGTCCCGGATTAGTTTCAAGCAGGAACAGAATGGACCGGCCTGTCTCCTTTGCTTCGGTGACGCCGAGCGGGCCTAAAATGCCGTGATTGATGGCATTGTTCAGGAACAGGACTTTGGCCGGTTCGATAAAGAGGTCGGCAATGGGCAGCAGGCGCGAATCAATCAGGAATTGAACACCCGCACCCATCGCTGTCGTAATACCCTGGACGACCGGTCCAACAAGGACCTGGGCCAATAACGTCAAGATGGTCGCCAGGATGCCGGCCGAGAAGATATTAATTAACATTTCAAAACCGGAAGGCATTTTATCTTCCAGCATTTCATCAATTTTCTTGATTAAGAAGCCACCGAGTGGCCCCATGACCATACCGCCGATAAACATAGGGACATCCGCGCCTACCACGGCCCCCATCGTCGCCGCTGCGCCGACCACGCCGCCGCGCGTGTCGTAAATCATCCGGCCACCGGCAAAACCGATTAAGAGCGGCAGTAAGTAGGTAATCATGGGGCCAACGAGCTTGGCAAAATTTTCGTTGGGAATCCAGCCGACGGGGATAAATAGGGCTGTGATCAAACCCCAGGCGAGAAAAGCGCCCAGATTGGGAATGACCATTGCCGCTAAAAAACTACCAAAACGCTGCATTCTTTCCTGCATTGTTTATGTCTCCTCTTAATTGAGTCTAAAAGCAAAATAATTTAAGGTGGAGCTGCGCCGGCTGGTTTGATTGTCTTGAGGAAAGAGATATAATAATAAGCCAGCAGGTACAGCGGGCTGTTCGGTCGGCCAACCGAGAGCCTTAAGTACTTGTGTTTGATCGAGACACCGTTGGGCTGCCTATCCCGCGACGGTGTCTCTTATTTTTTAGCCGGTTGTTTCATTCACACCTCCCCTGAAAATAAAGACGCGATGCCTCGTGAGGCGAGGAGGCGAAAGAAATTTCGCGTCTTCGCGTCCTCGCCTCATGTCAGCCAATTGGTAATCGTTTCGATGTCCTCCGGCGTCAGAAGCGGATGCACCTGTATCACCGGCAGGCCCGGTCGAGGCGGCTGAACGGGTACGGTTGAGATCAGCATCTGTGCATCGGCGACCTGTTCCACCGAAAGCTGGCGCAGCGATAACACCCCCATAATTTCCAGGCTGGGAAAGCGTGCTTTCAAGCGGGCTACCAGCAATTGGGCCGTAGCCATGCCGCTGGGACAAATGATAAAGACGCGGTGAGGCCGGCTGGCGCTTTCGCGGACAAAAGCCGCCCGGAGTAATAACGCCAGGGTAGCTATTTCGCCCGCGGGCAAGACAACCCCACTGCGCTCGGTAATTAGCAGCGCCAATTCTTGAGCGATATGATATTCACGTTGATACTGATGCGACAAGCTGCCATCGGTCCAGGTGGGCGGCGACCATAAACCAAAGCGCTGGCGCATAAAAGCCGGAATCACATGGGCCACCAGGCCGTCTCGCAGCGGCGTATCATAGCGAAGTTCGGGCGTGGCAAAAGCCTGGGCTACCTCGGCCATCAAAAGATCAATCAATTCGGTAAAAAGGGGATCTATTTCCAACTCACCCGGCCAGCTCTGGTCGCGTAGACCGGCCAACAGATGCATGGCGATGCCCGCAATTTCGGACGGGAGCGAGGCAGGGGACAAATCAAGCCAAATCCGGTTGGCCACATCGGTGGCGACGCTCCACACCTTTTGAGCTTGCAGCCAGGCCAGCAGGTCGGGCTTGACCTCAAGATAATGGCCGTGACCGGCTCGCTCGGCCTGGATGGCCAGGGCCAGGGCCAGGTGCAGCACGGCATCGTCGGTAAAACGGCCGCCCAACTGCGCCTCGGCGTGAGCCACCCAGCCAAAAGCGGCCCGGGTATCCCACTGCTGGAGAAGTTTATTAGTTTGTTGGATAATCGGGAGGGCAGGGGTATCGGCCAGGGTAAAGCTCAAGCCCGTGCCGTGCCGCATTTCAAGCAGTGGTTCGTCAAAAGGGATGTCGCCCCATAACAGGGCTGTCAACCCCTGCCGCCGCTGTAATTCAGAGCCGTGACATTCAACCCCGTAATTGGGCTTGCGCAGCAAGTTCAAGCCGAAGGATTCCAGCCAGGGTTCCACCACATCCAAATCTTTAAAGATGGTGGTGCGAGAAACAGCCGCATTGTATTGCAGCCAGTTAAGGATGAGCGGTTCGGAAGCAGCTAAGAGATGCAGGCCAAAAAGCTGCTGGCGTTGGCCGGCGGTTAATATCAGTTGAAAATTGGTTGAAGTGTTTAACTCTTGCAGCAGGTGCTGGCGTTGAATCGGCGTACAGTTGACTTCCACACCCACTCCGGGGGTAGCGGTGAGCGTAGCGTCATGCTGGGCCAGCCAAGTTTTGACCGGCTTGAGCCGATAATTGACCTGACGTGAGGAGAGATTGGTTTGTTGGGCCAGTTGGGCAATCGCCAGCGGTTTGCTGGCGGTTAGCAACTGGTTCAGCAGGTCTTTCTGCTGCATGGTGAGTGAAACCATTGCTCTGTTAGCACCTTTGCTTGATAGTGACATTCTATCATTGTTTGAACCGATTCGAGCAACTAATTCAGATGGTTTCTGAGCGGGTACTTATGACAAAAGTTGACTATTTAACCTAAGGTCAATGTTTTCTTAAGCGCATCCTGAGTAGCCTTGAACGAAGTGAAAGGCGTATCGAAGGGTGCGTTTAACCGGCCTGGGCTTCCAATTCTGCCCAGAAGGTATCCACTACGGTGCGGGCCGCGTTGCCCCGGACGCCAAACATGAGTTTATTACCCACCGGATCAACCGGGTAGGCCAAAACTGAAAGCTGGCTGCTTTCGGGGGACGCTGCTTCGAGCTTGACCACAAGCTGAATTCGATTGGGCAGCATTTGGTTTTTAACCTGTTTGTTAAAAGTGACTTCGATATGCCCGGCCGCAGGATTACTTTTTTTATCTGCCTTCCCGCCTAATTTGGCGACCACCGCCGCCGCTAATTGGCTCATCGCTTGAGCCGGTTGCTGATAAGTTTTTACTTGCTTGACATCGTAAGCCATTTGACACCTCCTTGTGCTACGGCCCTAGTATAACACCAAAGCCAATAATTCGACTCATTTAATTCACCTCTTATCTGGTCAGGCAAATATGACAAAAGTTAACCATTTGATGGATTGAGTCATCTCAGGTGTGGCGGATTGGAGAGTGAGCCAAGAATCCTCCTGTTGATTAAAAATTTGATGGATGATGATAGTTCGCGGCCACGAACCCGGTCTACCTTTCGAGTATCCTCGCTGAATCGTAACGATCTCGCACAAAATTATTATGGGCGCAAGTGTAACCCCTTACCTCATTACCGAAAATAGCTCTAATCTTTCCTCAAAATAGCTCTAGTGGGTATAGATAGGCCCCCCCCGGCCTACTATACTGTAAAGAGCAACGTTGTCTTAGAACCTATCCGAAAAACGGCAGGTTGGTATCCCTATGCCAACTTGTGACGCATAGGGATGCGTCACTACGGGATTATTCGGATAGGCTCTTAAGCGGGGCGGCCTTGTATTACATTTGGAAAGAGGAGGGCAGCCGTGATCTATGACTCGTTGATGGGCCGCCAGCTCGATGAGTATCGCCTGGAAACCTTGCTAGGGCAGGGGGGAATGGCCCGCGTCTATCGGGGACGCGATGTACGCCTCAATCGGCAGGTCGCCATCAAAGTTATTGACAAACCATTCCGGGCCGACCAGGATTATACCCACCGCTTTGAACAGGAAGCCCAGGCGATTGCCCAACTGGAACATCCCCATATTGTTAGGCTATACCGCTACGGTGAGTCGAATGGCCTGCTCTACATGGTGCTGCAATATATCGAAAGGCTACGTCTGGATCAACTCCTGGCGACCTACCGGCAGGATAACACCTTTATCGAACGGCCTGAAGCAGCCAGGATTATCCGCGAGATTGGCTCGGCGCTGGATTATGCTCATGGTCGGGGCGTGATCCATCGGGATGTGAAACCATCCAACATTATCCTGAACCCGCACGGTCAGGCCATTTTGGTAGATTTTGGCCTGGCCCTGTTGACCGACCGGGGCACGCGGGGCGAGGTGTTTGGCACGCCCGATTACATGGCCCCGGAGCAGGTCAGATCATCCTCCAGCGTGGTCCCGCAAAGCGATCTGTACGCCTTGGGTGTGATTCTTTATGAGATGTTCACCGGGCGGCTACCTTTTGAGGCCGAGGAACCGCTGGATGTGGCTCTGCTCCATATGACCGAGCCGCCGCCCCCGCCGCGAGAATTTCGCCCCAACCTTCATCCCCATCTGGAAGGGGTTATCTTAAAGGCGCTGGCTAAAGAACCGGGGGCGCGCTATCCCAGCGGTATGGCCTTGGCCAACGCCTTGGACCGCGCCTTGAAAATCGCCGCTCCGGCTCCCCCTGACCTGCCCCCGCCAACGCTGTCACATCTCTCCATCCCCGAACGTGTTCGGGTCGAGCGGCCTTTACCGCCCGAACTGGTTGAGACTCAGGCGGCTCCCCGCTTTCAGAGCCGGGAGAATGGCCAGCCCCGCATGGCACCGGCCCCTGCCGCCCCGCCTGCAGGCCCCAAGTGGGCAGTGATCGGCCTGGGGCTGGGCTTGCTGTTGCTTGCAGGGGTGTTTGCCGCCACCTTATGGTTAACCCAGAGCTTGCTGCAGCCTTCACCACGGGAAACGGTCAATGCTATGCCCTCACCGCCGCTCCCGGCAACTCTACCCCCAGCCAATTCCCCCCAGCTCGTGGCCGATACTGGTCAGAATTTCTCCATCGCTTCCGGTGGGGTCTGGCGTTACCTCTGGTCTGAGCACGATGAGAATGACTTCGAGCCGATGGAATTTGACGAGAGAAAATATGGCGCATGCTGGTACACCGACGAGGATGAAGATTATGTACGCATCTGCCCGGATTCCGGCCATCCCGGCGATGATGCCGACATCGCCTGGCAATGGACCAGCACCTTTAGTGGACGGATTGGGGTGGTGGTTTCGGCCCGCAAAATTGATGCCGGCGGCGACGGCGTCACCCTTCTGGCTTCACTCAACGGCCAGGCAATCGAAGGGCTGCGGCTTGGCCCTGCTGACACGCAAGGGGTCGCCGAAAAACCCCTTTTTGAAACGGAGGTTAATGAAGGAGACCTGCTTATGTTCATTATGAAAAAGAATGACCGAGTTGAGTACGATCACACAGCGTTCCAGGTCCAAATATACCGGCAGTAGAAACCAGAGGACGGCCCCATGAATTCACCCACCCTGATTATCTTGCTGCTGGCGGCTTTTTGGGGAGGAACGATTATCTTTGTTTCCTGGGATACCCACCGGCGGAGATTGGCCGAACCGTACCGCTCACTCTGGCTGCTGTTGGCCCTGATCCCGCTGTTGGGGTTCACGGCTTACCTGGTGGCCCGTTCTTTTCTGCCGGCCGAGCAGAGGACGGCAGCCGGAACTCCCCCCCGCCAGCGGGTCACTTTTCTCAAACGCGAACCCAGCCCCAAGCGATTGGCCACCATTCCCGCCGCCGAATATCTGCGGGCAGCGCAGCCAAAACCCGCGCCAAAAGGTGGTCAAGTCGTTTACACCCTGGTGGTGACCGAAGGGCCTCACAGCGGCGAAAAATTTGGAATTGACCACTGGCCGATCTGTATTGGCCGCAGCCCCGGCTGCGATATTAGACTCGATAACGACCTGGGCATTTCCCGGCAGCACGCCGAACTCTACCAACAGGGCGGCCAAGTGCGCCTGCGCGATTTAGCCAGCACCCACGGCGTCATCGTCAATGGTTATGATGTTAAAGACAAGGGGTTAACTCCCGGCGACCAGATTCACCTGGGCCATTCCGTCTTGATCTTCACCAGGGAAAGGTAAAATGAACAAGACTCGCAAACGTCGCAGTGAGCGTTACCTGCCCGGCCTTATGAGCGGTCTTGACCGCCTGGCCCAGCGGGTCGAGACCGGTTTGCAAAATCTGCGCCAGCCTGGCCCGGTTCTGCCCGCCGACGTGGGCAAACGGCTGTTGGAGGCGATGCTGGCCCCGGAGCATATTCTGGAGGATGCCCGCTACTTTAAGATTGTGCCCAATGATTACCTCATCGAACTCAACGAGGCCAACTACCAGCGCCATTACCAGCCGGTGGAAAAAGTGCTTTACCGCCAATGGCGCGATAAATTATTAGAGGCGTTGAACACAGCCAACAGCCGCCTGGGCCGCCGCGAGTATCGCTTTGGCGGGCGAGTCCGCCTGCGCCTTCAGCCGGTGGCTGATTTAAGCGAAACTGACATTCGTCTACGCTGCCAGATTAATCCCGCCGTGGATGCGCCTGCTGGGACGACGGCCTGCCTGGAACTGTGGACAGGCGGGCGGCGCTGGCCGCTGCGAGAAGATGTGACCGTGCTGGGTCGGGAGGAGCCGTGCGATGTTTGCCTGGACCTGCCAGACGTCCAACAAAAGCGGCTTATTAGCGGGCGGCACGCCTATATTCGCCAGAAGGACGGCCATTTTCGGCTGTACGATGGTTCGCCGGAAGGCAAAGCTTCGGTTAACGGCACGTTTGTCAATGGCCGGCAGTTGCCGCAGGCCGGTCATCCCCTGCAAGAAGGCGATCTCATTATCCTGGCCAGCCTCGACCCGCGCCAACCCAGCCTCGACACGCCCGGCGTAGCCGGCCTGGTGTTCCGGGCGGAGTGTGGCTAGAAGAGAGACAAGGATGGATTTAGCCGCCGGTTCCCTGCTCTTTGCCGCCAAATGGCTTTTTATTGGCCTGATTTATCTGGCCCTGTTTGTGGTCCTGGTAGCGGTGCGGCGTGAAATGCATGTGCGGATAGCCGATAAACTCCAAACGCCTTCGGTCGCGGCGTCGGGGCGATTGAAAATCATCGAACCAGGCAGCGATCCAAAGGCACAGCCAGGGATGGAACTGCCGCTGCCCACTGAGGCCACGCTGGGTGCGGGGCCGGGTAATGAGGTGGTCCTGGCCGACCGCTTTGTTTCGGGTCGGCACGCTCGCTTGTGGTGGGATGGAATCGAGTGGTGGCTGGAAGATTTGGGCAGCAAAAACGGCACCCGGATCAATGACCGCCCATGCCCGCCTCACCGCCAGCAGGCTGTTCCGTTTGGGGCAACTGTGCAAATTGGCGACATGCTGTTCCAATTGGTAGAGTAAACATGCCCTGGCCGCAGCGTTTTGTCTTTCGTCCCCTGGAAACCTTTCTGCTGGCGTTGGTGATCCTGCTGGCCGGGTTAGGGTTTGTCCTTGTTGCCGCCGCAGCCAACCTGCGCCAGGGGGAGCCTTGGTTCTCCGGCCTGTTTACGGCGCTGCTTGCCCCGGCAGTTATGGCCGTCGCTTTGCTGGGGCTGCACCTGCTGCTGCAAGGACGGGGAGTTAAAACCGAGCCGTTGATTCTGCCCATTGCCGGCTTGTTGGTAGCGGTGGGCCTGGTCATGATCGGGCGGCTGCGCGGACCTGAGGCTGTGTGGCAGCAGGTAGGTCGTGGTTTTCTGCCCGGCGTGGCGATGATGACCCTCTTCATCGCCCGTCCTCATTTGGTGGAACAGGTGCGGCGGGGAACGCTGGTCATCAGCCTGGTGGGCCTGGGCCTGCTGATCGCCACGGCCTTTTTTGGGGTGCTGGACGAGTCCGGGGCGCGGCTCTCGCTCAAGCTGGGGCCGCTGCCGGCTGTGCAAACTGCCGAAGTCATCAAGCTGGCCCTGATCATCTTTCTGGCCTGGTACATCGAAAAGGAGGGCGAAGAGGCCGAGGGCCGGGCGCGGCCTTTTTTAAGCTGGCTCAGAGTGCCGGCCATTCGCTACTTTATCCCCGGCTTGCTCTTTGTCTCCCTGGCTACTCTGGCCCTGGTCAAAATGTCGGATTTTGGGGCCATCCTCATCCTGGGCTGTTTGTTTGTGGCTATGCTTTACGCTGGCTTTCAGACCCGCATTTTTATCACCGTCGCCGCGATTGGCCTGGGCTTGACCTTGTTAGCCGGACTGATTCTGTCTGCAACCTGGGATGTGCCTCCGGTCATCCAGCACCGCCTGGCCGCGTTTCTCAATCCCTGGAGCCAGGCGCCGCTGCTGAGCGGCGGACAGCCCACCGGCCTGACCATCGCCGAAGGGCCGGGCTACCAGCTTCAGCAGGCGATTTATGCTTTGATTGCCGGCGGCTTGACCGGAACCGGACTGGGTTTTGGACTGCCAAACAATATCCCCCTGGCCCACTCGGATTTTATCTTTGCGGCCCTGCTGGAAGAATTAGGAGCAGTTACCGGCCTGGCGCTGCTGGCCTTTTTTATCATTCTGCTGGCGCGAATTCTGCGGGTGGCTGTCTTGCTGCCCCCGGCGCAGGTCTTTGAGCGGCTCTTGCTGGTTGGGATCAGCGTACACCTCTTTACCCAAGTTTTGGTGATGGTGGGCGGCAATTTGAATCTACTGCCCTTGACCGGTGTCACTTTGCCCCTGGTGAGCCAGGGCGGGGTGGCTTTGCTGGTCAACCTGGCCGAAATTGGCCTGGCCCTGGCCCTGGCGCAACGCCTGGAGGAGCCGCTCCCATGACCCTGACCCAGCGTATCTGGCACATCGTCAACGTGATGACCCTGGTGCTGCTGATTGTATCGGGCCGGCTGGTCTACTGGCAGTTGGTGCGCGGTCCAGCCTTGCCACCGGTTGTCCTCGACCCAGTCGCGGCGGCAGCCGAATACCGGGAGTTGGGGGCGCTGCCAGAGGCTGATCCCACCGATCCGATTACCCTGGACATCTTGCCCAAGCCGGTCGTTCAGCGCACGGCAGCGCTGCTGGCCGAAATCAACCGGGGGACCATTTATGACCGCACGGGCCGCGCCCTGGCGTATGATCTGGAACTGGCCGGAGGCGACAAGCAGCGCGTTTACGCGGAGCCATCTCTGGCCCATACGGTGGGTTATGTATCGGGGCTGCGTACCGGCGTTGCCGGGATCGAGTACCATTTTAATGAAACGCTGTTGGGGTTGAACCGCTTTGATACCAATCTGCGCCGCATGGTGTACCAACCTATTGTTGGCAGCGATGTTTTCCTGACCATTGACAGCCGCCTGCAGCGGGTTGCTGCCCAGGCGCTGGGTAGCCGGACCGGGGCGGTGGTAGCGCTGGATGCTCACACCGGCGCCGTCCTGGCGCTGGTCAGCACGCCGGCTTTTGACCCCAACCGGATGTTGGATGAAACCTATTTGCGCCGGCTGTTTGCCAACTGTGGCGATGTGAGCAACTGTCCCAATCCCTTTTTGAACCGGGCGACGCAGGGGACCTATGTGCCTGGCTCTACTTTTAAAACTGTCACCCTCAGCGCGGCTCTGGATACGGGGCAGGTTACGCCGGAAACGGTGTTTGATGTCGGCCCGCCCCGGCACGACGACAAAGGCCCTTACTACGTGTACGAGGTGGGTGGGTCCATTGTTTTTGATCGCAATCACACTGAGCAGGTTCTCGACCTGGAGCGAGCTTATGTGACCTCGGCCAACGCTGTTTTTGGCCGGATTGGGGCCGAGATGCCTGCCACGATGTTTATTGAGTACGCTGCCCGTTTCGGTTTTAGCCACCCCGATGAAGCCGCGCCGCCGCTGGAGATCGAAACCAGCCCTGCTCAAGTAGCCAACGACCCGCAGGCGTTGGTTTCCAACGATTTTCTGCGGGCCGTCACGGCCATTGGACAGGGCGAGTTGTTGACTTCGCCGCTGAGTATGGCTCTGGTGGTGGCCACGGTGGTCAATGGGGGTGATCTGCCTCGCTCGCATCTGCTGCAAGCGGTTCGCCATCCGTCCGGCCAGCCGTTGATCGGTGAGTCGGGCGGCGTCTGGATCAGAGGCGTGATCCGGCCCGAAACAGCCCGCCAGGTGCGGCAGATGATGATGGCCATGGCGGCGAGTCATCGCGGCCTGCGGGAGGCTTTTCCTGATGTGGCGGTGGGTGGCAAAACCGGCACCGCCGAGGTCGGCGGTGAGCAAGAGCCGCACGCCTGGTTTGTCGGTTTTGCCGAGGCGGAGGAGCGAGCGGTGGCGATAGCCGTGATCATCGAGCACGGCGGGCGCGGTGGTGATGTGGCTGTGCCTATTTTTGCTCAAGTGGCCCAAACCGCCCTCTTTCACCTGGGCGAGCCGGTGGACGAGATTGTGCCGGTTCCGGCGGGCGGCCCGTAACTATTTTCTCCACCAGAACTGGGTAGTTGTTGAATTAAGAGCTTGTTGAACGCGGCACAAGTTTGATTGTCGCGGCTCGCACCTCAGGAGCCAGCATGGGAGCAACGTACTGTGGGTAGCGGCGGTACTTGGTGCGGTAAGCGGCGTCAATCCGGTCGTTGATGTCGGGGGCGACTTCCGCCACAAAGGTGACGTCTTTCTCGACGCCGCCGGCCTGGATTCGACCTTCGTGACGCACTTGAGCGGCGCGGAACCAGGCGCCGCCGCGCCCCCTGTAGGAGCGGACGTAGAGGTCGTCGCTGAGGCGGACGACCCAGATCGTCACCGGCTTGCGCAGCGTGCCGTCATGTCGGCGTGATGCGATCTGTAGCTCTTCGGCTGTCCCAATCTTGGTAAGCTCGTCGCTTGTCCAGGTTGTCATCGCTGTGTCTCCTTTCTATACAGCTCTTTTTTCTTACCCGATAAGCTCAATCGTCCCTCTTATATAGTCGGGTACATTAAATGCTTCTATACCATTGCCTGCATTTACTGATGACCGACGATGTGATGCGGCACATACGGCTCTTCCAGGGAGGCGACCTCTTCCTGGGTCAGTTTAACGGCCAGCGCGCCGACGGCATCTTCCAGATGCATGATCTTGGTGGCCCCAATGATGGGGGCCGTTACCGGCTCCTTCTGTAACAGCCAGGCCAGCGCGATGTGAACGCGCGGAACCCCGTGCTTTGCCGCGATTTCCGCAACCCGTTCCACAACCCGGCGATCGGTTTCGGCGGTCGCATCGTACTTACTTTTCGCGATTTGATCGGTTTCGGAACGAAGCGTGCTTTCCGACGACCACTCACGCGTCAGTCTGCCCGAGGCGAGGGGGCTGTACGGGATCACCCCGATCTTCTCCTCGCGGCAGAGCGGCAGCATCTCCCGCTCCTCTTCGCGGTAGATGAGGTTCAGGTGATTCTGCATCGAGACGAAACGGGTCCAGCCGTGCTTCTCGGCGATGTGCAGCGCCTTCTGGAACTGCCAGGCCCACATAGCGGAGGCGCCGATGTAACGGGCCTTGCCCGCCCGTACCACATCGTTCAGCGCTTCCATTGTCTCCTCGATGGGAGTTTCGTAATCCCAGCGATGGATCTGGTAGAGGTCCACGTAATCCGTCTCAAGCCGCTTCAGGCTTTTGTCAATCTCGCTCAGGATCGCCTTGCGCGACAGCCCGGCGCCATTCGGTCCCTCAAACATTCTGCCGTGTACCTTGGTGGCGATGACGACCTCATCCCGGTTGGCGAAATCCTTCAAAGCGCGGCCGAGGATCTCTTCACTCGCCCCAATGGAATAGATGTTGGCCGTATCGAAGAAATTGATGCCCAGGTCGAGGGCTTTCTTGATAATCGGCCGGCTGTTTTCCTCGTTGAGCACCCATTTGTGAATCCAACGTGTCGCGTCCCCAAACCCCATGCAACCGAGGCAGATGCGTGAGACCTTCATCCCTGTTGAACCTAATCGAGCGTATTCCATTGTTTTGCTCCTTTCAAGTAATTTTTTGTCTGACAATCAGCAGAACACCCATAAAACCAACGAGCAGCGCCAGCCAGCGAGGTGGCCCAACCAGTTCGCCCAGGATCACCACCGATAAGAAGGTGATCATCAACGGCGCCGAAAACTTAATCGCGGCGATTTCGGCTAACGGCAACGCCGCCAAGCCCATAAAGTGAGTGGTATAGGAGAGAAAATAGAATAAACCGCGGAAGTATTCAAGCTTGGGCTGTTGCGTGGTTGGTAGTCTCTGCCCCCCTTCATAGCGAAAAAAGAGCAGGGTGAGTGGTAAGGCAGTCAAGCTGCGAAAAATGACGATTTCCAAGACAGGATAGTCGCCGCCAATCCATTTAACTGCAATATCTTGGAGGGAAAAGATCAGCATACCCAGCACGAGAAAGCCGACTCCCTGAACGTTGGAACTAATTTTGTTCATATTATTCGGCCCTTAATCAGGCCCGGTATTGTTCGTCGCTAACCTTCTCCAGCCAGTCGGCGGACTTGCCGTCGAGTTTTTCCACAATAGCGATGTGCGTCATGGCCGTGGTTGGCGCAGCGCCGTGCCAATGCTTCTCACCCGGCGGGAACCAGATGACATCCCCCGGACGAATCTCCTCAACCGGGCCGCCCCAGCGCTGAGCCAGGCCGCAACCGGTGGTCACGATCAGGGTCTGGCCCAGCGGGTGGGTGTGCCATGCTGTCCGGGCGCCAGGCTCAAACGTGACACTGGCGCCGAACACACGGGCCGGGTCGGGCGCATCGAACAGGGGGTCAATGCGGACCGTGCCGGTAAACCACTCGGCGGGTCCTTTGCCGGAAGGCTGTGAGCCGTTTCTTTTTATATCCATAGGTAACATCTTTCACTTTATCGTTTTTTATTTAACCATTCTCAGTAGATCCAAATTTCCGTAGGGTGGCATGCCTATGCCGCCCGCTGACGCATAGGGATGCGCCCCCTACGGTGAAAAATTGGATCTACTGATTCTATTTCAAACGGGCCGGCAGTGATTTTAGGTATTGCGTTTTGCCTCACCCAACCATTTCACCATTTTCGGATCACGATGGTCGAAGAAGCTGCTAACCTTCGTGTCCAGCGCTACAATGGCATCCATATCTTCCTGGCTTAGTTCAAAATCGAAAATGTTGAAGTTCTCAACAATTCTTTCCTTCCGAACTGACTTTGGAATCACCACAACGCCTCTTTGGGTCAGCCAGCGTAGAATAGTTTGCGCCACAGTTTTGTTGTATTTTCCCGCAATAGAACGCAGTAATTTGTTTGCGAAAATGTTGTTTTTGCCTTCCGCAAAGGGTCCCCAGGATTCAATCTGAACCTTGTTTTCCTTTAAGAATTCGTGGGTTTCAAGCTGCTGATTGAAGGGATGGGTCTCGATCTGATTGACCGCTGGCACTACCTGGTTATGAACGATCAAGTCCATTAACCGATCTGGCTGGAAGTTGCTAACCCCGATGGCTCTGATCCGGCCGTCCCGATACAACTCTTCCATCGCTCGCCAGGAACAATAAACATCCCCAAAAGGTTGATGGATCAGGTACAGATCCAGATAGTCTAACTGTAACCTCTTTAAGGATCTTTCAAACGCCTTCTTGGCGCTTTCGTAACCCGCGTCCTGAATCCAAAGCTTGGTGGTCACAAACAACTCTGCCCTGGCCACACCGCTTCTTTTAATGGCTTTGCCAACTGCCTCTTCGTTCCCATAAGCCGCCGCCGTATCAATGAGGCGATATCCAGTTCGTATCGCTTCATAGACGCTTCTTTCACATTCTTCGGCATCAGTTATCTGAAAAACGCCAAATCCCAGAATGGGCATTTCTACACCATTATTTAAGATAACCTTTTGCATAATTTTCCTCCTATTAAATGTTTTCGAGGTTAGGTACTAATAAATAAGGCCGTAGCATAGGGTCTTGTGCCCGCCCACAAGGGGCTAAACTACGTTATTTGAAAAGTATTGGCACTAATACCGGTCGCCGATCACGGTGATCTTTGACATGGCCTCTTTGATTTCGCTGAGATCATCTGCCGTCAATTCGAGGTCAGCCGCGCCGATGTTCTCATCCAGCCGATGGAGCTTCCGGCTGCCCGGAATCGGCACAATCCACGGTTTTTGGGCCAGCAACCAGGCCAGCGCAATCTGGGCCGGGGTGGCGCCCTTCTGCGCAGCGATCCGCTCAAGCAGATCAACCACAACCCGGTTGGCTCTGATAGCCTCTGCCGTAAAGCGGGGATTGCGGCTGCGGATGTCGTTATCGGCGAAGGTGGTATTCTCGTCAATCTTGCCGGTCAGGTACCCCCGGCCCAGTGGGCTGTAAGGCACAAAGCCAATGCCGAGTTCCTCGCAGGTGGGCAGGACCGCCTCTTCAACGACTCTCCACCAGATTGAATATTCGCTTTGCAGGGCCGTGACCGGTTGGACAGCGTGGGCGCGGCGGATGGTGTCGGCGCCGGCTTCCGACAGGCCAAAGTGTTTGACCTTGCCCGCCTGAATCAATTCCTTCACCGCTCCAGCCACCTCTTCGATGGGCACGTCCGGGTCAACCCGGTGTTGGTAAAACAGGTCAATGGCCTCGACCCGGAGCCGCTTGAGCGAGGCCTCGGCCACCCGCTTGATTTGCTCTGGCCGGCTATCCAGGCCAACCGTCGGATGAGGCCCCTTGTTGGCATCGTGTTTGAACCCGAACTTGGTGGCAATCACCACCTGCCCGCGAAACGGCTCCAGCGCTTCGCCCACCAGTTCTTCGTTGGTAAAGGGGCCGTACACTTCCGCGGTGTCGAAGAAGGTGATGCCACGCTCGACAGCCTTATGTAGGAAAGTGATCATCTCTTGTTTGTCGGTTGGCTTATCGCCAAAGCTCATGCGCATGCAGCCGAGTCCGAGAGCCGAAACTTCCAGACCGCTATTTCCAAGTTTTCGCTTTTTCACTTTTTGAACTCCTGTCTTTGCATTAAAGATTTTACTACCAGACACTTTTTGCCGAACCAAAAATTTTCATCCCAGAGGGGATGCGAGGCGCTATCACGAATGGCACGAATAAACGAATTTTACGAATATTTTTCTGGATTTCTAAAAATAATTTGTGCCATTCGTCCATTCGTGTTATTCGTGATTAAAACTGTTCAGTAGAGTATTTTAGCACCCAGGCGCGCAGGTATGGTATAATGATTCTCGAAGATCATTGTACGATTCTGCAAACCTTGAAGAGAGACATGCGGGAAATGAGTGAAGAAGTCACTATGGAGATGAACCTTCAGCAGGTAGAAAGTGAGGCTCACCGGGCGCAAGCCAACAGAGACGAGTTGGTTAAGCGGATCACGCGAGCCATCCGCGAAGATGGGACGATTGAGCCGTTGTCAGGCCTGCACCTCCACCGCTCCTCCTGGCCCAAGGCGCCGGTTCACAGCGTGTCCACCCCTGCCTTTTGTGTGATTGCTCAGGGCAGTAAGGAGGTCTTTCTCGGCAACGAGCGCTACCAGTACGACCCCTACCACTACCTTCTCGTCACCGCCGAGCTGCCCCTCGTGGGGCATGTCCTCGAAGCGTCGCCGGAGCGGCCGTACCTCAGCCTTCGCTTAGAACTTGATCCCACCCTTGTCGGCTCGGTCATGGTCGAGGCCGGTCATCTCGCCCCGCCAAACCAGGCCGAGGTGAGGGCCATCAACGTCAGCGCGTTGGACGCGAGCCTGTTGGACGCGGTGGTGCGGCTGGTCAGACTCCTGGACACCCCGGTCGAAGCGCCCTTCCTGGCGCCGCTGATCACGCGGGAAATCGTCTACCGGCTCTGGATGGGGGAGCAGGGGGACCGACTCCGTCATATAGCGGTCCTGGGTGGTCACACCCACCGCATCGCCAGGGCGATCGAGCGGCTGCGTAAAGAGTTCGACCAGCCGCTACGGATTGACGACATCGCCCGCGAGCTTGGCATGAGCGTTTCGGGCTTCCACCACCACTTCAAGGCAGTCACGGCGATGAGCCCCTTGCAGTTTCAGAAGCAGCTGCGGCTACAGGAGGCCCGCCGGCTGATGCTCGGCGAACAGCTCGACGCAGCCAGCGCCGGTTATCGGGTGGGGTACGACGACGCCTCGTATTTCAACCGGGAGTACAAAAGTCTCTTCGGCCTACCGCCCCTGCGTGATGTGGCACGGCTGCGGGAAGTCGCCAGGCAAAACGGTGGCCTCAGAGTCGATTAGTTTATCAAAGTTGTGTAACTTTTTGTGAAATTGAACGTATAGGTAAATAAGGTAGCAGAGTAGCAAAGGAGTAAACCCCTGTCTACTGTCTACCGTCTACTTTTTTCAGAGGAGTTACTAAGATGAGAAATCCCGGAACTGCCGCGGTGTTAAGCGCCCTGATTCCAGGGGTAGGGCAGATTTATAACGGCCAAATTTTGTGGGCGATTTTCTGGTTTGTGATTACCCCCGGCCTGTGGATCGGCACGGGTGGTTTGTTAGGCTGGATATGCCACATTATTTCGGCTTACACGGCTTATACCTATGCCCAACGCCATCCGATCGGTTAAGGCCCAAGTCAATAGTTTGTCGAAGGCCAGCCATGACGCTGGTCTTTTTGCTACCCTTAGCCGCCACACGATCTGTTGAAGGGTGACACGTATGCCCCCACTCAGCCTGCAAAAACTCAGCCGGCACGTCTACTGGCTGCCGCCTGATGACCGCACCGATCGGCCTATTCTGGGCGCGATTGCCGGGGAGCGAGCGACCCTGTTGGTGGATGCCGGCAACTCGCCGGCCCATGCCCGGCTGCTGCTGGACGAGGTGGCCCGGCTGGAACTGGCCCCCCCACAATTTCTGGTGTTGACCCATTGGCATTGGGATCATGTCTTTGGCACGGCAGCCATCAGCCTGCCAACCTTCGCCCACCCCGAAACCAAACGCCGGATTGAGGAGATGGCCGCCCTGGATTGGAGCGACGCCGCCCTGGACGAAAGGGTGGCCGCCGGTCTCGAAATTGATTTTTGCCGGGATATGATGAAGCTGGAACTACCCGACCGCTCTGGCCTGAGCCTGCGCCCGCCGGAAATTACCTTTAGCGATCAGGTTGAGCTTGACCTGGGCGGCGTTACAGCGCAGCTTATCCCCGTCGGCGGGGATCACGCCGGCGACTCGGTCGTCGTCTGTGTGCCTGCCGAGCAGGTGGCCTTTATCAGTGATTGCCTGGCCCCCGACCTCTACCAGCAACCGCCCTGCTATACGACGGCGCGGCTCTTCCCGTTGATTGATCGTCTATTGGCTTGTGAAGCCGATTTCTATCTGTTTGGGCACAGCCCGGAGCCGATGCCCCGCTCGGAATTATTAGCCTACACCACCCGCCTCAAAACCATCGGTCAGGCGGTTGATCGAATCGGCAACAATCGGGCCGCCATTCTGTCTGAATTGGGCGAACCGCTGGATGAGGATGATCTGGAAGATATTGATTGTTTCCTGGCCGGTTTGAGATGAAAGGCTGGTTCCCTTGAATTCCTACAAGTTCCCGCGATTTTTACTGGCCGCCTCTACCAGCGCATCGAACAGGCGCTGCTGACCGGCATCGGTGGCGGCGGTTAATTCGGGGTGCCACTGCACGGCAATCAGCCAGGGGTGATTGGGCAATTCGACCGCCTCAATGATTCCGTCGGGGGCCAAAGCGACCACTTCGAGGCCCGGCGCAACCTGCTTGAGCGCCTGGTGATGCCAGGAAGCGGTTTCGATCTGTTGGCTCTGGGTAATCTCGGCCAGGCGCGAGCCGGGTTGAATCTGGATAGGATGCGGGATGGGGCCATGCGGCAGTTCCCTATGGGCCACCTCGTCGCCCACCACATCCGGCAGATGTTCGATCAGCGTGCCCCCCAGGGCCACGTTGAGCACCTGCAGCCCCCGGCAGATACCCAGGGTGGGCAGATTGCTTTCGAGTGCCCGCTGAGTAATGGCCAATTCGCTGCTGTCTCGTTCCGGGTCAATACTGTAGATGGTTTCGTGGGCCTGGCCACCGTACAACTTAGGGTCGAGGTCGCCGCCGCCGGTTAGAATCAAACCGTCGAGGTGGGGCAGTAATTTCTCAAGCTGCGTCTCGCCCGGCGGGATCAACAGCGGGATACCCCCGGCCCGGCGGACACCGTCCACATATTCGGCGGGCAGGGTGAAGCGATTTTCGGGGTTGCGGCCATAGGTGGTGATGCCAATCAGCGGCGTGGATAATGGAGACATCTTTATCTATCATCCTTTAGAAAATTAATAAGCCAGCGGGCCACCAGGCCATCATCAGGCACTCCCTGCTCCAACGAGCGATAGGCTTCGGCCCACAGCGCCGCCGGAGCGCGGGGTTCAAGATAATCAATGACCAGCCGCATAAAACGCCGGCTTTGTTCGATGTGGGCCTGAATCCCCAAAACCTGATTTTTAAGGGCGTAGATTGTAACCGGGCAAAAGTCGTTGCCGCCAATAACAGTTGCGCCCGGCGGCAGCGTCACCACCTGATCCTGGTTGACAAAATAGAGCGAGCAGCGCGAAGCAGCCGGGGTCAGCCAGCCGGCGTGATTCTGGATTTCAAAGGAACGCAGGCCCAAAACCCAGCCATTCTCCGACTTTTCAACCCATCCGCCCAATGCCTGGGCTAACAATTGATGCCCGAAACAGATACCGACCAATTTTTTCTGGCCGGCATACGCCTGCCGAACAAATTCCGCCAAAGGCGCAATCCACGGCTCGCCATCGTACACGCCCGCCGGACTGCCGGTGATCAGAAAAGCATCGGCCACGGCAGGTGTGCCGGGCAGTTCACCTGCCGTAGCATCATAAAGGTGACATTCGAGGGTGGGATCAATTGCGCCAAACAGGCGCACGAATTTTTCCCCATCGGAAAGTTCACCCTCAAAAATGTATGGGGCTGGCAAGGCATTGAGAATGGCTAATTTCACCCGCTCGTCTCCCTTGAAAATAAGATTACATGGAGTTACACAAAGTCATCACAGAGAGACACAGAGAAAAAACTTTGTGTATCTCTGTGCCTTCTCCGCGTTCTCTGTGTTACATATTTTCATTCTCGTTGTTGTTCTGCTGGGATTGTCCGCCTCCTTTGAAAGAGGGATTAAGCCCAACTTACCTTTAGAGGCAGATGTTTGATTCCAGTGATAAAGTTAGAGCGCAGCCGCTCGACCGGACCGTTCAAACGCACATCGGCCAGGCGCGGCAGCAGTTCTTCAAAAAGCGCTTTGATTTCCACCCGCGCCAGGTGCTCGCCCAGACATTTGTGCGGACTTTTCAAGCCGAAAGCAACGTGCTCATTGGGCGTGCGCTTGATGTCGAAGCGGTAAGGGTCGGGAAACTGCCGCTCATCAAAATCAGCCGAGATAAACCAGATGACGACTTTATCCCCCGCTTTGATGCGCCTGCCCGCCAGCTCGGTATCGGCCAGGGCGGTGCGCCGGAAGTGCATCGTGACCGTGCCCCAACGCAGCATCTCTTCGACCGCCGTAGGCATGAGCGCCGGGTTATCACGCAGTTCGGCCAACTGGTCGGGGTGCTCCAGCAGGGCGTGCATTCCGGCAGCCATAGTGTAGCGGGTGGTATCATTACCGGCGGCTACGAGCAGGGTGAAGAAGTTTTTGAACTCGTGCTCGGAGAGCGGGGCCCCATCTCGTTTGGGCTGTAGCAGGAGCGAGATCATATCGTCGCCGGGCTGCTCGCGGCGCTGGCGGGCCTGCTCGGCGGCGTACTCAAAAAGCTCCCGGCTGACCGGGCTGCGGAACGGCAGCAAGCGGTAGGCGTCGGTATCCACCAGGCCGACCGGATGGGTTGTAAATTCCGGATCGGTATTGCCGATGAGAGCATCCCCCTTTTTTACCAGCCATAACCCGTCGCTGTCGGGCACGCCGAGCAGCTTGCCCAGCATGCGCATCGGCAGTTGCCGGGCAATAGCCTCGACAAAATCAAACTCATGGCGACCCTGCACCTCGTCAATGACCGCCCGCGCCAGCAGCCGGATGCCATCTTCATAGGCGGCCACTTCACGCGGCAGAAAAGGCGGCTGCACCAGGCGGCGATAGGCGGTATGTTCGGGCGGGTCCATTTCCATTAGGGTCTGGCGGGCGGTTAATTCCTCCTCATCCATCTCTTCCAGCCGAATGCCCCGTGTACTTGAAAACAGGCGCGGGTTATGGCTGACATGGAGCAAATCATCGTAGCGCGTAACAGCCCAAAAGCCCGACCCTTCTTTTTCATCCCACCAACTGACCGGGGCTTCATCGCGCAGCCGTTTGAAGGTCGCATGCGGCACGCCGTTCAGGTAAGTTTCGGGGTCAGTGATGTCGGCAAAGGCTTCGCCCAGATTAATTTCGGTTTGCGATGTCAGCATGATGATTCTCCTTTATAAAGACGCGAAGAGGCGTGAGGCGAGGAGGCGAGGAGATTCTACGCCTCACGTGTCCTCGCGTCCTCGCCTCCTCATTACAGGAACGGCAAATAATAGTTCCGCTCCCAATCTGTAACCGCCGAAACAAACTTATCCCACTCGGCCCGCTTGACCGCGACAAAATTCGCCACCAGGTCGCTGCCCACCGCTTCGGCCAGGGTGGTATCGGCTTCCAGAGCGTTGAGCGCCTGGTTCAAATCGTCGGGGGTATGGCGGTCGGTGCTTTGGTTTTCGATACAATCCAACTCCTCGGCGGGCGGCGGGGTGAGGTTGTTGACCACGCCCAAGCGAGCCGCCTGCAACACCGCCGCCACCACCAGGTATGGATTGGCCGCGCCGTCGCTCATGCGATGTTCCAGGCGGGTGGCGCCGCCGCGGTCATTGGGCACGCGCAAGGTGACGCCGCGGTGGTCATAACCCCAGTTGGCCCAATAACCGGCCAATTGACCCGGCCGCAGCCGCTTGTAGGCATTCACGGTAGAGGCGCACAACGCAGTCATGCCCTCATGGTGTTCAATCACCCCGGCGATACAGTGATGGGCCAATTCCGACAGGCCATCGGCTGCTTTGGGGTCGTCAAAAACATTACGCCCATGCTCATCTTGCAGGGAAAAATTGGTGTGAAAGCCGCTGCCGCTGCGGCCCTCGAACGGTTTGCCCAGGTAGGTCAGCAGCAGCCCATGCCGGGCGGCAATCTCGCGGGCCATGACTTTGAACAAAAAGATGTCGTCCACGGCTTGAAGCGCATCTTTGAAGGCCAGGGTCAGCTCGAACTGGGGCGTGTCGTACTCAGAATTGATCGATTCGACCGGCAACCCGCAGCGATCCGCCGTCTCCATAATTTCGTCAAACAGACCAATCGGGTCAACCGCCCAGCCGGTGCCGTAAACGTAAGCGCCCGGCGTGTTCCACTCGGTCCAGCCGCCCTGCCCGTCGGGCTGCAAAATATAGGCTTCCAATTCAATCCCCACCTTGATCCGGTAGCCCATATGCTCCCAATCGGCGATGGCCCGGCGCAGGGCGTGGCGGGCGGAAATAGCCAGCGGTTCGCCCCGGAAGTACAAATCGCCGACGACCACCCCGGTATTGGCTTCCCAGCAGGGCCGGACCTCCTCCATCGAGAACAGCAGCTCGCAGTCCGGCAGTCCTTCCAGCAGCATCGCGCCGGGCGCGGGGACCATCGTGCGATCATAAGCCAGGGCAAACATGGTAATACAGTGCCGCGCCCCTCGCTCGGCATGGTGGCTGGGCAAATATTTGCCTCGGGCCAGGCCGAGGTGGTCGGGAAAAAGGGCGCGAATTCGCTTGTATGCGGTCATAGTAATCTCCCTGTTATGATGAATTATATCGCGTGGTGCGTGGTGCGTGGTCCGTGAAAGTAATACACCACGCACCACGCACTATGCAGTGCGTTCATTTGAGATGATTTACAACCTCCTGCATCAACGCCCACAAAGCTTCGACATCCTGCCGTTCGGTTGGCTCTGCGCCGATGGAGATGCGGACCATCCAGCGGCCGTTCAACACCGCCGGGGTGAGGTAGGCCGCGCCGGAGGCATTGATCTGGCCGACCCATTTGAGGGTGTGAGCGTCGAGCGCCTCGCCGGTCAATCCGGCCGGTTCGTGGCGCAGGCAGACGGTTTGCAGCGGGACCGGGGCCAGGCGAGTCCAGCCGGGTGCGGCGTCTACCTGTGCGGCCAGCCAGCGAGCATTGGCAATATCACGGCGCAGCCGGCCTTGCAGCCCCTCGACTCCTTCTAGCCGGATTAAAAACCACAGTTTGAGCGCCCGGAAACGCCGGCCCAGCGGGATGCCCCAATCACGGTAGTTTTTGGCCTGCGCGTCGGCCGCCGTTTGCAGATAGCTGGGGTTGGTGGACATAACCCGCACCAGATGCTGCGGGTCACGCACATAAAAGAGCGATGAGTCGAAGGCCACCCCCAGCCACTTGTGGGGGTTCAGCCCCAACGAGTTGGTCGCCTCGATGCCCTGCCACATCCAGCGACATTCCGGCAGAATCATAGCCGAGCCGGCCATCGCCGCATCCACGTGCAGCCACAGTTTATGCTCCCGGCAAACGGCGGCAATGGCCTCGATGGGGTCAAGAGCCGTCGTGGCGGTGGTGCCGGTGGTGGCGACGACCGCGCAGGGCCGCGCTCCGGCGGCCAAGTCAGCTTGCACCGCCTCGGCCAGCAGGTCGGGGCGCATGGCGTGCGCCTCGTCGGTGTCAATCAGGCGCAGGTTGGCCCGGCCAAAGCCGGCCAGCAGGGCCGCCTTCTCGACCGAACTGTGGCTTTGGGCCGACGTATAAACAATCAAGGGGCGTTCCTCGGCTTGCAAGCCGCCGCGAGACAAACTGTAGCTGCTGGTATGTTCACGGGCGCACAGCAAGGCTACTAGGGTGGAAGTAGAGGCGGTATCCTGGATAACGCCCTGCCAGTTTTCAGACAGGCCGACCATCTGGCGCAGCCAGTCGGTCATCAGCTCTTCCAGTTCGGTCAGGGCCGGGCTGGACTGCCAGTTCAACCCAAGCTGGCCCAGCCCGGTGCTGAGAAAGTCGCCCAGGGCCGAGGCCAGGGTGGCGTTGGCCGGAAAGTAGCCAAAAAAGCGGGGGTGCTGCCAGTGGGACAGGCCGGGCATAATGATGTGGTCCAGGTCGTCCAGAATGGCTTCAAACGCTTCCGCCTGAGCGGGCGGCGAGGCCGGTAACTGCGCCCGCAGCTCGCCCGGTTTGAGCCGGGACAAAACCGGCAGGTCGGGCATTTGTTCCCGGTAGGCCGCGATCCAGTCAATGATTTGGTAGCCAAACTGGCGAAACTCTTTGGGGGTCATAGCAATTCTCCATAGACGGGTATAATTTAACCACCCAATTATATACCCGTCTATGTCAAAACCCGTTATTGATTAACCTTCTAGCCGAGCGCTTTAATCGTGGCTAAAGCGTACATCTACCGGCTCCGGCGCTTCCAGTTGGCTCAAGTCGCGTCCAATTCGAGCCACCAGGCCGGGTTGGGTCGCCCGCAAAAGGCCGATGTAGGCTAAGCCGATCACAATCAAGGCCAGGGCGACATAGGGCATTGTTTGCAGCAGGGGGTCGGGCGGGGGTTGAATGGAGCCATACAGAGCTGCGCCCGCGCCAATCATGGCGATGATAGGCACCAGCAGATGCTTGACGAGGGAATATTCTCCTTTTAGCTCTCGCTTGAACCACACGATCGCCGCTACAGAGACGAAGACATAAATTACCTCGATAGCAATTGCGCCGATGCCGGAGAAGTAACCGAACTCAATAATGTAGGCCGGGGGTGCGCCTTCGGCGGGCGGGAAGGTTACGGCAAAGGTGAGGGCGCAGATAAAGGCCAGGGCCAGGATGGCCCCATTGGCATAATAAGGCGTTTTATGGGTGGGATGAGTCCGGGCCAGAAAGGTCGGCAAAGCGCCATCGCGGGCAATAGCAAACATTACGCGGGCAACGGTGGTCAGCGTGCCCATCGCTACAGCAAACCCATCCACAATTGCCGCCAGAAACATCACCGCCACCAACCAATCGCCGCCATACGTCCCGGCCAGGCCAAAGAGAGCCGGGCTGTTGGGGTCCTGCCAGGCCGCCGCGTTATCTACCCCAAAGCCAATGGAATAGGCATAGGTGACAAAGACATACAGTAACACCGCCGCGGTCACTGTCCCGACAATGGCAATCGGCATAGAGCGTTTGGGATTGGTTGTTTCCTCGGCCAATACCGCTGCCGACTCGAAGCCGGTATACATCAGAATAGCAAAAATCATGCCAAAGGCCAGGCCGGGCAACCCTCCGGCTACCGACAAGGAAAAGGGGGCTAAACTGTGTCCGGCGGCCCCACCCGTGAGAATAACATAACCCGCCAGCAGCACCACTATCGCCACCGAGCCAAAGACCAACCAGAGCTGGGTACGGGTGGCAATTCGGATGTCATAAAAAGAAAGCAAAAACAGAATGACACACTCGACCACGACGACGCCCAGCCACAAATAAGGGGATGGCGCTGTTAAGAGACCGACCATGGCCAAAAATTCGGTGATCCAGCCGGCTACTCCGGCGATGATGGCAATGGTGAGCAGCAAGACTGCACCCATATACATCCAGCCACCCACGAAACCGGCCTCCGGGCCAAAGGCTTTGGTGACATAGTTGTAAATAGCGCCGGCAGCGTGGACTCGACTGGCAAATTGCGCCACCACATAGCCCAGAGCAATCATCGTCAACCCGCCCAGGAAAACCGCCAAAGGTGTGGCCGCCCCGGCGGACATAGCAATGTAGGCGGTGAGAAAGGCCATGCTCATCACCGGCCCCAGAAATGCTAACGCCTGAGAGATAACATCCCAGGTGGTCAAAACATCTTTCTTCAATTGGCTGTAACTTAGGTCGGACATATTACCCCCCTTTATCATGATTCCCATAAATTTTTAGCCATTCATTTCTTGTAAATCATCGCCGTTTGATTTATTCAGACTGAATAGTTCGATAATCACCTCCCTGGAAAATAGCCCTAGCCAGGTCACTGCGAGACCGAAGGTCGAAGCTGTCTCCAGGCCGTGGTCTGGGGATTGCTTCGGCCTTACGGTCTCGCAATGACATTTTCACGCTTCTTCGCCTCATCGCATCCTCGCCTCCCCTCCCCTTCGCCTCATCTACGGCATCAGGTAAGCATACACCTGATCACGCTCCATCTGGATAGCCTCTGGGGTAAACATAAAATAGGTGCGCGGCGGCAGGATACCCCAGGTGTTGGAGGCGTATGGGTCATCGGGGTGGACAAACGGCTCGTGGTCGGCATCCAACACCTGCATATCGCAGTAAAACTCGATGAAGTGTTCCTCTTCCCACATACGCCAATAGCTGGCCAGGTTTTGGGCCATGCCGTGGCGCACCGGCCCCCAGGTCACATGGCGGCCATAGCGGGCAATGTGGTCCAAACCAGCCCGCATCTGCCCAAAATCCACCAATTCAAAGGCGAGGTGATGGATATGGTTGTAGCCTTTTTCCAGAAAGGCCAGCACGTGATGGCGCGGGTCAATGTGCAGCCACAGCCCGGCCTCGCCAATCCAATCGGTCAGCTTGAAACCCAGAATTTGGGTATACCAATCATACTGGCGCTTGACATTTTCGGTGAGGTAGTTGACATGCCCCAGCCGGCGCGGATGAAAGCCGGGAATCCGATCAGACGGAATCATCACCGGCGAGCGGGGGTCTTTGGGCCGGCGGCGTTCCACCAGCACCACCCGGTTGCCGTCGGGGTCGGTCAGCAGCAGGCCGGACTCGCGGACGGGCACATCAATTTCTGTCACCCTTTCCCCCCGCGCTTCAATCTCGCGGCGAGCCTCGGCCAACCTCAACCCCGGCTCAAGCTCATAGGCTACGTAATCAAGGAACGGTTTTTTGTCCCCGGCGGGTTTGAGGATAAGACAAAAATCTTCGTGCATGCAGCGCATGAGGGCGTAGCCGTCCATCTTTTCGCCGTGCATGCCTAATAACTTTTCATAACGGGCAAAAGCCTCGTCCACATCGGCCACCAGCACCGAAACGTGTTGTAAATTCATACATAATTTGTTAGCCATGCTACTTCACTCCTTGAAGATAGTTATCGGTGATAGTCAGTGCCGTTACATTGAGTAGCACCTTGAGTAGGGAAGCACAGCGACTCGTATCGAAGGGTGTTGCGCCATCAGGAAGTCGTCGCCAACCTGCACCCTTCGATACGCCTTTCACTGCGTTCAAGGCTGCTCAGGATGTGGTTTCCTCACTTAACTAAATGACACTGACCCCTAACCCCCGGCTACTGATACTCCCCCACCCGCCGCTCGGCTTCATCCTCCGGCATGGCCAGGGCGACGTGCAGGGTAGCGGCGGTGACGGCAGGCTGAATCCCGACCGAGGTGAGATCACGCTCCAGTTCGACCACTGTATTTTCCAGCCGGCCAAGCCCATTGACTTCGACCGCGACCACATCACCGATTTCTACGGGGCGCGAGTGGGCCGGCGTGCCGGTGAGCAGCACATCGCCCGGCTCCAGAGTAATCAGGCGGGCCAAATCGGCGATCTGATAGGCGAAGGAGAACATCAAATCGCTGCCGGTGTGGCCTTCCTGCACCATCTGCCCGTTGACATAGGTGCGCAGGGTCAAATCGTTGGGGTCTACGTCGGCGGCATCCACCAGAAACGGGCCGATGGGACAAAAGCCATCCTGACCCTTGACCCGCAGCATCGCCCCCCGGTCGGCGTGGCGGAAATCGTGGATGCCCCAATCGTTGGCAATTGAATACCCCTGCACGTAATCCAGGGCTTCTTCCACCCGGATATTGCTGCACCGCCGGCCAATGACCACTACAATTTCACCCTCGTAATTTAGAAAGCGGCAGCCGCGTGGACGTGCGACCGGCGCTTTGTGGTAAGAGAGGGCCGAGGGCGGCTGTAAAAAATAAGCCGGGTATTCGGGCAGGCGGGTCATCTGGTACTCCACGCAGCGGCTGCGGTAGGTTAGATGGGTGGCAATAATCTTGGAGGGTGTGACCGGCGGTAGGTAGCGAGCCTGGTCAACGCCAACCACGTCACCGTTCTCCAGCCTGATTTGGCTGTCCTCGACGATGCCCCACACCGGCTGGTCATTGCGCAAAATTCGGGCGTGTTTCATCGCTCGGCCCCCTTGTGCTGCGCCAGCACGGTTACGCCGTCTACGCTGTAGCCGAAGCTGAAGCGAAAGCCTTTGATAATCTCGCGGGGGGCGATGGCCTGCAAATCTTCCAGGGTGTCATCATACAAACGCAGTTCGGCCTCGCCTTCCCAGATGTCGCTTACCTCTCGGTCGTAGCCGCCCGCTCGTACTAACTCGAAAACGGTTGGATGCAGGCCGCTGGCAGCGGGGAAATGGCGGGTGTTGTGCATGGGTGGCCCGTTGACGGTAGGGCCGGTTTTGGAAATTTCGCGCAGGGTGACAACAGCGCGGGCAATTTGACGGTCGTTGGCCGCGCAGGTCGCCCCAAAGCGCGCCCCCGGCTCCAGGCGGGGCGTGCCTTTGCCCACCGGAAAGAGACGGGTCAGGTGAATCGAGCCGAGCTTTTTGGGGAAACCCTGAATCCAGCCCCGAACCATCGAAAAATCCTTGTCCACCCAGATGTAAACACAGCGGCTGGCCGGCTGGCCCTGGTATTTGCAGCCGATAATCAGCATAAACTCTTTATACTGCGATTGGATGGGGTCAACCAGTTCGTGAAAATCGGCGGAGCAGGACTGCCAATCGGCAAACATGGCGCAGACCGCACCGGGGTCGTCCGCCGGTTCGAGTTCAGGCGGCAGCAGGGCAATGACATTATCGGGATTGGTGCGGTACTCCACAATCAAAAAGTCGCCGGAGTAATGCCAGGGCGGCGGCGGCACCAGGCTGGCCCGGCCATCCGGCGAAAGGGGAGCAGTGTAGCCTTGTAGCGTCATTTAGACCTCCATCAATTCATAAACCTGTCCAATCACAAAGCGGGCCGCTTTGTGCAGGTGTTTGACAAAGCCGGCCAGGTAATCTATGCCTTCCTGCTGAGCGGTGTAATAGAGCGGATTCATCACCGTCGAGCGCAGCACCACCAGGCCGTACTGGTCGTACTCCTCGGGCAAGAGCCGCAGGGTGTTGAGCACAAATTGGAGCGACTGGCTGGTGTACTGTTGTTTTTCAAACACGGTGGTCGAGACAAAGTACTCTTTGGCGTAGGGCAACTGCGTACCCCGCCCGGCTTTGGGAATATCCAGCTCGTTGCGGATACGCCGGTTGAGTTCATTGATCCAACGCAAGGAAATATCGGCCGGGACCAGCTTGTTGGCTTTCCAGACCATCGGCCGGGCCACAAAACAGACAATATTGGTATCGGGATTGAACAGCGGGATAAAGGTAAAGGGATAGCCAAAGCGGTTTTTGCGGGGAGCGGTAAAACCGCAGGCCGCGTCAATGGCGGCAAAGTTTTTGCGGTGATGCTGCAAATACCAGAACAGCCTTTTAGCGTTGAGCACGCTGGTGCGGACAAGTTTGCCGTGCCCATGGATAGTCAGCGGAATGGTGGCATGGGCTAGCCAGCAAGCCGTAGCCGCCGCGCCCGGCTTGGACCCTTCCAAAATATACGGGCCAACCGCTTTGATTTCAGTCAAGCGGTCAATAGCCTTGATCCCCTCTGGCTCATCGGAAATGTATTGCGCCCGCTGGGTCATTAATTCCGTCACCAGCCCGTTTTTGAAAGCAACCACGCCGGCAGGGTAAGGCACATAGCCCATCTTGTGCGGGTCTATGGCAATGGAGTCGGCTTCGGGCATGGCGATAAAGGCTTTGTAGACATCGGGATTGTCCCAGGCGATTCGCTGGCACACCAGAGGCGGGGTAACTGCCGATTCGCGCCAGAAATCGCGGGGCAGGGTTTCGACGGCATTAATCGCCGCTACGTAACGGGCGCAGGTTTCGTCCAGGTTATTACCGTTAAGCTCGGCCTCGGTGTGACCGCAGAAAATACTGCGTAAGTAGCCGCCCCAAGCTGCATCGAGGTGCAGCCAGAAGGATTGGTTGGTGCTCTGCGCCCGCAGATCGCGGGCAGCAATGATTTGGTGGATGGGGTCAACCGCCCCTTCTTCAGTAGTGCCGACTACCCCGACCACCGCCGCGATGTATTCCCGCTCGGTTAAATTGCACAACATCTCTTGCAGGGCCGCCACATCCAGGCGAAAACGGAAGGTGACGGGGGTCAGGCGCACCGCGTCTTCGCCGTAGCCCAGGACATTGGCTGTTTTTTTGAGGGAGTAGTGGGCCGCCGCCGAGACAAAAATCAGCGGGCGCATGCCCAGTTTGCGGCTCACGGCGTCGAAGCCGCGCAGCTTAACGTTGTAGTCGCTGGCCCGGACAAAGTGGTTGAGGGCGTCCAGCACCGCCCCCTGCTCCCGGCCCAAGACTTCAACTTCGTAGCGGGCCAGTTTACGGATCATAAAAATAGCCTCGTTGGGTCGCAGCCCGATGAGTTCGTGGTCGCTTAAATCGCCCAGGCGGGCCTGCTGCCCGTTGGCCGTTTTAACGGTGAAATCAAGCTGGTGGGTCTGGCAGTAATCGCGCCCGATAAAGGGCACAAATTGAACCATGCGGGCCACCCACAACGCTTCCAGGTTGGCAATGGTACCGCCGGAGCAGATGTGCGCCCAGGCTTTGTGCGGTTGGTAGCCCAGCATTTCGGCCACCATGCGGCCCACCTCCAATTCCAGCCGTACCGTGACCGGGGCCGCTTCGTCGGTGACGTTGTTGGAGTTGTAGAGCATCCCAGCAAAATAACCAAGCAGGCTGGGTATGGTTGTCTCTGAGGTCATGTGGGCCAGGTAGCGGGGGGAGTAAACCGGATAATCGGCTTTAAGGTTGTTGAGAATGGTGTCAAGCTGAGCATTGAGCCGGTCCTGCCACTGTTCGTGGTCGCGGCGGCGTTTCCGGCTAATGACCACCGGGTCGGTGGGGAAGTAATTGCGCCGCCAGTGAATGTAATCCTGGAATATGTAGCTCAGCAGGTTGAAGAAGACCTCGCCATGCTCGGCTTTAGGGCCGAGAAACCAGGCCGCCAGGGGGGGGTCATTTTGCGATTGGTCAAAAACATCCTTGTTCTTGCTCATACGGTTCAGAGAGTTCCAAGATTAGACCATCTAAACAAGTTTGATCTGCGTGATACGTGATGCGTGATGCGTAATGATTCCAGGCGAAAATCCTCACGTATCACGCATCACATTCTTGGAGTTGCTTTATACAAACGTATTATGCCGATGTGTAATATTCTTCAACTCACAGTAGAAATCAAAACTCCATTTACCGCCTTCCCGGCCAATCCCCGATTGTTTGGCCCCGCCGAAGGGCTGGGCCAGGTCGCGCACATAAAAACAGTTTATCCAGACCAAGCCGGCTTCAATAGCTTCGGCCACCCGCCGCGCTCGCGCCTCGTTTTGGGTAAAAATGGTGGCCGCCAGACCGTAAGTCGTGTTATTGGCCAGGGCAATCGCTTCGGCTTCATCCTTGAACGTTTGCATGGTCAACACCGGGCCAAACACTTCCTTTTGCAGAATCTCGGCTCCGAGGGGAGGGTCAACAAAGAGGGTCGGCTCGTAATACAGCCCGCCCAGTTGGGGCGAGACCCGGCCGCCGTAGACCAGCCGCGCCCCCTCCTGAATGGCTCGCCGGACAAAGCCATCTACCCGTTGCAGATGTTGGGGGTGAATCAGTGGGCCAACCTGGGTTTGGGGGTCGCGCGGGTCGCCCAGACGAAGCTGGCTGGCTCCGGTTTTCATTCGCTCCAGCAGGTCGCCGGCCACCGTTTCTTCCACCAGCAGGCGCGTCCCGGCCAGGCAGACCTGCCCGGCATTGTCATACTGCTCCAACATATTCCGCAGGGCCAGGTCTAAATCGGCGTCGGCAAAGACAAGCAGGGGCGACTTGCCGCCCAACTCAAAGCTAACCGGGGTCAAATTCTGCGCCGCCGCCGCGCCGATCTTCCGGGCGGTCTCCACCGAGCCGGTAAAGGAGATGCGCCGCACCCCCGCATGGGCCACCAGGGCCGCCCCGGCTTCCTCGCCGATGCCCTGGACCACGTTGAACACACCCGGCGGCAAACCGGCTTCGGCGGCAAAGTCGGCCAGCAGCGAGCAGGTCAGCGGAGCCCACTCCGGCGGCTTGAGCACCACCGTATTGCCCGCAGCCAGGGCCGGGCCGACCTTCCAGGTGGAGAGCATAAAGGGCGCGTTCCAGGGCGTGATCAGCGCCGTCACCCCGGCGGGATGGTAAACCACCCGATTGTGGGCATTGGCCGAAGGCGTATCCCACGCTTCGCCTTGCAGCTTTTCGGCGTACTCGGCAAAGTAGCGGATGTTGTGCGCCCCGCGCTTCATCACCCGCAGCCGGCTGGCTTCGAGCAGCGAACCATTGTCGGTCGTTTCAACAATGGCCAAATCTTCCACCCGGCGCTCAATCATCTCCGCCAGCCGGCGCAGATAGACTCCCCGTCCCTGCGGGCCAAGCGCCGCCCAGTCCGGAAACGCATGCTGCGCCGCCGCCACCGCTGCGTCCACTTCTGCCGCGCCACCGGCGGAGATATGGCCCAGCAGCGATTGGTCAATCGGGCTGATATCCTCAAAAGTTTGGGCCGAGGCAACCCGCTCCCCATTGATATAATGATCTGTAGATATACGAATACCGGCAATCACGACTTCAGCCATGTGTTTGTCCCTAAAAAATCTTGTGATTGTCCAAAAATAAGTTCCCCCAAGTTCCTACGAGTTCCCAGGCAACTAAGGGAACTCGTAGGAACTCAAAATGGGAAGTAAATTTTATAGACAAATCACTTAAAAGTCATACTGTCATTGTAGCAGCGACGACTCCCACGCCGTCGCTTGGCCGGGCGTGGGAGCCCGGCCCGCTAAAAGATTGTACGATGTTTATCTGCTTTGTCTATTAGATGTTTACTTAGTAAAAATTCGTGTAATTCGTGGCGAAGTTCTTGCTCAACATCCAAAGACTCAACCGCTAAGGTCCTCATCTAAACCCGGCCCATCCATTGCCAGGCCCTTTTTTGCTCCGCTGATCACTTTACGCAGCAGGTGGGCCAGGGTTTCCTGTTCTTCCTGGCTCAAACTGGAGGCAATTTCGGCTTCGCCCCGGTTAAAACGGGGGAAGACATGCTTGATCAAGCTCTCGCCGGCCGGGGTCAGCTCGACCAGGACCAGCCGCCGGTCGAGGGTGCTTTGCCGCCGCAAACAGAGTCCCCGCTCTTCCAACAGCGTGACAATACTGGTCACAGTGGCTCGCGTGATGTTTTGCGATTTGGCAATGTCGCGGGTTTCAATTGGCCCCCAGATCCAGACAATAAACAGCGTCGAGAAGCTGGCCCAGGTTAACTCAAACTCGCGCAGCACCGTCCGCTCCATACGCAGCCGAAATACCTGTGACGCTCGCCAGATATTGGCCAAAACGGCCATCGCCAAAAAATTGACCGGCAAATCCGAGGCGCGTTGCATCACGTCAATTTCTTCAGGCAGCAAATCATCCGCTACAGGCACAAAGAACTCCTACGTTCTCAGATTATTTTCAAACGTTCAAGTTGATCCAGGTTTTAACGGCCCATTGCGGTTTGAGGCGCAGCATCGCAAGTGAGATGGGCCAATCAGGTGAGGGAAGTAACTTTTAACGGCCCAATCGTTAGAGTTCTAACGTTAGGCTTCAAACGATTTTAACTAACTCTGAAACATTTGTCAAAATTTCGAACGACTTTGGTAAGGCTGGTCCAAAATTTAAATCAATCAAAACGTGTTGCCTCTTGCGTAAAAACAAACGTAACACGAATTGAATAACTATTTGGTTGGAACTGCCCAAGATATTTCTCAAAAGGTTGACAAATCGGCAATATTGTGATAAAATTCACACAATAAGAGCGCCCTGCGGCGCAGGGCGCTCTTTTTTATTGCCAAAAAATCAAGGAGTAATCTATGTTGTACGAATTTCTCAAAATTGTTGTGTTTGTTTTTGGGCCGCTGTTGATCTTTTCGGCCTTAAGCATCACTTTTCAAGCCCCGGAACTGATCACCTCGCTGCCGGCGGCGGGTCGCCGGGCCGTTGAGATTCTGGGCGCGCTGTTTATCGTGGGCGGCTGGTTTGTAACCTATGTCGCTCCATTCGGTGGGGCGATGGCCTTTATTGGGCTGATCCTGCTGGCAACCCCGCTGCTGTCAAGTAAACTGAGCCGGTCCGAGGCTGCCTACATAGAAGCGTGAGGGTCATCCCCTTCTCCGGCAGATTGTTGCCCCAACTATCCCAAACAAAAACGAAAAAAGACAAAGGTTGTCGGTACACACATTGAACACTCCAACCCACTGCCGGTTGGAGTGTTTTTGCGTATTTTCATGCTTACGCCAAAATAGATATACTAAGACAACTCCAAGAAAATAAAACGTCAATTCTTGTGGTGCGTAGTGCGTGGTGCGTTTAAGTTACGCACTACGTACCACGCACCACGCCGTTGAGGGATTTGAATCTTGGAATTGCCTAAGCCTCGATTTCTATCCTTGAATGGAGCACAAGATAATGACCAAACCTGTTATCACCGTCGTCGGCAGTTTTGCCGTTGGGTTGACCATTCGCACCAGCCACATGCCCGTTTTTGGCGAAACGCTCATCGGTTCCGATTTTGATATGGGACCGGGCGGCAAAGGGTCCAACCAGGCGGTGGGCGCAGCCCGACTGGGCGCTACCTCTCATTTCGTCGGCATCATCGGCGACGACAAACTGGGCGAGATTGCCACCGACCTGTACACCCAGGAGGGTGTTGACGCCACCCACCTCTGGAAAACCTCTCAAATGGCGACCGGCGTCGGCTTTATCATTCTCAATCAAACCGGCGAAAACGGCATCATTCTGGACATGTCGGCCAACAAGCTGCTGGATGTCACTTTTGTAGACCGGGCCGAAGCGCAAATTGCCCGCAGCGATGTCGTGATGGCCGTCCTCGAAATTCCAGTCGCGGCGGCGGCCCGCGGCCTGGAATTGGGCAAAAAACATGGCGTGCGAACCATTCTTAATCCAGCGCCGGCGGCCAAACTTGACGACAGTGTGCTCAAACAGGTAGACTACCTGACGCCCAACGAAACCGAACTGCGTATCCTGCTGGGTCTGGCGCCCAACGACCCTACCCCCACCGCCGAGCTGGCCGCTCAACTGCGCCGGCACGGCGTGGGCAACTTGATTGTGACGATAGGCGAAAAAGGCGCGCTCATCCTCACCGGCGACCAGGCGACCCCCGTGCCCGGTGTAGCGGTTGAGGTGGTAGATACCACCGGAGCCGGCGACGCTTTCAACGCCGGTCTGGCGGTCGCTCTGGCTGAAGGCCGGAGTCTGGTGGAGGCCGTCAAGTATGCCAACTGCGCCGGGGCGCTCGCTTGCACCAAGCTGGGCGTTATCCCTGCGCTGGGCTATCGCGCTCAGGTGGATGAATTGTATGCTAAAACGTTTGGCTGAGATGACGTGAGGACACGAGGAGGCGAGGACGCGAAGGGCTTCGCCTCCTCGCCTCACGAGTCATCGCGTCTTTATTTTTTTAAGGAGAACAACACTACACCATGACCACACCCCCTACCCCCCGCGAGCGGGTCAAAACCGCCCTTAACCACCAACAGCCCGACCGGACGCCGGTTGACTTTCTGGCCACCCCGGAGATTTGGGAGCGGCTGGTCCACCACCTGGGGCTAACCCCTCAGCCGCTAACGGAGGCCGACTTTTTCGACCCCACCTGGGAAGCGATTCTGCGCCATTTTGAGGTGGACTGCCGCCTCTTTTCCTACGACCAATTTTTTAACCCGCCTGCCTCAATTTTGCGCCCGCAGGCCCAAGTTGACTGGTGGAGTTCACTCAGCCGCTCCCTGCCCAACCGCATGTGGCGGCAGCGGCTGCCCAACGGCGATATGTATGGACCGTTCGGCCATCATATCCGCATTGTCAAAAACCCCACCGGCGCGTATGAAGAATTTGCCGGTTGGCCGCTCAAAAGCGCCACCTCGCTGGAAGAGCTTAAACGCTATCCCTGGCCCGACCCCGATTGGTGGGATTTTAGCCCACTGCCCGGCCTCATCCGGCAGCTGGACGCGCACCAGGAGTATCATCTTCGTTTTCGCATCGGCTCGATTTTTGAAACGGCCTGGCAACTGCGCGGCTTGCAAGAATTTTTGATGGACCTGGTCGTCAACCCGGCCATCCCGCTCTACATCATGGACCGGCTGACCGAGATTTCGGTTGAAATCACTCGCCGGGTTTTGGACCTGGTCGGCGGCCGGCTGGATATGGTTTACTTTTACGACGACGTGGCAACTCAAACCTCGCTGATGATTTCGCAAGAGATGTGGCGCGACTACATCCGGCCTCGCCACGCCCAACTGGTCGAGCTGGCGAAAAAACACAACCTCGCCGTTATGTACCACTGTGATGGAGCTATTTATCCGCTCATCCCAGAATTGATTGAGTTGGGGATTGATCTGCTCAACCCCGTCCAGGCCGACGCCAAAGGCATGGAGCCGCCGCGTCTGAAGGCCGAATTTGGCGACCGGCTCAGCTTTCACGGCGGGCTGGACATCATCAAAACCCTGCCGCGCGGCACGGTTGAGGACGTGCGCCGCGAGGTCCGCGAGCGCGTCCAGGTGTTGGGGCGGCAGGGCGGTTATATCCTGGCCAGCTCGCACCATATCCAATCCGACACGCCGCTGGCTAACGTGTTGGCGATGTACGAGCTTGACCTGCGCACCTACCGCCCGGATGAAGTCTCAGCCGGCTGGTCGGAGACCGTCCAGGCCGCGCAGCCGAGCGCGGTGGCGGCTGAAACGACGGCAGTGGCAGACGAGGCTGAAATGTTGCTGGACGACCTGTACAACGCCGTTATTGACGGCGACCGCACCATTGTGCAGGAAGTCGTGCCGGAACTGCTGGCGGCGCAGCTTGCCCCCGATGTGATTCTGTACGACGGCATGATCCCGGCCATGCGCGAGGTCGGGCGGCAGTTTGAAAGCGGCTCTTGTTTTGTGCCGGAAATGCTGGTGGCCGCCAACGCCATGCAGGCCGGGTTGGACATCTTGAAGCCGCTGCTGGTCAAAAGCGAGATCAAGCCCATTGCCAAAGCGGCGATTGGCACGGTGCAGAGCGACATCCACGACATCGGCAAAAATATGGTCATTATGATGCTGCAAGGGGCCGGCTTCGAGGTAGTAGACCTGGGGGTGAACACCCCGCCGGAGAAGTTCATCCAGGCCGTGCGCGAGGGCGCGCAGCTTGTCGGCATGTCGGCCCTGCTGACCACGACGATGGTCAACATCCCCATGACTATTCAAAAGCTGGCCGAAGCCGGCGTGCGTGGCCAAATCAAGATCATCATCGGCGGCGCGCCGCTGACCCAGGAATTTGCCGACCAGGCCGGCGCTGACGGCTTTGCCGCCGATGCCAGCCAGGCCGTGACGGTGGCGAAAGCGTTGTTGGGGGTTTGAGCTGGTGACGCATAGCGATGCGTCACCAGCTACAGGATTATTCGGATAGGCTCTTAATCCAAAAACCTCTGTAGATGACGCATCCTATGCGTCATCGGCTGGCATAGGGATGCCAACCTACGGGTTTTCGGATAGGTACTTAGAGATCACACACAGGTAAGAGTAGGCTATTAGTCAAGGAGAGAACAGGATAAGCCAGGAGGATTTTTTCTAAAAACAAGGCCGAGGTTTCAGCATTCATAAGCGGTGAGCGCATAATAGCGATGTCTTGACCATTGAGCAAGTTCAAAGCGCCATAAAAGTGAGTGCTTTCCCGACCGGGATGGCGTTTGACCGGTGGGCTTTATCCGCGGGCTACCCAGACCAGTTGCAGGGTAGCCTGTGCAGCTAACAGGAAGCTTCTTCACCCGCCAGAATGACGGTTTTAGGCGCATCCGGGGCAGTATCTACCATTTTTTTTAAGCTGTTGTTCAAATTCCAGCGTTTTCAACTCATTGCGGGAACGATAGTAAGCCTCAGGGCGTTGGCAACTGAACTCACAGCGGTCAAACAACGTCTGCTAAGCGGTCGCGCTCTTGTAGGTAACCCCATAGTCACGTTCGATGAGCTTGGCCAAATCTGGCACGGTCCAAAATTGACCGTCGCCATAACACTCAGTTGAGCCGAACAACTGACCTGGGGTATAGCTATGTAATTGCTCTTGGAGCTGTTCAATTTCCAGCGGGCTGAGTTTGGCTCGACTGCCGCCCCCGCGTTTGTCCACCAGTCCGGCCATACCCACATTGGCGATAGGCCCAACACCATTTCATCAAACCAGAGCGGCTACACCCGGTAATTTCTAGGATCACTTGGAGCGAATAGCTCCTGCCATACAGTATTGGAAAAGTATTGATTTTAGGTGAGTTCTTCCTCAAGGTCAGGGATTTTATAATCCAACGACTGATGCCGGAAATAGGTGTTATACAACTCGGCGTAATGGCCGCCTTGCGCCATCAGACCGGTGTGATTGCCTTCTTCGACAATCTGGCCGTGGTCCATCACAATAATCCGGTCGGCATTTTTGACGGTGGAAAGGCGGTGAGCGATGACGATGGCGGTGCGATCGCGCATGACGACTTCCAGGCCCTCCTGAATTTGGGCTTCGGTAAAGGGGTCTACACTGGCGGTGGCTTCATCCAGGATAAAGATGGCCGGGTTTTTGAGCAGTACGCGGGCCAGGGCGACCAACTGCCGTTGCCCCAGCGACAGGTTGGCCCCGCGCTCGCCCACATCGGTCTCCAGGCCGTGCGGCAAATCGCCCAGCCAATCGCCGCCGCTGATGCCCAGGGCCGCCTGGCGCACCTCATCGTCGCTGGCGCCGGGCCGGCCATAGCGAATGTTCTCGGCCACGCTGGTGGAAAAAAGGAAAGGCGTCTGCGTGACCAGGCCAATGTGCCGGCGGTATTGCCGCAAATCCAGGCGGCGAATATCCCGGCCATCCAGCAGAATTTGGCCGCTTTGAAATTCATAAAAGCGGGTCAGCAGCTTGATGATACTGCTTTTACCTGCGCCGGTGTGGCCCACCAGGGCTATCGTTTCTTGGGGGGCAATGGTCAGCGAAAAATCGGGCAAGACGATTTCGTTGAGATTGTAGCTAAAGTGGACGTGGCGGAACTCGACCTCGCCCGCCAAATCCTTGCCATCCAGAGGCAGCGGAATGGGCGGTGAGGTTTGGACTACCTTCGGCTCGGCGTCAATCAGGGCAAAAACCCGCTCGGCGGCGGACAGACCATCCTGAAACTGGCTCCAAAACGAGGCAATGCCCAGCAGCGGAAACCAGAAAAAGCCGACCGACTGCATAAATAAGTACCATTCGCCGGGGCTGACCAGCCCGCTGCGGCTGGTCAAGCCGCCCGCGTAAATCAATAAGCCCACCCCAATCCCCGAAGACGCGCCGACAATGGGAAAGATGGTATTCAGGGTCAGGCCGCGCCGCAGCCCGGCCCGATAGCCCTGCTCATTGTTGTCGCTAAAGGTGGTGTAGATGGCCTGCTCCTGGCGAAAACTTTTGGCCACCATAATTCCGCTGATCGATTCCTGAATCTGGGCATTGATGGTGGCCGTTACCCGCCGGGCGTCGAGGGTGACGCGCCGGGCAATCCGCCGGAAGCTGAGGGCCAGAGCCACCGCCACCGGGGCAAAAGCCAGCAGCACCAACGTCAGCCAGACATTGATGGTCAACAGCCAGCCGGCCAGCAGCAGCACCAGCAGCACCTGGCTCATCAGGTTGGTCGAGAGCGTGACCACCTCGGAGAAATCCTGGGTGTCGGAGGTAATCCGGCTGACCATTTTGCCCGACGGGTGCTCGTCAAAAAAAGAAAGGTCGTGCTCGATGGTGGCCCCAAAAACATCCTGGCGCAGTTTGAGCACCACGCTGCCGACCACTCGCGCCACCAGCCGCTGCTGAATAAAGTTAAACCCCCAGGCCGCCGCCCCTAATAAAAACACGCCGCCCGCCAGCAGCGCCATCGCCCCGGTGGTGGGACTCTGCACCAGAATATCCAGGGCGCGGGCAATCAGAATCGGGCTGCCCGTCCCCGCTGCCGCGCTCAAGGTAATCGCCACAGCAATCACCACCATCTGGGCCGTGTAAGGCCGAAAGTAGCCCACAATCCGGCGCAGCAGTTCCTTATCGCTATAAGTTCGGTCGTAAGCCTCGGTATCGAGGCCGTTCATGATGAAGCCCATAAGTCTCCGGTAGTAAGTAGTAGGTAGTAGGTAGTAGGGGGTGTTTATTTGCGGTGTTCGATGCTGGCAATGAGGCCGTTGAGAAGGCGGCCTACAGTTTCAGCTTGAGCCACAAGGTCTTGATTGGAGTTGATGTAATCCAAATCTTTGGACAGGATAAAGAAGTATTTGAGTTCTTCCAGCGAACCTTCAGCAATATTGTAGAAACGGATTTTCTCAGAAAGCCCGCGCCGTTTAAACCCTTCGGCAATGTTCGCCGGGATGGAAACTGCCGCCCGCCGCATTTGCGAAACCAGGCCAAACCGCTCCTCACCCGGAAATTGTTTGGTCACGCGATAAACCATCAACACCAGCCGGTGCGCCTCCTGCCAAACCTCCAACTGTTGAAAATGAACCGCTTTCCCCACTCTTCCCTCCCTTACTCCCTTACTACCTACTACCTACTACTTACTCCTTACTGTCTACTCCCTACTCCTCGTATCTAGCAAATATCCGCCGATAATCCGCACTCCGGGCCATAAGCTCCTCGTGCGTGCCCTGGTCTACCAACTCACCCCGGCGCAGGACCAGAATGTGGTCGGCCCAGCGGATTTGGCTGAGGCGGTGGGTGATGAGAAAAGTGGTCCGTTCGCGGCTGATGCGGCGCATGGCCCGCTGGATCTGGTCTTCGGTGGCGCTGTCAACGGCGCTGGTGCTGTCGTCGAGGATGAGGATGGCCGGGTTGGTCAAAAAGGCGCGGGCAATGGCAATACGCTGGCGCTGTCCGCCGGAGAGGGTGACGCCGCGCTCGCCCACTTCGGTCGAATAACCTTGGTTGAAGTTAGCAATAAAATCATGGGCCTGGGCCTGGCGGGCGGCCTGCTCGATGGCCTGTGGAGTGGCATCAGCGCAGCCAAAGGCGATGTTCTCGGCAATGGTCCGCGAAAAAAGAAAAACATCCTGCTCGATGGTGGAGATTTGCGAGCGCAGCGACTCCAGGTTCCAGGCCCGCACGTCCACCCCGTCAACACAGACCTGGCCGCTGTCTGCATCAAAAATGCGGTTGATCAGGCGAGTCAAAGTGGTTTTGCCGGAACCGGTCTGGCCGACAAGGGCCACCGTCTGGCCGGGTTTGACCTTGAAGCTGATATTTTTGAGCACCGGGCTGCTGTTGTAACTATAGCTAACATTGTCAAAAACCACCTCACCCTGCATGGGCCGACTGACCCCGGCTTCGTTCTGGTCGAGTTCGGTTTCGGTGTTGATGATGGTCAGAATCCGCTCGGCGCTGGCCAGGCCCAACTGAACCAGATTAAAGGAAAAAATGGAGATAAAGGTGACAAAACGAAACACACCCATCAGCCCCATATAGGTGACCACCTGGCCCAGGCTCAACTGGCCGGCCCGCCACAGCCACAAGGAATGAAAAAAGCCCACCGCCCAGGCCAGGCTGAACATGAGCATGGGCAGGTAGCGAGCCTGGATTTCGCCCTGGCGCACAAAATACTGGCGAAAGGTGCGGGCGTTCTGGATAAATTTGTCCCACTCGTACCGTTCCTGCACGTTGGCTTTGACCGTTTCGATGCCGCTGATGGCTTCGGCCAGGCCGGCGTTCATGCGGCCAAACTGCTCGCGCATAGCAATGCTGACCGGCTTGAGTTGGCGGCTGTAGTCAATGATGGTGATGGTGAACAGTACCAGGAACAGTATGGGTGCAAAGAGCAGGTCGAGGCGCAGCCGGGCAATGAGAATCATCGGCGCAACCGCGCCCATCAGCGAGTCAATAATGAGGCTCAGGCCGGGGCTGAACATCATGTTCAGGGCGCGGACATCGTTGGTGGCGCGGGCCATAATATCGCCGACCCGCTGGCGGCCGTGAAAAGTCTGGCTTTTGCCCAGCAGGTTGATATAGAGTTCGGCTCGCGCGTCGCGCTCGATGCGTTGAGCCAGGAACTCACCGCAGTAGTTGCGGGCCAGGCCGGTCAAGCCCTGGCCTAAAGCTACCCCGGCCGCCCCCAGCGCCAGCCCCGGCAGCGCCGAAACGGGCCAATCGGGCGTGGTAATCAAGTCAAAGGCTCGACCGACAAAAACCTGGACGTAGCTGTAAAACAGGTTATTGGCCAGCGCCGCCGCCAGCATGGCCAGCGGAAAAAAGGGATAACGCAGCACATGCGACATCAGCCAGCGGGATGGGCTGCTGCGGTTGTAACGATACTCACCGGCTACGGTAAACTCTTTTTTAGACATCGCTTACAGTGAACAAAAAACCTACCGGGACGCGGTAGGTTCACGGTTATAATTTTTTGCCGTTTAACTTCCCGCAACTATAGCACGGCGTTCTCATTTCGGTCAAATTGCAATACCAACCCTTTTTTAACCTACCCAACCCTCCGCCTCAAAACCCAACCCCCAAACCTATCTTTTGCCAGATTAAAACTTAGGCAAAGTCGTCTAAACTGAACGATATTCAAGGTTGTCAATCAACCGCACACAAATAAATTTCTCCCACCTATGTGGTCTTGCGTCTTGCGTGTTCCGTAAAATGAACGGAACACGCAAGACGCAAGACGTATGTTCTCGAAACAAAAACTTTACTGGGAGACTAATTCAGGAGGTTATGATGGCTCTTGACGATACCCTATTAATGATGGCAACGGAGCGGCATAAAGATATGCTACGCGAAGCCGAACACGAACGGCTGCTCCAAACGGTTAAGGAGCAACGGTCAAACTATTGGAGGAATACCATGAAACACACAATTTTATACTTATCGTTGATCATCGGGTTGCTGGGGCTGGGGTTAACCCTCAGCGTCCAACCCGCCGTCGCCAGCGTTGGCGACCCGGCTCCGGTAGAAGCTGCTCCGACCTATCATGGGGGACAGCATGAAGAACAGAAAGCAGCGAACAAAGCTTGTTTCAAAAATGACTCTTATCTTTGTCACAATTATCAAAACGAAGGTCAAGCCTTGCCGGCGATCAAGGTTGAGCCGGACGTGACCCCTTTGATGGGCAACCTGGGCAGTTTCCACCACCCCATCACCACCGACTCGGAACTAGCTCAGCGTTATTTCAATCAAGGGCTAATCCTGGCCTACGGTTTCAACCACGAGCTGGCTATCCAATCCTTCAAGGATGCGCTCAAGCTTGACCCGGAATGTGCCATGTGCTACTGGGGTATTGCCTACGCCCTCGGCCCCAACATCAACGCGCCGATGGAAGACGCCGCCGTACCCGAAGCCTATGCTGCCGTCCAGCAGGCCCAGAAGTTGGCCCCTTATGTCAGTCCGGTGGAGCAGGCTTATATCGCAGCCATGGCCCAGCGCTATGCCGCCGAACCGGTCGAGGATCGCAGCGCTTTGGATAAAGCTTATGCCGACGCGATGCGCCAGGTGGCCCGACAATATTTCTACGATGCTGACGCCATGACCCTCTTTGCCGAGGCCATGATGGATCTGACGCCCTGGAATTACTGGACCAAAGACGGCCAGCCCACCGAATATACCAAAGAGATCGTGGCTACCCTTGAAACAGCGCTGAAGCTCAATCCTAACCACGCCGGGGCCAACCACTTTTACATCCACGCCGTCGAAGCCTCGCTGACGCCGGAACTGGCCCTGCCCAGCGCCGCCCGGCTGGAAGGCGCGGTTCCCGGTGCGGGTCACTTAATGCACATGCCATCCCACATCTACTGGCGCACTGGCCGCTATCACGAAGCCTACCGCATCAACGAAACGGCCATTCACTCCGACGAATACACCGTCGGCGGCAAGCCCGACCAGGGTCAACATACACTCTACTCGCTGCTGTACTACCCGCATAACATCCACTTCCTGATGGCTGCCGGGCAGATGGAAGGGCGCAGCCAGGAGGCCATCGCCGCTGCCCGCCGCGTAGCCAGTGACATCCCCACCAGTGCTTACGAAGAAGTAGCGGCGATGGAGGACTTTATGCCGCTGCCGCTCTTTGCCCTGGTTCGTTTCGGCCAGTGGGAGACCATCCTGCAAGAGCCGCAGCCCGAAGCCAAATTTCAGTATGCCACCGGCATCTGGCACTGGGCGCGGGGTCTGGCCTACACCCGCCAGGGCCAACTCGATCAAGCCGCCGCCGAGTATGAGCAGTTGACGGCCATCGCTCAAACCGAAGCCATCCAAAACCTGACCCTCTACTCCTTCGCCCAGGCTTCGACCATGTTGAACATCGCCACCCACATTCTGGCCGGGGAGTTAGCCGGGGCGCAGGGCGACGCCGACAAGATGATTGTCGAATTGGAAAAGGCGGTGGAGATTCAGGACAACCTGCATTACATTGAGCCGCCGGCCTGGCACTACCCGGTGCGGCACAACCTGGGCGCGGCTCTGCTGCAACTGGGCCGGGCAGAAGAGGCGGAGGCTGTCTACCGGGAAGACCTGCGCCAATACCCCAACAACGGCTGGTCACTCTTTGGCCTGGCCGAGAGCCTGAAAGCGCAGGCCAAAACCGCCGACGCGGCCAAAGTGCAACAATATTTTGAACAAGCCTGGCAGTATGCCGATGTTACCCTGACAGCTTCACGGTTCTAAACTTACAGAACTGGCTCGGTTCGCATCCTGAGTAGCCCCGACCGAAGGGAGCGGGCCTATCGAAGGGTGCGAACCACCTTACCCAAAATCCTGTCAGGTCCGGTAGACCTGACAGGATTTTTAAAAACTTTGCAGCGACCAGACCCCAACCACCAGACACAGGCTGCCAATCATAAAGGGGACGGTCAGCACCTCACCTAAAAACAGCACGCCGATAATAACGGAGAAAAATGGAGTGGCAATTCCGGCGAAGCCGGCCAGCGAGGCGCTGTAGCGGTTGATCATATAAAACACCAGCCAAAAAATCGCTACCGGCCCGCACAAAGCCGCCACCATAACCCCAGCCCAGCCTTGCCAGGCGTAGCGGGAAAAGGTCGGGATGCCGTCAAGGTAGAAGGCCAGCGGGGCAGTTAAGATCAGGCTGGCCATCACCTGGCCGCCGGCCACTACAAAGACATTCTCCTGACGCAGGCGCAGGCGGGTATAAATGACCCCCAACGCCGAGGAAAACGAGGCAAAAATAATCAATGCCTGGCCGAGCCACCCCTGCGCGGAGGGTTCGGCCAGGCCGGTGCTGTTGCTCAACAGCAGAATCGTCGCCCCGGCTATGGCAATAGCCGCACCCACGATTTTAAGCAGGGTCAATTTTTCATCGGCCAGCAGAAAATGGGCCATGACCAGCGTAAAAATAGGGGTAGTATTGAGCAAAACGGCTGAGATCGAGCCGGACACGAATCTCAAGCCAGTAGCCAGGGCCACAAAAGGCAGGCCGATATTCAACAAACTAATCAGGACCATATCGGTGACGCCGCGAGCATGCCAGTGATATTTGGGCCTTAAAAAATAGAAAATGCCCCCAAATACTGTTGAGGCGATTGTCAGCCGGAGCATAGTAACGGTAAAAGGGGGCATATAAGTGGTCGCGGTGTCTATCCCGGCAATGGTCAGGCTGGCTAAAAAGCCAATCAGCACGATGAGACCAATCTTTTTCATAGCGAATTGTTGAGAAATTACTCTTAGGCACTTAGGCTTTCACATCGACAAAAAATTGTCGATAGTTTAACAATTTTATACGGCCACCCCCAGAGCAAGGAACAAGTCACGCATGGCGACATGAATGGTTTGATAGAGGGTGTCAAGGACG
>Ga0209172_10000367_pt1 | contig 127568 bp, 98 predicted proteins | sample LarsenN4metaG_FD_184113 | JGI IMG/M metagenome (GOLD analysis project Ga0209172, IMG submission 184113) | Hot spring sediment bacterial and archeal communities from British Columbia, Canada, to study Microbial Dark Matter (Phase II) - Larsen... ... | reverse complement strand
TGTACTGCGCGACGGAAATGCCGTTGCGGAAATCCGTCCCCGCCACGACTTCTACCCCGAAGCGCGGGGCATGAACACTATGACCATCGCGGGCGCACACTCCACGCTCGAAAATGACTTCTACGTGCTGCTCGTCGGCTGGCAGGCAAGTCAAGCCGATCCTACATTGATAACCGCCACGTTCAAAGTCTATATCAATCCACTCGTCAATCTCGTCTGGTGGGGCGGCTTGATCTTGATTCTTGGCACAGTGATCTCGGTGCTGCCCAACGAAAGCGCGTCCGCCCGCATCAAGGCGAAACGCGGCGCGCGCATCAGCGCGGGAGCGCCTGCATGAAAACACCCTCTACCTCCGCATTGGGTATTCTCTTTTTCGTCTTTATCACAACCCTTATCGTGTCCACTGCTGCCGCGCAAGATACCCCGCCGCGCACTGTAAGCGACGATCAAGTCAACGCGCTGGCGAACCGTATGTACTGCCCCGTCTGCCCCAATGAAACACTCGATGCCTGCCAAACTCAAGCGTGCGTTAACTGGCGGGAAGAAATCCGCATGATGCTTGAGAGCGGCGCAAGCGAACAGGACGTGATCGACAATTTTGTCGCACGCTTTGGTGAACGAGTGATCGGTACGCCGCAAGACCCACTGCTGCGCGCATTGGCGCTCATCTTTCCTGTTGTGATTGCCGCTGTGGGCTTAATTGTGGGCGTGATTACCTTCACACGGTGGCAAAACCAGCGCAAGCGCGGCGATGCGAGCGCGGGCTTGAACAACCCGCCAGCGCTTAGCAGCGACGACGTTGACTACCGCCGCGCTATCGAAGACGATTTGAAGTAACTTGAGAGAAGAAGTATTAAGGTAAAGGAGAAGTGTTGTCGTCCATGTCCTTTGATGTCCGAATGTTTTCGCCCAAACATTGAGAAAGCATTGTGACATTGTATTTTGCAAATGTTAGCGGCGTAGTGTTAGGAAAATAAAACGTTGGACGAGGTCAAACGCGGACACACTTACGAGACCCTCTATGAGCGATGTTGATTTACTTCCAGAATTAGAACCATCCCCTTCTGACACGAGTGGCAAGAAAAACCGTTTGTCTCCGGGTTCAATTGTATTGTTATTCGGTATTGTTTTGATGGCAGCGGTCATCGGGATTGCGCTTTTGCGCCAGCAGCAAACACAGCCCACCAGCGGACAAGCGCCGGATTTCGCCGTCACCACATTCGACGGGCAAACGGTGCGCTTGAGCGACTTACGCGGGCAAATCGTCGTCATAAACTTTTGGGCAAGCTGGTGCGGTCCGTGCCGCGACGAAGCCCCGCGGCTAGAGCGCCTGTGGCAAGACTACCGGGAGCGCGGCGTAGTCGTGTTGGGAATCGCCCACGCTGATATTGACCGTGACTCGCTGGCATTCATTGATGAATTTGGCATCACGTATCCCAATGCGCCCGATGTGGGCGGGCGGCTGGCGGATCAAGCGTATCATATTCTGGGCGTACCAGAAACGTTTATCATCGACCAGCAGGGGAACATCGAACGTTTCTTCTTTCAACTGGTGGGCGACAGCGAAAACTTTGACGATGATCTCGTGGTGACGGAACGCAGTTTGCGGGCTACGCTCGACGCGCTCTTGGCAAATGGCGGCGGCGCGGAGGCAGGTGCATGAGCACAGCAGGCTTAATCATTGGCGTGATACTGCTCACATGCGCTGTCATTTTGATCGCGCTTCCTCTACTCGGCAAACAAGAATCGCGTTCACATGACGCGGTGCTGATGGACAAACAGCGCGAACGACTGGAAATTTACTACCAGCGTGTGCTGCGAAATATCCGCGACTTGGATGAAGACTTTGATTTGGGCAAAATAAACGGTGATGATTACACCACCGAACGTGAATTCTGGATGACTCGCGGCGTACTGGCGCTCAAGGCACTGGATAATCTCGACGCGCAGCAGGTAATCCCCATGGCGAATGAAGATAACGCGGCGGTTGACCGCGCCATTCATGATGCCATTGAAGCGGCGGTCAGCGCGGAAAAAGCCAAGCGCACCGAAACGGGCGCTGTCACCACCACACAAGGATAGAATTCTTGCGAAATCAACGTGTTTTATTGATGATACTCGGCGCGGCGCTGCTGTTGACTGGATGCGGCGGGCTGTCCGGCGAACCGCGCATCGTGGCGACCATTCCCCCGCCCACTCCACTCCCCACCGAAATTGGACACCCCCTTACCGCGCCAGATTTAGCGGCAGGCGCGGCGATTTTTGCGGCGCGCTGCACCGATTGTCACGGCATCAATGGCGATGGCAACGGCGCGCTTGTGCAAGCGGGACAAATCGCCAACGCGGGAAACTTTGTCGATCCCGCGACGGCACGCTCGCAGCGCCCAAGTGATTGGCACGCGACGATCACCAACGGACGGATTGATCTCATGATGCCGCCTTGGCGCGAAGCCTTGAGCGAGCAAGACCGTTGGAATGTCGGTTATTACACTTACACCCTGCACTACACAGACGAAGAAATCGAACGTGGGCGAGAATTGTTCGCCGCCCACTGCGCCGAATGTCATGGTGAAAGCGGACGCGGCGACGGCGAACGCGCAGTCGAATTTGACGGCGGCGTGAAAGACCTCACCAATCAGCGCGTCATGGCGACGTTGAGCGATCAAGCGATTTGGAACACGATCAACGAAGGCATCGGCATGGCAGATATGGGAATGCCCGGCTTTGGTGACGACCTGAGCGACAGCGACATGTGGGCAATCACGGCTTACGCGCGAACGCTCTCGCTCGCCAACACGCAGATCATCGCATCACGCGCCGCCATGCTCGACGTAACAGCAGAACCCGCCGCCGATGTAGGGGCACAATCTACTGCGCCCGTCGTCTCCACCGAAGAACCGTCGCAGTCCGCGCAGTCACCCACCGCTCAAACAATCCCCTCACAGCCGGGGCAAACGGACGCGCAAACCACCCCGCAAACGATCATCGGCACCGTCACAGGTCGCGTGATCAACGGCAGCGCGGGCGGCAGCGTTCCCGCTAATCAACCCGTGACTTTATTCGTGTTCGATCCTGAACAACCAGAACCGGACATCTTCAATGCCGCCGCTGATGCTAACGGCGAATTCACTATTCCCAATGTGTTGCTGAATCCCAGCGCACAGTATGTGATGAGTACGCTGTATCGGGATCGCGTATACACCAGCGGTTTGACCGCCCCCGCTGCCAACGCCAACACGCTCGATATTTCGCTCAACATCTATGAACTAACTGAAGACCCATCCGTAATTGAAATTGCGCGCATGGTCACACAAGTCACGGCGCTGGAAACTACGCTCGAAGTTGCACAAGTATTCAATTTTAGAAACACGTCAGACCGTGCTTTCAGTACCAACCAAGCGACACAAAATGGTCGCCCGATTTCTGTCGTCATCTCGATGCCGCCCGGTTCGCTCATCGCCGGATTTACCGATAACCAAGAGCGTTATGTCGTCATCCCGGAAGATTTTCTCGTCGTCGATACCGCTCCCGTGCTTCCCGGTGACAGCCATATCGTGCAGGTGGTTTACTACATCCCCTACGAAGGCGATGCCATCATCGATCAGCAGCTTTATTACACGCTTGATGGCACAGTACGCCTGCTGCTGCGACCTGATACCGTGCGAATCGAAAGCGCTCAGTATCCACCATTAGGCGAAGAAACCATCGGTGAAACGGCATATCAAGCCTATGGCGGTACGCTCAATTTGAGCGAAGGCGGCGTGATCAGCTACCGTGTGCGCGGCGCGGGAACATCCATCGTTGGCGATACGATTTCTACCAACAATCTTCCCCTTCTGATCGCCATCGTCATCGTCGGTGAACTGCTGCTCATCGGCGGGTTGGTCGTTTGGTTCCGCCGCCGCCGCGCAAAAACGAAAGGCACAAGTTTGAGCTTACAAGAGCAAATCGACGCGCTCGTCCGTCAAATTGCCGATCTCGAAGTGCGGTATGAAAGGGGTGAGATCGACGAACCCGCGTTCCAGCAGCAGCGAACGGCACTGCGGGATGAACTCGCTGCACTTATGTCTGCGCCAAAGAAATAGGATCATGGCACTCATCGAGATCGAAAACCTCACCAAAGCCTACGGGTTAGCGCCCGTGCTGCGTAAGCTCAACCTCACCGTCGAACGCGGCGAATTCATCGCGCTCTTGGGGCATAACGGCAGCGGAAAATCGACCCTGCTGCGGCTGCTGTGCGCCTTGAGCAAACCCACAGCCGGCACAATCCGCGTCGGCGGTTGGGAACTCCCCAAAGAAGCCGCCGCCGTGCGCGCGCAAATCGGTGTCGTCAGTCACAAACCCCTGCTCTACGAAAACCTCACCGCGCTGGAAAACTTGCGCTTCTTCGCGAGCCTCTACGGTGGGCGCTACGACGAAACGATCTATATGGAACGCTTGAAGCGCGTCGGCTTGAGCAAGCGCGCGCATGACCTTGTGCGAACCTTTTCGCGCGGAATGCAGCAGCGCTTGAGCCTTGCGCGCGCCACCATCCACAACCCCGATATCCTCATTATGGACGAGCCGTATACGGGACTGGATCAAGATGGAAACGGACTGTTAGATGAACTCTTGGTACAGGCGCACCGCGACGGACGCACCATTCTGATGGCAACTCACGATCTTGACCGTGCGGCGACCCTAGCATCGCGTGTCGTCATCATCGCCAAAGGCACGGTTGGTTTTGATGCCCCGACAACCGAAATGGATGGGATGCAGTTGGCGGGGCACTACCGGACAATCACTGGCGCGGCGGTGGAACGATGAGCGCACAAGAACCAACTACCCAGCGCAAATTAGCGACACCGTTCTTGAAAGTCGTGATCAGCATCATCCGCAAGGATTTGCTGGTGGAATTTCGCAGCCGTGAACTCGTCGGCGCGATGGGCATATTCGCCCTCTTGAGCATCTTGATCTTCAGCTTCGCGCTCGAACTGGATCGCCAAGCGCGCGTCGAAGCGATCAGCGGCGTGCTGTGGGTGACAGTCGTGTTCGCCAGCATTCTTGGCTTGAACCGAAGCCTAGCGATGGAACGCGACAACGGCAATCTTGATGCGCTTCTGCTCTCGCCAATCAACCGCGCGGCGGTATTTTTCGGCAAGCTCGTCGGCAATTTTCTGTTCACCTTCGTCATCGGGCTAATTCTGCTCCCGTTGATGACCGCGCTCTTCAATATGTCGCTGATTCAACCGCTGGTACTGCTCACATTGGTACTGGGGACGCTTGGATTTACGACAGTCGGCACGCTGCTGGCGACCATGACGGTGCAAACTCGCGCCCGCGAAGCCCTGCTCCCCATTGTCATGATGCCCGTCGCGCTGCCCATTTTGCTGGCAGCCGTGCGCGCCTCTACGGGGATTGTCAATGACGCGCCAGCCGATCAATGGATGGCGTGGCTGCAAATTCTCGGCGTGCTGAACGTGGTCTTTCTCGTCATGTGCGCTTTCCTATTCGAATTTGTTGTAGAGGAATAAATCTCAGCAGGGCACAAAACTTGTAGGGGCGCGGCGGAAATAACATGGAGTCAATTTTCGTTCGGCGGACGCGCCACGGCGCGTCACCTTGCTTCTCGTTTAAACACCGCATGAGGTGTCCGATATGGTGAATTTCATGCACTCCACGCTGTTGATTGCGGCTGCTTTACCTTTCGCATAACACACTTTATAGATTTTTCTGCACGATTTCTGTAGAATTACGTAGATTTCCAATCGATTATTGAAAGACAAGAGAGGCTTATAGCGATGAGTTCGACAACGATCACAGGCGACGCGCTCGTTGAACGCGCCGAGTCAAGCGTGTCATGGCGCACGCGCGTCCTGTGGATACTAACCGCGGTCACGGCGGTAGGTGTATTGGCAGGGTTGTATATCGGGTTGTTCGTCGCCGGGACGGACATTGAACAAGGCGAAGTCCAGCGTTTATTCTATCTTCACGTGCCGTCATTTTCCGGCGCGTTTATCGCCCTGCTCGGCACGGTAATTGGCGGGATCATGTATCTTCGCACCCGCGCTGTGAAATGGGATACCTTCGCGCTGGCGGGTGTGGAAGTCGGGTTGGCGCTGTCGCTGATCAACTTGGTCACAGGGTCAGTGTGGGCGCGTCCCATCTGGAATACCTGGTGGAATTGGGATCCGCGTTTGACCAGTGATGCGATCATGATCCTCACCTACGCCGCGTATTTGATGCTTCGCACGGGTATCGAAAACCCCGAACAGCGGCGGCGCTTCGCCTCCGTATATGGCATTCTCGCCTACACAACCGTCTTGATTACGCTCCTAATCATCCGTATTCGCCCGGACACCATTCACCCTGTCGTCTTTGGACCTGTCTTAACCGACGCAAGCATGATGGCGACACAAGGCGACTTTGAACTCAATGCGACTCCGGGCGTGGCATCAGCCATAGGCATTAATTCGGCAATCTGGAGCATCCTCGTGCCGCTGACGCTCATGTGGCATCGTATCCGGCTCGAAAATGTCGCCCAAAAAGTTCAAGCCCTTCGCCTGCGTGTGCTGCAAGGAGAAGCGAATTCGTGAACCACCGTCAGCGCATTCTATTGATCACGTTGATGACTGCTCTGGCGCTCTTTGTCTATGCTGACGTAAACGCGCAAGAGGCGGAATCCACCGAAACCGCTGTACTCGATATTGCAGACAATTTCTACAACAACGCGGCAGGTTGGCATGTCCTCATCCCCGATGGGTGGGAAAACTTAAGCACCGCCGAGTATGCCCGTTTCACCCGCGATGCAAATGAAATCTTCGTCACCGATCCGGCGGGCGCAACCGTCGATGAAGCGATTAGGGCGGCGATTCAAGCCGCGAGACCGAATTTCGCAGCCGATACGACCAGCAAAACCAGCATTAACTTGGTGAATGGCACGTGGTCGCAGTTCCTGTATGTGACGGACAGCGAACGTATCACCGCGCACGCACAGCAGTATGAAGGCGGCAATTATGTCGTCCTGTTCATTAGCGAAACAGGGATTCAGCCTATCATTATCGGCAGTGATGCGCTCGATACTGCCGTGACTCAAGCCGCGCAGCTTTATGACTCATCGCTCACCCAACCTGTTACAAGCGATCAAAGCGAAGGTTTGCAGCCTGTTCGCGTCAACACCTACATGAACGCGAATGGCGACACAGTGACGGCGCTTGGTCGCGTGGTCAGCAGCAGCACCGTCGTCATGGTTGGCACAGTGGAACGTGATGCGCTGGTCAATGCGTCGGCATATTTCACCGTGCTAAACGACTTCTTTCTCACGCCCGATACCGCGCCGTATCTTTGGTTAGGGGTGGCGCTGGCGTTCGCAATCCTCGCTGTGTTGGTGATCAGCATGTTCTTGCGCTATCAAAATCTTAAGCGCGATGCCGCTGCACTTGACACACTCCTCAAAGAAGATGCCTAAGCTATAGGTATGCCACCATGCGGTTTTCCAAATCGCGTTGACACGACGCAAAAACCCAAATTGTCACGTGTAGGGGCGGGGTCTTGACCCCTCCGTGTTTGAATAATCGGATGAGGCAGGTCTCGCCCTACAAGAAAAATATCGTTGTAGGGACGCGAGAGAAACAAGTTTCTCCCGGCGCGTCCGCCGCAAAAAAACGGACTCCACGTTATTTTACCGATGTGCCGGCGTGCCCTGCCTTTCTTCCCTCTGCGGTGAATCCTTTTCCCTAATCCTTCCGCATCACCAACACCCGCACCCCAAATACCCGAAACAACAGCGTGAACATCAACTTCAAGCGCAGCGGCGGCGGTGCGCTCCACATGCTCACCGTCCGATACCCGAACTGCGAGTAAAATTTCTCCAACCGTGACGCGCACAGCAAATGCAGCGGGCGATCCGCCCTCGCCTCAAGCGCCGCGATCAACTGCGCCGCCACACCCTGTCGTCGGTATCCGCGCTTGACCACCAAGCTTCCCAATTCTTGACATCCGCGATACTGCTTGATCTGCCCGATGCCCACCACTTCGATACCGTCCGGCTCATCCATTTCCGCAATCAAAAATCGCTCCCACTTCAGCGACGTAAAATCAAGTCCCTCTGCGCGAATCCACGCTTTTATGAGTGCATCGTCACTTTGCTGTGCTGGTCGTATCTTCATGCCCATTTTTCACACCCTGTCATATTTTGTGTCCACAATGTGCAAAAATGTGTCACACCCTAATTCGCCCCCTTAATGCTGGCTCAATGATCTCGTCAACATGCCCAATCCCATCCCCTTGCTAGACCCTCGCCGCTTGTCAAATTCGCACATATGTTCTCATATCATCAATCATGGGACATATCCCTTTCCCTCAACCACACATCAAAGTGGGACACAAAGGACACATTTTTTGTTTCCCACCTTTTTTCTCAATGGTTACAACCTCGCACCACCCCGCAGGGTCGATCCTTGTGGCTTATCCGCCATGTGCTATAGTTTCCACCATGTTGAAACGACTGATTCTTCCTCTGATTGTCCTATGCTTCGCGGCGGGCTGCCAATCCGCGCCGCCAACGGCTTCGATTCCGACTGAACTCCCTTTCCCCACCATGACACCGGGACAGGTCATCCGCGCGGCACTGCCCCCTCCGAACCTATTCTCAATAGAGGGCAGCAGCCCCGCCACTGCTATAGCTCTGTCAAGCCAGCCGACGGCTACGCCTAATCTGGCATCCTGCCCCCCCCCCAACAGCGACTATCCCTTGCCGCTGCCTGTACCTGTCACCGGACGCAGCATGGAGACCGTCATCGGCGGCTTTTTATCCGTTGGAGGGACTGCGGTCACGCTGGATCGCGGTTTACGCGAAACATGGGGGGTGATTGGGGACAGCGGACAGGTGCGCGGCGATATTGACCTCAGCGGCGAAGGCACGCCAGAGATCATCGCCTCGTTCGTCACACCTGATGAAGGTGGCGCGGTCATGATCTTCGCCTGTGTTGATGGACGTTATGCGGCGGTGTATTTCGGTGTGTTGGGCGGCGACGCGCCGGACTTCGTGCGCGTTGAAGACATGAACGCGGACGGACGCACCGACATCATGTACGCAACAAGCGATTGTTCGAGCGGCGAATGCCGGTATCGCACACAGCTCGTCGGTTGGAGTCGTGAACGTGGGCGCGTGGTCAATTTGCTGGATCGAGTCATCGAAAGCGCGCAGCCACCTCGCGTGGAAGATTTGGATCAAGACCGCGTGAACGAGATCATCGAACAGATGAACGACAGCGGGAACGCCGAAACGGGACCCCTTCGCACAGGCTTCAATGTCTACGATTGGAACGGCGCGACCTATACACGCTCAATCACACAGTTGAACCCGCCGCGCTTCCGCATCCAAATCATCCATCAAGCGGACGAAGCCTTCAGCAGCGGCAGTTATCCTGAAGCGATCTCGCTGTATACATTGGCGCTCACTGATCCTAATCTGGAAGCATGGCGAAGCGACGAACTGCAAACACTGCAAGCTTATACCTTGTACCGAATGCTGCTGGCATACACGTTCACTGGGGATACCCGCAGTTTGGATGCGTTTACGGCGCTGCAAACCCAGTTCCCCGACCCGGTGAACGCGCCCGTGTACAGCCAAATGGGACAAACTTTCTGGAATGCCTTCCAGATCACCAATAACTTGAATAGTGCCTGTTTGGAAGTGCAGAGTATAATTTCCACGCGCCCCGAAGCATTGGGCTTGATCAACCGCTACGGCAGTCGCAGCCCAACCTACAGCGCGCAAGACCTGTGCCCGTTCTAATTCACACTCTTGGTTTCCACCAGCGCCTCAACACGCATGTTGACTCCGCTGCTTATCTATTTTGATCGACTGAGGAATACCCATGTCAGACCTGCTGCAATACTTTCAAGGGCAGCGCCAGCAGATGATCGACCTGCTGACAACGCTTGTCAATTACGAAACCCCCACACTTGGCAAAGACTATGTTGACCTATTGGGCAAATTCATGGAACAGCAGTTCCGGTCACTCGGCGCGTCGTCGGTGAAGCGAATCCCACAGGAAAAAGTGGGCGATCTGCTGCTGGCAAAATGGAACGAAAGCGCGCCCGGCAAACCGATCATGTTCTTGATCCACATCGACACCGTATGGGAAGTCGGCACACTAGCGGAACGTCCGGTGCGGATTGACGATGAGGGTCGCCTATTTGGTCCCGGCGCAATTGATATGAAGGGGGGCATCACCGTTGTGCTGTCGGCGCTGCGCGGCTTAAAAGAACGCGGCGAAATGCCCAACCGTCCGATCTGGGTTTTGATGACCACCGATGAGGAAGTCGGCAGCATCTATTCGCGCCCACACATCGAAGAATTATGCGTCCAATGTGGCTTGGTACTGGTGATGGAACCTGCCACGATTGATGAGGCGCTCAAGACATTCCGCAAGGGTATCGCCACGTATAAAATCGAAATTGAAGGCTTGCCATCGCACGCGGGCAACGCACCGGAAAAAGGCATCAACGCAATCATCGAATTCGCCCAGCAGGCTTTACGCCTGAAGGATATGAATGACCTCAAACGCGGCACATCGATCAGTGTGACGATGGTGCAAGGGGGCAGCGCGACCAATGTGATTCCTGCCCACGTGACAGCGTTTGTCGATACACGTGCCGCTACGGTGCAAGCATGGAACGAGACTTACGATGCGATGATGGCGCTCACGCCATTTATGCCGGGCGCGAAACTCTCAGTTGAACGCATCAATGGGCATGTGCCTATGGAGCGCAACGAAACCATGCAGCGCAGCTACGCCCAATGCAAGGCGATTGGCGAACGTTATGGCTTGGCGATCCACGAAGATGGCAGCGGCGGCGGCAGCGATGGCAACACCGTGGCATCGCTGGGAATTCCGGTGCTGGATGGCTTGGGTCCACAAGGGGATGGTTTGCACGCGCTCCATGAACACGTTGTGCTAAACAGTCTGCCGCGCCGTTCGACGCTGATTGCGGCGATGCTCAAAGAGTGGGTATTCCCGGAATAAGTCTCAAACAACCGTTTCGTAGGGGCATGGCGTGCCGCCGTGCCCTTTCCATCACTCATCCACCGCTGGCACAGCAGCTAACAACTCCTCTCGCGTTGTGATCTCGCGCATTATGACAATCCAAGCATGGATCGATTCGCTTTCATCCAGAATCGCGCGCACAGCGGGTCCAATCGGATCGCTCCCACCTGCCCCCGGTGATCCACTTTGATAGCCCCCATAGAACGCAAAATACGCTTGATTGAGTTTGCGGATGTTGTAACCGTTTTCGACAAACAGCGCGCGCCGCTCTTCCATGTAGGCTTCGGCTTCTTCAACGCGTCCGTCTGCCAGCAGTCCATCGACTGTCGTGCGTGTTTCATGCATCGCCGCGCCAAAGTCAAATGGCGGCTGCACATTTAGATCAGGTGTGCGGTTCGGCGTGGGTTCGGTAATAACCGTGGGCGTGACTTCCGGCGGCGCAAGATCAGGATAGTAACGGCGCAGCACCAGCGGCGCGACTTCATCCCCGAAGATTTTCGCCGTTGTCTCGTTGATGATGCGCGCTTCTCCGGCGAAATCGTAATTTAGTCCCAGCGGGAACGCGAATAAGTAGTGATGCAGCCATTCGTGCGCGAAGGTATTGATGGCGAATTCCAGCGAGGTTGTCTCCAGAATCATCGCGGGATAGAGCGCGATTCCGCCAAGCGGGACGACGAGCGATGAGACATTTTGGGCGGCATCGATCTGACTTTCGAGCGCGGCGATGGCATCGACAGGCATGGGATTGAGGTTAAGACTCACGTCAAAGCGTATTTGGTCGCGCGGTGAGACAATCAGCAGATTAGGGACTTGCGTGAAGCGCATCGAAATCGGTGGGAGAAGTTGTCCCGCTGTGCCAAAACCGAGATCGACCAACACGGACGCGACTTGTCCCTCTAGGATACTTTCGACTATCCCCTGCCGAGAAGCGAGATTGGCACGGCGCGCATCTCGTTCAGCGCGTTGCTCGACTGTAACGGCATCAGGATCAGTGACAGCGGGATCAGCATAGACGATGTTGATGCGTTCTTCGAGCGCGCGGACAGCTTGAAGATCGGCAAAATAGGAGCGCACATACGCGGATCGATCTGTTTCATTCATGAAGGGCGCAAGCCCATACAGCATTTGTTCGGCTTTTGCGGCGACAGCGTTAAGTTCCCATGTCACATAATCGAACTGCTCATCGCGGACGATGATGCCAATTGCCGTCCAGCGATCACCCAATTGGATTGTGGACGATTGCAGCAGTGCTAACATCACCGCAATGCGGATGATCCATGCCAGCAGCGATAACACGACGCGGAACAGCTTACCCAGCATTCTCGCCATACAACCTCAAAAAGCACTCATTCAAGAAACAAAGACCGCAGAGATTGTAACCTTTTTCTCTGCGGTCTCGGCTTCTTTAGGGTGATTCTGTTGTGATTAGCTGAAGCGGAAGCGGCGAACGCCGATCAAGAAAAAGACGGCTGTCATCGCCAACAGCACCCCAGCAAATGGCAGTATATCTACTAACGAACCGCCGAAGATGATCAACTGCTGATAGCCATCCATCACCCATGCGACAGGCGAGATATGCCCTAAGGTTCGCATCCATGCAGGGACAATATCAAGTGTCCACCATGCCCCGCCCAATGGAGCAAGTGTCAGCGACAGGAACAGTGAAATTCCTTGTGCTTGCGCGATGTTATCAAGAAAACCGGTGAGCATGAGTGCCAGTGCAGTGATGCATAGGGTAAACGACACCATCATCACGAGCAGCGCCACTGGATCATTGCCATAGCGCACACCGATGATCAAGCCGAAGGCGAACACCACTGCGTATTGGATCATTCCTAGCATAAAACGTCCGAGCACCTTGCCGCCCAAGACCTGCCAGCGCGGAATAGGCAGTGTAGCGAGACGCTGCAGCGTCCATGTCTTGCGTTCTGTGATGATCACCCCGACGGCGGGCAAAATGGCAAACATCACATACATGGATGCCATTCCGGGAATGGACTGGGTGAAGCCGCTCGCTTGCGCCGATAAATCTGCTGCATTGAGACTGACACGCACGACCTCTACCGTAACGGGGTTTTGCGCCCACAAAATCACTGCCTCGTCACGGATACTCGCCGCAAACGTAGAACGTGCGGCTTCATCGGGGAACGAAAGAATCGGCAGTGTATCAGCGACAGTCATACCGACATGCTGCGCTACAATCGCGCCGCTCCACTGCTGCGCGGCGGCTTGCACTGCTTGAAGAATGTAACTCGGTGCGCTTGCCCCCTCATTAGAACGGTAAATCACACTGACGGACTCGCCGGCTTCAAGCGCGGACGCGAAACCCACTGGAATGATGATCAAGGCGAGTGACGTTTGATTCTGCAAGCGATTCGTCGCTAATGTTTCCACGGGTGACACGCTGCTAACCGAGTCGGCATCCAAGCTGCACACTTCTGGGATGTCTGCTGCTGTCGTCAGCGGGCAGAATATGAGAGCGTCATTGATCGCGCCGATGCTTTCGACAAACTGTGCTGACACTGCGCTGTTATCATAATCAATCACATCGACAGGAAGCGTGGGGGCATTCGCGGGTCCGGTATTTGGCGAATTCGCAATGCCAATCATGACCGAGAGCACAATCGGAATTACGACTAGATTCAGGATCGCGCTGGTGCGTTCATTGAAGAAGATACGGAGATCGTTTAAGGCTATGTTCAGCATCGCGTTCATGCTAGACCTCCATACGACGGTTAAAATTGATACCCCCGATGAGAAACAACACCGCGCCAATTGCAAACAGCACGAGCAAATTTAAGCCTATGTCCGTCTGGTTAAGAGATAAGCGTGTGAACGCATCGACTCCCCAGTAATTTGGCGTAAATCGGCTTAACTCACGCAAACCCGGAAGCGTTTGCACATTGAAGAACGCCCCACCCAACACGCCAAATGTGAGGGAGATGATACTGGTGACGATGCTGCCTTGTTCAGGATTCCCCATCAACGAAGCGATCAGCGCGCCCAATCCCGAAGCGGCGAAAGCAACCGCAAGGATCGTCAATATCAGCAAACCGATGCTGTTCCCCCAGATGAACTGCAATTCACCCGCGATGAGACTGCCAACAAGCGTCAAGCCGATGATAAGCAGCGCCACCTGAAATACACAGCTTATGAATGTGCCCACCAGCTTACCAAGTAAGATGGCTATGCGCGGCGTAGGCGATACAATCAAGCGATCAAGCGTGCCATCGCGTTTTTCTTCAAGCACGCTTAACGCGCCGCCAAGCGCAGTGAAGGTCATGAAGAAAATCGCCTGTGCTGAACCGAAGATTGCCAATGGATTAAACGCCGCGACTTCCCCTGTCACTGTCTGTTGATCGATTCGTATCGGCACAATCGACGTATCAAACGCTGGCGAGAAATCGGGATTGAAACTGCTGGAAGCCGCAAGAAATTGCAGCCCGAATGACGGATCAGCTTGTGCCTGTTCGACCAGCGCGTTCATAGTCGCCGCGACTGTGATGCTGCCAGTGACGAACTGGTTTGATATGCTGGTAATGACACTACGAATGATGTTCGCAGAGATCGGCGCAGATTCGTTGATATAAATTTCAATTGTGACAGGCTCTAGCGTCTGCCGATCCTGTCGATAGGTCAAATGGTCGCTGAATTCAGGGGGAATGATGACAGCGGCGGTGGCTTCGCCCGCCCGCACGGCTGCCTGTGCTGCTTCAGGATCATCCATCGCAACTGCGTCGGTGAGATCATACAGGGCGTTATTTTCAGCATTGACCTGTTCTTCGGTCATATCTGCTGGTGGGACGAACAAATCGACGATTGTTTGCCCATGATTGATCGCTTGATCGCCAGTGGTCACCCCTTGATCCTGATTCACGATTACAATCGGGATGTTCCGCACAGGAACATCCCTACCGCTGCTCTGTAAGAATCCGCTAAATGCACTGCCGATGATCGCAGACAGCACCAGCGGCGTGACGATCATGATCAACAACAGATTGCGGTCAGTAAACGTGAGGTATTGGTCTTTCCACGCAATTGTCCAGATTTTTGCCAACATGGTTTCGCCCCTTAGTCGCGTAATGCGCGCCCGGTTAAATGAAGGAAAACGGCTTCAAGGTCGGGCTCACGCACTTCGACGGATGAGATAGCGATACCAGCTTCATTGGCGATTTGGATAAGCTGCGGCAGCGCCTTGCGCCCACGTTTTGCAAGCACGACAATCGAACGATCCGCGACATTGGTGCTCGCTGTTCCGTTTACGTCGTTCTCGCTGGCAGTATCCGCATGAGCTTCGAGTGTCGCGCTCGTCACCCCTTCAACGTCGTGGCGCAGTTTAGCAAGGAGCGCATCTGGGACAATTTGCGCCCCCACACGGAAGGTTAAGCGATCTTCTTCACCAATTTTCTGGATGAGTTCTCCTACAGTTCCTTCCGCGATGATCTCGCCGTGATCAACAATACTCACGCGGTCGCTGATCTCTTGCACTTCTTCCATCAAGTGTGACGTGTAAAGCACAGTCATGCCGAGTTCACGGCGCATACGCATCACAGTATCAAGAATGCGGCGACGATTCTGCGGATCGATTCCTACCGTTGGCTCATCCATGAAGATCAACTGTGGTTTATGCAGCAGACCGATGCCGATATTAACGCGGCGCTTCATGCCACCAGAAAATTTCTCGACTTTGTCATGTTGGCGATCCACCAGATCAATGAACTCTAACACTTCATCGACGCAGTTCTTGAGCGACTTACCGGACATACCATACATCTTGGCAAAAAATTCGAGATTCTGACGCGCAGTGAGGGTGGGATACAGCGCGATCTCCTGCGGCACGACACCGAGCAGTTTTTTCGCCTCAATCGGTTGGCTGGTGATCGAATACCCGCCGATTGCTGCATCGCCGCGGGTGGGAGCAAGCAAACCGCTGATCATGCTGATGGTCGTCGTTTTGCCCGCGCCGTTCGGTCCAAGCAGACTGTAAATTTCACCTTTGCGTATAGAAAAAGTCACGCCGCGCACCGCGCGTAAGGGGGATTTACCGGAGATTTTGAATTCCTTTTCCAGCCCTCGCGCTTCTACCATCGTCTGTGCTGATGACATAGAACTGCTCCTCAAAGGGATGTGTGCAAAACACATTGCTTACATCGTGTTACGTGTTCGCGCGGAAAAAGTTGTGAGGACGAGCTGTAAAGGTTTGTAAAATTTAACCAGAGAGAGGGGCATAACAAACTAACCGGCTTCTGTGGTGTATCGAAGCGGTTTATCAAGAGAGGTGTTTACGCGACAAAAAATGAGGTTTAGTCAGTGGGGACTAAACCTCGATGTAACGCCTCCAGCTATCCATACCACTGCCGACAGCAACCACCAGATAACTCGTGCGTGGTGTCTTCGGCTCCCATTTCATCCGCATTCCGGCTTCGTGCGGCAGGCGATCACCCTTGCGGTGATTGCACGCATAGCACGCGCACGCCGTATTACCCCATTGATCCTTGCCACCGCGCGACTTGGGGATGATGTGGTCAACGGTGAAATCACTTTTGACCAACCCTTTTCCGCGAACCACAGTTCCCGGCTGCGCCCCACAATAGATGCAGATGTAGTTATCTCGCATCAGCACACCCCGCCTGCTCCAATGAGCTTGGCGGCGCGGCACATTGATATACGTCCGCAGCGCAATGACCGAGGGAATCGGGAACTTGTCGCGCACCGTTCGCAAAAACTGGTCGGTTTGTTCGATAACGACGGCTTTTTCCGCCAGCAGCAAATTGATGGCGCGGGGAATGGTGATGACAGAGAGGGGTTCCCAAGTTTGACCGTTCAAGAGCAGGACTCTGCCCGGTCCTCCAGATACTCCAGTCACGTTGCTACACCTCTTGTGAATCAACAACTCGCTTTTGTACCCAACATCACAAGTATACAGCAAACAGCGAACAAATGTGACACAAATTGACACTTTAACAAACGCTTTAAGGAAGGTTTGTCGTTTCTTCACCCCATGCGGCAGACTTAGTCATGGTGATGCGTTTTGAGTGTTAAATAGACGGGCGGCAGTTAGACTGCCGCCCGAATAGAATGTCAACCTAATCAACTACCGGTACGAACTTGCTCTGCCGTGTGATCCCGTGTACGCCGTTGGGCGTATAAATCTCGCCCACTACCGATAAACCTCGCCCCGAAATTCGCCCAAATGACCTGTCAAACTGTGAAATCGTGTTGGCGCTTGCGGAATCGGTCATGATGTGTGTGTCCATTTCTGACTTTCCGGCAGGGCACGGTCACTTTGTAGAGCGACCAAACCGCCCACGCCGAAAAGCCGACTGCGCGAAAGCGGGAAACTGAACTCCCGCCGCGCAGCGTATTCGAGCTATAAAAACAGCGACAGGACGCGCGTGAGTAAGCGCGTATCCGATTTCGCTTGACGATGCTGTGCATCGGCGCGACTTTCGCGCTTATGCTGTTTAGCTTCGCGTGCCAGACGTTCGTTCTGAGCCTGCCGGGTCAGTTCGTCGTGACGCACCTGTAGGTTGTTGACCTCGTTCATATTCATTTGCATGATGTTTGTTTCTTCCCCCACATTGGGTCATGTTTGCTATTCTGTATGATACGTTTCGCGCGTCGGATAGGCGAACATAAGTTCGCCAACCCCCTTCTCTATATGCGGTTTAGGACGATTTTCGTACCAGCGCGAGGGGCGGGACTTTTCCCGAAGCCTCGCTGACCGCGGTGCTTTCCAGTTCTGTCAAGGTTTCTTGCGCGGTGTAAATGACTTCGTTTAACCACGCAAGCAAATCGGTCTTGCTCATGTTCGTCATCTGTGGAAGTGTGCCTTCGCTCGCCGCATCGTGGAGTTCGTCCAACGTATCGAGCAGGCTTTCCAGTTGAGCATTTCCCATCCGGCGTTCATTGAACACCAGATGCAGTGTCGGCGCAGGCGTGGGATGGAGCGTCGGTCCCATGATTACCTCTTATGCGTGCAATTAAAGACTGGCTCAAGAATTGCTTGGGTTAGCCCGCGCGATGCTTCACATCACACTGGCTTTTACGCAAATAAAAAGGGGCGTGAGCCTTATTCAGCCTCACGCCCCTTTCGGGAAACCTTGTTCGGGTCAGAGCAGATGTGCTTTATCCGGTACGTAACCGCACACCTCTCTCGTAAGACTGTCTTGTACTGCCATTGGCTCCGAAAACCGCCGTGAAATCCACCGCGAGCAGACCGCCCACGATGCCCATTACGCCCATACCCGTCACCGGTGACGCACCCACCACCGGGATGATGCTCTGTGGTATGAATCCGCCGTTTTCAGACGGTAGTTCATCCATCACAGAATCCGTCATGCTGGCGTTCGTCACCCACCGCTGATCAGACATGGGACGCAGATCGCGCAGATCAATGCCCAACACCGCCGCATCATATGCGTGCGCGGGGCAAGCATATGGTCGGGAAGTAGGCAGAATCCGACTAAGGATCGGCATCACGTTGCCTAAGAGGGTGTGACCCAGCGTGAGACGGAACATTTACGCACCCCGCTCCACTTGTGTATCGTTGAGCATGGCGAGGATACTTTCACCTGTGATGAAGACACGGCGCATTCCGTTGGGCTTGCTAACGCGCAGATGCCCATTCTTCACGAGTCGCTTAAGCGTACTGAGGCTGATGCCCAACGCTTCTGCGGCTTCTTGCCGACTGTACACCGCCCCGGCTTCTATTCTTGGTTTAAGAGTCGTTGACACGGAATCACCGCCTTTCGATACTGTCAAGTAGAGTAACATGGTTTTGAACGTGTGTCAAGCAGTATACACTTCTTTTAAAGCCTCTTAAAGGCTCAAATTGGGTCATACCGTTTCATGCTTGGCACATAATGGCGCAACAACACCATGTTGCATCCACAAGATATTTGTATGATACGCAATATCGCGTGATCTGGAACACCCCTAAAAACGTGGTGGAAGGTTGATCTTGACAGCGTTCGCAAAACGCGGTGATAATCACTACCAGCAAGGCGATGACGAAGATAAGTACGTGGGAACTTTGCATCCAACAGGGAGTTCGAGCCGCAGATTGAGAGCTTGAACGGGGTCGCAGCCACCGAAATTCCCTTCGTCCGAGCGATGCAAGTCGCTCACGCTGGCAGGTGAACGTGTTCAGCATCCACTGAGCGCCGTGTAGTTTGCCCGTTTTGCCGCACGACAGCCGGCTAGAATGAAGGTGGACGCAAAACGCTTGGCGTTTTGGGTCAAACAGGGTGGTAACGCGGGAGATCAAACGCTCTCGTCCCTGACGCACTGAAGTGCGTTACGCAGTCAATGCGTTGGGACGAGAGCGTTTTTATTTTGTCTGTTTAAGGGCAGAAATGCGGAGACAAGATGCAAGCACAGTTGGAATCGCTGTATCAAGCAGCACTCGCGGAGCTTGACGAGGCGCGTTCGCTCGAAAGTGTGCGGGCGTGGGAAATCAAATACTTGGGCAAGAAGGGCGCGCTGACCGAACTGCTGCGCGGTTTGGGATCGCTGCCGAAAGAAGACCGTGCGGCATTTGGCAAGCGCGCGAACGAAGTCAAAGAGGCGCTGACGACAGCGTATGCTAACCGTGAACAAATCGTGCGGGATCAAGAACTGGCAGCGGATTTGGAAGGGGGCGAAATCGACATCAGCCTGCCGGGTCGCGCGCATCCAGTCGGCGGGCTGCATCCATCCACGCAGATGCTCCGGCAGTTCTATGATGTGTGGGCGGAAATGGGATTTCAGGTCTATCGCAGCCGTGACGTGGAAACCGATGAAATGAACTTCACACTGCTGAACATGCCGCCGCACCACCCCGCCCGCGATATGCAGGACACATTCTACACGACAACTCCCGAAGTGATCTTGCGGACGCACACATCGCCGGGGCAAATCCGCGCGATGAGGGAACTGGGGAATAACGGCACAGAAGCGATTCGCATCATCCTACCCGGCATGTGCTACCGCTTCGAGCAGATTACCGCGCGCAGTGAAGTGCAGTTCAATCAGGTTGAAGGCTTGGCTGTCGGGCGCAATATCCGCATGAGCGATTTGAAAGGCACGATTGCCGAGTTCGCCAAGAAGCTGTATGGGATAAATACGGCGGTGCGCTTCCGCGCGTCGTACTTCCCATTCACCGAACCGAGCATGGAAGTCGATGTGGAATGTTTCCTGTGCGGCGGCGACGGCTGTAACGTGTGCAAGTATTCCGGTTGGCTGGAAATCGCCGGATGCGGCATGGTTCACCCGACAGTACTCCGCAACGGCGGCTATGATCCGGCGGAATGGAGTGGATTCGCCTTTGGCATGGGTCCTGAACGCATGACCATGCTCAAGCACGACATTAAGGACATTCGCTACTTCTGGAGCAACGATCTTCGCTTCTTGGAGCAGTTCTGATACGGCATAATGACGAACCGGTCATGGGAATGAATCCAGCGATGAATATTCGCCGTCTGAGCCTCGCTCAACTTGCGCTGCTTGTGATCGGGATCGCGCTGGGGCTTGCGGGGCTGTTCGGGGCGCGCATTGGTTTGATCGGCGTGCAACCGTTCAGCGGTGGGCAGATCATCGTGCTGTTGGTCGCCGTTTTGCTGATCTATATCGGCGCGGTGGATCGGTCACGCAGCACACGCGGGCTTGCCAGCCTACAGCGCGGCGTAGGGGGTGTGATCGTCATCATCGCCGCGACGTTGATCGGTATGGAGTTCTTTAGTCTGCTGGCGCTAAACATGATCGGCTTACGTGTGACTGCAGTAGACAACACCGCGCGGCAAACGGGCGATCTGACGGCCAATCTATCGTACTACCGTGAGGTGGAATGGGCAGCACAGTATTTCACTGATTACTCCCACGTAGGTTTTGACTATGTGCCGTATCTGGTGTGGCGGCATCGCCCGATGGAAAGCGCGACGATCAATATTGACGCAAACGGCAATCGGCGCACACCCGATACTCGCTGCGATGATGCCAATGCGTTCACGCTGTTTGTGTTCGGCGGATCAACGATGTGGGGGCAAGGTGTACCGGACGAATACACCATTCCCGCCTATCTTCAGCAGGAATGGGACGCGCGGCAAAGTCGTCCGCTGTGCATCGTCAATTTTGGGGCATGGGCATATGTCTCGACACAGGAATCGATTTTGCTGCTGACCGAGCTTCAGCAAGGGAACATTCCCGATGCCGCAGTCTTCTATGATGGTCACAACGACACGTATGCGGCATATCAAAATGGGCGGGCAGGCGCGCATCAGAACTTCCGCACGTTCGCGGCTCGTTTCAGCGCGGAGACACCACCGCCGCTGGTGCAGATGCTTCAGCAAACCTACACGTTCGGCTTGATCCGGTTGTTTGTCGAGAGTCAGGCGGCGCTCGAAAGTGTGACCTACGAAAGCATGGGCGTAGATGCGGATGTACTGGCGCAAGACGTGATTAACGCTTATGACGTGAACCGCAGCGTGATTGAAGGGTTGGCGGGGCGCTACGACTTCGATGTGTGGTTCTTCTGGCAGCCCGACATTTTGGTGACGGGCAAGGTATTGAATGAACAGGAAACCCGCCTGCGTGATGGAATCGATCCGCCATTCGTGCGTCTGCTGACACGCACGTATGCGCTCATTGAAAGCGAATTCGACCCTAACCAAAATTTCTATTCGCTGATGCGCGCGCTCGACAACAGCGAAGACACAATCTGGGTGGACTATGTTCACTTAAGTCCTGAAGGTAACGCCATCATCGCGCGGGCGATGATGGATGTCATTGAACCTGAACTTGAAATCGCGGAGTAAAACCGATGCTTATTCCCTTATCGTGGTTGAAAGAATTCGTAGACATCGACATTCCAGTCGAACTACTGGCGGAAAAGCTAACCAACGCCGGGCTGGAAGTCGCTCACTTGACTTATCTGGGCGTGCCGCAAACGATGGTCGAAGGACTGCGCTATCCCCCATCGGATCATCTGGTATGGGATCGGCAAAAGCTGGTATTGGGCGCTATTCGTGAAGTCAAGCCGCACCCCAACGCGGATCGGCTGGTGCTGGCGATGGTCGATTATGGCGCAGATCAACTTGAGCAATGTGTAACGGGCGCACCCAACCTGTTCGAATATAAGGGCGTGCCGCTGGATCATCCGCTGTGGACGATTATGGCGCTGGAAGGCGCGGAAGTATGGGATGGTCACAGCGAAGAACCGAAGCGGATGGTCTTAAAGGAAAAGCCGCTGCGCGGTATCCCGAACCGCAGTATGGTGTGTTCCCAAAAGGAATTGGGCTTGAGCGAGGAGCATGACGGAATCATCCTCATGCATCAAGACCCCGGTTTCAAACCCGGCACACCCGCGCAAGACGTGCTTGGCGACGTGATCCTTGAGATTGAACTCACGCCGAACCTTGCGCGCTGCTACAGCGTGTTGGGCGTGGCGCGGGAAATCGCCGCGCTGCTCGATAAGCCGCTGCGTCTGCCCGACTATACGGTCAAAGCAACGGGCGCACCGATTGATGGGACGATCCAGATTGAGATACGCAGCCCGCAGCATAATCCGCGCTTCACCGCTATGCTGCTGCGTGACATTAAGATACAGCCGTCGCCGGAATGGATGCAGCGCCGCTTGCAAGCCGCCGGACAGCGCCCGATCAACAACATCGTCGATGTGAGCAACTACGTCATGTTTGAGATGGGACAGCCGCTGCATGCCTTTGATTATGATCGCTTGGTAGCGCACGCTAACGGCGGCACACCCAAGCTGATCACGCGACTGGCGCGCGAAGGCGAAACGCTAAAAACGTTGGACGGACAAATGCGTTCGTTGAATCCGACAGACATCATCATCGCGGACAACAGCGATACGCCGATTAGCTTAGCGGCGGTGATGGGCGGCTTCGACACCGAGATCAGCGATGATACCAAGAATGTGCTGCTTGAGGCGGCGAACTGGGATTTTATCAGTGTGCGGCGCACGACACACGCGCATAAACTGTTTAGCGAGGCGGGAACACGATTCAGTCGTGGTGTGCATCCAAGCCAAGCAGAATTGGGTGTGAAGCGCGGCATTGAATTGATGCGCCAATCGAGCGGCGGCACAGTCGCACAAGGCATAGTCGATGTATATCCACTTCCCGCACCCGTCGTCGAGGTTGATCTGCCGACGAGTGAAATCCAGCGCATCATGGGGATGGATTTTTCGGCGGAACAAGCAGCGGCGCTGCTCCGGCGCGGTGGTTTCATGGTGACGGTTGAAGCTGAAATACTGCACGTCACTGTGCCGGACACGCGCTTAGACATCGGCACAGGAATCGTTGGACAAGCGGACTTGATCGAGGAGATCGCGCGTATCAACGGGTATGAAAACATTCCAACGACGATCATCGCAGATTTGATGCCGCCGCAGCGCCCTAACCCGCACTTGACGCTGGAAGAACGAACGCGCGATCTGCTGGTGGCGCTCGGCTTGCGCGAACACATCAGCTACCGGCTGACCACACCCGAACGCGAGGCGATGCTGACACCGCCCGGACTGCCATCGTCTATCCCGCAGAGCGAATATATCGCGCTCGCAAACCCAATCACGCTCGATAAGACAGTGATGCGCCATACACTGCTGGTCAACCTGCTCGATAGTACGCGAAACAATCTGCGTTATACCAACCGTGTGCAAGTGTTCGAAATCGGGAGTGTGTACCTTAAGCGCGATGATGCAATTCTGCCGGATGAGCCACGCAGGCTTGCCCTGCTAATGATCGGCGCGCGTCACCCATCGAATGGGTGGTTGCCCGCCGACAGCACGGATAACGTCGATTTCTACGACATAAAGGGCTTGGTGGAAAGTCTGCTAAAAGGACTGCATGTGGAAGGGGCACGCTTCATTCGTTCGACTCATTCAAGCTTCCATCCGGGTCGTTCGGCAGCGCTGATCGTCAATGGCAAGGATATTGGCACGTTCGGTGAACTGCATCCGTTGGTAACTCGCGCATTTGATTTAAATGTGCAAGGAGACATAGTCCCTGTGTATGCCGCCGAATTCGATCTCGACGCGCTGTTAGAGGCAATTCCGGCACGGCACATTTTGAAGCCGCTCCCAATCACGCCACCTGTGCTGCAAGATATGGCGCTGGTGGTGAAAGACAGCATTCCCGCTGCTGACGTGGAAGCAGTGATACGCGCGACAGGCGGCGACCTGCTGAAAGGTGTCACGCTGTTCGATGTGTATACAGGCGATCCGATTCCGGCGGGGTACAAGAGTCTCGCCTACAGTTTGGTGTACCAAACGGACGAACGCACATTGACTGATCGTGAGGTCGCTCAACTACACGCGAAGATTGTCAAAGCGTGCGAACGCGCTTTGGACGCAAAACTGCGCGCCTAACGCACAACAGATACAAGAGGGAGAGATGATCTCCCTCTCAGTAGTCCTCGCTAAATTCAACCTATCGGGAGGACGACGCGTGGGTCGTCCCCAACAGAATTTGTATCTAACATTCCCAAAAGTGTGTCGAAACTTGAAAAAGCGCGATTCAACTTTGAGAGAAGATGTGTCGAAACTGATATGGCAATCGAGGGTTTTTAAGAGAAGATATGTCATTATGTGTCGCAGTTTTACCGAACTTAATTGATCTATTACGTAAGCAGGCGCGTGGTCATGTTGAAAGGTTCGGCTGATGATGCGCGGAACAGCAGTTTTCATCTTGCTCGGAATACTTTTATCGGCGGAATTGTGGCGGGCGAACGCGCAAGCGGGAACGTCTGCCCCGATTACTGACATTGTGGTCACGGTTCACGACATCACACCGCCACAAACGTGTGATGAACACGGCTGGCGTATTGAGTACACGCGGGACGTGACATTCAACGGGGATCGCGCATGGCGGTATTTTGTGCAGTATGTGAACGACGACATAAATCTTGTGCATTACTGGGGAAGTGGCTACAGCGCATATGTACAAGACTACTGGGTATTGAACGAGACGGGAATCAGCGAAAGTGTCTCCGCTTATTATGCGATTCCGTTATGGACGACCACGTATGAGGCTGTCAACGTGGAATACGTGCTGGATGGTGATCATGTCCTGTGGGAAATCCGCACGACGCTGACCTGTGAAGCGGGAGTCGTCACCAATTACGAAATCGTCTCTCAAGCAGCCGATTTAGAGCGCGACGATCTGCCTGAACCCAAAGCCAATCTGGTGCTGACGATGAACGATATTGTGTTATTTGGTGCATCGAATGACAGGGGCACGCGGGAAATTCTGGGCACAATCGCGGCGTGTCAGACGTTTTTTGTGAGCGAGATTTTCACGCCGCGCGCGAGTATCACCACGTATGCGACGATTGAACTAACGGACACACCAATTGCAATTAGCGGCGTGCGTAACCCACCCGTCTTGATCGATGTTGCGGAAAATTACGGTCAAGCGGGCGGGCAAGCGATTATTGATGAGTGTGCCGGGGATTAATCCCAATTTGTTTATTGGGCGGCGGTGAACACGTCGGATGCCCAGCGGATGAGATCGTCCGCGAGGGTGGCGCTGGTTGCGACCAATGCCGCGCCGCGTTCCGAACCCGTGAGCGGCTGAAAATCGATTTGCGTGGGAGCGCTGGCGCGGTAGGTATCCGCGATGGCGAAAGCGGAATCGCCCTCGGCGGCGGCGACAAGCAGCGGACGCGGGAGATACATTTGCAGATACCCCACGCCCGTGGGATCGATGGGCGTGATCATGGCGAGTCCATCGCAAAGCAGATCGCCCGCGCAGCCAACGAGCGCCAAATCCGCACCGGCTTCGGCGGCGATGACGACGATGCGCGCGGGATCAATCGTGCCTGTTTGCGCGGTGGCGCTTAACATCGAGATAAAATCACCCAACGGCGGCGCATCACGCATACTCATCGAAAGCACGGTATAGCCACGCGCTTGCAAGCGTAAGGGGAAATCGCCCCATGCCGCGCGATTGGGCGCAACAAGCAGCACACCGGGCAGACGTTGATCTGGCGCACCGCTGTACAGATCACCTTCGAGCTGTGTGCCATCGCCCGCCGTGATTTGGATGCTTTGCACTGACCCCACTTCACCGGGAACACCTTCCCCGCCCATAATCAACGGGGGAAGTTCAGCATCACGCGGCAGCGATGCGGCGGTAGGTTCACTGATACCCAAGCTGAGATCATCGATGGAAAGCGTCGGAATCACCGGGTAGATGATTTCGGTACGCACCGCAGTGGGTCCACTTAAGGTACGAGTGGGAACAGCGGTGGGAACTTCGCTGTCACAGGCGGCAAGGGCGAGGGTGAGGAGGAACAAGTAAATACGGCGGACGCGCCATCTCACGTCCCTACAATGTCGCATTTTCCAAAATTCGCGGTAAATACACTGAGGCTTCATGTGCGTCATTTTGCCAAAACGATCATGCGTGGTACGCCATCGTAGAATGGAATGCGGTCAAAATCTCCAAACACGTCTTCGACTTCAAAGCCCGCTGCTTGGAGCAAGAGTTCCATTTCCGAATGGAAGAAATAGCGAATCACCACGGGAATGACAGTACGCTGAACAAGTCCATCTTCGGTGATTTCGTCGTATATCCACGTCACACTCATCAATTGTTCAGCGCGGTCAAGGCGGCTGACTGACTGCTGCATGACGAGATTGCCCGTATCTACATCCAAAAATGTGCGTTCGAGCGTGAGGGCTTCGGTGTCTTGCGCGGCATAGGCTTCGCCCGCGTTCGGCAAGTCGATGAGCAAGCGCCCTCCCTGTTTGACCCACTGCCGCGCCCGTTTGAGCAAGCCGAGATGCTTTTCTCGTTCGTGAAAATGCATAAGTGTGTTGTACGGGATGATCACCAAACCAAACTGCCCCGGCACATTCACTGTGAGAGCATCGCCATTGTAGAACTTCACGCGCGATCCCAAATGGGTAAGCGCATCTCGCTTGATAAGCGAGCGTTCCAGCATTTGTTCTTCCATTTCGATACCGTGAACGGTGTAGCCTTCTTGCGCGAGGTGAAAAACCACCCGCCCTGTGCCGCTGCCGATGATCAAGACCGGATCATCACCATCACCAATCGCTTCGTCTGCGATTTCGGTATAGAGCGCCAGATCATCGGTTTTATCGACGTGTTCGCTGTCGTAGTAACGCGCCAATGCGGCGTAAAAGTTCATGATGCTGTACTTTCCTGCTTCCGTTTGCTGTCAGATTTATCTGCAAATGATTGTGTCGATTTAATGCGCGCTTCCCCTGCCCAAAGCGCAGGAAAGAGAGCGCGTTCGGTCATGAGTGCCGCGTCATACGGCTGTACCAATCCCGCTTGCAGCATCGCCTTCATGGCGCGAATCACAGCCGGATCGAGCTTGGCGATTTCGCCTGCAAATTCTAACGCGGCAGGAAGCGCCCTGCCCGCTGGCGCGATCCGATTGATCATTCCCCATGATTCTAACTCATCTGCGTTAAGCTGTTTAGCCGTGAGTAAGAGTTCCATCGCACGGGTATAGCCGACCAAACGCAGCAGTCGCTGTCCCCCGCCCCAACCGGGGATCAAGCCGCGTTTAGCTTGCACAAAGCCCAAACGCACATTGGCATCGACCACACGCAAATCGCACGCCATTGAAATTTCACCGCCGCCGCCCAGCGCATAACCGTTGATCGCGCCAATAACGGGGACGGGCAATCGTTCGAGCGCGAGCAGGGCATCGCCCATAAGCGTGATCATCGCCAAGCCTTCATCGGCAGAGGGGCGCTGTGTCATTTCAACCAGATCAGCCCCCGCGCAGAAGGCAGTATCACCTGCTCCCGTGAGGATAACCACGCGCACGACAGGATCGGCGTGCAACTCCGTCACGATCTCCCCAAAGGCGCGCATGGCTTCAGTATCAAGCGCATTACGCGTTTCGGGACGGTTAAAGGTGATGACGATAACGCCGTTATCATGATGATCGAGCAAAATTTTCTGGGTCATGCCTATTCAATACCGATTCATTTGTGCAGAAAGAATTAGAGTCTATCGACTGCGGTAGTTTACAACGGTGAATTATCCACCGCTATGCCTACGATTTTGGCAAGGGTTGAATTGAGGACGCGCCATTGCGCTTCCCTACAACAAGATGTTTGTTGGTTCGATTCACGGGTTTTGTAACAGCATATGCAGCGGGGGGATTTGCGGATTGGGGCGGCGCTCTGATAAAATGCCCCACGTTACGAGGATTAAACCAGAGAGAAACAATGACATACTGGTTCAAAAAGCACTTTACCGTTCTCGGAAATATTCTGCTTCTTCTCATTGTTCTCACTGCGATTGCAGGCGGGGTTGCAGCGCAAGCGGGTGGCTTAGATGTCACCTTGACAACAAACGCTAATTTTCGTTCGGGTCCCGGTACAGAATGGCGTATTCTCGTCACGCTGAACGCAGGAACCGTTGTGCGTTTGGATGGCAAAGCGCCGGCTGGCGACTTTTGGGTGCGCGGCATCACACCCGATGGCACAGTCGGTTGGCTTGGCGCAACCGCGACGAACTTGACACCTGATCAATTGGCGGCGCTTCCCGCTGTGTGGACAGATACACCGTTCACGCTGCCGCCTCCCACAGGCGGAGCGCCCGCACCTGCGCCAGTCGATCCCGGCGCGCCACCTGCCGAAAATCCCGCACCTGATGCTGTCCCGACAACAGCGCCCCCTGCGCCTGTCGTCAACAGCGCGCCTCCGCCGCGCGGATTTGCGTATGGTGGTCACGTCGCAGAGTGGAGCACATATGCCAGCGAACAAATGGCGCGCGCTGGCATGACATGGATCAAGAAACAGTGGCGTTTCTTTCCGGGTCAAAATCCCGCAGAAGCGGCGGGGTGGATCAACGACGCGCACGCGCGCGGATTTAGAATTCTGCTTGGCGTGGTCGGTCAGCGCGACGCGCTTTACACGGAGGGCTATTTCGACCAGTACGCGGCATTTGTCGGTGGGCTGGCGACGTTGGGTGCAGACGCGATTGAAATCTGGAATGAACCAAACATTGATCGCGAATGGACCCCCGGACGTATCGATCCTGCCAGCTACACGGATTTGTTGGCACGTTCGTATAACGCGATCAAATCGGCAAACCCGGCTACGTTGGTGATCAGTGGTGCGCCTGCACCGACGGGTTTTTTCGGTGGATGCACGGGCGCGGGCTGCGATGACAACTTGTTTGTAGCGGGCATGGCAGCGGCAGGCGCGGCGAGATATATGGACTGCATCGGTATCCACTATAACGAGGGCATTTTACCACCGACAGCCACCAGCGGCGATCCGCGCGGATCGAGCAATCACTATTCACGCTACTACCAAGCCATGATGAACACGTATCGCCGTGCTTTCGGGAACGCGCGTCCGCTGTGCTTCACCGAAATGGGCTACCTCTCGCCTGAAGGTTTTGGTCCGCTGCCCGCCGGATTCACATGGGCGGAAAATGTGACTGTCGCGCAGCAGGCTGCATGGCTGGATCAAGCCGTGTCGATGGCGGCGCGCACGGGCTACGTGCGTCTGCTCATTATCTGGAACATCGACTTCACGAATTATGACAGCGATCCGATGGCGGGCTTCGCCATCATTCGACCCGGCGGCGCTTGTCCCGCTTGCGATGCACTGGCGAATTAGCCCACCGCATATGATTTGTCCATAAAACTGCACATGAAGGTGAGGGGCGTATGATAATCGGGTGGTTTACGAACGGAATAAGTTCCGCACGCCCCTACAGCCCCTCTTTCTCGTTTGCAGCTTAAGAAGGTTATGCATGAGTAATCGAAATCCCCAAGAAGAATCCCCTCAGCCGCGCCAAAGAAGCTCATTTGTCGATACAGACCAAATGCCGCGTGTGATGCAGCGTGATATGCGGCATGATCCAACAGCCACTTCGACGCATGAATTCGCGCAATCACCGCGCCGTCGTGGAGTCGGCTGCTGGATCACGGGATTGGCGACAGTATTCACAGTCGTGATTCTGATCGGCGTGGGGCTGCTGCTGCCACCGTTCAATCTGTATCAGCGCGTGTTCGGGGCGCAGTACATCACGCTTTCGCCACAAAACAATACTGTGAGCATAGATGGCTTCAACTTGAGTGTTGATCCGGCAGCCTTGACCCCGTCAGTTATTGACGATTTTGGCGTGGCATTGGATAGTGTATCGATGCAAGCGTATTTGAACCGCGATACAAGCGCGGGTGCATGGATAGCAGAGGCTTTCGCCGCGCAGCCGCCATCGCTAGCGATTCAGAGTCCGGTATATACCATCGACGCGCGGGGAGTAACGCCGGAACAGGTGACGATCAGCGTGGATACGCCCGCGACAGTCAACACGACGGATATTCTCGATTTGTATGCTTACGATTCCACGCGCGCGGAATGGCGCTTTATTCCTGCACATCCCAACGCGAACGGCGATATGACCGCAACACTTGATGATGTACCAGAGTATGTCGCGCTGTTCCAATCAGCGGCGGTGGATCAACCGCGCGTGCTGGCGGCAGTCGATGTGACACAGGTACTTACACCTGATGTAGCTGGATTGGCAACGATTGTTTCGCCGGCGGGATTGCAACCAACGCTTGAAGGGACATTAGCAGGCAGTTTAGCGGCAGGTTTTGAAACTAACGCAAGCTACATGGTGATGCCTGTTGTGCGAAACTATACTGATCCGCGCGCGGTGGATACCGCCACGATCAATACAATCTTGAACAGCGTTTCACTGCGAAACGCACATGCGGTACAGCTTGCGGGATTTGTGACGAGCAACGGATTTGACGGTGTAGTGATCGACTATCGTGATCTCGCGCCCGATCAACGGGCGAACTTCGCCGCATTCATCACTGAAGTGGGCAGATTGACGCGCGGCGCAGGCGTGTCGCTCGGTGTGGTTGTTCCCAGCGCGCAGAATGTTGGCGGCGTATGGGACACGGGCGCGTATGACTGGCGCGCAATTGGCGCAGCAGTCGATTTGATGCAGATCACGCTGCCGATTGACCCAACAACGTATGCACCGGGAGCGGATCGGCTGGTAGAGGCGATGCTGCGTTGGGGCGTAGGCGAAGTCGAGCGTGGAAAGATTCTGCTTGGACTATCGGCGCAGAGTGTGCGCGAGACCGGCGGAGAGTATGCCAGCATCAGCTTTGATCAGGCACTCTCGGCGCTTGGTGATGTGTCCGTTGAAGCGATCACCACCGACACGGGAACGGTCAACCCCGGCGACACGATTTTCGCGCGATTGGATGGCTATCGCGCGGCGACGGGCATCGATCCACTGACCCTTCAAACATACATCGAATATTTGGACGAAAATCAAAATCCTGTCGCGCGCATGTGGCTGACAACCCCCGACACGCTGCGCTATCGCATGGATCGCGGGCTGGCGTTCGGGATTCATGGCGTGGCGTTTGAAGACCTGTTAAGCGGTGGGCTGGCTGACGGCGTGCTGAACACGATTTTGAATTACAAACTGCAAATTCCGGCACAGGTTGGCCCCCAAGAATTGACGCTGCGCTGGACAATTGAAGGCACGGACGGGACGATTGCTGAAGCCTTCACTGGACTCAACGAAGAACTGGTGGCGACCATTCAAGCGCCAGATGGCAATTACGCCGTGAACGTGGAAGTCATCAGCGGAGACGGCGCGGGGGCGGCACGCAGTGGCGCAGCGGTGGCGGTTTTCGCGCCGACCAACACGCCAACTCCGACACTCACCCCTACCCCCACGAACACACCCGCACCAACAAATACGCCAAATCGGGCGGCGGCAGTCGCGCCGGGATCGAATCCGGCGGTGGGCAATCCAGCGGCGGCAGTGCGCCCTGTCGCGGGAAGCATCACCGTGGGCAATTTTGAATACGGCGGACACGTCACCAGCACGGGGACAGGCGGCGCGGCAGCAATGCAGCGTGCCGGGATGAACTGGATGAAAATTCAGCTTCGTTATGCGCCGGGAAGCGATCCGGGAATGGCGGCGGGTCCCATTTCGGAAGCACACGCACGCGGATTCAAAATTCTGCTTGGCGTAGTTGGCTATCCGAATGATCTCGCGGCGGGCGGCGCGGGCTATGTGCAAGGATTCGCGTCGTTCTTGGGTGGGGTCGCAGGGCTGGGTCCCGATGCTATTGAAGTATGGAACGAACCAAACATTGACCGTGAATGGCCCGCCGGACAAATCAGCGGAGCGGGATATGCCGATATGCTGCGGCAAGCGTATCAAGCGATCAAGAGCGCCAACAGCAGCGTGATGGTGATCAGCGGTGCGCCCGCGCCAACCGGGGCAGAAGCCGCATTTCCGGGACGGGTGGTCAACGATGACCGCTTTATCCGCGATATGGTGGCAGCAGGGGCGGTTCAATGGATGGACTGCTTGGGGGCACACTATAACGAAGGCGTGGTCGGTCCCAATCAACGCAGCGGCGATCCGCGTGACAACTACTACACGCGCTATTTCTTTGGCATGTTGGATACGTACTGGAATGCGATTGGGGGACAGCGTCCAATTTGCTTCACCGAACTGGGGTATCTCACGCCGGAAGGTTATCCTCCACTGGACCCGTATTTTGCGTGGGGCGCAAACACGACTGTCGGACAGCAAGCGGCGTGGCTGGCAGAAGCGATAGCGCTGGCATCGCAAAGCGGACGTGTGCGCTTGTTGATCGTATGGAACGTGGACTTTGACTTCTACGGCACAGACCCGATGGCGGGCTTCGCCATCATTCGACCCGGCGGCGGCTGTCCCGCTTGTGATGCAATCGCGGGTGCGCGATAGAGGTTTATGCAATGGCCAGAACAACAAGGGAAATTCGTATCCGCCGCCAGATGCGCGGCTTTGTCCTCATCTGGGCGGGTATCACGTTTGTCATGGGCGCGGTGACATTTGTCGCCATCTACTTGGCATATGGTTCGATTACCGATGAACGGTTCGCGGGCGCACTGAGAAATGTCGCCCTGCCGGAAACCGTCGCGGTGGAAGGCACACCATCGCAAAGCGGCGAAGCAGTCGCGCAAGCGAATACACCAACGATTCCGCCAACACTTCCTGCGACTTCTACCCGTGTCGCGCAGTTGGCAACCACTGCACCGACAAATCCACCGCCGACAGCCACCTTGCTTCCGATTGAGGTCACGCGCTTTCAGTTGGGGGTGCAGGTGCAGGTGAGCTATGACATCATGGATCAATGGATGGACGTAGCAGCGAATCAACTTGATGTGAATTGGGTCAAACAGCAGGTACGATGGCAGGACATCGAAACCGCGCCAGATGTGTACGACTGGACGGTACTGGATTTATACCTGCCTGCTGCACAGCAGTATGGTTTAAAGGTTCTGATCTCCGTCGTGACCGCGCCCGAATGGGCGCGCGAGCCGGGTGTCGATTTAAGCAAACACGGCCCCCCTGACAACCCACAGGATTACGCGGATTTCGTGAGCGACATTTTGCGACGCTATCCGGGAATGGTACACGCGGTTGAAGTGTGGAACGAGCAAAACCTTGACCGCGAATGGACATCGACGGAAGGGCTGACTGCCGCGAACTATGTCGAACTGCTGCGTGTCTCGTATCAAGCCATCAAGGCGGTTGACCCCGGCGTAATCGTAGTCAGTGGTGCGCTTGCGCCAACAGGCTTGAGCGACGGCGTGAGCGCATGGGACGATTTTGTGTACATGGATCAGATGATTGAAGCGGGACTGCTCAACTATACCGACTGTGTGGGCGCGCACCACAACGGCATCAATGTCAGCCCAGACTACACCTCAGATGCGATCCCCGATGACCCGACGGCACAGTTTAGAGGTCCGTTCGATAATCCACATCATAGTTGGAGCTTCAGAAGCACACTTCAGACCTATGCCAGCAAGATCGCGCTGGCAGGCGGAGATCAAAAGCTGTGCGTAACCGAGTTCGGCTGGCCAAGCGCGGAAGGATTGGACGGTGTGCCGGAAGGGTTCGGCTTCGCGCTGGACAATACGCTGGAAGAACAGCGCGATTTCACCGTGCGGGCGCTCAATAACATGGTGGAATGGGACATTGTTCAGCTCGCATTCCTGTGGAATTTGAACTATGGCGCGCAAGCGGGATGGGACCCGAACAACGACAATGTAGCATATTCGATTATTGGACCGGGCTTCCAATTCCGTCCAGTGTTCGACGCGGTGCGCGACTGGAATCGAGAATACGAATCACGCTTCCAGTAACACCAAATACGAACTCGAAAGAGTCCAAGAGTGTCTCTATGCAAGGGGCGTACAGCAAGTCGAGTACGCCCCTGATTATTTGCTTCAGAGACCATCTGAAAAATACAATCTCATCGCTCAATGAGGACGCGGATGAAACAAGTTTCGTTTGGCGCGTCCCTACTTTAACCGGATAGATTAACTGTATGGGCTTCTCCATCCTTCGCCGCCTCATCCCCGCCGTCATCTGGATTATCTTCGTGCTTGGCGTGATCAGCGTGCCGCAATCAACCAGTGATGCGTTCATGGGCTTTGCCGTAACCGATCCGCCGTTTCAACCGCTGACGTACAGCATTCAGACGTTCCTGTGGTGGGGGGATTGGTGGGCAACGATCCACAGCCAATGGGTGCAAACAATGGCGTTCACGCACGTGAAGCAGACATTCGCATGGGAGGACATTGAACGCGCGCCGGGAGAGTATGATTTTACGCGAGCAGATTCGCTGCTCGACCTGCTGGAGATGCGGAATCTGCGTGTGATCGCCCGTTTGACGGATGCCCCCGCATGGGCGCATCCTAGTGTGGCGGGCATAAAGGATGTGGATTATGTGGATGCGCCTCCCGATGATCTGGCGACGTGGGCGAACTTCTGCGGCACGCTGGCGGCACGCTATCGCGGGCGCATTCATGGGTATCAAATTTGGAATGAACCGAATTTGAGCCGTGAATGGGGCAACCGCGAGCCAAACGCAGCGGGGTATGTGGCGCTCTTGGAAGCGTGCAGCACAGCTATCCGCGCGGCTGACCACGACGCGGTAGTGATTTCGGCGGGACTTGCGCCTACGGGCAACTATGACGCGACTGCCCACCCCGACGATGTTTATCTACAAGAACTGTACAACGCGGGATTTCAACGCTATGTCGATGTGGTGGGGATGCACGCGCCGGGCTATTCCGCGCCGCATGTCAGCCCCGATGAAGCAGAAGCGAATGGGGGACAGCGGTTCTTTACCTTTCGGCGGGTGGAAGATTTGCGTAAAATCATGGTCGCCAACGGGGATGCAGCGCGGCAGGTGGCGCTGCTGGAAGTTGGGTGGACGATGGATACGGTGAATCCCGCGTATGCGTGGTTCGCCGTTGATGAAGCGACACAGGCACAGTATCTCGTTGAGGCATACCAGTACGCAGCCGAAAACTGGCGACCATGGGTGGGGTTGATGTCCACGATTTACATCTCGAACCCGACATGGACGGAAGCGAACGAGGAATATTGGTGGAGCATCACCACGCCGGAAGGGGGGACTCGCCTAGCCTATGCCGCGCTTGCCAACATGCCGAAGTACTGCGGCGAATGGTTCATTCCAGCGCGTGACCCAAGCAGCGACGAGGCATTGGGGCTTGTCCCGCCGACAACCTGCGCGACGGTATCGGCGGGGGGTTAAGGCGAGTGTGAAGTATTGTCGTCCATGTCCTTTGATGTCCAAGTAGTTACGCTTAAACATTGAGGAAGCATTGCTGTGTTTGTTTTTGCAAATGTTTGAGCGAGGCGTTTCAAATTGAAATTGTAAGACGGAGAAGGCATTTATGAATATGCTCGCGATCAGCTACTTTTTTCACCTCATCGCGACGGTTGTATGGTTGGGCGGCTTGTTCATATTGTCACTACTTGTCTTTCCTGAAACCAAGCGCGTACTGCAAGAATCACCGGCACTGTACATGCTGTTAGGGCGTTTTCGCAAACGCTTCTTCCCGTTGATCAACTTCAGCCTAGCGGTGCTGGTGCTGACGGGGTTCATCAATATGTCGGGTGACCCAAACTACGATGGCGTGCTACAATTCGACAACGAATGGAGCCGGGTGATGCTGCTCAAGCATATCGCCATCCTTGGGATGGTGGTGTGCGGTTTGCTGCTGCAATATGGAGTCGCGCCCGCGCTGGAACGCGCTACCCTGCTCATTGAACGCGGCAAGGGCAATCCACAAGAAGCGGAAAAATTGCGCCGCCGCGAAGTACGGCTGACATGGGCAAATGTTGTGCTGGGGGTGCTGGTGCTGGCATTCACCGCATGGGCAACGGCGATTTGAATGGGTTTAGTAGGGGCTAAACAAGTTTCGCTAAACTCCTTATGGGAAAACAGACGTGAGGCACAGCATCACGAGACATTGATGATTTCACCAATTAGGGATGGTTTCTTTTGTCGAACCGGGCAAACCGCATCATTTACGCGCTGGCAGTTATTTTTCTGCTGTTGAGCGCCACCCTACGCCTGTGGGACTTACCCACGCTGCCGCCGGGTCTGACGGATAACGAAATTGACGACATTCAAATTACCGAAGCGGCACGGCAGGGAAACCCGCGCGTATTTTTCAATTTGCGCGGCGAAGGACGGGAAGGGATGTATCACATCCTGCTTGCCAGTGCGACCAGCCTGACAGGGGGCGGTTTGGTCGGCTACCGAATGCTTTCGGTATTCGCGGGGATGCTGTCACTAGCGATGGTATACGCCGTGGGCAAACGATTGTTCGGTTCATCGGCGGGACTGACTTCCCTTGCAATGCTGGCGATTGGCATGTTTCCGGTGCTGCTTTCACGCGGGATATGGAGAGAAGCGCTTGTGCCGCTTTACGTTTCTGGAGTACTGCTGGCGCTGGCGCGGGCGTTTCCAGTCTATGGCACAGCGTCACAGCGCGAAGCGCGCACGATTCCATTCGCCGGGTTGGGTGTAGCACTTGGTTTTGGCTTTTATATTCACCCGATCAGCCTTGTGGTGGCGCTGGCAGTGATGATCTTCATTGCCTATATGGTGCTGTCCCGACAGCCGCTGTCGCGGCGCACATTAAGTTATACATGGTTCGCCGTTGTGGTGATGATTGTGTTAGCGACCCCATATTTGATTGCAACCTTGGGTGCGCCGGAATTATCGGGCGCACAGCGGTTGTTTATTGACCAAGAGGTACCGGACAATTTAACCCCACTGCAATCACTGATCGCCGGATTAAGCGGGATCGCATTTCGGGGGGATACAAACCCTACGCATAATCTCCCCCAGCGCCCATTGATCGACTTGGTGAGCGCGCTTCTGCTGCTGGTAGGAATTGCGGCGGCGGTACGCTACTGGCGGCAGCCGCGTTTCGCGCTACTCGTGATCTGTACAATTATTGTGCTGCCCGTTGCCCTGCTGGCGAACAACAGCCCGAATTTTTTGGCGATGGCGGGGGCGCTGCCGCTGATCGCGCTGCTGTTTGGATTGGGCGCTACGACGTTGTATCGCAGTTTTCCATCGCGCTCACGCATTCTTATCGCGCTGTTGATTGTTGGACTGCTAATTTTTAACCTCCAATGGACGATACGAGACTTTTTCCAGACGTGGCGGGAAGATGAAGCCACCCACACGGCATTCAACGCGCGATTAGGGGCGCTAGCACATTATGTCGATGTGACCGCCGCAACGAGCGATACAGTGGTATGTTCGCCTTCAGCAGTGGCGATTGGCACAGGCGAGCCCGCGCCAGCAGGCATCACACAAACACAACGCCTGCTGTTGATGATGCATCGTCAAACCGCACCGCTGCGCTATGCCGACTGCGGAAGTGGCTTGATCTTCACGAATGGCGGCGGGGCAACCCAGATCATCGCGCCCGATGAGATGACACTTGCGAACATCAATCCGTTTTTGCGAGTGTGGTATGACGCAGGGGAAACCCTTTCGCGTCCCGATCTTCCACCGGATGGTGTGGTGATTATGAACGTGGAGCGTCAGCTTGCAGACACGATTGGGCGGCTCACCACAACTGCCCCGCTGTCGTTCGCGCCGGAAGCGCCGGGCGGACAAGAAGTGACCGCGCCGCCGATTCGCATGGGCGGGAATATCAGTTTTTTGGGTTATGAACAAACAGGTGACGGGGTGTATGCTCCGGGAGATACTGTACCGATTGTAACGTATTGGCGCGTTGATGGGGATGTTCCGTCGGATTTGCGCCTATTTGTGCATGTCTTGAGCGATCCATCCGCGATTGCGCTCCAATGGGACGGCATCAGCGTGCTTCCGTCGCAACTTCAAGCGCGTGATGTGTTTGTGCAGGTGGCTTTCTTACAGCTTCCTTTTGAAATTCTCGACGGTGTGTACGGGTTGTCTGTCGGCGCATACGAGGACAACACGGATATTCGTCTACCTGTGTACGACTCCAACAATATCGAGCGCGGGGCGCGTCTTTTCATGGGACAGATCACGGTGGAAAGCGCATCTGCTGCTCCCAGCGGGAGCGACTGATGTTTGAGATCGTGTTCATGGGAACATCGGCATCCGCGCCATCGATCTATCGTGGGCTTCCCTCACAAGTCGTTTTCGCGGGAGAACACCGCTTCATGATCGACTGTGGCGAAGGCACGCAGCGGCAAATTCTTCGCAGCGGCATTGGCTTCAAAAAGCTGAACAAGATTTTGCTGACGCACGCCCATCTCGATCACATCTTGGGGCTTGGCGGGCTAATTTCGACGTTTGCGCGCTGGGAAAACGAAGCAATCGAACATATTGAGATTTACGGCGGGCGGGTTACGCTGGATCGTGTACATGCGCTGTTGTTCGGTGTAGTGCTGCAATATGAGCAGCTTCCGATTGAGATCAAGATGCTGGAACTAAAGCCGGGAGTGATCTTCAGCGGCAAAGACTTCTCGGTGAGCGCGTTTCCGGTATCGCATCGCGGACCGGGCAACTTCGGATTCATCTTTCAGGAAAAATCGCGCCGCCCGTTTTTGGTGGAACAAGCGGAAGCACTAGGAATTCCCGAAGGACCAGAGCGCGGGCGGTTAGTCGGTGGACACTCGATCACGCTGGCGGATGGGCGCGTCATTACACCGGAGATGGTACTCGGTGAGTTAGTAGAAGGCGCGAAATTGGTGCATATCGGGGATATTGGGCGGTTGGAGAATATCCGCGAGCATGTGCGCGATGCCGATGCGTTAGTCATCGAAGCGACTTTTTTACGTGAGGACAGTGATACCGCACTTGCCTTTGGGCATATCACCGCTGAACAAGCGGCGACGCTGGCAGCCGAAAACAACGTGCGGTCACTGATTTTGACGCATGTTTCGCGCCGTTACAGAGAGATGGACATCATCGCGGAAGCGCGAAGCGTGTTTCCCAACACATTTATTGCGCGCGACCTCGATCATTATCTCATCCGGCGCAATCATGGGGCGCAAAAAGTAAGTGTTGAACCGCTGCCCTCAGGTCGGCAGACGGTGACCGCGCAGGATGTAGATTCCGCAGTAGGCGACAGCGATGTTGGACAAGAATAGGCGCTACCCCCTACGATGCATTTTCCACATCAGGGTTCACTGATTCTTCTTGTTTCGCTTGGTCGGCGTGCTGGTCTTGTTTGTCTTGTTCGGCTAAAAAGTCGAACGCTTCTTGCAAGGTGGCAAACACCCGAAAGCGCGAGTTCTGAATGGCAAGACGCGTCACCACGCTGGACATAAACCCCAACAGCGGATTCCGATTGACGAGCAGCACCCACCCCGCATCATTTCTGGTGCGGCGATTCAAGATTTCACGGATTTCCATCAAGTTTCTGGGGTAACGCACAACTTCGAGCAGATCGACAATTGTGTGAACCACGCCATCACTTTCGGCAATGAGCGCGATGACTTTCGCCTGCGCGTTCTGCACATCCTGAACAGTCACAACATCGTGAAAACGCTGATAGATGATACGGTTCGGAACTTCCCAACGGACTTCGTAAGACATAGACGATTCCCCCTGTGAAAGCTGTAGAGAGCGCTGGTCAGTTGGCGTTAAAGTGCGGGCGCGATTAGATCCATATCGAGTTTAGATAGTTCAGGGTCTGCCTGCTTTAAATAGGCAACAGCATCCGCGAATGATTCGACTGAACGTATCCGTCCATCGCGCATGAAATGTTGGGTGACAAGATTAGACACAAAGCGCAGCAAGACGTTATTTGTCACCAAGACAACCCATCCTTGAATGCTTGGGTCGATATCGGTGATCAACGCGCTGCGGATTTGTACAATATTTTTGGGGAAACTTTCAACCTGCGTAAAATCAACAATCATATGCACTGGGCGATTGACTTCTTTGCTCCACGCGAGAAACTTGCTTTGCATCTCCTGCATTTCTTCGATGGTCACCACGCCGTAGAGTCGCTCGAAAGCAAGTTGTCCCGGCTTTATCCAAGATAGATGATAGGGCATGATCTCACACCTGCTCGATACATTACAAATGTTAAGGGCAATTGTACTTCACGAAACATTACAACGTATGAGCAGCGTGTGAATTGTTTACGAATTTTTTCCTAATCTGGGTTGGGAAGCATCCCCGCGCCGTAGATTGTGCCGGGTTGAATGACGATGGGAGCAGCGGTATCAACAGTGCCAATCAAGTCATAGGTGGTCGCGCCGGTGATTCGCACCGGGACGATTTCACCCGGCGGGAGTTCACCATCGACAATCACGTAACCGTCAATTTCCGGCGCATCACGGTAACTGCGCCCCAAACTCAAGGATTCGCCGGTTTCTTGACCATCTTGATCTTCGGCTGCGCCATGCCCTTCCACTAGCACAGGCAGCACCTTGCCAATGAATGCCTGATTTTTCTTTAAGCTGATACCCTGTTGAAGTTCCATAAGGGCATTGTAGCGGGTATCTTTAACATCATCGGCGACTTGATTGGGCAAGGTCGCGCTTGGTGTGCCGATTTCGTAGGAGTATTTGAACGCACCCACACGGTCAAATTCGAGATCGCGCACGAACTTCATAAGTCCGTCGAATTCTTCGTCGGTTTCGCCGGGATAGCCGACGATGAAGGTCGTCCGTACGGTGAGATCGGGCATGGCGGCGCGCATGTTTTGCAGCGTTTCATAGACCCATTCTACTTTGGCGGGACGCTTCATGCGTAACAGCGTGTCGCGGTGTCCGTGCTGAAGCGGCATATCCAGATAGTGCAAAATCTGCTTGTGTTTCGCCATTGTGTCGATCATTTTGGGCGTGACATAGCCGGGATAGGCGTACATAACACGAATCCAGTCGATACCGGGCGCGGCAGTCACCAGTGAATCGAGCAAATGCGCTAGACCGTCCTTCAAGCCCAAGTCATAGCCATAATCGGTGGTATCTTGTGCGATGAGGATGAGTTCTTTCACACCCATTTCTTGCAAGCGCGTGGCTTCACTGACAATCGCTTCGACGGGGCGGCTGACAGCAGTCCCTTTGATTTTCGGGATGGCGCAGAAGGCACAGGGTCGGCGGCATCCGTCCGCGATTTTGAGGTAGGCGCTTGCGCCTTGTACACTGGCGCGCAGTACACCACGTTCGTCCAAGCCAACGACTTTGGCTTCATCGGGAAGGTGGTAGAGGGGTTCGGGATGTTTGCGTGTGCGTAAGCGGGTGACAAGATCAAAAATGTCCATCCAGCGGCGGGTACCAATCACACCATCGAGTCCGGGGACTTCTTGCACCAAGTCCGCGCCGTATCGCTGCGACAAACATCCAGCGGCAATCACCATTTGACCGTCTTTGCGAGCATGGACAAGTTCGCGCAGCATGTTGATCGATTCCTGCTTGGCACTGTCGATAAAGCCGCAGGTATTGACGATTAAGACTTCGGCGCGGTCAGGGTCTCCCACCCCACGCAAGCCATTCTGTTCCAGTACTTGCGCGATGCTTTCGCTGTCTACAGTGTTCTTTGAACAGCCCAAGCTCAGCAGAAAATAGTTATCGTGACGTGCTTGGCTGCGTTTAGCGGCGCGGGTAGCGACTGTTTTTGCCATCGGCGTTTTGCATTCCTTCTCAGTACCATACAATTAAAAGTGGGGACAACTGATTCTATACAGCATCTCTAAATCAAGGAGAGTACAAAATGAACCGTTATTTCCGTATATTCTTGATTTTGGTCGCCGTTGTTCAAGCTTTATTCGCGGTTGGGTTCGCACTGCGGGTGGAAGTTATCACCCGCGCATGGATACTGCCCAACACCAGCATCCTATCATTCATCTTCATCGGGTCGATTTTTGCCGCCGCCGCGGCTTCGACACTGTGGTGCATTTTCACGGCAGAAGAAGGCGCGCTTGCCGGAATTGGTTTAGATTATCTCACGATTTTAGCGCCGCTGTCGATCTTCTCTTTGCAAATTGCGAACGGTAGCACCCGCCTTATGGTTTTTGCAGGACTGTGCATTGCGGGCGCAGTGGTTGGTTTGGCGATATTTCTTCACACGCGCGGCATCACAATCCGTGACACGCGCCCCCAGCCGCGCTTGGTGCGCTATTCGTTCATCGTGTTCATCATTGCGCTGCTCATTGTGGGGGGCGGCTTGGCGCTGAAAATGCCCGACGTTTTACCATGGATCGTCACGCCAGAAGGCTCAGTCATGTACGGTTGGATGTTTCTAGGGGCGGCGGCCTATTTCGCATATGCGCTGCTGCGTCCTAGTTGGGGCAATTCTTCCGGTCAGTTGATAGGTTTTCTGGCATATGACCTAGTCTTGATCCTACCGTTCATCACCCGCTTTAGCACGGAAATCCCGCCGCAGTATGTGGTCGGGCATATCATCTATACCATCGTCGTGATCTACAGCGCCGTGTTGGCGATCTATTTCTTATTCATCAACCCATCAACACGCTTGAGCAGATAAGCAGCCAATACGCCGAGCGAAACGAATTTCGTCCACGTCATTAACGTCCCTTTGGCGGCGGCTGCCCTGTGGCTGTGACGCGCGGCGGCAAAATTGCCGTGGCTGAAGGGATAGGGGTATTGGTTGGCGCGGACGTGTTCGTCGGAACAGAAGTATTGGTCGGCGTGCGCGTCACGGTGAGCGTTGCGCTTGGCGTGAGCGTTATCGTCGGTGTGTTGGTGATGGTCGGCGTATCCGTCGCGGGCGGGGTATCGCTCGGAGTAAGCGTTATCGTCGGCGTATCGCTTGGTGTAGGCGATGGTCCCGGCGTGTCTGTCGGCGTAAGCGCGGCGATCAATGCCCCGGCGGGATCCGTCGGGGAAGGCAGCGGGGTATCGCTCATCTCGGCTGTAGGTTCAAAGCCGGGTCCCGTGACGATATCGACCCCTGCTGAAGTGAAGGTTAAATCCACGCGCTGACCGCGATCTCCGAAGGTAGGTTGAAATTCGCCGTTGAACACGATCTCCAACGCTTCGGCGTTGCTGGCAGTCAAAAAAATCTCTTGCTGAGCGGGATACTCAAGGATCATACCCGGCGCAGCGACACCGACAAAGCGTTCGGTGCTGTCTGCGACTAAGCGTACCCAACTGCGCTGGCGAAACTGAATCGTGACCAACAACCCCTGCCCTGTATACAACTGCTGCAAACCTTCAGGGATCGGCGTTGCGGGAATGGGTGTGCGAGTAGGAAACGGCGTTATTGTTGAAGTTGGCGGCAGTTCTGCGAGAATATCACGTTGTTGGAGATCGGTATCGGGCAGGAATACCGTCGGGTTGGTCAGCAGCTGCGATACTACGAATACGATGACGGCAAGCGACGCACCCGCGATCAATACTCGCAGCAGCCAGCCTAACAGCCCTATTCCACGACGCGGCGAATCGTAGACCCCGCCCAAACTGCTGGTGCGCGTGACAATTAACGGCGGTGGCATTTTCGGCTGCGTATCTGTGATGCGCGCCTGTGCGATGGGAACGCCGCTGCCGTTCTGAGAATCGCGTTTGTTTCGCTTGGTGGCACGGCGAGCGCGGCGGCGCTGGCGATCCGCCGACTCAAACAGCGATGACTCGTAATATTGGACGATCAAGTTTTCGTCTAAGCCAAGAAACCGCGCATAGTTCCGAATGAATCCGTTAAGCTGCACTGGCGATAAATCGGCAATTTGGAACTCACCGAGTTCAAATGATTCGAGAATCCGGCGGCGAATCCGAAGTGCCTGTTCAGCATCTTCCAGCGTCAATTCTTTGGCTTCACGGCTTTGGCGCAAATAGCGACCGAGCGCCTGTGCATCCATGCGTCTGAGCAATCCCTACGGCGCGACCCGCGCGTCATGGTGTGCGAAAAAGCGGAATATCCAACAGGGTTGAAAGTTTACCCCGGCTGGCACGTTTGCGTAAGAGGAACGTCCACCAGCCGGAGGTAAAGTGTGGGGTATACGTGGAACTTATTCGCCAGACGATTCGGCAGTGCCCACATCGGCGGCTTCGGGCTGTGCTTCAACGACTTCGGCAGGCGCAGCAGTTGCGGCGGCGGCTTCAGCACGCTGTGCCACATAGCTGGCGAATTCTTCTTCGCGCACAATGGTGATCTTCAGTTGGGGTGAAATTTCGTTGCCCAAGCGCACAGGGACGCTGTGCGTGCCGATTTCGCGCAGTTGAAGCTGGCTGATGCGGCGGCGATTGATGTCGATGCCGGTCTTCTTGTTGAGTTCTTCGGCAATTTCCGCCGTTGTCACCGAACCGAACAGCTTGCCCGTTGGGGATGCGCGGCGACCAAAGAATAATTCCACACCGTCGATTTGACGGGCGAGATCGTTCAGGCGACCTTCGAGCGCGGCTTTGCGCGCTTCTGCTTGTGAACGAAGTTCTTCGGCTTTTGCGAGTTCTTGCGCCGTCGCCTTGACTGCCAACTTCTTCGGAATAAGCCAGTTGCGGGCAAACCCATCCGAGACATCCACTACTTCGCCCGCGACTCCGTGTTTGTACACGTCCGAAAGAAGGATAACTTTCATGATCCACAGTCCTAATCGCGTTTCTGTTCGACAAATTGGGCGTGATTATACTTATCACGTGAGCCAAATTCCAGATGGAGTTCGGGAGAGGGCAGATTTCGAGTGCGGTACAGACGAAAAATGTTCCGCAAGTCCTTACAATCAAGCTGCCAATATCTATCAGATACATCCTTCAGATAGGCACGTAACCTTCGGTATAATCACGGATATGACCACACAAAATCATCCTCACCCCAGACCCTTTCTAGCGGCGAAATGGATCGTACTCGCGCTAGTCCTGTTCAGTTTCTTCATGAGCGCGTTGATCAGTCGCACAGTCTTTGAGCGTCTGCCGCACTTGGAAGACGAAGTCGCATATTTGTTTCAAGCACGCACGCTGGCGCGCGGCGATCTCGTAATCTCTACACCAGAACCACGACGGGCTTTCTGGCAGCCATTCGTGGTCGATTACGCCCCGACAGGAATGCGCTTCGGAAAATATACAATTGGCTGGCCCCTGCATCTTGCTGTTGGAGAATCGATGGGGCAAGCGTGGGTGATTAATGCGTTCTTTGGTGCGATGACGGTTGCACTTGCATATCGCTTGGGGCGAGAAATCTTTGATGAAGACACAGGCTTAATCGCCGCCGCGCTGACAGCTTTCTCCCCTGCGGCGCTGCTGCTCAACGCGAGCTTGATGGGGCATACAACCGCGTTGTTCGCGGCGACGTTGTTCATCTATGCCTACTGGCGAATAGAAAAAGTGTCAGGTAGGAAACGGCGATTCGGCAAGTATCCCGATTGGGTACGATGGAGCGTAATCGCAGGACTGGCACTCGGTCTGCTTATTCTCAATCGCCCGCTAACGGGAGCGGCTATTGCCGCACCGTTCGTTATGCGGAGTGTGATCCGCTTAATCCGCGTGGGGATTGTCGATGCGCGCCGCATGTGGGACACGCTCAAGCCGCTGATCGCGCTTACTATGATCGCGCTGATCTTGGCGATCCCAATTCCAATCTATAACCAAGCCGCGACGGGTAATCCGTCATTCAACCTGTACACGCTCGTCTGGTCTTATGATCGCGTAGGGTTTGGCGCGTGCTGCGGACGAAGCGGTCACACGCTGGAAAAAGGCGTTCGGCATATGCGCTTCGATATGTCGCTGACAGCGGCGGATTTGTTCGGTTTCGCGGCAGGACGCATCACGCCTGCGATTCAAAGTCACTTGCAGACGGAAGCAAATTTCTTCCCAATTGTCGGCTTGAGCTTTGTTTTTTTCCCGTTCGCACTGGTTGTCATTTTTCGCTGGCGGGCGCTGCTGGTGATCGTATGGGCGGCGGCGCTGGTGGCATGGTTCGCCTTACCCTTTGCAATTGGAAACGGTTTTTTGACACGCGATCCACTGTTCGCGTGGCTGTTTCTGGTAATCGCCATCGGGTGGGTGATGCTGCCGATTCTACTGTGGCGCGATCAAACACGCTCATGGGGATGGCTGCTGGTCGCAGTGATGCTGACACTGGTGGGGACGCAGTTGGCATACTGGATCGGGTCGCAGCGGTACAGTACACGCTACTACTATGAGGCACTAACGGCGGCAGCAATCTTGAGTGCGGTTCCGCTGGCGTGGCTGGCACGTCGAATCGGGCGCGAAGTGGTGTATGGGGTGCTGGCAGTGGCGCTGACATGGAGCTTATACGCTTACAGTACGCCGCGTATCACGGCGCTGTATCGATTCAACAACATTCATCACGACTTGATCAATGCGGTGGAAGCGCGGCGCGATGGGGACCGCCCAGTGCTGGTGATCGTCAACGGGGACAGCGTGCGCTGGCGCGCGTTCGGTACGCTGATGGCTGTGACGAGTCCGTACTTGGACAGCGAGATTGTGGTCGCGCACAACTATCTTGGCGCGACGAGCGATACCGTGCGAGAGCAGCTTCTGGCGATGTTCCCGGATCGGCAAGTGATCGAATTGCAGGCGGCAGATAATCAGGCTTGGTTCATAGATGAGATGCCGCCGGGATAAGCGGCAGATGCCGACATTTATATCCACAGCATTTGAACTTTGTTAAAAGGTGCAAATAGATTGAACAGATCGGCAGATATTTCCGTACAGTAGAATGTACATCCTATTTGAAAAGGAACGTGACCGATGGCGAAGGGCAAGTATCGTTTCGAGCAGTTCACGGCTACCCGCATCTATACGGGCAGCATCGACTATTCCCCTGATGGCAAACAGATCGCTCACATCAACAATGCAACCGGACAATTCAACCTATGGCTTGTGCCGTCCGGCGGGGGATACCCGCGCCAACTAACCAGCTATACCGATAACACCGTTCGCGCGGCGATTTGGTCGCGTGACGGAAACATGCTCGTCTTTCAGGCGGATCAAAACGGTGACGAATTCCATCAGTTGTACACCATCAGCCCCTTGGGCGGTTGGGGTTCGCCAATCACCCAGAAGATGGACGCACAGCATTATCTTGGGGGCTTCTCGCACGATGGATCGATTTTGAGCTATGCAGCCAATGCCCGTGATGAACGCAACGTCGAAGTTGTGCTGTATCACATGACTACGGGTGAAAAAGAATATCCCTTTCCATCGGGCGGCGGGTTATGGGTTCCGGGTGATTTCTCGCGCGATGATCGATATATCATTGCCATGAAATACACCAGCAATTTGAATTCCGATGTGTATGTGCTGGATCGCCAAACGAACGAACTGATTCACTGCACACCACACGAAGGACACAACCTGTATTTGCCAGCCATGTGGTCACCGGATGGCGCGGGTTTCTACATGCTCGCCAACGAAGGACGCGACTTCAATGGTTTAGCGTACTACACCCTAGCGGATCGCACATGGAAGTACGTCGAAACACCGAACTACGACATTGAAACCCTGTCCGCATCGAAAGACGGAAGCATCCTTGTGTGGGTGGTCAACGAAGGCGGCGCATCCAAGCTGTATGGGAAGAATCTCAAGACGGGCGCGGCGCTCACACTGCCTGCTGTCCCACTCGGTCAAATTGATAATCTCGCGGTATCGCCAGATGGCAAACGCGCAGCGATGATTCTCGCGCAGCCAACCGAAGCCGCCAACTTGTGGGAGATTGACCTTGCGACTGGCGAAATGTATGCGCTCGGTCAAAGCATGATCGGTGGCGTTGATCCTGCGGATATGGTTGAACCGGAATTGATCGAGTTCCCCACGTTTGATGGTCGCATGATCCCGGCGTGGCTGTATCGCCCAAAGCATGTGACCGGGCAAGTCCCTGTCGTGCTTTCGATTCACGGTGGACCGGACGCGCAAGAACGCCCACGCTATATGTATAACGGGTTGTACCAGTATTTGCTGAGCAAGGGATTCGGCATTCTCGCCCCCAACATTCGCGGATCAACAGGGTACGGCAAAACCTACCAGAGCTTGATCTATCGTGATTGGGGCGGCGCGGAACTCAAAGACATTGAACACGCGGCCAAATATTTACGTTCGCTCGATTGGGTAGATACGAATCGCATCGCCGTGTATGGCGGGAGCTTCGGCGGGTTCGCCACCTTGAGCGCGCTCACCCGTCTGCCTGAATATTGGGCATTGGGTGTCGATTTGGTCGGACCCTCCAACTTGATCACGTTCGTGCAGAGCGTCCCGCCATCGTGGCGCAGCATGATGGCGGGATGGGTTGGCGATCATGAAGCTGACCGCGATTTCTTGATTGAACGTTCGCCTATCACACACGTCGATAACATTCGTGTGCCGCTGCTCGTTATTCAAGGCGCAAAAGATCCGCGGGTAGTCAAAGCCGAAAGTGATCAGATGGTCGAACGCATCAAGGCGAACGGCGGCGATGTGCGCTATTACGTTGATGAGCAGGAAGGTCACGGGGCAACACGACGCGAAAACAGCATCAAATGGATGCGAATGGTCAGCGAATACATGGAAGAATATCTGCTCGATGAACCGTCGCCTAATTGAACTGGCACCATTGGGCGATACTCATGAAACTTTCTCGATCACATCACGTATAACGAAATGTACAATGGATGGAGAAACACGACCATGACTGAACAAAACAGTTCGACTGCCATTCAAAAGGTTGAACAGGCGATGGAGAATCAAGTGAACGATACCGAACAGACGAAAAGCCAGAATCCTCTGGATGATTTTTTGCAGCACCAGAAGCGCGCGTTAGAAGAAACGGGCAAGGCGATTGAATCGCTCTTTCCGGAAGGGTTCCGCGAACATGGCAAAGAAGCAGGCAAAGAGTTTGCCAAGGGGATGAAAATTCTCGTCGATGCCGTCATCGGTGAAGTCGAAAAAGCGGCGCGTGAAATCGACAAGCAGATGAAGCAGCGTCAGCAGTCCGATGCTGAGGCTGGCGACGACAAGCCATCCAGCACTGGCGCGACCAAAGTCAAAGTGCAGGTCGAGTAACCAAACGCAAATTTAACGCAAAAAACGCAGAGGCGATGATCTACCTCCTCTGCGTTTTTGCTTAACAATATACTGTGAACGCTCTCTTTTTTCGCTCATTCCGCTGTCATGATCAGGCGCAGATACGCAAAACCTGTGAGTGCGAAGCCGATCAGCGCAAGGACAAGTTCGCCGTTCACATAGAATACCGCCGACGCGATAAGCGTACTGCCGAACACAATCGCGCGGGTCGTTTTGCGCCCCTGTGCTTCGATACGATTTAACTGGCGTTGATACGCCGACGACGGCTCGAAGCGTACCTTGAGATCGCCGCTTTCCAGCCGCGTGAGCATACTATCGGCTTTGGCGTTCGGGTTTAGTACGCGCTCCAGCGCGGCTTGCCCAATACTCAACAACGCTTGTGGGGCGTTACCACTCAAAATGCTGGTGATGACGCTGCCCTGCCCATTAGATGCCAACGCCGCCGCCTGCTGCTGGATCATCTTCTGCGTGTACGGCTGCATCTCGCTCCATGGGTTAAACGTTGGATCAAGACTAGTACACAACCCACTCAAAATACTGACCGTGCGCCCCAAATAAATGAAGTCTTGCGGCACCTGAAATGGCATTGTGAACAGTAAATCGCCAAATTCTTCACCGATTTTGGACATGCTTTCAAAGCTGACGCTGCTCATCTGCTGCATCGTCAATCCCCACACTTGATCGAACACCGCGCGGGTGGCTTCTTCAAGACGTTCGGTATCTGTTCCCGGCAGCAAGAAGCCCAATTCGCTGTAGCTTTGAATCAATTTGCGCGGATCGCGCGTGACAACCGCTTGCATCGTGCCGATCAAACCGTTGACGATTTGCTGTGTCAGCGTTCCGGTCATGCCAAAGTCGATGAAAATCAAGTAGAACGGGCGCATCCCATCCGCATCTTGCTTATCGGCGTTGGGCGCATCGGGCGGAAGCGGATACACAAACAAGTTACCCGGATGCGGATCGGCATGGAAGAACCGTTCTTGAAAAATCTGCTGGAGATATGTATCCATCAGGCGCTTGGCGACAGCGCGGCGGCTGATTCCGGCAGCTTCGAGCGCGGCGTAATCATCCAGCTTTATCGTCGTGACATCTTCGATAACAATCACATGCTCAGTGGTCAAGTCGTTATACACGGTTGGAATATACACACCGAGATCGTCACGAAAGATGTGTGCAAATCTCGACGCATTGAGCGCCTCATGCTTGTAATCGAGTTCTTCTAGCAGAACACGCCCAAATTCACGCGAGAGCGCGACTGCATCCATACGTTTACTGATGAATTTGAAGCGCATCGCCACAAGCGCAACCAAATCAAGTGCGGCGAGATCTGTATAGCAAATGTGGTCGATGCCCGGACGCTGCACTTTCACCACCACACGATCCCCATTGTGCAGCGTGGCGCGATGCACCTGCCCCAGCGATGCCGCCGCAACAGGCTTCTCATCAAAGCGCGCGAAATATTCGGGAATCGCACCGAGTTCGTTTTCGATCACGCGGCGAATTTTATCGGTTGGCACACTTGGCACTTCGTCGCGCAGCGATGCCAATTCATCAATGATCTGCTGCGGCAAAATGTCGCTTCGGGTCGAGATGAACTGACCAAGTTTAATCATCACCCCGCCATAGTGAATAGCGATTCCGCGAAAGCCCGCCGCGTACTTTGTCCAACGCTTCAGACTGCCCTTTTCCACAGCTTGGGGCGCGAATTTCGCAACAATGATATGCCACCACACCAAACGCACGAATAACAGCCCAGCATAGATTATCAAGCGCAGAAAGCGTAACTGCATCCTGAGTGAACGCGGGCGGCGTTTGACTTCCTGCAGACGTTCCATCTCGCGGGCACGTTCCGCCGCAGTGGGATCGCCGGGCGCAGAGAGGACGGTGTTTGATGCGCGTGTAGGCACATCGCCCACCGCCCCACAGCCAGCACCGTTCTCGCTAAAGTCGCTGACAGCGGCGCGCACACGGCTGATCACTTCGGGCGGAATTGACGCTGATACGCTCCCGTTTTGTGTGGATGCGGTCATTTTGTTTCCCCTCGACGTGCGAGTCTATTTCTTGCTGAACTGGATGTTGAGAGTCGATTTCTCAAACCGTGCATCCTCAATTTCTAAATCCCACAGGCTGTAGGGCAAGACAATATTGCGACGATACGGTCCGACGCGGAGTGTTAGCTCATCGCGCGAACGGAACAAGTCAAGGTCTTTCTTATCAGCAAAGGGCAGCGGCACAATCAACCGGTAGCGATCCTTGCCCAAAGTTTCGATTTTGTGTGTCGAACCTGTGAATTTTCCCTCTGCCGGGTTTTGATCGCCGTACAGCGCATCCGCCAGCTTTCGCAGTCGATCCAAGCCCGTCACTTCGCCGCCAAAAAGCGGCGCTTTAAACAAGGGCAGTTCACCGAAGGCTTCGCCAATGTAGGCGATGTTTTCCTTCTGGTTTTCTTTCCACATTGCGAAATAGGGATCGGTCACTTCGTCGGGGATGATACGGTTGCAGATGATTGCATCCGTCGCATAGCCGTACAGATTGAGATAGGTGTACGTGCGCTGGGTTTCTTTAATGACCATTTTTTCAGGATTTACAACCAGACGCACACTGCTCAGATTGGGATCAGCCAGCAAATCGCGCACTTTATCGAGTGTGGCGAACAGCATGTTGACTTCATCCCATGCGTTCGCTTCGGGAATATCATCGCCCCGCCCGACCAGCTTGCCAATGGGGCGTAGAATTTTCGCCGCACCGCGTGTGATGGTCATGATGCGCTCAAACCACCAGCGCGTCACGTCCGGCAGCGAAAGCAAACGAAGTGTTTCGGCAGTCGGGGCAGCATCAACGATCAGCACATCGAACTGTTTTTGCTCAACGTACTGATTGATCCACAGCAAATGCGCGCCTTCTTCCAAACCCGGCAGAATCGTCACTTCTTCTGCGACAATATCTTCTACCCCCTGTTTGCTGAACAGCGTGGTCAGATATTTCTGAATCCTGCCCCAATACTTGTCCATCGAATAGCGTGTATCGACTTCTTGCGCCCACAAGTTGGGGTAAATTTCGATGGGCTCGGGACCGATTTGCTTTTCAAGCGAGTCACCGAGGCTGTGGGCGGTGTCCGTGCTGATGACGATAGTCTTTAAGCCCATTTCGGCACAGCGAAGCGCAGTGGCAGACGAAATGCTCGTCTTACCTACGCCGCCCTTGCCTGTATGAACAATGACACGCATGGCTGGAGTTCCTTGTGCTTTACTTCACATATTATACAAGAGCGCGGGAGGTGATCCGCGATGAAATGGTATACGTAGGATGAGAGGTTTTGTTGCGGGGTGAGTTATGCGTTTGGCGGGGAGGGAAAATCCCCCGCCCTGCTAATATCCCCGGTCCCGCTTCAATCGATTCAGCAGCGAACGATTCTCCAAGTAGCGGGTCAGGTTTTCGGTGAACACGTTGACCGCCTTCTGATGATAATTTACCGTCCACCCGCTGATGTGCGGTGTGATAATCACGTTGTCCATATGCCAGAGTGGGCTGGTGTTGGGCAGCGGTTCTTCTTCAAACACGTCGAGCGCCGCCCCACCGATTTTTTCGGCTGCCAACGCGGAAATCAAATCGGCTTCGTTGATGATTGCCCCGCGCGCGACGTTGATCAACACCGCGGTTTTCTTCATCGACTTTAACACGTCGGCGTTGATCAAGTATTTAGACTTCTCGGTCATCGGCGCGGCAATCACGAGATAATCACAGTCTTTAGCCATCGAAGTAATGGCTTCGGGCGGGTACAGCCGCTGCGGAATTTCGCCTTCAGGATCGCCTGTGCCGGGTTCGCGGTAGCTGTCGTCATCCGCTGGATGCATCACATCACGCTTGATCGCCAGCACTTTCATGCCTAACGCATCGCACAGCCGTCCCAGTTCGCGCCCAATATTGCCATAGCCCACGATCCCGACGGTTTGACCACGCAATTCACGCGGTTGAAGCACTTTTTGGGGGTCTTTGAGCCATTCGGCTTTCGCTTGCAGTTCAAGCATGAATTTTAGGCGATAGTTGAACGCCAACATCATTTCAAGACAGTATTCCGCCATCGGCGCGGCGTGGATTCCACTCGTGGTAGTGACTTCGACATCTTCTGCTTGGATGATCGGTTCTTTGAGCGCGTGTTCGACACCCGCACTGTGCAGTTGAATCCAGCGTAGGCGCGGTGCTTGCGCTGGCTGCGGAAACGTGCGTCCTGTGTACAGCACTTCCGCATCCAACCACACGCGATCTGGCACGGTTGGGAAATGTCGTTCAACTTTTAAGCGCGGCGAAATGTCGCGTATTTGTTGGATCAGCGCGTCTGAGAAATCCATCGCCACCACAACATGGATCACATCACCTATATCGCTCATGCCCACCTATCCTTTTGATTCAACGCGCCCGATGATAGGCGCAATTTTGTGGGGGCGCAAGGACAACGGCGTAGCCTTAGCCCATCGTGTGTGTTAATCTACACGAACCTTTGTCGGAACAGTCTTCCCACCGAAACGAAACGAGGATGATTATGGGATTGATGGACGGAAAGGTGGCGCTGATTTTCGGTGTCGCCAACAAAAATTCAATTGCATGGGGCATTACACAGCGTTTTCATGAAGAAGGAGCGCAAATTGGCTTGAGCTACGCAGGCGAAGTGCTGCAAAAGCGCGTATTCCCGCTGGCGCAAGAAATCGGCTGCGATTTTGTCGAACAATGTGATGTAACAAGCGATGAAGAACTTGATGCCATATTCGACAAAGCCAAGAAACGCTTCGGAAAAATCGATGTCCTCGTCCACAGCATCGCATTTGCGCCGCGCGAAGATCTCGGCGGACAGCGGTTCATCGACATCAGCCGCGACGGGTTCAAACTATCGCTCGACATCAGCGCCTACAGCTTAATCGCGCTGGCAAAACGCGCCGAACCCTTGATGACCGACGGCGGCAGCATCATGAGCTTGACGTACTATGCTGCCGAGAAAGTGATGCCCGGTTATCACGTGATGGCGATTGCCAAGTCGGCGCTGGAAACGATCACAAAGTATCTGGCGGCGGATATGGGACCAAAGAACATTCGCGTCAATGCCATTAGCGCCGGACCGATAAAGACGCTGGCGGCGGCAGGCGTTCCGGGGTTTCGCTTGATGCTCAAATATTCTGAGAAGGCTTCCCCCTTACGCAAACTTGTCACGCAAGAGGAGGTTGGGGATGCAGCAGTCTTTCTAGGCTCGGACATGAGCAAGTCGATCACGGGAGAAGTGCTGTATGTTGATGCGGGATACAACATTCTCGGCATGACGTTGACCGAAGAAGACATGCAGAAATCACAAGGCGGAACGGAATCGGAATAAGCATTGGGGTGGGTTCAAATGGGGCGGTTCACGGACAAAATGGTCGATGATTCGCATGGTGTTTTGCACGCCCCTACACACGAATATCCCCCAAATCACCCTTCCCACGTCAGCGTAACCCTGCAACAATCCTGCATGGCAATTCGTAATAGCGAATAGTTTCACATGCACAAAAGGATGAAGTCGTCATGGAACGTTTCTTGCACGTCACGACGCTGTTAGCGCAAACCACGCCCATGGAACAACCGGTCACTTTCACGATTGTGCCGAGTCAGTTTCTCACGATCATCATAATCGGCTTGATCGCTGGGTTCTTTGCCAGTTTGCTGATTCGCGGGCGTACCAACCTATTCGTGAGCCTAACAATTGGTCTGCTGGGCGCAATCGTAGGGAGTATCCTCTTCAGCGCGATCAATTTCCAGATTCCGCCGTCGCTGCAAGGGGGAATTACCCTGCGTTACATCGACATCATCGTGTCATTTATTGGTGCGTTGATTGTGTTAGCCGTATTCTATGTAATCACGGGTCGCCGGCGGTAATTCATTATAGGGGGTGGGAGCGCCACCCCCTATTGTTATCGCTTTAGCAGCGTCCGCGCGCCTTCCGTAAGCGCCGCCGCGATAAACGCTTTGACCAAATCAAGACCGAACAGTGGGCGAATCACATTTTCATAGACCACATCCGGCGTGCGTCCGATCACGAGCAGCCACACACAGCCAAACAAATACATCACCACCAGCGCCAACGCGCCGGCGATCCACCGCTGCCACAGACGGTTCGCGCTGCGCTCGACGATGAATCCTGCTGTCCACGCCGATGCGACGAAGCCAATCAAGAATCCGGCAGTGGGGCTGGCGAATGCCGCCGCGCCTAACCCGCGCGCATCAACGGGCAGCCCTGCCGCAATCAGCGCCAGATACGCCACCTGACTCAACGCGCCATCACGCGCCCCAAGCACCAATCCGCTTAACAAAACAGCCAGAGGTTGCAGAGTGAACGGCACAGGCAGCATTTCTATGCTGATGCGTGCCGAAAACACGGTCAGCAGCGTAAACGTGGCGATTCCGGTCAGCCGGTGCACCCATCCCCACTGCTGTGTTCTTTCAAGTGTTCTAAGCATATCGTGTCCTATCCACAATGATACCGTCGGGAAATTAGTTCAACGCTTCGACAATCACTTCCTGAAGTTTGTATTCGGATTTGAAGCGGGGCGAATTTTCAATCGCTTTTTCTTCCACGCCCTCAATCAGCGTAACCGCCACGCCAAGCGTCGGCAGTTCATAGCGCGTGTATAACTGGGTTGGGGACTGCGAATTGCGGAAATATGCCAATCTACCGCGCGCATCTAAGCGGCGAACCTTGCCACTCGCCTTGTTAAATGAAAGTTCGGCTAGTTCGCGCGCTAGTTTCTCGCGCTCTTGTTGAGTCATCGGTGCCATAAGGTTGTACTGTCCTAACATTTTGATTGAAGCGATAGATTGATGAAACAGCCTGTGAAATCGCCGGATATTGTATAATTAACGTCGCGTAATGCCAAAGGAAATCCGATATGGCGCAGACTTTCTCGGTCACGGAACTATCGATGTACATTCGTGATCTATTCACAGTGGATGCAAATTTGCAAGATGTTTGGGTGACGGGCGAAGTCTCTAATTTTCGGCGCGCGGCAAGCGGACACTGTTATTTCACCATCAAAGATGGGGGTGCGGAACTTAAATCGGTGATGTGGCGTTCTGCCGCCGAACGACAGACGACTATCCCCCGCGATGGCGACGCGGTGATCGCGCACGGGGCGGTCAATGTGTACATCGAAAATGGCGTGTATCAGCTTTATGTGGATCGCATCCGCCCGCAGGGAGTGGGCGACCTATATGCACGTTTCGAGCAGCTCAAGCAGCAGCTTCAAGCCGAAGGACTGTTCGACCCCGAACGAAAACGTCCACTGCCCGCCTATCCGCGCAAAATCGGCGTAGTCACATCAGCGGATGCGGCAGCTTTTCAAGATGTGCAAAACGTCCTGCGCCGCCGCTATCCGCTTGCGGAAGTGATTTTATCCCCTACACTGGTACAGGGAACGGACGCGCCGCCGCGCATTGTGCGCGCGCTCGAACGGTTGAACCAACGGGACGACATTGATGTGATTCTCGTCTGTCGTGGGGGCGGCAGCATCGAAGATTTATGGGCGTTCAATGATGAGGCTGTCGCCCGCGCGATTGCTCTCAGCCGCGTACCTGTCGTCAGTGGGGTAGGGCATGAAACCGACTTCACAATTGCCGATTTCGCGGCTGATTTGCGCGCGCCCACACCAAGCGCCGCCGCAGAACTGCTTACGCCCGATGTAGACGATCTGCGTGTGAATATCGCGCGGGCGCAAATCGCCCTCACCGACGCGGTACGCGCAATTATCGACACCCGCCGCCGTGATCTCGTCGCGCAAAATCGTGCGCTCAAAAGCGCCTCACCTACGCTGCGGATCAGCGCGCTGCGCCAGAGGCTCGATGACTGGAATACGCGCCTCATCACCGCGCAGCGCACACGTTTGACGCTTCAACGCGAACGACTCAACGCGCGCGCCGCTGCTCTCAAGAGTGCCAGCCCCGCGGCGATTTTGGAGCGCGGATACGTCCTTGTGCGTCGTGGCAAAACGGGCGAACGTGTCGCGTCAGCTTCGGTAGTCTCGACAGGCGATTCGCTGGTGCTGCAATTCCATGACGGTGAACAGCATGTCATCGCTGCCGCCGATCAAACGAGAAAGGTTCTGACTTAGCATGAACGATCTCTCGCAGTTGACCTTTGAAGCGGCATATGACGAGCTTGAAAGCATCATCGCGCGCTTGGAAGAAGGCGATTTGCCCTTAGAAGAATCGATGAGTTTGTTTGAACGGGGTCGCCAGCTTTCGGATTACTGTCAAAAGCTGCTTGACAGCGCCGAACTCCGCATCACGCAGATCAGCGAACAATGATCTAAATAGATTCAAACCATTTCCACAGCCAAATTACCCAAAATTAACCCACAGAATCCCACTTTTATCCCAAATTTGTGATACGAGTTGGGATAAAGCTAACACGGGATTATGACCGCCTGAGTCGCCTTAGCAAAAGGTTAGGGATTGTTCGTGCTTCGTCAATTTTGAGCGCCAACGCCAGCGCGAAGAACACTGCTGCGCCGAACGTTGTCCCCACGCCTGCGATCACCCATGCACTGCTGCCATCAAGCAGCCGTGACGTGACGTATACCATCGCACCCATGCCCATCGCTGCGATCAGCGCGGGAAACGCCCCTCGCAGCACATAGCGATCATGCAGCCCGCCGATCCGCCGCCGCAGCAGCACCCACAACACCACGCCTTCAAGCAGGGTTGTCAGTGAGTTCGCCAGCGCCAACCCACCGAATGCCCCTTGTGTGAGATTATCCCGTGCGCCAATCACGTTGATAAACACCAAGCTTAATGCGATATTGGCGATGATGGCGAATATCCCCACTGCTACCGGAGTCCATGTATCTTCGAGCGCATAGAACGCCCGCGACAGCACTTCGAGCAAACTGTGTCCGCTGATGCCAATGGCATAGAACGTGAGCGCCCACGCGGTTGCTGCCGTACTTTGTGCGTCCCATTCACCGCGTTCGAGCAGCACAGTTATGACGGGAGCGCCAAGCAAAATCATCCCGACGGTTGCGGGAAAGCTCATGAACAACACACTTCGCAGCGCTGTCGCCAAACGATCTTTGTAGGCTTCCATGTCTTTGTTTGCCACCAATGCCGACAGCGTAGGAAACAACGCCGTTCCAACACTTTGGGCAATCACACCAAGCGCGAAGAACATGAGCGTCCATGCGGTAACGAGCGCGGTGCGACTGCCTTCGACCATGGTTGAAGTCAGCACCACATTGACCAGAAAATTCACCTGCACAACTGCCAGCCCCAACACGCGCGGACCCATCAGCACCAGCACGTCGCGCACGCCCTTGATATGAATGTTCGGCAGGAATCGCAGGCTTGCCCCAATCCGGTGCAAGCCGGGAAGCTGTACCAGAAGATGCAGCGCCGCGCCGATCAATGCGCCGTATGCCAGCGCATAGATCGCGCTGTCGGGCACGTTCGACAATCCGTGCGGCAGAAAGGCGAAATTCTCGCTCACCCAATGGCGCATATCGTCCGCGCGCATCAGCGGCACAAGGATCACCGCACCTACGATCTGCCCCGCGTTGTACAAACTCGCCGCCAACGCTGGCAGTGTGAACACACCATTGGCGTTCAAAATACCCATCGTCAATCCGCTGATCGTAAACAGCACAACTGTCGGCAGCATCATTTGTGTCAGCGAAGTTGTAAGCGCCTGTTTGAATTCGGGTTCGCCGGGGACGAGCAGCGACGGGATGATCTGTGGCGCAAACACATACATAATCGTGGCAAGCGCCGCGCCAATTAAGCCCGCTAGTGACATGACCGCGCTTGCCAGCCGCCACGCGCTGGTATCACTTTCGTTCATCATGCGCGAAAACACAGGAATGAACGATGACCCCAACGCGCCTCCTGCCACCAGCGTGAAAATCAGTTCGGGGATGCGCTGGGCGGCGTAGAACGCATCGAGTTCATCCGCCGCGCCAAACGCCGTGCTAAATGCCGCCGTGCGGATTAACCCTAAAATGCCGCTGGCGAGAAATCCCAGCAGCACGACGAGCGCCGCCCGCGCGATTTGCCCGCTTGAAAGTGTTTTTGCCATGTGTGTCTTCGTCTAAGAATCAGAAGGGCGCAGGCTGTATTCCCGCGCCCTCAATGAAATGCGAAATTTCAAACCCGAACCAAACTTAACCCGGAATACGCAGAGTTTGTCCGTAGTAAATCACGTTGATGTTATAGATGCCGTTCAGCTGTGCCAGTTGATACACATTGACGTTGAAGCGTGCGGCAATCGCCAGCAGCGTATCACCGGGTTGAATTGTGTATGTCTGGTAGCCGGTACCGGGCGTGCCGGAATTACTCGGCGGCGGCGGCGCATACACGCTGCCATCAGCCGTGCCCAGCGCGCGCGCCGGGACAGTGCTTGTTACCGCCCCTGCCTGCACCCACCCCGTCGTACCATCAGCAAGGCGGATAAGCACCCATGACGCATCATAGTTGCGCCCAACTAGTGTCACATTCGCCCCCAACCCAACCGTCGCAATCACAGGATTAGCTTCGTTGGGTCCCGAACGCAGTTCTCCAACCACATAGCCCGTGATCGTCGCGGCAGGTTCAATCGGCGTACCAGCAACATTTTCTGCCAGCGGCAGAGTACTCACGCGGGTGGTAGTATACACGTAGTTGATGTTCACCCACCCCTGTACGCCGTTGGTCAGCCCAATGAGCACCCAGTTGTTGGCTGCGTTACGACCAAGAAGCTGAACCCCAAACCCACGCGGGAGTGTGGCAATCGTGCCATAGCCTAAACCGGGACCAGAACGCACATTCAAATAAGCAGTATTCACGGACGCAACCGCGCCATCTTGAGAAAACGCGGGCGCAACCGCGCCGATCAAGCACACAAGAGTCAGAAAAATAACGACGAGTTTGGTACGCAAGGCGACCCCTCCTTAAAGTTGGCTCAACTATTTCTGAATATACATCAACTAACCGTTTTGCACGATAGCTTCACACTAGTATTATTACCTTAATTTTTCTTCCGCGCACCTTGAAAGATAAACAAAAACGATTCACCGCGCGGTGAATCGTTTCTTGCTGTTTTGCCACTCTTTCGGCGCTAATCCATCGCGCCTGCAAACACGGATTTGGCATCGGCTTGCTGTTCTTCTGCCTGTTTGAAGGCGCGCACGTTAACGCGGCTCAACATATACAAGCTGACAGCCAAGCCAATCGCGCCGATTACGAACACCGCGCCGTAGCTCAACGAGTGATTGAACGTCGTCCCGTAGAACAGGTCGCGCACGATACCGCCCCCGCTCACGCCGATCCCGCGTGCCATCGTTACGACAAGCGTCCAGAAGCCCAAGAACGTCCCCGCGCGCCCAAAAGGACTCATATCCATCATCAAGCCGAGAGTGCCAACATTCCACACGCCCAACCCAAGCCCTAACCCAATCAAGCCAACGGTCACAAGCCCACGAATGTGAGCAAGTGATGACACACCGAAGATAACGAACGCGCCGATCAGTAGCCCAACGCCGAGATAGTTCATGCGCGAATTCGTCAGCCATTTGAAGCGGCGACCAAGAATCAGAAACACGATGGTTGCCAGAATTGCCATACTGCCCCAGTAGGCAGCAAAGCGCGTCGTGATACGCGCTTCCATGCCGAACACGTCGGCAGCGAAGGGTTCAAGGATGGTGTCTTGCGAGAACGCGAACAGCATCGACAGTGCGAGATACCAAAAGAAGTAGCGGGTTTGACGGTTCGACCACGCGAGGCGAAGATCGGCAGTGAGCGATGTGTTGTGTTCGCTGCTCTCCGCTGTGTTGACCGCCCCGCGGCTCCGCTTTTCTTCGCCTATCAGCGAGAAGAACCACAAACTGCCAAGCGTAAGCGCGGCGATCAAAAACAAATTTTGTAGAATCAGCGGTGTAAAACGTGCCAAGCCATGCCCGAAATGCTGTCCGACCAAATCGGGGGTGAAGCTGGCAATATTCATCGGCGTGCTGCCTGACGGTAGAAATATCCCGAAAAAGATACCGCCAACCGTGAAGCCGACAAGCAGAAACGTCCATACGATGCCCACCGCACGTCCGCGTTGATCATCGCGCGCACGGTCATAGATCAGCGCCAAGAATGTGCTGCCGGAAAGCGCGTTGCCGAGACTGAACATCACCATCGACCCCGCCAAACCGATCCACTGGATAACGGTGGCTTCACCGCGCACACCAGTCGCGGCAATCGACGCGGTTGAAATCCCCAAGCCGAGAATGCTCAACATCATCATCGCGCGTCCAAGCCACACCCAAAACAAACGGCGATACCCCCACACCGCAGTACGGTCACTCATGCGCCCCGCCCATACGCCCAGCGGCGCTAAAAAGTAGCGGAGCGCTGCCAAAATACTGATCGGCGCTGCGGCGAAGCCTAGATCGCTGATCATGATGCGATTCCAGATGCCCGTCGCAAGCACATCCGCCATACCCGAACCGAGATGGAAGAACCCGATCTTAAGATTGCGCGTGGTCGATAATCCGCCGACGGACTGCTCCGATTCAGCGGCGGGCGTATCCGCTGTCAAACCAGCGGAATGTTGAATCATGGTTGCCATGCGTATGCCGATTTCTATAGTTTTATGCAGATTTACACAGAATTATAGGTGGGCAGCATTAGGAAAGTCAATGTGGATTGCGAAAAAGCTTTATTAAAAAGAATATAAAGCTGGTGTGGTCTAAACGATAATTTCATCAAATGGTGCGGTGCGTGTTTCGACAAGCTGCTTCAACTGTTCAACTGCCGCCCATGCTTCGGCGCGTTCATACTCCGGCAGATCAAGCGCCGCGAATTCGTCTTCATCCAGCACCAACAGCCTACCGCGCGGATCGATAAACACGTCGAGTGCCAAATCTTCCGCACGCACCGATGCGCCATGTTCGGCATCTTCCCAGTTGATCAGCGCCGGACGGGTGATGTTGCAGTACCAACCTTTCAACCGTCCATCGTCCACATCTTGAATGCGAAAGACGTTGTACCAGCGGTCACTATAAAACCATTCAGTCATGGTGTCGCCCAGCCGAAAATGCACATATCCGGCATCGTGGTCACGCCCCATACGCGCGTCGATGCACACCCATGTACTGCCTCGCTCCACGAGTTCGCCCGCATACTTCCACACGAACGCGCCGTCATGATCCAGCTTGATCACCGTGATACACATCAAATTCACCTTACGCGCGCCCAATCGTATGCACGATCAGCAGCACGCCTTCGCGCACATGCACCGCCGCGCGCGATCCATTCATAACGTTGCTTACGCCGCGCGCCGGACCAAACAACAAATCTTCATCATGCAGTGGATAGTACAGGTTTTCCGTTCGCACCCCGCGCACCGTGCCGTTCAACGGGATCAGCGATACCGTGTCGCCTTCCGCACCTTCAAAGGTTGTGATCCCCGGCATCGCCAGCCATGTTTCCTGCCGCCCCGCAATCATCCGCACATCAATCCCCTTCAGCGCCGGAATTGCCATCAGGTACACGTTGCTCAACACTTGATCCAGCCGATCTCCCACCGCGCCAATCACGCGAAAACGCGGTGTGGCAATCCCTAATGCCACCTGTTTCGCGCCCCACAAAAATACGAGTTCTAAATCCGTTTCATTCTTGTGGATCGAGTGTTGTTCAATGTGCACGCCCGCCGCTGCGAACTCTTCGAGTTCGTCCGCCCGCAGCGAATCCATGTCCCCAATGATAATGTCGGGCGTGAAGCCGTAATGCTGAGCGATGCGCGCTCCGCCATCCGCCGCCGCGATGATCGGCTGATGCGTGCTGTGAATGACCTGCTGCACCATGTCACCGTCGTTCGGTTCGCCATTGGCGAATATCAAAATATCGCGTGGGCGAGCAGGCTGCCCTTGTGTGTCGGTCACAATCAAAACCTTATGTCCGGTAAAGAAGCGCGTCGCGCAGCTTATGTCCCATATCGCAAGCCTGAATGTCCCGCCCGACCAACCAAGACATAAAATGTAACGCGCCACAGACATTTTGGGGGGATATTGACGTGCTTCTTAATACTTCTCGCCATGCATTCACTCACACCCTTGACGAACCATTAAGGCGCGCGGTCTTGTGTCCCAACCCCCTCAAAATCGGGACATAAAAGACATAGTTCTTAAGGGTTGGTGTGGATAAGCGTGGGTATGCACCCGATCATCAGCGCGTGCGTCTGCGCCAGCGTTCTTTCACCGCCACTTTTGAAAGATCGCTTGCTTCCAAGAAGTCCATCGCAACCTTGAAAAACCGCTCATCCTCCAACATCGGGAAGTGACGCACACCGGGAAGCGGCACATGCAGCAGCAAATTCTCTTTATCGAGGGTGATATAGTTCCACACTTCTTCCGGCGGTGGGTTGATCAAGCGGTCTTCCATGCCATGCACCACCATAGTCGGCATGGGCAGCAAACGCATGGTATCCAAGACTCGCCCCGCGTCAAACGTGCGGATCGATTCAGTTAATGCGCGGGAATCGGTCTTGGGCGTATCCAAATCGAGCTTGGTGTAGAACACTTCTGACCGCTTGAAACACTTGAGCAGGAGCGTTTCGACATTCCCATCGCCAAGAATGCCGACTAATGGGTTCTGGTTGGGTGTCTCGACAATCTCTAAGCGGTTGATGGTCACATCTTCGGCTGATGGCGGCACTGGAACGCCGTTGTTGCGCGCGCGCGCCGCTTCAATGAGCGCGGCACGCATAGCGGCACTGGCACTCATCGCCGTTGGTGAACTAGGGCTAAATTCTTGCGTATCCAACGGACTGGTGGCTGCTGCCGCTGCATTTGATGTTAGCAGCACTTTGCGTCCGGCAGGCGTGCGCCGATCCAGATCATGCGTATCGAAGAGCGGCGCGCTTACCAACAGCAAGCGCGGGATACGGTCAGGATAGCGGCGAGCGAACGTCAATGCGATCAACGCGCCCAAGCCATGACCGATGACCGCTGCTTTGGGAATCCCCAACTGCTTCATGAAGTCGTCAAGCAGTACAAGCTGATGCTCTAGCGAATATTTCTGCGGGTTCTTGCCGCTGTCGCCAAAGCCAAACAGATCAAGCGCGTAGATGCGATAGTTGGACTGGAGCTGCTGCATCGTGGGAACCCAATAGCGCCACGATCCTATCCAGCCGTGCAAAAGCACAACTGGGCGACCACGCCCCAAAACTTCATAATGTACTAGATCCCCGCCGATGCTGATGGCGCTCATGGTCCGCCTACGCCGCCTAAGTTACGCCGTACCCGACTTTTTGAGAATTTCACCGACGCGACGAGTCAACTCGTCGGGGGAAAACGGCTTGAGTAAATACGCAGTCGCGCCCGCGTCGATACCCGTCTGGATTTCTTCGTCCTGCCCTTTTGCTGACAGAAAGATCACGGGAATTTCTTTCATACCATCCATCTGCTTGATTTGGCGGCACGCTTCATATCCCGTCATTTTTGGCATACGCACATCCATCATAATCAGGTCGGGCTTGACCTGCGGCGCGAGTTCGACAGCTTCCGCCCCGTTTGCCGCCGTTGTCACGGTATATCCGGCGAACATCAGCGTGAAATTGATCAACTCTCGGATGTCGCGTTCGTCTTCTGCGATCAAAATGTGTGCCATGTTTGCTTCATCCTTCATTATCACCGGGTGACTGATTCTCGCGCATTGAGGATGGGCTGCTGTTCACTGATGTATTTGCGCCCTGTACCTGTTGTTCGCCCGTGTCGTCGATACCGGGTCTTTCAACGCTGCCGGGACCTTGCATCGGCAGCTTGACGTAGAACGTCGTGCCGACGTTCACTTCGCTCTCCACCCAGATTTCACCTTCGTGCATTTCGACCAGATTCTTGACAATCGGCAGCCCCAAGCCCGTTCCGGCAGCGTCCATTACCAGCGCATGTTCTTCGTATCGCTCAAAGCGATTCCAAATGCGCGGCAAAAATTCTTTGGGAATGCCAATTCCGGTATCTTTTACCGTGATGAGGGCGTAACGGGGATCATCATCAATCCGTGCCGTAATGTCAATCTTACCACCAGCGTAGGTGTAATTAAAAGCATTGTCTACAAGGTTTGTCATGATTTGCGACAGTTTCACCCGGTCTGCCATGAGAACGTTCAGGTCATCCGCGATGCTGGTTGAAACCTGAATACCTTTACGCTCATTTGTGGCGCGTCCCTGTAAATTCGCCACTACTTGATCGACCAATTCACGCAGATCGATTTCTTCGATATGCACTTTTTCCGCGCCGCTGTCCAACTTGGAGATGTTGAGCAGGTCATTGACGAGATTGGCGAGACGTTCGGCGTTCGTCTTAATCGTGTTCAGGAAGAACTTTTGTTGATCTGTGACTGACCCCGCCACGCCCATCATGAGCAGGTCAGCGTAGCCTTTAATGCTCGTCATCGGTGTGCGAAGCTCATGGCTGACGTTGGAAATGAAATCGCTTTTCATGCGATCCACTTCTACATCTTTGGTGATGTCGCGGAACACGGATACCATCCCTAAGAATTGATCGCCGGTGAACACTGGTGATGCCTGCACGTTGATCACCCGCCGTCCCATCTCGAAACGGTCAATCAGCAGATCGCCACGATCACGATTGCGGGGGTTTTGCAGCCAATCATTGAGTGTCGATACCCATGTCTGCGTATTGCCGTACACATCGACTAATCGTGAGAGCGTTTGACCAAGCGCGAAGTCACGCGGGAGTTCAAGGATCCGTTCCGCCGCACCGTTGAACAATACAATCGTTCCGTTTGAGTCCGCCAGCATCACGCCGTCCGCAATACCTTCAAGGATGGCGGAGTTCTTTTCCGCTTCTTCGCGTTCAGCGCGCAGCAGACCGCCCATACGCTCTGCTTGGTCGCGGATGAGCGTGTACAGGTCGGCATTATTGACAGCAGTCGCTACTTGGCTCGATGCCGCGCCGACGAGTTTCAACTGGGCTTCACCAAACATTCGCGGTTGACGACTTAAGAATACGATTACACCTTGCAGGTCATCACCTGTGCGAAGTACCACACCGAGCGCGCTTCGCCACTCGCCAGCGCCGGGTGCGGATTTGTCCCAGTAGGGGGCGCGGTGAAGATCATCGACCAACACTTCATTCCGGTTCTGGATCAACCAGTTCGCCAGCATTTCGGCGGGGTGAGAAGTCTGCGTACCATTTGACTGCAAGCGTTCTTCGCTCAAGCGTCCAGTATCGCGTTTGGTGGTGCCATTGGTATATACCGGACGCAGCGATGCGCGGCTGTACAGTTGATCTGTCAGCGCGTCGATGAGCAGCACCACGCCATCATCGGCACGGATTGAATCCGCCATGAGTGTAAGCGCCCGGTTCAACACGCGATCCATATCTAACGAGCGACCAAGTTCGGATGTGATGCGATACAGTGAATCAAGGCGGTCACGTTCGGTTTGCAGTTCCGTGGTGCGTTCCTGCACGCGGTTGGTCAGCTCATCGGCAAAGTTGCGGATTTGCTCAAACAGGCGCGAGTTCTGGATCGCCGCGCCTAACTGCGAACCCACCGTCGTCAAAATACGCTGCTCGTTCAATCCGAACGGGCGCGAACTCCGGTTATCACGCACTGCCAGCACACCCAATACTTGATCACCAGCGATAATCGGTACGCCCAAATAGCGGGTAATATCACCTTCACCGTTGGCGATGTTCAAGTTGCGGCGCACTTCTTCGATGCCGGGATTATCGCCACCAAGTGACAATGGACGGCGGTAGCGCAGCACGAACGAGACTTCATCGTCGCCTAGCGCACGCGGCGGCACATGAATGTCTTCGCCGTTCTTCACCCACATTGGAAACACGATTTGATCCGCTGTCGAATCGAGCAGCGCCAAATACACATCCTGTGCTTCAGTGAGTGACGGAATTTGTTCACGCACCACGCGGATCATCTTCTGAATGTCCATTGTGGACGAGAGCGCGCGGCTCAATTCGTTGATGACGATGGCTTGTTCGACCTGCGCGGCAGTTTCGGTTGAAAGCCGCGCGTTTTCGATCTTGGTGGCGGCTTGTGCGCCGAGCGCCTGCGCCATACGGATTTCACGATGATCGAAAGTCCGCATACTGTCATGCAAATCGACTTGGAGCAGCCCAAGCGCCTCGCCACTTGCCGCTAAAGGCACTAGCATACGCGCCAGATCGCCCTGCATTTCCATATCGGCGCGTTCGGCGGCATCGGCTTTCGGGTCATCACGGCGAATAACGATCACCTGCTTGTCACGGATAGCGCGCAGTTTCGCAGGATACTGGAACAGGTCATACACAGTTCCCGCTGGGATCGTTTGCGCGGTATCTACATTACGGTTCACGTTGAGTTCGACGCGCAGTTTTTCTTCTACGTTGTCGTAAATCATCAACGTACAGTCGTCCATGTCGAGCGCGTGCATTGTAAGCCCAACGACGGTTTCAAACACGTCATCTAAATCGAGGATGGTTGAAGTCGCCTGCGCGGCTTCGAGCAGTGTTTCAAGTTCACGGGTACGCGCCAGCGATTGTTCGAGCAGATTCGCATTCATCACAGCGATAGCGGCTTGGTTGGCGATGATCATCGCCAGTTCCATTTTTTCTGCGTCAGTGATGATGGGCGTTTGATAGAACTCCAGCTCAAACGCGCCAGTCACCTGCCCGCCAACGGTCATCGGCAGCAGCGCATAGCTCGTCATATCCGTCGGGACGAGTTCGCTAAAGGCGAAGTGATCCGGGGGAAGCGCCGCCACATCAGGGATGATGACAGGCTTGGCAGACTTCACGATCTGTGTAATCGTAGCGACGTTTTCGAGATCGATGGACGAGCTGGGCGGATAATCTCCACGAGGCAGCTCGACCACTACGCGCCCCACTTTGTTATCGCGCTCGAAGAAATAAGCCCGCGCCTTTTCCCCATTCAACGTCGTGGCGATTTCCGTCAGCGCGATTTCAAGAATGTTTTCCGTATCGAGCGACTGCGCCAATCGCATCGACACGCGGTTGAGCAAACTCAAGCGGCGCGTATTCGATTCTGACGATTCAAACAACTGCGCGTTGGTCAACGCAACCGCGACTTGGTTGGCGAAAGTCTGCGCCGCTTGTTCCGACTGCGTGCTGTAATAGCGCGGCTGAATTTTGCTCAAAGCAATCGCGCCGAGAATTTCGTTTTGCCGCACTAACGGAATCCCCAACCAGCTTTGCGCCCCCTGCTCACCGGGAAGCGGATCGCGCCCCTCAAACTGGCTGATCGAGAGTGCAGTACGGCTGTTGAACAGCCCTACCAAACGCTCATTCGATTCAATCGGGATACGCATCATATCGCTTGGCGGATCAAAGCCGCGCCATGCTTCAAGCACAACGCTGTCACCATCGCGCCACCATAAACTTAATGTATCAAAGCCAATCACGCGCTCCATTTCGTCCATCGCCAGTTTGACGACTTCCTCACGACGAAGGGCAGATGTGATGCGGCTGGAGACTTCCATCAATGCAGAAAGCTGGTTCGCACGCACCGCAAGGTCATGTTCCAAGCGTTCGCGCTGGGTCACGTCTTCAACGAGCAGCACGATACCCCGCAAGCTGTCCGCCGCGCGCAGCGGATAGATATAGAAATTTTGCACACGGCTTTCGGCAGTTTGCGTTGATACCAATGCACCATTTTGTGCGCTGCCTGAATTCATCATCACGCGCTGGTCGAGCAGTTCAATCGGTTTGCCCGACTGCATCACTTGATTCAACGGTTCGCGCAGCACAGTCGCGTACACTGGACGATAATCAAACAAATTCTGACGCAGCGCGTCGGATGTCCAGCCGAATTCACGACGCATGAAGTCATTGACCGTGAGGATATTCGCCTGTGTATCCAGTACGACAATCCCCTGCTGAATAGACTGCACAACGGACTCGTTGAATAAGCGCAAGTTTACGGCTTGATTAAACAAGCGCGCGTTTTGAATGGCAACCGCAGCGAGGTTCGCAACACGCTTGATCAGTGGGCGATGTTCTTCGTAGAGTTCTTCCGCTTGCGCCAAGTTCGAGCCGAGGTGCAGCGAACCCAGTACGACACCACCCGTCACCAACGGCACAATCAAGCTGACTTGTTCGCCCGCCTCACGCCAACGGCGCACATCTTCAAAATCATCTGCCACAAGCGCAGCGGTTGTATACAGTTCGTCTACACCGCTTTCGAATGTATGACCAAGCGCAGTATTGATCACGTTCGCGTCTGCTTCGCGCAACGTAACAAGTGTGCCGTCTACTTGTACATTGATGTTGATTAGGTCGAAGCCCTGCTGTTCGGGATCAAGCAAAATGAGCGACACACGATTGAATGGCACCAATTGCAGCAGTTCACTTGCTACCGCTTCCACTACGCCCGTCATATCGAGCGTGCTGCTGATCGCTTCCATGATCTGGTTAATGCGCGCTTCCTGTTCGGCGCTACGCATGGTCGCGCTGTACAGGCGGGTATTTTCCATCATGGCGCTGGCTTGATGCGCGAAAATCTCAAGGATTTCGACTGTACTGCGGTCAGGACGCTTGCTGTCATACGGGCGGTCAAGGCTGATGATACCGAGCAAATTGCCCGTCGCCCCCATCAGCGGAACAAGCAGCAGATCGCCATCACGCCAATCGCGTTCTCCTGTGGGGTGAAGTGTGCGCGTGCCTAAGAAATTCGCCGCCAGCACATCGGCTTGTTCAACTTTCCACTTGGCGATTTCGTTGATGGGGAAGAAATAAGACTCGCTGATGCGGTATTCCGACTGCGACAGCAGATAATCAAGATTAACCAACGGCATAACCTTGGCTTTGCTTTCTTCAAACACCTGAATGGGCAAACCCGCTTGTGCTACACGCCGCAGCACCCCTGCCGGTTGATCCGCCATCAGCATCACGACTGAGTCGAAACCAGCGGACAACTGCACGCTGTACGCGATGGCTTCCATCATCGTGTTGGCATCGACATTGCTTTGCAGCATTTGACCGAGTTCGAAGATTTGATTTAACTGGTCAAGGCGGCGGCGCAAGCGATCACTGCGTTCTTGATTCTCCAGATAGCGGCGATTGTTACCGTAGCTCAATGATGCTTTTGCCGCCAGCGTGAGCAAGAACGTCGCCGCGCGTTGATCAAAGTGGCGCGGCTGCTTGTGATAGAGATGCAAAATCCCCACCACTTGATCTTCGTAAGTGATGGCAGCGGCAATCGCTGAACGCGCGTCATCTGGCACAGGCTTGAGCGATTGAACAGCCAACAAACCGCCCGTCTGATAGTAGTCATCAACGACGAACGCTTCATCGGGACGTTTCATCGCTTCCAGTTCAATCGGCGCGAGCGTGCCTTCAGAGAAACTGCGCCGATCTCCCAAGCGGCGTTCTACGCGCACACGGTTGGACTTGCGTTGATCGCTTGAAGGCACAATCAGCGCGACAGTGTTTCCGTCGGCTTCAGTAGCGTTTACCGCTTCAATACGGATCAAGTCCAATACACGGTCAAGATCGAGCGTTTGCGCGAGTTCGTTGGATACCCGCGAGATTGCATCCAGTTCTTGCAGACGACGGCGCAGGTTTTGCCCGGTCGATTCATACAGACGCACGCGGTCAAGCGCGGCAGCGAGATGCACACCCATCGCTTGCAAAATTCGCAAATCTTCCCTGCTGTAGCCGCCCGCGCGATTAGCGACCCCCAACTCACCCATCGACTGATCACCTACGACCAGCGGAACCATAGCGGATTGCCGGATCCCCAACTGCTTGATAAACGACTCATATACGGGCAGTACACGCTTATCGTTGATCAAATCGTTGCTGTAGAAGGGATTGCGTGAAATGGCAACGCTGTGTTCAAAGCCTTCGCTGAACGTGTCGAACACAATGGGTTCGACGATTTCCACGCCGAAGATTTTGCTCGGATCGATGACAACCCGCGCTGCCTGTTGATCGAAGACGGTGACGAACGCAATTTCGCTGCCCATCATTCCGGCAATATCAGCTAACGTCGGCATGAAGCTGTCATCTGGTGTGAGGATGTTACCAGCGATTTCTGCGACACGGCGGAGTCGTTCGGCTTCACTTGCGCGGCGCTGCGCTTCACGGAAAAGGCGCGTATTTTCGATTATGCCTGCGACTTGCGCGGCGAAGATGAGCATCAAGCGACCATCTTTATCGGTGAAGTCGCTCCCATCCAGCTTATTCGATGCTTGGATCGCGCCGATGCGCCGTCCACCCGAATTGAGTACGGCGAGTATGGTTTTTTGGGTATTTGTACGTTCCGCCATCACATCCAAGCCTGCGCTGGCGGCAACGGCGTTGGTATTCACATTGTTAGTGAACCAGAAATCTTCTTGCAGCCATAAGGCTTCCATCGGAGAATCCGGCGCGATTTCGATAGAATACCCCTCGATTTTGTCGTCATCGACACCATAGAACGGCGCTTGAGCGACTAACCGCTTGTTATTTTCGTCATAGATCAAGATGCCCGTCATCTGAACGTTCATCAATTTCGCGATACGTTCGTTCAAGGGCAGCAGGAAATTGTCTTCTTGGCTTAATGCCATTGCGCCCAACGACACCGTGATTTCTTGCAAGCTCTCCATCTCGGTATCGTACAGTTCTTCTTCTTCCGCAAGGCGGATTTCTTCCACCGCGACTGCGGCTTGTGAGGCCAGCAAACGCAAATTCTGCACATCGCGCAGCGTGAACCCGCCATATGCGCGTTTGTTCGCAACTTGTATCATGCCAATGCGGCGACCACCAACGTGCATCGGGATCAGCAGGGTGTTGAACACACCCGCCGCTGTGATGAGAATCGACAGACCTAGCTCATCGACCCCGACTTCACCAGCCAAATCGCTCGACATCCAGTAATCTTCGCGTTCCCAAATGCGCCGGGCTTCACTCTCCGCAGGCACGGGAATAGCAAAGTTTTGCACGACAAACGGCGGAATTCCATAGAAGGGGGTTTGCGCTTGCAAGACCTGTCGCCGTGAGTCGTAGAGCAAAATGCCACACATCTCTGCGCCCAATAGACGTGCGATTTGCTGGGTAATGGACGTATAAACGGCATCACGCCCTTCATCAGTACGAATTTGCTGCAAACTCGCAAGGTCTTCGATGCGCTTAGCTTGTTCGGTGTAAAGTTCGGCGTTGTATATCGCAATGGCTATCGGCTTGGCAACCGCTTGCAGCAGCGCCAAATCCGTTTGTGAAAAGCGGCGCGGTGTTGTGCTTGCGAGTTCAAATGTACCCACGAAGCGTTCTTGCAGCATCAGCGGTACTGCGATAAAGCTATGATAGGGACTGTCGGGCAATTTGGGACGCACCACCGCGTCGGCATTCTTATCTGTCACCAGCACAGGTTTGCGATGTTCCGCAATCCATCCGGTGATGCCATCGCCTACGCGATAAGCGCCTCCCGCTTCAGCAAGTGAAAGCACATATGCCACATCACCCACCCACCCGCGTGGGTTGAGTGTGCGAGCGTTTTCATCCCACAGCGTGATTTCGCCCGCGTCTGCCGGAAGGGACTGCATAACAATTGAAAGCACCGTCTGCAAGCTTTGTTCAATGCCCAAACTGGCATTAACAGTTTCGCCAATTTGGTTGACGATCACGATAGCTTTGGAGAGATCGTATGCGTCGGGGGATGAGGCGGTAGAAATTTCGCGCATCACCACAACGACGCGCTGTTCCATGCCTACTGGAATAAAATGAGATGAAGCTTGCACCCAACGATCTCGAAACTGGATCGCTGCTTGTGTTTGCGCGGCAAAAAGATCGAGAAAGCTATCAGAAGGTTGTGCAAGGCGAGCGACATATTCAAGGCTGGGCACGCCACCTTCAAGGTCAATCCAATGACGCAGCGTGTCATTGGCATGAATCAGTTGTCCGCGTTCGGTGGCAACCATCACCGCATCCCCTGCTGCGTACAGCGAAGTGGGGACGGACGGCAAAGTATTTGCGTAACCGGCGCTTACAACCGCCGCGCCTTCGGGGATGTCGCCTAACCGCTGCCGCTGCCGCGCCCATAGGAACAGCCACAGCAAAATGACGAGACCACCGACAAATAGAATGATGGGCAATCCATATCCCATAGCAGTTCATCCACTCACTATGTCGTGCGGCATCGTATGAGACGGCATCGCGGCGTATGCCAATAAATAGGTACGATGCGCGCGTCTACCAAGAGGTGAGGATATTCGCGTTATTGCTTTCCATACCGTCTAATCCGCGCCGACGGTCTTCAGCGGCAAGTTCAGTGATTTCGCGGATGTCAGAGAATTGGTGTGTGCGTGTTGAAACCGAGCCTATAGAAAGTGTCATCAATGGGGCTTGGCGTTCGCCAACCACCCCGTCCGGGACGAGAATGTATCCCCGTTCCCGGTCAATAAACGAATAATGCTGGCGTACTTCTTCGTTGAAGCGTTCGATCAGCGTGTCTTTGAGCTTTTGAATGTCTTCTGTATGGCTAATCACGACAAAATTATCGCGACCCGGATGCCCGGCGTAATCATCGGGCGTTCCAAGCTGATCAATCACTTCCCCAATTAACAGGGACATGAAGCGAATCACTTCATCGCCCGCCACGAATCCATACACATCGCTGAAGGCTTCAAACTGGTTGATCTTCAAATCGAGATATGCCCATGCTTTGCTGCTGTGCATCAACGTGCGTAGGTGATCTTCGATCAAGCGCCCCGTCGGCAAATTCGACTTGGGATCGATATTGGAAATGCGCGCGGCGGCGGCGATAGCGTTTTGCACGCGCAGTTTCAGTTCTTCAATATCGAACGGCTTGGTGATGTAATCGTCCGCGCCTAGTTCCAGCCCTTGAATCTTGTCGCTGCGCTCGTCTTTTTGCGTCAAAAAGATGATCGGGATATGGCTAGTGCGCGTGGTGGTACGCAGTTCACGGCACACGTCATACCCGTTCATATCAGGCAGCATAATGTCGAGCACAATCAAGTTCGGCAGCTGCTTGCGCGTGATCGTCAGCGCATCTCCCCCGCGCGGCGCAACTTGGACTTCATAGCCCTGCCCGCTGAAGTAGATACGCAGCATATTGGAAATATCGAAGTCGTCTTCAACGACCAGAATGCGCCCTTTGCTCATCCCTTAAGCCCCTCATCAGCCTGTGGCTTATGCTGCCGACCTGAAACACGTACCGTATTTTGCTTGACAAAATCAGCGCCGCGATAGAGTACGTGTCAGTTTAGTTATACCCTTCGTCACTCGACAAGTTCACACAAGCGTGACCTGCCCGGTTAAGAAGTGTAACACCCACTAACTATACCGATGTTCTGGTTGTCATGCCAATGCCGCAGCGTTAGATTTCCGCTTGTACTATGGAGTACAGTGTACACGAGTTTCTTCAACGTATACATAAAGTTCTGTGTACACCTCGTTCTAATCCCGCACTTGTATTCCTAAACGTTCCAGCACGGGAAATCTTTTTCGCGTGCAAGCTTCTGCAAAGATATCAGCATATCGACACGATCACGATCCGTAATTGCTGCTAACGCGAACTGCTCCGCACGCAGATGATCAATCAACTGCTCAAGCGTCCATGTGCCGTCGCTGTAAACGGTTTGCAGTTGCAAATCAATCGCGGCATCCACCAGCAAATTGTATACATTCACCCGATACAATTCTGATTATGATGCTGATGCAGTGAAATAAAGTATAGTTCCCACAATGTTGAACACCACCATTATAAGGAGACCATGCGTTATGTCCGTCACCCCCGAACACCGCCGCGATTGGAGTGGATTAGCGAAAAACACGCCCAATGCACCAGTCGCCGTACTAGGCATTCCGTTTGACAGCGCGGTGAGTTTTCGGCAGGGCGCTTCTCACGCCCCCGCGAGGATTCGCCAATACAGCCATTTTGTCACACCCATCACCGAAGAAGGAAACAGCCTTGACCATGTTTCAGTTTATGATTACGGGAATGTAGAACGTGACCTAGATTGGGAACGTTATTTTTCGAGTGTCGAAAATGCGGCAAAGACCGCGTTAAAGCACCCGTTTGCGCTGTTCTTGGGTGGAGATCACAGCGTCACGATTCCGCTGCATCGCGCCTTCAATGATACGCTCGGCAAATCGTTTGGAATTCTACATCTCGACGCACACACCGACCTCTGCGATACCTACATGGGATCGCGTTGGTCACATGCTTGCACAGAACGGCGCGCGCTTGAACTTTCACACATGAAACCGGAACACTTGGTCTTTATCGGAATTCGTTCGTGGGAAGCCAGCGAGATCGACTTCTTACGCGCCAATCCGGGAATTACAGTCCATTCGGCGCGATCAACTCACGTGAACGGGGGCGAAGCTGTTGCTGCTGATGCGGTTGCTAAACTGCGCCATCTTGATGCCGTTTATCTGACACTCGACATCGACGTGCTTGATCCAGCATACGCCCCCGGAACAGGCACGCCTGAATCTGGTGGGCTGACCTCTCGCCAACTAATTGAACTCCTGCGCTTGGTCTTTGCTGAACTTCCCATCAAGGCGATGGATATTGTCGAAGTCGCGCCACCGCTCGATCACAGTGACATCACATCTGTCGCCGCGCTTAAAATCATCTATGAGGTGTTTGGATGGGTGAAGTAATCTCACAACCAATTGCAACGTGGCTGCGCTTTTCTAATTCCCAAATGCCAACCGCTTTTTGTTCTCGATGGCACGTTCACGTACACGGTCAATCTGACTTTGGCTAACTTCGTGTTCAAAACTTCGGAATCCACTCAATTTGAAGCCATGTCGCGCCGCAATTTCTCCGATTTCTACCGCTTGTGCGACGGTGATCTCTTTGCCGATGGTGTAGTCTTCGTAGCGTCCTTCAAGTGCCAACGCCATCGTTTCCGCCATACACGCATAGCTCATGCGCGGAGGAAAGCCAAAATCAAAGTGAAAATCGAGATTCGCGCCCGGTACTTCAACCATTCCTCCTTCGATGACCAGCACATCGTCGCGTTCAGCCGCAACGCGCTTGCTCACATCACGAGGGCGCGCTACATCAAGCACCACCGCGCCCGGTTTGAGATGCTTTGGCTCAATGACAGCGTGAACGGCGCTCGTCACGGCAAGGATCAAATCGGCTTGATAAACCTCGTCCATATCGGTTGTAGCAGTCACGTCCGCGCCTTTACCTTCACATTGTGCGCGCAGCAATTCAAGAGCATCCATGCGCCGTCCGACAAGAATCAAACGGGCGGCATCTCCCGCCAGCATTTCCGCGCAAGTTTTGCCAATCGCGCCCGTAGCTCCGACCACTGCGACAGTACTTGCAGCCATCGAAATATCCATGACTTTTGCCGCTTCACGGATCGCCTCAACCGCCATTGTGACTGTATAACTGTCACCCGTTGTGACAGGGATATTCAGCCGATCCGCAATGGTTCTGCCTGCATCTCCAACAACGGATGTATATGCGCCCAAACCGAGTATTTTCGCGCCGAGTTCTTCCGCCATATGCCCGCAAGCAATAATTTTGTTGTATACGGTTTCAACGGGCAGGGACATCATAGTAGGCGGGGTGAACGGGCAAGCGATGAACCAGCCTTTGACTTCACGTCCGCTGCTCACCGACTGTACGCCCGTAATTTCCGAGAGATAGACTGGTGGGAAAAAGCGCGAAAAGAAGTTGATCTGCCCTTCGGTCAAGATTTTGCCGAGTAACGGATATTTCCTTGAAACATCTTTCTTAATCTGAATCGGATGAATGATAAACGCAAACGTATCTTCTATCATTGTTCGCCTATCGGGCTTTTTGGGTAGCGATCACCACGATTCATCGCTGGGTTGATCTTTTTCTTTACCACTGGGGTAATGGCGCTTGTGGTGTGATTCCGTGCCTAAGAAGTGATGGTCACTTTCGGCATAACCAATGCTGCGGCTTATCACACGGCGCGATGGAGACGCAACCAACACCACATCCGATTCGATCATTCGTCCGGGGAACATCACCATGCCGGAACCGATACGGCAGTTGTGACCAACCGCGCTCCCCAGCACGATCTGCCCGACTTCTTCGAGTTCGCCATGCATATTCACAGCACGGATGGGCTTTTGTTCGACCAAATTAAAATCGGTGAAAGTGCTGCCCGCCCCAACGAAACTGTTGCGACCAATGACGCACATTTGCAAGCAGGTGTTTTGCGCGATGATGGTGTTTTCCATGACAGCAGTAAGGTAAAGCGCCGCGCGGAACGGCAAGAAACAACCGCTGCCAATGGTGCTAAACATGAGGGTGCAGCTATCGTCGATGGTGACGTTATCACCTATGGTGCAGTTGTCGATAAACACACCGGGTCCAATGTTGCAGTTATCGCCAATGTAGGCGGGTCCTGTAATCACGGCGGTAGGATGAATATTGGTATTCTTGCCAATGTGAATCACGCCGGAAGTACTCAACAACTGCTTTTGTTCCAAAATAGCGCGCCATAACAAACGCAGTTGAAAGAAAGCATGTTCTTTTGCGCGACGATCAAAGCGACGTGCCCGCCCAAACAACCCGTAGATGATGCTGGCGAAGTAGACATGCACCCAGCTTTCGATACCGACTGCCGCGCGCATCGTTCCGTAGTGAGTCAACGCCCCCTGCTCCATCGTCATGAAGTCGGGAACGCTGTAAAAGCCCATTTCTTCGCTTTCACTTTCGACGACGATGGGTGTGATCTCTGGCGTATATGCCGAAGGAAAATACCATAAATCGAGCAGATAAATCGGTTTACCGCTGCTGTCAACGCCACGCTCGTAGGTTGTGGCTAAGGGGATGCTGTAAGTGCGAAACGCCGCATCGCTCTGCGGAATTGCGGCACGGCACGCCCGTCCACTTTTGAGCGCCTGCTCGACAAAAAATGCGAGAAATTCCGCATCAAACCATAAACTATCGCGGTAGACAATCGCGGGTCCCTGCACCATCCCCAATTCGCGCCGCGATGTGAACGTATTTCCAAGTGCCAAACTTTGTCCAAAATATTCGGTCAGCACATCTTCATGATGAATTTTCAGCGGCTTAGTGCCAATTGTCAGCAAACTGGCAGGTTGGTTAAAGGGCGGCACATTACGCGAATCTTCGATGATGTAGCGGAGCATAGCGGCGCTCTCCTGTTATTCTGAACCGGACGATTTATCTGTAAGCGGCGCGTTAAACGTTCGGCAGCTGTGGAGTGGCGTTGTTGAGAAAATCGCGCACCATCGCGTGAAACCGTTCGCGTTCGTCCAGCATGGGGAAATGTTTCGATCCCTCAAAAACTTCGACACGGCTGCTCTGCAAATACTGCTTGAGCACTTTCGCTTGACCGGGATCGACGATGTTATCACGCTTGCCATAGATACCAAGCACGGGCATTTGGATTTCACCCAATCGCGGGCGCAGATCGGTTTGGCGAAGCGTATTGATACTCTCGAAAAACGGCGCAACCGTGAGCTTACTCACATCGGCGGTCAGCATATCCCCGATCAGCTTGCCGTCTTTACCGAGAAAGTTCGAGTATACACGCAAAAATGGGCGAAAACTGCTCTGGAAAACTGTATATGCCAATGGGGTTGTTTTGCCCAAGCCGATCCAACCGCGATAGGCTGCCAGTTTCAACAGTGGACTCAACGACGATCCTTGAATGGGCGACCCAACAACGATGACTTTGACCACTTTTTCGGGGTAGCGGATCGCGGCATTGAGCGCGACTGTCCCACCCATCGAATGCCCGACCAGCGGCGCTTTGATGATCCCCATGCGATCCATAAATTGGCTGACCATGAGGACAAAATTATTGACAGAAAAACTTGTACCTTGTGAGGAAGATACGCCTGATTCGCCAAAGCCCAAAAAGTCTAGGGCATACATGCGGAATTCTTTGCCCAACACCTCAATGGTGTTGCGCCACAATTCCCACGAATTCAACCACCCATGTAGCAGTAAAACAGGGCGACCCCTACCGTGAGCTTCATAGTGGATGATGCCCTGTTCCGTCACCAGCGTTGGCACGAGCGTATTTACCTTACAGGTTGATGAAAACAGCCGAGCATGGGGCGAAACTGTTCGCGCCCCATACCACTAGCTTTCCATTTCTTCGAGAATGCTGTACAGCAGTTCCAACAGCACCGTCTTGACGCTCTCCTTGTTGCGCGCAACACAGGGGAGCAGCTTCACATCGGGGTCAATGCGGAGCGCGATGCGTAAATCGTCCGTATTCCAAGCGTCGGCTTGGTCTTGCTTGTTCGCAGCGACGACATACGGGGTGGGCGCATATGCGCGGAAAGTTTCGAGGATACTTTTCGCCTCGCGGAACGTTTCCGGCTTGGTGCTGTCCACCATCACGACAAAACCCAACATGCCTTCTGCCAAAATTTCCCACATGAAATCAAAACGGCGCTGACCGGGCGTGCCGAACAGATAGAGTACCAGATCGTCGTCGACCGTGATACGCCCGAAGTCCATCGCCACTGTTGTCGCTTCTTTGACCTGACGTTCGGCTTCAGACGTAATTTCGCGTTCCGTCGAGACCACGTCGATTTCGCTAATGGAGCGAATGAACTCGGTCTTGCCGGAACTGAACGGTCCCGTGATGACCATTTTCACTGTTTGCATGGCTGCCCGCTCTTCCCGTACCTGCCGCCGGACGGCTGTCCACCGGACTTTGAATGATGGATGATAAGTGTAGGTGCCTAAATGTTACGAATACGCTCAATCAAACGATTGACAACGGTCTTTTGAACTTGTGGCGCGCGCGACGCAGGACGTGGCATTCCCGGTTTTACACCCGGCTGCCCTTCCATCGTCGGTGGCTTGACCAGTTCCACCAAACCCGCCTGCTCCAAGCCGTACACAATACGCCGAATTTCAATCTCGGTCATATTGTTCGCTTTGGCAATTTGGCGAATAGTGTTCTTCGGGTTAACGAACGACACCACACGCCATTCTTCCACGCTTAAGTGAATGCCCTTGAATTTTTCACGTGGATTTTCTGGAAACTTCAGCGCCATATCGAGATTGGGCAGATGTGAATTCAACTGCTCAATTTCGCGGATACGGCGCGCGCCTTCAATGATGACATTTTCAAGGTCAATTGGCACAAGGATGCGATCCGCACCCGGCAGCATATTGTCTTCAAACCGGAATGGACCTTCCGACCACGTCAAAAGGTTATATACCACATCGAGCGTGTGCTGTTGAATTGCGCCGACCACATCTTTTTGCGTGACATAATTGGCATTGATGAGCAGCAGCGCGAGTGCTTTGTCCGTCGTGTTCTTTGCACGTTCGCGGATGATGCGCGCTTGCTCATCGGTCAATTTGCCCGCTTTGTTCAGCACCGAGACGAGATTGCCATCTTGATTGATTAACCCGGCGGAGATTAACTTGCCCGTTTTGAACGCTACTTTGGCACGTTCTTTACCGGGAGCCATCTTTTCCGCGCCGAGTGCGTCTTTTTCCCCAGTACGCACGCCGTCGAAGATGGTGAGGGTTCCCGTCTTGCCGGCGAGGTTGATGAGGTTGAGCAATTGTGTAGTGCTAAAATCTCGCAAGTTGCCCTGAAGCGGCATAGACCAAACCCTTTACGCCCGCATAATTGGGACTGATTATAACTTTCGCCCAAAAGCGAGTCAACCACCCTACAAATCCCCTATCATTCTACACTGACTTGTTTTTTCGCAAACATTGAGTGTATGAAGTTGTGTGAAATTCGTATGGGTCAATGGCGTTTTGAAGCGAAAACCACTAAATCGCAATCCAATTCCCAAGCCATTGGATAGAAGGTAATTTTCCCTTTACAGCACTAAACAGCCGACGAACAGCTGTCCAGAAATCACACACACGCGAGGCGTTCAGCCAACGCTAGATATTGACTGTCATATGTAGTAGGACGATTGAATTCTTCGGCGATTTCATAGCCGCGCTTGAGCAGGGCATCATCAAAGTGCAGGGTCACGGGATAGTTTAACATCGGATCACGCGCGGCTCGCCCATCTTGTCCGGTCACTCGATTTTGATAGACAGCTTTGCGAGCAACAGCTAACAATTCATAGCGAAGCAAAGTGGGCGCGTGAAGCGTGATCTGTGCCCGTTGAAGTTGTTGAAACAGCCCTTTCGCTTGAGGACTTAGCGTTTCGACGTAAACACTCGCAATAAACACCCCAGAATCAACGACGGCATTGCTCAAGATTCTTCCTCACGCAGTTCATCCAAAAGCGCGAGCGCTCTAACTGTTCCTTGAGCGCCAAGCTGCGCGCGTATTTTCGTCTGCAAGGCATCAACGGTTGCCCACCAACGATCGTAATCAAATGTGGAGTGTGCATCAAGCGTCAGCGTCTTTAAAACACACTGCTTCACAGCAGGTTCAAGCCGTTGAAACTTCTCGATAATCTCTCGCTCTAACGCGCTCATTCAGTACATCCTCGCTTTTGGCAGATGTATTCATTCTACTTGGAATTGCAGCCGTTAGCGTGCCGAATCAGATGCCCATGCCAACATAAACGAGTATCATAGAAGTAGAACATTTCGTATCCAACGAAAGCAAAATGACCATGTCCTATCAATATATGCAGATGGGCATCTCCGCGGTACAGGCGGGCAGTCTCGAAGAAGGCGCACGCCTGCTCCGATTGGCAATCCGCAGCGCTGAACTCAGCAACCAACTGCGCGCAATTGCCTATATGTGGTTGGCGGAAACTATCACTGATCCGCAGCAGAAACGCGCCACCTATCAAGAAGCGCTCAACGCTGATCCCGCTAATGAGGACATTCGGCGGCGCGTTAGTCAATATCTCGCTTCGACACTGCCACCGCCGCCTGCCATACCGCCAGAAATGCCTTTGCAGGGATCAACTCCACCGCCGCCGCCATCACAGCCACTTGGATACACATCCGGTTATGGTTACAACTACGCACAATCTCAATCCCCCGCGCCACAACCCATGCAAAGCCGTCCACAGCCGCACTCGGTGCAAACGTCGGGGAGCACCGGCACAGTGATGGATTACGTGGTCACTGTGATCGGCGGACCAAATGGCACAGGCACAGGATTTTTTCCCACAGCACAGCCCATCATCGCTACAACGCGCTATGTCGTCGGCGGCGCGGAGCGCCTCACCATCGAACTGAGTCCGGGTCGGCAGATGTACGGTACAGTGGTACGCACGTTTAGCGACTACGATCTCGCGCTTGTCCGCGTTGATGCTGTGCCGCCTTCAATGCTGCCTATCATCCCCATGCCGCGTCTGCCCGACGAAGCGATCTTCCACCTCATCAGCTACAATGGTCAAGCAGTTCGCGGAACACATCGTCCGACCAAGCGCGTGATGGCAGCGCATTGGATTCCGACAGATTTAACGACACTGCCCGACAGCGGCGGCAATCCCATGTTTGATGAGCGCAACTATCTGGTTGGAATGATGACGCGCAATACTAGCCGCAGCAGTTCGCACTTCTTCGGCGTGTATATCACGCTTATTCGACAATGCATCGACGCTTACCTGCATGAAGTTAGCAGCGCGCGCGTGATCTACTGCGCTCAATGTGGATCGAATAGTAAGGCGGCAGGGGCAGGCTTCTTCTACTGCGAAGTGTGCGGATCGCTCATGCCCGCTTTTGCACAGGCGGCGCGTTATCCCATCCCGCAAGCAGAAGGGTATTACAATCCCGGTCATGGGGTACGCTGCACCAACTGTCAATCGACAGTCGGGTTTCATCAAGGAAAATGTTTGCGCTGTGGTCAAACGCCGCAAGTTCAAGTTTAGCAAATAGGGATTTTGAGGAGTGAAGAAGCATGGCATTCTTTAATGCGCGCCGCCAGCAGCCCCAAAACACATCTAATATTGAACGACACGCGGCAACCGTCGAACAGATTTTGCTCGGCATCGGCGTGGACGCGCAGCAAGCACGTATGACCACTGCCGACGGGTATGGCTGGAGCTTTCAGCGCGGGTCAGCCGTGATTGAAATCTATATCTCGCAAAAGGACACAGCGGGCTATCTACAAGTGCTGTCACCAATCATGCACCTGCCGATGACCAATCTGCTGCCCCTGTATCGCCGCTTGCTGGAATACAACTTGCAATTGACGAACGCGGCTTTGGGCGTGTATCTCGACATGGTATATCTGTTCATAGAGCGTCCCCTTGAAGGATTGGACGCGAACGAAGCCAACCAGATCATTAACAACATCGCTGAGTATGCCGATGATCTCGATGATAAATTGGTTGGGGAGTTCGGTGGTCGGCTGTACTCACGGATATAGTTCACTGTAGATGTTGTAGGGGCACGCGGAACTTGTTCCGTCCGTGCCCGCCGCTTTTTTGCGGTGAATCTATTTGGCGGCATGTCCCAACAATGCGCGTATCCCCCGCCACAACTGCCCACCATATGCGCCGAAGCCGATAATGAGCATCATTGTGCCGAGCAACAGCGGCACATTCTGCGACTCGTAGAAGTATAAAATCGGCTCAGTGATGGGTGCTGTCTCGGTGGAGGTGGTATTTATAATCCACGCCCAATAAAGCGGCACACCGATGCCCGCCGCTGTCACCAGCGCGGACACCCACGCCGGAAGCCGGATCATCACGGGAATCGCCATCCCTATCGCTGTGCCAATCGCCACGTAGCGAAGATTATCGCCGGGTTCAAGCTGCAAGAAGAACCAGCCAAATGCCGCCCATGTCAGCCAGCCAAGCGCATAACCGATAACGGCGCTGACCAATCCGCGCCCCCACCAATGCCAAAAGCGCCGCAGACGACTAGGGAATTCAGACGCGAATAAGACCAGCAAGCCGATGAACACCCCAAACGTTAGCCCAATGGAGATGATGAGACCGTAGCGACCCGGATCGAGAAATGCTACGCCGGGCGTTGAATCCCACACATACAAGCTCATTGCCAGCCAGCCCCCTACCGCTGCGATCAAAAAGCGCCATGCCAACTGAGATGGGTTGTCGAGCAAGCGGCGCGCAGTATTCGCCAGCCACGCACCGATTCGACGATTCAAGCCGACTTCAGTGGGCAATGAGGCGGCTTCATCACGGATTAAACCGAGCGTGCGCCCCAGTGAACGCCGTGACGTGCTGCCTGCTTTGTGCGCGTCGATCAAGTGACGTACTGCGGCATCTGACCCCACACGACCAATGACTCGCGCAGCATAATCGGCAGTATCTGGGTGAGCGGAATCGAGCGCCGCATTTGCCAGCACACCATCCACCTGTGGCGAAAATGCCACCCCGCGCCAGCAGTCCTGATTGACGGGATCATCGAGTAATGCCAACATGCCGCGTGGTGAGGGAACAGCCGCCAAGCCGCGGACTTCGAGTACCCGAATCGCCGCGCGGCGTACTGTATCATTGACCTCGTTTTCGATGAGGGCGGCAACGGCGTTGGCGATCTGCGGCGGCTGGCTGTCGGGTAAAGCTTCCAAGCGTTCGAGAGCGCGAATACGCGCGGGAGCGTTCTGGCTGCGGATGGTGTGCAGCGCCACCCACCGCCGCGATTCGTCGGTGAGCTTTCCCCACCAGTGATCGATTTCGTAATCGTATTCCAAAGCGCCGCGCAGCAGCATTTGCATCCCCGATTCATCGACATTCAAGCGGTATTCGTCGGCACGTGTGTAGAAGTCGTTCAGCAGCGTGAAATGGGTTGCACCGAGCAAGAATCGCCCTTGACCACCCGCCCATACTCGTCGCGCTCGCGTGTAGATGAGTACAGCTTCGCGGCGCGCGGCAGCATCCGTGCCTTCGGGAAGATCGGTTTCATCGGCTGATTCTTCGAGCGCGAGTTCAAGATCAAGCGATGACTCGGCGCTCAAGCGCGCGCGGTTCATCGTGTTGATGATGTTTAGAGGTGTTGTTGGCGACACATTCGGCGGGACAGCCTTCAACGAGGAAGCGAACTGCACAGTTTGGGCTTCTTCGGCAGATTTGTCTATCGCTGATGGGAGCGGGTCGGTTTGCGTCATGTCCGGGCTTGTAGGCGACAGGTCTTTTGCTTCTGGAGCGGGAAGTTTGCCTGCTTTAATCAAGTCGGCTGTTTCCGCCATTTCATCGACGCGCATGGTTTTCATGTAGCCTAACTGCTCGACATCCAAAGCAGTTTTGGTTCGCAGCCCTTCGTCAATTTCCGGTTGTGCAGGGTTGACCGTTTCGGGCTTTTCGATGCGGCTGTCGAATGCAGCTGTATTGAATGCTAGTGTCCGTGCTTGATCAGGATTGGCAGGGGTTGTCGCTGCCTGAAAGGGCTTGGTACGCCCAACGCGAGTAGTGGGGTTCAAGCCCATGGCGCTCATCGTCGCTGTGGAGAGTGATCCGCCAAGCATCGCCTGTTCGAGCGCGAGATAGACTTCCATAATGCTTTGCGAACGCTTCTGAAGGTCGAGCTGTGTTCCCTTACGAAGCACTTCGGTGATGTCCGCCGCGATGGTTTGCGGATCAAGGTTTATCATGGGAAGTTCAACGAAGCTCTGCAACTGCCTGATCGCGAGCGGAGAAGCGCCATCAAATGGCAGCCGACCAGAAATCATGTGGTAGAGCATGACCGAATAGCTGTATACGTCGGCGCGGAGATCAAGCACGTTTGCTGTGAGCTGTTCCGGTGCCATGTACAGCAGCGTACCTGAACCGGGGTTGATCGCGCGTCCTTCGGGTCCCATGACGGTTGCTAAGCCGAAGTCCGCGAGATAGGGTGAACCGTAACTGTCGAGCAGGATGTTCGACGGTTTGAGATCGAGATGAACGACTTTGTTTGTATGGGCGTAATCGAGCGCCTGAGCGATAGGACGAGCAAGGCGCATGACTTCTTCAATGGCTAATGCCCCGCTCTCCAGCAGACCTTCAACGGATCCACCGGGGACATAGCGCATGACGATGTACAACTGCCCTTGATATTCACCGAAGTCGTAGATAGGGAGAATATGCGGGTGTTCCAAGCGAGCGATGGTACGCGCTTCTCGCTCAAACAACTTGACCGGATCCATGTCGTTGGACAAGTTGCGAGCGATGGTCTTGATGGCAACCGTGCGGTTGAGCCGCTTATCGCGTGCTGACCACACATCCGCCATGCCGCCGCGCCCGATATGTTCGATGACACGGTAATGCCCGAATTCTACGCCTACATCCATCCATGCCGCCTGTTCTACGGGGAAAAACCGCCGCTCTATGCAGTATGTAGTATAGCGGGTTTCGCCAAGCCTGCGCGCAGGTAGGAAGAAATCATTAAGAGCCGGGTGAAGTATTGTCGTCCATGTCCTTTGATTTCCGACCTGAGCAATTTTTTGAGCGATGCGATGCACTGGAGCGTTGATTATATTAGAACTTATGTGCTAGTTACATAAACGTGGCAAATTTATGATGCGGAAGGAATTGGGCAGAATTGACGATGGAGCGGCGAAGCATTAAGACGCGCAGGTTTTGGTGTGACATGACTGCGATGTTGAAAAGTATGACGCTTTGAGGTGGCACAGAGACACTTTTGATCAAGGGCACACGAGAAACACTCATCCGGCATTGAACGTAAGTGGTAGGATTTGTGTTAATCTTCGTGTGGAAACACATTAAAAACGGTTTGAATGGTGACGATGATGCTGTGGATGCTGCGGTTTACTGGTATTTTCGCGATTGCTGTTTTACTAAGTTTAGGGTCTTCTATGCACGCGCAAGACTCCGCGAGTGAAATTCGTTATCCCCGTGATGCGGCGGCGCTGGCGGCACACTTTGGGAGGATGGGGGTGGAAAACGCAGAAGTGACACCTGATCCACTGGCAGTGATTCCCGATGTTACGCCGATTTACCGTCCCGGCGATATCGAGTCATTTTTTGTTTCTAAAGCAGATGAAACAGCGCCGACACGGATCAACGCAGTGTTGGCGACTTCGGCGGCGAATATTTACATTTGGGTGGAAGAAGGCACGACGTTCAGCGGCGTGAGGTTTAACCGACTAGCACAGAACTTGAGCGCGATGGTCGAAATCTTCTCGATGCGTTCAACGTTCAGCGATGGCACGACGATCCCCGGAGTGGGAACAGGATTTTCGACAATAGATGAAATGCCTGTGCCGGACGTGGACAATGATCCGCGCATCTACGTGATTTATACGCGAAATGCGCTGACGGATGATGGAGCGAACTACAACCCGATCCACAGTATGCCTGTGCTGTATGCGCCCGCCGGAATTAGCAACCAGCACGAAACGATCATCGTGAACATGCGTGATTCTGATACTGCTGCGCTGGAAGGCGATATTTACTTCGTGCAAATCGCACGCGCGCTGTACGAGATGATTTTGAGCCGCAGCAACCCGACACAGCCAGAATGGCTGGCTGAAACCATGAGTACATGGCTGCTGATGCAAATCCTTGAGCAGCGACTGCAAAACAACGAGATCGTGCAGTTTTTGGGCAATCCAGATATTTCGCTGACATCGCCTATTCCATTGAATAACGCGGGCGCATACGGGGCGATGCAGCAGTTCTTCGCAGGATATTTGATGCAGCGATACGGCGAAAGCCTTGTCACACGGTTATATACCCAAGCGGGCGAACTAGACTCCGCGATGAGCGCGCTTGATGCGGCGTTCGCGGCGGCAAATGTCATTGATCCCTCAACAGGCGCGCTTGTGACGGCGCGCGAAGCATTCACAGACTTTGCGATTGCCAACATTCTTGATGCTCCGATTGGCGATCAACGCTACTCGCACACGCTGAACGCACTTCAGCAGGGACAATTCGCCGCTTTTGAGGAAATTGACGCGCTAGATGCGACATACACCGATTTGACAGTGAGCCAGTTTGGCACGCGCTACTTTTTGTATACATCGGCAGGTGGTGAAACGGTAAACATACAGTTCGATGGATCGCCCACCGTGAACCGCCTGAACATGCCGGACAATCGTGACGCAGTTGATGCGTTCTATTGGTCGGGAAATGCTGCGGATGAACACCGCCGGATGTACCGAGCAATTGACCTAACGGATGTGAATGAAGATACGATTACGCTGACATTTGATGCATGGCACGATCTACGCGCTTACTGGAATTACGGATATGTCACGGTCTCTACTGATGGCGGAAGTACATGGTCTATTTTGACACCAGATGCGCTTGAAACACGTAATCCGTATGGCGCGGCGTATGGCGCGGGATTCACAGGAATTAGCAGCCCTGAGCGGGTGCGTCCGGCGGCCTATATAGGTGTGAACCTGAGCAGCGATCTTCGCACCATCGCACAGATTGTCCCAGATGCGCCTGCCGATGAGGCGGGACTACGCGCGGGTGATGTCTTTATTGGAACCAGCGAGAGCCGATGGACAGATGACGTGACACTGGTCAGCTTTTTGAGCGCGTATGAAACAGGCGAGCGCGTCAACTTTATCGTTCAGCGGGGTTCACAAGCCTTCCAAGTTCCAATCACATTGGCAGCACATCCCGCGCGCGTGATTGTGCCTGATGCGCTGTGGCTGCCATATACTGTTGATTTGAGCGCATATCGTGGGCAGAGCATTTTGATCGGCTTTGAGACTGTGACAATGCCTGTGCGCGATGATTCAGGTTTGGCAATCGATAATCTCGCCATCGACGCGATTGGATGGGAAGATGCGGGCGATACTCCTGATGAGTGGACGATGCACGGGTGGCAATCAGTTGATAATCGTCTGCCGCAGACATTCATGCTGCAAGCGATCACGACAGGCACAGCGGGTAATCCGCCGCGCGTGATCCCACTGATTGCACCCGGAAGTGTCGAAACGAGCGGGGAATGGCGTATTCGATTGGAAGCGGACGAAACGTTGGTGCTGATCACGGCAGGATTGAATGATCAAACGTTAGAGCGCGCATCGTTCGCGTTGACGCTCACATCGGATGTGGTAACGCAGTAAGGGTTAGCCGCCCTGATAGGGAAAGACCTCAAAGGTATTGCGGGCGGATGCCTGTGCGGATTCGAGCGCGTCCACGTCAATGAATGTGCCAAACGTATCCGGCACAGCGCGGGTGAGCGCCGCCATCATGCGAAGTGTGATCAACTCCGACGGATGGAGAACGTCCATAAAGTCGATTTCTTGCGCGCCAAACTGCGCTGGATCGCTGTAATCAAAAAGCGAGTATCCATGTGACGCGAAGATCGATTGCAAGCGCGGTACGACTGATAAATAATTATCGTTGTTTTGCAGCGATGAAATATGCGCGTACATACGCGGGGAAACAGGCGGCAAAACCCCGATCACCTGCGTGCCATGAGCGGCAAATATCGACAAGGCGCGGTCTAGAGCAACGAATTCAGCTTCATTCATGTGGTCGCTTTCCAGCGCTACATCGTACTGCTGCACATCGTCATTGATGAGCGCAAGAGAAGGATCGAGAACGAGGTCGCCGCGCTGCAAACTGCCATCGGGTCGAAAGCCGCTTGACACCTGCACAGCACGAATTCCTAAGACAGGGGCTTGGTAGACGTTTTCCTGCGGGTTGAGCATATCGGGCAGAGTGACATACCCCTGAAAAAGCCGCTGCATAGCACGGTTATGACCGCTCAAAATGTCATTGATATTCAGCGACATGAACTCGTTGGGGTCGGCGGTGGTGTAGAACGGGATGGGCGTTACATAGAGCAGTGAATCGAGCGAGAGGATAACCAAACGTGGGAAGGATTCGGCGGGGATGCGCGACAAGAACATCTCCAATTCTTGCCCATTCAATGCAGGAATACTGGCGTTGTAGAAGCGCCCATCAAAACGGTTGAAAAATTCGCGCCGAAACTGCAAAGCGCGCGATGAACCGATCACCATGACTTCGGGCTGAATGGCTTTTGTGGAGAGCAGTTTGAAGGCAAATGAAGTGCTTAAATCGGTCACGCCATAAAGATAAATTTCGCCGCCGCGCTGACGTTCAACGGCCATGGGCACCGGGAGCGCCTCTCCCGACTTGATTGACAAGCCAACAAAAGCGATATAGATCACCCCAAGCGGGGCAAGAAAAATGACAACACGGATAAGAAAGTGATAGAGTGGTCTCATACGCTCTGTTAATGGCTCAAAACTGGAAGTAGATGAAAGCTTGATTTAGTCCGGTATAGAACAGGGCAAACACAATCGCGGCAGACAGCCCATAGTACACTGCCCAGCGTGGGACACGCGGCAGCTTTTGAATCACCGTGACAAATTCACCGTTTGTTTGCTTGATTAAATAATCTGTGATGAGCAGTCCCACGCACAGGGCAATCGACAGCCAAAACTCGATCATTGGCGGCAGCACAGCATCGTTAAATGGTGTAAACAACCGTGTCGTGCCATCGCTGAAGTTCAGTACGTTCTGGTAGATATATGCCGCTTGTCCTAATGAGGATGAACGGAACAAGACGACTGAGAAAGCGATCAGGGTGTAATTGACCGCCCAACGCGCAAAAGACGGCAGCAGCATGGGTTTGCCTTTACGACGTTTGTCGAGCCATGTTTCAATGCCGACCAAGATCGCTTGTGAACCCCCCCACGCCACGAATGTCCATGCCGCGCCATGCCAAAGACCAATGAGCAGAAAAACAACCGCAGAGGGAAGCACGGTTGCAAAAACGCTCTTTTTGTCGATGTTAAAGCGGGGATAGACACTGCTCCGCAGTAAACGCGCTAACGGAACATACACGTAATCGCGGAACCAATACGAGAGTGTGATATGCCAGCGCGTCCAAAAATCGCGGACGTTGAGCGCGTTCAAGGGCTGGCGGAAGTTTGTGCTGAGCTTAAAGCCAAGCACGCGCGCTGTGCCAACAGCAATATCCGAATAGCCGGAAAAATCGCAGTAGATTTGAATGGTGAAGAAGTAAATCGCCGCGAGCATAGGCAGCCCTTCGTACTGTCGGGGCGAGTTATAGACAGCGTTGACATAGAGCGCCAAGCGATCCGCGATGACCATCTTCTTGAACGCGCCCCAAAGGATCAACTGCAAGCCTTCGATGGCGCGCGCGGTATCAAATTTGTGTTCAATCGAAAACTGGGGAAGCAGGTCTTTGGCGCGTTCGATGGGACCGGCAACTAACTGGGGAAAAAAAGAGATAAATGTGAGAAAGCGTCCGAGATGTTTTTCGGCTTTGGCATCGCCGCGATATACGTCGATGGTGTACGCCATCGACTGAAAAGTGTAGAAGCTGATGCCGACAGGAAGCAGCACATCAAGTCCGCTGATAGCATAGGGTATCCCGAACAACCCGAACATCGCCGCTATATTGTCGTTGAAGAAATTGAAATACTTGAAGATGCCAAGAGTACCCAAGTTGATGGCAATGCTGAGAACCAAGTACATGCGCCGACGCGATGTATTCGCGGGGTCCGTTGTGGCGATTTTCCATCCCGCGTAGTAATCGACTATGGAGCTGAACACCAGCAGGATGAGATAATTGGCGTTCCAATAACCGTAAAAGAGATAGCTGGAACAGAACAGGAGAATCCAACGCAGCCGAAATGGAAGCGCGAAATAGAGCAGCAGCACCGACACGAACAGGACGACGAATTCGACAGAAATGAAAGACATGCGGTGATCTCTCAACGACGTGATAAATCGGTGACATTTTACACAACAATATGACATTATGCTCAAAACAGTAATTAGATGGCAAAAAAGCCGCCTAATCATTCAACTAGGCGGCTTGAAGATGGATGCAAATGAGTGCGTGTTTAGCGGTTAGGAGCGTGTGCGCCCGCGAAAATATCCATGCACGAAGCGGTAAAATTCGAGGGTGTTTTCGGGACGCTGGCGCTGGCTGTCGAGCTTTTTGGTTGTGCCGTTCGATTCGAGCAGGGTTTTGACTTCGATCTTGTTGGTGATGAGCAGAATCATCTCGGAGATGCGCTGCAAGTCGAGGGTGAGATCGGCTACAAGTTCACGGCGTTCGTGGAGGGGAATATCGCCCCACAAGCTTTCGATTTCGCCGTTGAGCGCAGCGGGTTCAACTGAAATGCGTCCGCTGAAAGGGAAGGTAAGGAGCGCGTTTTTCAACAGACGAGCGATGATTTGCAGTTCGCGCAGAAGCGCGGTTGCGGTGCGGTCTCCCAACGGGTGATTGTCGATACCCCGTTCGAGCTTGACGAAGATGCGCTGTCCACGCCCGAAATAGCCACTCATCACGCGGAACATATCTAGAACGCTTTGCGCGGGAGTGCGCGCATCAAGCAGTGATTGAATGGTTTCGTCGTTATCTTTGGGACGGTTGGAGCGATGCTGCTGCGCTAACCCGCCTATGAACTTGATGATATCGAGAAGCGAATCGGCGATAATTTTACGGTCAGCATCGCTTAAGCCGCCGCTTAATGCGTCCAAGTCACCAATCAATGTATTCAAGAGCGGGAGACGGCTTCGGTCAGCGAATGCCGAACCGGTGTCTTGCAGGAAATTCGCGGTGGTGTGGAGCGCGTAAGCGTAGTCGGCAATGTTTTCGCCGCCAAGCAGCCGACGGACAATATAAGTCGCTTTGAGGGCTTCAAGGATGGGTTCACCAAGCGTGCCCAGTTGATTGGTGGCGATACGGGCAGTCGCTTCGTCGCACGCGCGGATAAAACGGCGCAAGTTCTCTAAGCCGCCTTTGCGCGCTTCTTCGGCGGCTTCAACTTGCGAATCGCGGTTGTTGTTCCACTGTAGGGCGCGATACATCTCGGTCATGGGGGCGATGCCTTGTTCACCCATGCGGGCGGCAGGCATCGCCATCAAACTAGCCACACTCACCGCGCTTTTCACGTCTTGTTGGCTGCAATGGAAGCGCAGAAGTTCAAGCAGCAGATCGATGGGAACAGCTTCAGTGACTAAGCGATGTTCGAGCATCAAGGCGGTGAGTTGGTTGGCGATGGGCTTGAGCGCAGGCGACCATTGGTGCTGTTGAAGCGCGCCAAAATGCGCCATCACCAGCGGGAGCGCGCGTACTCCCTGTGCTGCCAGTGTAGATAAAGCTTCGGGAACATTTCCCGGCAGAATAGGCGTGCCCGCGAACAGCGTGCGAACCATCGCGGCGTATTCAAGCTGTTTGCCGCTGGGATACAGCACGCGCCCGTGCCGATTGAGTTCCGCCGCCAATTCGCTGTAAGCGCGGCGGCTCAAGAGAATTTGCAGCAGATAACGCGGCGCATCATCGCTTAGACGAGAGAGTGCGGTATCGTCCGAGAATTGGTGAACGAGATGACGGAGTACCCCATCATGCGCTTCCCCCCACGAGGTGACCGCTGCCTGCGCCAGCCCTGCCAATGCCTGTGTATCGAAGGCATCCAAGCGCCCCATGTGAAGCGCCATTTCCGCCAAGCGAATGAGCATGAGCGCGCGCCACGATGCGCCAAATTCAAGCGCCGCCTGCGCCATCAAACCGGGAGTCGCCGGGGTGGTCACTTCGGAATTTAAGTAGGCGATTAAACGTGAGAGGCTGCGCGGAAGCTGCGCCAATAAGGGTTTGAGACTGACGAACCGCTGCCAATGATCCGCCGGAAGGGAGCTTGCGCCCAAGACCATCGCGGTTTGCGCCAGTGTCGGATCGCTTGCCGCCAGCGGGAGCGCGATTTCGAGTAAGCGCGGGACAATCAAACGGGCTTCGATGACGTTAGAGGCTTCGCGCACCTGATGAAGGAATAAGTTCATCGCTTTGGTATCGCGGGTGCGTACCAATGACTGTGCATAGGTGAGCGCGGCGCGATGCGCCATCTCGATCCAGTACATGCCGCGAAAACCGGATGGATGGGCTAACCAGCGCACGAGCGCGCGATAAACGCGGAGCGATTTTCCGCTGGCGGCAAGTTCGCCCAACTGGTCAAGAATCGATTGTTCGAGCGGGGCATTTCCACGAACAACCACCAGCAGATCGGCGTTTTCGGCTTCGTCGGTTGCCATGATGAACGCCAGCAGGTGACGCACGTAGTTCAAGCGCATTTCGTCGGTGAGGGTGGGGTCTTCGCCTAAGACGCGCGCCGCTTCTTTCGCTTCAATAGGGAGCGCGTTGGTCACCGCGTTGTCAATGGTGAGGCGATAGGACGCATACTTGAGCGCATCCGCGAGATTTTCGCCACGACGTATACGCCATGCCGCGACGGGCGTGAGCGTGTTGGTCTGCTGGACAACGAGTTCGGTATCCAAGCGCAGTTGGCTGCGTATGAAGCGGGCGTATTCGTTTTCTGGTTTCGCGCCTTCGGCTTTTAGCGCGCCCCATTGATAGACTAGACTGTTTTCGGGGATCGGTGTGTCGTCAGTGATAAACTTAACCTGCGCTGAGGCGATGGTCGCGTTGTTGACATGAAGGGCGAAGGTCACGCCGAAGCGCGCGGGATGTGGTAAAAGCGCCAACAGTCCTTCGACCAAGCCGAGCCGCTGCGCGTAATCAGCGGGAGCGCTTTTGATAAGCACAGGCACTCCGATAATGACACTGGCTAACATCGCTTCAATCACATCCATGCGATCACGAGTCGCAGTCATCAGCTTAAGCATTGAATCCTGCTGCGCGCTTGAGGACGGCGGTTCGTAAGGGGGAAGTGTCAGCTTGGGCAGCGTAGAATCGGTGCGTTCAAAGGTGGGCATCTTTTGTTCAAGCAGCACGTTCAGCGCCGTGAGATTTCCGCCCAAGCCGCGCAGAAGTTCTACCGGCAGCACGATATAATGGCAGATGACTTGCCCTTGGTCTCCGACCTGAGATTGGACCAAGACATAGGGAGTCTGTTTGCCGCCGCGCACCAGCGCTACCGACAGCATCGGGTTTCCACGCACGGGCAGGATACGCGCCGCCGAGACAATTTCCGAGAAATGCTCGGATTTGACACCAGCCGAAAGCGCGAGCAGCCGCAGTTCACCCTGCGGCTTGCCATCGCGCACGACTTGACCATAGTAGAAATGTTCGAGAGTATACGAAGCAACACTCACGTTTTTTTACTTTCTTCGCTTTTGCACAGGAGAATATTACTTCACTGTAGGGAAAAACCCAAACAGGGCGAAAAGATGCCGCTGTATGCTGCTGCACGATGCTTACTTTTCATGCATCGTGCGTTATGAATCCGTTTGAATTATAGACCACCTACCTTGCATGAAACCTTAAGTATCAGTCATGAATGAAGCAAGGATCGATCATGTCCACAATTTCTCCGATTACCCGCACATTTGTCATGTTTGGCGCTGTTTTTGGTTTGATTGGCGTGGCGCTTGGCGCATTTGGCACACATGGACTACGTGCTTACTTCGACGCGAATCCATCACTTGAAGCGACCTTTGAAACAGGAATTCAATATCACCTTATTCACGCGCTGGCGTTGATCGGTACAGCATGGGCGGCGAATACGTTCACAGGGAATCGATCACGCCGCTGGACGCGAGCGGCGGGCTGGCTGTTCGTGATGGGGATCATCCTGTTTTCGGGCAGTTTATATGTGTTGAGCATGGCGAATGTGCGCTTCATGGGGGCGGTTGCGCCGCTAGGGGGCGTATCGTTTATCACCGGTTGGGCGTGCTTGGCGATTGCCGCGTATGTTGACAACCGTCCGTAGAAAGCTGTATCCTGATTATCAATAGTTCGGAGTGCGAACTTTTCGCGGTGTGAACTAACTAAATGGACACGTCATGACCACAACAGATACATCTGAAGCAGCGCGCGCCCTGCTCAATACGATGCCGATATTCACACGCATGATCGATTCGGTTATGCGTGATGTGACGCGCGAAATAGCCCTGCCCCATTTCTTGCTGCTCAAACTGCTGGCACAGCGGCAAATGTCGCAAAGTGAACTCGCGGCGATTCATCAGGTCAACCCGTCAACGATGTCCGCTACTTTAGATGCGCTGCATAAACGTGGCTGGATCACTCGTGAACGCTCAGAACAAGACCGCCGGATTGTACAAATCGAAATCACGGCGCAAGGACGGCGGATGATCGAGAGTTTTGATGACCGTGCTATCGCGGGGATTGAAGCTTTGCTTGAGCCATTAGGCGAAGCGGAATTAGCGCAGTTGATGGCAGGAATCGAGGTTATGCAGCGCATTTTCATGAATGGGCTGCAAAAATCTCAGCCGGATATGTGGCGCGAACCCCCATTCCCGCCGCCGTTCCCAATGCCGTTTAATGTGCCAGTTCCGCCGCCTGTGATCATGCCATTGAGGGGGGATATTCCACCGGAAACACCGCCTCGTGAAGACGTGCTGTTTTTCTTCAAACAAGAAGGTGACGACAGCGAGACGCTCACGCCGCCGATGGTCTAATCATTGACCCTGTGGAAAGCGATACTGCTAATCCAGCGCGAATTCTTGTGCGGTACAAACGCGCAGCACACCGGCTAACTCATGCCCGATCACCTGCACATGATCGCCCAATTTGATTTGCAGCGGCCCGTTGAAGGGCGCGCGCGCCAACAGCGTTAAATGCGTGCCGGGTTTTAGACCGAGTTCACCGAGATAAGCCAGCTTGTCGAAATCGTGCGTGTTCACACGACTGATCACCCATTCACCGCCGACTTCGACTTCATTAAGGGGCGTATCTTTGACGCGCGGCATTTTGCCATCTGCCGTAGGGATCGGTTCGCCGTGCGGGCAGCGGCGCGGATAATTCGCCATTTTTTCCATACGCGCGACAATGCGATCCGTGACGGCTTCGCCGAGCGCGTCCGCTTCATCGTGGACTTCGTGCCACCCAAACTTCATCACATCGACGAGAAAAACTTCGACCAACCGGTGACGGCGAATATTCATCAGGGCTTCGCGTTCGCCTTTTTCGGTGAGCGAAATTCCCCGGTAAGGTTCATGTTCGAGATACCCCGCTTCTTTAAGGCGCTGTACCATGCGCGTAACCGCTGGCGCAGAGACCCCTAAGACATCCGCCAGCGCAGATGTAGAGATAAACGGGTTATCCTGCTGGTAGTAGGCAAGCCTGTACGCCTCTGCCAGATATTCCTGCATCGCGGTGCTTGCGCTCATGCTAACGTTCTGTTCCTTGTTGACCCGTTAATTGACACAATTATGCTCATCATCATCATCAATATAGCAACCCACGCAAAACTTGACAAGGGTTAAAGGATGAATTGACGGTGAATAAAAAATTATGCTATACGGGACGCGCGCCTACTCCGGGAGGCTGTTTAGGTACGCGATCAGCGCGTCGATGTCGTGCGGCGGAACTTCAAAGATGAGTTGATGTTCGCCTTCGAGCGCGAATACGTCATACAGTGACGCGGCAGAACCGTCGTGGAAATAAGGCGCGCTCCACCGCAGCCAGCGCAGCGAAGGCGTGTCGAAACTCGTGCCGTGTCGTTCCAGTGGAGACAGCCCCGTGCCAACATCATGCGCTTGCAGATTCGTCCCAACAACGCCGACATGACATTCAGCGCAGTTCTGTTCTGTGAACACTTCTAGTCCACGCGCGATGATCGTTTCGTCGTCTGTCGGGAGAATCGGCGGGGGGGTCAAACTGACGAGATAAGCTGTAAGCAAATCGAGATCACTTTCAAGCAGCGGATTCACCAATTCTTCGGGCAGCGGGAGCAAATTTTGGCTGTCGATCAAGCCTGTGCCCGCGTGCAGGTCACGAATTTTGTATTCGATAAAACGGAGATCGCCCCAAGTTCCCGACCAGTTATAGGGGATTGTTTCGGGCAAAGCATAAAGCAGCGGTGTATTGCGCGGACCATCAGGGAAACCTGCCCACACGCGCCCATCGGATAAACCATCAAAGTGGCAGTTCGCGCAGCTTAAACCGCCCAACCCGCTCATGCGCGAATCGCGCGCGCCATAGAACAACTGCGCTCCAAGCAGCACATCGACAGAAATCGTCAAATTGCTGATGGGCTGCACGCCCAGCACATCATAATCGGTGGTGTCAATCGTGGTGATGGTCGCATCGAGCGCGTTGTGAACATACAAGACGGTATAATCGCGGTTGAGCAAAATACCGCGTGGATTCGATCCAACCGGAATGGATGCACGCAGAGTCCCAGTGTTCACGTCGATTACGCTCACGCTGTTACTGCCCGCGTTGGCGACATACAGCCGCTGACTAAAGCGATCCAGCGCAAGGGCGAACGGCATATTGACCGTAATATCCGGAGAATGAACGGTATCAAGCGCGATTCGTTCGCCGCGTTGAATCAAGCCGCCGCGTAGATCGACCACGTTGATGACGGGAAACACGGCACTGTCCGCAGTTAAGGTGAGATTATCGGCATGACTGCGCGTTTGCGGTAGATACGCCAACCCGCGTGTGATATCGAGTTCAATCGCTTGGAATAAGCCGGTATCCGCGCCAGTGGAGAAAGTTTGCGCGACACGCCGCTGCGGAAGATAGATGAGCGAGAGATCGCCGCTCCAGAAGTGAGATACGTATAAGAAATCACCCCATAGAGCGAGTCCAGCGGGCATATCTGGCACATCAATACGCCTGACAACCTGCCCCGCATCTAAATCGACTTCCGCGATCTGATTACTGCCCATAAGCGAAACATACGCGATACGGTTATCGCCTGTCACCACGCCATAAGGGAACACGCCGCCAAGATCGATGGTGTTGGTCACGCGGGCTGCCTGTACATCGATCACGCTCAAGGTGCCATCGACGCGGTTCGTAACGAGCGCGCGTGAATCATCGGGGGTGACCGCCACACTGCGAGGATCATTGCCAACGGGGATTTCCGCGATGAGGCGGTTTTGCCCAGGCACAGTGATCGTCGCAGTGTTGTTGATCATGTTGGCGGCGATGAGCGTGCGTCCATCACTCAAGAGGGCGATGCTTCCGCTAGCATAAGAGCGATTCAAGCGCGCATCTGGCAGCGCAAACAGAGGCAGCGGCGTAGCTGTCGCGTTCGACTGCCCCTGAATGATCGATGGCGATCCTGCCCACGCGCCGATCAACAGCACAAGCAGCCCCAATACGGCGGTGAATCCGGTCAGAAATTTCAAGGTGTTTTTTCGCATCGTGCCTGCCCGATTTTTTTCGGCTTATTTTTGCGATTGCAAAGACCAACCGGATACCAACCGGTTATAAAACAAGGTAAACCGCCGCAGCCGAATTTGCGCGACACCGTTGGCATCTGTGCCTGTGGCGACAAACACAAACGTGACTGGCTCGACAACCGCGTTTCCAACAGCGCGCGGCTCATTTTCGATCATGGGAAAGCTGCCGCGAATGAGCGCGGGAGTCCATTGGTAGCTAAAACTGCGCCCGCTGACATTCACCGGAGAATCGGTAATGATGTACTGCGGCGTGGCGATAGTGATGTATGCGCGCGTATTTCGCCAATCCGCAGGAGTGGTGAACGAGAAGTTATACGGCGTTCCGGTGGGAATGAGCGTATCCGCCAGTTGAATATTGCTGTCGAGCGCAGGGGCGGACGGTTGAAGCACATAGAAGAAATATTCGTCGTCGCTGACGCTCAAGATTGTGCCTTCGATGTAAGGCGCTTGTGCCTGCCCCACCGATGTCAGCACGTCGTAAATGGTGCGGATGCGAACCGTCCACACGCCCGCTTCGTCGGCGATAAAATCGTGCGACGGATCATAGAAATATCCAATGGGATTGGCGCGCCCTTCAAAGACGCGCGTTTCTCCGCTTGGCGCAGTGATTGTCACCTGCACAAGGGCATCGAGTGTGGGCGCGGCTTGTCCGGCGATGGATACCGTATCACCGACGGTAAGCACTGTACCGGGAAGGGCAGCGGTTGGCACGAAGAAGGCATCGAAACTCGTATCGTCAATCGACACGAGCGCACCACCATCACCGCCCCCCGCCGATCCATTGAGCGGGGGATAGACACGTTCGCCGCGCGGATCGTTCGCATCGGTAACAACTGCCAATGACGCATAAATCGCGGTTTCTTCGATTCCGACAGCCTCATCGCTAACCATCAGTCCACCGAACAGGAACGTGTAATCGCCGGGGCGATCCCCTGTGATGCCCGCGCCGATTTGTCCATTGTAGGGATCATCGGCATCCCACCACATCGGCAGATTATCATAGGCGCGATCTCCATAGTAATCGCCCCCGACGACAAAACTGCGAACGGTCAATCCGGGTCGTGTGGCGCTGATGATCGTATAGCCGCGCTCCGCCGTGTACAGATTTACTGGTGCTTCATCGAGCGCCAGCATACGCCCTACGTCGAGGGCGGTGTTATCGCCCTGCCGCGCGATTTGGTCACGCAGCGCGGTTTGATAGCGTCCATCAATATCTTGCGCGCGGATAACCGCCCACATGCCGCTGTCCGCGGTTTCGCCAATCCATGCCACATCTCCGCTGAAATAGGGGAAATTCACCAAACCCTCAACCGACGCATTGAGCGCGTTGTTTTCGGTATTAAACCATGCAGACCGCGCATTAGCGAGCAAATGCCCGTTTGGGTCGCGCAGCCCGCGTTCGCCATGCGCGATAAGGGTATTGGTCAAATCGCCATAGGCGAGTCCATCATCGGCAATTACGCCAGCAGCGCGCGCGCTCCCTGCCCACAAGCGACCCGCCGCATCCGTATAACGCACGTCATAATCGACAGTATAGATACCGGGCGCAGTGAATTGGTGCGCGTCTTCGGTTGGGATGTAATATCCGTACTGGTTCGCAACACCGCTGATCGATTGGCTGAAGATACGCCGACCATCGGCAGAAAACTGCTCTAAAGTGACCGTCACATCGGCGGGAACACCGGGGCTGATATTCACGCCTGAGTGGAAAACATCGCCCATGCGGAAAGGCGTGCCATGCAGGGTCATTGGGTGCAGATCAAGCGGTTCGGCGCTTAAGACGGTGTACGTCCCGCCGCCTTCATAACGATTGCCGAACACGTCTTCGATGTTGAGCGTAAGTTCAATCGTGTATTCGCCGTATTGGTCGAATGAGTACCGCATCAAGGCTGTGTTGAGTGTGCTTAGGCGATACACATCAACCGGGGACTGCGCGCCAAAGCGTGTGCGTTCGTCGTGCGTGGAAGTTGAAAGAATGGACTGCTGTACAGCTTGATCGCCAAAGTCATCGACTGTGCCATCTGGTTTGGTCACGCGCACATTGATCACGCCGCTGTCCAAATCGAAGGGGATCAGCGGCGCGGTGGTGGAGTCGTAGAAATTGGGCAGCACATTTAATAGATAGGGTTCGAGCGAATACTGAGCCGTTGTCAGCGTGCCATCCCGGAAAGGCGGCAAAATGTACGTCGGGCTGTTCAAGCGCACACGATTAGAAAGTATGAAGCGATCAGCATCTTGCGCGGGAAGCACTCCGCGCGATCCATCACTGGGATCGTCATACAACAGCGCGACAGGTAGGCGTGCCGATTGGACACCGTTGATATTGAGGACAAATGGCAGGCGCGTTTGTGTCATACGAGAAACTCGCGGCGTTTCCGGGCGCGGATTCTCCACGTTGAACAACGCGCTTTGCGTCCAAGGTTCTCGCACACCATCGACTTCGACATAGCCTTCCAGCACAGGGACATATAATCCGCGCGTGATACTGGTTTGGCTCAAATCGAAGGTCGCGTCAAGACGGAACAACACCCCATCATCGGTACGGATGAGCGCATTCGGTTCGACGATGATTTCACCAAGCGCGATATTCCCGATGCTGACGTTATCAACGGGCAGGGTTTGAAAGCGGGTACTCGACCAGCCGTTGTTGGCAAATCCGGTATTCGCCGCGACAAGTTCGCCATCAATGTCGCTTACAATCGGCTGAAGCGATAGCTGCCCGATAATGCGCGCATTCGCAGGCAGTTGAGCGCGCATACGCACATCCATTTCGACACGCCATGTGTCGGCAGTCGTCAACGACGCGCCGCTGACCTGCCCTTTGGCAGACCAGAATGACGCGCGACGACGTTCAATATCTCCTAACGCGCCGCCCAACGTGAACGCCATCCCGCTGATAATCCCCGATCCTTCCGGACGGAAAATGCCATCAATTTCTGCTTCAACAAATGGCGTTGGAATGTCTTGCAGAGAATATGAGGCGAGGACACTTTCGCCAATACCGACGAGATCAATTTCTTCAAGCGTCAACCGATTGACGGGATCTAAAAAGCCAAGCGGGATGCGAATTTCGACGGTGTTTTCGTTTGCATCGGGATGCGCCGTTGAAGCCGTGATAAGCGGCGGGAGATCGGTCTGGTTAGGGTTGAGCCGCCGCAGCGGCGATTCAGACGGCGTGCGCGGATTGACCATCACAGAATATGTCGAAGTATTCACCGTAAAAATGACGCGGATTTGTTCGTAGGCGAGTGCCAGCGAATCACTGTCGATGCCAATCAAGAGCGAATTTTCGTTGCGTAACGCCAACACTTCGTTTGTGAGCCGCGCGGTGGGATATGCCCGCCAGTCTTCTAAGCGACCATCGACTGCGAGGCGTGTCACATCTTCGTTTTGGGCGAATGGAGGATATGGCGCAACTATTATCGTTCCCGGTCCGCCGGGCAGCGATCCCGGCGCACCGCGTTTGTCCAACGGCGTGGATAACAGCGCCGGACTGATCCAGAATGGGGTATTGCCTTCGCCGTAGATGCGCGCATTGAACGTGCCGGTCACGCCCGCTTGCAAATAGATTGTTTCTTCGGTGTAAAGATTGCGAATGGTCAAATGAGCGTTTGGATAGACTGAATTCGTCTGCCCGATAATTGTCACAATGCCATTGGCATCTGGCGGTGAAATCGAAATTCGCGCGGCAACAGGGGGATCTCCCTGTTGAGGGCGAAACGGGGTAGGCGTGTTAGTGGCTGTCGCTGTTTGCGCCAACGCGGGGACAATTCGCGCGATGGGCACGCCGATAATCACCAGCACCGCGAGCAAAAGAATGAGTACGGACAAGAAACGACGCAAAATCAACTCCGCCCGTGTAATAACACTTGATTAAGCAAACATGGGAACGCTGACGCTGTGGGCTGGTTGTTCATCGTTCCCATGTGCAGTATAGAAAAAGCGGATGGGTGTTGGCAAATTTGAATGGCGAACCTATGCGCGGACTCCCAGCCGTTGGAGCAGTTTTTCGAGCGCGTCGATCAAGGCTTCGGGCGCATCGTTGTTGAGCAAGGTGTAATCTGCCAGTGCAATGGGTCCACCTTTTTCGATGTTTTCGACTTCGAGATAATCACGGCGTTCAGCTTCGGCAGCGGTCAGCGGGCGTTCAGGACGAGTCGCCAAGCGGCGATAGCGAATATCGCGGTCACACACAATAGCGATGACGATCATGTCACCGCCCAATTCTTTCATCAGCGTTTTGTATTCACTGAAACTGTACAAGCCATCAACGATGATAGTTTGGCGGGTTGCTAGCGCGTCCTTCAAAATGGGGAGCGCCAGCACCGCCATCGCCGCCATGCCATGTTTAGCGCGCAAATCTTCGCGCACGATACGCTCATTGTCTGGAGTAAGCGCCAAGCCACGCCGCGCAACTTCATCAACGACGATACCGCCAAAGCGAAATTGAAAAAAACCAAGCGATTCAAAGTGCTTGGCGCATAACGACTTGCCCGAACCGGGCATTCCCACCAGCGCGACAATGCGCGGCGGGCGTGTGGAATCTGCCGCGCTCACAATGCGCGAGGTAATTTGATCCGTTTGATCAGTCACGCAGCTTACCCTTAGTTCTGTGAATTCATCCGCATCTCAAACGACTCCCCATTCTACATGAGGCATTGGCATTTGCGGCGCGGCAGTTTGGACGAAACCATTCTGTTAAATGTATTCGTTACACCGCCTAAGAATCGACGTAATGCGCTATAATTTGCGCCGAGAGCGAGGTGCTTATGACCGAGATGTCCAACAGCGAAAGACCCAACGACTATTCTGGCGAACCGTCGAGCGGTGCGTCGAATCCTGTACAAAACCCCTACCACGCCGATTATGGCGATGATGTCTCGTCAGCGCCGTTCGCAGGCAGACAGCAAGCATTCGCGCGTTTGTATCAGCATCTTTCGGCGGTTGACCCCAAAAACGCGCCCGCAAACGCGCCTGCGAATGCCAAAAAGCGCGCATTCCTATTTATGGGCAAGCGGCGAATTGGCAAGACCGCGTTTTTGCGTGCGGCTGGCAACATTGTCAGCGATTCATTCCTGCCCGTTTACATCGCACTCCGCGAGACCGAAATTACCGACGAAACCGAATGGCTGTTGGTGCTGGCGCAACATGCGCTGTCTGAAGTACTGGATCGCGGCATGACGCTCTCACGCCTAAGCGACATTACGCCGCCGCGCGATGATCCACGCGCGTGGTTTTTGAGCGATTTTCTGCCACCGCTGCTCGGTGCGCTGCGTCACAATCGCCGCCTGCTGTTCATGCTGGACGACATCGAAGTGCTTGCTAACGGCGTGCGATCCGGTACGCTTCCGGCGGATACATTCGCCTTCTTGTCGGATTTGATGACACGCGCGCCGCAGATTGTGATTATTTGCACGCTTGATACCGCATATGAAGATGATCTGCCAGCGTATGCGCCGCTGCTGTCGATCAACGATTCGTTGAGGCTGACGCATCTCGCGCCACAAGAAAGCGCGTGGCTGTTGCAAGCGCCGGTGAGCGAGTATTACACCGTCACCGCGCAAAGCGCCGAAGCGGCACACCGTGCTGCTGGCGGCGCACCGGGTTTGCTTCAGCAGTTTGGCTATTTGATGTTCCGCAAGTGGGTAAATGATCCAAGTCACACAACAATCACGCCCAATGATGTGAAATTGATGATCCCGACAGTGTACACCTACGGGGAACGTGATTATCAAAATCTGTGGGCAGGATTGAACACTGACGAACGCCTGACGCTTACAGCGATCAGCGGGATGGCGTATGATGATCCGATTGGGAAAATCGACGCGCCTGCGATTGAGTCATGGCTGGCACAAACAGATTATCCGCTTGATTTAGTGGCAATAAATGCCGCGCTGCGCGGGTTAGAATATCGGGAAGCAGTGGATATTACGCCCGGTCAGGTGAAAATCAACGCGGAACTACTGCAAATGTGGCTGTTGGAACACGCACGTATCGGGGCGATGCGTTCGGGAGGGCGAGGCAGCGCCGCCCCACGCGAGTCTATCCGTTCGAGTGCGCGGTTATCCGAACGGGTGCAAAGTCGTATGAACGCGAACGCCGCCGCACAATCGGGGGGCAAACGAGCTGGCAAACACCGGACTAATTTCAATTCTGGTTCGGCGCGCTTGATTTTGCTGTTCGCGCTTGCCCTGCTGATCTCAACGGTGATTCTTGTGATTAGCCTAACCAGCGCGCCGCGCAGCGAACCCAACGCACCCATCGCACAACCGACGGTTACCCTTTTTCAAGGTCCGTGACGGATTGTGTGAAAAACCGCATTCTTTAGTCATCTGGGTTAAGATCGATGAGACATTCGCCGCCGTTGGTCGGGCAAATTGCCAGCACACGATTGCCCAAGCGCACTTCAAAGGTGCGATTCGGCTCACTGCTGATCCAGAACTGGCGAATTGTCCCGGCTGACCGCCACCCAAAACGCGCCGTGCAGTAATCTGGTGTTGGCTGTATATTGAGCGAGACCAGCCATACCTGCAAACATCCGCCCGCGCGCAAATTTGAAAGCGATGCTAAATCTTCGTTAAGCCATAAATTGGCATCAAAGGCGATCTCGCTGCCGAGTTGATTCAGCCGCACGAAACGTAAACCCGTTAGATCAACAGCTTGATCACTACGGTTGAACAAAGTCAAAACCTGTGTGTCATAAATCAATACAACGGGCGCATCCTCGTTAGAAGTCGCCGGTGTGAAAGTCGGCGGCTGTGGCGTATCTGTTGGCGCGGCTCCCGCGCCTATTTCGGTTGGCGTGATCGTCGGCGGACGGGTATTCGTTTCCGTCGGCAGGATTTCTGTTGGGTTGGCGCTCACAGAGGTCGCCTGCTCTTGGGTAGAGGTCGCGTCATCGGTCACATCGACTATCCCCACGTTTGTCGCGCTGCCGCCCATCGCTAAGCTGGTAGGGATCGCGCCTCCGCGGTTTTCGCTCTCCCTTGACAACCAAATCGCCGCAGCAGAAAGCCCCACGATCAAACCAGTGGCTGCGAATCGCATCAAGCGCCGCCGCCGTTTGTGACGTTTCTGCTGCTCGATTCGCGGGGGGAGACTGGCGACACGTTCCGTCCATGTTTGGCGCGCGACTTGGCTGTTGGTCCCCGGCTGCATGGCGAGTTTTTCGATTTCGTCCGTAGAAAGCCGCTTGATTGATCCTCGACTGCCATAATCGAACGGGCGCGCGCGCGAACCGCCCATCACTTGAATAACAGGCATGAGCGCGTCTTCCATGGCGCGCAAGAAACTTTCGCCATTGGGATAACGTTTCTTGGGGTCTTTTTCGAGCGCCTTGGACATGACCTGTTCTATTGCCAGCGGAAGTTCGGGGACGAAATTCCGCAGCGGCGGCGGCGCATCGCTAATGTGCTTGAGTGCCACACTCATTGCAGAGGGGTCATCGAATGGCACTTTGCCCGTCAACATTTGGTAAATGACAACTGCCAGCGAATACATATCGCTTTGGGGTACGGCTTGGGCTGATGAGACCGCTTGTTCGGGCGCAATATAGTGTGCGCTGCCGAAGGTGTTTCCCAGCGATCCTTCGGGAACGCTTAACGCCAAGCCGAAGTCAGTCAGCACCGCTGTACCATCAACGGTCAGCATGATATTCGATGGTTTCACGTCGCGGTGGATCACCCCACCCGCGTGGGCGTAATCGAGTGCTGATGTCATGTCGCTGGTAATCCGCAGCACCGTTGGCAGTGGCATCCGCAAACCACGCGCGGCATATTCTTTAAGGATTTGTCCTAAATCGCGTCCATCTAAGAACACCATCGCCATGTAATACAGCGCATCGACTTCGCCGTATTGGTAAATGCCAACAATGTTGGGGTGATGCAAACGCGCAATCGAGCGCGCTTCTCGCCGGAAACGCTGGCGATATTCTTCTTCGCTTTCTTGATTGCTCAATAAATGGGCATCAATGACCTTGATGGCAGCATACCGCTCTAACTTCGGGTCATAACCGCGATACACACGCGCCATGCCCCCACGTCCGAGCATATCCATAACACGATAATCACCCAACATTCTGCCAATCAGCGGATCCGAGACAGACATCACAATTCCTAAGTTCATTAAAGCCAATAGTCTAGCGCGTTCATTATAGCTTACCGCCACACAAACAAAAGCAAACGAAACAATTTTTCTGTCCTAACGATTGGATGCGCTATACTTGAAAACAGCGTTGATTATTCATGAGAATTTTGGACTGTCTGAGGGCAATTGTGACGATACCGCCCGATATTCCCGAAAAAGAAATACGTTTACGCTGTGCGCGCTTTTTAACCCATGCTGCTGAAGAAGCGCGGCGGCTTGGTCATGCGTATATTGGCGTTGAGCATTTGTTCATCGCCGCCACCAAAAACGATGAAGGTCCAACCGCCAAACTGCTCAAACGCGCTGGATTAAATCCCCGCATGGTGCGTAACGAAATTCGCAAAGAGATTGGCTTGGGCGAAAGTGTGATGCCCGAAGTCCTGCCGCTCACTCCACGCGCGGGCATGGTGCTGCTGCTGGCTATCAACAGCGCAGATCAAGAAGAAGCTGACGAAATAGACGAAGCGCATATCTTGCTGGCAATTTTGCAGGAAGGCGAAAGCGTCCCAATACGTAAGCTGTTGGAACTCAACTTCAACGTCAATTTATGGCTTCAGCGCCTATTAACCGAAGCCTACGAACGCGATCTATCCAACCCCATTGTGGACAGTGATGACCTGCTCGATCTGTCCGATTTGGACGACGACTCGTTTTCGGACAATTTCTACCCGCCCGATTCAGCGGAATTTTCGTCGCGCAGTGGGCGCACGCCTACCCCACTGCTCGACAAATACGGACGCGATCTCACCGCACAAGCCGCCGATGGCAAAATTGGACCCGCCATCGCCCGCGAACGCGAAATTCGCGCGGTTGCCCGCACACTGGCGCGCAGCAAGAAGAATAATCCACTGCTGCTTGGGGATGCAGGTGTTGGCAAAACGGCTGTGGTCGAAGGCTTGGCATATGCGATTCACGAAGGAACAGCGCCTAAATCGCTGCTTGACAGGCGTGTGGTGCAAATTGAAATTGGCACACTCGTTGCTGGAACGAGTCTGCGCGGTCAATTTGAAGAACGCTTGATCGGCATTGTCGATGAAGCACGCGGCGCGGGAAATGTCATCCTGTTTATCGACGAGATACACACCATCGTTGGCGCAGGGGACACCATTGACAGCAATTTGGACGCGGCGAACATCCTCAAACCGGCACTTGCACGCGGCGAGATTGTGTGCATTGGCGCGACAACCCACGAAGAATACCGCCGTGCCATTGCCGCCGATCCCGCACTGGATCGACGCTTCCGCCCGATTGACATTGAAGAACCGAGCGAAGAAAATACGCTCTCCATCTTGAGTGGGCAGCGTGAGCGTCTTGAAAAGCATCATGGTGTGACAATTCGCCCGGAAGCTCTCGAAGCCGCCGTGCGTTTCAGCGTGCGTTATCTGCCGGATCGCCGTTTGCCGGATAAGGCGCTTGATTTACTTGATGAAGCGTGCGCCCGCGTGGTCATTCGCACGTTTTCGCCCGACGAAGAAGCCGACGCAAACACGATTAACGATGTGCGCGTTGAAAATATCGCGGCAGTCTTGTCGGAATGGACCGGTATCCCGATCAGCGAATTGACCAAAGATGAAAAACGCCGCCTTGCCGATCTTGAGCGTATTTTGCTTCAGCGCGTCATCGGTCAAGATGAAGCTGTTAAGACAGTTGCTTCTGCCATCAAGACGGCGCGCGCGGGGTTGAACGATCCGCATCGTCCGGTTGGCGTGTTCCTGTTCTTGGGTCCATCTGGGGTTGGCAAAACCGAGCTTGCCCGTGCTTTAGCGAGTTTCTTATTCGGCAGCGACGAAGCGATGCTTCGCCTTGATATGTCGGAATTTCATGACGCACATACCGTCGCGCGCTTGATCGGTTCACCGCCGGGGTATAAAGACAATCAACGCGGCGGACAGTTGACGGATGGCTTGCGCCGCCGCCCCTATAGTGTCGTGCTGCTGGATGAAGTCGAAAAAGCCGCGCCGGAAGTGTTTGATATTTTCTTGCAGGTTTTCGATGAGGGACGTTTGAGCGATGCACACGGCGGTCACGTCGATGCGCGCCATTCGGTATTCATCATGACGAGCAACATCGGCACAGAAGAAAGCGGAAAGCCGTTAGGTTTCATGGCTGGCGGCGCGCACACGCCCGATTATGCCGCATATTTACACCGCTTTTTCCGCCCAGAATTTCTCAACCGTGTCGATGAAGTTGTCACTTTCCGCCCCCTATCGCAAGAGACATTGAGCAAGATTCTTGATTTGCAGTTGAATGATCTTCGCAGACGACTTGACGAGCAGAATTTGCAGCTCGAACTTTCTGATGCGGCGCGAACGCTCATTTTAGGCAAAGGGCATGATCCCATCAACGGGGCACGCCCGCTGAAACGCGCCATCGAACGTCTGCTCACACGCCCGTTGAGTGCCAAAATTGTCGAAGATGCCTTCAATCCCGGCGATACCATCGTCGTGGATGTGAGCGACGACAAAACCACGCTGTTGTTCGTCCCCGCCCGTGTGTAGACCACTCGCGCGATAATGATTCTATGTCGGGGCGGATCGTGAACCGCCCCGACACCAAGCGCAGATGAAATTGTTTCTATGTGAATCTTTTCTTTAGCACATCCGTCTAGTCTGCGGTATCTTTGTGCGTGAATGATGAGCAGATGAAACGAAGTCAGCTAACCTATGAAAATCCCACAAACAGGACGGCAGCCCGTCCCACTATCGGAAAGCGAAGTACGCCGCTTGCTGCGTTCTTCACATCCGTTGGATGAACGGGATCATTTCGCAACCGCCCCAAATCCCGAAGTTCGGCTCTTGGGACGTTTGGCGCTCCGTCGTGACGACATTAATGACCTTTTCGCGCTTGGTGATTTGTGTGCGCGCCTATCCGCCACACAGGATCGTCGCCTGTTGGTGTTCTATGTCGGCAAGGCGCTCATCGCGTATCGCCGCGCGGACGACATCGCTCAAAACGACGTAGATCGCCTAACCGCGCGCCGCATCTTGGCTGACTTTACCGATTGGGTGGTCACGCACGCGCGCCGTTATCCAACCCGCCGCAATGTGGCGGTGGCGCTGTGGTTACTCGCCGATGACCGTGAAGATGACCCATTCGGCGGCAGTGATACCACACGATATGCATGGGACGACGATCAGCTTGATCCTACGGTAGGCGCGCTGATCGCTGCCTATCTTCACCCCACACATGATGATCTATCGCAAAGTGATTTGAACACAATTACGGGTTTGAATGAACGCGGCGATGAGCGATCCAGCCTTATCGAAAGCAGCCTTGATGATGATGAAAAGAAGGGCAGCCGTTCGCTTGATGCACTACTGCACAGCCATCATGATGAAGCTTCGGATGTGACGTGGTTTGACAATTTACAGCCGCAGAGCGACAGCGTGATGGACAGCGGATCGTTTGTCACCGGCACATTCGCCACCGATGATCCTGTGAATGATGAGCGCACTTATGCCGCTGATGAATCTGCCGTCATTCACCTTTCTGGCTCCGCAGTCATTGACGTTGATGTGAGACAGAAGCATGACGATCTTCTAAAAAGCGATCCCCTATTTGACAGCGATTCCCTGCTTACGATTGACGACAGCCGCAGCGCCGCCCGCGACAGCGATTTCCTCTCCGAAGGTGACTCACTCGAATCACAACCCGATAGACGCGGATCGAGCGCGCAAATTGGCGGAGATACTATCGCCAGCGAAACGCGCATCGAGGACGATCTCGCCCAATCGATTTCCGCGTTGGAACACAATCGCCCGCGTACCAGTCAAGCGAATAACCGCGAACGTCAGAGCCACTACAGCGTCAGCCGCCGCCGCGATCTTGGGCGCGAAACTGCCGAATTTAATGTCGGAGACTTAATGGACAACCGCTATGAGGTCGCGGATGTGCGGCGCGGCGGGATGGGCGTAGTGTATTTATGCTATGACCGCGAACAGCGCGAACCTGTCGCCATCAAAAGCTTCCAAAGTAAGTTTCTCGATAATGAACGCGCCATCGCACGTTTTCTACAAGAAGCGGTGACATGGATTCATCTCGAAAAGCACCGCCATATCGTGCAGGCGCGGCTAGTGCAGACGATTGCCAACCGCCCACATATCATCCTTGAACACATCAGCGGTCCGGAAGGACTCAAAGCTGACCTACGCAGTTGGATCGACCACAAGCGGCTAACGCTGCGTCACGCCATCGAATTTGGCGTACACATCGCGTTGGGAATGCAGCACGCCACTCAGCGCGTAGAAGGCTTAGTCCACCGCGATCTCAAACCTGCCAATATTCTCGTCACGCACGACGGCATCGCCAAAGTAACCGATTTCGGCTTGGTGCGTTCGCTCGAAGCCAGCGACATTTCGATTGTTGGGCTGGAAATTGAAGCGGCGCTGCTCCCACCAGATGAACGGCTCACCCGCGTTGGCGCGGTGATTGGGACAGCCCCTTATATGTCGCCGGAACAATGCCAAGCGAAAAATGTCGATCTGCGTTCGGATATTTACGCTTTCGGCTGTCTGCTCTATGAAATGCTGACAGGCAAGCACATCTTTAATGTCAAGAAGTTGGAAGCGTGGATGCACGCGCATATCCATAACACGCCGGAATTCGATCCCGCCGCCATCGCCGCGATCCCGCCGCGCCTCCATCAATTCGTCATGAAATGTTTGGAAAAAGACCCCGGTAATCGTCCCTCCAATTGGGGCATGATCGCGGACGAACTAGCCGCGATTTATGAAGATGTCACAGGGATGCCTGTCGTCCTCGAAGTCACAGGTCCGGCACTTGAAGCCCGCGAATTGATGGATAAGGGCTATTCGCTCACCGAACTTGGCAGACTTGATGAAGCTCTCGACGCATATGACCGCGCCATTGACATGCAGCCCAATTATGCATGGGCATGGGCGCGTAAAGGACGCACACTCCGTTTGCTCAACCGCTATGACGAAGCCATCACTTGTTATGACAAAGCGCTCGCTATTCAACCGCACTATGCATGGGCGTGGAAAGGCAAAGGTATCGTCTTAGAGCGTATGGGCGCGCAAGACCAAGCCTTAAAAGCCTATCAGACCGCCACTGAAATCGACCCGGATGATGTGTGGAATTGGTACAACCAAGCTGACGCGCTGCAAAACATGGGACGCTATGACGAAGCTGTAGCCCTGCTCAAACGCGCGCTCCAGCTTGATTCCGCGCATCCGAATAGTTGGGCAAAACTCGGTCAAGTCTACCGCCTGCAACACGATTTCCAGAGCGCCATCAGCGCCTATGAGAAAGCCATCGAACTTGACCCCACCTACGCATGGGCGCTTAACGGATGCGGTTTGGCGTTCAAGGCAATTCATCACTATAAAGAGGCGCTGTTGTGTTTCAAGCGCGCCGCGCGTTATCAACCTGATGAAGTGTGGCACTGGTACAACCTGACCGAAATGCTGGTTGAACTTGGTCAATATGATGAAGCGGTGCAGCCCGCCCAAGAAGCTGTCCGCATCAACCCTGAACATGCCTTTAGTTGGGCAAAAATGGGACAGGTGCTCCGTTACGTGCGCCGCTATGCCGATGCGCTCAAAGCCTATGACCGCGCTATTGCGATTCAGCCGGACTACGCTTGGGCAATCAACGGCAAGGGAATCGTACTCGAACAGCAGGAACGCTATGAAGAAGCCCTAGAAGCCTATCGCCATGCCGCGAAAATCAGCACCACAGATGTGTGGCATTGGTACAATCAGGGAAATGTGCTTGTGCTAATGGGGCGTTACAGCGAAGCCCTTCCTCTGCTCGAAGAAGCGGTCAAAATTAATCCCGCGCACGCGCGCAGTTGGGCGCGGATGGGGAATGCCCTTCGCCAACTGGGACGCTTACAAGATGCCTTGACGGCGTATCTACAGGCAACCGCGCTCGATATTAGCTATGCATGGGCGTGGAATGAACTGGGCATTACCTATGAAGCCTTAAAGCAGTATGACGACGCGCTTGCGGCATATCAACGCGCTGCCGAATGCGACCCAAACGATCCCTTCTACGTTTATCAACAAGTCGATTTGCATCTCGCACACGGAAACGCTGAAGCGGCGCTGGCGCTGCTTGAAAAATCACTCAAGGTCGATCAACGCAATTCGCGGCTGCTGGCGAAACATGGGCAGGTGCTTCGCCGCCTCAATCGCCTGCAAGACGCGCTCCGCAGTTATGCCCGCGCTGTAGAGATTGATCCGAACAACGCTTGGGCGTGGAATGGGCGCGGCTTGGTATTAGCGGCGCTTAATCAGCATGAAGATGCGCTGAACAGCTTCCGCAAAGCCGCGCAAGTTGATCCGCAGGATGCGTGGTACTGGTACAATCAGGGAGATGAGCTGTTCGTGTTAGGTCGTATCCGCGAAGCACTCGATGCACTCGAACACGCGCTCAAGATTAATCCGAATCACGCCGAAAGTTGGGCAAAGAAAGGTCAAGCGCTGCGGCGCTTGGATCGCTTACCAGAGGCGCTCGCGGCATACGATCAGGCGCTCACCATCAACCCGAAGTATGCGTGGGCGTGGAATGGACGTGGTTTGGTCTTAGAATTTATGCAGCGCCGCGAAGAAGCCGTAGTGAGTTATGAACGCGCCATTCAAGAGGACAGCCGCGTAATCTGGTATTACACCAACGAAGTTGATCTGCTGCTAGACATGGGACGCAAACAGGATGCGCTGCGCGTCATCGAAAAAGCGGTGCGTGAAATACCTGACAATGCGACGACATGGGCGCGGCGCGGACAAGTGCTTCGGCGGTTGGGAGATTATCAAAGCGCCGTCGAGAGTTACAGCCGCGCGCTTGAACTTGACCCGGCATACGGCTGGGCATGGAATGGAAAAGGACTCGCGTATATGGGCATGAATCGGTATGAGGATGCACTCGCCTGTTATGCCGAAGCTGTCCGCCTCACCCCAAATGACACGTGGTTCTGGCATAATCAAGGTGAGGCGATGCTCACGAAAGGCGATTGTGAAGGCGCAGTCAAATCATTCAGCCGCGCTCTACAACTCGATCCGAATCATAAACCGTCGAAAGACAAGCTGGCGCAAGCACAAGAATGTGTCGAACTCAATAATTTGACTATCGAATAACGTGCGAGAAACACCGCATACACCGCTTAAGGCATTATCATGTTAGATAAAGAAATTTCGATCACATTTATGAGCGGTCCTTTTGATGGCAAAACCCTGCGTTTTGACCAACCCGATTTTAATGATGAACTGGTACTGCACGTCGGACGGCGTGAAGGCTGCGATATTCACATGCCATTTGATAATCAGGTGTCACGCCTACATGCGCGTTTGGGCTGCAAATCGACGCTCGTCACCGCGTCTGATTCGGTCAGTGAACCCTATGTTCTCACCTTCTGGCTGGAAGACCTTGAGAGCCGCAACGGGACATTCATCGAGCGGGACAAAACGCCTATTCGCGGGCGCATCAGTTTGCGACCCGGTTCGCTGTTTCGCATTGGGCGCACATGGCTGCGGCTCGATGTACCGCTTTCGCTATAAACGGTGTGAAAGAATCGAAGATGCCAACCACGATTGCAAACCGCTTTATTGCTGCCGATCACTGCGCGCTTTACAGTGAATACACGCTGCCAGACACCGAACCGCGCGCACTTGTCCTTATTGTGCATGGCTATGCCGAACATTCTGGGCGTTATCGCCATGTCGTTGAGGCGTTGGTCAATGCTGGTTATGGCGTGCATACCCTTGATCATCGCGGACACGGCAAAAGCGAAGGACTGCGCGCATACGTCGAAGCAATAGACCTGCTGGTAAGCGATCTACGCCGCTTCATTGGCATGATCCGCAGTGAACACCCCAATCACCTATTCTATGTGTTGGGTCACAGTATGGGGGCGCTCATCTCCTTTAACTATGCGCTGCGCCATCAAGACACCCTCAACGGCATGATCCTGTCGGCACTGCCAATTCATCCGAACGCCAATATCCCCGATTCCGTTGTCAAAATTGCTTACGCGCTGAATAATTTCGTCCCACGCCTGGCGCTGGCGCGTACTGTTCCGCCGGAATATCTTTCGCGCGACCCCGCCGTTACTGAAGCGTACAAGAATGATCCACTCAACTACACAGGCTTGATGCGAGTTCGCACAGGTATCAGCATCGACCAAGCAGCGCAAACGGCGATCCGCGATATGAGCAGTATCACTATCCCCACGCTGTTTCTGCACGGCGGCGCAGACAGAATCGCCCGTCCATCCGGTAGTGAAACCGCTTACGCGCAGATTTCCAGTGTCGATAAAATGCTCAAAATTTATCCTAACCTGTATCACGAAATCTTCAATGAGCCAGAGAAAGAAACTGTCCTTAACGATATGATTGGGTGGCTGAATCAGCGCGTCCGATAATGTAAAGTGTGTTTTGTTACGTGCAAAATTGTCATAATTCACTTGCAAAATTGCGACACAATTGAAAGCACGTTAAAATCGAATCTGAATTTGAAAACATTTGGTTTTACACTTATCCCTTTTGTCTAACTTAGGACTGCTTGTATACAAACATGACGAATAATGCCGTCGATTCAGTCAAGCTGCATGTCAACCAAATTTCGCTGCGCTTTGGGGGTATCCGCGCCCTAAACAGCGTCGATTTCAAAGTACCTAAGGGGTCGATTTTCGCGGTCATTGGACCCAACGGCGCGGGCAAAACCAGCCTCATTAACAGCATCAACGGTTTTTATCGCCCACAAGAAGGCAGCATCATCTTCGATGGGACGGACATTACACAGCTTCCCCCCTATCGCCGTGCCAAAATTGGCATTTCGCGCACCTTCCAGAACATTGCCCTCTACACCAACATGACCACGCTCGACAATTTGATGGCAGCGCGGCACATCCACATGAAATCCAACATGCTTACGGGTGCGTTGTTCATCGGCGCAGCCAAGCGCGAAGAAGTCGAACACCGGCGCAAGGTGGAAGAAATCATCGACTTTTTGGAGATGGAAGGCATCCGCAAAACCATCGTTGGAAATTTGAGCTATGGCTTGCGAAAGCGCGTCGAGCTAGGGCGCGCGTTGGCGCTTGAACCGTCACTGCTTCTGCTCGATGAGCCGATGGCGGGGATGAACGTCGAAGAAAAAGAAGATATGGCGCGTTTCATCCTCGATATTCATGAACGACAGGGGATGACGATTGTCTTGATCGAACATGACATGGGCTTGGTCATGGATATTTCACACCGGGTTGTGGCGCTCGATTTCGGGCAAAAAATCGCGGAAGGCACACCCGACGAGATCAAACGCGATGAGCGCGTCATTAAGGCATATCTCGGTCAAGAAGCATAAAATACAATCCATAAAATCGGGGTTTGGCTCGCCAAACCTGTTTATAAATCCAACATAGCATTGGGAATAGAGTTTTAGGGTAAAGAAAGAATGGTTGCTCAACAAGTTTCCCAACAGGAAAAGACGGCACAGACAAATACTTCCGCCTCTATCATCCTGACCTCGCGCGAAAACATTGCCATTCAACCGCTTGATCCGGCGCTCGACACGCTCCCCAAGAATTTTCTGGCGCGCGTGCGCGAAATGGGAAATCGCGTGGCAATGCGTAAAAAGCGTTTCGGCATTTGGCAAGAATACACATGGAACGATTCGTTCCAGCATGTGCGCGATTTCAGTCTTGGTTTGGTCGCGCTTGGCTTACAACGCGGCGAAAAAATCTCCATCATTGGCGAAAACGACCCCGAATTTTACTGGGCGGAAATCGCGGCATGGAGCGCGGGCGGAATCACCATCGCCATCTTCACCGATGCCAACCTGCAAGAACTGGCTTACGTCATCGATAATTCCGACTCGGTTTACTTGATCGCTCATGATCAAGAACAATGTGACAAAGCACTCGCTTTACGCGATGCCCCCGACGGCAACAAGATTCCTAATGTCCGCAAAGTCATTTATTGGGATGACAAAGGGCTGTGGAATTACAACGATGATTGGCTGATGAGCTTCGAGCAGGTAGAAGCATTGGGACGCGAGTACGCCAGCAAACACCCCAATGCTTTTGAAGAAATGGTCGCCAAAGGCACAGCCGATGAGGTGGTGCTGTTCAGCTACACCTCTGGCACGACGAGCCTGCCCAAAGGCGCGATGATCTGCAATCGCAACCTCATTTATGGCAACCGCCATGTGATCAACCTTGCGCCCGCCTACGATTTTGACAATTACGTGTCGTTTAGCCCATTGGCGTGGATCACCGAACAAAGTCTCGGCTTAACCGGACACTTGATCAGCGGCGTGGTTGTCAACTTCCCCGAAAGCCAGATGACGGTTCAAAACGACATTCGGGAAGTCGCGCCGAGCAGTCTGCTGTTCCCAAGCCGCATTTGGGAAAATCTCGCCAGCACTATGCAGATGCGTATCAACGACAGCACATGGCTCAATCGCACGCTGTATAAGCTGTTCCTACCCATCGCCTACAAAATTATCGATCTTGAGGACAGCGACAAACCGATTGGCATTCATTGGCGGGTGCTGCGCGCGCTGGGCGAATTTGCCGTGTTTGCTCCACTCCGCAACATGATTGGCATGATTTCGATCCGCAATGCCTATACCTCCGGTTCTGCCCTCAGCCCTGATCAACTGCGCTTCTTCCGCGCTGTAGGCGTTGAACTCAAGAATCTGTACGGCTCCACCGAATGTCAAGCGCACACTCTTCACTATAAAGGCAATACCAAACTCGCTACAGTTGGATCGCCGCCGCCGGGAGTTGAGGTTCGCATTAACCCTGACCGCGAAATCTGGATTCGCAGCCGCGCGGTATTCAAGGGGTACTACAAAGACGAAGAAAAGACCGCCAAAGCCATTGATGCTGAAGGCTGGTTTCACACGGGCGACGCAGGCTACGCCGATGACGACGGTCACCTCATCTATCTTGACCGCCTCAGTGACATGATCGAACTCGCGAATGGGGAATCGTTCAGCCCGCAGTACATCGAAGGGCGATTGAAGTTCAGCCCCTATATCCAAGATGTGATGGCAGTTGGCGGCAGTGAAACACACTACGTCACTGTGATCGTCAACATCGACTTTGAAAATGTCGCGCGGTGGGCGGAAAAAAACCGTATCAGTTTCACCACTTTTGTTGATCTCTCGCAGAAAGACGAAGTGTATAACCTGATCAAGCATGAGATTGAGCGTGTCAACGAAACGCTGCCGCCCGCAGCGCGCATTCGAAAGTTTGTCATTTTGCACAAAGCCTTCGATGCCGACGAGAACGAACTCACGCGCACCCGCAAATTACGCCGCCGCACACTCGAAGTCAAATACGCGGATATGCTGCACGCGATGTATCACGATCTCGACAGAGTGCTCGTCAGCGCGGAAGTCAAATACCGCGATGGACGCACAGGCGTTGTCGAAACATCGATTCGTGTGGCAGAAGTGTAGCGTTCGCATAGGGGCAAAATTGACAACATTTAATTTTATTGTGAGGATATTCTTTTGAGCGCAATCGCACAAAACCAATCACCTATTCCCGCCAAACCGCGCCGCGCCATGACTCCGCGCCAACTCGCAACTACTGTGATCTACATTCTCGCGGCGACCCTGCTAATCATGTGGCTGCTGCCGATTATTAGCGAACAGCGCAGCTATCGCTTGGTGCAAAGCACCATCACAGGCGTGCTGGTCGGCGGTGTATACGCGCTAATCGCGCTCGGTATCGTCGTCATTAACAAAGCATCGGGCGTGTTTAACTTCGCGCATGGCTGGATGATGCTGCTTGGCGGTTTGGTGTTTTACAGCTTTTTTTCCAGCACCCAGATTTCGTGGCTCGCCGCGCTGGTTCTTTCGCTGCTCACTGTGATCATGGTGGTAACGACCAACGGCTGGCGCGTGCTGCGAAATACACGCACATTGATGATTGCCGCTGCCGCCACGATCATTCTCACGCTGGTTTTGATCGCCATCCCGCGCGATCTTGCCCTCATTCGCGCGTTGATTGGCGCGGGTATGGGCGCGGTGCTAATCGGGTTGGTGTCCGAACGATTCACAATTCGCCCCTTGATCGGTCAGCCATTGTTCGCCATGGTCTTGATGACGCTCGCCTTAAGTGAACTGCTGCACGGCTTCACACAGTTGGTGTGGGGGAGCGTCGAAATTCCGTTGCAGGTATTCACCGGTGTCACACAGTTGGGCATTCCCTCTCCTATTCGCATTATCGATGTATTCGATGGACCACTTATCATCCGCACTGAACTTTTGATCGCGTTTATTCTGTCGCTTCTCGCGTTCGGCGGATTTGTCGCGTTCTTCCGCTTCACCAGCGTTGGCTTGGCGATGCGCGCCACCGCCGAAAATCAAAAGCTTGGTCAGGCGGTGGGCTTGCGCGTGCGCGCAATTCTAGCGGTTGCGTGGGCAATTGCCGCCCTGTTAGGCGGAGTCGCTGGGGTATTGCAAGGCGGAGCAACCAGCCTATCGCTCAATATGCCGCTTTTGGCGCTGCGCGCGTTCCCAGCGGTGCTGCTTGGTGGTTTAGAAAGCATTCCCGGTGCATTAGTTGGCGGATTGGTGATCGGTTTGGTGCAAGAATGGGCGAATCTGCTGTTCCCCGGTTCGCAAGCAGGAACGGAACTTGCGCCCTATCTCGTCCTCATGATTGTGTTGATCATCCGTCCTGATGGCTTATTCGGGCAAAAGCGCATTGAGCGCATTTAGCGCTCCCGAAGGCGGACACATGAATTGTCATAAGCGGTTGATGCTGATCGGGTTGTTCATCGCTGCAGTATTGGTGATCATCGCTCCGGTTGGAGCGCAGGAAATCACGCCGCGCGTACTGCCGTTCACATCCATCGCCAGCGGCATCGCCATCTCGCCCGATACACGCTTGGTCGCGGCATGGGATAACGGCACCGGCATCGAATTTGCGCCGGATGCGGCATATCTTCCCGTGCATATCTTCGATGTGGTCAGCGGCGAAGAAGTCGCTGCGCTCGATGTTCCCGATTACGTCGCGGCGGCGGTGTTCACTACGGGCGGCGAACGCTTTGTGGCTCTGCTTGCCAACGGCGATCTCATTCAGTGGAATCTGGACGATTTCAGCGAAATTAGTCGCACCTTCACGGGCTTGGGCGGCGGAATCGGCGGTATGATCCCGACGCTTCGCCCCGACACCGTGCTTATCCGAACAGTGTCCAGCCCCAACATCTACCTCCTCTACCGCTTAGATGATGGCAGTTTTGAGCGTATCATTTCGCGCCGCTTTGAAACCTATGCCGAACTGCAAGCCCTTCGCAGCGAATCGAATGGCTTCTTCCAGTTGAGTGATGCCGCCTTCGCGCTCACACCGGATGGCAGCACACTCGTCACGTTTTCGCAGGATGGGCGGCTCAATCTCGTCAATATGGACACGTTGAGCCGGATGCGCTTCGAACCGTCTGAAAATACCACCATGCCATCGTTTCCGGTCACGGACATAAATTTCACCCCGTCCGGCGCAGTCGTCTACTACCAGAATGACGACGAAATGACCTACATCATTGATCCGGCGAATGGCGGTGTTATCAGCGAACTGCCTTATGGCGCGCAAGCAATGGCGGTTTCGCCCGACGGATCGCAAATCGCGTATGTTGATCGTCGTGGAGGTGGGGTTTTTCTCGCACCTCTCGCCGAACTAGGCGAACCTGTGCAAATCGGGACGGTGACAGGACTGCGTGTAGGGATCATTTCACAGATCGCTTTCACAAACGATGGATCACAATTAATCATCGGAGGGCTGCTTGCAGCGCCTCCCGGAGAAAACGCGGTACTTATCTTTGACCTTTAACCGTAAATGGGCTGTTGATTGAGACAGGAAAAAGATTAGCTTATGTCGGCAAATATTCGTCCCTCTGGCGTTTTTGATACCAGTTATGCACAGGATATCGCCATCAACCGCACGCGCTTCGATAAGCAGCTTGCCAATGGTTTATTTATCCTGCTGCTGCTCATCCCTTTGCTAACCGTTCAAGGACCGCTTGGGCTGAACATCGTCCCGCAGTTATGGATTGGCACTATCATCCGCATCGCTATTTTTGCGATTTCCGTACAAGGGTTGAATATCCTTGTCGGCTACACGGGACAAATCTCGCTCGGTCACGCGGCGTTCATGGCGATTGGCGCATACAGCGGAGCGATTTTCGCGCGCGAACTTGGCATGTCGTTCTGGATTGCCCTGCCGATGTCGGCGCTGTTCACAGGGTTGGTCGGCTTGTTGTTTGGTCTGCCATCTTTGCGCGTAAAGGGCTTCTATCTGGCGATGGCGACTCTCGCCGCGCAGTTTATTATCCCGTGGCTGCTGCGCTACCCACTGGAACCTTTGACCAACGGTTCTCGCCCGTTGGAAGTCCCTGTGCCGGAAGTGTTCGGGCTGTCTTTCGCGCACGAAAATGCCATGTACTACATCATTATCCCGCTGTCTGTGTTCCTGATGCTGGCGGCGCGCAATATCGCCCGCACCCGCACCGGACGTGCTTTCATCTCTGTGCGTGATAACGACCTTGCCGCCGAACTTTTGGGGATCAATGTCTTTAGCTACAAACTCCAAGCCTTCTTCTTGAGCGCCCTCTATGCAGGAATCGCGGGGTGTCTGCTGGCATTCGAGTCCAACAGCGTGTCGCTCGACAGTTTCCTGCTTGACCGCTCCATCGAACTCTTGGCGATGCTCGTCATCGGCGGCGCGGGTTTTCCGCTTGGACCGCTGTTTGGCGTGTCCTTCGTTAATCTGCTGAACCAGAACATCATCCCGGCGATCATTCCTACGCTCAACAATCTGCTGCCAGCGGTACTGCCATTCATCAACACCATCAACATCTACGCGGCGCTCAATCCGCTGCTCTTTGGCTTCGCGCTGATGGTGTTTTTGATTGTCGCGCCGCGTGGGTTGGCGCATCGCTGGGAAATTTTCAAGATTGCGTGGAAATTGCGCCCGTTTTCGCATTAGTGTTTACTTGATGTTGGTAACATTCGATGCCGCCTCATAGGGGCGGCATCGGTTACACAGGTTGACTTTTAACAAATAGTGCAAATGCTTTCAGAAAGGAACTGCCCATCATGCGAAAAGCCCTTTTTGTGCTTCTGCTTGCCGCTCTTGCCAGCATTTCGGTGCTGCCAGTTGTGGCGCAGGAAGAACTGCCGGATTTTATCACTCACAGCGAATGTGAAGTCGATTTGACCGGCGAAACCATCACCATCTATCACTTCGGTGACATCAGCGGTTCGTATGCCTTCATCACTCAACCACTGCTTGCGGGTTTGGCGGACGCAGCAGCGTACTTCAACGCGCGCGGCGGCGTGTGCGGCGCGACTATCGTGCAAGACAACCGCGACACGGGTGGCGATCTCTCGCAGACGCAAGCGGCATATGATGCCTATTCGTCGCTCGATCCCGCGCCGGACGTACTCGTGCTGTATGCATCCGGTGATGCCGAACTGCTGCGCGACCAGCTTGCCGAAGACGAAATTCCCGTGTTGATTTCGGCGGGATCGGTTGCGGGTCTGTACGGCGAATCGGGCGATGAACCCGGTTGGATTTATGCCACGAATCCGTTATATGCTGACCAGTTCGGCTCATTCTGCCGTTACGTGGGCGCGAATCCTGATCGCTTCCCCGAACCCGTCGTTGGCTACATTAGCTGGCCCGGTGCATTTGGCGAAGCCGCTTACACACCCGAAACCATCGCTTACTGCGCGGAACAAGGTGTAACCGTGCTTGAAACGCCTGAATACTTCACGCCCGCCGCGACGGACATCAGCGGTAACGTCCTCAACCTTGTGGACGCTGGCGCGAACATTCTTTACACCAACTCGCTCGCCTCTGGTCCGTTCCTTGTCGCCAAGACAGTTGTCGATCTCGGTCTGGAAGACAGCGTGCAGGTTGCAGGGGTTAACTGGGCGCTTGACACATCGGTTGGTTTGCTCAGCCGTACCGCATTGGGTTCAGATGGTCTGCCAGCAGTCAACGGCTTGATTGGTTCGCTGCCCTTCCGTTGGTGGACGGAACGCGAAGAACCCGGCATCGCGCTCATCAATGAACAGGCTGCGGCAAACGAACGTCAGCTTTCCTCGCAGAACATCGCCTACCTGCTTGGCTGGTCAACCGTCGATACTTACATCGAAATGTACATCCAAACGGTCAACCGTGTCGGCAGCCTTGACGCGGTAACAGGCGCGGACATTAAAGAAACGTTCGACACGATGGTCTATTCGCCGTTGGGTCTGCTCAACATGGACTTCCGCGGCGGGGAAATTCGCGCGCTTCCCGGTAACCGTATCGCGCAAATGGCGTTCCTCAATGCCACCCGTGACGGCGTTGCCACCAGCGGTGATGAAGCGCTCAAGGTCGATCTGCCGGATGGAACACAGGCGTTCATTCCGGTACTTATCCCCCTGACGGACTTTGAAGATGCGCCCGATCTACGTCCCGGCGGCGCAGATGTGCCATAAAATTTTAGCCTTGTAGCTCTGAAATAGTGGGGGACACCTTAAAAATCAATACTTCTGGGGTGTCCCTCTCTCAAAGAATAAACGCAGCGTTGTCGCATCCCATTTTGTGGCTCAAAAGCGGCAAAATCGGGACACAAAAAACATATCCCTTAATGCTTAGAGACTGACCTTATGCTTACCGTCAACAATATCGAAGTCATCTACAACAGCGTCATCCTCGTCTTGCGCGGCGTGTCTTTTCAAGTCAAGCCGGGACAGGTCGTCGCTTTGCTCGGCGCAAACGGCGCGGGCAAAAGTACGACACTCAAAGCCATCAGCGGGCTGCTCAGTTCTGAACTTGGTGAAGTGACGCGCGGCAGCATCGAGTTTGAAGGCGTGCGCGTCGATCACCAGAACACTGAAGAAATCGTCCGCAAGGGCATCGTACAGGTGATCGAAGGTCGCCCGCTGTTTCAGCATCTCACCGTCGAAGAAAATTTGCGCGTTGGCTCGCTCGTCTATGAAGGTGGACGCGAGTTCAAACACGATCTTGAGCGTGTGTATCACTATTTCCCGCGCCTGCGCGATCTCCGTCATCGTGTCGCAGGGTATCTCTCCGGCGGCGAACAGCAAATGCTGGTCATCGGGCGCGCGCTTCTCGCTCATCCCCGCCTTATGATGCTTGATGAGCCATCGCTTGGGCTTGCGCCTATGCTGGTGCAGGAAATCTTTTCCATCGTCGGGGATATCAACAAACAGGAAAAAATGTCGGTGCTGTTGGTCGAACAAAACGCCCGCGCTGCGCTCTCGCTTGTCGATTACGGCTACGTGATGGAAAATGGTCGCATCGTGCTTGATGGACCCGCCTCACAGCTCATCGAAAACGAGGACATTAAAGAGTTTTATCTTGGGCTTAACCAGCTCGGCGAACGCAAAAGCTATAAAGATGTCAAACACTATAAGCGGCGCAAACGCTGGCTCGGCTAGAGACCATTTGAAAAGTCCACAATTCTCTCGTAGGGGCGGTTCGTGAACCGCCCGCGTGTAAAGTTTGTCAGAGTGTGAGAAACTTGTATGGCTGAGCCGACACCAACCTGTCTTGAGCAAATCCTTCGCCTCATCACTGGGGCGGCGCTTGTTGTCAGCGCCTTGATTGTGCTGTTCTAGCCGATTGTGTAAACCAATAGGGAAATCATGACCGTTGACCAACGCATCCGTGAACTTGTCGCGCACGCTTATGCCCATTCCCCCGCCATCCGCAAAATAATGGATGAGGCGGGTGTTACCCCATCAGACGTGCAGTCCGCCGCCGATCTCCAGAAAATTCCCGTCACGCCTAAAGACCGCTTACCAGAACTTCAGCGTGAAAATCCGCCTTTTGGTGGCTTTCTCACTGTCGATCCGTCCGATCTGCCGCGTATCTATATTTCACCGGGACCGATCTTCGATCCGCAGCCGTTGAACGACGATCCGGCGATTTTGTCGCCGTTCCGTGTGCTTGGATTCGGCAAGGGGGATCGCGTCCTCAACACATTCATGTATCACCTCACACCAGCCGGTTTGTTGATTGACGAAGCCTTACGCGCACTTGGCGCGACGGTCATCCCGTCAGGACCCGGCAACACTGAACTGCAAATCATGATGATGACCTCGCTTGGCGCGACAGGTTATGTTGGCACACCAAGCTTTTTAGCGATCATCCTCGATAAAGCCGCTGAAATGGGCATCCCCAAAGAAGCGATTAGCATTAAGAAAGCGATGTTCTCCGCCGAGCCGTATATGCCCTCGCAGCGCGCGCGCTTTGAAGGCGAATATGGCATGGTGACAACATCTGCCTATGGCACAGCAGATCTCGGTTTTATCGCCTACACCAAAGCGGGTGTGACCGGATTCTGTGTCGTCGGCACGCACTACGTCGAAATTGTCGATCCCGAAACGGGCAGTGTTGTCGAACCGGGTAACGCCGGTGAAATCGTCGTCACCACGTTCAAGAAAAGTTATCCGCTTATCCGCTTTGGTACGGGCGATCTTGGTGCGCTTGCGCCACAGCCCGATCCCAACTGCGAAGGGGAACAGCAGCTTCTTGGCTTGTTTGGTCGCAGCGGCGATGCGATCAAAGTGCGTGGTATGTTCCTGCACCCCAATCAGGTCACGGCGGCGATGTCTCGCATCCCCGAAGTCAAGCACGCTCAAGCGGTTATCACTCGTGAGGACAACCGCGATGTTGTCACTGTCAACGTCGAACTCCAGCCGGATCATGCCGGCGCGGATGTGAGCGAAGCTGTCAAAGCCTATCTTCAGTCGATGGCGCGTTTGCGTGTCGATAATGTAGTTGTGGTCGATTCCGGCGTAATCGATCCCACGCAGCGCACTGTCCGCGATGCGCGCAAATGGGAATAATGACGGCGCAAAAAACCGCACACACAATCAAGTTATGATTTCAAAGGCGTAGGATTACCTACGCTTTTTGTTTGCAGAACAAGTGTAAACCATGTCAGTCCACCCGCGTTGACAGCGCCTTATGACCTATCATAAACTGAACAAGTGTTTTACTCAAAGGGGAAAAATCGTGCAGAAATGGTTAGGTTTTTGGGCGCTGGCGTTCATCTGGGGATCGTCCTTCGCGCTTATCAGCGTCGGCGTGCGGGAAACCAGTTTCTTCCAACTAGTCTTCATTCGCACACTCATCGCCGCTGTCGGCTTGAACGTTGTGCTGGCGCTGCGCGGCAAGCATATTCCATTTGATATTCGCGGTTTAATCCCGTTGTTTATCATTGGTGTTGGCAATACCACCATTCCCTTTGCGCTCATCACTTGGGGCGAAAAGACCGTCGCCAGTGGGTTGGCGAGTGTCATTCAAGCCAGTGTGCCAATGTTCTCACTCGTCATCGCACACTTTGCTTTTGCCGATGAACGCATCACGCGCAAAAAGCTCATCGGCGTGGTGGTTGGGTTTGCGGGGATCGTCGTGCTTTCGGGCAGCAGCCTGCTCGAAGGTGATTTGCTCAACAGCGGGTTTCTCGGTCAATTAGCGATCATCATCGCTTCTTTGTGCTATGCCTCTTTCGGCGTATACAGCCGCAAACAAATTCAGAATCGCTATGAACCCCTGATCGTTTCAGCGGGATCGCTCACATTCGCTGCGCTCACATCAGGGATAGGTATGATCCTCGCGCCCTATTTCGGTGGGGATGCGGCAACACCGCTCAACCAGATTAGCTCGGATGCGCTTTGGTCGATTCTGGCGCTCGGTTTCTTCAACACGTTCGTCGCATACCTCATCTTTTACTGGGTACTTCAACAGCTTGGCGCAGCACGCGGCAGCATGGTCACCTATGTGATTCCAGTCGTAGCATTGACGCTTGGCGCGGTATTCCTAAACGAAGAAATGACTCCACAGATGATCTTTGGGGCAGTTCTCATCTTCGCCGGGATCGCTATCGTCAACGTGAAATGGTCGAAAGTCATGCAGATTTTTCGCTCACAATCTGCCGAGTCCGTGCCAATCCCCAATGAAAAGACCACATAGCACGCCAAGCCCGAAATACCTGTTGACTAATGCGAGAATCAAAAATCCAGCGAGTGACAAAATCACTCGCTGGATTGCTTTTTCACCCGAAAACAAAAAAGCCGCGAAAACGGCTTTTGTCGGTATCTTCGTGTAGAGATTGAAGATCGCGGGGGGGAGAAGGAGAAAGAAAAGAAGAGGTTGGCAGTGGCGTACTCTCCCACGAAGCTGC